>Ga0207757_100033_pt1 | contig 121112 bp, 129 predicted proteins | sample A23P3SouthBayCA_2_FD_187752 | JGI IMG/M metagenome (GOLD analysis project Ga0207757, IMG submission 187752) | Aerobic enrichment media microbial communities from Eden Landing Ponds, California, USA - A23 P3 (2) (SPAdes) | ecosystem: Environmental > Aquatic > Marine > Unclassified | place... | reverse complement strand
TGTCCTTATCTAACGTTTCTCTGAGGAGGTCTGCGAGTGGCATGAACACTTCTCGCTACGACCTCCTCGCTTCTCAAACTCGCTCAACTAGACAGTGCCAGAACAGGAGAACTACCATCCTGAATTAGTAAAATTTGCAGTAATAGTACGCCGATATCTTAGCATATTTGTAGGATGACCGGCGTAGGATGTCAAAGGTATGGGGAGACCGACTAGCGTTGCGGTAATTGACGACGACAAGGACTACAGACAGCTCTACAAACTTTGGCTTCCGGAAGAGTACGATATTATAGAGGCCGGTGACGGCCGTAGGGGGTTACAGCGAATCGACGACTCAATCGATGCGGTACTGCTGGATCGGCAGATGCCGAAGCTGAGCGGCGAAACGATCGCCTCGAAACTCCGACAGCGGTCGGTTACCCCTTCGGTCGTAATGATCAGCAGTGTCAAGCCGGACGTGGATATTCTGGATATTCCCGTCGATTCGTATCTCAGAAAGCCCGCCGACCGGGACACCCTGTTGTCGGTGCTCTCGACAGTTCACTCCCGCCGTGAGTACGAGACGAAACGCCGGGAACTCCTGGGACTTGCCGACCGACTGGAGACAGTCGACGACACTGTCCGGGCGACAGCACTCGCGGAGAGCGACGCGTACCAGCGGGCCGTCGAACGGCTGGAACAACACGACGTGTCACTCGCCGACGCAGCGTCCGAACCGTAGCGCGCAGTGCGTTCCAGTTCAGACACAGAGGGGCGTCAGACCGCGGATTCGATGCAAGACAATAGGTTTTAGCGGGCGCGGGACACCGTAGCGGGTATGGAACACGTAGACGTCGCCATTGTGGGTGGTGGCCCGGCCGGGTCGTCGGCGGCCGAGGCTGCAGCCGACCACGGGGCCGACGCCGTCCTCCTCGAAAAGGGGGTCCCCAGGGCCGACCGCGAGGGGACGGGACCGGACTCGACGGACGCCGCCGGGCTGCTTGATTACTGGTTCGACATCATGGGCATTCCCCGGTCTGAGTTCCCCGAGGACGTGGTGCTGAGGGAACTCGACGGGGCGAAGTTCTACGGCCCCTCGACGGAGATGACGCTCACGGAGACCGGTATCAGTTCCAGTTCCGATGGCTTCGGCATCACGTTCCACCGGGCGCGGTTCGACGACTGGCTCCGCGAGCGGGCGACGGAAGCGGGCGCAGACTACCGCGTCGGCGTCAGCGTCACCGGCGTCGAGACCGACCTGGGGAGTTCGCCGCGACACACCGTCCGACTGGCCAACGGCGAGGACATCGCCGCCGAGTACGTGATTCTCGCCGACGGCCCACAGCGGACGATCACCGGCGGCACGCTCGATCAGTTCCTCCCGGCCGGACAGACGATGGCCGACATCATGCCCTCGAACAAGGCGAACCACATCGCCTATCAGGAGCACCGCCGGATGCCCGAGGAACTGTTCACGCCGGAGTTCATCGAGTTCTGGTGGGGCATCATGCCCGGCCACACGGCGTATCCGTGGATTTTCCCGAACGACGCCCCCGTCGCCCGCATCGGTCTAACGATGCCCATCGGGTTGGACATCGACGCCTACGACCGCAGCGAGTGGGACCTGCTCAGAGAGAGCGACGAGAGCATCCCGCAGGGCCGGAAGTACATCGAGCGACTGCTCGAACAGGAGTTCCAGGCGTACGACCTCGACGACTTCCCGCTCGTCGAGGACCGCGGGAAATCGAAAGGGACGGAGACGTACCCGATCTCCTCGACCCGACCGATAGAGTCCCCGGTGGGTGCCGGCATCGCCGTGGCCGGCGGGGCAATGGGGACCACCTCGGCGTTCCACGAGGGCGGCGACCACGTCGCCGTTCGTACCGGGAAAATTGCCGGCCGCCTCGCCGCGAAAGACCGCATCGAACGGTACAACGACGCCTGGCACGACGCTATCGGCGACGAGATCCTCCGGAACGTCACCTTCGCCGACATGGTTCGGGACTGGCGGCCCAGCGACTGGGACCGGGCCTTCACCACCGCCAACGACCTGATGGACGCCCGCGGAATCAAGGCCGACGCAGCGCTCCGTGGCGGGCTCAACGGCCTCAAGATGGTGTTCTCTTACAAGTGGGGGAAGTTCTCCTATCGCAACGGCAAGTACGTCCAACTGCGAGAGGACGACTACGCAGTCTGAGCGTCAGCCTTAGGTGTGCCACCGGCGAACTACGGATGCGTGCCTTCAATCCCCGGCTGAGACCCGTCACCGGGACGATGACGACCCGGAGAACCCGGGCACGCGACATGACCGCGGTTCACACCGCATCCGGTCGCCATCACCGGCGACCCGCCAGACGGTTGCACCGTCTGGGCGTTCGGTGATTACGTCGTAATCACCCGCGCTCGCGGCTGACGCCGCTCGCGCATGTGGTCGTCCTTCGACGACCCGCCCGGCACGAGGGTTTGCCGGCTAACATGGCACACCGCCGAGGATGATGCCGGACGTTAGTGTTCCGGGCGTACATTTCAAGTATGTTAATAGTAACTTCTATAAATAGTATGTATTGCTTCGGTTACGATCAGCCGTTGAGAGCGGGTGGTCCGTAGTAACTGCTCTTCCTGGCGAATTTTTGGAAAGAGTCGATGGTGACCAGCCAGGAATGAGGTCTGCCGGGAGTATTGGCATTTTCAGCTTTGGATTCCCTATTATCGTATGGAGTCTCTGAGTGAGATGAGCAATCGGCTCCGAGTGGGCAGTCACCAGTTAGGACGGGTTTAGTGGTCGGGTTGTGTCACCAAACGTCTCCAACGTTTTTTCGGGCACCCCGTCTCGGGCAAACACAGAGATGAGGTCCCCGGCGCGAATTTCTGTATCCCCTTTCGGCGTAAGCATCTCATCCTCTCGTTCGATAGCGATAACGAGTATTTCATCCCCGAGCAGCGATTTCTCGTTGGCTTCCCGCAGTGTCGTATCGACGATGGGGGCGTCTGCATTGACCGTCACGTCAACCACTTCGGCACCACCAGAGAGCGACACCATGTCGGTCATGATGCCTTGCTTTCTCCCACCATTCGGCCCGAATGGCTCGTATGATGTGAAATATTCCTCTTGAATGAGGTCTTCGTCCTCGATTTCTAAGCCGAGTTTGCTGAGCTGGTGAGCAATCCGGGTGAGGTCGCTCATCTCCTCACCGACGGCCTTGATTTGGAGATTCCCGCGGCCTGTTCGGAGTTCCCGAACATTCACCACACCGGGCACGGTAAGCGCCTGCCTGGCAAGATTCTCGCGATCACTCGCGGAAGTGTTACAAATAAACAGATTGGTCAGGCGACTCTCGCAACGCTCGTAGTCGATATCAGCGTGGTACCCCTTGATAATGCCCGTGTCTTCGAGCTGATTGATGCGGTTGCGAATCGTCCCCGGAGATACGTCCATCTCTTCGGCAACCATCGGGGCCGACGTATTCCGTGCGTCCTGCTGCAACGCATAGATAATGCGCTTGTCTATTTCATCGAGACGCCGACTCATACGGGAACTAACAGAGTGAGCGGCAATCCCTTTTTCGCCCTGTTCTCCGCCAGTCGGGACGTGGCCAACAGTCTATGATTCGAGTCGCTGGACGATGGCATCACGGACCGACATCGCGGATTCTTCGGGTCCGCGTGCCATCACGACAGTCCGGTCGCTTTGTTCACCAATTGTCTCGGGGAGGGACCCGAACAGAGCTTGTGATACCGCACCGGAGCGCGTTGCGCCCACACAGATTGTATCGTACTCAGAGGCTGCAGTCAGAATCGTCCGTTCGATATCCTCAGCGATCTCGACACGACTGTCGTACTGCATGCCTTCGATACCGGCCGTTTCAACGAGGTTCTCAATGATTGCTTGACCCTGTTTCTGTGGAGAGGCACCGTCTTCATTCTCTCCCGGCTGTTGAACGTTCAAAAGGGTCAGAGACGTATCCTCGCGGGCTGCTTTGGCAAATTCCGTTGCCCGACGGGCAGCGACGGGTGCGTGTGGTCCCTCACCGGCGAGAACCATGATTTCACCCACCTCAGCTCCGCCTTCCGGACCGAGTTTCACGAGCGTCGCGTCGCACGGCGCATGGCCGATGACGGGGTCAATAGTTGAACCGAGAACGTGTTCTCGCCGACTCCGTGTGCCTTTCCAGCCGAGAAGAACGTGGTCCGCGTCTTCTTCCTCGATGACATCCAAAATGGCGGACCCCGCGTTGCGGCCGACGATCGCGCGTGTCCGCAACCCAACGTCAAGCGCATCGGCGAAATCCCGAGCCGATTCCAGCAGTTCCTGTTGTCGTTCGACACGCGCCTCCTCGAAGGTGATGTCCTGTGCCAAGGATGTCTGTTGTGGAACCTCAATGATATTTACCGCGATAACTTCGGCCACCTCGCTTTCGTGAGCGTGTGCACTGGCTGCCGCCATCCGAAGTAGGTCCTGCTCGGTTTCGGGGTTGGCCACGGGAACGACCACCCTGTACTGTCCCCGCCCATCAGCGACCGCCGTTGGTTCCGGCGCAATTGCTTCCCCAAGTAGACTCTGGCTGAGTGCTCGGTCGCGGGCGTACACGAAGTACCAGAGGATGCCAAAGATGACGATGACACCGCCAATAGCCTGCACGATGAAACTCATCTGGAGGAGAATGGCGATACAGGCGACGAAACCGAGAATCGGGACAATTGGGTACAGCACGCTCGGAATCCGGAACGACGGGTCGTAGGCTTCAGGATCGGCACGACGGAGGACGATGACGGCGATATGGACGAGCGCGTATGTGACGAGGTACATGAAACTCGCCACCTCCGCGAGTGTCCCGATGCCGACCCCGATGGCGATGAGCACGAGCGTGATAATACCGGTCGCAGAGATGGCACGGTATGGCGTCCGGAACCGGTCGTGGACCTCGTTGAGCCAGTTGATGAGAATCTTGTCCCGACCCATGGCGAAGTTAACGCGGGCCGCCGACAGGATACTCGCGTTCGCACTCGACACTGTCGCTAGAACGGCTCCCACGATCATCGCCAATGCTCCGATTGGCCCCATGATCTCCGTCGCTACGTCAGCGACGGGTATTCGAGACCTTGCAAGCGCTTCGATTGAGAGCGTCCCAGTCGAGACGAACATCACCCCGACGTACATCAGCGTCGGCGTCACGACGGCCGCAATCATCGCCAGCGGAAGATTGCGACTCGGATTCTTGATCTCCTCGGCGCTGGTCGCAATCACTTCGAAGCCGATGAAGGTCACGTAGACGGTCCCGATCGTGGCCGCGACGGCCGGCCAGCCCTCTGGTGGGAGGAACGTGCCGATTGTTGGCCCACTCAGGGTACCCAATCCGAGGAACGCCACGATGAGGCCGACCAGAGTGAGGACGATGACGTTCTGGAGTGCGCCGGTCTCTTTGACGCCGTAGTAGTTAACACCGGTCAGCAGCGCCGCCATGACGAGTGCTGCGACGGTTATCCCGATTTCACCCCATCCGGCCAGGAACCCGATATACTGTCCAAGCCCGGGGAGTAGGTATTGACCGAAACCGATCATGTAGAACGCACTAGCGAAGGTCAGCCCGGCCCACATCCCCCAACCGACGATACTGCCGAAGAACGGACCGAGTGCACGATTGACGTAATAGTAGCTTCCACCGGCTTGGGGCATCCCAGTGGCCAATTCCGACAGTGAAATCGCAGCGAGCAGCGATACTAAGCCGCCGGCAAAGAAGGAAATCATGCTCGCGGGTCCTGCCTGCTCCGCAGCGATGCTTGGGAGGACGAAGATACCGGCACCGATCATCGTCCCGAGGCCAATCGTGTACGCTTCGAGAAAGCCTAGGTCGCGTGCGAGTTCCTGGTCAGTCATGGTCTGGTAGTGTAATAACAGGCAGGTCGCTGTCGGAGACTAGTGAGAGAGCCACATCGCCGGTCAGCAGGCGGACCCATCGGCTACCGTCCCGTGGTGTGAAGACGATTGCACTCGCGCCGATCTCGTGGGCTGTTTCGATGATTGTTTCGGCAACGTCAGTTCCGTAGCGAACTTCAGTAGTGAGTGTGATGTCAGAGCCTTCCATCTGGCTCCGGGCTACGTTGAACATCTCTTCTGCGTAGTCCTCACGCTGTTCAACCGATGCTTTGTCCGGTGCACCGCCCGCCTTCTCGACGACGTTTATGACAGTTACGTTGCTTCTTATCGCCTCTAAATACGGTCGGGTTGCTCGGATCGTTGCTGCTGCATCCTCTGGAGAGGCAACCGGAACCAACACGTGTTCGAATAACGAGGCCGGCATACTACTCCCTCCACGACAGACTGCAGGAGCCTAGTTTCTCACCCAGTCCGACAATGATACTGGAAACCATACGGGCTATTTTATCAAGCTGGTTTATGAATCATTTGTATGATTTAGTATACTTCTTTGGTATAAGTATAATATGTCCTAATATCTACTGCAGCGTTAATACTGGGGCATATTTATTACGGATAAGCCACCAGTGGATGGCATGGCTCACACTGAGGCGAATCTTCAAGATTTTCTGGAGCGTTCTGAGGCCCCCGATTCACCGCCTCGTATTCTCTATCCAATTTTCAGTACACACGACAGTTTCACATTCGAAACGGCGTTACATATCGCGGCAGGTGTGGAAGGGGAACTGATTGTCCTTGACTTGCTCACAGACGAGGTACTACGGACTCCAGAGACCACACGTATCGGTCGCAAGCTATTACAGGCCCATGTTGATGAAACACACTCCGCCGAAGCACACCTAATCGCCGAGGAGACGAACAGCCCACTGAAGACTACAATCAAAGTCGCCCAACAGCGGGATGTGGAGTTAGTTGTGCTTGATAAACACACACCGGACCTACTTGGCGAGGGACTTCGAGGTGGTGCCGCTGACAGGATACGAAAGAACTCCCCGTGCGATGTGGTTTCGGTAACGTATTCTCGGACTGGTTCGGGTATTTCATCAGTACTTGTCCCACTTGCCGAAGGCAAACATTCTAGCCTCGGCGTTGTCGTGGGTGGCGCACTGGCGGCTGGAGCAAATGCCGTCGTTGACCTCTTTCATGTCTCTCAGGACAAGGATGATGCTGAGATAGCACGGGTTTCAGAACTGTTCGAAGCGGAACGTGAACGGGTCCCTGAATCAGTCGAACTGGACACATGGCATCTTGAAGCACCGGATGTTGCGGAAGCGATCATCAACGAGTCCGCATACTACGATGTGACTGTGATAGGCAAACCGACGCAGAGCCGTCTCCGAGAGTTCATGACTGGGTCGATTACCGAAGCCGTCGCCGAAGAGTCTGAGAACGCAGTTCTCACAGTACAGCGCAACGACGGTGAGGGATTCCGCTTTGAGTCACACTAATGTCCATGTTAGCGGTGGCTCGTGGCCGTGCTTACCGTTCATTTTTAATAATTTCTTGCTTAACTACGACTGTTCGATACTGTCGGCGGTAGAGTGTTCATACACGAACAATGCAGAGGTGGGGTCAGAAACGGCATATATCCTATCAAACTCAGCGTTCAATTCACTGCATTTCGAGCAGATAATTTATCGGGTGTGGCCAGAGAACACTAACTACTGTGCTGAGATCACCCTCTATATTCAGCAGCCTGGTTCTGACGGAGTCTCGATAGAACATCATACGACAGGTCACCGATCACGTGAACTCGGCCCCTCATAGAGACCTATTCGCAATATCGGATTTAGACTGCTGTGGCGTATTTTTGATGTATAGTGTCCAGAGCGTTCGGTTTCAGTTCCACTGAGCCTACTAGTAGATCCTCGCCCGGTAGTGTTCCGGGCGTACATTTCGAGTATGCTATTAGAATTATTAATAAATAATATGAATAGCATCTACTACAGCCTATTATTGAAACCGGATTTCTCGCGGAGAGCCCCTTCATCGCTATATTTTAAGCGAAACAATCAATGATAACGGCCCTGGAATGATGTCTGTCGGGAGCACTACGTTTCCTATCAGGTGTGGATGTGTGTACTGCATACAGAGCGCGTATCGGGCATCAAAATATTCCAGTTAGGGCCTACTCAGAGATTTATACAGAAATTCACTCCCACCGGTCTTGAAGCACATAGTACGATTTTTTCGGCCGCTCAGTATATGAAGGCTGATCCCATCTCTCCCACTCATATGCAATCGTCTCAAGTGTCCCATCAACTATGCTGGGGGTCGCATGTACGAGATTGGTAGCGCCATCAATTGCCTGTGCTCGTCCGTCTGCTGTTGGACGGTACGTCGCGGCTCCGACGGTCACGGACTCGAATGAGACTGTATCAAGTCCGTCTGACCAGGCTGAAGCGATTCGCTGTTTCGTTGATGGGTCGGCCACATTAAGGAGGATCCACGGTATTCTGATTTCGATGGTACGACTTGCTGTATCAACATGGACATCGGCAAGTGAATTATATTCTGATGATGACGGGGTACCAACCCCATATGTCAGCACCCCAGTTTCGACGGCTTCGAAAGGCACCTCTTCACCTGTCGGTGGAACCGTATAGCCGCGGTTGATTGGTTCACGGACTGGGACGAAACCAGCAGACCCATCGCGGTATTCACTCATCGGTAGGTCAGCTCCCGTTCCGAACTCTCGGGCAAACGCGTCGTAGGACGAATGTACCAAGAGTCGTGAATCCGAGGGTCCACCTAGACGGGCCACGAAGTCGGCATCAGCCATCGCCTCGGTGCCAAGCGGTAGTGTTGTCTCCGTTCCGCGTAACCCAACTGCCAACAACACATTCATTTGATCCCAGTCTATCGGCTCTGATATTTCCCCGAGCGTTACCCGTATCTCCAGCCCTTCTAAACTGTGAGAAATACGGAGTTCTGAGATCTGATGAGTTGAGGCGACATCGGTCGTAGCCGGTTCGGCAACAGTTGCATCAGCCCACTCAGAACTCTCGCCAGACAATGAAACCGCGTTGTCAGGTTCAAATGCTAGTAGGCCGAACCGCTGTTCCGGGGTTTCGATATTCGACCAGTACGGTCGTCGACCCGGGACCGAGCGGGCATCGAGATTCCACGTTCGCTTGAACCACTCGTTTTGCCACGCAAAGGCGATACCACCAGCTGTGTCCGCCTCGACGATATCCTCGTACATCGCTGCGACGATTTCTCCTTGGGTCTGCTCGGTGTGTTGCCCTTGGTCGCGGCCGTGCACGTCTCGGTGGGCGATGCCCCGTGAACTCGGAACCCCAAACTCCGCGACTATCATCGGGTGGTTCGTCTGGCCCACGAGGTCATTCAGGTATCCGGCATAGCTGTTGGGCTCACCGCGGTGATCGATATAGTCGACGTACTCCGGGGTTTCGTTGAGCAGGTCGGGATAGTACGGATAAACGTGATACGCGGCGAACGTGCCGGGATCGAACTGGTCAGTCGTGACGACGGCATCGGGATCTATGCCGACTAGATCTTCGTTTGCGAACGGCTCGTAGGGGTGTTCAAGTGGGTCGGTCGTCACCCAGTTGACAAAGCCAACGGGGGCCTGCGCATCGTAATTAACCGTCTCGTAGTCGACGGCTCTGTCCAACCGTTCGGCGAGCCACCGTTCGAAGGCGTGCCCATCACTTTGTACATATGACCCGCTGTAGGTGCCAGTACCAATAGCTTGATTCGTCGCCTCGACAACGTCCGGCGGCCACTCGATTCCGAATAGATATCCCAACAACCACTCGTGAACATCTACGTCGTACACACCGCTCGCGTGTCCCGGTCGCTCTGGCAGCGTCGTGGCACCGTGGACGACATCAACGGTACGCTGTAGCTCTTTATCGACCGTCTCCGAGACACCAGTAGCATCGTCCGCTGAGACCAGTGGGTCGTGTGGCACCCACGTCCCCTGCAAGAGATACAACGGTTCGGCCGCGTCGGCATTATATGCTGCCAGTGCGCGGTAGAACGCTGGCGGGTGAATCGTGTAGTTCCGGATGACATTGGCGATATCACCGATAGCTGCGATCCAGCGGTCGTATTCAGCCCGAGTGATCGCTGCGGAGCCGGGGAAGTATCCTGGCTTCGCCATCCCGATGTTCAAGCCTCGGACCGTCATCGATTCGTACCCGTCGTCCGTGCGCCGCTCAAACCCGTCGGCTCCGACCCGCGCCACAGGCTGCGTACTGTCTTGGCTGAGACAGCCTGCTGTGCTAACTGCACCCGTGATACCGACTGTACGCAAAAACCGACGCCGATCCATAGCCAGTGTACTACTTCACCGGTAATGACTCTGATGTCCCGTCTCTAGCCGCGGTGGTAAGACCGTCCTACTGTAGTGAATGCACTTTTTACCACGTATGTATTACCATTCGCAAACAATGGGTGGCGAGATTCTCATCGTCGACGACGACGAAGTCATTCGGCAGTTGCTGACACATCGCCTAGAGGGGGCAGGGTACACCGTCCGGACGTGTGAAGACGGCCGTGAGGCGGCCGACTTGCTAGAAACGGACTACGAACCGACACTAGTCATCTGTGACGTGATGATGCCACGCCTCGATGGCACTCGCCTGCTCCGGATGGTCCGTAACAACGAGTTGGCTGTCCGTGCTGACCTGCCGATCGTGATGCTCACATCTCGCGGCCAGGAAGATCACGTCTTAGAAGGGTTCGACTCCGGGGCTGATGACTACGTCACCAAACCGTTCAGGGCACAAGAATTGCTCGCACGTGTTCGGAGATATGCGAACGCGTGATCTGGAGTCCCTCTGATGCAGGGGAGCGTGACGATAGGAAGTTACATCGTCCCGATAACGACAATCCTCATCGTCATCGGATTGCTCGTTGGTATCGGGCTTCTTGTCTCGTTCGCACTTACTATGGGGTTGTCAGTGTATTATAAAGAGGGTGCCACACAGCGAGACAAAGTTCGGTCAGACGTACAAAATACGCTGCTTAGTCGGGCCTTTTCACCCGAACCGGAGTGGAACGACTGGGTAACTGAACTGTCCGATACAGAACGAACTGTTGCGACCGATTCTCTTGCCGAGTATCTCCGCGAACTGGATGGCAGTGAAGCTGACTCGCTCAAAATGCTCGGGAAGGAACTTGATATTCCGGAGCGTGCAAAAAAAGCGTTAGAGCGGGGCCATACCTATGAGCGGCTACAGGCACTGACGTGGCTCATCAGGTTGGAAACTCCAGAACCGTACTACGCTGCGTCGTACGAACCGACAACGCAAGCCGAACGCGCAGCAGTCGCACGCTTGCTTTTTCAAACCGGACAGTTGGAACGGGCTGAGAATGGAATCGAATTGATGCTTGAGGGAGCAACAGGAGAGTTCAGTGTCTTCGGTCAGGACACATTGTATCGACTGGCTAGAGAAGCGCCAGATGCGATGTTCGCTATCGGAGCAGATTGGTATCAAAGTTGGTCGGCACCGCTGCTAGCGCAGGTGTTGCTCATCTGTGGGCAACTCGGGACCGGTGTGCGAACAGCAGATATCTCATGGTTAACGGCCAGTCTGGAAGCCGATGACGAAGGGGTTCGAGCGGCCGCGGCGCGGGCGCTGGGTAGCTTTGGCTGGCGTCCCGAACTGCGCGATTCGATGTTTCTCGCCCGCGCGACAGACGACCCATCACCCCGCGTTCGCGGTGCTGTTTACGAAATGCTTGGTTCTTGGGGTGATAACGAAGGTGCGACTGTACTCCTGTATGCGCTCATCTCAGAGGATGATCCGCGCGCGCTGGTGCGTGGAACAAATGCCCTCGTCCAGCGACAGGAGCACGTTGGCGAAAGCGGCCCGGCCATACTCGGTGCTGCTTGGGACTGGAGTGCTGAACACGCCTCATACGATAGTGTCGCCAGGGGACGTACCCGCTCTACAGGAACATAACCGATGCATACGACTGCACACCTCGTCGTCCAACTGTTCGCTGCGACTGGGATATTCGTCCTCGCGTACTATCTCATCGTCAACGGCTACTACCTCTGTCTCCACATTCTGGCGCTGTTCGAACTCCGTGATAACGTGCGTGAAGCGAGTTGGGACCAACCATTCAGACGGTTTTCCAGCCCATTCTATCCAGGTATTGCGCTTGTTGTTCCGGCTTACAACGAAGCCGCGACGATTGAGGAGAGCGTCCAATCGATGCTCTCGCTGAACTACCCGGAGTTGGAAGTTGTCGTGGTCAACGATGGATCGACAGACGAAACACTTGAGAAGCTCATTGAACGGTTCAGCCTCAAAGCACTGGAAGCCGAAGTTCCGTTCGAAGTTCCGAGCGAAGAAATTCAAGGGACGTATCGCTCGACAAAATACGAGGAACTGCTCGTCGTCGATAAGAAGAATGGTGGCAAGAGTGACGCACTCAACGCCGGAATCTGGCTCACCGAGATGCCGCTGTTCTGTGCGGTTGATTCGGACACGATTATCGATCGTGACGCACTGTTACAGATCGTCAAACCGTTCCTCGAACGGCCCGGGACAACTGTAGCGACCGGCGGCGTCATCCGCGTCGCAAACGAGTGTACTGTTGAGGACGGCATTGTCAAAGAGGTGAACCTGCCGAAGACCGGGCTTCCGGGACTACAGGTGATGGAGTATCTTCGTGCGTTTTACTCCGGACGACTCGGCCTCAATCGGATTAACGGCCTGATACTCATCTCCGGGGCCTTCGGTCTCTTTCGAACCGACGTGGTTCGAGAGATCGGCGGCTACCGTCACGACACGATAACGGAAGATTTCGATATAATCGTCCGTCTCCACCGGTATTTAACCGACGAGGAACGGGAGTACTCAGTTGATTTCGTTCCCGAGCCGGTCGCATGGACCGAAGTACCGTCCAGTTGGCGTGTGCTTGGACGGCAGCGACGACGGTGGTACCGTGGGATGGTTGAAACTGTTGTCACGAACCGCGGGATGCTGTTTAACCCCTCGTACGGCCGTGTCGGCACGATTATTTTCCCCTTCTTTGTCGCTGCTGAGATGTTCGGGCCACTCATCGAAGGACTCGGATATATCATCCTACCACTGGCGTGGTATTTCGGGGTGTTGAACATCGAGTTCTTCGTCGTGTTCTTCCTGTTGACAACCGGGTTCGGTATCTTCCTCTCGTGGTTCGGTGTGTTCAGTGAGGTATGGAGTTTTAACCGATACAACGACCCGAAGCAGATACTGCGGCTGTTATGGTACGGCATCTTGGAAAACTTCGGATACCGACAGTGGAAGACACTCGTCGCCTGGCAGGGATTGTTCGAGTACTTCCGGGGCGTAGATAGTTGGGGGGTCATGGAGCGTGGCGGTTTCAGTAGTGCAAACGATGAAGACGACTGAGAACTGAAGACAGTATATGGCGATAGAGGCGGAAAGTGGCGATTACTTCCGGGACCTCTATGAGCTCGGATCAAACCGTTCGCTCTCCATAGATGAGAAGATTGAGGAGGCAATCACTATCGGTCGTGACAGATTAGGACTCTCCTACGGCGTCCTGTCCTATACCGCAGACGGCAAGTATGAGGTTGTCGGGTCGACGATTGAGACGGGCGACTACAGCGCTGGGTCGGTGCACGAACTCGATGAAACGTGGTGTCGTCACGTCGTAGATGACCGGGAAATGCTTGTTGTCGCTGATGCGGGCGATTCTAAATATGCTAAAGACATTGCCCGGGATGCCACAGGATTGCAGTGCTATATTGGCGCACCGATACTGGTTGATGGCGAAGCCTACGGCACACTCTGTTACTCCGATAATAGCCCACGGGAAACTGGGTTCGGAGAGCAGGAACAGCAGTTCGTGGATTTGTTAACCCAGTGGATTAGCTACGAGATTGAACGTGAAAAACACTATCAAACCGTCGAAGCGCAAAACGAGCGACTCAACGAGTTCGCCGGGGTACTCGCCCACGACATCCGGAACCCACTGACCGCTGCCATCGGGTTTACAGAATACGCTATTGATACTGCTCCGGAATCCCTTGCGACCCACCTACAAACTGTCCTGGATTCCTTGGACCGAATCGAGACGCTCATTACGAACACCCTCTCGCTGGCCCGTGAGGGGGCCGATGTCGGCGAGCGAGAACCGGTCGCCCTCGATAGTGTCGCGAAAGACGCCTGGAAAGTCGTATCACCGGATAACGCCACTCTATCAGTGACCGGTTCACGGACAATTATGGCCGACAAATCTCGGCTCCAACAGTTGTTTGAGAACTTGTTCCGAAATGTAAAAGAACACTGCGGTGAGGATGTGACAGTCACTGTTCGGCCGACGGATACAGGGTTCGAGGTCAGCAACGACGGGCCCGAAATGCCAGCATCAGTAGCTGAGTCACTGTTCAAGGACTCTTTTGGAGCAGATCGAGTTGGTCTTGGTCTACTGATTATTGAGCGAGTTGTCTCCGGCCACGGCTGGGAAGGAAATCTCGAAACGACACCGGAACAAACTACGTTCCGTTTCTCAGATGTTGGAACGGCGACAAAAGCCAGCAATACAGTCTAAATAATCATTACGTGAATAGAGCCAGTTGGCCTGCGCCCACCGTGTGCGCAGAGGAAAGTTCCGAGTCAGTCACGTCTGGACTACCCATAGACCCCACAATGTGCTGTTTCACTTTTACTAAGCCTACTAGTGGATTCTCGCCCGGTAGTGTTCCGGGCGTACATTTCGAGTATGCTATTAGAATAGTCTAAGAATAACATAAATCACTTCAGTCAGAGACTACCGTTGAATGGGATTCATCCGTAGTAGCCACTCTCCCTTGCCGAGTATCGGAAAATGCCGATGATAACGATCAAGGAATGAGGTCTACCGGGATTACTGACATCTGTCAGCTTTCGATGACCGTGCAAGATACAAGGCGCATATCTTGCACTGAGACATCTCGAAATATCCGCTGTTCGGATCGGTCAATACAGAGCCAAAACAGGGTAGCCGGAGAGGGGGATGATGAGAGTGAAGTAGAAAGAGACCACTAAGCACTTATCGCTCTATTGAGACTCTGTGCTATGGATCGTCGCCGATTTCTTGCGTTATCTGGACTTTGTCTCACCGGGGTAGCAGGTTGCACCGCCGAAAACGATCAACAACAGACGACCGCTGTTCCGACTACTTCACCAGAATATGATCTGGATATTGAGTTTAGTGGGCTTCAATCGGGTATCGTAGAACTCTTCGAAGACGCCTATGAGCTAAGTTCAAACCCTGGCTCTCAATATCTCTTTTTGAACGTTTCAGTAACTTCGGGTCTCAGACCAGCAGTAGAAGACATCATTTTCCGCTTCGATGGTGAGGCATATCCACCGAAGGCAGAGTGGGATTATCCACCACTTCATCGAGGCGAAGATTCGGTCGGAGAGTTTCCTGATTCGGTCGGTGATGAGCGATATAGAAGCGACGATGATCGTGATGGGTGGCTCGTGTTTGAGTTGCCAGAACGGGGCGACACGAGTGAGGCGGCCCTCTCCTGGCCGGGTGGGAAGTGGAAACCGGACGAGTCGGTTCGAGGTCGACTTGCTAACCCACTCCCAGATTTCAGCCTCGAAGCATGGACTGTCCCGGAGACCATCTCCTCCACGGCGCGTCCCGAATTTGAGATATCCGCCCGAAATGAAGGAGCTGAACCCGGGCAATTCTGGGGGGCTATTGATGGTGATGGGTGGACAACCGATCGCACAGTCACACTCGTGACACAGCGGATTCCACCAGGGGAAACCGAGTCATGGCGAGTTACGGGCAGAAGTTCCCAAATCCCGCCCGAAGATATGAGTGGTGAGAACGAAGAGGTGACGATCAGCTACACCTTGCTCTGGGAGGGGGAAAATCAGTCGCAGTCTACTCGTGTGACGTATGAATGACAGTACGGATTTCGTTCCCCACGATTGCCACACGAATCGTGGACGCAGTGCTAAGATTAGAAATGTATATGAATAGTATGTATTTCAGACAATAGCTACCGTTGAGGTCGGCCCTTTCGTAGTAGCCGCGCTTCCTACCGAGTTTCGGGAACAGTCGATAGTGACGAGCGTTGAGTGGGATCTGCCGGGAGTACTGACATGTTCCAGCTTTCGATGACCCTGCTGAATACAGAGTGCGTATCTCGCACGGAGTCATTTTCAGGCAGACAAAGTACGCAGTATAGACCAACAGCTGAATGTTCAACGCAACCACAGACGTATTAGGTAAGTGCCGCAGATTGGTTTCGATAACAAAAATCCGCTTGCTTTTCAGACGCAGACCTCTCATATAAACTATAATCAGAAATGCATCTGCTCACCGCCACGCGAGGTTGGATACCTCTACGATTGCTTGTTTCTCCTAATTTAGACGCCGGGGTGCAGTAGTACAGCTATGCGTGGGCTCTCGAAACGGTGGATTCAGCACAATCAGGTTGCGTTGTACGCCGTCGCCGTCTTGTTCGCTATCGGTCTCGGGCTCGGCGTCCCAAGTGCGAGTTCGGTCTTGGAACCGCTGATCAATCCTATTCTTGCAGTCTTATTGTATGTAACGTTCTTAGAGATCCCGTTCGTTCGCATACGCCGAGTGTTCCGGAACGGGCGGTTCATCGGGGCGGCTCTCGGGATGAACTTCGTCGTCGTCCCGGTTGTCGTGTTCGGTCTCACGCGGTTCCTGCCGCAGGAACCAGCGCTCCTCGTCGGGGCGTTCATGGTGTTGTTGACGCCGTGTATAGACTACGTTATCACATTCACAGAACTCGGTGGGGGCGACTCCGAACAGATTACCGCCGCGACACCCGCGCTAATGCTGATTCAACTCGTACTGCTACCGCTGTATCTCTGGCTGTTCATGGGTCAGCAGGTCGCCGAATTCATCGAAGCCGGCCCATTCATCGAGGCGTTCGTCGTGATCATTGCAATCCCCCTCTCACTCGCGTGGGCGACGGAATACTTCGCAGAGCGTTCTACCCGCGGCGAAATGTGGCAAGATGCGATGGGGTGGCTCCCGGTACCGATGATGGGCGTAACGCTGTTCGTTATCATCGCCTCGCAGCTTCCTCGGGTACAGGATTCAATCGGGCAGGTCGCGTCTGTCGTCCCGATATACGTGGCATTTCTGATCATCATGCCGCTCCTTGGACGGCTCGCGGCTGGAATCCTCGGAATGGACGTTGGAGAAAGCCGCTCGCTGGTGTTCACATCGGTGACACGGAATTCGCTTGTGGTCCTTCCCCTGGCACTCGCGCTGCCATCGGGCTACTCGCTCGCTCCAGCGGTCGTCGTAACCCAAACAATCGTCGAACTGTCGGGCATGGTGATTCTCACGCGGGTCGTGCCGAGTAAGCTTGTGCCCGATATCGCTGGTCAATCTCTCAGTTTGGACGGCGTGCAAGGCGGTTAAATCAGTCTACTGCTCTCCTTCACGATAGTCATCAAGTGTTCGCTACCCACACCTACCGAACGGGTGTTTCAGAACCAAGGATGTAAACAGAATAGCGACTGCTTGCTTAAAACAACCTCTGTAGTCCGCTCGTCTCATTTGCTGTGGATGTCCAATAGAGCCACCTCACTATGTGCCGATTTCACTTTCACCGAGCCTACTAGTAGATACTAGCCAGATAGTGTTCCGGGCGCACATTTGAATATGCTATTAGAACCATCCCAGAATAATATCGCCCACAGCAAACCCATGTTCTCATTGAGATGGGTTATCCAGCAGTAAGCCGCTTTCTCGCCGTATGTATCAGGAAGCAGTCGATGGTGCCGAGCCTGGCATGGGGGGTGCCGGGAGCGTCGATATCTGTCAGGTTGGATGTCCGTGCTGCATGCAGCGCACGAATACAGCACGCCCTGCCCTCTCAATTTACCATCATACGTCTTGGTCTATCTTCGTGGGTCATGCGGGCTCTCCGTCTTGATGTGCTCGGACGAACGCCCGTCTAAGGACTGTCAACAGCACGTACGTCTCGTATTTTTGGGTTCGACAGTGCTCACAGGGTTGCATCGCAGGAAGACGGCTTTGGTGGCCTCGCCGGCGGTTACGGTAATCGACAGAACATGCTGACGTTCGATGCGTTCGACCCCGACAGTGCTGACCCGACGTTCCGGTTCCGCCGGGACGACACTGACGAAACCGCCGAGGTGACCTACCACGTCGGCGACGTTCCGGATGGCGGGCCAGCTCTGGGTAATCTCCAGCAGCTCATCGACGGGACGGCCAGCGAGAAAGACCGCGAGCGGTTCGCAGAAGTCTGGCACGGCCGTGTCCGAGCCGTCCTGTCGGATGCTTCTCTCTTCACCGTGACGACCGTCAAATAGTACATTCGGATAAAGCGATTCGGGTACAGAGTCTCTCTATTCAGCAGGCTGATCTACTGACGACTTGAGATGCGGCTTGTATCCTTCTCGAACCGGACTCTGCCACTCTCGACGGATGTTACGGTTTTATCCGCAGCGCTCAGAACCCGCCGATACTGAGGGCACCCGTAGCGGACGAAAGCTCGCTGCTGTATTTCACGCTGACGTACAGGCCGGTAAACAGCGTCGCGTTGTACGCGCCGTGGATGAGTGACGGGACGACGATGTTGTCCGTGTACTCGTAGGTTGCACCGAGGATGAGGGCCGGGATGAGGAGGGCGCTCACCGAGACGAGCTTTCCGGTGACCGACCCCCCGCTAAGGGCGGGGTAGTGGATGCCGGCGAAGATGACGCTCGCGATGGCGACGCCCGCGATCGGACCGAAGTAGTCCCGGATGCGGCCCTGAACGACACCGCGGAACAGCAGTTCCTCGCCCGGACCGATGAGGAGGAACGAGGCGGGGATCAGCAGGAGGAGGACCTCGGGGTTCTCCATCCCGATCTCCGCCGCCTGGTTCGCCGCCGGTTCGATCCCGAACATCGAGACGAGCATCGTGATGATGACGGCCACTACCACGAGCCCACCCATTGCGCTGGCGTACCCCAGCACGACGATACCGACTTCCCGGAGACTCGGCACAGAAATGCCGATAGTGAACGCACCGGTGTCTGGCGTATAGGAGAACAGGTCACGGAGTTTCGCTCTGATTACCGGCCTGAGTTTGATGTACGTGAATGCGATGAGCGGGCAGCCGATTCCCTGGACCGTTATCAGCCCCAGCACGAGCGTCTGTACTGTCGTTATCTGGATTCCTGCACCGAAAGACAGGGCACCAGCAACGATGAGCAGCAGTATCGAGCCAAACCCGAGCCCTATCACACCCAACAGAAGCGCCGAGAAAAGCGTGAACCCGTACTGGAAGGCCTGCAGGACCGGACGGTCGCGGGTCGCCGTAGCCATACACCGCTTTGGTCGTGGCGATGTGTAAACAGTTCGTTTGGTACCGTGACTGCCGACGACTGCATCTCAGTCGATCCGTTCCCCGGCGGTCACTGCGGTATCGAGCCAGTTCGACTCCGGCGGGAGCGGACAGGAGAAGGTGTCGCTGTAGGCACAGAACGGCGAGTACGCGAGGTTGAAATCCAGCGTGATCTTGTCGCCGTCGGCCAGGTCGCGGTCGGGTTCCAGTTCCATGTATCGACCGCCGTCGTAGCTCTGCTGGCCGGTGGTCTTGTCCCGGAACGGAACAAAGAGCGTCCGGGACTCGTCCGCAGCCTGCCGGAACGCGTGCAGTTCGCGGGACTCGCCGTCCAGGTCGAACGACAGCGTCGCGACGTGGAGGTAGCGCACCGTTCGGTCGTCGCTCGTCTCCAGGTCGACCGACTCCGGCGACTCGTGGACAGTAACCATCGCTTCGACCCGGTACTCGGGGTCCGGGTCGAAGTAGCTGAGTCCGTCGAAGTCGTCGCGGTCTTCCGGCGGAATCGGGGATTGGCGGTGCTCCGCGAAGAACCGGTCTTTCTCGTCCCGATTCGCTTGCAACTGTGTCTCCCAGTCTTCGGTGTCTTCGTCCATACAGAGACGGTGGCGGCCACGCAGTTTCAGTCCGGCGACTCGGTGACGGCCGAGCGATATCGCGGCGTGAGGGAGTGAATACTTTATTATACACCTAGTTCGACTGGATAAATACACAGGGGTGTGTATGGAAGCGACGTTCTACGGTATTCTGGGGGTGGACCCAGATGCCACCGAAGAGACGATAGCCCGCGCCTACCGGGAACAGACGAAAGCGCATCACCCGGACGTGAGTGACGACCCCGCCGCGGGAGAACGGTTCAAGCGACTCACGCGGGCGAAAGACGTGCTCACAGACGAGGCCGAGCGAGAGCGATATGACCGGCTCGGCCACGCCGCATACGTCAACAGATACGTCGGCGCGGACGGAGGGACAGCCACAGGCGGTGTCAGTGACATCGCACAGCAGTACGTCGACCAACGGGCTGACACAGGTACCGCGGGCGAGGCGACAGCGGAAGCAACACGGCGACCCACCCAGACCCACGGGGGACGCACGGGCTACGGGACTGCCGCGGAGTACTACAAGCCCGGCCAGCGAGTCCGGCCGACACAGTCGTCGGGGGTCGAGACGCTGCTCGATTCACTCCGCCGTGTCGGACCGTGGCTGTTCGTCCATCTGGCACTGCTGGTCTGTACTATCATTGCCGCTGTACTGCTCGCAGTCGGTGGCCTCACTGGGGACCTCTCTCCGGTCGTCGCCGGTGTCATGGCTGTCTCGATGGTGACGATCTCGCTGGTCGTCTCAGCGACCCACGTCCTCACACACATTTCGGGCTGATCGACGAGGAGTGGTTCGAGCGGGAGCAATATCGGACAGCCAGCGAACAAGCGACTGGCAGAACACCGCAGCCTCACGCTAGCGGTCGGAACCAGACGGTGGTAACGAGGACGGCCAGCAGGAGATACGATCCGCGAATCAGCAGCATCGTCGCGGTTTCGGGGTCGCCTCGCTGAGCGATGGCCGCAACCGTCCCGAAGACGAGCGCAGCCGCCGCGGCGCTCGGCGGGATGCCGGGCAAGGCCACCGATAGCCCGACGATTCCGAGAAGGCCCGCGCCGAACAGGCCGAGCGCGAGCCGCCGGGCGCGTTGGTGGCCCAGTACGACGGCGACAGTCCGTTTCTGTATCGACCGGTCGTAGTCGTAGTCCTGCTCGTCGTCGATGATCTTGATGCCGGTCAGCAACAGGAGGAACACGGCCGCGAGACCGACCGCTCGTGGCGTTAGCGTCGTCACCTGGGCGTAGTAGCCGCCCAGCAGCGCCAGCGCGATACCCGTCGGATAGCCCATCGTCGCGCCGACGGGATTCATATCCAGTTGCGGCGCGTGGGTGTAGCCGATGACCCAGGTCGGAATCGTCAGCAGCGCCGCGCCGGGACCGACCAGTAGCCAGATGGCCGCCGTACAGAGCGCGAAGCCGACCCCGGCACCGATCAGCGCCATGCGACAGCCCGAACCAGTGAGCGGGTGGTCGTCGTCCTCGCCGCGGACGTGGAAATCGACGTAACCGTCCTTGACGTGAGCCGTGTAGACGGCGAAAAACATCGCACCCGCGTGGAGCGCGGCCACCGGCGGCCAGAACCCGCCGGAGAGCAACCCACCGAACAGCGAGGTCGCGAGCGGCGGCAGCATAAACACCGGATGGACCTGCGAAGCGAGGGCACTCACGGCCGCGAACGGACCGGTTTCGTGTCGGGCGACTGCCATACGAACTCAAGACACGGCTGTGGGAAAAATCCCCATCCGCGTTGTTTCGGTACTATCGCCAGTTCGACCGGTCCAGCACGAACCCCGAGATGTGCGAGGCCAGTTCTCTGGCAGCCCGTTCGGTGCCCGCGTGGAGTTCGCCGGACACCGGACCGGCCTCGCCGCCGACGCCCTCAGTCTCGGAAATCGGGTCCGTCGTCGTCGGGTACGGTCGGCGGGACCGGACCCGGTCCCGAAGCGACTGAACGGTGGCGTCCGAGAGCTCATAGGACAAGTGTTGAAGATCGTACCGGACGATGAATCCCCGGGTCGCGTCCCGAACAGCGAGGACTGGGTGCCCCCGGTCCAGACAGCGCTCCCAGATCTCGCGCTGGTGTTCCCGCGTGGCGTACACCGGCACGTTCGACGGGGCGAGGTGTTCCATTGCTCGCTCGTAGGGACTGGAGGTGTATTATCTTTCGGCAGTTGCCAGCCAGCCGTTCTGTCCGCGGTATCTCTGCGTCACGCTGATACCCGTGTTCGGCATTCATGAGCTGAAGTGCCACGCAGGAAACGTTTAGAGGGAGGGCTGTGACCACAACACTGCTATGGCAGATATCGAAGTCGAAAGCACTTGCGAGGAAGGATACACAGTAGAGAGCATCATCAACGGCGAATGGGAGCTCATCGTCGACGCGCTGAGCGAGAACGGACCGTCGCCGAACGAAGTGCTGGCCGCCGACTACGCCTCCTGTTACATCCCGGCGCTGCGCGTCGCCGCAGACAAGTACGGGCACGAGGACATCGGCACCGTCGACGTCGAGGTCGCCGCAGGGCTCGATGAGGACGACGACCTGGAGTACATCGATTTCCACGTCGAGGTCGAGGAATCACTTGCCGACGAGGAGCAGGACATCGTGGAACTCGCCGAGGACATCTGTCACGTCCACTCGGCGCTGCAAGACGAACTTCACGCCGAGATCACCATCGAGTCCGGCGTCTAGACGCAGTAGCGCGGCAGTCTCACTCGCTTTTCGCGGCCCACGGGCTAATAGCGGTCACTCCGGGAACAGCAGAATGACCGACGCCGTGTTGTGGTAGCCGGTGTAGTCATCGTCGGCGGAACAGACCTCGCCGTAGGTCTCGAAGCCGGCGAAGGGCGCGTCGACCGTGTCCTGAATCGCGTCGACCGCCTCGTCGAAGTCGTCGCCGAGAATCATCGCGCGGCAGGCACAGTCGTAGACGAACCCACCGGCAGCGCCGCCGTCGAGTTCACTTGTGGCGTTCTCGGCAGCAGTTCGGACCGCGGACACCTGATCGGGCTTGTTGCTGTGGGTCACCCGCAGTTCCGTCCCCTCGGAGACGGTGACGGCGAAATCCAGCGGCCCCTGCGTGTCGGTGGTCTGGCCCGGCCACCGGATGTTGTATCCTTTCGTCGAGATGAGTTTGCGCTCAATGAAGCTCTTGATACGGGAGGTGAGGCCGCCAGACTCCGTTTCGGGTTCCGATTCGATACCGAGTTCGTAGCGGCCGAGCAACATTACGAGGTCGTCCGACCCCGCTTCCAGTTCGTCTACGTCGATACCGTAGGTCTCCATCGCGTCCTCCCGTATCGCGTCCTGCCAGGCCTCGAAGGCCGGTCGGCCGTCGAGTTCGTACACGGTGCTGCCGTCGGCGCGAGTCACTGTCATCGCCTCGGAAATCGGTTCGTGGCCGTGGTTGACCGTCACCGGGAGCGGCTTCTCGGAGGCGATGAGTGCGAGCACGACGGCGTCCGTCTCGACGCGGCCGTTCCGGAAGACGTGGGTCTGCTGTAACTGGAGGTCGTCACCCGCGGAGCCACCGACAACGGTCGTGTCCTCGCCGTCGAGATACTGCTCGGTTAGCTTCGTGACTTTGTTGCCGATTCCGGCCATGCCGTCGTGGAGGTTGATGACTGTCCGGTGTGGATACCCGTCGACGGCGGGGTCTGTGTCTGAGGGGAGGTCGTGGACGGCCTCGAACAGACAGCGTTCGGGATCGGCGCTCAACTTCGTCGAGATACTGGAAAAGAACTGCAACGAGTCCGACGAGACGACGCCGACCGTGACGGTGCCGTCTCCAGCACCGACTTCGGTGAACTCACCGGAGGACGAACAGCCCACGATTTCCGCCTCCGAGCCGATAACGCTCCGAGCGCCCCACAGCACTGCCTCGTAGTCGTACGCAGGCGAGCAGAAAACCTGGCAGAAATCCGGCTCATCGGCCGAAATGGCGGCCATCGCCTCGCGTGTGGCGTCCATCGCCACGGCATCACCGGCATCCCCCGTAGCTTGCCCGGTTCCAAACTCTGTACTCATTGGAACAGGAGTTGACTGGGAACCGACTTAACGTATTGGAACCGCTCGGAATCCGAGGATGGTTCACGGTGTCGTCGACTGGGAACCCGAGAGTCGGGTCAGTGTCACCTTCTCACGGAAGGGACCACGCTCGAAGCGGGAAACGCTCATACCGCCGGCCCGCAAACACCAGTCTATGAGTAACTCAGACTGGACCGACCGCATCGCCGGCGAACGGATGGCGGTCGACCAACGGTTCAACGAACAGGTCAAAGCGTCGTCGTTCTCCAGCCAGCAGTGGGGGCTGGTGATGACTGCCGTCGAGTTCGAAATCGAGAACCCGGGCGACCCCGACGCCGCTCGGATCGTCGCCGATACGTCGAAGCTCTCCAGCGTCATGCCGGAGATGGAACGGGTCGCTAACCAGAGTCCGATGGGCGGACCGGGCGGGGACAGCGGTGGCTCCGGAGGCGGCCTCCTCTCGGGAGTCAAGGACGCGCTTGGACTCGGTGGATCCGGTGGCGGTAGCAAACAACAGGAGGAAGAAGCGGCACGCCTCGCTCAGGCGTATGCGGAACAACTCCAGGAGAAACTGGAATCAAACGGGCGCTGGAAGTCCGTCTGTGAGCAGGCCCAGGGTTAGTACTCGTCGCCGCTGTGGAACAGTGTCAGCTCCTCGGCCTCGTAGATGTTGATGAGTTCCGTCACGATGTCGTCGTACGATTCGTCCTCGACGCGGAGGTCGTCGAGTCGCTCTACTGTTTCGGCGTCCAGTTCCACGGATGGCATACCCGAACCTTTCACTGGAACACACTTAATTCCCGCCCTCGCTCAAAAACAAACGCGAACAGTAGTAACAAATCAGAACCGAAAACGGTTAATGGTCGTTCTCGGTAGAAACACGACACATGCGACCACTGGGTGACTCACCGCTCGTACGGAACGACAAGACGCTCGTGCTGGCCCACGACCACGGGCTGGAACACGGTCCCAAGCAGTTCAGCGGCGTCGAGGAGCGCCTCGACCCCCGCGAAGTGTTCGAGATGGCGACCCACGACGCCGTGACGGCGCTGGCCGTCGGCAAGGGACTCGCCGAGACGTACTACCCGAGCTACGAGGACGACGTGAACCTGCTGGCGAAGCTCAACGGCGGCTCGGACCTCTGGATGGGCGACCCGTACTCGCCCCAGAACTGGTCGGTCGAGTACGCCGCCGAACTCGGTGCCGACGCCGTCGGCTACACCATCTATCCGGGCGTCAACCGCGAGACCGACATGTTCGAGGACTTCCGCCCGGTGCAGGAGAACGCCCGCGACCACGACCTCCCGATTGCGATGTGGTCGTACCCGCGCGGACAGGCCATCAAGGAGCACCGCAGTCCCTCGACCATCGCCTACGCGGCCCGCATCGGTCTCGAACTGGGTGCGGACTTCACGAAGGTCAAGTACCCCCGGGACAAGGAGGCGATGGCCCACGCCGTCCGCTCGGCGGCCGACAACCGCGTCCTGCTCTCCGGCGGGTCGAAGACTTCCGACCGAGACTTCCTCGAACTCGTCGAGGACTGCATGGACGTCGGCGTCGCCGGCCTCGCCGTCGGCCGCAACGTCTGGCAGCGCGATGACCCCTACGACATCCTCGACAAGCTCGAAGGCGTCGTCTTCGAGGGCGCGACAACGGACGACGTCCTGTAGGCCATGGACGAGGAGACGCGCCGAGCCGTCGCCGCGGCGGACGAGGCGTTGCCACCCAGCGACGCGCTTCCCGACGCTATCGACGGCGGCCGGGTCGTCTTCGGCTTCGACGGCTACCTCGACCGCGTCCGAGAGGTCGTCGCGGACCGCATCGACCCCGACAGCCACGAGCGCCTCGCCACGCTGGAGGGGTTCGGCGACCGCATCGACCGCTCCGTGGCCGCCGACAGCTCGCTCTCCTTCGAGTGGCTCCAGCGGGGGAGCCGGACCGGCGGCCACACCAGCCACCTCGCGCGAGCCTTCGGCGGCTGGTCGTTCGATCCGGTGATGGTCGGGATGTACGGCGACCCGGTCCACGACGCCTTCGAATCGGAGTTCGGCGACTACGAACTCCACTCGCTGGGCGAGCCCGGAGTCACCGACGCCGTCGAGTTCGACGACGGGAAGCTCATGCTCACGGAAATCGGCGACACGATGTCGCTGGACTGGGCCGAACTCGACGCGGCCTTCGGGCACGACCGACTTGCGGAGGCGCTCGACGGTGCGAGCCTGTTAGGGACTGGCTACTGGTCCGAGACGCCGGACCTGCCGACGGTCTTCGACGGGCTCCGTGACCTGTGGGGCGACATCGACAACCCGCCAGAGACGGTGCTGGTCGACCCCGGCGACGTGCGAAAGCTCGACGCCGACCGCCTGCGCGCTGGCCGGGAGGCCATCGGCCGACTAGACGGGGTAACGGACGTGGTGGTCACCTCGAACCGCGCCGAAACGGGGGTCCTCGCGGACGCCTACGCCGGCGAGGCCGAGCGCTCGTTCGCTGACGACGCCGAGGCGGTGTTCGAGGCGCTGGAACCGACCTGGTTCGTCGGCCACGGCGTCGAGCGGTCGGTCGTCGTCACCGCGGACGGCACCGACAGCGTGGCTGTCCCCGCCGTCTCGGACCCGAAACTGACGACCAGCTCCGGCGACCACTTCAATGCCGGGCTCGGTCTCGCCCGCATCGCCGGCCTCCCGCCCGCCGCCGCCGTGGTCTTCGGCAACGCCGTCGCCGGCTACTTCGTCCGGACCGCGGACCAGCCGTCGCTGGCCGACGTGCGCGCGTTCGTCGACGCCTACCTCGAAAAGTTCTGAATGGCCCGAGTCGTCGCTGATTTTCCACTCCCGCGAGAACTAGTCCCTAGTCGCTACAGCCGCCGCACCGTCACGCCGTCCCGGAGCGAGTCGATGTCGTCCAGGTCGGGGACGGCCGTGCCGGCCCGCTGGACGACCTGCGCGGAGACGGCGACGCCGGTCCGGAGCGCCGTCTCGTCGTCAGCGCCGGCCTCCCAGGCGCTCAGGACCCCCGAGAGGAGCGCGTCGCCGGCGCCGACGGTGTCGACGACGTCGATGTCCAACGCCTCGGCGTAGAGCCGGCCCGCCTCGCCGACGAGGACCGCGCCGTCCGCGCCGAGAGAGGCCAGCACGCGGTCGAAGCCCCGCTTCCGGAACTTCTCCGCCGCGTCCGCACACCCCTCGACCGTGGAGACGTCGGCCCCGGTCGCGTCGCCGAGTTCGGCGCGGTTCGGCTTACAGAGGCCGTACTGGGCGTCGAGTTCCCGGAGGACATCGCCGCCGGTGTCGACGATGGTCTCCCAGTCGCCGCCGGCCGCGATGCGGTCGATGGCGTCGGGGGACAGCCCCGGCGGCAGGCTCCCACCGACGAGCACGCGGTCGGGGGCCTGGGCGCGCACCCGTTCGAGCAGCGAGTCGACGACCGACTCGTCGACGGTCGGTCCGGCCTGGTTCAGTTTGTACTCCTCCGAAGCGGCGATAGCGGTGGTGTTGAGGCGGGTCGTCCCGTCCACGCCGACGAAGGCCGTCTCGACGCCGTCCCCCTGTAGCGTCTCCCGGATGAACGAGCCGGTGAATCCGCCCAGCAGTCCCGTGGCGACGCACGGTCTGTCCATGGCGGTGAGCAGTTGCGCGGCGTTGATGCCCTTCCCGCCCGCGTCGAACTGCGCGCTGTCGGCCCGCATGACCCGGTCGGGGGCCATCTGTTCCTCAAACTGAACTGTCTGGTCGACTGCGGGGTTGTAGGTGACGGTGACAATCATGTGCTGACCTCCTCGACGGCCACGTCGGCGTCCGCGAGAGCCGTGGCGAGCGCCCCCGACGGGCTGGCGTCGGTGACGAGCAAATCGACCTGGTCCAGGTCGGCGAAACTGACGAAGCTCCGGTCGCCGAACTTCGACGCGTCGGCGACCAGCACGACCCTGCGGGCGCGTTCGACCATCAGTTCCTTGACGGCCGCCTCGTCCTCGTTTGGCGTCGACAGTCCGGCGGCGCTGTCGAGCGCGTTCGTTCCCAGAAACAGCAGGTCGAAGTTCATCCGTTCGACGGCCCGCTCGGCAGTCGGGCCGACGAGTGCACGGGTCCGTGACCGGAGGCTGCCACCGGTGAGTTTGGCGTCGACATCCCGTTCGGCCAGTTCAGTGGCCAGGTCCGGCATGTTCGTCGCCGCGACGTAGTCGGTGTCCGGGATCGCACGCGCAACCTCCATCGTGGTCGAGCCCGCGTCGAAGCAGACCACCTGTCCCTCCCGGACTTCCTGTGCGGCCCGCTCCGCAATCGCCTGCTTCTCGGCGTAGTGTTCGACCTCGCGCTGGCCGTACGGGCGTTCGGTCCCGACGGAGGACGCCGGCACCGCGCCGCCGTGGGACCGCTCGATCCGGCCTTCCGACTCCAGATCCCGGAGATCACGGCGGATCGTCGCCTTCGAAAACTCCAGTTCCGCGGCCAGTTCCGACACTGAACAGCCGTCTCGCTCTGTCACCAACTGGACGATTGTGCGCTTTCGCTCGGCCGGGAGCATTCTCTCGTTCGTGATTGTTTCGCTTCGGTTTTACCACTTTCTATTGGGATATGCTTGTTTCTGACCAGATAGAACGGGAGAAAAGCGTCTACAGCTCGTCGATGACCGCGGCGGTCACGTCCTCAGTGGATGCGTCGCCGCCCAGGTCCGGCGTTCGGGGACCCGAGTCGAGCACGGACTCGACAGCCGACCGGACTGCATCGCCCTGGTCGTCATACCCGAGGTGGTCGAGCAACATCGCGGCGGAGAGAATCATCGCAGAGGGGTTGGCGACGCCCTCGCCGGCGATGTCCGGCGCTGAACCGTGGACCGGCTCGAACAGCGCGTTCTCCTCGCCGATGTTGGCCGAGGGCAGCAGGCCGAGGCCGCCGACGAGGCCCGCGGCGAGGTCCGACAGCATGTCGCCGGCGAGGTTCGGACAGATGACGACGCCGTAGTCCTGCGGGTTCATGACCAGATGCATCGCGAGCGCGTCCATCAGCGCCGTGTCGTAGGAGGCGTCCCGGTCCTCACCGACAGCCGATGCCGCATCGAGGAACAGCCCGTCAGTGGTTCGCATGACGTTGGCCTTGTGGGCGATTGTCACGTCGTCGTAGCCGTTCCCCTTCGCGTAGCTGAACCCGTACTCGGCGATCTTCTCGGAGGCGTCTTCGGTGATGACCCGCGTACAGGTCGTGACGCCGTCGGCTATCTCGCTCTCGATGCCCTTGTAGACGCCCTCGGTGTTCTCCCGGATGAACACGATGTCAGTGTCGGGCTGGACGGCGTCGAGTCCAGGATACGAGCGGGCCGGGCGGACGTTGGCGAAGGAGCCGACGACCTGCCGGAGGGGCAGAATGACGTCGGCCGCCGTCTCTCCGGCCGCGCCGAACAGGGTCGCGTCGGCGTCGGCTGCAAGCTTCCGCGTCTCTTTGGGCAGCGCCTCGCCGGTTTCCGCCTTCACCGCGTCGCCGGCCTCACCCTCGACGAAGTCGAAGTCGACAGCGTCGATTGCCTCCAGTACCTCGACCGCGGCGGGTGTGACCTCCTGTCCGATGCCATCGCCAGGGATGACGGCTATCTCGTGTGTCATGGGGGATGAGACGGAGGCGGCTGGTGAAAGTGGTTCGGTTCCGGCGTCCCGGGCGCGCATGTGTCCGTCAGGCTGGCGGCGCTCCGGATGTGAGTGAGCGGCTCGTTCCCGCGGATCGAAAACTCGGAAAACAGCGTTCGGAGGCGGAAACCGAACACGTTCAGGGGAGTGGCACGGGTAAACCAGCGGACGACGTGAGCCTGTGGAGGGCCGAAGCGAATTGGGGGTGATCGCTGGCGACCCGTGCGCAACCGATTGTAGCGATGGCTACTATGTAGGTTCTATCTCAATACTATCTATACAGTTGATACTGTGCATACTATTGATACAGTAGTTACCACAGCGACAGGACTAGCGATTTGAAGCGGTTCATAGATGCTATACACACGTCCCCGGGCTATCGGTACAGCATCGCCTGAGCAACCTTTTCGCCGCGGTAGTAGCCGGGTGCGGTGGCAATCGTCGCCGTCTTCACTCTGCCCTCGACGGTCACCACGCGGTACTCCTCTTCCGGAACAGAGATGTCCTCACGCATCAGACGCTGAAACCGTTCTCTGGCCGTATCCAGCTCGTCAGGGTGGAGAAATTCACTCGCCTTCTTCCCGGAGATTTCGGCGAAGGAGTCGGCATCAAGGAACGTTACGGCGGCCTCGTTAGCATACAGAGCTTCCCAGTTACGGTCGAAGAGGAGGATCGGAATCGGTGCAGTGTCGACGAGATTGTGGTACCTGTCCTCCGTCCGCTGGACCGCGTTTTCAGCCCGGTTGGTCCGGACCGCGTTCTTGATTCGGTTCGCCAGAACGGTGTACTGCTCCGTCCCGGCCTCCTTCTGGAGATAGTCGGTGACGCCGGTCGAGATGGCCCGACTCGCGATCTCCTCTGACCCCTTGCCGGTGAACAGAATAAACGGCAGGTCCGGGTAGTCGTCCCTGACCAGTTTCAGGAAATCCAGTCCATCCCTGTCAGGCATATCATAGTCGCTGACGATGCAGTCTATCGGGTCATCGCGAAGCACTGTCAACGCATTATCGACGCATGTCGCGGTCACCACCGAGAACGCGGTATCTTCTCGCTCCAGGAACTCCGAGGCAATCTCGGCAAAGTGGGGGTCGTCATCGACGTGGAGCACCGTGATATCATCTATTGACAAGTGGTTCATGTGGTGGGCGTTAGCAAAGCGTATCCTGTTAGAGCTTGAAACGACAAAAGAGTTGGTTTCAGTTCATTCAGTGTTGCGACAGTCCGAGTGACAGATACTGCGGATATCTCAGAGCCTGTGTCGGAACGCGTGGAGGACGTTCTCGCCGGTCTCGGTCATCTCCACCTGTTTCGTCCGGCCGACATCGCTGACACTGATGTAGCCGTCTTCGGCAAGCGGGTCGACGATGTTGGCGTTCAACAGCGCGAACTTCGCCTTCTCGTTGGCCGGATTTGCGTCGGCGATAAACGAGAGTCCGGTGTCCTCAGCGAACTCGATAAGGTCCGACTTCTTGGCGGTGTAGGTGTCCGTGTTGGTCCGCTTGAGATAGTCCAGTACTGCAACCTGGTCGCGGGAGATCGCTTCGATGGGGTACGACGGCAGGACCTCCGCGCGCTCCATCCCGCGAGTGAGCGGTTCTGAAGAAACCGACGGGACGTGTTCCTCGGGGTGGACGTAGTACGCTGTCGCCTCGGTCGCCATGCACGCGATGGCGCTCCCGATGGCCGCCACTTTCGGCCCGCTGGAGACGTTGACGCGCACGATGTCCTCAGGATGGTCGGCGGTCAGTGTCGTCACGACTGCCAGTACGTCATAGAGGTCGTGCAACTCCGTTCGGTGCAGTTCGACGGTGACGCCGTTGGCGTCGAGGTCTTCGACGAGCGCCTGCTGGTACGGTGTCAGCCGCGACGGCTCCGCCGTCGCTGTGAGAAGGTACACGTCGTCGGCGTTGTGCTGGTGAATTGGCTCGGCGATCCGGTCGCGCTCGTGTCCCAGCGGCGCGATGTGAATCTCGCGGATCTGGTCCATATCGAAAAACCGCCGCACAAAGCTATTGCTCTTGCCATCTCCGAGACAGAAAATCCGTTCGCGCGAACCGAGGTCGCGGGGCGACCTCGTGTCAATCGTCCGCTTCTGCGAACCGGACGCTCACGCCACCGCCACGAGAGGCCGTGTCGTTAATCGTCCGCTTCGAGCTCCGACCGCGTCTGATCGAGGTACGGCAACTGCGAGGCCGTCTCCTCGATAGCGTTCCGGTTGGCCTTCATCAGCGCCGTCGTGTCCCAGTTGCCCTCGACGAGGGCTTCGCGCTGGGCACGGTCGACGCTGACGCTGATCTCGTTGTCGCCGTAGGTGACCGTCTCCGCCCGCACGTCGACTTCGATCTTGCCGTCGGGGTTGTCGTCGACCCACTGCTGGAGCGCGTTGATCGTCTCGTGGTCGGCGGTGACCGTCGGGATGCCGAGGGCCAGGCAGTTCCCGGCGAAGATTTCGGCGAAGGACTCACCGATGATGGCGTCGATACCCCAGCGCATGAGCGCCTGTGGCGCGTGCTCACGCGAGGAGCCACAGCCGAAGTTGGCGTTGACGACCATCACGTTCGAGTCCTGGAACCGCTCCTCGTTGAACGGGTGGTCCTTCTCGTTGTCCTCGTCGTCGAACCGCAGGTCGAAGAAGGCGAACTCGCCCAGGCCGTCGAAGGTGACGACCTTCATGAACCGCGCCGGGATGATCTGGTCCGTGTCGATGTCGTTCCCGCGAATCGGGATGCCAGACCCCTCGACGTAGTCGACCGACGGGATGTCCTCGGTGGGGTCTGTCATGCGACCACCTCCAGCGCTTCGCGCTGGGGATGTCGAACGGTCCGCTCACGGACTTCGTCCGTTCGCGTTTTCGAGACGCACGGCGTCTCGCTATTCATTGCAGCGCCACCTCCTTCAGGTCGCGCACGTCAGAGACCTCGCCGGTGATCGCCGCCGCGGCGACCATCCGTGGGTTCATCAGGACGGTCCGGCCGTCCTTGCTGCCCTGCCGGCCGACGAAGTTCCGGTTGGAGGAGGAGGCACAGGCCTCGTCGCCCTCCAGCTGGTCCTCGTTCATGCCCAGACACATCGAACAGCCGGCGTTTCGCCACTCGAAGCCGGCGTCCTCGAAGATATCTTTCAGACCTTCCTCCTCGGCGGCACGCTGGACGCGCTGGCTGCCGGGGACGACGAACGCTCGCACGTCGTCGGCGACCTCGCGGCCCTTGACGATGCGGGCCGCGCGGCGCAGGTCAGGCAGTCGGGCGTTGGTACACGAGCCCAAGAAGGCGACGTCGATGTCGTAGCCCTCCATCGTCTCGCCGGGCTCGACGCGCATGTGCTCTTGGGCACGACGGGCGGTGTCGACCTTGTCGTCGGCCAGCGACTCGGGTTCCGGGATCGGATCGTCGATACCGATACCCTGGCCGGGCGTGGTCCCCCAAGTGACGACGGGATCCAGTTCGCCGGCGTCGATCTCGACCACGTCGTCGTACTCGGCGTCCTCGTCCGAGCGGATGGACTCCCAGTAGGGCTTCAGCTCCTCGAACTTCTCGGGGTGCTCCTGGAAGTAGTCCGTGTCCTCCAGCCACTCGTAGGTGGTCTCGTCGGGGTTGACGTAGCCCGCGCGAGCGCCGCCCTCGATGGACATGTTACAGATGGACATTCGGCCTTCCATGTCGAGGTTCTCGATGGTCTCGCCGGCGTACTCGTACACGTAGCCGACACCGCCCTCGGTCCCGAGTCGGCGGATGATCTCGAGGATGATGTCCTTGGCTTCGACGCCCTCGTCGAGTTCGCCGGTGACCTCGATCTTGCGGACCTTCTGTTTCTCCATCGCGATGGTCTGGGTCGCCAGCACGTCCCGAATCTGGCTGGTCCCGATACCGAACGCGAGCGCGCCGAACGCGCCGTGGGTGGAGGTGTGGCTGTCGCCACAGACGATGGTCTTGCCGGGCTGGGTGATGCCCTGCTCCGGGCCGATGACGTGGACGATACCCTGGTCACCCGTCGTCGGGTCCGAGAACTGGATGCCGGCGTCACGGACGTTCTCTTCGAGTTCGGCCATCATCGTCTCGGCCGCGTCGTCACTGTAAGGCCGGTCCTGATTCGCAGTCGGCACGATGTGGTCGACCGTCGCGTGGGTGAGGTCCGGGCGCGCGACGTCGAGGCCGCGCTCTTTGAGCATGCCGAAAGCCTGCGGGCTGGTGACCTCGTGGATGAGGTGCAGTCCGACGAACAGCTGGTCCTGACCGTTCGGCAGGGTCGTGACTTTATGCCGGTCCCACACTTTGTCGTACAGCGTTCCTGAACTCATACTGTCTCGTCCCGTCCTTCCGTCCCGCGCTCGTATGCGCGAGTGACACCCTCACCGGGTGCCTCGTGGTCGATGTCCTCCATCGTCTCGTCAGCGTCCTCCCCGTCGCGCTCGCCGCCGTCGGCGGCCACGACCGGGCCGCGGCGGAACACCGCGCCGAAGGTCGAACTCGTCTTCGGGTGGGTGTGCTGGACGCTGCGCATTGTCTCGCGCGAGTCCGTCGATTCGCTCGTGTCTGTTGCTGGTGTGTCGTCAGTCATCTGCAGGGGCTTCTTTCTTCTGGGCGTCGGCGTCCTCGCCCCACGCGAACAGTTCGCGCAGGCGGCCGCCGACTTCCTCGATCTGGTGGTTCTGTTCGGCGTCGCGGTACTGCTTGTAGGCGGGCCGGTTGGCCTGGTTCTCGTTGATCCACTCGCGAGCGAACTCGCCGTTCTGGACCTCTTCGAGGATCTTCTCCATACCCTCGCGGTCGATAACCTCCTCACCGCGGGTCAGGCCGCCGTACTCGGCGGTGTCGGAGACGGAGTTCCACATCCCCATGTGGCCGCCCTCGTACATCAGGTCGACGATGAGCTTGAGTTCGTTCAGGCACTCGAAGTAGGCCATCTCCGGCGCGTAGCCGGCGTCGACCAGCGTCTCGAAGCCGACCTTGACCATCTCGGTGACGCCGCCACAGAGGACGGCCTGCTCGCCGAAGAGGTCCGTTTCGACCTCTTCCTGGAAGCTGGTCTCGATGACGCCGGCTCGGGTACAGCCGATGCCCTTTGCGTAGGCAAGGGACTCCTGCTTTGCGTTGCCGGTCGCGTCCCGGTAGACAGCGATGAGACCCGGCGTCCCCTCGCCGCGCTCGTAGGTCCGGCGCACGAGGTGGCCCGGCGATTTGGGCGCGACCATCGTCACGTCGACGTCTTCCGGCGGTTCGATCTGGCCGTAGTGGATGTTGAAGCCGTGGGCGAACTGGAGCGTGTCGCCGGCGTCCAGTTCGTCCTCGATGGCCTCGTAGACGGCCGGCTGGATCGTGTCAGGAACGAGCATCACGACGCGATCCGCCTCGCCAGCGGCCACGTCGGGCGTCTCGACGCGGAGGCCCGCGTCCTCGGCATCGGCCCACGACGAAGAGTCTTCGCGAAGGCCGACAACTACGTCGACGCCGGACTCGTGAAGGTTCAGCGCGTGGGCGTGGCCCTGTGACCCGTAGCCCAGCACGGCTACGGTCTCGTCGTCGAGTGTCGATACGTCAGCGTCTTCGTCGTAGTAGACTGTTGTGGTGAATTCGTCAGACATCTTTCTCTAATGTTTTCGGGCCGCGTTCCAATGCGGCGGCCCCGGTTCGCACGATCTCCTGCACGTCGAACTGCTTGAACGCCTCGACGGCGGCGTCGATCTTCTGCTTGCTGCCCGTGATTTCGACGGTGACCGAATCGGTCGACGCGTCGACGGCCTGCCCGCCGTACATGTCGGCGATGGCGTTGACGTCGTCGGGTTTCTCGCCGCTGACTTTCACCAGCGCGAGCTCCCGACGGACGGCTTCGCCTTCGAGTTCCCTGACCGAGATGACGGGCACGAGCTTCCGAAGTTGCTTTTTCGCCTGGTCGATCCCCGGTTCCGGCTCCTCGATGAGGATCGTCATCCGGGCTGTGTCCTCGTCGACTGTCGGCCCGACGGTGAGGCTTTCGATGTTGAACTGCCGTCGGCTGAACAGCGCCGACACCTCCGACAGCACGCCCGGTCGGTGCTTGACCAGCGCGGACAGCACCGCCTGGCGCGGTTCGTGGGTCACTTCGGCCTCGGGATCGACGCGGATTCCCTGCGTGTTGCGTCGGCCCTTCGGGCGCATCCGTTCGTCCGGCGCGGGGCCTGGCATTCCTCCAGTCATTGTTAGATCATGTCCAGCTGGTCTTCGTTGAGCGCGAACAGGCCGTTGTCACCGCCGCTGGGGACCATCGGGAAGACGTTCTCCCCGGGGTCGATGTGGGCGTCGATGACGCTCGGGCCGTCGTAGTCGCGTGCTTCCTGTATCGTTTCCTCGACGTTCTCGTAGGATTCGAGCGTGAACCCGCGCGCGCCGAAGGCCTCGGCGAGCTTGTCGAACTGCGGGATCCACGGGTACTCGGAGGCCATCCGGCGGCCCTCGTAGAAGCCGTCCTGCCACTGGCGGACCATCCCGACCGCCTCGTTGTTGAGGACGACGTAGGTGATGTCCAGTTGCTCCCGAACGGCAACGGAGAGCCCCTGGACGGTCATCAGGAACGAGCCGTCGCCGTCGAAGCAGACGACCTCCTGGTCCGGCGCGGCGAGTTTCGCGCCGATGGCGGCGGGCACGCCGTAGCCCATCGTCCCGAGGCCGTGGGAGGACACCCAGGTGCGGGGCTCGGTGTACTCCCAGAACTGGGAGGCCCACATCTGGTGTTGCCCGACGCCGGTACAGACGATGGTGTCGTCCGGCGTCATCTCCGAGAACTGCTCGACGACGTACTGAGGCTTCAGCGGCTCGTCGTCGGGCGTGTCGTAGTCCATCGGGTACTCCGACTTCCACTCCTGGCACTGGTCGCGCCACTCGTCGGCGTCCGGTGCGCGCGGCATCGCGTCGAACAGCTGGCGAAGCACTTCCCGGGCGTCGCCGATGAGCGGGTAGTCGGCGTAGACGTTCTTGCTGATTTCGGCGGGGTCGATGTCGACGTGGATGACCTCCGCGTCGGGGGCGAAGGAGTCGACGCCGCCGGTCAAGCGGTCGTCGAAGCGCGTCCCGATAGCCAGCATGCAGTCGGTGTTAGTAATCGCCATGTTGGCGTAGCCGGTGCCGTGCATCCCGGCCCATTCGAGCGAGAGTTCGTGATCCTCGGGGAAGGAACCGATGCCGGGCATCGTCGTGATGACCGGGATCTCGTACTCCTTGGCGAACTCCCGGAGCGCGCTCGACGCGTTCGCCTTGATGACGCCGCCGCCCGAGAGGATGACCGGGCGGTCGGCCTCGGCCAGCGCCTCGGCGGCCTCCTGGACGTTCTCGTCGTCGGCCTCCTCCGGCACGTCGTAGGTGTCCGGTGTCTCCGGCTTGCCGGGTTCGACCTCGGTCTCGCCCTGGGTCACGTCCTTCGGCAGGTCGACCAGCGTTGGTCCCTGCCGGCCGGCGTCGGCGAGCGCGAACGCTTCGCTGACATTGTCGCCGACGGTGTCGGAGTCGGCGGCGAAGTAGCTCTCCTTCGTGATCGGCTGAGTGATGCCGACGGTGTCGGTCTCCTGGAAGGCGTCGTTGCCGACGAACTCTGTCGGGACCTGGCCGGTCAAGGCGATGACCGGGTCCGAGTCCATGTTGGCGTCGGCGATGCCGGTCACAAGGTTCGTCGCGCCGGGCCCGGACGTGGCGAAACAGACGCCGGGGTCGCCGGTGACGATGCCGTACGCGTCGGCGGCGTGTGAGGCCCCCTGCTCGTGGGCCATCGTGACGTGGTTGATGTCGGAGTCGTACAGCGCGTCGTAGACGGGCATGATCGCGCCGCCCTGGACGCCGAAGACGTAGTCGGTCCCGGCGTTTTCCAGGGCGCGGATGACCGATTGCGCGCCCGTCGTGACCGGGTCCTGTTCTGTTTCTGACTCCGTTTCTTCCTCTTCCTTGGGGACGGATGCGCGTTCGCTCATCGTGTCATCCCTCCGTCTGTTCGCGTTCGGGGTCGATACCGCGGTGATTTGTGTGCTGCGTGCATGACTGGTGACTCTGTGGTGTTGTGGCGAATCGATTCGACCGGGTGTGAAAATGTGAAGAGAGGGGCTATAGTGCCCCTACAATACGCACGCCGAGAATAGCGGTCGCGGCGCTGGCGGACGGTCGAACCTGACGCCCAGCAGCCGCGGTCATCACGTCCGGAAGCAGTTCGTCCCGAATAATAAACGTTCTGTGACAGTCGTTGGCGGATCGCATCTCGAAACCGGGGGCTCACCGGTGGCTGCTCACTCGTAGTGACGGCCGGAGGCGAGGTCATCGGCCTACGCCCGGACCTCCTCGCTCTCCTCGGTCACGCCGATCTCCTCGGCGAACCGTTCAAGCACCGACATGGTGACCTGTTCCTCCGCGCCGTACTCCTTGACGCGGCGGGTCACTTCTCGGACCTCCGCTTCGGTCGGGTCGTACCCTGCGTCGACGAGACGCTCCCGAACCGAGTGGGCCCCAGTGTGCTTGCCGAGCACGAGTTCGCGCGTGGCCCCGACCATCTCCGGGGTCATGACGCCCGGCTCGAACGTATCGGAGTTCTCGATGACGCCGGCGGCGTGGATGCCGCTCTCGTGGGAGAAGGCGTTGCGCCCGACGACGGGCTTGTTCGCCGGCACCCCGATGTCGGATTTCTCCTCGACGATCCGCGACAGCTCCGTGATGCGGGTGGTGTCGATTCCGGTGTCGACATCGTACAGCGACTCCAGCGCCATCACGACCTCTTCGTAGGCCGCGTTGCCGGCGCGTTCGCCGATCCCGTTGACCGACACCTGCGCCTGGCTGGCTCCGGCCTCGAAGCCGGAGATGGCGTTGGCCGACGCCAGCCCGAAGTCGTCGTGCGTGTGCACGTCGATGTAGGCGTCGGTGCAGTCGTCGACGATCTCGATGAGGTCGTAGAACCGCCGCGGCGTGGCGACCCCACACGTGTCCGGAATGTTGATCCAGTCCGCCCCCGCCGCGGACGTGGCCTCGATGACTTCGACGAGGAAGTCCTCGTCGGTCCGAGTCGCGTCCATCGGCGAGAACATGCACTCGACGCCCGCGTCCTTGATCATCTCGACACAATCGACGGCGGTGTCGAGCGCCTCCTGGCGGGTCGCGTGCATGGAATCCTGCAACTGTACGTCCGACGTCGAGACGAAGGTGTGGACCATGTCCACACCCGAATCCAAGGCCGCCTCGATGTCTTTCTCGACCACACGCGCCAGTCCGCAGGTCGTCACTCGCGTGGACTCGGCGATGTCGCGCACTGCCTCGAACTCCGCGTCGGAGTTGACGGGGAACCCGGCCTCGATGACGTGGGTGCCCATCTCGTCGAGCAGCGCGGCTATCTCGCGTTTGTCTTCGTAGTTGAACGACGTGCGTGGTGACTGCTCACCATCGCGCAGCGTGGTGTCGAAAATCCGTGCGTCTGTTATCTCAGACGTGGAATCCAGTGTGCCCTGGAAGAACTCGATCCGCCGGAGATCCCGACGTGCCCTCGTTGTTGGACATAAGCACCTGTATCTGGTCGCTTCCACTATTTATAGTTGTTCATGATGCGGATGGCACGTTGACGGGGCACACGGTCGGTGTTCGGGCATCACGGCTAACGCGGCTGCCGCACGTCAGACAGGTGGGGAGGATTTTTGCTCCGTCCGCGCATGCATTTGGCTATGAGCGATTTCGAGGGCCTGGACCTGCAGGCCGTGGAGGACCAGATGGACGAGGACCGGGACGGGGCCGGCAGCAACCGCGTCGTGCTGGGCGTCCTCGACGGGTCGGAGCCGCCCGAGCAGTGGATCAACACTATCGAGAGCGGGTCGGTGCTAGTTCTCAACGTCGAGGGCGACCTGAACGAACTCGCCGCCGGGTTCGCCCGACCGGTCCGGGAGGCCGGCGGCGAACTGATGCACTTCCGCGGGTTCCTGATCGTGACCCCGCCGGGTGTCAGCATCGACTCTGAGCGGCTGGAGTGAGTGGCCTGATAGGCCGCGGTCCTGTGGTGGACGACACGTTTCTAGGGCGAGCGTCCCGAGCACAGTGGGGTTTGGCGTCTCAGGCACCGGGTAGTAGCTGGCACGACCGCTCACGGAGAGAGAAATCGCTGCAGCAGTCCGTGCCACACACGAATGCCGTGATCCCACGCTTGCCAGTAGGTGTCCAGAAACCGGGGCGACTCCCCGGTAGTGTGACCCGGTCGGGTCGTGATCTGGGCGTGGCAGTCCGGACAGCGGTAGTGCGTTCCGCCGCGGCACTCGACCACCATCCAGTCGCCGTCGTACCTGCTCTGGTGCCCGCAGTCCGGACAGAACAGCGTCGCCTTCGGCGGGGTATCGTACTCGGTCCGGGAGTCAGTCGGGGACATCCTCAGTTGAAACGCGGCCGTCGAAACGAAAAGAACCTGCCTATGAGGGGTCTATACGGCTACTAGTACCGGGGGAGTCATTATATTCCGCTCCAGCGGATGCACCCCAGTACCGGTGGTCTGCTACGCCGTCACGAGCGTCATGTAGTGGCCGGCTATGCTGTCACCAGCGTCATGTAGTGGCCGTCCCGGTCCCTGATTCGGACGCCGTCATCGACTGATGTGACCGAGAGCGCGTCGTCAGCGACTTCCCTGGCCGTCGATTTCGGATCTTCGGCGACGACGCCGAAGTCGACGTGAACGCCACCGCGGGCGTCAGCGATGCCGAGCCGTGGTGACCACAGTTCCAGGTCGAGGTCGCCGGTCGAGAGCCGAACGCGGCCTTCGTCGCGACCGTCGTCGACCAGTTCGAACCCCAGCGTGGTGTAGAACTCCACCGCCGAGGACAGCTCCTCGACTTCGAGCACGAGTTCGAACAGGCCGGTGACGCCGTCGCCGTCGACCGCCCGCTCGCCGAGTTCGACGCAGTTGCCCTGCGGATCATAGAAGTACAGCGAACGCGCGTCCCCGAAGGTGTGTTCGACCAGGTCGAAACGCTCGTCCAGCCGGTCGTACCAGTCGTCGTACTCCCGCCCGGGAATCGTCAGCGCGTAGTGGGTGTGGAGCCCGCCGCGCGGAACCGTCCCCGGCGCGCGGAGTCTGAGTTCGGTGTCGCCGGCCGCAAGGACAGCCTCGTCGGGAGCCTCTGAGAGTACGTCGAGTTCCAGAAAGGCCTCGTAGAAGGCCGTTGCACGGTCCGGATACTTCACCTCTAGCGTGAGCCAGGCGGGCGATGAGAGCATATCGGCGCTTCGACCGCCACCGACAAAGCCGCTGTGGACGCCACCTTCGCCGGCGAAACAACCTCGAAACCCGTGTTTCCCGTTCTCGACCATTTATTCGCGTCTGGCCCGTACGAGAGCGTATGCCAATCAAAAGCCAGGGCGACGCGACAGAGTGGCTGGAGACGAACCGCTGGGAGCGCGGGGTGAGCTACATTCCGTACCCCGACGAGATGATGGTCCGGGCGAGTCACGTCCTCGAGACGGATGCCGGCGTGTTCGTCGTCGACCCGATAGACGTCGACGGTATCGACGACCTGTTCGCCGAGTTCGGCGAGGTGGCCGGCGTCGTCATCCTGCTGGACCGGCACAAACGCGACAGCGCCGCCGTCGCCAACCGCCACGAGGTGCCAGTGTACGTTCCCGAGTGGATGTCCGGCGTCGAAGACAACATCGACGCGCCGGTCGAACGCATCCACCGACAACTGCCAGGGACGGACTACGGCGTCCACAAGATCATCGAGAACTCGTTCTGGCAGGAGGCCGCGCTGTACGGCGACGAGGACGACACGCTGGTCGTCCCTGAAGCGGTCGGGACGGCCGACTACTTCCTCGCCGGCGACGAGCGACTCGGCGTCCACCCGATGTTGCGCCTGTTCCCGCCGAAGAAGCTCTCCCGACTGGACCCCGAGCGGGTGCTTGTCGGACACGGGGAGGGCGTGATGGAAGACGCGACCGAGGCCATCGCGTACGCGCTCCGCGGGTCGCGCGGACGGACGCCGGGCCTGTATGCGAAGAACCTCAAGTCGCTCGTGCTCGGCTAAACCGACGCAAACGACGCCGTTTTACCCGGTCCGTGCGAAGGAGTGGCGTGGTCTACGTCACACGCGGACTGGTCGAGACGCTGTTACGGCTCGCCAGCGAGGCCGAACCTGACGACGTGACGATTTCGCTGGCCGTCACGCCGGCCGGGGAACTCCCGGATGCTGACTTGCCGGACGAGACGCCGGTTTTCACTGACTTCTATCTCCCTTCAGCCGGGGCCTCTGTACAGGCAGTGTTCGGGGTCGATCTGGGGACGCCGGCCGGCCAAACACAGGGCCGGTTCGTCTCCCACCCCGACGGGTACATGGGTGTCAGCAAGACCGACGATCTCCACGAGGTCATCTTCGTCGGCATCCCGCCGTGGGATATCGACGCCTTCGGAGCCTTCGACAGAGCCGGACAGGCCAAGGAGGTCACGGTTCTCGACGTCGAACCGCCAGAGAAGTATCCGCAGTAGCGACCCAGCTACTCCAGATAGCCCAGGTCCCGCAACTGGTCAGTGATATCCTGGAACTGCGCTTCGGTCAGTTCTCCTTCCCGCTGGTGTTCGACGACGATGCTCCGGAGCAGGAACCGAACGAGGTCGGAGGTACTGGAGAAACTCGTCCCTTCAATCGTCTCTTCGACGCGCTCAGCGAGGTCCTTCGGAATCGATACTGTGGTGTAATCGGACATATCGAAGTGGAGGCGTGCCGTCGGGATATGCGTTGTGTCCCAGTTCAGCGCGGGTCCGTGGCCTCAGTGTCGAACTGGCCCATCGTGGCGTGATTGGTCGGCGAGAACATCTTCGGCGCGCGGCGGGACCGGGACTGGCCGTCCGCGTCGTCGAAGGGCAGCGTGGTTGTCGGGTACGAGTCGTCGTTTCGGGGGGTCGTGATTCGTGTTGTCATCCTGGGGGTCGTGTCGGCCGGCGTCTGTGGTTCGTAGGCGGTGCAGTGTGGGGTCGGAGCGAAGCGCGTACGTCGGATACAAGCATTGGGTACCACCACCTTTCGACCCATACATAATAAATGTTCATGATGGAGTCGCGGAAAATACTGAGGTGTGGTAACAAGCATTTAGACAAAAGGCATCATATGTTGAAACGGTGGCCGGAATGAAACTGCTACCCAGGCTGGCGGGACTGTTCGACACGGATAGCGGCGACTCGACTGGAATGCGGTACGAGTGTACGCTGTGCGGGACCCGGACCGAAGACGCCAAGGCGGCTTGTCCGTCCTGTAGCGGCCAGATGGAACGGCTCTGAAAAGCCGGCTCAGACGACTAACTGGATCTCGTATTCGGTCAGGTTTTCGTAGCCGTCGGCAGTGACGACGGCGATGTCCTCGATCCTGACGCCGCCGACGTCGGGGTCGTAGAGGCCGGGTTCGATAGTGACGATGTGCCCCGGTTCGAGTTCGCCGCCGTCTGGCGATAGCCGCGGGAGTTCATGAACGTCCAGCCCGACGCCGTGGCCCGTGCTGTGGATGAACCCCGTCTCTGTTCGGTTGTCATCGCGTAGCGTCGGTTCGCCGGCGTCCTCGTACACGTCACAGACGGCGTCGTGTACGTCCGCACCGGTCGCGCCGGGTTCCAGCGCGTCGAACGCGGATTCCATCGCCCGCTCGGTGAGGTCGTGCCACTCGCGTACCGTGTCGCTGGGCTCGCCTTTGAGGAACGTCCGCGTCATGTCGGCGTGGTACTTCGTCGCCTTGTCCTGCGGGAAGATGTCGATGATGATCGGCTCGTGAGCGACGAGCGGGCCGCTCCCGCGGTCGTGGGGGTCTGCGGCGTCCGCACCACAGGCGACGATTGTCTCATCGAGCGAGCAGCCGTGTCGGAGCAGCGTCACCTCGATCTCCTCCTTCACGCGCTCGCTCGTCAGCGTCTCGCCATCCAGTTCGAGCGTGTCATCGTCAGCAATCGCCGACGCTTCGAGCAGTGATTCGGCCGCCGCCATCGCCGCCTCGTTGGCCCGCTGTGCCGTCCGGATGTGATCGACCTCGGCCTCGGTTTTCGTCGCCCGGATCTCCGTGACGATGCCGTCAGTGTCGGCCGCCACGTCGACGCCGCGTGCACGCAGGCCGTCCGCAGTCCGAAGCGGGAACCGCGGCGGTACGGCCACGCTTTCCACGTCGTAAGCCGCGAGGAAATCCGCGAGGACGTGCGACACCGCTTCGTCGGGACCGTACTCCTCGACCTTCCCCTGGTGGTCGAAGTCGACGTACCGCTCGACTGTCTCGGCTCGCGACTCGCGCTTGGCTCGGCCGAACTCCAGACTCCGCGGGAAGAGGAGGTGCGTGTCGCCGTCGTACAGCGTGATGAACGGGTCCGGGGCGTCGAAGCCGGAGAGGTAGTACTGGTCGGATGTCTCGGAATCCGCGTCGAGGAGGTAGCCGTCGACGCCGGCGTCGTCGAGATACGCGTCCAGTGCCGAGAGTTCGGGTTCCATACGTGCCAGTCTGGCCCCCATCCCCATATACGTCTCCCACTGGGCCGCTCTGTGCCCCAAATTCAGTCGGCCAGTGCACTCGAAGAGTGACACAATCACAAAGGACTGCGGTAGCGACGGGAGTCCCGACACGTGACGACAAATGCCATACCGATGCAGTTTGGCCGCCCATTTATTGACGCTCCAGCCCCTCTGTACTGGTAATGAGTGACTTGTCCGGTGAAGACGTGGCTGTCGTCGGCGGCGGCATCGGCGGCCTCTCCGCTGCGTGCTATCTGGCGGACGCAGGGGCCGACGTTTCGCTGCTGGAAAAAAACGAGCAAGTCGGCGGCCGCGCCTCCCGGCTGGAGGCCGAGGGGTTCCGGTTCGACATGGGTCCGTCGTGGTACCTGATGCCCGACGTGTTCGAGCGCTTCTTCGCGTACTTCGGCAAGGAGCCGCGCGACTACTACGACCTCCAGCGACTAGACCCGCACTATCGCATCTTCTTCAAGGACGGCGATCGGATCGACGTGACCGGTAACAACGACGAGATGGCCCGGAAGTTCGAAGAGTACGAGCCCGGCGCGGGCGAGGCATTCGAGGAGTACCTGTCGACCAGCGAGCGCCACTACGAGACGGCGATGAACAAGTTCGTCTACGAGGACCGCTCGAAGCTTCGCGACTGGGTCGACCTCGACGTGATGACCGCCGCTCCGGTCGGGCTCCAGCTCATCGGCTCGATGCAGAGCCACGTCGAGGACTACTTCGAGCACCCGAAGCTCCAGCAGATCATGCAGTACACGCTGGTGTTTCTCGGCGGCTCGCCCCGGACGACGCCCGCGCTGTACAACATGATGAGCCACGTCGATTTCAACCTCGGCGTCTACTACCCCGACGGCGGCGTCGGCGCGGTGGTCGACGGCCTCGTCGAGCTCGGCGAGGAACTCGGCGTCACCTATGAAACCGACGCCGAGGTCGACGAGATCGCGCGCCGGAAGCAGGGCTTCCTCGTCGAGACGGTCCACGGCGAAACGACCCACCCCGACGAGGTGGTCGTCAACGCCGACTACGCCCACGCCGAGCGGGAGCTCCTGCCCGAACACGAACGCCAGTACGACGACGACTACTGGGACGACAAGACCTACGCGCCGTCGGCCTTCCTCATGTACATGGGCGTCGAGGGCGACGTGGAGCCCCTGGAGCATCACACGCTCGTCCTGCCGACGGACTGGGACCCCCACTTCGACGACATCTTCGAGGACCCGGCGTGGCCCGACGACCCGGCGTACTACCTCTGTGTGCCCTCGAAGACCGACGACAGCGTCGCCCCCGACGGCCACTCGAACCTGTTCGTCCTGGTCCCCATCGCGCCGGGGCTGCACGACGGCGACGAGATCCGTCAGGAGTACCGCGAGAAGATTCTGGCCGACATCGCCGACAACACCGGCGTCGACCTGCGCGACCGCATCGTCTACGAGAAACAGTTCGCCGTCTCCGACTTCGGCGAGCGGTACAACGCCACGGAGGGAACGGCCCTCGGTCTGGCCCACACGCTCCGCCAGACGGCCCTGTTGCGGCCCAACAACCGCTCGTCGGCGGTCGACGGCCTCTACTTCACGGGGTCGTTCACCACGCCCGGCATCGGCGTGCCGATGTGCCTCATCAGCGGCGAACACACCGCGAAGGCGCTCATCGAGGACATCGCCTGAGTAATGCCCGAACTCCCGACCGACCGCATCGACGCCGTCATTCCCCCGGAGGAGACGCTGGTGGGCTACCTGCTTCGGCTCTCCCGGCCCCGGTTCTGGCTCTATCTGGGCGGCCCGGTCATCGTCGGCGTCAGCTACGCGGCCGACGGGCCGGGAGAACTGTTCTCGCCGCTGGCTGTCGCCCTGTTTCTGTACTTCACTATCCCCGCGAACGTGTTTCTCTACGGGGTCAACGACATCTTCGACGCCGACATCGACGAACACAATCCCAAGAAGGACGAGGGACGGGAGGTCAGCTACCGCGGGGACAGCGCCGTCACAGCCATCGTCGTCGCCAGCGGCGCGCTCGCGTTACTGTTCGTCCTCGGGCTTCCGATGCTCGGGGTCGTGGCCCTGCTCGCCTGGGTTGCGCTCTCTGTCGAGTACTCGGCCCCGCCGCTGCGGTTCAAGACGACGCCGTTCCTTGATTCCATCTCGAACGGCCTGTACATCCTGCCGGGCGTCATCGGCTACGCCGCCATCGAAGGGGCGGCCCCGCCGGCGACGGCCGTGGCCGGCGCGTGGCTCTGGGCGATGGGGATGCACACCTTCTCGGCGATTCCGGACATCGAACCCGACCGCGAGGCAGGCATCCGGACGACGGCGACGTTCTTGGGCGAGTCAAACACCTACTACTACTGCGTGATGTGCTGGCTCACGGCCGCGTTCGTGTTCACCTACACCCACTGGGTGTTCGGCCTGATACTGCTCGTCTACCCCGGCCTCGTGTTCGGGATTCTCGGCATCGGCGTCGACATCGACGAAGCCTACTGGTGGTACCCCGCCATCAACACCGTCGTCGGCATGGTGTTCACGCTCATCGCGCTGTGGGTGATGCTGTATGGGTAGCGGCCAAGATCGGACCATAGCGGGCTGGACGCTCCCGAAGACGAAGACCGACGCGACCGAACAGTTCGACCGGTTCGTCACCGAGAACCGCTTTACCATCGCCGTCGTTTTCCCGCTCGTCGGCGCTGTCACCCTGCTTGCCAGCGCCGAGGGACTGTTGCCCGACCCGCTCGCGTTCAACCCCTACTTCGTCCTGTTCGGGACGTTCGTGATGCGACTGCCCCTCGTGGCCGGCGTCTTTCCGCTCGTGGACCGCCGTGCCGGGCTGGCGCTGGTCGCGCTGACGCTCTACTCCTACGGCATCGAACTCGTCGGTGTCCGGACCGGCTGGCCCTACGGCGAGTTCACCTACGGCGTCGACCTCGGCCCGATGCTGCTGGGCGAGGTGCCGTTCGGGCTCCCGGTCTTCTTTTTCCCGCTGGTCCTGAACGCCTACTTGCTCGTCCTGCTGTTGCTCGGCAACAGAGCGGCGTCGACCGCGGTTCGGCTGCTGGCGACGCTGGCGACGGTGATGCTCGTCGACCTCGTGCTCGATCCTGGCGCCGTGGCAATCGGTTTCTGGACCTACGAGATGCCCCAGTTCTACGGCGTCCCGTGGCAGAACTACGCCGGCTGGCTCCTCTCTGGATCGGTCGCCGTCCTGCTGTTCGACCTCGGATTCGACCGCGCGGGGCTCCGACAGCGGCTCCGGGACTGCCCGTTCATGCTCGATGACCTGGTGAGCTTCGTCCTGCTGTGGGGCGGTATCAACCTCTTTTACGCGAACTGGGTGCCGGTCGGCCTGGCTGCCCTGCTGGGGGCCGGCCTTCTCTGGACGGACCGCTTCGACTTCGACCTCTCGGAAACCCGGCTCGGTCGTGCTGTCTGTCGGTGACGCCCTGTATGCTCGCTGTCGCTCCGCCAACCACAACCGCCGAGACAGGCCAAGCGTTTAAGCGACCGCGTAGGTAGGTGGACGTATGAAACGAATCCCGTTCGGGATCCGCCAGCTCGACTCCATCATCAACGGTGGAGCGCCCGCCGGGAGCGTCGTTTTGCTCTCCGGCGAGGCCGGCGCTGGCTCCCGTGAGTTCATGCATACGAGCGCACTCATCAACGGGCTCGGGCAGGTAGATGGGGAGCTGCACGACCTCTACTACGGCGACCTCTCGGCCGACGCTGTCGCCCCGGACGAAGTTCATTACATCTCTTTTACCGCAAGCGAGTCACAACTGGTCAGCGAGATGCGGCTGGCGATGGACGACGACGTGGTCGACAAGGGGAGCCGGGCGGTCGAGTTCCACGACCTCTCGGAGCGGTACTTCCACATCAGTCCGGTGCCACGGGACTGGTACGCCGACGAAACCGCGTCGATCACCGATCTCCGGGCGCGTCACGAGCGGGAGGACCTGCTCGGCACGCTCGGCATGGTCCTGAACGAGGTTGCGGCGAACAATCTCGTCGTCATCGACTCGCTGTCGGACCTCGTCAGCGCGATGGGCGAGGAAGTCGGCTGGTCGGATATCAGTTCGCTCGTCCAGGGACTCCAGAAGGCGGCCCATCACTGGGGCGGCCTCCTCCTGTTACATATCAATCCAGAGACGCTGTCGTCCGTCCGGCACGGCCAGCTCGTCGACGCCTCCCACGGCACGATGGAGTTCGCGTGGGAGTCCGGCGGCTCCACCCGGGCTCGGACGCTCGTCGTCCAGCAGTTCCGCGGCGTCCTCTCACAGATCGAGGACGAGGACATCGTCCAGTTCGAGACGGAACTGGGCGAGGCCGGCTTCGATATCAGCGACGTGCGCAAGATTCGGTAGCGATAGTCGGCAGCAGAGATGCCCGTAACTGTCGGAAAAAGACAACGAGCCGCGTGCTGACGGTTCGCTCCCGCTCTCGGTATCTGAAATCGGCGACAAACCCTTATCAGTCTTGTTCGTCAAGGGTGTCGTAATGTCCTCCGAGTCGACCGATGACGGGGGAGTGCACGTCGAGCTATCTGCGGATCTAGACGAGTGGCTGACCGAGCAGGCCGAGACACTCGGTGTTCCTCGCGAAGCCGTCATGGAGCAACTGCTGGCCGCGTACATGACAGCGGCTGCTTCGGACGAGGGGATGGACGATATCCTCCAGCCATCGGCGGACGAACTGGATGCCGTCGTCGCCGCAACCGTGGACGAGAAGCTGAACGGCTCAGTCGAAGCAGCGACCGAGAGCGCTGTGAGTGCCCATATCCCGGATATCGTCGACACGGTGGAACGCCAACTCGCAGAGCGGTTCGACGCGCTCGAAGCGGACTTTCAGACGAAGATCGGAGACGTCCGCGAGCGCGTCGTGCAGGTCAAACGGGAGGCCGACGCGAAAGCGCCAGCCGACCACAGCCACGAGGAGTTCGACCGTATCGATGCACTCTCACAGGAGATCGAGGAGATGAAGGCGGAACTCGCCGCGCTTCGGGATGACGTGGCCGATTCGCTCGAAACAGAGGACGAGCGAGTTGCAGACATCGGCGAGCAAGTTTCGGACATCGGCGACCGACTCGACGATGTCGAAGACAAACTCACCCGCGTCGCCTGGGTCGTCAGCGACCTCCGCGACGACCAGGGCGGCCGGGACCAGAATCAGAAAGCGGTCGACCGGCTGAAACGCGCCGCAGCCCAGGAAAACATCTCGACGGCACGGTGTTCGAACTGTGATGAGCAGGTCGAGATCGGGCTACTGACCGACCCCCAGTGTCCACACTGCAACACGACAGTGTCGGACGTGCGGCCCGAGGGCGGCATTATCCGCTCGAAGGCGCGGCTAGTGGCCGCAGCACAGCTTGAGCCGGGAGAGACCAATGAGTGACGACGAGCGAGACCCCTTCGAAGAGCTCGACCCGGATGACGACCGCGAGGGCGACCCGTTCGAGCGCCTCGGTTCGGGGCCTGACGACGCGGACGGCTCGGCAGACGCACGCCAGCCACCCGTCGACAGTTGGCCGGGCAGTGAATCGAGCGACGAACCGGCCGACGATGCGTCCGAGTCGGGGCCCAGTGCATCCGGTGATGACGACCTGCTCTCGGCCGTCGACACGGAAGAGTTCCGTTCGGATTCGGCGACCGAGTCGGACAGTCCCCCTTCCGGGTCCTCACCCGACCTGGACGACCCCTTCTCGGGAATGGACGAGCGCGACGAGGACCCCTTCGGGAGCGGCGAGAGCGCGTTCGAGCGGGTCGATGTCGGCCACATCGACGCCGACAAAGTGTGGGCAGAGATCGCTGCGGACGACGTTAGCGAGGCCACGCCCGAGAGCCGCTACGCGGAGGTTTCGAAGCACCGCTACTGCGAGCAGTGTGAACACTTCTCCGCACCGCCGAACGCACACTGCACGAACGAGGGAACCGAAATCATGGAGTTCCTGGACATGGAGACGGTCCGGCTGCTTGACTGTCCGGTCGTCGCCGAGCAACACGAGATCGAGGACGAGCAGTAACGGCTTTTTGCCTCGGTGTCCGAACGGGGTGTATGCAGTTTTGCGACGACTGTGGCTCGATGATGCACGCCGATGGTGACGAGATGGTCTGTCAGTCCTGTGGTGCGCGGGTCGCGAAAGACGAGGACCGCGCGGCCGAGTTCGTCAGCACGGACGAACAGAGCGGCGACGAACTGATAGAGACTGAAGAGGGCTCGAACTTCGAGGGCAAGCCGACGGCCGACGACGTGACCTGTGAGGAGTGCGGACACGGGAAAGCGTGGTACACCATCAAACAGACCGGGTCAGCCGACGAACCGCCGACGCGGTTTTTCAAGTGCCAAGAGTGTGGCCACCGGTGGCGTGAGTACAACTAGAGCAGCGAATCCAGAATCCGGAGCTCTTCCTCCTCGGATATTTTGTCGGAGTCCATACACGCGTGGACGACCTTGTGGACGATTTCAGGGTCCTGAAACGGCTGTGGCGAGCCGCCGCCGTCGGTGACAGTTTCGACCTGACCCTCGAGTTCGGCCAGTTGTGCGGAGAGCTCCTCGACAGTCGACTGGAACGTAGTCAGCGTGGTATTCACTTCGCCGGCCGCTGTCGCGGACTCCGACAACGAGTGGTCGCCGTCGTCGGACGCGGTGTCGGGACCTGACACTCGACCGTCGGCGTCGTCGGACATCCCTGTTGACTCCGGGGGTTCGCTGTCGGATGCCTGCGTGTCGGTTTCATCTGAGGCCGTCGACGAACCGGGCTCTTCGTCGCTGAACACGGCGTTGGCGAACGTTTCGCGGTTCGACCAGTCGAACCCGTCGATCCCGTTGACGCGGTTGCTCACTGTCGAAGCAGTCACGCCGAGTTTCTCCGCGAGGTCCCGCTGGGACGCGGTGGGATGCTGCTGAATCGCCTGGATCGTCTCATATTCTGCCGACGAGAGGTCTTTGGGGGTCGGATACGACTGTGACGCTGTCGATGAGTCGCTCGGTGACTCGTCGGATTCGTCCGTCCCGTCGTCCTCGGCAGGGTCACCGTGTTCCTCGAGCACCCGCTCGACAAGCTCCGCTGTCGCGCTCGGTACTTCGGCCGCGAGTTCTGCGACGGACGCCTCGGGATTCTCAGCCGCTACGTCGAGTATTTGCTTGTGACGCATCGATTTGGGAGCCGTTCGGCCCTTCGTTGATTTGCTCATTGAGATCACCACGTAGGGAGGGAACCACCACCCAACCCCCCAACTTGATATACATTTGACTTAAATTATCGGAATTGTCAAAAGCTTTTGGTTACCCACAAACATTAACTAAGATGTTATTTAATCGCAGAGCGACTGACAGAGCAATACTGCGTACGGGTTCCGAGCGCACGGAGACTGGTCTAGTAGAACCCGTCGGGGAACGGTCGCTCAAAACAGAATACGACTCTTCTGAAAGCATTTATCGGGGGCAGCGGAAATTAGCGCCATGTACCGCCGTCGAGTACTGGCGCTCTGTGGGCTGGCCGTCGCCGGCGCGGGGTGTCAGAGTGAGACAGACGAGACCCAGACAGTGACGCCGGTCCCGTCGCCAGCCGTCAGCGAGGTCGACACCGGACCGCCGCCCGCTGTGACGGTTACGGACGCCGTTGTGGTCCCCGGTGTTGTACTTCCCGCCGTTGATTCCATCAGCGTTAAACCTGCTGATGGCCAGTACCTCGTGCTCACGGCGACTGTCGAGGGATCGAGAGTTGATCGCGACGCGTTCTCGTTCCGATTCGATGGTTCGACGCATAGCCCCGAGACGTTCAGAAACGGCCTGTATCGCGACGGCGAGTGGGGCCGACAGTTCACCGAAACCGGTGGGCCACTGGTTTTCGGCCTCCCGGAAACCGGATCACCCAGCGACGCCCGACTGTCCTGGCCCGATGGAAAGTGGACGCCTCCGGAGACAGTTCGGACCAGACTCGAAGCCCCGCTTCCATCGTTCGATATCACACTCGACGGGCCGGAGCGGGTCGCTGAGCCCGCCAGACCGACGCTCGAGATTACCGTTACGAACACGGGCGACGTCTCCGGCCGATACGTCATCGCACTCAACCGAACCGGTCCACGCATCGCCTACACCCCTGTCGACCGGTTTGATGGGGAACTGGACCCAGGAGAAACAGAAAGTATCACACACGAGGGCAAGAGTCCCTACGTCGATGGTACGGAGCCGCGTGCGGTCATCTATCGATTGCGTGCCCCGGAGGATCACAACGACGCAACACACCGAATCAAGCCGGTCGACGAGGAAACGGCGACCGAATCGTAGGAACCCGTCGCTCGCGAGAGCCGTCTTTTTGTAGCAGAAAGCCACTCACACAGTCACACCACGGTTCGCGTGGACCCGTATCAGACCCCTTCGAGGTCGGACCGGTACTCGTTGATCTGGTCGTCGGCGTCTTCGATGGCACCAGTCACGTCTTCGGCGTCACCGCTACTGAGGTCGTTGAGTGCCGACTGGATGCGGGCGAGTCGGCCGTGGTCCGGGCCGTGTTCGTCAGTCGCGAGGGTGCCGAGCTGGTCGGCGAGTTCGGCCAGGCGTTCGCTCGCCTCGTCGCTGTCTGTGTCTTCGGCCGCCGATTCGAGCAGTTCACTCGCGGATGCGAGTTCGTCGCGGGTCATACGTGGAAATTTACAGAAGGGGACTAAAACGATTCGGCTTACGGGAGCGAGTTTGTTTAAACATACCAGTGGGTGTCGAGCAGACAGGGGTGACTGACCGGTTCGCTGTCATCGCGATAGCAATGCCCTGCGGTCGACAGGACAGGCAACGTTTACCCCACACCCGCTCGCAGACGTGCCATGGCAAACTTCCTCTTCTGTTCGTTGGACGCGGCGCTCATCGGCGACATCGCCTGGCAGGTCAGCCGGGAGGGGCACGACGTTCGGTACTACATCGAAGCCGACAGCGATCAGGAGATCGCCGATGGGTTCGTGCCGAAAACCGACGACTGGCGTGGGGACCTCGACTGGGCCGATGTCGTCATCTTCGACGACATCTGGGTCGGCAGCGATATCGGCACTGGTGAGATTGCACGGGACCTTCGAGCCGAGGGCCACGCTGTCGTCGGCGGGACGCCCAACACGGACACGCTCGAAGAGGACCGCGGCTATGCGATGGAGGTTCTCGAAGCCAACGGTGTCAACACTATCGAGCACCACGTCTTCGAAGACTTCGACGCCGGCATCCAGCACGTCCGGGAGAACCCTGCGCCGTACGTCATCAAACCACTCGGAGAGGTCCAGAACGTCAAGCGACTCCTGTACGTCGGCAACGAGGACGACGGGAGTGACGTTGTGGACGTGCTGAAGGCGTACAAGAAGGCGTGGGGCCACCGCATGAAGGGCTTCCAACTCCAGCGGAAGGTCGAGGGCGTCGAAATCGCGGTCTGTGGCTTCTTCAACGGCGAGTCGTTCGTCGAACCGATCAACTTCAACTTCGAGCACAAGAAGCTGTTCCCGGGCAACATCGGTCCATCGACCGGCGAGATGGGGACCTCGATGTTCTGGGCGGGCCGGAACGAACTGTTCGCGGAGACGCTTGGCAAGGTGGAAGGCTGGCTCGCCGACGAGGGGTACGTCGGCAGCATCGACATCAACTGCATCGTCAACGAGACCGGCATCTATCCGCTGGAGTTCACGCCCCGGTTCGGGTATCCGACGATAACGCTCCAGGAGGAGTCCTTCGAATCAGAGACGGGGCAGTTCTTCCTCGACCTGGCAAACGGGCGCGACCCCGACCTGGAGGTCCACCGCGGGTATCAGATTGCGGTTCGGGTCGTCCTCCCGCCGTTCCCGTTCGACGACGAGGAGACCTACGACGAGAACTCCCGCAACGCCGCGGTCGTCTTCGAATCCGACAGCCGCGAGGGTATCCACATCGAGGATGCAAAGCGGATCGACGGCCAGTGGCGTGTGGCTGGCGAGAGCGGGATGCCGCTAGTCGTCACGGGCAAAGGCGAGACGATGCAGAGTGCCCGGGGGCAGGCCTACAAGCGCATCGACGACATCGTGATCCCGAACCTCTACTACCGCGACGACATCGGCGAGCGCTGGATAAGCGGTGATGGGGATCGCCTGCAGGCATGGGGGTATCTCGGCCCGGCCGCGTAAGGACGTATTGCCGTATTGTCTGGCATATTTCTTTGGCACGCGCCGAACGGGGACCTTTATGTATGTAACACGTACCCATGGTTGACGAATGGACGCACAAACTGAACGGTCGCCGCTACACGTCTCGCACACCGACCACGACGACGGCTGGACGGTCGCCGTCGACCTAGACTCGCTCCATGTCAGCGACGACCACGTGACAGTCGACGTCATCGGAACGGAGGCCATCGTTGCCGTGGATGCTCCGCACCTCCAGACGGAGTTCGACATCGACCTGCCGGCCGCCGGCGCGGTCCAGACACTCAGGAACGGCGTGCTCACGCTATCGCATCGGAGCTAGCGCGTTTGCAGGCTGCTTATCCAGTTGCAGTTTTGTAGTTGTGACAGCAGCACAATACGACGCGACTCCACAAGGGATTTGAGCGTGATGCTGGAAGCGTGCAGTGATGACTACCCCTCCCGACCGGGACCTACCAACGATTCGGGGCTCGGTGCCACCGCTTCGTGCGTGGATTCGAACGTTTCTCATCGGCCTCTGTATGGGCAGTGCGGACGGCGTCCCCGGCGTTTCCGGAGGGACAATCGCGCTTATCGCCGGGGTCTACGAGCGGCTCATCGCCGCGATTACCGCCGTTACGCCGGGCCGGATAATTCGGTTTTTTCGCGCACTCGCCCCCGTGGACGGCGGTATCGATATACGTGGCGCGTTTGCCGAACTCCTCGAACTCGACATCTGGTTCCTCCTCGCGCTGGTCGCCGGCGTCGGGACCGCCGTCGTCATCGTGACGCGAATCGTCCACATCGCTAGCCAGGAGACGCCGGCGCTGCTCTTCGGGTTCTTTTTCGGACTCATCGCTGCATCGGCAGTAGTGTTACTGCGCAGTCTCACGGTCGATTCGACGTTCCAGATCGGGGCCGGCGTCGTCGGCTTCCTGCTCGCGTTCTACGTGTCCGGTGTGTCGACAGCCGCTGCAGATGGTGGCGGCCTCGCACTCGTCTTCTTCGCCGGCATGATCGGCGTGAGTGCGATGATTCTGCCCGGCATCTCGGGGTCGCTGCTGCTCATCATTCTCGGTCAGTACACCCGCATGTCGACGGCCCTCAGCGAGTTCGTCGACGCGCTCATCGCGCTTGCCACCGGCGGCACGGTCGAGGACGTGACCACGACCGCCGTGCCGGTCGTGACGTTCATCCTCGGCGGGCTGGTCGGCCTGTTCACCATCGCCCGCGTCGTCCGTCGTGCGCTGGATTACAACCGCCGGGCGACATTGGCCTTCCTCGTCGCGCTCGTCGTCGGCGCGCTACGTGCCCCCGTCGTGGAGGTCCGGGGCGAAGTTGGCTTTTCGACCGATGTCCTCATCGCGTTCGTCGCCGCCGCCGCCGTCGGCGCTGCCTTCCTGCTCATCCTCGATTGGTACGCCGTCGACCTCGACCTCGGTAAGGTCTGAGCGGGTTCAGAAGCCCCAGGCGCGGCGGTACTGCGGCGGCCCCTCGATCTCGTCAGTCGCGTCAAGTTCCTTCGCTGCGGTCAGCGTGAAGTACGGGTCCCGGAGGTGTTCGCGGCCGACGATCGCCATGTCCGCCCGCTCGTTGGCGATGACAGCCTCGGCCTGTTCGGGCGTCGTGATGCCGCCCACAGCGCCGACGGCGATGTCCGACTCGGTTTCCTCGCGAATCCGCTCGGCGTACCGGAGCTGGTAGTTCGGGCCGGCGTAGTCGGGGCGGGACTCGGGGTGGATGCCGCCGCCGCTCACGTCGATGAGGTCCGCACCGACCTCGGAGAGCTGGTCGGCCAGCCGCACGGAGTCGTCGACGGTCCACGAGTCGCGGTCGGGGAGCCAGTCCGTCGCCGAGACCCGGACGAACACCGGCTTGTCGTCGGGCCAGACCTCGCGGACGGCGGCGGTGACCTCCCGGGCCAGCCGCGTGCGTCCCTCGAAGTCGCCGCCGTAGTCGTCCTCGCGGCCGTTCGTCACCGGCGAGAGGAACTCGTGCAGGAGGTACCCGTGGGCGGCGTGGACCTCGGCGACCTCGAAGCCGGCGTCGAGCGCGCGCTCGGCGGCTGTTCTGAACGAGTCGATGACGGCCTCGATGCCGTCCTGGTCGAGCCCCGTCGTCGGCGGGGCTTCGCCGTCATCGTAGGGCCACGGATCGTCGCTCGGGCCGACGACGTCCCAGCCGCCCTCGTCGGGCTGGAGCGGGTCGTGGCCATCCCACGGGCGCGACGTGGCGGCTTTCCTGCCGGCGTGGGCCAGTTGGATGCCTGGCACGCTGCCCTGTTCGCTGACGAAGTCGGTAATCGGTTCCAGCGCCGCCGCGTGCTCGTCGCTCCAGATTCCCAGGTCCTCCGGGGAGATACGGCCACGCGCTTCGACGGCGGTCGCTTCTGTCATGACCAGCCCCGCGCCGCCGACGGCGCGGGAGCCGAGGTGAGTGCGGTGCCAGTCGGTGGCGAGGCCGTCGCGGGCCTCACAGGAGTACTGGCACATGGGGGACACCATGACGCGATTCGGGACGGTCGTCTCGCGGAGCTCCAGCGGTGAGAACAATGCAGTCATCGGCGAGGGTTCGCCGCCGAGACTCATAACCGCACTGGCGGCTGCAAGAGTCGTCGTTAGTTCCGGCGGTTCGTTCCGCAGTTCCGGCGCGCCTACTCAGTCAGCGAGGCACCAGTGTTCCGGGGCGCGACGACGTGAACCGTTCCCTCGACGCCGGCCTCATCGAGCGCCAGCACGCCGGCCTCGCGGGCCGCCGGTACGTGCTCCGCCGTCGTCAGGGCCCAGACGGTCGGTCCCCAGGAGCTCTGGCCGGCCCCGGAGATGACCGGGGCGCTCGACAGTGACTCGACGAGCGAGCCGGCGGGCGGGCGGTAGACGCCGCCCTGTTCGTCGGCGTACCACGCGCCGTTGAGCCGGCCCAGCCGCGCCGCGGCCTGCCCGAAGTCGCTGTGGTCCCTGGTCGCAATCGCGGGGAGCAGCCGTCGGGTCAACAGCGTCGAGATCTCGTCGGCGATGCCGGGGTCGGCGCGCTCGACGGCCTGCCGCATACTCTGGTCTTCCGCGCTCCCGCTCTGGCCGGGGTCGGTGTCCGGCACGACGACGACGAAGCGCCAGTGCGAGGGGACGTCGTGATGAGCCAGCACCGGCGGCACGTCCCAGTCGCCCTCGGCCGGCGGCTCGGCGGTGAACCGCTCGGTCGGATGGCCGCCGTCGACGACGAATCCGCCCGATTCGAACGCCGCGACGCCGATGCCGCTCCGGCCGCCCCGGCCCAGCTGCGGCGCGTAGGTCCGGGCGTCAGCGGTCCGGTCGTAGGCCCGAACGACGGCGATGAGCGTCGCCAGCGAGAGCTGGGTGCCACTTCCCAGGCCGACGTGTCGCGGGAACCGCTCCTCGACAGAGACGGCCGCGCCAGGTACGTCGAGCGCATCGACGACGCGCCGGACGTACGGTTCGGTCGCCGCGTCGTCACACTGGACCGTCTCGGCCCGTGTCGCCTCGACGGTCAGCCGCGGCTCGTCGAGGGCGAGCCCGACGCCGCCGTAGAGGCGCTCGTGGGCGAGCGAGAGGTTCTGAAACCCGAAGTGGAGTCGCGCGGCGGTCGTGACCGTCGGCATACGGCGGCGGAAGTCCCCGACGGAAAAGAAGCTACTGTCACCGGTCGGTTTCGCCGCGCTTCCGTGTGAGACGTTACCGCGAGTACAAGTTATTTAAGGTTGCCCACGGCGTCGCTCAAATATGAGCAAGCAGGAACGGCAAGAGCGTCCGGAGAAGGACCCGGATCTCCGGAGTACCGAGGTGACGGAGGGATACGAGAAGGCACCCCACCGCGCGATGTTCCGCGCGATGGGGTACAACGACGAGGACCTGTCCTCGCCGATGATCGGCATCGCGAACCCGGCCGCCGACATCACCCCGTGTAACGTCCATCTGGACGACGTGGCCGATGCTGCCTACGACGGTATCGACGACACGGAGGGGATGCCCATCGAGTTCGGCACGATCACCATCTCCGACGCCATCTCGATGGGAACCGAGGGGATGAAGGCGTCACTCATCTCCCGCGAAATCATCGCCGATTCCGTCGAACTCGTCACCTTCGGCGAGCGCATGGACGGCATCGTCACCATCGGCGGCTGTGACAAGAACATGCCCGGGATGATGATGGCCGCCATCCGGACGGACCTGCCCAGCGTCTTCCTCTATGGCGGGTCCATCATGCCCGGCGAGCACGACGGCCGCGAGGTCACCATCCAGAACGTCTTCGAGGGCGTGGGCGCGGTCGCCGACGGGGAAATGAGCGAGGGCGAACTCGACGAGATGGAACGGCACGCCTGCCCCGGCGCGGGCTCCTGTGGCGGGATGTTCACCGCCAACACGATGGCGTCTATCTCCGAGGCGCTCGGCTTCGCGCCGCTGGGGTCGGCCTCCCCGCCGGCCGAACACGAGTCCCGCTACGAGGAGGCCCGCCGGGCCGGCGAACTCGCCGTCGAGGTGGTTCAGGAACGCCGCAGTCCATCGGATTTCCTCACCCGCGAGTCCTTCGAGAACGCCATCGCCCTGCAGGTCGCGGTCGGCGGCTCGACCAACGCCGTCCTCCACCTGCTCGCGCTCGCCGCGGAGGCCGGCATCGATCTCGACATCGAGACGTTCAACGAGATCAGCGCCCGGACGCCCAAGATCGCCGACCTCCAGCCCGGTGGCGAGAAGGTCATGAACGACCTCCACGAGGTCGGCGGCGTCCCGGTCGTGCTGAAGGCGCTGAACGACGCCGGCCTGCTTCACGGTGACGAACTCACCGTCACTGGCAACACAATCGAGGAAGAACTCGAACGTATCGACCCGCCCGCAATCGAGGACCTCGGCGTGGACTACCTCCACACGGTCGAGGACCCGATCCACGAGCGCGGCGCGATCCGCATCCTCTCGGGCAACCTCGCGCCCGACGGCGCGGTCATCAAGATCACCGGCGAGGACCACCTCCACCACGAGGGGCCGGTCCGCGTGTTCGAGCAGGAGGAAGGGGCCATGGAGTACGTGCAGGAGGGTCACGTCGAGTCCGGCGACGTGATCTGCATCCGCAACGAGGGGCCGCAGGGCGGTCCCGGCATGCGCGAGATGCTGGGCGTCACCTCGGCCGTCGCCGGCCAGGGCCACGCCGAGGACGTGGCGCTTTTCACCGACGGCCGGTTCTCCGGTGCGACCCGCGGCTTCTCCATCGGTCACGTCGCGCCCGAGGCATTCGTCGGCGGCCCGATCGCCGCCCTGGAGGACGGCGACACCGTCACTATCGACATCGACAACCACGAACTGTCGGTCGATCTCACCGAGGCCGAGATGGAGCAGCGCCTCGAAGACCACGACCCAGAACCGACGTACGACAGCGGCGTGCTGGCGAAGTACCACAGCGACTTCGGCTCCGCCGCTAACGGTGCGGTGACGAACCCCGGCGCGAAGTGGGACTGAGGAGCCAACTACAGTAACGTAGGCTATCGGGTCAACTGACGAACCACGCCGACAAAATCAGGTCGCCGTCAGAGCTGAACGAAGCCGTCAGCGCGACGGTACGGACTCACTTCCGTGTGACCGTGATGAGCCCTTCTTTGAGTGCCGCTTCGAATTGCTCGTCCAGTGTCATCTGCTCCCAGCCGTCCGGTCGGTTCTCCGCGGCGATTTCAGAGAGCGACTCGACTAACGACCTGTGGAGGAACCGACCGTTCTCGCCGCACTCGCCACAGGTCCTGATGATCGACCGGACCTCGAAGTTTCGCTCGACGGCGCCCTGGCACCGGGCGCAGACGTACGTTTCGGACACACCTGACAGTACGTCGTCCGGATACTCGGATGTTGTGGATCATTTCAATTAGAAATCAGGAGTGAAACCGCTGCACCCCCGACGAACTCTGCCAGGAGGGGCCACCGCACCACTCGCTGGCCGGAATCCACGCATCCAAGCTGAGCCATAACCCGATAGCGCCCTGAAAGCCCGCGTATCAGGACGAGTCAGGAAACGGGCTGTCACTGTAGATAGCGGCCTCCGGTATCGATGCCAGTGGGCTCGGCCCATGGTCGCTTCCTGTTCCCTTATTTTCATGACTGCTAAACCTATTTACAACCCCGGTTCAAACCGTGGTGGTGTTGATGTCCCCGCCGACCGTCCTCCTCGTCGCTGCCGAGACTGCTGCCGGAGAGCGGTTACAGGCGGCGCTCGAACAGGCGGCAATCGACGCAACGGTCCGAACGACCGAACCCGAACGCGTCGATACGACACTGCTACGTACTGCGACTGACTGCCTCGTCGTCCCGGTGACGTGTGGTGCCATGGCGGGCGGCCATCTGGCGGAGGCGGCCACCGGCCTCTACCCGAACCTCCCCGTGATTATGTACGGGAGTGAAGCGGACCGCGGAGACCACATCCTGGCGGTCGCCGACGACGATCTCGGGTCGCCGGCACTGGCTGCCGCAGTCGGTGAGGCACTCGACAGGGGCGAGACCATGGCTGCCCGTCCGGTTTCACGCCCCGAGACGATTCTCGCCACGATGTTCGAACGGAACTCCGAACACCTGTTCGTGAAGGACACTGACAGGCATTACGTGCTGCTTAACGATTCGTCGTACGCACCCCCGGAGCTGCTCGGCCGGCGAGACGAAGACGGATTGCCCGCCGGGACGGCGTATCTGGAGGCCGCCCGCGGCGACGACCTGCAGGTCATCAACGACGAGACCGACGTACTGGACGTCCACGAGTTCTCCCCGTCGATGGAGAAACACCTCCGGACGTCGAAGGTTCCCTGGTACGACGAGACCGGCGAACTGGCCGGTCTGATCGGTATCACCCAGGACATCACCGACCAGCGGGAACGCGAGCGCCTCCTCAGGCAGCAGAACGAGCGCCTCCGGAAGGTGGCGCTGCTTGCCGCACACGAACTCCGCAACGAACTCCAGGTGTCGACCGGCCACCTCTCGCAAATCGATGTCGACGACGAGCACATGGAGGCCGTCGAGAGCTCTATCGACCAGCTCGCCGCCATCGTCGACAAGGTCGTCTCGCTGGCTTCGAACAACTCGCCTGAGTTCACCCCCGAACAACTGCGGCTATCGACGGTCGTCTGGGACGTGTGGAGTTCGTTGTCGCTCGAAACGTCGTCGCTCGAAGTCACGTCCGACAGGCGACTGCTGGCGGACGCGGAATCGATGCGGCTGTTCCTGGAGATCCTGCTATCGAACGCCATCGAGCACGGCGGCTCCGACGTTGCGATTCGCGTCGGCGCTACGTCGTCCGGGTTCTTCGTCGCAGACGACGGTCCGGGCGTCGACGTCTCGCCACCGGATCGAGTGTTCGAAGCGGGGTATGCCTCGGAGAAACAGAACAGCGGGTTCGGGCTCTATATCGCCAGCCGGATCGCGAAGGAACACGGTTGGTCGCTGTCTGTGGATGACAGCGAGGCGGGCGGCGCGCGGTTCACCGTGACCGACGTGGAACGACCGGACTAAAGTTCGAACGTCTCGTCGCCGTCGAGGACGTGGACCTCGGCGTCGCTACCGGTGCCTTTGACCTCGTTCACGAAGTCCTGCGTGTCGATTTCGATGGGCGGGAACGTGTCGTAGTGCATCGGGAACGCGTGGTCGACGTCCAGCCAGTCGACGGCGACGGCGGCCTGCATCGGCCCCATGGTGAAGTGGTCGCCGACCGGCACCGCCGCGGCGTCCGGTTCGAGGAACGGCCCGATGACGTCACGCATCTCCGTCATGAGGCCGGTGTCGCCGGCGTGGTAGAACGTCGTCGACTCCGCGTCGCTGACCTGTGTCGGCTTCGTGTCCGAGATGATGAACCCGCCGGGCATCCCGCCGCTCGTGCCGTAGCTGGTGTCCATGCCGTTCGTGTGGTCGGCCCGGTGCATCGTGACGAAGGCGTCGCCGATTTCGACGGTGCCGCCGAGGTTCATCCCCATGCCGCCGACGGCGTCGAAATCGCCGAAGTTGTCCTCGCAGTACTCGACGATTTCCGGCGTCGCCACGAGCCCACAGCCCTCGTAGCGGTCCACGTCGCCGATGTGGTCGGCGTGGCCGTGGGTCAACAACACGTAGTCCGGGTTCAGTTCCTCGGGGTCCGTGTCGGTCTTGGGGTTATCGAAGAACGGGTCGATGAGCAACTCGGTGTCGTCGACTGTCACGTGCCACGTCGAATGGCCGTACCATGTGAGTTCCATATCGGATGCACGCTACTCCCGGCGTCCACTTAATAGTACACCGACCGGGACGCACGGCCCTTCCCGTCTACGCTTCGTCGCCGCTCTCCGGCCGGATCCGCGAGAGCCGCATCGCGTTGCCGGTCACGGCCGTCGTCATACCCGCGTCGCCTGCGAGCACGGCGATCCAGATGGGGACGTAGCCGAACGGAACCGCGAGCGCGAGGCCGGCCTTGACCGTCAGGCTGGCCCAGATGTTCTGCCGGATGACGCCGTTGGCGTCGTTGGCCAGTTCGTACAGGTACGGGAGCTTGGAGAGGTCGTCGCTCATGAGGGCGATGTCTGCCGTTTCGAGGGCTGTGTCCGTTCCGGCGGCCCCCATTGCGACGCCCACGGTCGCGCTCGCCAGCGCCGGCGCGTCGTTGATACCGTCGCCGACCATGGCCACTCCGTCGTATTCGGCCACGAGGTCCTCGATAGCGGCGACCTTCTCGTCGGGCAGGAGCTCGGCCCGGTAGTCGTCGACGCCGACTTCCCGGGCGATAGCCCCCGCGGTGCGTTCGTTGTCGCCGGTGAGCATCACAGTCCGCTCAACGCCCAGGTCGCGGAGCCGGGAGACAGCGGCTTTCGCCTCCGGGCGCACCTCGTCGGCGACGGCGATGATACCCTCTATCTCGTCGTCCGTGCCCACGATGACGACCGTCTTGCCTTCGGCCTGGAGTTCCGGTACCGTGTCCGCCAGCAGGTCCAGGCAGTTGTTGCGCTCACAGAGTTGCTGGGCCGTTTTCGTGACGACGCCGCCACCGGTGGTCGCGTGGACGTGCGAGAGGTCGAAATCGAGGTCGTCGAACAGCCCCGGCTTGCCGGCGTAGTGGGGCGTCCCGTCGAGGTCCGCCCGGACGCCCTTGCCGGTGATGCTCTCGAAGTCGTCGATTTCGGAGCTCTCGACACCGGCAGTGCCCGCCTCGGCGACGATGGCTTCGCCGATGGGGTGTTCGCTCCGCTGTTCGAGCCCACGGGCGCACTGCAGGACTTCATCCTCGGTGTTCCCGTTCAGCGGGATCACGTCGGTGACGGTCAGTTCGCCTTTCGTCAGCGTGCCCGTCTTGTCGAAGGCGACCACGTCGACCGCACCCATCGCTTCGAGGTGGTTGCCGCCCTTGATGAGCACGCCGTTCTTCGCGGCGCTGGTAATGCCCGAAACTACCGAAACGGGCGTCGAGATGACGAACGCGCAAGGACAGGCCAGCACCAGCAGCGTCAGGCCGTACACGACGGCGGTCGACCACGCCACCCCGAACACGGCGGGGCTGGTCAGCGTCACGAGGACGGCGAAGGCGACGACGACCGGCGTGTAGTACGCCGAGAAGCGCTCGACGAACTGCTCGCGCTCGGTCTTGTTCGACTGGGCGTCCTCGACCATCTGGACGATACGCGAGAGAGTGTTGTCGCTGGCCGCCGCCGTAACCTGTACTTCCAGATACCCCTCCTCGTTGATGGTCCCGGCGTACACCTCGTCGCCCTCGGTCTTGTCGACCGGGACGCTCTCGCCGGTGATCGGAGCCTGATTGACCGCGCTGGTTCCGTCGATGACCTCGCCGTCCATCGGAATCTTCTCGCCTGGCCTGATGACCACAGTGTCGCCGACCCGCACCTCGTCGACGGAGACCGTCACCTCCTCGCCGTCCCGCAGGACCGTCGCCTCGTCGGGCGAGAGATCCATCAGTTCCGCAAGCGAGTTTCGGGCGCGGTCCATCGAGTAGCGCTCCAGCAGTTCCGCGACGCTGAACAGGAACGCAAGCGTCGCGGCCTCGAAGTACAGCGCCCTGCCGAACGCCAGACTCGCAGTGAGCGCGCCGAGGATGGCGATGGACATCAGCAGGTCGATGTCCAGGTTCCGATTGCGCAGTGAGTAGTAGCCGTTGCGCAGTATCTCCTGGCCGCCCGTCGCCACGGCGACGAGGAACAGGGCGTCGGCGACGTGCAGTGGCGACCCGAAGACGCTCCCGACCTGCGTGTTCGCGCCGGCCAGCAGGAACTCGAAGAGGAGGCCGACGGCGACGAACACGCCGCTGACCCAGGTCTTCAGTGCCCGCGGACTGGTCCAGAGCGAGCCGCTCTCGTCGGTACCCCCGGTCGCCGTCTCGCCCTCGGCAGTCGTCTCCGTGACCTCGTAGCCGGCGCTCTCGATAGCCGCTACGAGGTTCCCCTCCGTCGTCGCGTCCCGGTCGTACGTGACGACGGCCGTCCCCGTAGTCGGGCGCGCCTCGATAGCTCTGATACCGTCGACCGCCCCGAGCGCGCTCTCGACCTTGCCGGCACAGGAGGCACAGTCCATCTCAGGGACGCTGAACCGTAGCGTCTCGCCGCCGTCGTCCACGACGGTGTAGCCCGCCGCTTCGACGCGCGCCGCTATCGCGTCCACGTCCGTCTCGGCCTCGTCGTATTCGACGGTGAGTCGACCCGTCGCTACCTGCGGGTCGATGGCCTCGATGCCCGCCAGTTCGCGGACACTGGCCTCTACCTTTCCCGCACAGGAGGGACAGTCCATTTCGGGGACGGATAACTGTGCGACATGGGCCCCATCATGCGAGTCCGATACTGCCGAGGGACCGTCGGCACTCGCGGCGTCACATGTACCACCGTCGGACTCCGTCATTACCGGCGCTAGGCTGCCCTGTCTTATTAATTCAACTGCTAATATCCGGCCCTGAACTGGGATTGGTTAATAAAACAAGACCAATAAGTTATTAAACCAGTCGGCATCGACCGTGCTGTTGGCCGGGACGGTCGCCATCCTCAGTCAAACGGCGTAGTCCGGGTCGGCTTGCCCTGCGCATAGCGAATCCAACGACGCATATGCCGGCCGACCGCCCAGAACAGTACCACAGTCATCGCCAGTAGCGCCGCCAGAAAGACGATTCCCAGCCGTAACGGCTCCTCGGTCGGGAGGCCGATGAGCAGCACGATTGTCCCGACGAGTGCCATCTCGACACCACATCGCAGACCGGGCAACACGAACCCCGGTGTCGGCGTTTTCGTTCCCGATGAGTCCTCTGCCATGACCCCCCGTATGCTATCGGGACCATTGTAGTTTGTGCCCGTTCTCGGGGGAACTGAAAGGCGCTGTACACGACTATTGAGCAACCGGTCACGGCGAGGGACTCGACCGTGCCTTTTTCGCAACCCAGGCCTACGGCCCAGTATGAAACAGTCTCTCACGCGCCGGGCGATGTTAGGTGCCCTCGGGACAGCCGTCGCGGCCACGGCTGGCTGTCAGAGCCCCGGGACCAGCAGTGATTCGAACGGTAACACCGCAGATCAGTCGGCGTCGGCCGACGCGGTCGCGCAGTCCGAAAGCGTCTATGCGGACGTGTATCAGGAGGTAGCCGATGCCGTCGTCTCGATCAGAGTGTACTCCGACGACACCCGTGGTGGGCAGGGGAGCGGCTTCCTCATCGACGACGAACACATCGTCACGAACGAACACGTCGTCGCGGGCGGGGACGAGTACTACGTCCGCTTCGCGGACACTGGCTGGCGCTCGGCTACTGTCGTCGGCGCAGACGTGTACAGCGACCTGGCGGTCCTCCAGATTGGCGCGACGCCGGACGTGACACCCCTGTCGTTCGTCGAGACCGAGACGACGGTCGGGACCGAAGTCGTCGCCATCGGGAACCCCTTCGGGCTGTCCGGGTCGGTGTCCGCTGGCATCGTCAGCGGCGTCGACCGCAATCTCCAGAGCGCGAACAACTTCTCCATCGCCGACGCAGTGCAGACCGACGCGCCGGTCAACCCGGGTAACAGCGGCGGCCCGCTGGTCACGCTGGACGGCGACGTGGTCGGCGTCATCAACTCCGGGGGCGGCGACAACGTCGCCTTCGCCATCTCGGCCCCGCTCACCCAGCGCGTCGTGCCGTCACTCATCCAGACTGGCGACTACGACCACCCGTACATGGGTGTTGGACTCCAGAGCGTCTCGCCGCGTCTCGCCGAGGCGAACGACCTGGAGCCCGCGTCGGGGGTGTACATCGACCGTATCGTCGACGGCGGCCCATCAGAGGGCGTGCTCCAGGGAAGTGACGGGGACACGACGATTTCCGGGACGGAGATTCCCACCGGCGGTGACGTGGTCAGACGGATGAACGACACGCCGACGCCGACGCGGCAGGCGCTTGGCAGCTTCCTCGCACTGGAGACCAGCCCGGGCGAGACGGTCGACGTGCTGGTCGAGCGTGACGGGGCACAGGAGACAGTCGAACTCGCGCTCGGAAGCAGGCCGGAGCCATAACGAGCGCCGTCGGCCGAATCTGCTGCCCCGATCCTGATTACTGTGTCTGGAACCCGCCCTGTTCGCCACGGTTGCCACCGGCCAGAGCGTAGCCGGCAGCGGCAGCGAGCGGTAGCGTTACCGGGAGCCCTGCGATAAGCAGGCTGATACCGAGACTCCCATCGGCAAACGCGTAGAGCGCAACGCCCGCAGCGGTGACGACGACGAAATCCGCGATGGTCGCCAGCGCGGCCAGTCGAAGGCGGACCGCACGCTCGGAGACCGCGCCCGCCGCTTGGTCGCGGTACCACAGCAGAACGTATCCGGCGAACAGTCCGGTTAGCCCGGCTGACACGCCCACGGGAAGGCCGATAAGCAGTGAGAACTCTATCTGCGGTTCGAAGCCGGCGGTCACCGAGACAGTCGTGACGGCAAACGCGAGGACGCCGAGGAGCAGCGCGACGACGATGCGAACGTGCGTGTTCATACGTATCAACTGAACGACCCTATATAAATAGTCCATCGCTGCCGCAGAACAGAGCGCCGAACGGGACTCCGCACAGCGGCCCGTTCGGGCCCCTCATGTCGGCTTATTCTAATGGCTCGGCGGCGTCCTGTTCGACCAGCGGGTCGGCGTTGTCGGCCGGCAGCGTCACCACGTCGTCCGTCGAGAGGTCGTACTCGCGCTGGTCGACGCCGAATATCTCGCCCACGTCGTCCGTAATGCGCACCGTTCGTCGGTCCACGTCGGCGGCCCCGGACGTATCAGAACCGCCTGGTGACTGCCGGCCGCCGTCGGCCTGTGTCGGGTCCGTTCCCGGTTCGGGGTCGGACTCAGCGCCGGGTTCGGCCGGTGGGACCGGAACGTCGTCCTCGGCCGGCACGTCCGCCGGGTTGGACTGTCCGGCGGCAGTGGGATTGCTGTCCGTGTCCAGCTCGGGCGGCGACGTCGGTGCCTCGGATTCCGCCGCTGGCGGTGATTGGTCCCCGCCGCTGCCCATCATGTCAGCCGCGTCGACGCCCGAGTCCGGCGTCGATGGCGACTCGGGCTCACCGGCTGCCGCGTCGTTCGCCGTCTGGCGTGGTTCCGGGTCGGGGGCCCGTCGCTCGTCCGATTTCGGCTCGTCGCCGACCGCGCCGGTCGGGGCTTCCCCCGCAATCACGTCGAGGACATGGCCCCGATTGGACTCGATAGCCTCGACCATCGTCTCGAACAGGTCCCGCTCCTCCCGGGTGAGGCCGTCGTCCTCGGTCGGCATGTCCGCCGCGGCCAGCGACGCCATCTTGACGATCTTGCCGACGCGGCGCTCGTAGATGGCTTCGACGGTCTGTTCGGCGGTCTTGATATCGTCGGTCAGGCGGTTGACCTCGGGCGAGTCGAACGGGTCTTCGGCGCGTTCGGCCGCGCGGTCGCGCTCCGTCCGGAGCTGTTGGATGAACTGTCCGGCGTCCTCGTAGAACGTCTCGCGCAGCTGCTGGAGCTGATCTGTCTGGCGTTCACGCGATTGGACGGACTGGAGCTCGTCTACGTTCATTCCTTCCCCTTCTCGGCACGCCCGCGGGCCATGAGAAACACGCCCACGTGCTCTGGTACAGTCTGATTACCCGCCTCCAGTGTAAAGCTATCGCCATCTAGCTCGACGAGGCCGCCGTCGGTCACCTCGACGGTGATGTCGTGGCCCCGGAACGTCTCCGGCACAGGGTCGACCAGCGGGTCGAACGCGTCGATATCCCCGCGGTCGATGCGCTGGACCTCCAGCCCGCTGCCGCCGTGCAGCGAGCCGGGCAGGCGGATGAGCCGGTTCGTGTCCGTCGTCACCGGTTCGTCTATCGGCGCGTTGTCCGCCGCGACGACCTCGTGCAGGAGGATCTTCGCCAGTTGGTAGAACGCGGGGTGTACGTCGATGTTGCCGGCCTCCAGTTGTTCGTAGTTCGACCGGGCCGCGTTCAGCGCCGCCGTCGCCTTCCCCTCGCCGATGCCGTCATACTCCTGCAACCGGTCGAGCGCGTCCGCTTCCTCCATCGCGAGCAGGTCGTCGACGACGGCGAGCATGTGGCGGTGCGCGCGGGCGCTCCAGCCGCCTTCCGTCGAGAGCGTCCGTTTCTGTGCCGGACTGGACCGGCCGGCCGTGCCAGCGACGGCCTCCTCGTCGACGAGTTCGTCGAACTCCAGGCCGATGCCGCGGACGTAGTCGACGATCTCCCGGCGCGCGTCCCGCTCGAGGTGGCGGATGCGCTCGTCGCGGACGTGGACGTGGTAGCCCCGTCCCCCGGAGAAGACGACCGTCAGGTCCTCGAAGCCGAAATCGTCCTCCAGAAAGTCGAGCAGTCGAAGCAGTGCGTCCTTGCACTTGGCGAGCATCTCGGCGTAGCTGTCCTCGCCTAACACCACGGAGGGCAGGTGATCGGCGTCGAGGTCGAACACGAGGTCGGAGGAGCGCCAGCCCTTGTCCGACATCGTGGAGGCGCTCGGTTCGTCGTAGCGGCCCGCGGAGAAGTAGACGTGGCGGGGCTTCCGGCGGCCGAGGAAGTCCTCGATCTCGCCGAGGTCCAGTAGCGAGCGATGGCGGACCATCGTCTCGCCTGGGCCTTCGGTCCACGGGATGAACCCCCATTCGCGTTCGTTGGCGGCCGGTGGCGGCGTCACCGATGCCTGTCGGTAGTGGTCGCCGAACCGGCCACGGAGGTACGCGCGGGTCCGCTCTTCCATCGGCTACCTCGTTGGGGAGGTCCCTTGAAAAGCGTTCGCTTAGCTACGCAGGAACTTCGACAGTTTGTCCGTAATCGAGTCCTCGCCGAGTTTGAGGTAGTAGGCGTCGCCGCCGTCTTCGTAGTAGTTGTCGATGCGCCGCCGTATCTCGAAGCCGATGTGTTTGTAGAAGCCGATTGCCTCCCGATTCGTCGCCCGGGCGTGACAGGTCACGCTGCCGTAGTCCTCGGCGACGCGGGCGACGAGTCGCTTGCCGAAGCCGTGGCCCCTGTACTCGTCGTCGACTGCGAGAAAGAGAATGTAGCCGTCGCGTCGAACCGCGGCGAAGCCGATGAGGCGGTCCGTCGACCGGTCGATGTAGAGATAGGTGGTCGACCGGCGGTAGGCGTCACGAAAGAACCCCCGCCGCTGTCGAAGGACCCCGTCGGACTCGCGGATGTCCTCCTTGAGCCGCCACGCCGCGTCGACGTGTTCGTCGTCCCCGCGTTCGACGATCTGTGTCTCGATATTGACGCTCACTGCCGTATAAGTAGTGGAGGCGTGGATATAATTCCACCGCCTACAGAGATGGGTCGCTGGCGGGGCTACCGAACCGTCCAGAGACGTAGAACGGACCAAGGATTAGGTAGCTAGCCCACGAATTCTCAAGTATGGACACGCGTACACAGAGTATTGCTAGCACTATCGCGCTCGCTCTCGTGGTCCTTCCGCGGCCCGCGGCGGCACACGTCGACTACGTGACGGAGGGACCGGGAGACGCGCTCGACGCGCTCAGTTTCGCGCTGTCCGTCCTCTCTGACCCGATGAACGCGGCTATCTTCGCTGTCTCGGGCCTCGCAGTGACTGGTGGCCTCGCGGCGTACCTCTGGGTCCGGCCGACGATTGCGGATATCGTCATCCTCCGGGACGTCCTCGTCGGCTACGCGGACCTCGTCCCGTGGATGCTCCGACTCAGCGTTGGGCTCCCACTTGTCGGGGCGGGCTTCCAGGGGTATCTGTTCGCCCCGACGGTGACGTTTGACCCGACCACGAGCCCGTTCGTTCGGGTGCTGTTCATCGGGCTGGGTTTCACCCTGCTGTTCGGGCTCGCGACCCGTATCGTCACGACGATTGGGCTGGTGACCTACGGGTGGGCGCTGACCGTCGACCCAGGCGTCGTTCTCGCTATGGAGTACGTCCCCGCGTTCCTGGCACTGTTGATGCTGGGCGGTGGTCGCCCGAGCGCCGACCACATGCTCCAGCAGGTCGCCAGCACTGACGGGACGTACTACGGCCGTGTCGACCCGGTGCATCATCTCAAGCGGTTTCTGGACTCGGCAACAGACCCGTACCGCGAGTACGTCCCCGTCATCGTCCGCGTCGGCATGGGTGTGACGTTCATCTATCTGGGGCTGATCCAGAAACTCGCCGAACCCGGCCAGGCGCTGCTAGTCGTGGAAAAGTACGACCTCACCGCCGTCGTACCCGTCGACCCCGGCATGTGGGTGCTCGGTGCCGGCCTGACCGAGATGCTGGTCGGCCTAGTGTTGATCGCCGGCTTCATGACCCGCGGGGCGGCGGCCGTCTCCTTTGTCCTGTTCACCACGACGCTGTTCGGCCTGCCGGACGACCCGGTGCTCGCGCACATCACGCTGTTCGGAATGGCCTCGGCGGTGTTCACGATGGGTGCCGGGCCGCTCTCGTTCGATGACTGGTTCGGTCGGCCGGCACAGAGCGACAGGGAGACCGTCGCTTCGGCTGACTGAGTCCGTCCACAGAACTACCCGCCGGTTAGTTCGCGCCGTTCCACTGGTCCAGCTGGGTCCGGTTCCCGCTCGCGTTGTGGTATATCGTGATCGTGTCCCGTGCGCTCACCCGTCGCGCGTAGGCGTTGCCGCTGCTCAACTGTGCAATATCTCCAGGGCCAATGGTCGCGTCGGGCTCCCGGTTAGCCACCTGGGCCCAGGTAACCGTCTTGCTCGGCCCTTCGAATTCGACGTTCCCGGCCTCGAACTCGTCGCCGCGTTCGTGTGTCACGATGAGCAGTTCGTTGTCCTCGACGTAGTCGTAGCTGAAATTCGCCTGCGGGCCGCCGCCGTCGTCGTCCTCGATGACGAGGACATTCAGCCCGACAATCGCCGTCACGAGTAGCGTCAGCCCGACGAGTACGGCGACGCCGATGCCCTCTGTCATCCCGACCGTGTCAGTGCTGAGCCGTCCCATAGGCGTCTATCACCCCTAATGTGAGACGGCGTTAAATGCTGTTCGACGGCGAGGGGAAGACACATATCGGTTCAACTCACAGCCACCCGTATGATAGACGAGACTGTCGAGGAGATCTCGGAGATGCAGACCCACAGTTCCTCCGTGGTCGCAGTCAAAGCCGCCCAGGCGCTCCGGGATCTGACTGACAGGGAGTACCCGACGGTCGAGGACTACCTCCGCTCACTCGACCGTAACAGCAGCGCCCTCCGGCGAGCAAACCCCTCGCACGCCTCCCTCCATACGACCCAGCACCGGATCGTGAACACCGTCTCGGACGCGGAGCCCGACGACGTGGCGACCGCCAAGGAACTGACTGACGAGGCTATCGACGACGTTATCGACTCGGTAGAGTCATCGAAAGACCGCGCCGCTGCGCGCGCCGTGTCGGAGATCGCTGACGACGACGTGCTGTTGACGCATGACTTCTCCTCGACGGTACTTGCAGCCATCGACGACGCCATAGAAGCCGGCCATAGCTTCGAGGTGTACGTTACGGAGTCCCGACCACGCTTCCTCGGTCGAAAGATGACGCGCCACCTCTCCGAACGGGACGAGATCGACGTGACACTCATCGTAGACAGCGCCGCCGGCCACTTCATGTCACAGGTCGACCGCGTGCTCGTCGGGATGGACTGTATCGTCGACGACACGCTGTACAACCGCATCGGCACGTATCCGATTGCGACGGCGGCAGCGGACAACGACGTGCCGGTGACGGTCGTCGGGGCCGCTGCGAAGTACGTCGACGGGGCCTTCGCCTTCGAAAACGAGAACCGGTCGCCGTCGGAGGTGCTTCGGGAACCCGCAGAAGGCTTCCAGGTCGCAAACCCGGCCTACGACGCCACACCGACGCACCTGCTTGATACGGTCGTCACTGACGACGGGGTCCACGAGTACTGAGACGGACCGCAGTACTCCCTTTCCGGCATCACCGCTCAGTAGGACGGTTACGGGCAAACGATGGTGGCATAGACGTATTGGCACACCCAATTCGAAACGGTCAATACAGAGAATCTATACAGCAGATTGCTGCACTTCTTTCAGCCACTCTCGGCTGGATTAGTTAGTTGGTACGCGTGGGGAGGTAAGCGTCACAAGTTCTGGTAGGCTAAAATAAGGACCTCAACGATATAACACAAGTGAAATAATTCAAGCAGGCAATCATCAGATTATGGAATACAATGCCACAATGGTGTGGTTCAGTCGTGTCGTCGAGTATGGGCGCCGGCACGTTGAAAATCCGGTAGTGGCATCACTGCTGACCATGGGATGGATCCCCGTCATCTCATCACTGGTAGCCATTGATTTGGCGGAGGCATCCCGAGCCTTCCTTGCGGTACAATTTTTGGCTGTGCTGCCGGTGACATTTGGGCCGTTTATTGTGTGGTATTACGATAGGCGCGTCTTTCCCTCGTTTTTTCAAGCAGTCGATGAAGTAGTGGCACCCAATCAAGAACCCCTTATTCAGGAGATCGCAGACAAGTACGACAGAATCATTTCTCGGTACTGGTGGGTAACAACTCTCCCGTTCGCCGTGGTCATTGTATCGGTATTCTTTGTCGGAAACGATTATTTTGTAGCTGAAGGAATTACGGCGGTGCATGAGCAAGTTGCGTACTTGATATTTTTTATTTATTTTGCATTATTCACCGGATTTGGGGGGCATGCCGGTATCGTCATGATGGCTACAATTCACGAGTTCAGTGACCGGGTTGAACTGGTGATCGAACCACTACACCCAGACAATCTGGGAGGACTAAGCACGACTGGCGAATTTGCTATCAAAACGACGGTCCTCCTCTCAACCGGGTCGTTGGGGATTCCACTGGGACTGCAGATTGCAACTTATACCGGAGCTGAATTATTAGTGTACCTCGGAATTGGACTATACACTGTCGTTCTCGCCGGCTCGTTTATTTACCCAACCTATCGGATAAATCAAAAGGCACAGGAGGTCCGCGAGCGGGAGCTTGGCACGTATCAAGATCGTATCCGGAAACTGGAAGACCGCCTGTCCAGTCTTGATGATAACGAGTCAAATTCCGATCCATCTCGTCAACAGCAGCTTCAGCTCGAAATCCAACGGACGCGTCAAGAGTTTCGGGACTTTAGAGACGTTCAACTGTATCCACTATCGATAAATATAATCATCCGCCTTACCACGTCTGTTCTTCTTCCGATATTCTTCGCTATTTTTGAGATATTCATCTCCGACTTTTTCTGAGTTAGGAGTCGAAACCGCACTAGTCGGGTAACAGCAAAATCTCTGATAGATCACCCGCCAGCCGATAGTGTATTTGTTGAAAATAGTCTCTGGGAACGGACACTCTCGGTAAACAGCTACGACGGTCCGTATGACAGAGAAAAAATGGCTGCGCCGGTGGCGGTTACTACCGCTGTTGAACGACGGTGTCACACTCCGGACACCGGAGCTGCAAACCGTTCTCGGTTGCTTCGGCTGTCCAGTCACCCGTCACTGCGCTCTCGTGACCGCAGTCGGGGCAGAACAGCGATGTCTTGGACCGCGTCTGTGGTGGGGGGTCTGAATCGACCGCGCTGGCCGTGTAGATTTCGGTGGAGGTCATCAAGGAAAAGAACGCGCTGTACGCTGAAAAACCTGTCGGCAGAATGTTTGATTGTTCACCCACAATGTGGAATTAGTAAAGTTTTATTTCCCTAAAATGTGGACGTACGTTCCGGATTCTGGCAATTACATATACATCCGGTCATCTAAGGATGGGTCGGAATCGGCGGCGTCGATCCGTTCTGCGAGGGCCTGATAGTGGGCTTCGATATTCGCAGCGAAGGCCTCCAGTGGGCCGGTATCGATCCGGATCGCGTGGGCCTCTTTCAGTGCGGTGAGCAGTCTGATCGCGGCCGCGGCGTCGGGCGCTTGCGGATGCGTCGGCGTCGTGAACACGCCGGTCGGACACTCGTCGACGATCCCTCGCGTGACGAGCTCCGCACTCAGCCCGTCGAGGAACCCGTTTCCCATCGCTCTGATATCGGTGTCGTCGAGATATGCGTCCTGATACGCTGGCGTTGCGATGTAGAACGGGGCGTGGTCGTCCGGGCCGTGCGCAATGGGGACGCCGGTGAGCATCGTAATGTTCGAAACGTCCAGTTTTTCCCCGGCGGTTGCGATTGACTCGGCGAGCGACCCGGCCTGGGCCGGCGGCACGAACCGCTCGCCGACTAAGACGGCAAACGACGCTGCTTCGTCGACATACAGCCGCGTGTGATGTCTCGGGGTTCCGTTCTCGAAGGGGGTAATGAACGGCGGCCCTGGCGTCCGCAGATGGCCGACCTGGCGCATCGAATCCCGGTCGGCTAGATAATCGACCGCAGTGAGGCCGGCAAGGCCGTACTCCGAGACACCGACCGCCAGCGTATCGACCGGTGGCCGGTCGTCTGAGAGGACTACCGAAATATCGTCGGAAGACATACCATTGCAGACGGGATGGGAGGGCTAAGTAGTTCGGGAGGGGAATCCTTATCTCGTGGCGGGGTCGAATCCCTGTCATGCGTTTTGGCCCTGTCTGGCCGTTGCAGACACCCACTCCGACACCGACCGAAACCGCGACGGAAGTGGCAACCGACATCGGCGGGCTGTTGCCCTTCGATATCCCGATGTGGGTAGTGAACATCGGGGAATCCCTGATTGTCATCGGACTGGCAATCGTCGTTTCCAGGCTTCTCGTCCGCCTTCTCGGTCGACGTGTCGCTCAGCAGTTCCGGCGGCCAAGTCTCACTCGAACGGCGCTGCGCGGCATCCGCGCCAGTGTGTATATCTTCGCGTTGTTGACGATTCTGAACATCTACGGCTTGCGACTGACGGACATCGGTCTGTCCGTCGCTATCTTTTCGGCCGTGGTTGGTGTCGTGCTGGCACCGATCTTCGGGAGCCTCATCTCCGGCATGTTCCTGCTGGCCGACCAGCCCTACGAGATCGGTGACATGATCGAACTCGTCGACACTGGTCAGCAAGGGTTCGTCGAGGACATCACGCTCAGACACACGAAGGTTTTCACGCTCGACAATACGTTTCTCGTTATTCCCAACGGAGAGATTCGCCAGCGGGACGTTGTCAACTACTCGGCGGAGGACTCACGGACACGGCTTTCGCTCGACGTGTTAGTCACCTACGAGAGTGACATCGCCGTCGCGCGGAGCCTCATCGAAGCGGCGGCCCGAGAAGTCGACAACGTCATCGCCGGCGGGCCGGACATCCGCGTCGGCGCGGCCCGGTATCCCGCCTCGCCGACGGTGTATATCAACAACTTCGCCGACCACGGCGTGTTGCTGACACTCCGGTACTGGGTGACTGAACCGTACAAACTGCTCGCTGCCCGCTCGAGGGTCCAGACGAACGTCTGGCGGCGGCTTGAGGACGCTAACGTCGAAATCGCCTACCCGCACTCACACCTGTACTTCGACGACACCAGCGGGGAAATGAACGTCTCACTCAACAACGGGCTGGGCGGACTGGACGGCGTTGATCGGCCTCACACGGCCACCGGTGACTCGCCCGTCCCGCCACGTCAGGACCCCGACGACCTCGCCGACGAGTGACGGCTGGACTGGGCATCCGGCTGGACCGTGACGATTTCGCAGTCGAGTTCCTCGCGGAGAAACTGTTCGACATCGGGGTCGTCGACCAGCCGCCGGATCATCTGTCGCCAGCGGCTCACCTGTTTGCTCCCGATGACGACGATATCGGCGTCCTGTGCGGCGACCTCGTCAAGGATCGTTTCTTCGACGAGCATCCCCGACCGGACGACGTACCGCGTCCGTGGGACGTGACCGAACGACTGCTCGACGGCGCGCTTGAGTTCTGTTCGGTCGACCCGGTGACTGTTCTGGTACAGATTCACGTGTAGGACGGTGAGGTCCGCGTCTTCCTCGTCGGCGATCTGAATGGCCTCCGCAAGCGTGGCTCGGGAGTTCTCAGAGAGTGGGTATCTGACCGGAACGACGACCTGTGGCATCGGCGGAACGTACCGTGTCGAGGTTTAAATCGCTAGCGACGGATGAGTCGCCCGTCGACGGCCGGGGCGATATCCGTTTCGCGGACGTAGTCGGCCAACGCCTCGTACTGTACGTCGGCGACGCTGACCCGGTGAGAGTCGGTCAGAACCGGAAACTCCCGCTCGGTGTAGTAGAGGTAGTTGCTCGTCGCGAGCGTGTACGTCTCGGTGTCACGGACTGGTCGCCCGTCGACCCGCAGTCGTTCGATGGTCTGCGTGTCGTCGTTCCAGACCAGTTCGACGCCGCTGAGGTGGGCGTGCCACCAGTCCGGTTCTCCGAACTCGACCTGTCGCCCGCTGCCCTGTCGGCACAGCGTCCGAAGCTCCTCGCCCGTCAGTTCGGCGACGGTCAGGGGTTCCTCGAAAGGGACGACAGAAACCATATCCGCGACCGTCAGCGCCCCGTCCAGCGGGACCGTGTCGTTCCGGAGGCCACCGCTGTTCTGGAGGCCCACATCCGCACCCGTCGCCCACCGGTACGCGTCCGCAACGAGGTTGCCGAGCCGGCACTCGCCGCCGTAGGTCGTCGCCCGGCTCCGGTCCAGCGGTTCCGTAACGTGCCCGATAATCTCGTCGAGTCCCGCCGCAGAGAGTCTGTCCTCGATAGCCTCCGCGACGCGGTCGTCGACGGGACTGTCGGCAGTCTCGCGGAACTGCGCAGTCGGTTCCGGCCCGCCGAGGTCGACCTCGACGACGGTCTTGCCGTTTGCGCCCGGTCTGGTGAGCAGCGTACCGGCGACGCAGTCGATGCGGCGCTCGTGGACGTGCCCGCCGAGAATGACGTCCACGTCGCAGGTGCGGGCCAGTTTCTCGTCAGTACGCCCTAGATGGGAAAGCACGACAATGACGTCGGCCCCATTCTCTCGAAGCGCTGTGGCTGCCTCGGCGACGGCTTCGATAGGGTCCGTGAACGTCAGCGTCGTCGCCTGTGGATTGGCCGAGGCCGTGTCGGGGTCGGTCACGCCGACGAAGCCGAGCTGTTGCCCGTCGACGGTCCGACTCGCCCACGGCCGGGTCAATCGTCGGGCGAACCGCTCGCCGTCCTCTTCGGCGTTCGCAGTCAGCCACGCCTGTGGGGACCTGGCGATGATGTCCCGCGTCGCGTCGAGCCCGTGGTCGAAGTCGTGGTTGCCGAGGGTCTCGAACGCGGGTGTCAGCGCGGTGAAGAGGTCCAGCGACTGCTCGCCGTCGGTGACCAGCGACAGCACCCCCGGCCCGGTGTTGTCCCCGGTACCGACCACCAGCGCGTCCGGGCCGTCGGCGGCGGCCACTGTCCCCGCAAACCGCCCGATTCGTTCGGGTGTATCGTACGCTTTCTCCACGTCGGAGTAGTGGATGATCCGGGGACTCACACCCACAGTGCAGGGGAACCAGCCACTAATGGTTTCCGCAGTGATTTAGCCGCTGGCCCGTCATGCGTACGTATGGACGCACTCGAAGGTCCCAAGGGCGAGACGCTGTACGTCGACAGGAGCGACGGCGACATCGGCACGAAAGGCACGTTTCACGTCGTCTACCGCGACGCCGACCGCGAGCGGCGCTGGGGCTACTTCTGTAGCAACTGCGAGACGTTCAACAACGCCATGGACTCGATGGGACGCATCCGCTGTAACGACTGTTCGAACCTCCGCAAGGCCGAGGAGTGGGACGCCGCTCACGAGTAACAGTCGGGTCCGGGCGGTCGAACTGTCCTGTCGCCCTGCCTTGTCGCTGGGTCGAATCGGCCACCGAGAGGATCTGTTATCTCCGTTTCCACCGACGCCGCCGCTCATTCCATAGTCGTTTCCCCCGGGCGAACTGTCAGCTTCGTGGCTAGTGGGAACGTTTATCAGATAGCCAGTGGTACTGGCTCTCAGATGGGGGCCGTTACCACATCACTCGACGAGCAGGCCCGGTCGATATTCGATGATCTCGGATACACCGTGTCGCGCACTGGCACCGAACTGCGAGCGGAACGCGACTGGCGCGTCGTCACTGTCTCAGTGCTCGACTCGCAGGAACCGATCCCCGAGGGCGGCGACTTGCGTTGTTTCGTCACACGTACGGGCGAGGCAACGCACCTCAGCCGCCGACTCAATCGGCAAGACGTATCGTACGACTGGGCCGTCATCGGGATCACCGAAGACGGGGACTACGAGGTGGTCCGTCACCCCGGCGACACAGCCACGTCGGCTGACGCCAACACTTAGGGGGCTCTCCGTCCACCATCCGGCGTGCAAGTCGGTGTCATCAATCGAGCGCTCGAACAGCTAGTCACGAACGTCGTCGACGCGCTCCCGCGCCTCATAACCGCGTTCGTCTTTCTCGCGGTCGCGGCGGTGGGTGTCAAAGCCATCATGGTCGTCGTACGGGCCGTTCTGAAACGGTCGCTGCCCGGCGAGTCACCCGTCTATCGACAGTTTCTCGGGGTCATCGTGCTCGTGTTCCTGTGGTTCGGCGTGGCGCTATCCTTCCTCTCTATCGTCGGCCTGACCGCCATCGCCGCGTCGCTGGGCACGGCGACCGGATTCCTCGCGCTCGGCGTCTCCTACGCGCTCTCGGAGATGATCAAAGACGCTGTCGCCGGCGTCTACCTCCTCCGCGACCCCGACTTCAACCCCGGCGACACGATCAAAGCCGGCGACACCACCGGCGAGGTGGCTGCCATCGAACTCCGGAAGACGCGGTTCCGGGTCGACGGCGATACTGTCGTCAGGGCTAACGCGGCCATCGAAGAACGCTGGACGAAAGTCGATTCCGGATCCTGAACGGGTCGAGACGCACGATATCCCTTCACACGTGGTGTTTAAGCCTATCGCCACCGTAGCCAGCGTATGTTCGTCGGGCACGCACTATTTGCGTTCGCCCTCGGAGCCCTCGCCGCGCGGTGGCTGGGGCTCTCCCGCGAGCGGGCGGTCCAGTTGGCCGTCATCGCCGGCCTGTTCGCCGCGGTTCCCGACGTCGACATCGTCTACGCCCCCTTCGGGCTGCTCGTCGGGGCCGCCGAAAATCTGACCGCGGACGGCTTCTGGGAGACCGCGAACGTCGTCCACCGCGGGCCGACGCACTCGCTCCTGCTAGGGGCGGCACTCGCCGCCGCGGCCGGCCTCTGGGCTAGCAACTCGCGGGCTGCCCGGATCGGATCGCTGTCCATCGGCGTCGCACTGACAGTTCTCACGGGCGTACTCAGCGGTCCCATCGCGGGGCTCGTGATGCTCGTGTTCGTACTAGCCGTGCTTGCCGTCGCCACAGTCGCACAGTCCCGCGAGCTCAGCCCCCGGGCGGTGACCGGGCTGGCGCTACTGGGGCTACTTACCCACCCGTTCGGTGACCTCTTCACCGGCGGCCCGCCCCCGTTTTTCTATCCCTTCGACGTGACGCTCGTCGCCGAGCGGGTGATACTCCACCCCGATCCGACGACGCACCTCCTGGCGGCGTTCGCTATCGAGCTCGCGACGGTCTGGCTCGCCGTGTGGACGTACGTCCACCTCCGCGGATACACGCTGACCGAACTCGTCCGTCCCCGGGCAGCGCTGGGAATCGGCTACGGGGCGGCCGTCCTGTTCTTGCCCGCACCGACGCTCGAAAAGTCGGCGCACTTCGTGTTCAGCGTCCTCGCACTGGGCGTCGTCGGAGCACCGACCCGGCCGTTCAGTGACGGCGTCGACTGGCTGGAGACGGTCGTGACGGGGCTGGCGGCAGTGACAATCGCCGCGCTCGCGTATGCCATGGCGTATGGCGCTATCTGAACAGCCCACGGCACCGGTATCGGTCGATAAGGTTTTTCCAGTCGCGACTCACCAGGCAATATGAGCCGAGACGTAGCGCGGTTACTCCGGGACAGACGCGTCAACGCCCTCGCGGCGTGGTGTATCGTCGCGATGCTCGCCGCTGTTTCGGGGACAAGTGCTGTCCAGGCCGACCTGCTGTGGGCCGGCTTTGCGGCCGCCGTCGCAGCACTAGCGCTGTTTCCACCAGTTCTTCTGCGCAACCGGTACGCCATGCTCCCCTGGGAAATCCTTTTGCTTGCGGCGTCGCCCGTCGTTGGCCGTCTGTTTGCGACGCTCTCGATGACCGGCAATCTCGCGACCTACCTCTCGGTTGCCGCCATCGCGCTCATCATCGCCGTCGAACTCCAGCTCTTTACGCCCGTCCGGATGACGCCACGGTTCGCCGTCGTCTTCGTCGCCATCACCACGATGGCCACCGCCGGCGTCTGGGCGGTCGTCCGCTGGGTGGCCGACCAGTTTCTCGGGACCACCTTCATCCTCGATCCGACGGTGTCCGAACACGTCATCGAGGAAGCGGTGATGTGGGAGTTCGTCGCATCGACCATCGCCGGTATCGGCGCTGGCGTGGTTTTCGCGTACTACGTCCGACAGCAGGCCGGGACCAACCGCGTCCCCGAGGAGGTCCGGCCAGACGTATGAGGGTCCGTGACCGCCTCCGGATCAGCACGGCGACGCAACAACTGCTCTCGCGAGCCCTGTCACTGGCACTTATCGGGCTTCTCGGGGTCGGGATCGAGCGGGGCAACGTCGGCATCATCGTCAATTCGACCGTCGCCATCCTCGTCACGCAACTCCCGGCGCTGCTGGAACGGGACTACGGCATCGCACTCGACCCCGCGCTGACGCTGTGGATTACGGCGGCAGCGTTCTTCCACGCACTCGGCACCGTCGGCCTTCCCGGGGCCGAGGCAAACTTCTACGTGACCATCTGGTGGTGGGACCACCTCACCCACGCCCTCTCGTCGTCGGTCGTCGCCGCCGTCGGGTACACGACGGTTCGCGCGCTCGACGAGCACACATCCGAGATTTCGATTCCCCCGCGGTTCATGTTCGTGTTCCTCCTCTTGTTCGTGATGGCCTTCGGCGTGTTCTGGGAGGTCATCGAGTTCTCGATCACGCTTGTCGCCTCGGCCACCGGGAACGACACGATTCTGACACAGTTCGGGCTCGGCGACACGATGCTCGATCTCGTGTTCGACGCGATCGGTGCCATTCTCGTGGCAATCTGGGGGACAGCATACCTCACCGGCGTTGTCAGTCACGTCGAGACGTTGCTCGACCGTCAGTCTCAGTGACCTGTCCGCGTTTCAGACGTGTCACCTGCAGTCCCGAACACCGCACCGACGAGAATCGACAGCTCCCTGATTGGAGCCGTCCGCTACGTCGTGAACGGAGGCGCGCCTCGCTGCGCTGAGGGGCTGTCCGGGGCTGCCGGCGGTTCCCTTGCCTGGCGGGCTCTCGAATCGGGCCCCCGGTACGGGTCTACGCTTCTGACTCCGTTGGTTCCTCTGTCTCGGTTGGCTCTTCAGTCTCTGTCGGCTCCTCTGTCTCGATTGGTTCCTCTGTCTCGGTTGGCTCTTCAGTCTCTGTCGGCTCCTCTGTCTCGATTGGTTCCTCTGTCTCGGTTGGTTCCTCAGTCTCTGTCGGCTCCTCTGTCTCGGTTGGTTCTTCCGTCTCTGTTGGCTCCTCAGTCTCAGTCGGTTCTTCCGTCTCGGTTGGTTCCTCAGTCTCGGTCGGTTCTTCAGTCGGCGGCTCCTCACCAGCTGCCTCTACCGTGATGAGCGCTGACTGCCCGAAGTCGCGGGTGAAGGCGCTGTGGATGTACGTTCCCGGACTGATGCCTGTCGCGTCGACCTGGAACTCGACCGTCGAAGTCTCTCCGGCGGTGAGGGAGACGTCCCGTGCCTCGATGAGAGTGCCCTGGAACCGGAACTCGACGGGCTGTTCGCTGGCGAACGCATTGGGGTTAGTTACAGTCGCGTTCACCGTGAACTCGCTTCCGGCGGTGACAGTATCAGGAGCCGCGAGGTCCGTCACCTCGAAGGACTGGACTTCGTCGACGACCTGGATCTGTGCCGGTGCTCCGTCTGACTGGGTGTACACGCCGTGGAAGTACGTTCCAGTTTCAACAGACGACGTGTTGAGGCTGTAGGAGACAGTTGTGGAGTTCCCACCCTCGAGTTCGACCTGGTCGCGAACTACCGCGTTACCGTCGAACCGGAACACCACTTCCTGTGTGTCTGTCTCGGTGTTCGGGTTCGTCACCGTCGCGTTGATCAGCACCGTATCGCCCTGTTCAGCACTCAACGGTGCCGAAAGGTTCGAGACGGTGTAGGACTCGCCTTCTACTTCCTCTTGTTCGACAGTGACGTTGGCCGTATCGGTGACTGCTGACCCATCCGACACGTAGGGGCCGTCAGCCGCGCCGTCAGTGGCCACGAAGTCGTACGTCTCGTTGGCGTTCGTATCGCGGTGTGGCATCGCGATCAGCGTATCGTTTTCCGACAGTTCGCTGCGGTCGAACTCCGCACCTGGGACGTCGAACAGCGTAACTTCCACGTTGTCGTGCTCGCCTGGTTCGAGGTACTCACTCACTCCGATTACGCTCCCCGCGACGTTACCCTCGAACAGGCTGCTGTCGTGAATCGCGACAAAGCCCCCGTCAGAGACGTTCACCGAGTCGACGGTGACAGTCGTGCCCGCAGTCGTCTGGTCGGAGAACGTGACCGTCGCGGCCCCGGCATTCCCCGCGTTCCCAGCCTCTTGCAGGGACGCACCGCCGGCTAACCCCAGTGCAATTGTGGACGATACTAACAACAGCAGTACCATCGAGACTGCTGTGAGTTTACTGGTCTGTGTGTGCATTCCATTCGATTGAAGTGTCACACTGGCTAATAATGCGATAATTCTTCACAGTTTTACATAACAGTTCGTTTGGGTTACTGACGTAGCCAACTATTACCCCGGTAGTAGGGTAGGCGAGACGCTCAAACAGTGACAGGCCACAGCAAGTATTACCGAGGTAGCTGATTCCTCTGGGCTCCGGCCACAATCGATGAGAGTTCGGGTAATCGGCTCCTCGTCAGCTTGTACGGCAACTGTTACGGCGCGAGAACCGGGGGTCGTCGCGGAGAATGGTCAATTTAATGTCTGATTTCGGAACCTGGGCAGTATTGCCTGCACCCAGGCGGCTACCCTACCGAGATACAGAGTCCCAAAGTCGATCTTTTTTCGGCTGCTCAACCGGCACAGACGTCTCGGGGGAACCCACACTAGGGTTTGCAATAGCTATGACGGATCAGATATTTCTGCGGAAAATAAAAGATGGGTGGGTATTTCGGGAATCGAAGTCATGTCGAAATTAAACCTCTCCCGGCAAGTGATGCGCCATCTAGCTCTGTATTCCTCGCCAAATTATATCAGTTTTCGAATAGACGGTTCACACAGGGCATCCGCAATTGACGGCGGAAGCTGCCCGACACAACACGGTGCATCCATCCATGGTATTCAAGAAGATCACACTCATCGGGACCAGTTCGGAAAGCTTCGACAAAGCCGCTGACGACGCCATCGAGCGTGCGGAGGCGACACTGGACAACCTCAAATGGGTCGAGGTGGAGGAACTCGGCGTCGAAATCGCCAGCGTCGAAGGCCGCGAGTACCAGGCCGAAGTCGTCGTGGCGTTCGAACTCGAAGAGTAGCTACGTCCGGAAGGACTCGCCACAGCCGCATTCGCTGACCACGTTCGGGTTCTGGACGTGGAACCCGGCCCCCTGCAGGCCACCCTCATAGTCGAGGACCGACCCCTCGATGTAGTCGATACTGGCGTCGTCGACGAACACGCGGAGCCCGTTGCGCTCGAACACCTCGTCGTCTTCTTCGGGTGCATGTTCGAATCGCATCCCGTACGAGAGTCCGGCACAGCCGCCCTGCTGGACGTACAGGCGAAGCCCGGATTCTTCGACGTCCATTCCCTCGCTTTCGAGGAGGTCCAGTGCCTCTCCCGCTGCCTGCTCGGTGACGGCTACGTCCTCGCCTCCGAGGTTCGGATCGCCGTCGTCCGCTGTGCTGCTCATACACTTACGTGGACGCCCGAACGTGTTAACAGTGACGCCGATAGGACCGCTCGGAGAGATACGTCCTGAGTTGATCTGCGAGAAAGTCCCAGGAACCGCTTTACTCCTCGAACCGTTTGCGGACGCTCTCGGCGTGGGCTTCCAGCCCTTCGGCTTCGGCGAGAGTCGTGATCGTGTCCGAAATATCGCCCAGCGAGTCCTCCGAGAGGCGCTGGACAGTCGTCGACCGGACGAACGTGTCCACGGAGAGGCCGCCGGTGACCCGCGCGTTGCCGCCGGTCGGGAGGACGTGGTTCGTCCCGGTGGCGTAATCGCCGGCGGCGACCGGGCTGTACGGACCGAGGAACACGGACCCGGCGGAGGGAATTCGCTCCAGCAACGCCTCGTCGTCGTCGGCCTGAATCGAGAGGTGTTCGGCGGCGTACTCCTCAGCGAAGAGAACGGCTTCGCTCATCGAGCGAGCGAGCAACACGCCGGAGGCGTCGTTGTCGAGCGCACCGCGGATGACGGCTTCGCGCTCGCGACCGTCAGCCTGTTCGTCGACGGCGGTGGCGACCTGGTCGGCGAGGCCTTCGTCGTCGGTGACGGCGACGACGGAGGCGTTCTCATCGTGTTCGGCCTGTGCGACGAGGTCGGCCGCGACCAGTTCCGCGTCCGCGTCGCCGTCGGCGACGACCATGATTTCTGAGGGGCCGGCGAGGAAGTCGATGGCAACGTCGCCACGGACCTCGGCCTTCGCCGCTGTGACCCAGCGGTTGCCGGGGCCGACGACGATGTCCGTCGCGCTGACCGTCTCGGTCCCGTAGGCCAGCGCCGCGATGGCCTGTGCGCCGCCGACCTGGTAGACGGCGTCAGCGCCAGCGACGTGGATGGCCGCCAGCGTTACGGGGTTGACCTCCTCGGCCGGCGGGGTGGCGACGGCGACGTGTTCGACGCCGGCGACCTTCGCCGGGATGACACCCATCAGCGCGCTGGAGGGGTACGCCGCCGTGCCGCCGGGCGCGTACACGCCGGCGCTGTCGAGCGGCCGGAACCGCCGACCGAGTTCACGCCCCTCGAAGTCGTCGCGCCAGTCCTCGGGGACCTGCCGCTCGTGGAACGCGCGGATGTTCGCCGCGGCGTCTTCGATGGCCTCGCGCACGTCGTCGTCGATTTCCTCGTAGGCTCGCTCGGCGGCGTCCGTGATGTCGATGTTTCCCACCGACACGTCGTCGAACTCCTCGGCGAAGCGCCGCAGCGCCACGTCGCCCTCCTCGTGGACCTGCGAGACAATATCGCGCACGTCGTCTCTAACGGCGTCGACGCCGGCGTCGCGGTCGAAGAAAGCGGCCCGCTCGTCGGGCCCAAGGTCGGCTATCGTCCGTACGTTCATACACCTGGTTCGGGGCGGGGTAAAAAACGGGTTTCCCTTCTCGTCACCGTTTTCCGGCACTCGGACATACACCGCCTATGGCCTCATTCGACGACCACCGTCGCCGGACGACCGACCTCCCCCCAGCGACGACCGAGTATTTCGCGCCCGAACTAGCGACTATTGATAGCTATCTGGAGACAGTCCCACCGACTATCGACACAGCGGCCGGCGACGCCGCAGTCGGCCCGATACACACCTTCCCGTGGTTCTACGTGGCCGACCTGACCGGCTGGCGCGGCGGCACACTTGCACGACTGCTAGCCGCAGAGCAAGACGCCGCCTGCTACGAGCTCTCGGCTGGCGCTGCGGACGCGCTGCCGGCCCTGTGGTCTCTCATCGACGAGAGCGGTGACGGTCCCGTCGTGCTCCACCTGGAACTCCAGGGCGAAAGCGGGCGGATTCCGCGGACGCTGCGGGAGGCGCTCCGGCGAGGGTACGAGCACATCCCTGACGGCTGGGACGAGCCGGTGCGCGGAGAGCCGGCGAACCTCCACGTCGTCTTCACCGATACGAACCCCTCGAAGCGACTGGCTGCGCCACTCCCCGCTGCAACCACGCCCACCACCGGTGCGGTTCTCTCGTATGCGCCTCGCCGGAGTATGCTCCCGGAACAGCCCGACGGGACGACGATGCTCCCGGACCCGCCGGCGCTCCACGACCGCGAGGCCGAACTGGAACAGTTCCTGCTGGCCGCGTTGGCTGACTACGGCGACGACGCCAGGGAGCAATACGTCGACCACGCTGTCGAGATCCTGTCGATAACCCACTCGCTCATCGGGAAACGGGACCTCCTGTTCGACGTGTCGCCGCGGCTGGCGCTGAAGTACGGAAATCTGCTGGACAGGCTTTCAGTCGGTGCGGCGACGGAACGACTCGGACGCGACGTGCTCGGGCAGGTGCCACAGAGCCCCGGGAGCGAAGACATTCGGGCGACGTTACAGGACTTGCTGCCGGAGTAAGAGTGAGAGAGTGGTCGTGAGCCAAGCGCTCAGTTCGCGTCGCTGACGATTTTGATGACCGCCCCCTCTTCGAGTTCCGTTTCGTCGCTGATGCGCCGGTTCTCGCGGGCGTCGACGGCGTGGATGTAGCCGTCGCCGATGTCAGAGTGGACGGCGTAGGCGAGGTCTTTCGGCGTCGCGCCCCGTCGGAGCAGAAACGCGTCAGGGAGAACGTTCCCCTGGCCGTCGGTCCAGTGCGTCTCGTTCTGGACGGGATAGGCCGTGAAGTGGTCCAGCAGATCGTAGACGGCGGTGTCAAGAGCGCCCTGGACACCGGTCCCGCCCCACTCTTCCATCACGCCGCGGATGCGGTTCAGCCCCTCCCGTTGCTGGTCGCTCACGTCGCCGACGATGTCGAAGTCCGGGTCGCCCGGGTCGTAGTCGATGATCCCGGCCTGCGCGGCGTTGCGTAGCGCGAGTTCACCGTCGGCCGTCGCGGGCACGACCACGTCGGCGGCCGCCTGCAAGGCCTCGATGTTCCCCTCGGGGGCGATGTCGGCCTTGTTCGCGACGACGACGAGGGGTTTCGTCCGCTGGCGGATTTCCGTCGCCAGCGCCTCGCGGTGTTCGTCGGTCCAGGCGATAGGGTCCTCGGGGTACTCAAGGTCCCGTAGCGTCCGCGCCACGTCGAGCTCGGAGGCACCGACACCGGCCAGCATATCCACGAGCGACTCGTCGAGTTTGAAATCCGGCGAGCGGGACTGGCGCTCGATGGACTCCCAGTTTCGCTCGACGATGCTGGCGAGCCACAGGTCCATCTCCTCCTCGACGAAGTGAACGTCCTCGACGGGGTCGTGCTCGCCGACCTCGACCGGTTCGCCCTCGGCGTCGGTCCCGCCGGAGGCGTCGACGACGTTGAGAATCACGTCGGCGGTCGACAGCTCGTCGAGGAACTGGTTGCCGAGGCCGCGGCCCTCGTGTGCGCCGGGGACGAGGCCGGCCACGTCGATGAGCTCCACCGGGACGTAGCGCTTGCCGTCCCGGCAGTTGTCGTCGCCACAGCGTTCCTCACGGTCGAGACAGGGGCACTCCGTTCGGACGTGGCTGACCCCGCGGTTGGCGTCGATGGTCGTGAACGGGTAGTTCCCCACGTCCACGTCGGCCATCGTCGCCGCCTTGTAGAAGGTAGACTTGCCGGCGTTCGGTTTGCCGGCCAGCGCGATAGAGAGCATGCCAGGCCCTACCAGTGGCCGCCGAAAGGGGGTTTCGGTTCGCGGCCTATAGACTGACCCACTCGCCGCGCTCGTCGCTTTGCTCGACAGCGTCGAGGACCCGCTGTGCGGCGAGCCCGTCGGCGAAGGACGGCTCCTGTTCGCCACCCTCGGCGACGGCAGTGAGGAACTCGTAGTTCTCGTGGACGAACGTGTGCTCCCAGCCGATGACGTGGCCCGGGGGCCACCAGTGGTCGACGTAGGGGTCGTCCGCATCGGTGACGAGCACCTGCTGGAAGCCGCGGTCGCCCTCGGTGAGCACCTGCAGTTCGTTCAGCCGTTCCAAGTCGAACTTTATCGCGCCCTTCGACCCCTCTATTTCGACGGTGTGGGCGTTCTTGTGGCCGTTGGCGACGCGGGACGCCTCCAGCGTTCCCATCGCGCCGTTCTCGAACGCGATCTGGGCGCTGTAGGCGTCGTCGACGGTCACCGGGCGCGTCTCGTCGCTTCCCTCTACGGGGCGTTCTTCCGTGAATGTCCGGAGGTGACCGCTCACGTCCGTTATCTCGCCGGCGGCGTCGCCGAGCAGGAACCGGGCTAGATCGACCGTGTGGGAGCCGAGGTCACCGAGCGCCCCGCTTCCGGCCATCTCCACGTCGTTGCGCCAGGACCACGGCGCATCGGGGTCGACCAGCCAGTCCTGGAGGTACTGCCCGCGGAAGTGGTGAATCTCGCCGAGTTCGCCGTCGGCGATGAGCCCCTTGGCGTACTGGATGGCCGGGACGAAGCGGTAGTTGAACGCCGCGCCCGCGGGCACGTCGGCGTCGGCGGCGGCCGCTGCCATTTCTTCGGCCATATCGAGCGTGGGCGCGAGCGGTTTCTCACAGAACGTCGGCGTCCCGGCCTCCAGCGCCGCGATGGACGGCTCGGCGTGGACGTGGTTCGGACCGAGGCTGTAGAACACGTCCACCTCGTCGACGACGTCCTGCCAGTCGGTCGCGGTCCGGTCGAAGCCGAACTGGTCGGCCGCGTCGGCCAGTGCGTCTTCGTCGCGGCCGACGAGCACGTCCTTGTTGACGGCGGGCGCTTCGGGGAAGAACATAGGCAGGCGGTCCAGGGCGTTCGCGTGGGCCTTGCCCATGAACCGATAGCCCAGCATACCGATATCCAGTGTCATGCACGGCTGTTCACCCGGAGCCGAAATAACGCTCAGGGTGACGGCAGGACGGCGGGCCGCCGCGAGGGAAAAGACAAAACCCGATGCGCGCGTTGACCCTGCATGGCCACTGAAACGACTGTCCGCATCGAGGACATCATGTCGACGCCGTTAGAGACGATTTCCGCAGACGAGACCGTCAAAGCGGCCGCGACCCAGATGCAAGCCCAGAACATCAACGGCATCTTCGTCCCGGGGGCGCAGGCGGGCATCATTACGACCACCGATATCGTCGACGCTGTCGCGGCCGGGAAGGACCTCTCGACGGCGACCGTGGGCGACGTGATGACGTCGCCGGTCGAGCGGGTGACGACCTCGCTCGAACTGGGCGAGGCCGCCGCGATGATGACGACCTACGACATCAAGCATCTCCCGGTCATCGACGAGCATCAGGACTACGTCGGCATGGTGTCGTCGACGGATATCACGCAAGCACTCTCCTGAACGCGGCTGTTCTCCAGCGGACTTCCGACAGTCAGATGAAGTCGTCCAGACCGGACGCGTCACCGTCGTTATCACCCGTCCCGGGCAGCGCGTCAGCGATAGCCGAGGTGAACGAGTCGAGACCGCGCGTCTGATACCAGACCGTTCCGGGACCGGTGAAGTCCATCACGAGCCCCTCACCGCTGAGTAACGTCGACTTCAGCCCGCCGACGCGGTGGGCGTCGAAGTTGACTGACTCCTCCCAGGCGACGACGTGATCGTTGTCGATTGTGTAGGACTCGCCGGCGTCGAGTTCCACGGTCTCCAGCCCGCCGAAGGCCTCGATGAGGACGTTCCCGGTCCCCTTTAGCGCCAGCGGCGTGATGCTCGCGCCGGCCAGCATCGATTTGATACCGCCGAACTCGGAGTCGATATCGATGTCGGGGTCGGACGCGAGGAAGGCCCCGTCGACGGCATACAGCGTCTCGCCGGCGAGTTCGTGGTGGTGGACGTCACCGGGCGTGGGCGGCGCGAGGGTCAGGGTGCCCGAACCGCCCTGCGCGGTGAACTCGTTTGCGAGCAGCGACTCACCGCCGAGCATCGACTTCGCGGAACTGAGGAGGCCGTCCCGGCTGGTCGTCGTCTCAATTTCGATGGTCGGCGAGTGGCTGACCATCGCGCCGGGTTCCGCGAGTATCGATTCGCCGCTGTCGAGAGCAACGCGGACGTGCGTGTACGAGGGCTTGTGTGTGAGTTCGATGTCCATGTAGTGTCACTGGATACGGTAATCCAGTCGGAATATCTCACAGACACTATATAAGCATAAGTGCCGCAAAAAGTCCCGCTATCGCTCGTATCGGTCACTCAGCCCAGTAGGCGTCGCCGGGCTGGGTCTCGAAGACGGCGCGGTCGAGCACGTCGACGGCCTTCTCCAGTCCCTCGCGGGCGCTGGTGAGTGAGTCCTCGTGCTCGATGGAGAGCGCGCCGTCGTAGCCGACCATCCGCAGCGTCGACACCACGTTTTTCCAGTGGGACTCGTCGTGGCCGTAGCCGATAGAGCGAAACAGCCACGACCGGTCCGGTTCGTCGGTATACGGTGCAGTGTCCAGCACGCCCTTCTCGCGGGCGTTTGACTCGTACACCTTCGTATCCTTGGCGTGGAAGTGGTGGATGGCGTCGTGCTCGCCGAGCAGGCGAATGGCCTCGGTCACGTCGATGCCCTGCCAGTACAGATGCGACGGGTCGAAGTTCGCGCCGATTCGGTCGTTCGTCCGCCGGCGCAATTCCAGCAGGCCGCGGGGCTCGTACACCAGCATGTTGGGATGCATCTCGATGGCGACATCCACGTCGTGTGCGCCCGCGTGAGCCGCGAGGTCCGACCAGTACTCGTCGGCGACGCGCCACTGGTACTCGTGGGCGTCGGCGTGTTCGGTCGGCCACGGCGCAGTGATCCAGTTCGGCACCTCGTCGTCGGGGCCACCGGCAGGCAGCCCGGAAAAGCCCGTGACGGTGTTCACGTCGAGCTGGTCGGCCAGCCGAATCGCTTCCCGGAGTTCCATATCCGCCTCAGCGGCACGCTCGTCGTCGGGATGGAGCGGATTGTTGTGGGTCGCCAGCGCACTCACCCGGAGGTCGTGCTCGTCCAGGAGCGCCTCGAGTTCGGCCTGCTTCTCCTCGTTGTCGAGGTACGCCTGCCGGTCGAGGTGGTCGTCGCCGGGGAAGCCGCCACACCCCAATTCAACCGCATCGACACCCAGGTCGCTGAGATACGCCAGCGCCTCGTCGAGTGACTGTCCGCCCAGGGGAACTGTCAGTACGCCGATGTCCATGGCCGACGATACAACCGGTGTTGAAAAAAACATACTGGCGTTGCCACTGTCGATCCGTCCGCCCAGCCGCAGTGCGGACCGAAGATAGGGCCACGACAGACCACGGCGTAAAGGCTTAACCCGGGGCGTACAGTGGTTCAGTCATGATTGTGGCCGTACTTGGAACCGGACGGCGGGGGCGGGATATCGCACAGCGATGTGTCCGTGCGGGCCACGAGGTACGTCTACGGGGGACGGATGCGACGGACGTGATGGACCGCGTCGACGAGATCCGGCACGCACTCAACGGGGATGTTTCGGCCGGTATCGACGGAACCACCGGACTCGAAAGTGCCGTCAGCGACAGCGATGTCGTCATCGACGCAACCGATGGCGATACGGACGGCCACCGGGAAGTGGTCGCCGAAACGGAGACGATGGTCGGGGCCGAGACGCTCATCGCCGTCAGCGACACGTCGCTGTCGGTGACTGCAGTCGCGACCGGCCTGCGGAGCCCGGACCGGGCCGTCGGCCTCAACCTCGTTGACCCGCCGGACGGCGCTATTGTCGAGGTGGTCATCGCCGAACAGACGACGGCGGCGACCCGGGACCGAGTCACTGACTTCGCCGAGAGCCTGGACGCGTCGCCGGTGGTCGTCCGCGACACGCCGGGGTTTGCCGCCCTACGCCTCGAGCTCGCTACCATTGCCGAAGCGGTTCGGATGGTTGAGGACGGCGTCGCCGGGATTCGGGATATCGACCGCACGTTCGAGCGAGGGGATCCGGATCGCGACGGGCCGCTCGTCCGTGCCGACAGGCACGGGCTTGAAACGGTGCTTACGGCACTAGAAGACCTCGCCGAGCGGCTGGACGAGCGATTCGAGCCGCCAGCGTTGCTCCGTCGGAAAGTCGAAAACGGGCAACTCGGCGCTGTCACCGGCGAGGGGTTCTACGTCTGGGAGGAGGGTACCCCGACGGCCGGTGCCGATCCGGACCCGGACGTCCCAACGCGAGATAGCGAGCCCGAGTTCAGATGAGCAAACACGAGAACCCACCGGCCGAACTGGACGCAGAGGACGACGAGTTCGCGACCCTGTTCGACGAACTCCAGGAGCTGGAACAGCTCGTCGACTCCGAAGACGAGCGACGGCAGGTCCGTGACGCGATGCGCGCGGCCGCGGATTCCCAGGACCACGAGCCAGCGACCTTCGGCCGGGTCGTCTGGGGCTTCGGCCGGTCCGACCTCGCGGAGGCGCTGCTCGGCTCGCTGCTGTTCGGGATTCCCATGGCCGTCGAGGGCGGGACAGTCGACGCCGGACTGCACATCGCTCAGCACCCGCTATACCTCGTCGCGACTATCGCCATCGCAATCGGCCTGGTCATCTCCATTCTGTACGTGGCCGAATTTCAGGACGTTCGGGTTGCGAACCCGATTTTCGGACTTATCCCGCGGCGACTCGTCGGCGTCACCGGGACGGCGCTCGTCGTCTCCGTCGCGCTGCTCACCGGCTGGGGACTGGTCGAGTGGTCGGCCGACCCCGCAGTCGTCTACGAGTCGGCCTGCATCTGTGCCGTGGCGTTCGTCCCGATGGCAATCGGCGCTGCGCTCGGGGACATCCTGCCCGGGAACTAGGGCCATGGCAGTCACTCGCGGTGGCGGTCGCGTTTGGCAATCGTTAAAAGCCGCGGTCGGATACGGAGTGGTATGAGCGAGAGCCAACAGAAACAGGCGCGCAAGTGCGTCTCGTGTGGCATCAACATCGCCGGCACGAACGCCGCCGCGTTCAAGTGCCCGGACTGTGGCCAGCAGATCTACCGCTGTGCCACCTGCCGGAAGCAGAGCAACCTCTACAAGTGCCCGGACTGCGGCTTCATGGGACCATAACAATGGGGAAAGTAGCAGCCAAGATCAAGGTCATGCCGGAGAGCCCCGAAGTCGACCTCGACGACCTGCAGGAGCGTCTCGAGGGCGTGCTTCCGGAAGGAACGAAGATCAACGGGTTCGAGCGCGAGGACGTCGCGTTCGGCCTCGTCGCGCTGACGCCGACAGTCATCGTCCCTGACGACACCGGCGGGACGGAAGCCGTCGAAGAGGCCTTTGCGAACGTCGATGACGTCGAGTCGGTCTCCGTCGAGAGCACCGGTCGCCTGTAGTCGACTCGCCGCTGTAGTTTTCCACTCGGGTCCGTAGCGACTGCAAGAGCGTGACCAGCGACGGCCGCGGAACGCACGTTTTATTAGGGCGACCGGATTAGCGAGGAGCAAGAATGCCTAGTTCAAACGGACCCCTCGAAGGAACACGAGACAAGCTCAAGAACAAGCCCCGCGACCGTGGCACCTCGCCGCCACAGCGCGCCGTCGAAGAGTTCGACGACGGCGAGAAAGTCCACCTCAAGATCGACCCGTCCGTGCCCAACGGGCGCTTCCACCCGCGGTTCGACGGCCAGACCGGAACCGTCGAAGGGAAGCAGGGTGACGCGTACAAGGTCGACATCGTCGACGGTGGCAAGGCGAAGACCATCATCGTCACCGCTGCGCACCTGCGCCGGCAAGAATGACGATATTCAAAGAAAAAGTCAGTGAGGAGTTCCTGACGGTCGCGGAGACCAAGGAGATACTCGAAGACCTCGAGATGGAGCGGGCGGCCGAGGAGGACCGCGAGATGCGCTACGAGCTCAAGCGGGCTATCGAGCACGTCAACCGCTTTGCCGTCCTCGACCCCGAGGAGTCGCTGCAGCTGGTCGAAGACCTCGAACAGCTCGAAAAGGTCGATACGCCGACGGCCTACAAGATCGCGAACCTGCGGCCGCTGGACCGCGACGAGCTCCGCGCCGTGTTCGCCCAGGAGCGGTACACGCTCGACGGCGACGAACTCGACGAGATTCTCAACATCGTCAAGCAGTACGCATAACGAGGACAATCGTCAGTTCGGTTGTTTACCGCTCTATCTCTGATTTCGTGGCGACCAGCCGCGCGAGCGATATTCACTGTCCGCTGCCGCTGGACCGAGAGCGAAGATAGCGATGGCGCTCCGTGTCGCGGTTCGGGGCATCCACCGGCATTAAGTGTGCTCTGCTCGTACTGCCTGACATGACTGAATCGGAGAGCGGCGGCGACACTATGATGGCGGCTGTCCTCGATGTCCTCCCGCACGGACGGCCCGGAGACGACCGGCCACAACACCAGAAGGAGCCGCTTGCGTACGCCCTCGATGTCGAGGAGTTCTATATCTACGAGCTCCAGCTCGATGACAAGGACGTTGACATCGCGTTCGGCGACCGCGTGGATCTGACGGAGTTCGGCCGCGTGACGGAAGTCGAGTTCGAAGACATCCCAAGCGGCGCTCGCTCCGAGCTCGACTACGCCGTCGAGGAGATCGTCGAAGCGAACGAACAGCGGTTCGTCGACTTCTACAACGACGCCCAGCCGATCACGCTGCGGCTCCATCAGCTGAACCTCCTGCCGGGCATCGGGAAGAAGCTCCGGAACACGATTCTCGACGAGCGAAAGCGGAAACCCTTCGAGAGCTTCGAAGACCTCGAAGAGCGTGTCAGCGGCCTCCACAGCCCCAAAGAGACGCTGGTCGAGCGGATACTCGAAGAGCTACAGGACGACGACCTGAAGTACCGGCTGTTCGTCCGGCGCGAGGAACAGTCCTCGTAACACTATCGGCGGCAATCGGCTGAACTTACAGCCACCAGTATAAGGCGACCCTTTTCTACCGCGACCCGCTACGGCCCGCTAATGACTACGACCGAGACAGGGAGTCGGGACCCCGACGCGCTGGTCCGGCGGGCCGGCAAACGGGCCGACACCCGCAAGGACCAGCACTTCCTCGTCGACGACCGGGTACTGGACCGCATCCCGGAGTACGCGACGGACGCGGGCGTTGACCTCTCGCATGTACTGGAGATCGGCGCAGGCCCGGGCGCGCTGACGGACCGCTTGCTCGCAACGGCCGAGAGGGTGACCGCAATCGAGCGGGACCCGGACTTCGCGGCCCATCTCCGCGAGGAGTTCGCCGAGGAAATCGCGGCGGACCGCCTCACCGTCGTCGAGGGCGACGCGCTCGACATCGACCTGCCGGATTTCACCGCCAGCATCTCGAATCTCCCGTACGGCGCGTCGTCGGAGATCGCCTTTCGGTTGCTGCCGGAGCAGCGCCCCCTCATCCTGATGTTCCAGCAGGAGTTCGCCGAGCGGATGGCCGCCGACCCCGCGACGGACGACTACGGGCGGCTTTCGGTCACAGCGGGCCACTACGCCGACGTGGAGGTCGTCGAGACGGTGCCGCCGGAAGCGTTCGACCCGCAGCCGCGCGTCACGAGCGCACTCGTCCGGACGACGCCGCGCACCCCGGACTACACCGTCCCCAGCGACGACTTCTTTATGGACTTCCTGAAGGCGGTGTTCACCCAGCGCCGGAAGACGATGCGCAACGCCGTCCGAAACACGGCCCACATCTCCGGGCTGGGCGACCCCGACGCGGTAGTCGAGGCCGCCGACGAGGAACTTATGAGCGCCCGCGCCGGGAAGCTCACGCCGGCCGACTTCGCTACGCTGGCGACGCTCGCCTACGAGGTCGGCCAGCCGGAGGCCTGAGATGGGTGAGGAGTCCGACGCCGGAGGAGCGGGAGAGACAGCCGAGGAGAGCGGCACCGAACGCCCGTCGCTAGCCGATCAGCGGGGCGTAGAGTCGGTGTACCAGCCGGCGGAGGACTCGGACCTGCTGGCTCGAACGGCCCGTGAGCGAGTCGACGCGGGCGACACCGTCCTCGATGTGGGGACGGGCTCCGGCTACGTCGCCGCGACACTCGCCGACGCCGGGGCGCGGGCGGTCGGTGTCGATGTAAGCCCGCTAGCCTGTCGAGAGGCGGCCGACAACGGCGTCCCGGTCGTTCGTGGCGACCTCGTCGAACCGTTCCGGACGGACGCCTTCGACCTCGTGGCGTTCAACCCGCCCTACTTGCCGACGTCGCCCGAACAGGAGTGGGACGACTGGATGGAACACGCGCTGTCGGGCGGCGACGACGGCCGTCGCCTCGTCGACCCGTTCCTCGAAACCGTCGAGCGCGTGCTGGCCCCGGGCGGCGAAGCGCTCATGCTCGTCAGCAGTCTCACGGACCCGGTGGCGGTGCGAGCGTACGCGAGCGAACACGGTCTGGCGAGCGAGCAGCTTGCGAGTGAGAAACACCCATACGAAGCGCTCGTCGTCCTGCGGTTCTACCGAGGGTGATTACCGCAGAGCATTTTATCGAATAGGAAATATTAAAGCCCGTCATTTCCTACTCCACGGCAATGACACAGGTAATCGCCACGACCCCTGGGCTCTTTCCGCTTCCGGACTGGGCCAAGGACGAACTGGCAGATCTGAAAGGCCATCAGAAGACCGACCTCATCTCGGGCGACGAGTCCGGCGAGGTCGTCGCGGCCTACGACAAGGCACGCGAGGAAGTCATCTCCATCCAGCAGGACGCCGGACTCGACCGCGTGGTCGAGGGCCAACTCCGATGGGACGACATGCTCGCGCACCCGCTCGCGGTCCACGACAGCGTGGAGACGAAAGGCATCGTCCGCTACTACGACAACAACAACTTCTACCGAGAGCCGGTCGTGCAGGGCGACCTCAGTGCTGACGGCGGCGATGTCGCCGCAGACCTCGGTGCCGCAGCCGAGCACGTCAACGACGGACTCCAGGCCGTCCTCCCCGGCCCGTACTCGCTCGCCGACCTGGCGACAGACGAGTACTACGGCGACGACGCCGAGTTCCTCGACGCTGTCGCCGACTTCCTCGTCGAGGAAGTGAACGCGTTCCCCGACGTTGAGACGCTGTTCCTGCTCGAACCGTCGCTGGTCGAGAACGCCCCCGCCGACGGTGAGGACGAACGCGCTGCCGAGGCAATCGACGCAGTCGCCTCGGCCGCCGACGCCGAGGTCGTCGCTCACACCTACTGGGGCGCAATCGAGGAGAAAGCCTACGCGCACCTGATGGACGCCGACGTGGATGCCATCGGCTTCGACCTCGTGGCGAACCACGACCAGACGGTCTACAACGTGCAGGAGTACGGCACCAAGGACGACGTGGCGCTGGGCGTCGTCGACGGCCAGAACACGCTGGTCGAGGCCCCCGAGACGATCCGGGACCGCATCGACTGGTTCGAACAGCAGACCAACACCGCCTACGACACCGTCTACGCGACGGCGAACACGGAAACGTTCTATCTCCCGGTGAACAAGTTCGAAGACAAGCTCAAAGCGCTCGCAAACGCTGCCGACCTGGAGGCGGCGGAGGCATAAAACGATGACAGGACCACGAGACCAGTTCAAACCGGCGGATCACCCGAACGACCACTTCCTGCTGACGACCGTCGTCGGCTCCTACCCCAAGCCCAAGTGGCACGACCGTGCACGCGAGCTGTTCGAGGACGAGGACGCCGACTTCGGCGAAGACGAGTGGGGAGAATCGAAAGACGACGCCTCGCGGCTCATCACCCACGAGCACGAACGCGCGGGTCTCGACGTCATCTGTGACGGCGAGATGCGCCGCAACGAGATGGTGGAGTACTTCGCCCACCGCATCGACGGCTACGAGTTCAACGGCCGCGTGAAGGTGTGGGGCCACAACTACTTCGACAAGCCCAGCGTCGCCGACGAGGTCGAATACGGCGAGCAGTGGCTCGTCGAGGAGTTCGAATTCACCGACGAGGTCGCCGAGCGGCCGGTCAAGGTCCCGATCACGGGGCCGTACACCCTGGCGAACTGGTCGTTCAACGAGGTCTACGACAGCGAGGAGCAACTGGCCTACGAGCTGGCCGACCTCGTCAACGAGGAGATCGAGGCGCTGGTCGAAGCCGGCGCGCGCTACATCCAGATCGACGAGCCCGCGCTGGCCACGACGCCGGACGACCACGCTATCGTCGGCGAGTGTCTGGAACGCATCGTCGACGAGATCCCCGACGACGTGCGCCTCGGGCTACACGTCTGTTACGGCGACTACTCGCGTATCTACCCCGAGATTCTGGACTACCCGGTCCACGAGTACGACCTGGAACTCGCCAACGGCGACTACGACCAGCTCGACGTCTTCAAAGAGCACGAGTTCACGAAAGACTTCGCCATGGGCGTGCTGGACGCCCACACCGCGGAAGTCGAGTCCGTCGAGGAAATCAAGGAGAACATCAAGAAGGGTCTGGAAGTCGTGCCCCCGGAGCGACTCACCGTTTCGCCGGACTGCGGCGTGAAACTCCTGCCTCGCGAAGTCGCCTACGGCAAGATGGAGAACATGGTGCAGGCGGCCCGCGAAATCGAAGAAGAGCTGGATGCCGGCGAGATTGATGTTGTCGCGAGCGGTGCGGAAGCGCACGCGGACGATTAGCGCGGTTGGAGCGACCATCGGGAGCGAAAACCGCGAGCAGCGAGATTCGAGCGGAGCGAGAATCTCGGATAGCCGAGCGGCGAACGAAATGAGCCGCGAGACACTTTATTTTATAAACAGCCTCAAATAGCGACCGGTGAAACCGCGAGCAGTACGGTTCGAGGGACGGGAAGCGGCACGGACAGCGCTGATCGATGGAACAGCAAACGCAGCGTATTGGAACCACAAAGCCCGAACGTAACGCGGACGAGGCTCCCGTATTTTCGACGCGGGTCGGCCATTATTTCGGCAGCTATCGAATGTTCTCGGGCGCGGCGGTCCCTGAACCGGCAAATGTAGCAGACACATGTAGCGACCATACCGGGAGCGGGACCGAGCAAGACCTGTGGAACCGCTGGCCAACCACATCGCGAACAGTTCGTCACAGCGGTGCTTGAGCACCAAGGCCCCGGACAGACAAATATATGGATTCTTATAACTTTGCGAATTAGCCGTCTAAACTGAAGAGAACCTATCGTAGATTTGTTCGACAACTATCGAAACTAGCATCGACTCGGAAGGAAATTAACTGTTATCACACCAACAATATAAGGGGTTCTAGATTCAGCCGAATACCCCATATTATGAATATAGAGGGTCTTATACCAGCGATTCCCACAAACGGTTTCATGTTATATGTTACCACATATTTCTGGGAAAGAGTTTTGAGGGTCTCTGGAGAAGCTAGCGATGAGAAAGCTATGACAGGGGACACACACCTTCGGGCGGAACTGTATCTTCGCGGAGATACCTACGGTACGTTCGACGCACAACAGCAGGTGCTCAATCGGGTCAAGAGACTGGAGGCCAACGGCGTGTTCAGCGAGTCGATGGTCGCCGGTGAGTGGCAGCGGATCAGGACGATGGCGGAAGACAAGCGGTCGGAAGCCATCCAGACCTACGAGGAGTTCAAAGATTGGGCGAGGGAGAACGGCCACTCGCTCGAACCGGCCTTCGAGCGGCGGAATCGGAGCTACGTCGGGATGGACCGTGTCGACGACGTTGTCGTGTTCCCGGTCGTTTCGCTGGCGATCTACGACAGCGACGACTTAGAGGGCGTGTTCCCGTGCTCGGATGAAGAACGGACCTACACCGTCGGTGATGCGCTGGAGGCCTTCGAGCGCGGCGACGAGCACTGGCTCGCGCAGTTCGACTCCCTGTCGGTCGACCGGACCGACCCACTGCTGGAACCGGGTGTCGACGCGACGATTTAACCGCGCAGCGCGTCGACCGGCTCCTCGCTCGCCGCTTTCCAGGCCGGATACAGGCCGCTGACGATGCTCGTCAGCACCCCAAAGGTGAACGCCGCGCCGACGTACCAGGCGTTTGGCAGCCTGAAGACCGCCATCGCATCGCCGACGGCGTAGTGGTTTATCGCCAACCCGGCACCGACACTCAGAATGACACCAGCGATGCCACCGAGGAACCCGAGCAGCGTCGCTTCCATCAACATCACTTTGAGGACGTCCCGCTTCTGGTAGCCGACCGCTCTGAGGACGCCGATTTCCTCCCGGCGTTCGACGGTCGACATCAGCATGACGTTGAGAATCGAGATGCCGGCGACGAGTAGCGAAATCGACGCAATCCCGGCGAGAACGGTATTGATGATCTGGAACTGCTGTTCGATAGTGTCGACGATAGAGCCCAGTTCCTGAACGAAGACCCGCTGTTCGCGTTCGTTGAGCGAGTCGCGTATCCCCATGGCCGTCTCGTTGGCCCGTGTCCCAGTGGACTCGGTAATGTACACTTCCGAGTAGCCACGCTGGCTGAACGAAGCAGCCGGAATGATGACTCGATTGTCGGGGTTCGTCGAGGAGAACGGGTCCCCCTCTTCGAGCACGGCTCGGATACGGACGTTGGTCCCGTTGACCGTAATCTGACTTCCCGGATGCAAGTCGTGTTCCTCCGCGACATCGGACCCGACGAGCGCGCCGGTCCGGAACGGCGAGACCCGGCCCTCCTTTGCCGTATACAGCTCCCCCGGATTATCAATGCCGTATATCGTTTCCCGGACCGCGTCCTCACGGTTGTACGACACCGGCTCCACGCGCGTCTTTACCGGTGAGACGGTCGCTGTCGGGCTTGCTTCCCTGCGGATGGCACGGATATCGCGTTCGGTGAGTTCAGTGATGTTTTCGCCGGAGTTCGGGTACACCGTGAGCTGGTTCCCGACGTCGCCGAGGTTCTGGGTGAACGAGTACTGGAGTGCGACGCCGAACATTCCCAGCGAAGCGATTGCGACGACGCCGATAACGATGCCCAGCGACGCCAGCAGCGACCGCATCTTCGTCCGCGTGAGGTTGCGCCGCGCCATCAGCGCGGCCGGGAAGAACCTACCCGCCATTCTTCCGTTCCCTCCCGATAGTGCCGTCGACCAGATGGACGGTCCGGTCGACGTATTCGTTGACCAGGTCGTCGTGGGTGACCGCGACGATTGCCACGTCGTCCTCGTCAGCGATGCGGCGGAACTCGTCGAGTATCTGCCGTCCGGTTTCGCTGTCGAGGTTACCCGTCGGTTCGTCGGCGAGAACGACCTTGGGACTGTTGATGAGCGAGCGCGCGATGGCGACCCGTTGCTTCTGGCCGCCGGAGAGTTCGTCGGGCTTGTGGTCCAGTCGGTCACCGAGGCCAAGCCGCTCCAGGAGCGTTCTGGCCCGCTTTGTGACTTCCGGATCGCTGTCCAACAGCAGGGGCACCTCGACGTTCTCGACGGCAGTCAGCGTCGGCAGGAGATAGAAGTGCTGGAACACGAAGCCGATGGTCCGCTTGCGGAGCGATGTCCGCTTACGGTCGCCGAGTCCGGTCACGTCCTGCCCCTCCAGCAGGACGGTCCCCTCCGTCGGTGTATCCAACAGCCCGAGGATGTTCAGCAGGGTCGTCTTGCCACTGCCGCTGGGACCCATAATCGAGACGAACTCGCCGGATTCGAGCGCGAAGTCGATGCCCGCCAGTGCGTACAGGGTCTGGCCCCCGGTTCGGTACCGCTTGACCAGTCCCTGTGCGTCGATGACCGTCATACCTCGATATCGTCGTCACCGCGGCGGTAGCGGCGCACGAGGACACCGACGACGACCAGCAGTGCCAGCCCGCCGGCGATGAACACCGGCAGCATGCTGTTCTGGTCACCGCCCTCGCTGTCGCCGTCCTGATTCGGCTGCTGTGCCGCACCGCTCATCTGGTTGGTATCTACGTCGAACGTCTGTCGCTTCCGCGTGTCGTCGACGAGGTAGGTCACCTCCAGTGGCACCGACGTGACGTTGCCCTCCGTCCGGGCGTACACGTCGAAGGAGACGAAGTCACTGGCCGGGACCGTGCCGACGAAGTAGTCGCGGTTCGGCGTCGCCGGAGTGACGCTCTCGGTATTGACGACACTGACGAGGACGCTGTCCGCGTCCGTCGATCCGACGTTACTCGCACTCCCGGTAATCTGGAGTCGTCCCCCCTGTCGGATCACGTCCAGACCGGTGAGGTCTATCGTTCCCGGGACGGATCGGAGCGTCGTTTCGGAAGTAATCTGCTCCGTTTCGGTCCCGAGTTCGTAGCTGGCTGTGACGGTGACATCCGCCCGTGGTTCGTCCATAGTGGCGTTCAATCGTACCTGGCGGGTCGTACTGGCCGAGATGTTCTTGAGCAGCACACGCTGGAACGACGCGTTCTCCGACGTTGCACTGACCATGACATCCGAGAGCGGAGCGTTAGCCCCGTTAGAGACCGCGACTCGTAGCGCACGGTCAGTGCCGCTGCCGACCGCGGTCGTGTCGAGTTCCACGCTGTTCCGGAGCGGGTCCGACTCGATGACTTTCGTCCGGGTCGTGTTACGGATGGTATCCCCGCCGACCGTGTAGCTGATCGTCGCGGTCAGTGGGTGGTCGCCGGCGGATTCAGGTCGGAACCGGAACGGGGCAGTCATCGACCCGTTCTGGGCGATGCTCGACTCCACCGTGCGGCTCTGGGTCATTTCGACGCCATCTCCCTGGACGACGACCTCGACGTTCGTTATCCGGGAGTCGAGTCCGTTTGCGACGGTGACTTCGCCGCTCGACTCAACGCCGGCGACGGAGTCGTTGGCCGCGATATCCACCTGCGGGTGACGCTCCTGAACGTTCAGCTTCACCGGGTATCTGAGTTCGACGTTCTCGCCCGTCCCGCGGTCACGGCCGTACACGATGACGCGGAGGTCCTTGCTCCCCGACGAGTCAAAGGAGGCAGTCAGGGGAACTTCCAGCGTACTGCCCGGCGAAATCGAACCCAGATCCGAGACGCGTTCGTACTCTGTGACACCTCTCCCGCCCGACTTCCGGATCGCGATGTCGTTGATTTCGAGCGGTGCGTCGCTGCTCTGGAGGTTTCGGACAGTCGTGTCGAACGTGATGGTCTCGCCCGGGGCCGCGGACGACGGCGACACCTCGACGTTCGAGATCGATGCGTTGACGCTCGCGCCGGCGACTGACAGCGGGAGCGAGCCGACGACGACCAGACAGGCGAGCACAGCCGCGCCGTGTCGCATCACGCAGTCACCCCTGTCCGCAGTAGTTGTACGTTAGTCCGACCGCTCAACGGGAGGATGCTACCGGGGACCGTTACCATGTGCGCCGGTCCGTCCCGGTCAATGTTAAATATGCTGCATATCTTTCGTACGGGCTGTTGTCGCTATGTCCCCTACCGAGAGTGGGAGGAGAGACAACCGCTCGTACCAGTGGGAAACTGCTATCACAGCGCCCCTCCCAGCGGTTGACATGCGCGTCATCTGTGCCGGCCACGTCAACTGGGACGTGACGCTCCACGTCGACCACTTCCCGAAGCCCGACGGGGAAGGGCGTATCACCGACCGGGCACAGTCCAGTGGTGGAAGCGCGTCGAACGTGGCCGTCGCGCTCGCAGGGCTTGATGCGGACCCGCTCGTCCTAGGTAGCGTCGGTCGGGACGACCACGGCACCAAGGCTCGGCGCGAACTGACGGCGACCGGCGTCGAGACGCTACTGGTCGAGTCGGACGAGCCGACGGCGGTGAAGTACCTCATCGTGGACGAGAACGGCGACGTCGCGGTGCTTGGAAACGACGGGGCCAACGAGGCGTTCGGACCGTCGGACCTCCCGGCCGAGACCCTGGCCGAGGCGGACCACCTCCACCTGACCGGCCAGGACCCCGCGACGGCTGCGACGCTCGCCCGCGACGCCGCGACCGCGGACATCCCAGTGAGCTTCGACCCCGGCCGCCGGCTCCCGTACCGGGATTACTCGGCGGTGCTCTCACACGCGGATATCCTGTTTTGCAACGACCGGGAGGCCGACCACGCCAGCGACAGCGGGCTGTTCGAGACAGTACCGACAGTTGTAGTCAAACATGGGGACTGCGGCGCGACGGCCTATATCAACAACCGGACAGTCACGAATGCTGGGTATCCCATAGAGTCTGTGGACACCGCAGGCGCGGGCGATGCGTTCGCCGCTGGGTATCTTCTCGCCAGTGCAGAGGAGACCAATCCGGAACGGGCGCTCGCAGTCGCCAACGCCTGTGGCGCGCTCGCAGCGCAGTCACCCGGCGCACAGACGTCACTCGACTGGGAATCAGTGTGGGAGTTGGTCGATAGCGGCCAATCGCCTGAAACGGCCTAATCCGCCCGTATTTCTTCCACAAGCCGCTCGAACTGCTGACGATACTGTGCCTCAGCACGAGCGGCGGCGAGGCCGGACTCGTCGGCGAAGACGGCCTCGAAGCCGGCCATCCGCCACAGTAGCGTCGAGAGCTGGTACAGGGGGCGTCGCTGCTCGTACCCCTCGTCGAACTCCATCGGGCGCACCTCCTGATACCCCTCGTGGAACACCGTCCGGAGCGATTCGCACAGTTCCGGGTCCTGAAACGACGAGTCGATGAAGAGAAACTCCGTCTGTGCGAGGTTGTACTCCGGCAGCGCCGCGAGCACGTCCTGCCAGTCGAGGACGGCCGTAATCGGCGCGTCCGCCGTCTGCTCGAACAGCAGGTTCGCCGGCCTGAAATCGTCGTGTACCAGCCGGGGGACGCCGTCCTCGGGCACCATCTCCAGGGCCGGTTCGATACAGTCCCGCGCCCGGTCAGTCATGTCCTCGAAAGGCGTCCCGTCAAGGTGAGAGAGGTGGGATCTGGTGAGGCTCTCGAAGTACTCCCGCCAGTTGCCCATCCAGTCACTCACGATGATCCGGTCGTCGTGGAGCGTGAGCCGGCCGAACGCCTCGAACCCGATCTCTGAGTGCATGTCGCCGAGGATCCGACCGGACTGGGCCAGCACCCGCCGGCGGTCCTCGGTCGAAAGCTCGGCGAACTCCTCGGCCAGGTTCTCGCCGTGGACGCGCTCGGTGACGAAATACGGCGGCACGTCGGCGTCTGGATCGTCCTCGTAGACGAGGATGCGTGGAACGGGGACATCGGTCCGGGTGGCGACAAAATCGTGAAGGCAGGGCTCGACTGCGAAGGGGACATCGCCCGGGGGCTTGAACTTCACAACCACCTCGTACGCCTCGCCGTTGTGGCGTAGCGTTACCATGTAGACATCGCTCTGGTGGCCCCCGCCCGGTGTTTCGAACCGGAACCCCTCGTAGTCCGGGCCCGACTCCTTCAGCACGGCTTCGATGTCCTGTTCCGGAGTCTGCACTGGCGTACCATATAGCGGGCGAGCAAATAAAGCTGTCAATCCAATCGGTGACACGACGGGGACCTGTTTCGGGGCCCTGTCGGCCGCCGTATCCGCGCTACCAGGAATGAAACGGTGAGACCGGTTTCGTCCCGTCGGTCACTTCGAAGCGTGCGCCGCCGGCCCTGCTCTCGGTCACCGAGATGTCCCAGCCGTGGGCGTCGATGATCTGAGCCACAATCGCCAGGCCGAGGCCGGTGTCACCGCCGGAGAACCCGTCGACTGAGAGAATCTCGTCCTGCGCATCGGCTGGGATGCCCGGCCCGTCGTCGGCGACGTAAAAGTCGGTCACTCGACCCGCGCTTCGCTCGCCGTCTGTCTCGGCTGTTTCGTCGTCGACAACCGGACCGATCCAGACAGTTACGTCGTCGCCCGCATGGTCCGCCGCGTTCCGGAAGAGGTTCTCGAACACCTGTTTGAGGCGGTTCTCGTCACCGAACACCGGAGTCGAACCCTCGATTGTCAGCGTCGCGTCACCCGTCCTGGCCATCGCCCAGGTTCGTTCGGCGAGGGTGTCAAGCGAAACAGCGGTTCGATCTTCGACCGCGTACCCCTCTCTGGCGAGTGTCAGCAGGTCGTCGATCAGCGCTTCCATGCGAGCGACCCCCTCCTCCGCGTCTTCGAGATGGGACAGGTCACCGGTCTCGCGGACGAGTTCGAGCCGCCCCTCGACAACGTGCAGCGGATTTCTGAGGTCGTGTGAGACGACGCCGATGAACTGTTCCATCCGGTCGCGCTGGACGCGGAGGTCGTGCTCGCGCTCGGCTTTCTGCAGTGCCGCCTGGACGTGAGTCGCGTACATCCGGGCGAGTCGAACCGTCTCGTCGTCAAACGTAACGGGGGCGAGCGACCCGATGTTGATGACGCCGTACTCGTCCAGCGGCAGGATGATCTCGCTGCTGACAGGCGAGTTCTCGTTGTACTGGCTCTGCTCGTCGCTGAGTTCGGAGTACGTCCGAACCTCGTCCTGCTCGAACGCCTCCCAGGAGAGGCTGTTGCCGGGACGGTAGGTAACCGGCCAGTCGAACACCTCGTCCGCCCGCTCCGTCGACGCGGCCAACTGCAGTTCCGACGCGTCGCTGTCATACAGCCACAGCGCACCGAGTGGGACATTGAACACGGACGAAATTTCCGACATTGCGATCTCGCAGATCTCCCGCTCGGACTCCGCAGACATCAACTCCCGTGTTACGGCCTCGAACGAGTCGAGATCGAACGCGATCATTGCCTCCCCACCCATCCCGTACAATTCATGCAACGATGTATATAAATCTCGGTGTTTCCACATCACTGATAGGTATTATAGCGTCGCCCTCCCGCCGATGTCGCGGGGTCTTTGTGTCCACAGTCCTCAGGAAGCGGTATGCGAACGGTCGAAATTGACGGTCTCCCGGTTGGCGATGGCCACCCGACTCGCGTCATGAGCGTGCTGAACATGAGTTCGAACTCCGGGTACAAGCCGAGCGTGTATCTGGACCCAGAGGAGGCCGCCGACGCCATCGAGGAGAACCTCGTCCCCGCCGGCGCGGACATCATCGACGTCGGCCTGCAGTCGGCCAACCCCAAATACGAGTCCAAGCCGGTCGAGATGGAGAAAGACCGCCTCGAAGAAGTCGCGCCGCTGGTCGACGAACTCGACGCCGACGTGCCGCTGTCGCTCGAAACTCGGTACGCCGAGGTCGCCGAGGAAGCCATCGGCCACGGCTTCGACCTCATCAACGACGTGTGTGGCTTCGCCGACCCGGACATGAAAGGCGTCGTCGAAGACCACGACATGCCGGTCGTCAAGATGGCCAGCCCGCCGGACCTGGCCAGTCCCGGCGCGCTGAAAACCATCGACGACATCTTCGAAGCGCTCCAGCGGGACGGGTTCACGGACCGGACCATCATCGACCCGGCCTTCGGCGGCTGGTACGACGGCAAGGAGTTCGAGGACAACTGGGAGATGTTCCGCCGCCTCCGTGAGTTCCGCGCTTTCGACCGGCCGATGCTCACCGCGACCAACCGCGAGGATTTCCTGGGCGACCTGGCCGACCAGCCCGAAACGGAGAACCAGCTCGCCGTGTCGTTGGCCGCCGCGACGATGGAGGTCGAACGCGGGGCTCACATCATCCGCACCCACGACACACGCGAGACCCACGACGTGGTCAAGGTGGCCGACGCGCTCGGCGACGAGCGGACGACCCGCGCTGAAACTGAGTCCGGCCCCACCGTGGCGGAACTGACCGACGTGACACTGCGGGAGGTGGCCCGCCATCAGGCTCTCGGCGAGACGGTCGCCGGCGGCACCGACGACGGCGCGACGCTCACGTTCCTGCTCGGCGACCTGACCGACGACGCGCGGGCAAGCCTCCGGGCCGTCGCCGAGGTGACCGACGTGGTGGTGGTCGAGAAAGACAGCGGCGGGCTCTACGTCGGCGGCTCCGCTGCTGCGCTGAAGGTCGTCACCGACAGCCTCGCCGAGGACGGTCATCGGGAACTCGCCGGCGAACTGCGGACCTCGCTGTCCCGGCGCGTGTAGGTCGCTTCCGCACCGACCGCCCCGCTTACGTTAGCTCGTCGTGGAGGTCGTGGAACGACCCGATAGTGAGGTCCGGCTCGCCGGCGAAGGCGTCCCACGGCCCGTCGTCGCGGTTGACCCAGACACCCTGCATCCCGGCGTGCATCGCGCCGTACACGTCGAAATAGCCCGCGGTGACGTGGGCGATTTCCTCGATTTCGGTCTCCGTTCGCTCCGCCGCATGACGGTACAGTTCGGCCGCCGGTTTGAACGTCTGGATCTCGTCGGCGCTGACGGTGTCTTCGAGCAGGCCGCCGATGCCCGCGAAGTCGACCATTGATTCGAGCATCTCGGGGTTGCCGTTCGAGACGACATAGAGGTCGTAGCCGGCGTCGTAGAGCTTGTTCATGCCGTCGCGAACGTCGTCGAACACGTCGAGTTCGTGGTAGACCGCGAGAATCTCGTCGCGCTCCTCCGTCGAGATGTCGACGCCGTGGGCGTCCAGCGCGTACTGGAGCGCGTCGCGGTTCATCTCGTAGAACGGCTTGTAGGCGTCGATCTGGTTGGCGAGGAACGTGTACGCCAGCGAGCGGGAGCGCCAGAGCCGGGACACCGGCCGGGGGTCGTCCACCCGGTCGGCGAGGGCCTTTTGCGCCGCTTCGACATCGACGATAGTGCTGTACGAATCGAATGTAATCGTCGTCACTCGGTCCGGGTCGAACGGCATAGGCACCCGTAGAACCGGGTGCCTCATATAGCCGGTCGCCGAACCAGATGCTCGGATGACAGGATGATCGACCACGAGCGACGAATAAACCGCAGACAACGGGCGGCACCGCCCCTCGCACGTGGCTTTATCTCCCGTGCGGCCCCACGGCAAGCCATGTCCCAGATACATACGTTTCAGCCTCTGAGAGTCGTTCGCCCGGTCGCCGCTCGACGGGTGGAGGGTGACAGATGACAGCGCGGGACGTGTATCTCCCGGTCGCTGCACAGCCCTCAGTCGACACACTGGTCGGAATGAGCCAGCAGGCCGAGGACCGCGGCTACGACCGGGTCTGGCTCCCGGAGACGTGGGGGCGGGACGCGGTGACGACGCTGACGAGCATCGCCGAGCGTACCTCGACGGTCGGCCTCGGTTCCTCGATTCTGAACGTGTATTCGCGGTCGCCAGCGCTGCTGGGCCAGACCGCAGCGACGCTGCAGGAGGTTTCGGACGGCCGCTTCCGTGCCGGTGTCGGACCCTCCGGCCCTATCGTCATCGAGGGCTGGCACGGCCGGGACTTCGAGAATCCGCTCAAGTACACGCGGGAGGCGGTCGATATCATGAAACTGGTGCTCGCCGGAGACACGGTCGAGTACGACGGGGACATCTTTTCGCTGTCGGGGTTCCGACTGCGATGTGAGCCGCCCGAACCCGCGCCTCCTGTGGACGCCGGCGGCCTCGGCCCGAAATCAGTCGAACTCGCTGGCCGCTTCGCAGACGGCTGGCACGCGCTGATGCTAACTGCGGACGGCTTGCGGGACCGGCTGGAAGACTTTGAGCACGGGGCAGACCTCGGCGACCGCGACCGGGCCGACCAGCGGGTGACGCTGTCGCTGACCTGCTGTGCGATGGACGACCGGGAACAGGCCCGCGAACTGGCCCGCCAGCACGTGGCGTTCTACATCGGCGGCATGGGGACGTTCTACCGCGACGCGCTGGCCCGTCAGGGGTACGAGGACACCGCCCACGAGATCGCCGAGCAGTGGGGATCGGGCAACAAAGCGGCTGCCGCTGACGCCGTCGGCGACGAGCTACTGGACAGCATTGCCGTTGCCGGCACGCCCGAGGAGTGTCGCGACCGTTTGGCACGGTTCGAGGATATCAGCGGGGTGGACGCAATCAACATCTCGTTCCCCCGGGCCGCCGACCGGGACACTATCGACGCGACTATCGACGTATTAGCGCCCTGAATCGGGGATTCGTTTTCAGTCGGTATCTACCGGCTCGATGTCGTCGCGTCGCCCATCGAGCACGTCGAAGCGCTCGCCGCGGCGCTGTTCCAGCCAGCGCAGCAGGCGTTCGGCCCAGCGGAGTTTCTGTCGCTTTTCGGCAGTCACGGACGGATCGTCGAAGTCCCAGCCGGGGAACACCAGCGAGGCAGCACCGAAGTGATCCGCGAGGAACGCGGCGCGGTCGCCGTCGGTGAAGCCGCCGTAGTTGCGGACCGGCGGGACGGGGGCCGCCTGTGTCGTCGGCACGACGAACTCGCTGTCGTAGGTCGGAACGTGGGTCTCGAGTGCCGGGATGTTGTCGCCGTGGGCGTGGGCGACGACCGGCGTCCCGTCGGCGGTCAGCTCCCGACCGGTGTCGGCGTTCTTGTCCAGGTCCGTGACCATGCAGTCGATGGCGACGCCTTCCGCCTGGAGGCGGTCGGCGGCCGTCGACGCCGCCAGGACCACGTCAGCATCTGCCGCTCGGTCAGCCTCAGCCTCGAGGGACGGGCCGGCCCCGGCGACGGCGACCGTTGCGCCGTCGAGTCCGAGTCCCGACGGGTCGTATGTCCTGTCGTCGCCGAGCAGTTCGGCGAATCGGTCGCAGGCACGTTCGTCACCGTCACGGGGATAGCCGAAGTCCTTGAGGATGTCCTCGTACACCGGTTCCCAGGTGTGAAACTCCATTTGTTGTCTGAACCCACGCCGTGGACGCGCTTTTGTCTTGTTCACCCACGCCGGTCAGGCGGCTCCCACACCCCCACCACGTAGTGTAGCTGTCGCTGTCTGATTTGTGTCCAGATAAACCGAGTTGAGCCGAAATGGCACGTCCGTGTACCCCTACCCGGGTGCCCTTCCGGCTTTCACCCGTTTCTTTCGAGGCCTCCGGTATAAGTTTTCTCTTACCGTCAGACATGGAGGACAGGCGTCACAAGCCCGATGACTTGTTACGCTGGACACACGAGTCAGTCGTCCACGACAGTCTCAAGGCGGGGCGGCACTTACCGAAGGCAAATGGCTCCGGAACTGTCAGTAAGCGCTCAGGACGGTGCAGTTCCGGATTCGCTGGTGGTCGTCTCGAACCGTGAGCCGTATAGCCACGAGCGGGACGACGACGGCGAGATACGGGTCCAGTCCGCGGCGGGTGGGCTGACGAGCGCACTCGACCCGGTGATGCAGTCACGGGGCGGCACCTGGGTCGCCTGGGGTAGCGGCGACGCGGATATGGCTGTCGCCGATGAGGGCATCGTCGAAGTGCCGCCGTCTGACCCCAGGTACGACCTGAAACGCGTCCCCCTCTCCGAAGCGGCGGTACAGGGCTACTACTACGGCTATGCCAACCAGGTGCTCTGGCCGCTCTGTCACGAGGACACGGGCCGAATGTGGGCCGAGCCCGCCTACTGGGACCAGTACCGCGCGGTTAACGAGCAGTTCGCCGAGGCCGTCGATACGGTCGCCGACGCGGGCCAGCCGGTCTGGTTCCAGGACTATCACCTGGCGCTGGCACCCAGACTGGTCCGAGAGCGGCGACCGGATGCGACGCTGTTGCAGTTCTGGCACATCCCCTGGCCTGCACCGTCGGTGTTCAGGCACTGTCCCCACAGCGACGCGCTCCTCGATGGATTGCTGGCCTGCGACGTCATCGGCTTTCATACGGCAGGGTACGCAGAGCAGTTCCTGCACTGCGTCGACAGCGCGCTCCCCGCGGCGACCGTCGACACGGATAGCGGGACAGTCACCCACGGCGGCGACAGGACACGGGTCGTCGCGAACCCGCTGGGTATCGATGCCGGTGGGGTTCGGGACCGAGCGCGTGCCGCCGACGTGGCCAGTATCCGTGAGACCGTGCTTGGCGGCAGCCGCTCGGACACGTCCGTTCGCCTCGCGCTCGGCGTCGAACGGCTCGACTACTCGAAGGGCATCCCCGAACGGATCGAGGCGCTGGCACACCTCTGGGACCGGCGGCCGGACTTGCAAGGCGAGTTCACGTACGTCCAGAAAGCGAGCCGAACGCGGGAGGGGATCGCTGCCTATCGCCGGTATCGAACGGACGTGGTCGATGCCGTCGAGCGCGTCAACGACCGCTTCGGGACCGACGACTGGCAGCCGATCGTCTACACCGAGGCCAAACTCGACAACGAGACGCTCGCCGGGCTGTACCGGGCTGCCGAGGTCGCGGTGGTGACGCCACACCGCGACGGGATGAACCTCGTCGCCCACGAGTACCCGGTCGCCTGTGCCGACGGCGTGCTCGTGTTGAGCGAACTGGCCGGCGCAGCGACACATCTCGACGGTGCGCTGACGGTCAATCCGCACGATATCGAGGCGATTGCAGATGCCATCGAGCGGGCGTTGGAACTGGACGAAGCTGAAACCAGTGACCGGCTGTCGCGTCTCCAGCACAGCGTCGAGACGCTCGACAGTTCGCAGTGGGTCGCCAGACAGTTCAGCGCCCGAGAGTCGCTGTAGTTTTTGCCGGCTCTACGCGTTCGACAGCCAGTCCGGCTCTGCGACGGTGGTGTCGTCGACCTGCGAGACGGAGAGCGACAGCGCCACCGTCACCGGTTGGCCGTCCCGCTCGGTCGTCACGCGGTACTGGAACGACCGGACGACGCCGTCCTCGTCAACGAGGACAGTTGCACTGGCCGAGTCTGCCGTCCCGTTGGCTGAGACGTTCGTCGAGACAGCGTCGTCAGCTGCGAAGCCGGTGACGTCGCTTCCGGTCGCCTCGAACCGCGAGACGCTGTCACCGTCGACCGTCTCGGTACCGGCGTAGGTCCAGTTGATATCCGACCCAAGCGACTGCAGCAGCGAGCGGTCGATGACGCTGCTCTCGTTGACGGGCTGGACCTGGCCATCGTACGGCGGTGATGCCGAGCGGTAGTCCGTCCTCGTGTCGTCACCGCGGGTGAGGACTCGACGCTCGGCGGTGGTCCCGTCAGCCGTGTAGGTCGTCGTCGCCAGCGTGTCGCCGCTGGCCTGGACCAGTTCGCCCGTCGCCAGCGACCGGTCGCTGTCGCGGTCGATAGCAACGGTCCGGTTGATAAACACCGACCGGTTCTCGCCGTTGCGGACCGTCGAGAGCTGGAACGACAGCGAGGTGGTGAACGACGAGTCAGACAGCGTCTCGAAGTGTCCACGTTCGATGGCTGCCGCGTCGAACCCGGCCGACCCGGGTGCAGGGCCGTTGGCGTCGGCCGCCGTCGTCGGTACTTCGGCGTCCGTGCCGCCCGTTTCAGAGCCGAGCAGGCCGGTACAGCCGGCGGACGCTGTCAGTAGCAACACGAGTGCAAGCGAGAGGTGACGGCGTTCGAGTAACATACCGGAGCCACTGTATCAGCGAAGTAGTTCGTTATGGCCGTTCAACTGTCACGTTCTGGCTGCATCGGGTTACGCACAGACACTCACTGACTGCACGCCACCACGTGCGAAACCGAGGATCAGGCCGGCCCCGTCCGACCAGCGTCAGACGCCCGTCATGCACGTCATGAGGGTTTAATATGAACGAAACCGCTATAGCAACCGTGCCTCTCGGCTCCGACCCGCTGTCCGAACTCGACATTCCCGACGGGACTACTGTCGAGGAACACGACCTGGTGACCGACGGTGACGTCATCGTCGGCGGTCAGTCGACCGTGGAGTTCGGCGTGCGCGGGCGGACGGTTATCGCTGACGAGCGGGTCCGCTTTGGCGGCCACATCGAAGCCGAAGGTGACTGTCGGCTGGACATGTGGTGTGACGTCGCGGACAACGTCCTCGTCGGTGAGGACGCCTACATCGGCGAACGGGTACACATCGGCGGCGAGCTCCGGGTCGCGGGCGACCTGGATATCGGCGACGACGTGGACATCGAGAACGGCTTCGAGGCAAACGGCTGGATCGTCATCCGGAACCCGATGCCGACCATTGTCTTCCTGTTCGTCTACCTCTCGCAACTCCTCCGAATCGGCGAGGAAGATGCGGCCGAGGAAGTAATCAACGAAATGTTAGACGACGGCGGCGACGAGCACGACCCGGTGCTGATTCCACGCGGTGCGAGCGTCTCGGACGACGCCTGGCGCGTCTCGACGCCGGCGACGGTCGGCGACGACTGCCGGCTCCACGGCAACATCCGCGCGAAGTCCCTCGAAGTCGGCCGCGACACGGTCGTCTTCGGGAGTCTGCGGGCGAAAGACGATATCGTGGTCGGCCGGGGCACGGAGATCAAAGGGGACGTAACGACTCGCAGCGGCACCGTCCGCGTCGGCCCGGGAGCGAAGGTCTGGGGCGACATCTCGGGGACGACCGTCGAACTCCATGAGAACGCGACGGTCGACGGGACGATCCGGACCAGCGAGGAGATGCGGATGCACACGGAGTCGGTGCTGGACCGACCGGACGAGTCCGCTGCGGCGATGGCGGAGATGGCCGAATCGCTCGAAGCTGACACTGACACTACGGAGCCAGCCAACGAACGGGACGAATCCGGCGACAGCGGCCCAGCGGCCGACGACCCCGCCGAAAGTGAGGCGGCCGACGACGGGGACACAGACGGGACGGCGACAGACGGCGACGGTTCCGCGGACGGCCCCGACATCGGGGAGGCGACGGAGTCCGCGGAGTAACCTCTCGGAGTTTTTACCGCCGCGAGCGGCAGTTCTGTCCGGCCGGACGCTTACGGGACCCCGATTTCTGCTTCCAGTTCCTCGACGACGTCTTGCAGCATCGACGCGAGTTCCTCGTTCGGCGGCAACCGATACAGCGGGCCGGAGATGTCCAGTGCGCCGAGGACACCGCCGTGTGGGGCGGTGACCGGCACGCCGACCGAGCGAAGCCCCTCAACCGCTTCCTGGTCGTTCACCGAGTAGCCGCGCTCGCTGGTGCGTTCGATGTCTTCGATAAGGGTTTCGCGGTCGGTGACGGTATACTCCGTCTCGGCGGGCAGTCCCCACCGGTCGAGAATCTCGTTGACCCGGGTCTCCGGCAGCGCGGCGAGGATCGCCTTGCCGACTGCCGAGTTGTGCAGGTAGTAGTATCGACCCACCTGGAACCCTTTCGACGGGACGTTGGCGACGACGTTGAACAGCGTTATCGCGCGCCCGTTCTCTTCGACGGCGAACGTGACCTCCTCGCCACAGCTATCGGCGAGTTCGTGTGTCTTGCGCCGGGCGACCTCGTACCACTCGTTTCGGGTCCTGGCGCCCTCACCGAGGTTGAACAGCTTCAGACCGAGCCGGTACTGCTCGCCTCGTTTGACCAGGTACTCCTGATCGATGAGTGTCTTGAGGTGAACGTGAACGGTACTCGTCGATAGGTCCAGCCGGTCTGCAAGCTCACTCATTCGGGCCTCCCCCAGCTCGTTTATCGCATCGATGATCGCGAGGGAGGTTTCGGTCGTCTGGAGACGACGACCGCCGGGGCTGTCCATATCACTGCTCACTGGATAACAGTATAAAAAGGTCCGGTCATGATGGAACAGAGCGGATAGAGTGTATGTAATACCGTGATAGTTTCTGCAAGCGAAATTACTACTGAAAATATTCCAATCATGGAAAGTAGAAACTATGTCGTGTTTGCGCGATTCGACCTGTACGCGGGGTTTGTACGCTCTCTATCGTCCGTGAGAAGAGGACTTTTATATATCGGTAGCGGGGCAGGGCACGCTGATACTTCACCAGAGACGGCTCGTGTAATTTGTTACCGGAGAGAGAGGTATTATCATAATCTTTTGCGTTCGTATCTGACGAGGCACAGAATGCATGTCAGATACGGATAGCAGCGATGGGTCAGAGATTGAGGAGATCTCCGGCCCGGATGTCGAAGCAATCGAGTTCTACGGCGGACGGTGGATGAGCGTCCTTCCGATAGGGCTGTTCATCCTCTGGGCGATTGTTCAGAGTGGCCTGTTCGGTATCGGCGATACGACGGGGCTCGTCGCGGGAATGCTCGTGGCGCTCATTGTCGGGATGTTCTTCGCCAAAGGGGACTGGAAGAACTACGCGAACACCATCTTCGACGGGATGACGAAGCGGGTCGCCGCGACGGCAGTCGTCGCGTGGCTCTGGGCAGGGATGTTCTCGAATACCCTGCAGGCAGGTGGCTTCGTCGGCGGCCTCGTCTGGGCAGCGAACGCGGCCGATGTCGGGGGCGCCCTGTTCCCCGCCGCCACCTTCATCCTCGCTGCGCTTTTCACGACCGGTATCGGCACCGGTTACGGCGCGGCAGTCGCCTTCTCGGCGCTGTTCTTCCCAGCCGGTATCCTGCTCGGTGCGAATCCGGTACTGCTGTTCGGGTCGATTCTCTCCGGGGCTGTCTTCGGCGATAACCTTGCACCGGTCAGTGACACGACAATCGTGAGTGCGGTGACACAGGACGCCGACATCGGCGGCGTCGTCGCCTCGCGGTTCAAGTACGCCATCATCGCTGCAGTGCTGGCGCTTGTGGCGTACGTTTTCGCCGGGAACGCGATGGCCGGGCTGGACATCTCCCAGCAGGCACAGGACCTGTTCGTCCAGAACAGCGAGCCAGCGGGACTGGTGCATCTCATTTCCATGCTCGTCGTCATTGTGACGGCAGTCATGGGCCGACACATCATCGAGGCGATCTCGTGGGGGCTCGTCGTCGCAGTTGCCTTCAATATCGTCTTCGGTCTCGCACCGCTGAGTGCCGTGTTGCTGTTCAAAGTCCCGGAAACGTCGGCGGCCGCAAGCTGGGCCGGATCGCTCCCTATTGCAGAAGTTGTCGCACCGCAAAACGCTGGCGTCACCGGATCGATCTACAACGGTGCGGCCGGGTTCTTCCCGCTGATCGTGCTCGTCTTGCTCATCGTCGCCGGATCTGAGATCATGATCCGTGGCGGCGGCTTCGAAGCGATACAGGAGTGGCTCTTGGAACACGTCGCAACGGGCGTCCGAAGGGCCGAAACGACGATGGTAGTCGGTACGGCCCTCGTCAACTCGATGATCACGATCAACACGGCGGCAGAAATCGCGATTGCGCCGTACATCGCCCGCATCGGCCAGCGGTACAACATCAACAGCTACCGTCGGGCGAACATCCTCGACGCGAACACCTCGGCGCTGGGCTACATCTTCCCGTGGGGCGGCGGCGTTCTCATCGGCTTTGCGACGCTGCAAGGCCTCCCGAACCAGTACGAGTGGTTCACCAGTGCGATGGTCGTCAACCCCGTGCAGGTGTGGCCGTACGTCTTCCACGGCTGGTTCCTCTTCGGCGTGTTCCTCCTCGCCGCGCTGACCGGCTTTGGGCTCGAGTACACTACTGACCGCAAATCCAAGGATGTGACCCGTCTATGAGTATATTCAGCAAATTCCTCACTGGTATGTCCTTCAGGACGACCACACCGACGTTCGAGGCGGGCGAAGAGATAGAGGTGTACGTCACGGAGGTCGACGAGGAATCCGGCGAGCTGGTCGCACTGGTCGGCGAGACCCGCCTCCACTTCGAGAACGGCGAGACAGACATCGTCGGCTGTCGCGTTCTCGCGAAGGTCGAATCGTTCGACGACGCCGAGCACCGCGGCCGTGTCACCCACCTCAAGACGCTTTCCCGGGGGTCGTTCTAGGATCGTCACCGGGAGCCGAAAAGAGATACTGAGCACGTATAGCGCGATCAGAGTAACCGATATCACGGATTCGCAGCACTATGAGTAACTCACTATATTCGACAGCACGGCAGCACAACCTGACGACTATCGTCCCAAGCACGGACATCGAGGCGGCCGTCGAGATGGCGGATCTCGTTCCGGCCATCGAAGCCGCCTTCGCCGCATACGAAAACGGGACGGCACAGATGCCGCCGAAGTCCTACATCGACCTGCCACAGCACAACGGGGACTTCCGGTCGATGCCGGCCTACCTCGAAACGGACGACTGGGAGGCGTCAGGCATCAAGTGGGTGAACGTTCACCCCGACAACCCCGACGAGTTCGACCTGCCGACCGTGATGGGGACGCTCGTGTACACAGACCCCGAGAGCGGCTTCCCGCTTGCCGTGATGGACGCCACGACGCTGACGATGAAGCGAACCGGTGCGGCCGCCGCCGTGGCGACGGACCACCTCGCCGTCGAGGACGCGTCCTCGCTCGGCATCATCGGCGCCGGCGTCCAGTCCTATACGCAACTGGAGGCCATCTCGCAGGTCCGACCGATAGAGTCCGTCGTCGTCAGCGATCTCGACGACGACCGCGTCCAGCGGTTCATCGACGCCTTCGGCGACGAGTTCGACGTGCGAGCCGGGACGATCCCCGAGGCGGCCCACTGTGATGTTCTCTCGACCGTTACGCCGGTCGAAGACCCCATCGTCACCCTCGACGACCTCGGAGAACACACCCACGTCAACGCCATGGGTGCCGACGCCGAAGGGAAGCAGGAACTCCACACGGAAGTCATTCGCGAGGCGACCCTCGTCATCGACGACTTCGAGCAGACGACCCACTCCGGCGAGATAAACGTCCCCTGGAGCGAGGGTGATATCGACGAGTCGGATATCGACGCCGAACTCGGCGAGATCGTCGTCGGGAACGCGCCGGGCCGCGAGGACCTGTCCGGGATTACCGTCTTCGACTCGACCGGCCTCGCGATTCAGGACATCGCTGCCGCACGCATCGTGTACGAATCGCTCGGTGACGACAGCGGACACCGCCTCGAAATGGTGTAACTCCGGCGGTCTGCAGTATCGCCCGGCCGGTCACCTATCGCTTTGAGTGGAGCACAGATCGGTGTGGCACACGGTTGTGGCCCGGCAGCATTTGTATGCCCCCTCCGACCAGGAGGTATGCGACGCATCATCATCGATACGGACACCGCGGGCGATGACACACAGGCGATTTTGCTTTCCTGTCTCACTGACCGGGTGACCGTCGGAGCACTCACCATCGTCGCCGGCAACGTCCCCTTCGACCGGGAAGTCGAGAACGCGAAGTACACGCTCGAACTCGCCGATGCCCTCGACGTACCCGTCTACGAAGGCGCGAGACAGCCGCTCCTCAAGGAGTTCGAGCACGCGACGTACATCCACGGCGAGGACGGCCTCGGCGGGGATCTGTTTCCCGAGACGGATATCGAATCGGCGGCGGGGTTTGGTCCCGACGAGATCGTCGACCGCTGTCGGGCGGCCCCGGGCGAAATCACGCTGCTCTGTATCGGCCCGCTGACCAATCTGGCGCTGGCGTACGCCCGCGAGCCAGACCTGCCAGACCTCGTCGATGAAGTGTGGGTGATGGGCGGGAACGTCAACTGCGAGGGGAACATCACTCCGGCCGCGGAGTTCAATCTGTGGGTCGACCCGGACGCAGCCGAGCGTGTGTTCGACGCATTCGAAGTGACGCTCGTCGACTGGGGCGTGTGCCTTCGGGACGCAGTGTTCGGCACCCCCGAGTTCGAGGCGGTATCGACGTTCGACACTGAACTTGCGTCGTTCTTCGAGTCGGTAACAGAACAGGCCCGGGCGTTCAACGGCGAGGGCCTCGACGACCCCGGATGGACGGCACTCCCGGACAGCGTCACCGCCGCGCTGCTGGCGTATCCGGAACTCCGCGATGAGGTGTCGACGTATCACGTCGCGGTAGACGACCGCGACGGGCTCACCCGCGGGTATACCAGCGTCGACGTTAACGGCGTGACCGACGGGGAGCCGAACACGCACGTCGTGGAATCCGCCGACAGCGAAGCCTTCCAGTCGGTCATGTACTCGATGCTCCAGTCGCGGGACCCTGACAGCGGCATCGCGGAGTGAGACGGGGCGGGAGACGGACGCGACAGCAGCGACCGACAACCCCACGGATGTCTCGTTTTGTGACACTGTCACGGCGATTCCATTGGGATGCTCTCCTTGGATTTTACTACGGACGGGAGTCATGCCATGGTATGACGCTCACAGACCGTCTCGACCAGTACCTCCAGACAGCGGGGCTGGAAGCCGTATGGTTCGCCCGACCGAACACCTTCGCGTGGCTCACCGGGGGCGGCGACAACGTCGTCGACCGGGCGGGCGACATCGGCGTCGCCGCCGTGGGCTACGACGGCAAGGAGACCCGGGTCGTCACCGACAACATCGAAGCGCCGCGGCTTCGCGACGAGGAACTCGACAGCGGTGTCGCCGTCGAGACGTTCGACTGGCACGCACAGTCGCTGGCTGAAGCCGTTTCAGAAGCGAGCCCGGCACCAGCAGCGGCGGATTTCGATGTCCCCGGATTCGAGTCGGTCGACGCCACACGCCTCCGGCAGCCACTGACCGATTCCCAGATCGAGCAGTACCGTGAACTCGGGCGAGACACCGCGGACGCAGTAGAAACCGTCGCGCGGAAAGTCGAACCCTCACACACCGAACTTGACGTGACCGCGGTGCTTCGGCAAGAACTCGAAGGCCGCGGCATCGCCACGCCCGTCGTGCTCGTCGGCAGCGCGGAGCGGGCACAGTCCTACCGGCACTACACGTCGACCGACACGGAACTCGGCGATTACGCGCTCATCTCGGTGACCGCCCAGCGGAACGGCCTGCACGTCAGCACCACCCGCGCTGTCGCGTTCGACCCGCCGGAGTGGCTCGCGGAGCGAACCCGCAAGGCCACCCGAGTCGAAACCTCTGCGCTGGCCGCGACACAGGCGGTCGGTCGGGAAGGCGGCACGGCGGGCGACGTGTTCGCCGCCATTCAGGACGCTTACGCCGAGGTCGGCTGGGAAGGCGAGTGGCAGAACCATCACCAGGGCGGCGCTGCGGGCTTCGCCGGCCGCGAGTGGATCGCCACGCCCGGCCACGAGTCCGAGGTCGCGTTGCCACAGGGGTACGCCTGGAACCCGACTATCGACGGCGCGAAAAGCGAGGACACCTATCTCGTCTCGGACGACGACATCGAACTGCTGTCTGCGACCGGCGACTGGCCGACCGAGACGGTCTCAGCAGTCGGCTACGATCTCGAACTCCCGCGACACTCGGTGCTGGAACTGTAGCGGTACTGGGACCCCCTCCCATTCGGCTCCACCGAGGAATTAACAACGGGTGTTGTATGAACCCGTGGATTTAAGGAACGGGTCAGGCTACCCCTGTGTATGACCGCAGCGCGCGCCTGGTGGAAGGAAGCGGTCGTCTACCAGATTTATCCACAGAGCTTTAACGACAGCGACGGCGATGGCGTCGGCGACTTGCGGGGCATCATCGAGCGCCTGGACTACGTCGCCGACCTCGGCGTCGACGTCATCTGGCTCAACCCG
>Ga0207757_100030_pt1 | contig 132214 bp, 126 predicted proteins | sample A23P3SouthBayCA_2_FD_187752 | JGI IMG/M metagenome (GOLD analysis project Ga0207757, IMG submission 187752) | Aerobic enrichment media microbial communities from Eden Landing Ponds, California, USA - A23 P3 (2) (SPAdes) | ecosystem: Environmental > Aquatic > Marine > Unclassified | place... | reverse complement strand
CTCCGGGATGCAGATCCCCGGCTTCCGGCGCAACCCGCAGGTGATCGAGAAGGTCATGGAGCGGTACATCCCGCAGGTGACCGTCATCGGCGGCGCCCTCGTCGGCCTGCTGGCCGTCGGCGCCAACATGCTCGGCACCATCGGGCAAGTCTCCGGGACCGGTCTCCTGCTCACCGTCTCCATCACGTACAAGCTGTACGAGGAGATCGCCGAAGAGCAGTTGATGGAGATGCATCCGATGATGCGCCAGATGTTCGGCTCGGAGTGACGCTGCCCGGGGAACCGCCCCGACATTTTTTCTGCTGAACAGTACAGCCTGCCGACCCCGAACGAGCCGGTCAGCTGCTCGATTCGGCACGCCGTTCGGCCCGGCCCCGCTCCGTGTCGAACCGAGCGACCTGCTCGTGGAGCTGGAGGCTGGAGTCGCTCAACTCCTGGGCCATCTCTGCGGTCTCGGACATCGCCGTCGACTGCTGTTCGACCCCCGTCGAAATCTGCTGGATCGACCCAGCAATCTGCTGGGACATCGTCGACGCCTCGGTAACGACGCGGCTCACCTGGTCGGCCTCCTCCGCTTGCGATTCGACGGCTTCGGCGATCTCTGCGACCCCATTACTGGCTTCAGAGACCGCCGTATCGATCCCCTCGAAGACCGTGACTAGCTCTTCGACGGCATTCGCCCCCGCCGTGATCTCCTCCGTCGCGTCGTTGATCTGGTCCGTTACGTCCGACGTCTGCTCCTGTGTTTCCTCGATGATCTCCTCGATTTCCTCGGTCGCATCCTGGGATTCCTCAGCTAGCGACTTGATTTCGTTTGCGACGACCCCGAACCCGTCACCACCGTCCGCAGAACGAGCCGCTTCGATGTTCGCGTTCAGTGCGAGCAGATTCGTCTCGTCGGTGATGTCCGAGATCAGGTCCGTGATCTCGCCGATCTGGTCCATCTGCTGTTCCAAGGTGTCGATGTCGTCCTCGATTTCGTTGGCGGCCGTGACTGCGTGCTGAATCTGACTGATCGCGTCGGTTGCCTCCTCAACACCTTCGGCAGCCAGGTCCGCGGCCTGTTCCGACTGCTCGTTGACTTCGTTCGTCGTCGCCGTGATCTCTTCGATCGACGCAGAGAGATTCGAGATGCTCGTATCCGCGTCCTCGACCTGTTCGGTAAGGTCGTCTACCCCGTCGACGATTTCGCCACTGGACGTCTCGATCTCCTGGATCGAACTGGTCACCTCCTCGCTGGTGCTACTCAGATCCTCACTCGTCGTCAACACGGTATCCGCGATATCGAGGACCTCGTCGATCATCTCCTCCAGGTTGGCGACCATCTCGTTGAGACCCTCCGCCACGTCGAGAAATTCCGCGTCGACGTGCGCTGCGTCGCCGAGTGTGGCCCGGGCGCCGAGATTCCCGTCCTCGACCTCGTTCATCGTCGATTGCAGTTCGTCGACGAGCGCTTCGAGTTTCTGCTGTTTGCGCGCATCTTCCGTCCGGTCCTGGATCATCTCGACCACGCCGACGAACGCTCCGTGCTCGTCGTAGAGGGGCGCAGCAGTGAACTCGATGTGGCGGTCCGTGCCCTTGGCGTCGGTCATCACGCTCTCGTCGCCGTAGAGCGTGTAGTCGACGTCCGTGATCCGAGGGACGTCGTACTTTTCGTGGGCCTGTTCGGGGGCGTCGACGACCTTGTCGGCGAGCGTCTTCGACCGCCGCCCGTCGGGATAGAAGGCCGGTCCAGTAACCCCGTGTTCACGAGTGAGCGCTTTCGCCTCCGCTTCGGACGCTTGGGTCAGCTCTTCGAGCGCCCGATTCCACAGGACGAGTTCGCCATCTGCATCGACGATGAAAATGGACGTGTCGATGTGGTTCAAAATCGTGACGAAGTTCGCCCCGAAATCGGGAGCGTCCGCCCCCTCCTCGTCCGCGTGACCGCCAGCCGATTCAGTCGTCCCCCCCTGAGACGCGAACCCGACGATACCGGATAACAAATTCATTATCCGGGTAGGCACCGTTCTTCGTGAAAAATCACCCGACCATATTATCAAATGTGATTCTATGTCCGCTCCATTTTTGTGCATGCTCGTTACCGCCAGAGGTCGGTGCCTCGCAACCCCTGCGGCAACAGTCGTGGGCGAACGGTACAGATCCGCGCACGATATCGTTCGATCAGCCGGATGGTCGGCGCGGAGTAGCCACGCTTCTAACGTTTATCACCCCGCCGAGCCACGCGTCCGTATGACACCGACAGTGACGCCCCGCTGCTGTGGTTCCTTCGTCCTCGACGCGAGCATCCTCGTTCAGGGTGAGCACGGCGTCGCCGAGGCGCCTTCCATCGTCTACCTGATCGAGGCCGAGGAGACCGTCCTCGTCGACACGAGCTTCGGTCCCGTGGAGCTGATGGCCGAGCGCCACCCGAGCTACGACTGCCACCGCGAGCCGGGACAGGCGCTCGAATCGGTACTCGCCGACGAGGGGTACGCCCCCGCCGACGTCGACAGCGTCGTCCTCAGTCACCTCGACTGGGATCACTGTTACAACCTCGACCTGTTCGGGGCGGGGACGGACGTCTACGTCCAGCGCCGGGAACTGGAGTACGCCATCGCCCCCTATCCGATGCACGCGGACCGGTACGACGCCAAGTCACTGGGGCGGCAGCCGCCGTGGCTGACGGTCGATCTGACGCCGCTGGACGGCGAGACGGAACTCTGTCCGGGCGTGACGGCGTTCCCGACGCCGGGGCACACGGTCGGCCACCAGTCGGTCGCCGTGGAAGGGGACAGCGAGACGACGGTCGTCGCCGTCGACGCGGTGCCGACCTTCGACAACGTCCCCGACGACGGCGACCGGGTCAGGGGGTTGGCGATGAACGACTTCGAGTGGTGGGAGAGCGCGGGCGAGGTGTGCGAGCGGGCGGACCGGATACTACCGGGCCACGAGTGGGGGATTCTGGACGCCGAGCCGGCGGGGCTGCTGTAGCGGGAGTTTAACACGTCACCGCCCGGCGTCCCCGTATGGACACCGCAGCCGTCTTCGGCACCGACCGACCGGTCGTCGGCATGGTACACCTGCCGCCGCTGCCCGGGTCGCCCCGGTACGACGCCGACCCGGGACGCGAGGCGATTCACGAGGCCGCGCGTCGGGACGCCGAGCGCCTCGACGCCGGCGGCGTCGACGCCCTGCTGGTGGAGAACTTCGGCGACGCACCCTTCCATCCCGAGTCGGTCCCGAAACACGTCGTCGCGGATCTCACGGCGCTCGTCGGGACGGTACGGGCGGCGACCGACCGGCCAGTCGGGGTGAACGTCCTCCGCAACGACGGGCCGGGAGCGGTGGCGGTGGCGGCCGCCGCCGGCGCGGCGTTCGTCCGCGTCAACGTCCACGTCGGCGCGCGTGTGGCCGACCAGGGGGTCCTGGAGGGGCGCGCCCACGAGACGATGCGGCTGCGCGAGCGCCTCGACGCGGACGTGCGGGTGCTCGCCGACGTGGGCGTCAAACACTCGGCGCCGCTGGGCGGGGCGGAATCGAGACCGCCGCTGCTCGGCGACGCCGTCGAGCGCGGTCTCGCGGACGGCGTCGTCGTGAGCGGATCGGAGACGGGACGCCCGACCGACGACCAGACGGTACAGTCGGCCGTGTCGACCCGCGACGAACGAGGGTTCGACGCGCCGGTGTTCGTCGGGAGCGGCGTGACGACCGACACCGTCGGTGACGCGCTCTCGGTCGCGGACGGCGTGATCGTCGGAAGCGCGCTCGAAGCGGGCGGTACCGCCGGGAACCCCGTGTCGGTCGAGCGCGTCGAGCGGCTGGTCGACGCCGCGGACGCGGTTCGGTGATCAGTCGCGCACGCCCTCGGCGACCCGTTCGAGCGTCCCGTAGTCGTCGGCGGCGTAGGCGATCACGCGCACGTCGCCGAGGGTCGCGGGGTCGTAGTCGTGGATCGCCTCGCAGACGAGACGGGCGCCGGTCTCGAAGTCGAAGCCCGCGGCGCCGGTACCGAGGACGGGGATGACCAGGGAGTGACAGCCGAGGTCGTCGGCCCGTTCGAGGCTCCCGCGGGTCGCCTCGCGGATGCTCCGTTCGGTCGCGCGCCCGCCACCGTAGTGGGGCATGGCGGCGGCGTGGATGACGTACTCGGCGTCCAACTCGTAGGCGTCGGTGACCGCGACGCCGCCGAGGTCGACCGGTCCCTTCGACGTCGCTTCCTCGTTTATCGGGCCGCCCGCCCCGCGCCGGAGCGCGCCCGCGACGCCGCTACCCATGCGGAGGCTGGTGCCGGCGGCGTTCACCAAGGCGTCGGCGGACTGTGCAGCGATGTCGCCCTGAACGACGGTGAACTCCATGGGCCGGCGTACGGCGGGAAACGACGAAAAAGCCGGACATCACAGCCCCCAGAGCACGACGATACCGGCGACCGTGACGACCGACAGGAACAGCTGCAGCGGGGCACCGACACGGACGTAGTCGACGAACTTGTAGCCGCCCGGGCCGTAGACGAAGAGGTTGGTCTGGTAGCCGACGGGGGTGAGGAAGGCGGTCGACGCCGCGAACGTGACCGCGAGGACGAAGGAGAAGGGGTCGGCACCGATCCGAGTGGCCGTTTCGACGGCGACCGGGAGCATCAACACGACGCTCGCGTTGTTCGAGATGACGCCGGTGACGAGTCCGGTGAAGAGGTAGAACACCCAGAGGACGCCGACGGCAGGGAGATAGACGCCGGTCGCGGCGACGAGACCCCCCAGCAGGTCGGCGCCGCCGGTCTGTTCGAGCGCCATGCCGAGCGGGATGACGCCCGCCAGGAGGAAGATCACGTCCCACTCGACGGCGTCGTATATCTCGGTCGGAGCGAGGACGCCCGCGGCGACCATGGCGACGACGCCCGCGAGCGCGGTGACCATGATGGGCAGGGAGAGCGCGGCGAGGGCGTCGAAGGCGGCGACCCCGGTGGCGCCGGCGAGCGCCCCGCCGACCGACGCCCAGGGGACGGCGGTGAAGCCGACGACGCCGAGCATGATCGCGACGGCGTGGGGGATCTTCTCCGTTCGGTAGTGGGGTTCGTCGGGTTCGTGGGCGACGATGAAGTCGTCGGTGTCGGAGAGGCGGTCGATGCTGTCCGGCGCGGCCTGGACGAGGAGGGTGTCGCCCACCCGGATGCGTCGGCGATCCATGTGGTCGCGGACGGTCTCGCCCCGGCTTCGGAAGGCGAGGACGGTGGCGTCGTAGCGCTGACGGAAGGTCGAACTCGCGAGCGACTTGCCGACGAGGAAGGAGCCACGCGGAACGACGATCTCGACGAGCGTCTGCGCCGGCTCGGTGTCGGGTTCGAGTTCCGCCTCCGTCCGGGGCGGGCTACCGGTGAGGGTGAGCGTGTCGCGGTCGGCCAGTCGAGTGAGGGTGTCGCGGTCGGCGCGGAGGCGGAGGACGTCCCCGGAACGGATGGTCAGCCGTCCGAACGGCTCGATGAGCGCCTCGTCGTCACGGACGATCTGGAGGATGTCGGCGTCGAACTCGACGTGGCGGATGGCCGTGTCGACCGTCTTGCCCACGAGCGACGAGTCGGCCTCGACGACTACCTCCGTCAGGTACTCCTCGATGGCGTACTCCCGGACGTAGTCGTCCTCGACGGGGACGCGTTCGGGAAGGAGACGGGGAGCGACGGTCACGAGGTAGAGACTGCCGGCGAGGAGGACGATCACGCCGAGGGAGGTGAACTCGAACATGGAGAACGGACGGCCCAGCAGGCGGGCCGAGACGTCGCTCGCCAGGATGTTCGTCGAGGTGCCGATCAGGGTGAGCATTCCGCCGAACATCGAGGCGTACGAGAGCGGAAGGAGCAGTTTCGAAGGCGACGTCTTGCCCGCGTGCGCGAGGTCGGTGATGATGGGGACGAGGATGGCGACGACCGGCGTGTTGTTGATGAACCCGGAGACCGGACCGGCGACGCCGATGGTGGCGAGCAACTGGCGGTTGCGATTCTCGCCCGCGAAGGCGGCCATCTTCCGGCCGAGGATCTGGACGAGTCCCGTCCGACTGATGCCCGAACTCAGGATGAGCATCGCGAGGACGGTGATGGTCGCGGGATTCGAGAACCCCGACACGCCCTCGGTGGTCGAGATACGGGTGAAGTTCACCACGCCGTCGGGACCCAGCACCATCATGATGACCATGAGCAGGATGGCCGTCACGTCGATGGGCAACAGCTCGGTCACGAACAGGACGAGCGCGAGTAGAACGATCCCGAACACGACGAGCACGTCGGTCGACAGAGGAGTGCCCAGCGCGAGTACCGAGACCGAGTGACCGAGTAGGAACACTGCTTCGCGTATCGAAGGAATGCCGGCACATTCAAAATACCGGAGCCGACTCGACGGGAGGCGACCGGGCGCCGTGTGACGGCATGTCAGTAACGATCATGAAGATTTATTATGGATGGGCGTTACGGACTATCTACGATGCAACGCGTCGTACTCGTATGCTGACCGTGGTTCGATGACGCAGTGCAGTTCAGCAACCGACCCAGCATACGACACACCCCAATGAGCACGTCCCGACGCACGACCCAGAAGAACCGTTCGACGATCACAGTCGATCCCGTCATCCCGCTGCAGCCCCGCGCGGGAAGCGGTCCGACGACCGACGGCCGGCGAGACCGACCGGAGCCGGAGACGTCACCGGAGTCGACGACGACGATCCCGATGATCGACCGCGGCGGACTCGGCCCGAAACCCGACGCGAACTGACGGTCACGGTCCCCGTTTCGTCCGTTTTTCACCGCCCGGAGCGGCGTGACCGCCCCGATCCGGCAAGGGTTTTGACCGCCGAGGTGCAACAACCGCTACGATGGACGAATCCACGCTCGAAGAAGAACTTCGGAACTTCGGTCTCGACATCCACGACGTCGACGACGTCGACCCCGTCGAACTGTCCTACATCACCGCGTATCCGGGCGACGAAGTCAACCACATGGAGATGGGGAAGGCGCTGAACGCCTTCCTCGACATGGCGAGGGAGGACGACTGGGAGCCGACCCGGGTCGAGGCGACCGTGCTCCGGTTCGAAGACGAGGTGATGAACACGTGGTACGCCAAAACCGAGTGGTTCGAGGGCCTGCTCGAATACCGCCTCTCGGAGACGGAGTTCTCCACGCGCGTCCTCGAGACGCTCGACGAAGACCTGTGATGTCGTCGACCGCGACACTCGACCGCCGGCGCTTCGACGTGGCGACGACGACGCTCGCGTTCGAGAGCGACGGCCGAACGTGTCGCGGGCGGCTCTATCGACCGGATCGGCCGGCGACCCCGCCCGTGGTCGTCCTCGGACCGGACGTCGCGGCCGAGGGGACGTTCGGCTACCCCCGATACGCCGAGCGGTTCGCTCGCGCGGGCTACGCCGCCTTCGTCTTCGACTACCGCGGGTTCGGGGAGAGCGAGGGCGATACGCGACAGCTCGTCGACCCGGCCGCACAGGTCGCCGACTGGCACGCGGCGATAGACCGCGTTCGCCGCCTCGACGGCGAGCGTCGGCGGATCGCCCTCTGGGGGTTCGGTCTCGGCGGCGGGCACGCGATCCGCGTCGCCGCGAACCGACGCGTGTCGGCCGTCGTCGCCGTCGCACCCTTGCTCGACGGCCGGGCGTTCGCCCGCGCGCGCTCGCCGCGTTACCTCGCGCGGGCAGTCGGAACCGGGCTGCGCGACCGCGTGACCGCCCGCCTCGGCCGCCCGCACACCGTCCCCGTCGTCGGCGGCCGCGACGAGTTCGGCGTCCTCCCGCGTCCGACAGGCGACAGGTACCTCGATCTCGTGCCCCCGGAGAGCGACTGGCGCAACGAGACGCCCGCACGCGGACTGCTCTCCCTGTTCCGGTACCGACCGCTCGCCGACGCCGGGAGCGTGACTCGGCCGACCTTCCTCCTCGCTGCCGGCGACGACGACGTGGCCTCGCCCGACGTAGTCGCCGACGCCGCGGACCGGATCGACGACTCGACGTTCCTCCGCCTGCCTATCGGCCACGTCGACGCGCTCGGATCGGCCTTCGAGACGGCGGCGGCTCATCAGGTCGCGTTCCTCGACGGCGTCCTCGGGAATCGGTGACCGAGGGCTCGTCGGGGCTGGCTGGACTAGTCGGACAGGGGGACGACGGCGACCGGCCGCGACGAGCGCAGGAGCACCGTCTGCGCGGTGCTCCCGAAGACGACCTTGGCCGTCGGCGTGCGCTTGCGGACGCCGACGACGAGTTCGTCGGCGTCGACGTCGTCGGCGTGGGCGAGGAGGTCCTCGGCGGAGTCGTTGCCACGGACGAACTGGTGGGTCTCGACCGTCGTCGCCGCGCCCAGCCGCGACGCGACGACGTTGATCGCGTCCTCGCCGTCGCGCACGTCCGTGGCGTCCGTCTCCGTCCCGCCCGGGAGGGAGTTGACGGCGTGGACGGTGTCACCCGCCGCCACGCGGCGGTCGAGGTAGTCACACAGTGCGGCGCTCGTGTCGACCGTGTCGGTCCCCAGCACGTAGATAGCCATACTGGGAGCGTCGGTGCTCGGAGACATAAATACCGGTTTTACCCTCCCCAAAGCCTTTGCCGGGGCCACGCGGATTCACGGCCATGCGCCGCGAAACCGCGCTGGCCGCCGGTGCGGTCGGCGTCGCCCTCGTCGCCGTCGTCGCTGCGGTCCTGGCCCCCGGTGCCCTCGCCGATCCCAGCGAGGAGCGGCCGGTTCGGCCGGGACCGGTAGACATCTCCGACATGGAGATTTCGGCCGGCGACGTGACCGGCGACACGGTCGTCCTGAACGTCGAGACGCGGCTGTCTCACCGAGGCCCGCCGGCCCGAAACGTGACCGTGCGGGTGCAGGCCGTCGACGCGGAGTCGGGGCTGGTCGAGACCACCCGGAACGAGACCGTCGGCGATCTGACGACGGACCGCGAGGTCGCGGTGTCGACGAACCTGACCGTCGAGCGCCAGGACGGCTACCGCATCCGGGCGGTCGTCTACCGCGACGGTGAACGGGTCGACAGCGGGGCGCGAGAGCTTCGTGGTCTCGAAGCGCTCCAGCCACCCTACGCCCGGAGCGCCGTCGAGTTCACCGAGTCGGACGCCCTCCCACCCGTCGCCTTCTCCATCGCCGAGACGGGAGACGAACGGGCGACGCTGGCCCTGCAGATGGCGCTGACCAACACCGGCGACGACCAGCCTGACGACCTCCGCGTCACGGTGACGCTCCGTCAGGCCGACTCGAACATCGTCGCCAACCGAACGTCGGTTCCGGTGGAGTCGATCCGCCCCGGCCGTACGGAAACGGTGGAGACGCGGTTGACCGTCCCGACGGGCTACAACTACTACATCGACGCCGTCCTCTGGAAGGACGGCGTCGTGGTCGACAGCGCCCGCGGCGCGGCGAACCTCGACCCCTCGGAGACGATCAGCGTCAACGAGACGCGACGCGACGTGGAACTGGAAGTCGGCGACTTCAGCCGCGGCGGCGACGGGGGCGCGGGCGACCGGCCCGTGCCCGAGGCGACGGGGATGCCCACCGAGAGTGGCGGTCCCGGCTTCGGCGCGGGCGTCGCCGTCGTTTCCCTCATCGCCGCCGCGCTTCTCGCCCGGAGGAAGAGCCAATGAGCGACACAGACACCGACAGCACGCCTACCCCCGACGGAAACGAGCCGGAGACGGAGACCGACGACGGCGGACACCGCGTCCGGCGGTACGCCAACTACGCCGTCCTGATCGTCCTCGGCTTGCTCGCCTTCGTCGCCGTGATACAACTGTATCTCAGCGTCTCGAACGTCATCCGGACCTGGATCACGTCGGAGTACCGGTCGCTGTTCCAGGCCGCGTTCAACCTGATCGTGTTGCTGGCGGCGGGCGTCGGCATCTCGTACCAGCTCCGACGGCTGTACGGCGCTACGTGACGAGGAGCCACGCGACGAACACCGCGACGCCGCCGAGGCTCGTACTGAGGACGGCGTGGACCCGGAGTCGATCCAGCAGCGCGTGCGCGTCGCCGGTCACCGTCAGGAGCTGGTGCACGTCGCTCCCGAGTTCGCATCTGGGGAGAAAGTCCATGGCGACGTGGAGGAAGATGCCGGCGGCGAAGCCGAAGACGACGCCACGAACGGCCGGCGCGGCCGGCAACTGGATCAGGCTGGCGACGATAGCCGCGATGCCGACGCCCGCCGCGGGCAGGAGCAACACCGTCGGATCGCGGTCGTTCGAGACGAGACGCCGGGCCGCCGCGTAGCCCGCCGGTCCCTTGTGCGAGACGATAGCGAGACCGAGGATGGGCCCGAGTTCGGGCATGTTACCGTAGACGATGCCGATGATGAGCCCCGCGGAGAAGGCGTGGGCCGAGAGTGCCGCGACGGTTCGGTCGAGCGGCAGGTCGTAGTGGGCGAGGCGGTGGCCGACGGTGTGGCCGGCGAAGCCGACCAGCAGGCCGAGTGCGACGCCGAACCCCCCGAAGTTGGCGTCGTGGGCGATGGCCTGGGGGACGAGAAAGACCGCCGCACTGGTGATCATCGCCCCGGCCGCGAGACCGTACCCCCACACGAGCGCCCACGACCGGTCGCCGAGCGTCCGCCGGCCGAAGGGGATGCCGAGCGCCATCGCGACGAAGGCCACCCACGAGATACCGAGGAGTTTCCAGGTTCCGGTGGTCGCGGCGAGACCAGAGAGCACCGCCAGCGCGCCGACGGCGACGCCGCCGGCCAGGGAGAAGCGAGCCATATTAACAATTACATAGTCAGAATTAATAATACGTTCGGTTCACTCCCGGACGGCCTGCTTCCACGTCCGCAGGTCGAGAATCTCGCCGTCGATCCCGTCGGCGTCGCGGGCCGCCCACACGAACATCGGCGCCACGTCGTCCGGATCGCGGCCCGCGCCGCCGCCGAGATCGGTCGCGACGTAGCCGGGATCGACGACGGCGACCGACTGCTCCAGGTCGGCCGCGAATCCTCGGACCAGTGCCTCGGCACCCGCCTTCGAGACGGCGTAGGCTCCCATGCCCGGCGTCGACTCGCGGGCGACGCGCCCCGACGGAACGAGGACGCGACCGTCCGGTGCGAGGTGGGGAAGCGCCTCCCGGACCGTGGTGAAGACGCCGCGGAGATTCGTGCGGATCGTATCGTCGAACCGCGCGTAGGACGCTTCCTGCAGAGGACTCTCGCCGGGCGTCCCGTGGTTGACGGCAGCGTTCGCCACCACCACGTCGATCCGACCGTCGCCGGCGGCCGTCTCCATCAGTCGCTCCACGTCGAACTCGTCGCGCACGTCGGCACGGACGGTGTCGGCCGCGTCGGCGACCGACTCCAGACGGTCGCGCGACCGAGCACAACAGGTGACGCGCGCACCCTCCGCCGCGAACCTCCGCACGACGCTCGCACCGATCCCCCGACTCGCTCCCGTGACGACGGCGTTCGTTCCGTCCATGACGGGCGTTGGATCGGCAGCCGCATGAACCTCCGGACGAGCCGTCCGAGTGTGTGAATGTTCACCAATGTCGGACGATACTTCACGTTTTGGCAAATTTATTTCGGAAATTTTAATCTCTTCCGGAGCGAAGGACGGAGTACATGAGCAAGATCCCCACCTCCGACGAGCAGTCCGACCGCGACTACTACCTCCCCGGCATCTCGATTTCCTCGTCGCCCGGTCCAGTCGAGCGATTCTTCACCCGTCTGTTCCGGCGCCGCGGACGGTTCTGAGCGCGTCCCTCCGTGGATCGGGACCGTTTTAGCCCTGCCCTCCCTCCGATTCGAGAATGGGCCGTCGAGCGTTCGATCCGATCCACGTCGTCGCGGCGCATCTGGTCGTCCTCGTCGCCGTGATCCACCTGGCACTCGGCGTCAGTAACTGGACGGCCTACCTGCGTGCGGGTATCCTCTTCCCCCCGGACCTCCGCTGGCCCCTGTTCGTCGTCTCGGGAGTCGCCCTCGTCGGTGGTCTCCTCGCCGCCGTCGCGGGCGCCGACCGCCGGCCGCTCTACGCCGGCGGGATCGCCCTGATGGTCGTCTACGTCGTCGGCTACTTCGCGTGGCACGCGAGCGGTCACCGACCGCTCTTTTTCGTCGGACCGGGCACCCACCACCACGGCTCGACGCTCGCCTACCTGGCCGCACACGCCGTCGCCGGTCCCGTCGAGAGCCTCGCTCTCGCCGCCGAGACGGCGCTCGCGGGGACGCTCGGCTACTTCCTGTATCGGGAGTGAGACCGCCGCGCGGATGTGCGCGGCTCACGAACCCGACGTACGCTTTTGTCGGCGGTCGGTGAAGGGTGCGTATGGCACGCGATCCGTTCGTCGTGATCGGCGGCGACGCCGCCGGTCTGAGCGCGGCGAGCAAGTTCCGACGCGAGACCGACCGTGACGTGATCGTCTTCGAGAAAGGGCAGTGGATCTCCTACGCCCACTGCGGGACGCCCTACTTCGTCGAAGGATCGGTCGAGCGGCTGACCGACCTCCTCTCGCTCTCGCCCGCCGACGTCGAGGAGCGAGGCATCGACCTGCGGCGCGGTCACGAGGTGGTGTCCGTCGCGCCAGACGAGCGGACCGTCACCGTCCGCGCGGACGGGGATCGCTTCGTACAGCCGTACGACGAGTTGCTCGTCGCGACGGGTGCGAGCGCGGCGACCGGTCCGTTCGACCCCTCCCTCGACGGCGTCTTCACCCTCCACGGTCTCGACAGTGCGGCCGCCATCGACGCCTATCTCTCCCCGACCGCGGACTACGACCGCGACCGCCTCGGCGACGGCCCAGTCGACGCCGAGCGGGTGGCACACAACGCCGCGCTCGACCCTCCTGCTCGGGCGGCGGTCGTCGGCGGCGGCTACGTCGGCGTCGAGATGGCCGAGGCGCTGACCGCCCGCGGGGTCGAGGTCGATCTCTACCAGCGCTCGGCACACGTCCTGCCGCCGTTCGGCGACGCGGTCGGCGACCGGGTCGAATCCCACCTCGCCGAGCGGGGCGTCACGGTCCACACCGGGACCGAAGTCGAGGGGCTGGTCGGTGACGACCGGATCGAGGCCCTGCGTGTCGACGGCGACGACCGACCGGTCGGGATGGCTCTCATCGGCGTCGGTATCCAGCCGAACACCGCACTCCTCGACGGGACGGGCGTCGACCGGGGACCGAGCGGCGCGATCAGAACCGACGACTACGGGCGGACGACCCTGCCGGCCGTCTACGCCGCGGGCGACGTGGCGACCGCGCGTCACGCGGTGACGGGCGAGGAGACGTGGGTGCCGCTGGGGCTGACGGCGAACCGCGCGGGACGGGCCGTCGGGTCGACCGTCGCCGGCGACCCCACGCCCGTCGGCGACGTGGCCGGGACGGCGGTCGTGAAGGCGTTCGACCTGGAGTGCGGTCGGGTCGGCCTCCTCGACCTCGACGTGGCCGCCGACGCCGGCTTCGATCCCGTCAGCGAGACGATCACCGCCGGGTCGCGCTCGGGCTACTACCCCGGCGGCGACGAGACGACGGTCACCCTCGTCGCCGACGGGACGACCGGACGCGTACTCGGTGGCGCCATCGCGGGTCGGGACCGCGCGGCCATCCGCATCGACATACTCGCGACGGCCATCGAGTCCGACCTGACCCTGCCCGACCTCGAACGGCTCGATCTGGCGTACGCGCCGCCGTTCAGCCCCGTGTGGGACCCCGTACTCGTCGCCGCGAAGGTGCTCGGCGGGCGGCTGGACGACTGAACGGTCTCCGCGCGCGCCTGCCGGCGGGCGATCACTCCACGGGAACGCGGCGGGTAGTATATACGGATCACCGCCTTACGGGCGATCATGAACGGTAACCCGCCGACACGGTCGGCCGACGGGCGGTCGGTCGTCGTCGTCGGCAGCGGGTTCGGCGGCCTCTCGACGGCCTGTTATCTCGCCGACGCCGGCGCGGACGTGACGGTGCTCGAAAAGAACGAACAGCTCGGCGGGCGAGCCAGCCGTCGCTACGCCGACGGCTTCCGGTTCGACATGGGTCCCTCCTGGTATCTCATGCCCGACGTGTTCGAGGACTTCTTCGGCGACTTCGGTCGCGAGCCCGAGCAGTATTACGGTCTCGAACGCCTCGATCCCCACTACCGCATCTTCTTCAAGGACGGCGACCGGGTGGATCTGGTCCCCGAGCTGGCGGCCAACCGCGACCTGTTCGAGTCGTACGAACCCGGCGCGGGCGAGGCGCTGGAGGAGTACCTGGAGCAGGCCGCCTACACCTACGACGTGGGGATGGAACATTTCGTCTACGAGGACCGCGCCCGTCTCCGCGAGTTCGTCGACCTCGACGTGCTCCGGTACGCCCGCGGTCTCTCCCTGCTCGGGACGATGCAGGGCCACGTCGAGCAGTACTTCGACCACCCGAAGCTCCAGCAGATCGTCCAGTACTCGCTGGTCTTTCTCGGCGGCGCGCCGAACAACACGCCCGCCCTCTACAACCTGATGAGCCACGTCGACTTCAACCTCGGCGTCTACTACCCCGAGGACGGGATGGGCGGCGTCGTCGACGGCATCGTCGCGATGGCCGAGGAACTCGGCGTCGAGTTCCGCACGGACCACCCGGTCGCGGAGATCAGGGGCCACGAGGGTGGCTTCGCCGTCCGTACCGAGGACGGTCGGGAGTTCTTCCCCGACGAAGTCGTCTCGGACGCGGATTATGCCCACACCGAGCAAGACCTCCTCGTCCCCGAGGACCGCCAGTACGACGCCGACTACTGGGAGTCGCGAACCTACGCTCCCTCCGCCTTCCTCCTCTATCTCGGCGTCGAGGGCGACGTCGACCCGCTCGCTCACCACACGCTCGTCCTCCCGACCGACTGGGACGGCCACTTCGACACCATCTTCGGCGACGACCCCGCCTGGCCCGAGGACCCCGCGTACTACCTCTGTGTTCCTTCCGAGACGGACGACACCGTGGCCCCCGAGGACCACAGCAACCTCTTCGCGCTCGTCCCCGTCGCCCCCGGTCTCGACGACGGCCCGGAGCGCCGCGAGCAGTTCCGCGACCTGTTGCTCGCCGACATCGCCGAACACACGGGCGTCGACCTCCGCGACCGCATCGTCTTCGAGGAGATTTTCTCCGTCTCGGAGTTCGGCGAGCGGTACAACAGCACCCAGGGGACGGCCCTCGGTCTCGCGCACACCCTTCGACAGACGTCGCTCTTTCGCCCGCCTCACGCCTCGACGGCCGTCGACGGTCTCTACTTCACCGGATCGTACACCACGCCCGGTATCGGCGTCCCCATGTGCCTCATCAGCGGCCGCCTGACGGCCGAGCGGATGGCGCGCGAACGATGACGACGACCGCGGCGCGGTATCTGTTGAAACTGTCGCGCCCGCGGTTCTGGCTCTACCTCGCCGGTCCCGTGGCGGTGGGCGTCGTCTACGCCGCCCGGACGACCGCCGACCTGTTCACGCCGACGACGCTCGTCCTCTTCGCGTACTTCCTCCTCCCCGCGAACATCCTGCTGTACGGCGTCAACGACGTGTTCGACGCGGACGTCGACGCCGAGAACCCGAAGAAGGCGGGTCGCGAGGTGCGCTACGGCGGCGACCGGATCGTCCCGTCGGCCGTCGTCGCGAGCGGTCTCCTCGCGCTCGCGCCCGTCGCCCTGACGCCACGGCTCGCGTGGCCGTGGCTCGCCGGCTTTCTGGCCCTCGGGGTGGCCTACAGCGCGCCGCCCCTCCGCCTGAAGACGCACCCCCCGCTCGACTCGCTCTCGAACGGCCTGTACGTCCTCCCCGGCGCCGCGGCGTACGCAGCCGTCGCGGGCGCCCAGCCACCCCTCCTCGCCGTCGCCGGCGGGTGGTGCTGGACGATGGCGATGCACACCTTCTCCGCGATCCCCGACATCGAGCCGGATCGCCGTGCGGGGATCGAGACGACGGCGACGCGGCTGGGAGAGCGGCGAACGTACGCCTACTGTGCCGCCTGCTGGGCGCTCTCTGCCGTCGCCTTCGGCCTGCTCGACGTTCGGCTGGGCGCGCTCCTGGGACTCTATCCACTCGGCGTCGCCCTCGTCGCCCGGTCGTCGGTCGACGCGACCCGGGCGTACTGGTGGTTCCCGGCGGTGAACACGGTCGTCGGCGCGCTCATCACGATGGGCGGGCTGTGGAGGCTGGTCCATGGCTGACGGTGACGACGGGACGAGCGCCGTCGCCGCACCGTCGACCGCGCGACGCGACGGACGGTCGGACGTGCAGGCCCGCCTCGACGCCCTCGTCCGCGACAACCGATTCACCGTCGCCGTCGTCTTCCCCGCCGTCGGCGCCGTCCTCCTCGTCGCGAGCGCCGAGGGCGTCCTGCCGCCGCCGCTCGCGTTCGATCCCCTCCTCATCCTGCTCGGGACGCTCGTGATGCGGTCGCCCCTGTTGGTGGGGATGGCGCCGCTGATAGATCGGCGGGCCGCGGCGGGTGTGACCGGGCTCGCGCTGTACGCCTACGCCATCGAGTTCGTCGGCCTGCGGACCGACTGGCCGTACGGCGAGTTCCACTACGCCATCGACCTCGGGCCGACCGTCGCGGGCGTCCCCATCGGCCTGCCCGTCTTCTTCCTGCCGCTGGTGTGTAACGCCTACCTCCTCTGCCTGCTCCTCCTCGGTGATCGGGCACGGGGAGCGTCGGTACGACTGCCGGCGGTCGTGGCGACGGTCGTCGCCACTGACCTCGTCCTCGATCCGGGGGCGGTGGCGCTGGGGTTCTGGGCCTACCCCGGCGGCGGTCTCGTCTACGGCGTTCCGCTCTCGAACTTCGCGGGATGGGTGCTGTCGGCGACGGTCACGGTGCTCGTCCTCGACGCCGTCCTCGACCGCGCGGCGCTGCTTGACCGCCTCGAAACCTGCGAGTTCGTGCTCGACGACCTCGTGAGCTTCGTCCTGCTCTGGAGCGCGATCAACGTCTACTTCGGTAACTTGGGGGCCGCGGCCGTCGGCGGCCTGTTCGGTCTCGGACTGGTGCGGAGCGGTCGCTTCGACGCGACGCCGTTCGTCCCACGGTGGGACGGGCCGCTCAGGTGAGTCGGCGGAGGCTATCGACCGCCCCCCGGAGGAGGCGCCGACCGATTCCACGCGCGGGTTCGTGGCCGTGTCCGGGACCGGGGTCGGGATCACCGGATACGTCGGGAACGCAACTCACTCGCCGGAAGACGGTGGCAGGGTCGCGATTCCACAGCCAGTGCCAGCGGGTCCGTGCCACGAGCGCGAGTTTCCGGGCCGTGCCGAGTTGGGGCGTCGCCGAGAGCACGTCGTAGTCGCGGGCACGGATCAGCCGGTGGTGGTCAGCGTAGAGCACCGCGGCGACGAGCACCGGGAACTGACAGTCCGCGGGGAGCGTCTCGATGCCGGCGACGCCCTCGCGGTAGAGCGCCTCCGTGCGGCGGAGTTCGCGCTCCATCGCCCGCCGGAAGCCGTCGGTCACCTCGAAGTTCCGGAGGTCCGCCTCCGAGACACCGTACTCGTCGAGCGTCTCTCGTGGCAGGTAGATCCGGTCGCGTTCGACGATGTCCTCGCGCACGTCGCGCAGGAAATTGGAGAGCTGGAACGCCTCACCGAGCGCCGTCGCGTGCGGGAGCGCCCGTTCCGGGTCGTCCGGCTCCATCACCGCAGTCATCATCCGACCGACGGCCGCCGCCGAGCCGTCCATGTACGCCCGCAGTTCCGCGAACGTCTCGTACCGGTCCTTCCGAACGTCGGTCAACATCGCGTCGACGAACGTGTTCACGTCGGATTCGGGGATGTCGTGGGTCTCGCGGAGGTCGTCGAAGGCGGCGAGCACCGAATCGTCGGTCGGTTCCTCCCCGAGTGCCGCCGCCCGGAGCCGTTCGAGTTCCGCGCGCTGTTCGGCCGGCGGGACGCCATCGGCGTCGTCGACGACTTCGTCCGCCACCCTGAAGAACGCGTAGAGGACGTACGTCGACTCGCGGACGCGTTCGGGCAACAACCGGGTCGCGAGGTAGAACGTCTTGCCCGTCCGCCGCTGGATCGCTTTCCCGCGCGTGACGCCGTCGTCGCTCACCATCCGTGTCTCCCGTCGCCCGGTGCCCGCGTCTCGCTAGCGGGCGGAGCTGTATCGCGTCCAGTCATGTCACCAGAACGTGTCGCTACAGTCGTAGACGACCCCGTGGTTCGGGCAGACGTACTTGCAGTGGCGACGGTGCATCGCCGCCGCACACTGGGGACACCGAGCGGACATGCCTTTATATAAATACCACATCGACATGACTGTTCCGCCAGCGGCGGTGACGGTGGGCAGATGGAAACGTTTCCCCGCGCACGATGTGGATCTTTGAATCGCCGGAACGACGACGGGCGAGCGCGGCGCAAAAAACGTGGAGAAGCGGTCGTCAGTTAGTGGCTCAACACTCCGACCAGCCACACGACTCGCAGGTCTTGCAGCCCTCGGAGTAGTAGAGGCTCATCGATCCGCAGTCCGGGCATTCGGGGCTCTCGCCGGCGGCGAGTAGCTCCGCGGTGTCGTCGTCGGCCGCCGCGGCAGTGGTCGCGCCGCCGTCGGCTTCGGGAGCGTCGTCGGGCATCGCCCGCGCCTCGGCTTTCTCGAGTTCGGTGAGGTTCTGCTGTTTGGGGTACGGCCGGTCGATTTCGTCGTCGAGGTAGCGCCGCATGGCCGTCCCGACGGCGTCGGGGATGGAGTTGATCTGTTCGCCCTTGTCCCACGCCACCTTCGGCGAGCGGATGCCCTGCAGTTCGGAGGCGATCTCGCGCGGATCGACGCCCGAGCGCAACGCCGTCGAGATAGTCTTCGCTAGCGCCTCGGTGAAGGAGGCGGTGAAGCCGCCGGAGTTGCCGATGTTGGCGAAGAGTTCGAACGGCCGTCCGTCCTCGTCCTCGTTGATGTTGACGTAGAGCTTCCCGTAGCCCGTGTCGATGCGCTGGGTGACGCCGTGGAGCACGTCCGGCCGCGGGCGCTTGGTGCCGAGTTCCCGCTCGCCGTCGGCGGCCGCGAGCAGTTCCTCCAGTTCGGCGTCGAGTGCCGCCTGCACGTCCTCGTTGTCGAGGAAGCCCTCGATGCCGCCGAAGATCTCCTCGATCTGTTCGACCAGCGCCGCCGCGGCCTCGTCTTCGTCCGCGAACTCCGCGTTCTGAGCGCGGGTCGTCAGCACCTGCTTCGAACGCGTGCCGTCGCGGTAGACGGTGACGCCCTTCCCGCCGTGTTCGTAGATGTAGCGGTACACCTCGTCCATGTCCTCCACCGTCGCGGTGTTGGGGAAGTTACAGGTCTTCGAGATGGCGGAGTCGACGCCCTCCTGGCACGCACACTGGACGGCGGCGTGTTCCTTGCCGGAGAGGTCGCCGGTGACGACGAACAGTTCGCCGATGGCGTTCGGGACCGACTCCAGTCCCTCGACGCCGTCGAACTCGTTCTCGGCCATCTGCTCCTGTGCTTCGCGCTTGACCGCCTCGATGTCGAGGTCGTTCGCCTCCAGGGTCCGCAGGAAGTAGTCGTCGAACTCGACGAGCATCTCGTCGCCCTGCACGTCGTCGGAGACGTTCTTGTAGTAGGCGACGTTGTAGATTGGCTCGCAGCCGCCGGTGGTGTTGCCGACCATCGACGTCGTTCCGGTGGGTGCGATGGTGGTCGTGTTGTGGTTGCGGATGGGGAAGCCGTCCGCCCACTCGTCGGCGTCCTCGCCGGTGTGGTGTTCGAACCACTCGCGGTAGCGGGTCGGATCGGCGTACTTCGAGTCGTCCCAGTCCGCGAACGCCCCGCGTTCCTCCGCGAGTTCGTGGGAGGTCCACTTCGATTCGTGGTTGATGTGGGTCATCAGCTGCCGGGCCACCTCGTTGCCCGTGTCGCTCCCGTAGCGGATGCCGAGCTGGACGTAGAGCTGGGCCAGTCCCATGACGCCCAGCCCGATCTTGCGCATCTCGCGGACCTTCTGCTCGATTTCGTCGACCGGGAAGTCCGACATCGTGACGACGTTCTCCAGGAAGCGGGTCCCGTAGTCGATGCGGTGGTCGAACGCCTCCCAGTCGATGGCGTCCGCGAGGAACGCCTCGACCGCCGCGGCCTCCGAGTCGTACTCGTCGGCGTGCTCGTCGGCCCAGACCCGCCAGTCCGGCGCGTCGAGGTCCGCGAGCGTCGAGAGGTTGATGTGGCCGAGGTTGCAGGCCTCGTACTCTTCGAGCGGCTGTTCGCCGCAGGGATTGGTCGCCAGAATCCGGTGGTCCGGATGTGCCTCCACGTCGAACGAATGCTGTTTGTTCACCCGCTCCAGATAGATCACGCCGGGCTCGCCGTTCTCGTGGGCGCCCTCGACGATGTCCTCCCAGATGACATCGGCGGGCATCGACAGCTCCTCGCCCACCTCGACGTACTCGCCGAGACCGAACATCTCGTACAGCTCCTTCGTCTCCGGGGTGGCGACGTGGGCCTCGCCGGTGCGCGGGTTGGTGAAGGTGAACTCCTCGCCCGCCTGCAGGGCCGCCATGAAGTCGTCCGTGACGCCGACGGAGATGTTGAAATTCGAGAGGTGGCCCTCGACGGCGTTGCGGAGGTGTTTCGGCACCTTCCCCTCGTCGTCGATGAGTTCGCGGGCCTCCTCCAAGGCGGCCGCGAAGGAGTTGTGCGTGAAGTCGTCGGGATCGTTGAGCCGGAGCGTGTGCGCGAGCGAGACGTCCTTGTTCTTCGCGTGGATGAACTGGATGACGTCCGGGTGGCTGATCCGCATGACGCCCATCTGGGCGCCCCGGCGGGCACCACCCTGCGCGATGGTCTCGCACATCTGGTCGAACGTCCGCATGAACGTGATCGGTCCCGACGCGATACCGCCCGTCGAGCCGACGGCGTCGCCGTACGGTCGGAGCCGCCAGAAGGCGTAGCCCATGCCGCCACCGGACTGGAACACCTGGGCGGCCTCCTTGGCCGTCTGGTGGATGTCGTCGATGTCGTCCTCGGGGGAGTCGACGAAACAGGCCGAGAGCTGCTGGAGTTCGTCGCCCGCGTTCATCAGGGTGGGCGAGTTCGGCATGAAGGAGAGATTACCCATCAGCGTCTCGAACTCCTCGCGGGTCTCCTCGACGACGGTCCGAATCTCCTGTGGGAGGTCGGGGACGACCGTCTCGTACGCGAACTTGTTGACGTTGTGCTCGTCGAGCGTCGTCTCGGTGTCGCTATCGACGGTCTTCCCGTTCCCGAACACCTCCGCAGCGAGTTCGTCCCGTCGCGGGTGCTCGGGTTTCAGCTGGTCGGGCGTGACCGTGATCTCTACGTCCTGCTTGTGGGCCTCGAACACCGCCTCGGCGAGGGCGATGTTCTTCGCGACGCGCGGGAAGAGGTCCTCCTGATCCTCGATCAGGTCCCCGTCGGCGTCCTTTCGGAGGTAGCGCGCCGGGAGGATGTTGTGGTAGGCGTTGGCAGTGAGGCGCTGCTCGAGTGTCTCCCCGTCCGTGCGCTTGATCGGTAACTCCACTTCGTCGGTGTCGATGTCGTGCGTACTCATGTATGGTCGTCGTGGTCGGTTCGCGGGCGCCGTACCCCGAGACAGCGGGCGTGGGGCGCGGTCCGGTGGCTAGCTCGAATCGGCTCGTCCGTGACGGTTCGATAGTTGGAATCGGAGGTGTAAAGGCGTTGGTTCTGATCGCCGAACTATCCGATTCCTGTCTACTTCCTGGGATCGAGTGCGGCGCGAAGCCGCATACACGCCTGCATCATCGCTTCCCGATCCATATAACGCTATGTAGATCGGAGCGAAAGTGAAATTTACGGCAGAAAATCGGTAGACAGCGGTGGCGAATGCAGTAGAACGAAAGGGGGCCGCAAACGGAATTCGAGCCGGACGTCGACGGATCGAGTGCCTCGGGGACACGCGACAGACGTGCCGAGTGCGCGGCCGTGGCGCCACTATATCTCCAGATTGTGATACGATTCGAAATCGATGACAGCGCGGGGGTTACCGCCCACAGACTTATGCGTCCGCTACGAGTCGGATACGGATATGTCGCTCGCGCCGCAGGTGGTGCTCCAGTTCGGTGACCTCTTCGGAGGACCGCTCGGACAGCTACTGCTCGCTATCGTCGCCATCGGCGTCGTCGTCGTCGTCGGTCGCGTCGTCCTGAAGATCGCGTGGCGGCTGGTGACGATTGCGGCCGTCGTCGTCGGTCTCCTCCTCCTGGCGTCGCTCTTTCTCACCTAGACCGTCGCGTCCGGCGTCCGGGCCGCGCGGAGGAAGTTGTCGATGACGTCGTGACCGGCGGCGGTCAGCACGCTCTCCGGGTGGAACTGCACGCACTCGATGGGGTACTCGCGGTGTCGAATCCCCATGACGAGTTCCGTCTCGTCGCCGTCGGCGGTGACGTGGGTAGTCGTCGCCGACACCACGAAGGAGTCGGGGACGCTCGTCGCCACGAGCGAGTGGTAGCGGCCGGCCCTGAATCCCTGATCGATGCCGGCGAAGACTCCCTCGCCGTCGTGGTCGACGGGGTACGCCTTGCCGTGGATAGGTTCGGGGGCGTGCCCCACGGTGCCGCCGTAGGCGTAGACCGCGGCTTCGAGACCGAGACAGACGCCGAGCGTCGGCACCCGTGGACTGATCTCGCGGAGGACGTCGTTGGTCACGCCGACGTCCCGGTCGTTCTTCGGGTGACCCGGTCCCGGACTGACGACGATGGCGTCGGGATCGACCGCCCGCACCGCCTCGAGCGTCGCGGTGTTTTTCAGCACCTCGACCGCGATGGGGTCGCCCGTCAGCGGATCGGTGTGCTCCGAGATGTACTCGACCAGGTTGTACGTGAAGGAGTCGAAGTTGTCGAGGACGAGGACCTTCATCGGGTGGCCTCCGGGGTCGTCGTCTCGATGCGTTCGAGGGCGTCGAGGACACCGCCCATCTTCTGTTCGGTCTCCTCGTACTCACTGGCCGGGTCGCTGTCGGCGACGATCCCCGCGCCGGCCTGGACGGTGATGCGGTCCGGGTCGCCACCCTCGACCGTCGCGGTCCGGATGACGATTGCGAACTCGGCGTCGCCGGACCACGAGTAGTAGCCGACGCCGCCCCCGTAGATGCCCCGTGGCTCGCGTTCGAGGGTGTCGATGATCTCCATCGCCCGCACCTTGGGGGCGCCGGTCAACGTCCCCGCCGGGAACGTCGCACGCGTGGCGTCGAAGGCGTCGAAGGGGGGCGAGCGCTCGCCGCCCGCGCCGGGATCGTCCCCCGTCGCGAGCCGTCCCGTCACCGTCGACTCGATGTGCTGGACGTGCGAGTATTTCAACACGTTCATGAACTCCTCGACCCGGACCGATCCCGGCTCCGCCACGCGGCGCACGTCGTTGCGCGCCAGATCGACCAGCATCGTGTGTTCGGCGCGTTCCTTCCCGTCGGCCAGCATTTCGCCCGCGAGTCGACGGTCCTCGACGGGACTCGTCCCCCGCGGGCAGGTGCCCGCGATGGGGTTCGAGACGACGCGCTCGCCCTGGACCGACACCAGCGTCTCGGGGCTGGCGCCCACGATGGAGCGCTCGCCGTGACGCAAGAGATACATGTACGGCGAGGGGTTGACCTCGCGGAGCGATTCGTACAGGCCGAGCGGATCGATCTCGCCCGTGAGTTCGCGCTTCCGCGAGATGACGCCCTGGTAGATGTCGCCGTCGAGGACGTGCGCTTTCGCCGTCCGCACCGCGTCCTCGTACGCCTCGCGAGGACCGACGGTCTCGTCGGCGCGGACGAACCCACCCGTCTCGGGGTCGCCAGCGTCGGCGAGCGTTCGTTCGATTTCGCTCGCCTCCTCGACGAGAGCGTCGTAGACGGCGCCGGAGTCGGCGTCGGGAGCGACGACGGGCGTGAAGACGAGTTGGATGGCGTCCTCGGCGTGATCGAACGTGATCGTCCGCGTCGTGAGGACGAACTCCGCGTCGGGGACGATCGGCTCGGGACGGTCGACACCGACCTCGTCGAGCCAGAGATCGTAGACGGCGTCGTACGCGAGGAAGCCGACGAGACCGCCGTCGAGGTGCTGGCGGTCGGCGTCGGGAAAGCCGACGCGGTCGAGGTCGGGAAGCGCGGTCCGCAGGGCGTCGAGGACGTCCGCGTCGGGGTCCGTGACGCCGGCGGTCGCGGCCACTAGCTCGGCGGCCGAGCCACCGAGCGACTCGACGGTCACCTCGCTCCCCGTGACCGAGACGACGGCGTCGGGATCGTAGCCGACGAAGGAGAAGCGGGCGTGACGGTCGCCCGCCCCGCCGTCGGCGGTGAAGGCCCCCTCGGGATCGCTGGAGGGCGTCTTCTCCGCGCTCTCCAGCAGGAAGCCGTAGTCGCTGCGGTCGTCGAGGGCGGCGTAGGCCGAGAGGGGCGTCGTCTCGGCGTCGAGCGTGACGGCGAGGCGGGCGACGACGGGCGCCGTCCGGTCGGATAGCAGGTCGACGAACGCCGCGCGCTCGCGGTCGGGCGTCACGCGATCACCCCGTCGCGAACGAACCCGGCCGTCATACCCGTACCTCCACGGCCGCGTTGCGCACGAACGCCGTGACCACGCCGTTCGTCCGGTCGAACCCGGCCGTCATACCCGTACCTCCACGTCCGCGTTGCGCACGAACGCCGTGACCGCCTCGTGGTCTTTCTCGCCACCCGCGCGTTCGACGCCGCTCGACACGTCGACGGCGTAGGGACCGACCGTCCGAATCGCGTCGGCGACGTTCTCGGGCGTCAGCCCGCCGGCGAGGACGACCGGCGTCGTGAGTTCGTCGACGAGCGCACGCGCGGCGTCCCAGTCGTGGGTCTCCCCCGTCCCGCCCGCACCGGACTCGGTCGTCGAGTCGAGCAAGACGGCGTCGGCGACGCCGTCGTAGCCGCGGACGCGGTCGACGGCGGCGGCGTCGACGGCAGTGATCACGTCCGCCCGCGCCTCCCGTCGGACGTATCGGACGTCCTCGGCGTCGAAGTCGCCGTGCAACTGGACGGCGTCGGGTGTGACCGCACCGGCGAGTTCGACCGCGCGCGTCGGGGTGTCGGGCATCGCCACCAGCACGGTCGAGAGGAACGGTGGCGCGGCAGCGACGAGATCCGCCGCGCGGTCGGGTGCGACCTCGCGGGGCGTGTCGACGGACACCTCGGTGACGATGCCGACCGCGTCGGCACCCGACTCCGCGACCGCCCGGAGGTCCGCCTCGTTGGTCACGCCACAGATCTTCGACCGGACCATCAGGCACCCCGCAGGTCGTCGAGTTTCGCGGCGGCGGCGCCGGAGTCGATGGCCTCGCGGGCCGCCGCGACGCCCGACTGGAGGTCGTCGGCCGCGCCGGCGACGTAGACCGCCGCGCCCGCGTTCGCGAGGATGATGTCGCGTTTCGGTCCCGTCACCTCGCCCTCGACGATACCCCGGAGGTCGGCGGCGTTCGCCTCGGGACCGCCGCCCGAGACGGCTTCGACGGGTGCTCGTTCGAGACCGAGGTCGGCGGGCGTCAGGGTGTACTCCGTCACCTCGTCGCCGTCGACCTCCGCGACGGTCGTCGCGTCGTGGAGGGCGATCTCGTCCATCCCGGAGCCGTGAACGACCAGCGCCCGGTCGACGTCCATCTGGGTGAGGGCGCGTGCGAGAACGGGCACGAGGTCGGGATCGTAGACGCCGACCACCTGCGCGTCGGCGCCGGCGGGGTTGGTCAGCGGCCCGAGCACGTTGAACACCGTCCGCATCCCGAGTTCCTTCCGCGGCCCGATGACGGCCTTCATCGCCGGGTGGAAGACGGGCGCGAGCATGAAACCGATACCGTCGCGCTCGATGGCGTCCTCGACCGCCGGCGGTTCGGCCTCGACGTTCACGCCGGCGACTTCGAGGACGTCCGCGCTCCCGGAGGTGGAGGAGACGGAGTAGTTGCCGTGTTTGGCGACGGCGACGCCCGCACCCGCGGCGACGATGGCGCTCGTCGTCGAGACGTTGATCGTGTCGTAGTCGTCGCCGCCGGTGCCGCAGGTGTCGACCAGCGGCTCGCGGTCGGGCGTGATCGTCCGCGCCGCGTCGCGCATCCCCTGTGCGAAGCCCGCGATCTCCGTCTCCGTCTCGCCTTTCGCTCGAAGCCCGGAGAGCAGCGCTCCGATCTGGGCCTCGGTCGCTTCCTCGAAGACGGCCCGGGCCGCGTCCCGTGCCTCCTCCCGGGTCAGGTCCTCGCCGTCCGTGACGCGCTCGATATAGTTCTGCATGGATGAACACCAGTGTATTAGTTCGGGTTACGATGAACAAATCTATACATCAACTTAAAGTTGTCGTCGGCCGGTCGCCGCGGCCGACCGCACGACTGCACGCGCTCGGCCGGGCATCGACGTAGCAACGCTCGTATAGTTCCCTCGGAATCGCCCCGCGAGGCGGCGTTTCGAAAGGTTCAATTACCGCCCGGGGATACGTGAGGATGCGTCAGTAAGCACGTCACGACCGGGTTGGTGGTCTAGTCTGGTTATGACACCTCCTTGACATGGAGGAGGCCGGCAGTTCAAATCTGCCCCAACCCATTTCTTCGTAAGGGCCAATCGCCCACCGTCCCCGACCCGCTTAAGACGGGGGTGGTCAGCATGAGCCGGCACATCGAAGAGCCGGACCTGTCGGATTTGCCGACACCGCTCTGTGGCGACCGCATCGGAGACGACGAGGGGCCGCGTCCGGCGCGGAACGAGGGGCGGTGTCGCCCGTGAGACGCCACTGCCCGACCTGTAGCACCCGTCTCGTCACCACCACGTCCCGCGGCGGTCTCACCCGACGCCTCTGCCCCGACGCCTCTGCCCCGACTGCAACGGGGGGTGATCGGTGGTGAGCACCGAGCGCGTCGGCGGGTACCCCGGACGTCTAGTTGCCCGACGACTTCGGCGACGCGACGAGTCATAGATCGCATTCGCCCGTTGAGGCCCCGGAGTGTACTGCATACGCGCCCTGTATTCAGCAAGCGTCTCCACCAGCTACTCGGATGCTGTCAATAACGGCGTGACCGATACAGAACACAGCACGGGTGTTCTTGTCGTCGCGAGAATGTACTCTCCGGTGAGATGGACGATACTGGGTGCTTCCGGTGACAGTCCCACAAACGGCGAAAGTACAATCTCGCCGCCATGATCTTCCCGGCAGCGGATAGATGGAGCGTTTGGAGCCTGCTGGAATCGTTGCCAATGATAACTAGTTGGCTTGCTGTTCCTGATCGTCTGTGGAGTATGAATAGGTGCCATCAAATGACATGCCAGTACAATTAGGGAAATCGTCGGCTTCTGGGCAGCCCTCACAATCGTCAGTCGCTGTCCAAGCCTTGTGCCCGACGTAGGGGATGAGGAAGCCGAAAAACAGACAGAGGGTTAGGACTCGCTCACTCGGTCTGAAAATGAATGGGAAAGCGACAAACGCCAAACCGACTGCTAATATCCCCTTTGTCAGGATTCTCTGCCGTCTCGTTCGCTGCCCGGGGGCGAGTTTGAGTAAAATCTTTGGTGAAATGAGCAAAAATCCTGCGGTATATAAATAATATGTATTTATATTGGCGATTTGCCCACTGAGTACTGTCAAGCGGGACGAAACTAGGACGAATAAGGAGGTGAATCCAACGGGATACACGATGAAGCAGCCCATGCAGAGCTTCCGTTCGTATAATTCAATCACGTGATGGGAATAATACTCGCAGGTAGGATGATGTGCCAGCAGCAGAGGGTCCTCTTTTCCAACCCTTCTAACCAGTTTCTTTAATGGATTTTTCATGACTCATTATTTATACTTGTCTAAATTTTCCTGACAATTAGGACACGTCGATGCCTGCATGTCAGCTGTCTCTCTGCACTCTGGACAGATTACTCTCTCTTCTCTGTTTGAATAATAATTATAAATGCCATACGGTAGACAACAAAAGGCCGCGACGAAGAATGTAAATCCCATTTCTCCTGTGAATTCTTTTGTGGTTTCAAGTTCAGTCATAGATTCATGTTAATTAGCTCATATTAATAAAATTTCCCCATTTTGCACTTTGACCTTCGATTGTCTACGTTATCATCAGATCGCCGATAAAAATGACATGAATCTCTCTTTGAGGAGGGGACAGCTCCCATCCGATAGTAAATCTACCCCGTAGTCCGGCGAAACTGTGCAACAGGTCGGATTCAATTTTGAATCTACCCTCATTGAATTGTGCAAGATTCGCGCACGGTGTGCAGCGGCGTCGTCGACACCGACGGGGTCACGGTGCTCCGCGTTCACCACGGGAAGGGCGACAAGACCGCGGGACGCCCGTCCCGCGCGATCTCGCGACGACGAACAGGGAGATCGTATCCGCCCTTCCACGATCTCCGGCGGACGGTGGCGACGGCGCTAGCGAGTGTGAACGTCGATCCGTTGCTGGTTTGTGACTGGCAGGAGATCGTCGTCGCCGATCCGCGAGGAGAACGCGATGCTATGGCGCCAGTACCGCGACGGAGAGGTGGCGTGAGCGACTCCAGTGGCGACACTGGCAACTCGTGGAGATCATCAACCGGGGAGCAAGCGGGTGACAACGAACCACCCCATGACTCCCAAGACGGCCAAGAACGTGAGCACGCTTATGAGATCTCCGATCAGTTTGGCGGGGTCCATAGGCGAGCGAACTTCCGGGTAGCAAATAATCGTTTGGGGAGAGATTGATCACTATCGGGCGGTGGACCCGCGCGTCCACAGGTCGTAGCCGACGACCAGACCCGTCAGTGCGACCGGCAGGACGACGGGCAGGGCACCGAACTCGACGTCGGTGACGACGCTCCCGGCCACGATCAGGACGGCGGCGGCCGGGCCGCCGGCGAGGGCGATGCCGAGTCGCCGGCGGCCGGCGCGCAGGTAGCCGATCCCCCACGCCAGCGATCCCGGCAGCACGATGACGGTGCCGAAGAGCGCGAGTGCGGCGCCGAGCAGGGCGTTCAGGGCGGCGGTCGGATCGGCGGTCGCCCGCCCCCCGGTCGACACGAGAAGCACCGTAGCCAGCGTCCCGACGGCGGCGCCGACGAGGGCCACGACGGCGAACCAGCGCTGCCAGCGGGCCATTCGCTCTCGGTCGCGTCGGAACAGGGCGAGCAGACCCACCAGCATCAGGAGGGCCGCCCCCACGGCGACGACGGGGACGACCGTCCGCTCGATCCAGAGGGCGCTGAATCGGGGCGGATCGAAGACGTAGGAGTCGGTCGGCCGTGGTCCATACCAGCGCGTGGGGATCGTCGCGACCACCGTGCAGATCCCGCCGAGAGCGGTCAGTCCGCCGACGGCGCGGTTCGAGGGCGTCCACACGGTCACTCCCCCCCGACGGCGACCACGGTGCCGCGAGTGGTGACGATCACGACGCCGCCGTCGAGAATCGCCGGCGGCAACGGCCGTTCGTCGGCGGCGTACCCCCACGTCGCCTCGCCGAACCGCTCCGTGAACGCGACCAGTCGGACCGGCGGTCGTCGCTCTCGCGACCCGGACTGGAGGGAGAGGGCGTGTCCCCCGGCGGCGGCGGTGACGGCACCCTCGCCGACGTACGAACACCACCGGGGCTCCGGCGGGCCGTCGCCGGTCCGGTCGAGCGCGAACGTCGCGTCGGGGGCTTCGCCCGGACGCTCGACCGCGTACACCGTCTCCGGGGCGACGACCGGTGCGGAGAACGTGCGCCCGCCGCCGCGGTCGACCGTCCACCGCTCCGCCCCGTCGTCGATCCCCACGCCGACGAGGCCGCCGTACGAGCCGAGGTAGACGGTGTCGTCGGCGACGACGGGGTAGAATTCGGCGCGCGTCGACGACGTCCACCGCCGTTCGCCGGTCCCGGCGTCCAGCGCGACCGTCTCCTCGCCGGCGGCGACGACCGTGCCGTCCACCGCGGCGGGCAGGATCGCGTCCACGTCGGCGGTCCACCGCCGACGCCCGTCGGTGGCGTCGAAGCCGGCCAGTCCGGCTGCCGTCGGGACGACCAGCGCGTCTTCGATCACCGTGGGCACGCCCGTCGCCGCCGCGTCCGTGTTCCGCCACGCCACCGTCCCGTCGTCGGGGTGCAGGGCGACGACGCCCTCGGCGGTCGCCAGATACACCAGTCCGTCGCCGACGACGGGCGGCACGAGTTCGTCCCCGTAGCCGGCCGTTCCGTCCGTCGTGGCCGGCGTCACCCCGTGTCGCCAGCGCTCCGCGCCGTCGCGGAGGGCGAGCGCGAACGCGCCGGTCCCGGTGGTGAGGTAGACGGTACCGTCGGCGACCGTCGGCGAACTCGCGTCGGTCCGGGTCCCGTCGACGCGCGGAGCGGAGAGGGTCGCCCGCCAGCGGAGCGACGGGGAGTCGGTCGGCGGCCGCGGCGACGGGGAGTGACCGGTGTTCCCGGCGTCGAAGCGTGGCGACGGCCACGATCCGTCCGGGAGCGTCTCGAATCCCGATCCGGCGTCGCCCGTGCCGAACACGACCGACGGCTCCGGGGGATCGCCGTCCGGACACGACGACGAACAGCCGGCGACACCGACGGTCGCGCCGGCCGCGACCGTTCCGAGGAACGTCCTGCGAGTGATGGAGGGCATCGATCCCCAGTTGTGACACCTCCTTGAAATGAGTCTCGATTCCGCGCCGCCGCTCACGCCGCGACCAACCGCTCGCCGGAGGCGAGGATCGACGAGCAGGACGGCGATCCCGAGCGCGGTGTCGGTCGTGGCCGAAGAGACAGAGACCGGCGCCGAGAAGCGGGCGTTCGGTGGCCTTCGACGCGGGACGCGAAAGCGTACTTCACCACCGAGGAACCGCGCACCCTGAATATCCTCGTCGGGGAATTCCGTCCCGTTAGGGGCGGGAGGAGATCGAAACCGTTCCGGTGCCCGACACGACGAAATCCCGTCACCTCCGTCAGTGGCTCCCCCGGTCGGACGGGCGTCCTCGTCCCCGACCGTGGCAAAGACTTACTGTTCGCCGTGGAGATACCTCGGTATGGCGATAGATCTAGAACGGATCATCACGTACCCGACGAACTCCGACGACTGGATCAAGACCGTCCTCATCGGCGGGGCGTTGACCCTGTTTGCCTTCCTCATCGTCCCGGCATTTCTGGTGTACGGATACGTGCTTCGCGTCCTGCGGTCGGGGATCGACGGGACGGAGCAACCGCCCGTCTTCGACGACTGGGGGACGCTCCTGAAAGAGGGCGTCGTCGCGTTCGTGGTCGTCCTCGTCTACCAGTTGATCCCCCTGCTCGTCATGGCGGTGACCGTCGGCGGATCGCTCGCGGCGTTTGCCACCGGGTCGGAGGCGGGCGCGGGCGTCGGCATCCTCGGCATGCTCGGCGGGCTGGCGCTCTCGACGCTGCTCGCGCTGGTGTTCGGCTACGTCACCCTGATCGGTCTCGCCAACTACGCCCACGTCGGGACGTTCGGCGCCGCGTTCGACCTGGACGTGATCCGGCCGGTCGCGACGGACCGCGCGTACGCAGTCCCGTGGCTCTACGGCGTCGGCGTCCTGTTCGCGGCCGCCGTCGTCGCGAGCCTCCTCGGGTTCGTCCCCGTCCTCGGCGCCATCGTCGGTGTGTTCGTCACCTTCTACGGACAGGTCGCGGCGGCCTGGATCTGGGGCAAGGGCTTCGGCGACGCGACGGGTCTCGGTGGCTCGGCGACCGACCCGACGACCGACCCGAGCGGGTTCGACTGACCTGCCGAGTGCGCCCGCGGCGCCCACAACCACAACCCTGAAACGCGACGCCGTCGGCGTAGACGTATGTCCACGGTCGCGGAACGTCTCGGCGTCGAACCCGCACGGCTCTGGATCGGTTCGGTCCTCACTCTCCTCGTCGCGCTGGTCGGCGGGGCACTCCTGTTCCCACGAACCGTCTACGACGGCTTCGTCTGGCACTACTTCTGGGGACCGGTACAGGCGGACGCCAACGCCGCCGTCTGTGCCGTCCGCGAGGGCGGCACCACCCGGTACCTCTACGAGTCCACCGCGTGCTCGGCGGCGGCCGAACCCGTCGCCTACCCGGGCTACACGCTCGTCTCCGAAGTCGGCTACGTCGTCGTCCTGCTGATCGCGCTCTCCGGTCTCGTCTTCTTGCTGCGCCGACTCGACATCGGCTCGGATCGCGACTTCTTTTTCGCCCTGCTCCCGTTCGTCTTCTTCGGCGGTGCGCTCCGCGTCGTCGAGGACGTGACCGACGCCGCCGGCTCGGGAGCGATCGTCGACTACCCGCTGAACACGCTCATCATCAGCCCAGTCATCTACTTCACCGTCTTCGCCGTCACGCTGCTCGCCGTCCTCACGAGCGTCACGCTCGCCCGCCAGGGCGTCGTCGACCGGTACACGCGGCCGCTCGCCGGCGCCGGCACCCTGCTCCTCGTCGCGACCCTGCTCGTGCTCCTCTGGAGCGCCGTCGCACCCGACGGAGCCGGGACCTTCTACCCGCAAGTGCTTGGCGTCATCCTCGTCGGCTCGACGGTCGCCGCCGGCGGCACCTGGTGGGTGGCCGAGCACTACGCCCCGCAGATCAACGCGGGTACCGGCCGCATCGGCTTCGTCGTCATCTGGGGCCACGCCGTCGACGGCGTCGCCAACGTCGTCGGTCTCGACTGGATGGTCGCGCTCGGCGCCGGCCCGAATCTCGTCCCCAAACACCCCGCAAACCAGGCCATCGTCGACATCACGGCCGCCACGCTCCCCGCGTCCGTCCTCGCCGTCACCGGCGATACGTGGCCCTTCCTCCTCGTCAAGCTCGTCGCCGCCACCGTGGTCGTCTGGCTGTTCGACGAACAGATCTTCGAGGAGAGTCCGCAGTACGCCATCCTGCTCATGGTCGCGATCCTCGCGGTGGGGCTCGGTCCGGGCACCCGCGACATGTTGCGGGCGACCATCGGCGTCTAGGGGAAGGGGTGGAACGTCCGATCCGGGCGGGGTTCGTACCCAAGTTCCGGGGGCACCGTCTCCGCGCGCTCGCCGAAGTACGGCTCGTCGACGAACAGGGGCTGGGCGGTGGGTGCCAGGACGCGAACCGCTTCGAACCCCAGTTCGGCGACGTCGGAGGTCGTGAGTCGGGAAGCGTAGAGTGAGAGACCGGCGTCCGTCGCCCGGTCGACGACGGCGTCGAGTTCGGCCGCGCCCGTCGGAACCGGATCGGGACCGACGCCCGCCGCCGGCACCCCGTCGTCGCTCTCGACGAACGCCGCGGCCTCGGACGGGAAGTCGGCGTAGCGGCCGATGGCGCCCTCCTCGGCCCGCGACTCCGCCGGTCCCATCGCCCGTAGCTCCATCCAGTTCTGGAGCGCCTCCGCGAGCGCCGACCGCGCCGCCGCGGCCGCGTCGAGGTTCGCCCCCGACCCGACGGCGAAACGGGGCCACTCGCCCTCGCGGTGGACGGCGACGGCGACGACCGGGACGTCCACGTCCGCGGTGAGCAGGAGTGGCGTCACGGTCAGCCCCTCGGCGCTGGCGCGGTCGACGAGGGCCTCGAACCCGTCGTCCTCGACCCGGAGTCCCAGCGGGTCGTACGTGGAGTACCAGGCGAGCATCGTCGCGTCGCGCTCGATCACCTCGTACAGGCCGGAGAGAATCGCCTCGACCCCCGAATTCCCGAGTCCGAGACCCGTGGTGATCGGCGGCCGATACCGCTTCTCGGGCGGCGGGTAGTGGACGAACTCCGCGGGCAGGGCGACGGCGTCGCCGGTCGCCAGCGCCTCGCCGGGGACCCACGGGAGCGGGTCGTCGGCGACCGGCTCGTCGGGGCGGACGAACGCCGTCGGGGCGACCGGCCGCCGGCCGGCGACGTCGGCGGCGGACGGGCGGGCCATCGTGAACTCCTCGCGGCGGTAGACGCCGGCGCAGTAGCGCTCGAGCCCCTCGCCGAGCGCCTTCACGAACGCGCGGTTCCAGTCCTCGTCGACGCCGGCGGTGAGGGGCGCCGCCCGCGCGTCGCTGAAGACGGTCGTATCGGACGTGCTCGCCAGATAGTACGGCGCCGGGAACGACTCCCGCTCGCCGACCTGTGTCAGGAGACCGACCCGGTCGTCGACCGCCCGTTCCGCGCGGTCGACGGCGTCGTCGAGACCGACGTCGCGGTGCGTCCGCCGGAGCGTTCGGTCGCGGTCCTCGGAACGTGGAACGGCGAGGAGCCGTCGCTCGCCGCCGGGGACTTCGATCACCGTACCGGCCAGCTCCGCGCCACTCAGCAGGGCGACGAGGCGGTGCCCGGCGACGGCGCCGGCGAGCCGGACGGCGCTCCGACCCCCCGTGGGATCGCCGTCACCCTCGAACTCAGCGGCGTCGACGCGCTCCCGGAGGTCACGATAGCCCACGCCGTCGGCGAAGATCGTCACCGCCGCGTCGAGGTCGGGGACGGCTCGTCCGCCGATACCCCCGATCTCGACCGCGATCCAGCGTCTCGACGACGCGTCGGCCGCCTCGAACGCCGGCGCGCCGGCCGGTGCGATCACGACTCCGAGCGGGTACGACCCGAGACCGTCCGGGGACGCCGCCGTCGCCGTCGCATCGACGTCGTCCAGCGCGGCGCGGACCGACTCGGCGGCCGGCCCGCTCCCCGCGATACCGATCTGCATGGGTCGGTCGACGCTCCCCCGCGAGAAAAGTGGTCGGAAGTCGGCTCAGGTCGTGTGGTTGAGGGTCACTGCGGCGAGTTCCGCGGGCGTCACCTCGTCGAAGCGGTCTTCGTTGAGTTTCAGGCGCAAGCGCGGCCGCCCAACGTCTATCGGCACCTTCTCCGTCTTGATGAGACCGTCCTCTTCGAGCGTGGTCTTGGTGCGCGAGAACGTGGCCTTGCTCGCGATACCCACGTCTTCCCCCCACTTGCTGATGTCGTACAGCAACACGTCGTTGCGGGCCGCGACCAGGAGGGTGAGCGTCACCTCGTCGAACTCCCCCGTGGACTCGCGGGCGGACTGCAGGGCGTCGAGCGTGGCGTCGAAGTCGACCCGGGTGTCCTGTCCGATCTCCTCGCCCAGCGTCGCCCGAACCCGCGACAGGGGCGGCGTCCGGAGATCGAACTGGTCGGCCGTCTCCCACTGGGCCTCGTACGTCTCGCGAACCGCCTCGACGAACGCGTCCTCGTCGGTGCCGAGGGCGGCGACGTGGTCGCCGACGTCGACCAGCGCCCACACCGCCGCGTCCGTTATCACGAGCGCGTTGGCGGCACTCCGCCCCGTCCGAATCGAGAGGGTGTCCGACGCCACGTGGTCCGCGGCGGTGCTCGCCACGACGAAGTCGTCCATCACGTCTTTCAACAACGCCGGCTCGGCCAGTATACGAACCGTCGGCGGGCGCTCGGCGGCCGCCGTGACGGCCGTGATCGCCTCGATAGCCTCCCCCGTCGGGTCGACCAGCAACAGCGTCTCCGACGACTCGAACACCGTCTCGAGTATCTCCTCGAAACTCTCCCCGTGCAGATTCGCCCCGGCGACCATGGACTCATTATCTTGGCTTCCGTATTTAATTTTAACGACCTGTCGAGTCCGTAACAGAGTATTTTCTACGATTGTTTGACGTTAATTTTCACCCAAGCTCGGGTAGATTCTCATCGAACCGCGCGGCGAGCGGTCGCCGACACGCACGGGCGATCCCCAGACGTTTATGCCTCGCTTCCGACGCCGTACACATGGACTACAGTCACGTTCGCGCGACCGATCCGGCGGTGGCGGACGCGATCACCGACGAGACGGAGCGCCAGCGAACCACGCTCTCGATGATCGCCTCGGAGAACCACGCGAGTCGGGCCGTGATCGAGGCACAGGGGAGCGCCTTCACCAACAAGTACGCCGAGGGCTACCCCGGCGAGCGTTACTACGCCGGCTGTCAGTACGCCGACGCCGTCGAGGAACTCGCCATCGAGCGGGCGAAGGAACTCTGGGGCGCGGAGCACGTCAACGTCCAGCCCCACAGCGGGTCGCAGGCGAACATGGCCGTCTACTTCGCGACCCTCGATCCCGGCGACCGCATCCTCTCGCTCGAACTCGAACACGGCGGGCACCTCAGCCACGGACACCCCGCGAACTTCGCCGGACAGCTGTACGAGGTCGAACACTACCGAGTCGACCCCGAGACGGGCTATCTCGACTACGAGGCGCTGGCCGACGTCGCCGATTCGTTCGACCCCGACGCGGTCGTCTCCGGCTTCTCCGCGTACCCCCGGCAGGTCGACTGGGAGCGGATCGACGCCGTCGCCGACGCCGTCGACGCCCTCCACATCGCCGACATCGCCCACATCACCGGTCTCGTCGCCGCGGGCGTCCACCCCTCCCCCGTCGGAATCGCCGACTTCGTCACCGGGAGCACGCACAAGACCATCCGTGCCGGCCGCGGCGGCATCATCATGTGCGGCGCGGAACACGCCGACGCCATCGACAACGCCGTCTTCCCCGGCGTGCAGGGCGGCCCGCTGATGCACAACGTCGCGGGGAAGGCCGTGGGCTTCGGCGAGGCGCTCGACGACGACTTCACCGACTACGCCGAAGGGGTGGTCGCGAACGCCCGCGCCCTCGGCGACCGACTCGCGGATCACGGGCTCTCGCTGGTCTCCGGCGGCACCGACACCCACCTCGTGCTGGTCGACCTGCGCGACTCCCACCCGAATCTCTCCGGCGGCGACGCCGAAACCGCGCTCGACGCGACCGGCATCGTGCTCAACGCCAACACCGTCCCCGGTGAGACGCGGTCGCCGTTCGATCCTAGCGGCATCCGCGCCGGAACCGCCGCGCTCACCACCCGCGGCTTCGACGAGGACGCCATGCGCGAGGTGGGCGACCTGATCGCCCGCGTCCTCGACGCGCCCGAGGACGACGCCGTCCTCGCCGCCGTGAGCGAGCGCGTGGACGAACTCTGTGCGGCGCACCCGCTGTACGAGTAGGGCGTCGGGACCGACCGACCGCCGGTCCCCCGGCGCGGGCGCCCCCGCTCCGTCGAGGCGCTGACCGTGGAACCAAATTAATTATACTGCTCGATGTAGTGAATGGAACCAACGGTCATGAAACTCGCTACAATCGGTGTCGGCAACGCCGGAAGTAAGATCGTCGACCGGATGGTCGAGTTTGAATCCGAAACGAACCGGAACCTCTGTCGGCACGTCCACGCGATCAACACCGCCCGAACGGACCTCGCAAAGCCCGAATACATCCCCGAAGAGCAGCGCGTACTGGTCGGTGACACGAACCAGAAGTCGAAAGGTCACGGCGTCGGCGGCGACGTCGAAATCGGTGCCGAGGTCATGTCCGCGGACATCGACGAACTCCGTCGCGCGTTCGACGACATCGAGATCCACAACGTCGACGCGATTCTCGTCGCCGCGGGCCTCGGCGGCGGCACCGGCAGCGGCGGCGGCCCCGTCGTCATCGACGCCCTCCAGGAGATGTACGACGAACCCGTCTACGCCCTCGGCGTCCTCCCCGGCGAGTACGAGGGCGGTCGTCCGGCGCTGAACGCCGCCCGCTCCCTCCAGTCTTTCGTCAACAAGGTCGACAACTTCATCGGCTTCGACAACGACGCCTGGCGCGCCCGAGATCAGACGATCGAGGAGGGCTACGAGGAGATGAACCGCGAACTCGCCGCCCGGATCGTGACGCTTCTGGCGGCGGGTGAGACCGACGAGACGGACGTCGCTGAGAACGCGATGGACTCCAGCGACATCATCCGCACCCTCGACACCGACGGGGTGTCCTCGATCGGATACGCCGCCACGGCGGTCGACGCACAGCCCAAGGGGCTGCTCGACAAGTGGGGCGGCAGCGGCAAGGACGAAGACCCCCTCGACGACGCCAGTCAGGCGACGAAGATCAAGGCGCTCGTCCGCCGTGCGACCAACTCCCGACTGACGCTTCCGTGTGAGGTGTCGACCGCCGAACGGGTGCTGGTCGTGCTGTCCGGCCCACCGAGCGAGTTCTCCCGGAAAGGCATCGAGAGCGCCCGTCAGTGGCTCGAACAGGAGGCCGAGACCGTCGAAGTACTGGTCGGCGACGACCCACGCGAGAACTCCTCGCGGCTCTCCGCGGCCGTGCTCCTCTCGAACGTCTCGGGCGCCCCGCGGATCGAGACCCTCCAGAACCAGGCCGTCGACGCACAGGAACAGATCGCCCAGCAGAAGGCCGAACGCGAGCAGAAGATCAACGACCTGATCACGGACGAAAACGACGACCTCGACCCCGTTGTCTGAACCGTGAACCGAACCGAACGCACTCCAGTCCCACAGCGAGGGAAGCCATGAAGCTCGCACTCGTCGGCGTCGGTGGTGCCGGCAGTCGCCTCGTCGACACGATCCGAGGGATCGAGACGGCGGGCGACCGGCAGCTGTGCCACGGGAACCTGCTGACGGTCGACATCTCGCGGACGGTCGACGACGAGTTCGATCACGTCCCGACCGACCAGCGCGTGACCATCGGCGATACGCACCGCGAGGTCGATGCGGGCGTCGACGGTGATCAGGATCTCGCCGTCGACATCATCCGCACCGACTTCCCCGAGATCCACCGCACCCTCGACTCGATCACCATGCGCAAACTCGACGGCGTACTGGTCGTCGCGGGGCTGGGTGGCGGGACCGGGAGCGGCGCCGGCGCCGTCCTCGTCGAGCGCCTGCAGGATCTGTACGACAAGCCGGTGTACGTCCTCGGTGTCCTCCCGGCCGAAGCGGAGGGCGGCCACGCGGCGCTGAACGCCGCCCGGTCGCTCCGGTCGCTCGTCCCCGCGGCCGACAGCGTCATGCTGTTCGACAACGACCGCTGGATCGACGCCGACGCTGCCCACGCAGACGCCGGCGCCGCCGACACCGACACCGACGTCGGCGAACAGTACGAACGGGCGAACCGCGAACTGGCCTCCCGTGTCGTGGCACTGTTTGCCAGGGGTGACGCCGACCCCGCGGGGATCGGTGCGAACACGCTCGACTCCAGCGACCTCATCCGCACGCTCTCGCCCGGCGGGGTCGCCTCGATCGGCTACGCCGAGACCGAACTCGACGACGGCGGCGGCTTTCTGTCGTGGCTCTTCTCACTGTTTCCCGGCGGGGGCGACGAGGAGTCGGACGACCGGACCGACGCCCTGAAGATACAGAGCCTCGTCCAGCAGGCGCTCAACTCGCAGTTGACGCTGCCGTGTGAGGTGTCGAGCGCCGAGCGCGTGCTGGTCGTCCTCTCCGGCCCGCCGGAGGAGCTCTCCCGACGCGGCTTCGAGACGGCGCGCCAGTGGCTCGAAGAGGAGACGGAGACGGTCGAGGTGCTCGCCGGCGACGACCCGCGGCGCGGCTCTTCGACCGTCTCGGCGGCCGTGTTGCTCTCGAACGTCACCGAGGTACCCCGGATCGACGCGATGCAACGGCAGGCGGTCGAACACGAACGGGGCCGCGCTCTCACGACGCCCGACGAGACGGACTGACCGCGCTACCGCCGTCGGTCCCCGTCGTCGCGGGGTCGAACCGCGTTCGCGAACGTGACCAGCAGGCCGAGCGTCCAGCCGATCGGGACGGCGAGGCCGGCCCACATGCCGACGAACGCGATACCGGACAGGTTGAACCGCTGGCGGATGACGGCGTTGAGGTTGCCGACGGCGAGGACGTTGTCGAGGATCCACGCGGCCAGCGACGTACTCCGCGGGAGGATGATCTCGGCCAGCGTCGGCGAGAAGAGCGCGGCCGTCACCGGGGGGAGAAAGATCGCCGCGACGACGAACGGGTACGTGGCGACGAGGGTCAGCCACCGGCCACCGGTGCGGGCGGTCCCCCACGCGAGCGCGGCGGAGATCGTCGCGACCACGCTCGCCGTGAGCACCGCCGTGAACCCCGAGGCCGGGAGCTGTCCCCACGCGAGCGCCGTCAGGAGGCTCCAGGTGACGGCCACGACGGCGACGATGGCGACCAGCCCCAGCCCGGTCGCGATGCGGTTGAGCCGCCGGGTCACGTACCGCGCCCAGAACCCGACGACCGCGAACGGGTAGGCGACGGCGATCACGACTGCACCCAGTCCGCTCCACGTCCAGAAGACGAGGCGGTCTCGGGTCGTCGGGAGCTGCCAGCGGTTCCGAACCGGATGATCCGACTCCGCCGAGAACAGGAGCCCTCGCCAGGCGGTCAGCAGCCACACGAGGTCGGCTCTGATGGCGGCGACCAGTTGGGAGTCCGTCTGCATCGACTCACGCTACTCGACAGGGACCGTTAACAGTTTTCGCTTGGCCGTCGGCGGCCGGCGCTGGCGTCGGCGTCGGCTCCGAGGACGCCCTGGCCGTTCGACCGCCGCGCCTCACTCGACTTCCGTCTTGACGACCGTCACCGCCTGGTCGGCCATCCGTACCACACGATCCGTGACGCTCCCGAGGAGGCTCCGGTACTCCTCGGGGTGGCGACGGGTGCCGAGGACGATCAGGTCGACGTCGTTCTCGTCGGCGTAGTCGACGACCTCCTCGTGGGGGCGGCCGTGTCTGAGTTCCTCGATCACCTCGACGTCGTGGTCGGCCGCGCGCGTTCGCACCGCCGACAGCGCCTCGTCGCCCACCTCTTCGAGCCCGTGCTCCGGTCCCTCGCGCTCGTCGACGTACTCGTCGCCGCTGTACGCCGAGTAGACGTCGCTGTCGACGACGAACACGGCGTGGAGCATGGCGTCGTGGAGCGACGCCAGCCGGATGGCGTGTGTCGTCGCGTTCTCCGAAGCGACCGTGCCGTCGGTTGCGAGCAGGATGTTCTCGTACATAGCCGCTCGTTCGGGGCGTTCGGTGAAAAACGCCGGTGGTCGCTCCCACGTGTCGATACTGCGCCAATCAGTGCGTTGAAGGCGGTCCATCGCGCCTGTCGAGACATGACCGAACTCATCGACGGCAACGCCGTCGCCGCCGACGTCCGCGAGGGGCTGTCCGGTGCCATCGGCACGCTCGACGACGCGGGTGTCACGCCCACGCTCGCGACCGTCCTCATGAGCGACGACCCCGCGAGCCAGACGTACGTCTCGATGAAACAGCAGGACTGCGAGGAGGTCGGCATCGAGGCCCTCGACGTGGAACTCGATCCCGACGCCCCCGCCGAGGAGCTGTTCGACACCGTCGCCGCCCTGAACGACGACCCGGACGTGAACGGCATCCTCGTCCAGATGCCCGTCCCCGATCACATCGCGGATCGGGACGTGATCCGGGCCATCGACCCCGCGAAGGACGTCGACGGCTTCCACCCCGAGAACGTGGGGCGGCTGGTCGCGGGCGACCCCGTCTTCAAGCCGTGTACGCCCCACGGCGTCCTGAAGCTCCTGGACGCCGCCGACGTCGAGACGGAGGGCGCCGACGTGACTATCGTCGGCCGATCCAACATCGTCGGCAAGCCACTGGCAAACCTCCTGATCCAGAAGGCCGACTACGGCAACGCGACGGTGACGGTCTGTCACTCCCGCACCGACGACCTCGCGGAGAAGACCCGACGGGCGGACGTGGTCGTCGCCGCCGTCGGGGTCCCCGAACTCGTCGACGGGTCGATGATCGCCGACGGCACCGTCGTGATCGACGTGGGCGTCAACCGCGTCGAACGCGGCGGCGAGTCGACGCTCGTCGGCGACGTCGACTTCGAGAGCGCGAAGGAACCCGCCCGTGCCATCACGCCCGTCCCCGGCGGCGTCGGCCCGATGACGCGCGCGATGCTCCTCTACAACACCGTGAAGGCGACGAGCCGGCAGACGGACGTCCCGGTCGACCTACAGTAGCGGTTGGAACTGTTTGCACATCTGGTCGCCGCTCACCGAAGCCGTTCCCGGGCGGCCGCCAGCGCGGTCTCGTCGTCCTCGACGAGATACCGCCACAGCTCGCGGGCCGCCGACACCAGCGACTCGGCCTCCGCCGGCGACACGTCGCCCTGGAGCGCCTGCACCCGCTTGACCCGTTCGTGGACCGTCCCGAGGGTCCGCCGGGCCGCCTCGTCGGGGTGGTCGTCGAGCCACTCGTTCACGTCGCGGCGGTAGTCCGCGACGGCGTTCGCGTAGCCGAGACCGCGAGCCGACGCCCACGCGTCCGAGACGGCGTCGACCGGCGGTCGCTCCCCCGCGTCGGCGCCGCGGAGCGCGGCCAGCAGGTAGCGCTCGTCGTCGTCGCTCGGGTCCCGCGCCCGGCCGAACAGGTCGATCACCTGCAGGAGTTCGTAGGCCGCGAGGACGGTGTCGTCGAGCGGCCGCAGATCGCCCCCGTCGACGAACCCCCGGCGGCGGACGTACTCGCGCAGGTCGCGTTTGCAGTCGTCGACGTGGTCGGCCAGCACGTCGTCGGCCGCGGCCGCCCGGTACGGCGTCAGATCCAGGGTCGCCGGCGCGTCGGTGTGGAGCCGACGGTCGTCGACGCCGACGCTCTGGAGGCTCTCACAGGCCGGACACGCCACGCTCCCCGTCTCGTAGTACGACCACCGGTGACCACACGCCTGACACTCCCGCTGGCCGCGGATCTTCATACGCGCCGTTGGCCGGGTAGCGACAAAAGGCCGACGTTCCGCGGGAGAGGATTCAGCAATTCCGAGGCGGAGCCCCCGGCCTCAAGGAGCGAGGGCTTCCGACTGGTCGGAAGCACGACGCGAGTAGGCCGGGGAGGAAGCCGACACAAAGTGACACAAACAACAAGACGGTAGCTGTCTGACTCCGAACTATTAAGAACCGTCGAATTACCACCTGAAATATGGAGGTCAGGCGTACCGCGCCGGTCAAACTCGTTGTTCCCGACGAGTACCACGACGACCTCCACGAAACTGCTGACCAGTTCCTCTACTGCGCGAACGAAGCCAGTGACTACTGTTGGGACAACACCAGCTACGAAGACTGCGTCACTTCCAACGTGAAAGCCAGAGATGCGTTGTACGACCGACTCCGTGACGAAACTGACCTGGCGGCGAATCTCGTCCAAGAAGCCATCCGGCGTGCCGTCCACGCCGTCGATAGTGGTGTTGACCGCTGGAAAAAGGGCAAGCGGACGAACAAACCAGAGTTCACCTCTTGGAGTATGGTCTACGACAAGCGCAGTGCGACATTCTACCGCAACAAAATCTCGCTTTCGACGGTGAACGGACGCATCGAGTGTGAGGTTGAGTTGCCGGCAGATAGTCCAACACCATACGAGGAGTACGTCCTTTCGGACGACTACGAGTTTCGGACGAGTACACTCCAGTACGACCGAGCAACCGACGAGTTCTACTTCCACGTCAAAACGCGGAAGGTAGACACGGATGGTGAGGCTGTTGAAATTGAGGTTTCGGACGATACCGAGCACCAGACTGTCCTCGGGATTGACCTCGGTGTGAACAGTCTCGCTGTCGCCAGCACGGGCGCGTTCTGGTGTGGTGACGAGTACGACCACTGGATACAAGAATTCGAGAAGCGCCGAGCAGAGATGCAACAGCGTGGCACACAAGCCTCTCATAACGCCTTGCTTCGACTTGGAAAGCGAGAGAGGGCATGGCGGAAACAATACATCCATACAGTCGCCAACGAGATTGTTGACGAAGCAGTTGCCCACGACTGCGACGTGATTGTGTTCGAGGATTTGACCGACATTCGAGAGCGACTGCCCCACGCTGACTGGCATCACATCTGGGCGTTCCGCCGTCTCGTCGAGTACGTTGAGTACAAAGCGCCAGAACGCGGTGTCGCGGTTAAACAGGTCGAACCAGATCACACGAGCCAGCGGTGTTCACACACCGACTGCGGGTTCACCCACGAAGGCAACCGCGATGGTGAGCAGTTCAAGTGTCTGAAATGCGGATACGAAATCAACGCGGACTACAACGGCGCGAAAAACGTCGGCCTACGGTACATGCGGAAGCGACAACACAGACTGCGTTCCTCGCCCACGTCGGGGGGCGCAGACGCACCAGTAGACGTGCGTATACATGGTGGGATGTTGAACGGCGACGGCTATCGGCCAACCGCCGAGAGTTGATCGCCGGGAGTCCACATCAAAGCCCCTCCCTCAAGGACCGAGGCGTGTATGCGCCGAGGGAGTAGGGTGGGGTAGTTTACGGTCCCGGCTCCCGAAGCGAACGTATGCGCGACGAAGCCGAGGTTCGCGAGCAGTACGAGTTCCTCCAGGAGCAACTCGCCGACGAGGAGATGCGCCACGACGGCGTTCGGGAGCTGTTCACCCACTACAAGCGCGCGCTGGGCTGGGTGCTCGAAGAGGAGTATATGTAGCGAGAAGGCGGTATCTTTATATCGGGGGATACCACAGTATCGGGTGACGCTTCGTCTGGAGGGCCGAAGCGTCAGCGGGGACCAATTCAGGGCGGCAAGCATCCACGCGTTTTTCGCGTGGCTTGCTTCCTTTTGCAGACCACATCCGCGAGATGCGTCGCTCGTACCGTACCAGTCGTCGAGCGACGCTCGCCCGCGGCGACACGCCCCCGTGGCCGTTACGACTCCGTCTCGGTTCCCGGGTCGGCGTCGGGACCGTCCTCGGGGATCGGTTCGAGAGGATCGGTCGGGGCGAACGTACCGGGATCGACCGCGTACGGCCGGATCGGTTCGCCGTTCATGAGTTCGGGGAGCACCAGCCGTGCGAAGTGGACGATCAACACGAGGAGCATGGGAGCGAGGAAGATACCGTACCAGCCGAAGAGGAGCGGCCCGAAGGTGTAGGCGATCATGAGGCTCCCGACGTGGAGTCTCCGGCCGGAGACGTACGGGCGGAGCACGAGGTCCGGAATCGTGTCGACGATGACGAACGAGACGGCGGCGAAGACGAAGACGAACCAGAGCGCGGTCGGATCGGTCAGAACGCCGATGGCGGCGAGATAGACCGCGACCGGGACGTAGACGAGTTTCATGCCGACGATTGGGACGAGACTCGCCACGCCGGCGAGCAATCCCACGAGCGGCGCTGCGGGAATCGCCAGCCCCGTCGGCGCGTAGACGTTCAGGATCGAGTACGAGAGGACGCCGATGGTCCCCGTCAACACCGCGTTGAGGATGTTGCCGAAGAAGATCGCCTTGAAATCGCGGTCGACGGCGCGGGCGTACGTCTCCAGCACCCCGCGCGCGTCGCCGAACTCGCGGATGGTCCACCGCGCGAGCCGATCCCCGTCACGGAGCAGGTAGAACGCGAGCGCGAGCATCACGAACAGGTGGATGGCGCCGACGCCGACGAACGCCACGGTGTCGGCGGCCGGGCCGATCGAAGAGAGCAGCGACCGGATACCTTCGGCCGTGAGATACTGCTCCACGTCGAGTTCGACGAGTCTGGCCGGTTCGGCGACGCTGTCGAGCAGCTCCTGGTCGATGAGCGGCCAGCGCGACGGATCGAGCGCCCCGCCGTTGATGTACTGCAGGAGTTCGCCGAGCGCGACGCTCAGGGCGTAGGTGACGAGGACGAGCGCGGGCAGGGCGAGCGCGAACAGCGAGATGGCGGCCGCGAGACTCGGCGGACCGACCACCCGCCGCAGGCGGTTGTAGATCGGTCGCGTGGCGTAGTAGATGAACGTCCCGAAGACGAACGTGCCGACGAAGGAGTAGACGACGTACACCAGTGCGACCCCGAGCGCGAGTCCGAAACTCCACCATCCGAATCGGTATCGGGAGAGCTCGAGGGACGGCATGGTGACCACAGACGAGGGCCGGGGGAAAAAATCTGCCGCGCACTCAGGTCCAGCGATCCAGCCCCGTCTGGACCAGCGCCTCTTCGATCCGGGTGAACCCGCGTTCGACCTCGTCGGCGTCGACCGCCCACTCGTCGATCACGTAGTCGCGTGCGGCGGCCACGTCCGGATCGATGTCGGTGTCGACGGTGTACTCGTCGGTCACCGGTGGGTCGCGGAAGAGTTCGCGCACTCGGTCGGCGTTCGGCACCTGCCACCCCTCGGACTCGACGGCCTTCCAGAGGTCGCCGTGGTCCGTGATCGCGCGGAGCGCCGTCTTCGGACCGACGCCGTCGACGCCGGGGTTGAAGTCGGTGCCACAGAGGATGGCCACGTCGATCAGCTGTTCGAGCGTGATGCCGTGACGGTCGAGCGTGGCGTCGAGATCCATCAGCTCCGGCTCGCCCTTGCTCGTCAACTGCCGGAGGGTTCGCGGGGCGCCGAACAGCAGGGTGTCGTAGTCCTCGCTCCCCGCGTAGTCGGCGTCGCCCCGGCGAGCCATGTACGCCGCCTGCGCCTCCCCCTCGGCGGGCGCGTCGACGACCGGGACGTCGAGCAGGGCGAGCAGTTCCCGGGTCGTCTCCAGGATCACGTCGGTCAGGCGCTGGGTTCGCGCTTCGAGGCGTGCGGCCTCGACGGCGTCGCCGCGCTCCTCGGCCGCGGCCAGACGCTCCTCGGCGCGTTCGCGCTGTTCGCGCCGCGCCGCCACCTCGTCGTCTTTCAACTCCGTCACGCCGCCGTCGAAGACGAACACGGGCGTCAGGTCGTGATCGAAGAACTTGGGGAGCCCCTGGACGATCCCCACGAGGTTCGCCACCTCCTCGCCGGCCGGAGTGGTGTACACCGCGTCGTTCGTCCACTTGACCGTCGTCGTGAGGTAGCGGTACAGCCAGTTGTGCGCGTCGACGGCGACGACGCTCCCCGCAACCTCGTCCCAGGTCACGTCGGAGAGGGCGGCGAGTTGCCTGAGGTCTGCGTTTCCCATCGACACCCTGTAGGGCGTGACCTACTTTCAACTCCCGGGTTCGGCACCGGCGCCGGTGGGCGGGTCGACGACCGGCGGCGGTCCCGCCGCGCGCTTCGCGTCGAGTCGGGCGGCGGCGTCGGCGTCGAGACCGAGTTCGCGCTCCCGGTAGCGGTCGAGACCGTCGCGGTAGGCGTCGGCGTCGCGCTCGGCGGGCCGGCCGGCCGGACGCTCGCAGACGAGTTCGGCCAGTCCGGTCTCCCGACCGACGAAGGCGAAGCCAGCGCGGTGGGCGGCGACGTAGGCCGCGGGGTTGTTGACGGCGATGCGGACGCGGTCGTAGCCACGGTCGGCGGCGCGGCCGGCGACGAACGCGAGCAGGCGGGCGCCGATCCCCTCGCCCTGCCGGTCGTCGCGGACGGTGACGTAGCGGACGCACAGGCAGTCGCCGTCGGTGCGGTCGGGGCTGAACGACGCGGCGGCGAAGACGCCCTCGTCGTACTCGGTGCGTGCGTCGGCGGCCGGCGACCGGCTCTCCGTGGCGCGTGGCTCCACGCGCCTCGCGACCGCCTTCCCCGTCGACCCGAGGACGAACTTGCCGGCGTACGCGAACCGTCGGTAGTCCAGACGGAGCGTCGGGGCGTCCGGCGGCCATCCGAGGGCGACGAAGTCCATGTGCGGTCTACGCCCGCGCCCCCGAAACCTTTGGCGCTCGGCCGCCCACGTTCGCCCATGCACGGTCCCGGCGACGTTCGTTTCTTCGACCGCGTCGCGAGTCTCTACGACCGCCTCGCGCCCGTGACCGATCCCGAACCCCTCTGGGCCGGGCTGGCGCGGGCCGACCGGCCCGTCGAGCGAGTGCTGGATCTCGCCGGCGGGACGGGGCGGGCCGCGCGGGCGATTGCGGCACCGGTCGGTCCGGGGCGTGCCCCCGAGGCGTTCGTGATCGACGCCTCGCGGGCCATGCTCGGCCGCGCCGCCGACCGCGGTACGGCGGCGGTGCAGGGCGACGCCGGGCGGCTCCCCATCCGCGACGCCGCCGTCGACGCCGTCGTCGTCCTCGACGCGCTCCACCACCTGCCCGACCCGGAGTCGGCGCTCGCCGAGGCAACGCGCGTCCTGCGGCCCGGCGGCGTCCTCGTGATCCGCGAGTTCGATCCCGCGACGCTCCGGGGGCGGGCGCTGGTCGCGGCGGAGCGAGCCGTCGGCTTCGACTCGACGTTCCGGGGACCGGACGAGTGGGCGACCGCGGTGAGTACCGCCGGACTGGCGTCCACCGTCCTCGACCGCGGCTTCGCGTTCACGGTCGCGGGGAAAAAGCGGGAGAGCCAATAGGCCCCGGTCGCAAGCGCGGATATGGCAAACGCAGTCGCGACTTTCCTCGACCGTCGTCTCGACGGCCGTGCGGCACCGCTGGTGATCGGCGACCTGCTCGTCATCGCCGTCCTGTTCGGCGCCGGGACGGTCCATCACAACGGCGTCGCGTTCGTCACGTCGAACCCCGGCTACCTCGCGGGGACCATCGCGCCCTTCCTGATCGGGTGGATCGTCGCCGCACCCCTCCTCGGCGCGTACTCCCCCGGCGCCGCGGAGTCGGCCAAGGCCGCCGTCCCGCTCGCGCTCCGGTCGTGGCTCGTCGCCGACGCCGTCGCGCTGGGGCTTCGGGCCACGCCGTTCGTCAGCGGCGGCGTACAGCTGTCCTTCGTCGCCGTCTCGCTCGGCGTCGGTCTCGTCGGTCTCGCACTCTGGCGCACGCTCTTTTTCAAGCTTCGGTAGCCGCCCGTTCGCGGCGGATCAACAGGATCGCGAACGCCGACGCGACGACGGCGATACCGGCGAGCGTCGCGAAGAGGGTGGCGGCGTCGGCGTAGGTGAGGACGACGCCGGCGAGTCCACCGCCGAGCGCTCCGATGCCGAAGCCGCCGAGGTAGGTGTAGCCGTAGGAGAGACCGCGCAGCCCGGCGGGCGTGTGGTCGGCCACCGCCGCCTGATACAGCGGCTGGGCGGTGAAGAGCGTCACGCCGAACAGCGCCCCGAAGACGACGAGCGGGGCGACACCCAGCGCCGCGACGGGGAGGAAGGCCAGCGCGAGCACCGCGAGCACGGCGAAGACGACGGCGATGCCGTACTCCGGCGGCAGCCGGTCGGTGAGCTTGCCGCCGACGTACTGGCCGGCGACGCCGACGAGCAACAGGCCGGCGTAGAAGTAGCGCTCCGGGTTGACCGTACGACCGCCGCCCTCGATACCCGGCACGAGCGCGGAGAGCGCGACGGGCTCGAAGCCGGGGAGACCTTCGAGCAGGTTCGGGAGGAAGGTCAACACCCCGCGGTAGTAGAGACCGTTCGCCATGACGATCACGAAGACGATGGCGAACGCGCCGACGAACAGGCCCCGCGACGCCGCGAGGAACTCGTTGATCGAGTCGACGCCGCTCCCCGCACGGGCGTCGTCGGTGCCGCCGCCGTCGGCGGCGACGGTCTCGACGGCAGCCGTCTCGTCGAACTCGGCGCGGAGCGCGTACAGGCCGGCGAGGACGGCCGGCACCGCGAGTACCAGCGCCACCGTCGACCAGTCCAGCAGGAGGAGGAGGATGGCGGTGACGAGCGGCCCGAGTCCGATGCCGAGGTTGCCGGCGATGCCGTGGTAGGCGAATCCGGTCCCTCGCTCGGAGACGCCCTTGCTGAGGAGCGTCAGCCCCGCGGGGTGGTAGACGCTGGCGGCCGCCCCCCACGCGAGCAACGCGAGCGCCACCACGAGGAGGTTCGGCGCGGCGCCCAGCAGGACGAAGGACCCACCCATTCCGAACAGACAGGCGGCGATGAGCCGACGCGATCCGATCCGGTCGACGACGACGCCGCCCGGGAGCGCGCCGAGACCGAACAGCGCGTAGCCCGCGGTGACGATCACCCCGAGCGTCGCCTGCGTGACCGCCACCTCCGTCCCCGCGACGCCGATCACGTCGAACTCGACCAGCCAGATAGACACGAAAATCGGGATGGAGAGTTCGTAGGTGTGGACCATCCCGTGGGCGAGCATCACGAGCCCGACTATCGACCGGTCGTTCCCGTTCATACTCGAAGCTACGGCGCCTGTAAATTTAATTCCTTTTACTACGAACTTGAAATATAATTATCGTCCGTGGCCGTTAGTATCGTTCTCGATACTGGAAAACTTATGAGATGGTTTTCGGGATGTGCTAAGAGAGATTTTTGGTGCCTACGGGAAAGAATTATATGACACCCAGAGCGATTATCATGTGGGTCGTACACATGCTCGAATACTACGACTACGTGCTCGGCTTCGTCCCCCTCGCGCTCGTCGGGTTCACCGCCGTCCTGGTCGCGGTCGGCGCCGAACCGCTGGTCGCCATCTCGGTCGGGGCGGTCACGGCTGGTCTCGTCGTCGGGCACGCCCTCTTCGTCAACGTCCCGGTCGCCCCCGCCGAGTCGGCGTCAGACCACCCGCCGGTCAACGCCGATTGAGTCCCAGCACCACGTTTTCGGTGATCTCGACGCCGGAATAAACGTCTGACAAACCTATAATATCCTTCAGGCTGTCGACCTAGGTCATGGTGAAGAGCACCGTTCGGTTTCCCGAATCCGTCGTCGGCGAAATCGAGTCGCTAGTCGAGGACGGCCGCTTCGAGAGCAAGTCCGAGTTCTATCGGTTCTCCACGGACTACGTCCTGAATCAGGTGCTCGACGACTACGAACCGGAGACCATCGACTACCGCGAGATCAAAGCCGAAGTGATTCCGGAGCGAGCGCAGACGCTGGGGAGCGAGGCGGACCGTGAGGGACCGCCGTTTCTGGAGTCCGTGTCGTTCGTCCGGAAGCTGGCGCTCCGCGGGAAGTTCAACGACGCGGAGGACTTCATCGACCACCAGTACGCGGCCGGCGACCGGCACGCCATCCTCCTGGAGGAGATCCTGCGGCTGTATCGCTCGGATCGGCGGCGGCGGGCCGCACCCACCGAGCGCGAGCGTGCCGAGTTCGAGGACCGCCCGTAGGCGGCCTCGGAGTGGGTTATAACTGCCGCCCGCACACAGGGAAAGTATGACCGAGACGCTGTTCCTGACGAGCGGCGACGTCGCCGGCCTGGCGACGCCCGCAGAGTACGTCGACGCCGTGCGCGAGGGGTATCGCCAGCGCGGCGAGGGGGCCGCCGCCGAGCCTCGGACCGCGCTCTACAACGACGAGCCGCCGGGACTGTTCACCTCCTACGCCGCCGTCCTCCCCGACACGGGGGTGATGGGCGGATACATGTACTCGGCGGGCTTCGGCGAGGGCGACGCGTGGTTCGTCACGCCGCTGTTCGACGCCGACTCCGGGGAACCGCTCGCGCTGGTCGACGGCGCGAGCATGAACCCGTTCAAGACGGGGGCGGCGGGCGCCGTCGGCGTCGACGCCCTCGCTCGTGAGGACGCCGCTGCCGTCGCCGTCTTCGGTTCGGGCGCGCAGGCCCGGGGACAGCTCCGCGCCGTCGGCGCCGTCCGTGACGTGGAGACGGTGTGGGTCTACTCGCCGACCAAGTCCAGCCGCGAGGCGTTCGCGGGCGAGATGGACCGCCGCCTCGACGCGAGCGTCGCGGCCGTCTCCTCCGCCGCCGCCGCCGTCGAGGGTGCGGAGGTGGTGATCACTGCCACGAACTCGCCCGAGCCCGTCCTCGACGGCGACCTCCTCGAACCCGGCACCCACGTCACCGCGATGGGGCAGTACCACCCGGAGAAGCGTGAACTCGACGCCACGACGATAGCGCGCTCGACGTACGTGATCGACCTGCGGGGTCGACTTACGGAGGACGCCGGCGCGTACATGCACGCCGTCGAGACCGGCGCCGTCGACGACGACCACTGCCACGCCGAACTGGGCGAGGTGGTCGCCGGCACGGCGGCGGGTCGCACCGATCCCGAGGAGATCACCGTCTTCGACAGCGGCGGGACGGGGATCGAGACGACGGCGGGCGCGGCACTCGTCTACGAGAAGGCCCGCGAGGCGGGGCTGGGCCAGTCCGTCGACTTCGCACCCGCCAGCGACGCGCTGACCGGCCGAGAGTAGTACTCGTCGCGGCTACCGAGGGCGGGCGAGGACCCCGCCGCCGACGAGACAGCACAGTGCCGCGCCGACCAGCGGGATCGACTCCGCGACCGAGAGGGCGCCGGCCGTCATCGCCGCCGCGCTCCCGACGAACAGGAGGCAGGCGAGACCGAGAAACGCCTGCCCGGCGAGGTGCGTGCGTCGCATCATTCGAGCCGGTAGCGCAACAGCGCCGCGATGCCGCCCAGGTTCTTCAGGCGCTGTCCGGGCTCGAACTCGCCGGAGAAGACGACCACGTCGCCGCCCTGTCGCTCGACGGTCGTGATGATCTCGTCGGCGTCGACGTCCCACTCGCCCTCGCCCTGCCGTTCCTCGCGCAGACGGTCGTCGAGGACGAGGAGCGTCTCGACGGCGCCGAACTCCGCGGCCTCCGCCACCGCCTCCGGACCGTACGTCGCCTTCGCCCCCGTCGCCATCTCCTCGGTCAGGTCGTCGATGAGTTCGGCCTCGCGGGCGATGCGCGTCTCCGTCTGGACGTCTTCGAGGGCGCCCCGCTTGAGCACCTCGTGGACGCCCCGGTCGCCGACGCCCGACGTGTCGACGGTGGTCGTCTTCTCGGCCACGTCGGGATGCTCCGCGTCGAGGTGGTCCAGCGCGTCGCCCTTGGTGAACCCCGGTCCCGCGAGGATCACCGCGTCGGGGTCGAGATGCGAGAGCGCCTCACCCAGTTCCTGAAAGAGTTCCGAGCGCGGGCGGGCGTACTCGCCTTTCCCGGTCGGGCGAGTGAAGGAGGCGTACTCCTCGGTGCCGTACTGGGCGACGGTGTGGACGTGGGCCTCCCCTTCCTCCACCGTCGCGATGGCTACGTCCGGATTTTCGGCCGCGGCTTCGGCCTCCTCGATGCGCTCCATCTGATCCGGTTTGAAGTGTTTGACGACGGTCAGTTCGTCGTGTTCCTCGACGTTGATGGTGTGGTGGTGACCGAGCTGGTCCTCGCGGGAGCAGCCGACGATGACGCCGCTCACCCGCAGGCGGTTGGCGAAGCGGGCGAACTCCACCTCCTCCACCTCGAGGGTGACGTGGATGTGTTCGCGCTCGCCACCGGTGTCGCGCATCTGGTCGTCGTCCCGTTGAATCCGGCGGCTCGTATCGCCCTCCACGTCGTCGCCGGGTTCGAGGACGTACGACAGGTGCCAGAGGTCGTCGACGTTCTCGGGGACGACCGTCAGCCGCGTGCGTCCCTCCTCGCCGCGACCGCGGCTCTGGATTCGCATACCGGATCGTCGCCGTCCAGCGACTCATGCCTTGTTATTCGCCGCGAGCCGAACGGTCGCTCAGATCGCCGGTCGCTCCGCGCCCAGTTCGTCCTCGTCGTGGAGTTCGAGACCGCGGAGATCGCCCCACGCGTGCCCCACGACGTAGTACGCCGCGGTGACGGCGTAGAAGCTCACGAACGCGCCCACGACCGTCCCGAGCAGCGGCACCACGTTGAGCAACGCGGCGACGACGCCGGCGCCGAGTACGATTGCGAAGCCCGTCAGCCACGCCGTGGCGTACGTCCCCGAGGTGAGGACGGGACGCAGGTCGTCGACGGCGAAGCCGGCGCGGACCGATCCCTGTTCGGCGTAGTTGGCGACGGCCGCGGGGACGACGTACGCCGCCAGAAGCCCGAGCGCGAGCGCCAGTAGCCCGCCGACGAACGTCACGGCGCCGACGACGAGACCGCTCCGGGGACCGGGTCCCGCGACGACCGCCGCGAACGCGGCGGTCACCGCGATCAGCAGTGTGGGCACCAGCCCGTAGACGACGGCGATGGCGAACGCGCGGACGCCGTCGCCCGCGAGGGCACCCCAGTCGTCGAACCGCGGCGGCGCGTCGTCGCCGTGCATCGTCGCGCGCAGGACGCGGACCAGATAGCCCGCGACCAGCACCGCCGGTACAACGAGGAAGCCGAGAAGCGTCAGGAGGCCGCCGATGACGACCGTCTTGAGCCATTCGTCGTCCGTGCGCAGATAGCCGAGTGATTCGGAGATCATGATCGTTCGAGCCCAACGGGCCGATCCAGTTCGCTCGTACGTACGACGCCGGCCGCGGTATTAAAGATATCTCGTCTGACAATATCTCGCCGTGACGGGTCGTTACTCGTCGACGATATCGCTCCCGCCCGGCGGCAGGAACTCCTGGATGCGGTCCGGGCTGGCGATCTTGCGGACGAACGACTCGTCGGCGAACCGCTCCTTGAAGCGGCGATAGCACAGCTTCGCGGCGTCGTTTTGAGCGTACTTGCCGGGTTCGAGCCGGAGCGACGCCGCCGCCTCCGGTTCGACGGCCGACGGCGGGCCGCCGATCACCCGCGTCTCGGGTTCACACTGGATACCGACGGCGACGCTGGCGGACACGTCCCGGAAGTAGGTGCGGTCGCCGCGGATGACGAACCCGCCTTTCTCGATGTACTCGCCGCTCTCGGGCGTCTTCGACACCTGCGACGGGTCGACCATGTACGCGTCGCCCGCGAACCGGCCGTCCTTCCACACCGAGGAGTAGGAGACGGCGAACTGCGCGGCCTCCTGCAGGCTCGACTCGGGGAAATCCACCTCGCGTGCCTTCTCGCTCGGTCCCGTCGCCTTCAGGAGGGTTACCGGACCGCCGTGGGCCTGCGCGTGGAAGAAGCGGTCGTTGCCCTCCATATACTTCTTGACCAGCGCCTCGTTCTCGTCGGCGTTTCGGCCGCCGACGACGAGGAAGCCGTCGCTCGTGTGGAACCACCGGAACTCCTCGTACCAGTGTTCGGGCTGTTTGACCGGCACCGACGACATCGAGAGCCAGTCCACGTCGCGGGGCTCTTCGGGCGTCTCTTCCTCCGTCTCGTCCTCGGTCTCCCACTCCTCGCGCCGCCGCTCGACCGCTTCCAGCTCCGCCCGCGTGTTCTCGATGGCTTCGAGCGCGCCCGCCTTTTTCTCCTCGATCCGCTTTGCCTCCGTGTACCGCTCGTCCGCGTTCTTCTCGACGCCCATCGAGGGATCGACCGGCACGCGCGTCCCGTCGAGATCGACCGTCACCGTTCCCTCCCTGGAATCGACGTCCACGACCGCCTCGGCGGCCGGAATCCCGCGCTCGGCGCCCTCGGCGAACGTCTCCTCGATCTCGTCCCACCCCCGATCCTCCGCGCGGGCACCCCGAACCGTCGAGATGATCTCGTCGACCAGATCGTAGTCGGCGTACAGCGCCTCGGCGCGTTCCCGTTCGGCCTCGGCGTCCGCCTCGAACTCCTCGATTGCGCCCTCCTGCTGTTCGATGATGCGCTCCTGTTTGGCGATCTCGGCCTCGAAGTCGGGGCGCTCCGTCCCCGTCGACGTCTCCTCCTCCGGTTCGCGTTCGAGCCGGTAGAAGTAGTCGTCGACGGCGGCGTTGAAGGAGTCGTACGCCTCCTCGTCGAGTCCCTCGCGCTCCTCGAGCGGGAACGGCGTCACGTCGACGACGCGGTCGTCGTCGAGGTAGACGCGGGGATCGAAGTCGCCGTCGCGAAGCCGCTCGCCCAGCCGCCCGATAGCGTCGTAGAGGGCCTGATACACCTCGTCGTCCGCCTCGGTGATGTCGAGGGCCTTCTCGACGCCCGCCCGCGAACAGATCTCCTCGCCGTAGAGACCGCCGAAGTTGAGCTGGGTGGCGAGGGTGCGAACCACGTCCGTGTCCGACTCCTCCATCCGACGCACGAAGGCGTCGTACCCCATCTCCAGGGGGTGGAGACGGGATTCGGGGAAGCCGTACTGCGATCCCGGGGCGACGGTCCGCGATTTGAGGCGGACGGTCTCCAGGCTGCGTACCACCTCGCCGCTCTCGTCGAGGACGGCGACGTTCCCCTGTCCGAACAGTTCGGCGACGATGCGGGTGTTCGCGTCGTCACGCTCGAACTCGAAGACGAGGATTCGGTCGAACTCGTACTGGGAGACGCCGGCGAAGTCGGCGCCGCTCAGGCGGTTGCGGAGCATCATCGCGAAGTTGGGCGGCCGCCCCGGTGCGTCCGCGACGTGCTCCGGGTCCGCGACGTGGGCGCGTTTCACGTCGCCCACCTCGATCAGCAGTTCGACGCGACCGCGGTCGAAATCGCGCATCCGAAATCGGAGGAGGTCGTCGTCGTAGAGGTAGGTCTTGTCGACTTTCGCCCCCTCGTACCGATTCAGTTCGGTGACGAGGGCGGCGAGGTCGACGCTCGTCAGTTCCCGCTTCGCGTCCATACCCGTCGTTTGACGGCCGGGGCGAAAAGGCGTGTCGTTGTCGCCTCGTCCAGCGAGGTCGGGACGAGCGCCAGTCGGGGTGACGTCGGAGGCAACCACTATACGCCCCGCCCGACACCCTCCCGTATGCGACTGGAGGATTACTGGGGCGTGGGACCGAAGACGAGCGAACGCCTCCGGGAGGCGATGGGGGAGGACGCGGCCGTCGAGACCATCGAGTCCGCGGACGTCCGGGCGCTGACCGACGCGGGGATCACGCGGGGACGAGCGACGCGCATCCTCCGGCGCGCGAACGACGAGGCGGGGATGGACGCCCTCGCGACCCGCGACGCGCGCGAGGTGTACGACGACCTGCTGGCGCTGGCGAGCGGGTACGCCCTCACCCGGCACGCCGCCGACCGCATCCGGGTGTTGACGCCGCTGTCCGATCCCGCCGCCGTCGAGGACCGACTCGACGCCGTCGAGGCCGCACGCGAGGCGTGGACCCGTCTCGACGAGGCGAGTCGCGACGCGGTCGTGGCGGCGTTCGACGCCTACGACGCCGCCGACGGGACCGAACGCGCCGCCGTCGACGCCACCCTCGCCCTCCGCGAGGCGGGACTCGACGGCTCGACCTTCGACGCGCTCGGACGGATCGACCCCGAGGGCGTCCGCGAGGCGGCCGAGGCTCTGGGGTACGTCACCGCCGACGGCGTCGCCGAGGGGGCGGACGACCGTCTCGACGACCTGCGCGGCCGCCTCGACGACGCCCGCGACCTGGAGAACTCCGCGTTCGACGTGCTCGAACGGATTCGCGAGACGGGCGTTCGCGACCTCGAAGATTTCCGGCGGGCCTTCGCCGACTACGTGGACCGCGAGACGCGCCTCTCGCGGTCGGCGGTCGAGGGGGTCGCCCCCGACGAGGCCCACGACGCCGCCGACTTCGTGAGCACGACGCTCCGGGCGCTCGTCGACGACCTCGAACGCCGGGTCACCGAGCGCGAACGGGAGGTCGAGGACGACCTCCGGGCGTCGATTGCCGACGCCCGCGCGGACGTGGACCGGGCGGTCGCCGCCGTCGACGACGTGGCCGTCGACCTGTCGCTCGCGCGCTTCGCGGCGGCGCACGACCTCACCCGGCCCGCACTCGGCGGCGACGGTCTCGCCGTCGAGGGGGCGCGCAACCTCTTTCTCGACGATCCGGACCCCGTCGACTACGCTATCGGCGATCACGACCTGTCGCCCCCGACCGGCGACCGCGTGGCCGTCCTGACGGGGGCGAACAGCGGCGGGAAGACGACGCTGCTGGAGACCTGCTGTTCGGTCGCCCTGCTGGCCGCGATGGGGCTGCCCGTCCCCGCGGACCGCGCCGCGGTCGGGAGTTTCGACGCCGTCGTCTTCCATCGCCGGCACGCGAGTTTCAACGCCGGCGTGCTGGAGTCGACGCTGAAGTCCATCGTCCCGCCGCTGACCGACGGCGGCCGGACGCTGATGCTGGTCGACGAGTTCGAAGCCATCACCGAACCCGGTCGCGCGGCCGACCTGCTGAACGGGCTGGTCGATCTGACGGTCGAACGCGGCGCCCTCGGCGTCTACGTCACCCACCTCGCGGACGACCTGAGTCCGCTCCCCCCCGCCGCCCGGATCGACGGCATCTTCGCCGAAGGGCTGACGCCCGACCTGGAGCTTCGGGTGGACTACCAGCCCCGCTTCGGCACCGTGGGCAAGTCGACGCCGGAGTTCATCGTCTCCCGCCTCGTCGCGAACGCGAGCGACCGCCGGGTCCGACGGGGGTTCGAACACCTCGCCGCCGCGGTGGGAGAGGAGGCCGTCCAGCGCACCCTCTCGGACGCGTACGAGTAGGGGACGGAGCGTGCGACTCTTAACCCCGCGCCCTCTGGGAGAGGTATGTTCGAGGACCGGTCGGGACTGCTCGCCGACAATCCCCCGTTTCGGGGGTACGGCGCCGCCGTCACGACCGGCCGGGACGGCTCCCGGGTGTTCGTCGCCGGATTCGGCAACGCCAACCGCGTCCTCAGGTGGCGATCGGGTGAAGTAGTCGACGCGGCCTGTGGCATCCTCGCGGACGAGGGCCGACACGCCATCGGCGTCGCCGCGGCCGACCTCGACGCCGACGGTCGCGAGGAAGTGTACGTCCACAACGTCGCCGCCTTCGGCGGCACCTCCCCCGAGGCCGACCTCCTGTTCGATCCGACCGGCGACGGGACGTGGCGCAACCTCTTTGCGGACCCGGTGAACCGCGACCGGCAGAACTACCGCGTGGGGCGGTCGGTCGCCGCCGTCGACCGCCTCGGAACCGGCCGGTACGGGATGTTCGTCACCGGCTACGGCGCCCCCGCTCGATACTACGAGGTGGGCGACGACGGCGGGATCACCGACCTCGCCGACGCGGTCGGTCTCGACGTGGTGACCGGCGGCCGCTCGGTCGCCGCCGGTCCCATCCTCTCGGATCGGACGGACGTGTTCGTCGGCGCGGAGCGAGGCCCGAACCTCCTGCTCCGGAACGTCGGCGGCACGTTCGTCGACGTGGCGCGGGAGTACGGCGTCACCGACGGCCGGGAGAACGCCCGCGGGACGGCGCTGGTGACGCCCGACGGCGCGAACGACCCGGACATCGTCTGTGGCAACTGGAACGGCGAGAACCGGCTGTTCGCTCGCGACGACGAGGGCTTCGTCGACGCCGCCCCGCCCGCCCTCGCCCGCCCGGCGCGCGTCCGGACCGTCGTCGCCGCCGACTTCGACAACGACGGCCGGCAAGAACTGTTCGTCAACTGTCTGGGCGCGCCGAACCGCCTGCTCGTCTACGACGGCGAGTGGACGCAGACGGGGGTGGGCGACGCGCTCGAACCCGAGGGGATGGGCACCGGCGCCGCCGTGGCCGATCTCGACGCCGACGGCACGCTCGAACTGCTCGTCGTCCACGGCGAGGCCGAGTCCCAGCCACTCTCGCTTTTCACCGTCCCGAACGACGGCGACTGGCTCCGGGTGCGACCGCTCACGCCGGACGGCGCGCCCGCCCGCGGCGCCCGCGTCGACCTGACGACCGACGAGGGGAGACAGGCCCGCCTGATCGACGCCGGAAGCGGGTATCTCTGCCAGATGGAACCCGTGGCTCACTTCGGTCTCGGGTCGGCCACACCGGAGGAACTCACCGTCCGCTGGCCCGACGGGCGGGAGCGGACGATCACCGATCCCGACCCGCGTACGACGCTCCCGTGTCCCCACCCCGGCGACCGATCCGACCCCGCGGAACGAGGTAGCGGGATTTAAGACGGGGTCTACGCTACTGACTGGAAAGATGATCGACCCCACGTCCGATATCGGGGAGGACGTAGACGAGAGCACCGCACCGACGTGTCATACCTGTGGGAAGAAGATCATGCAGGAGCCGGACCATCGGGTCGTCTCGTGGATCGAAGAGGGAACGGTCGAGCACCTCCATTTCTGTGACGACGAGTGTCGCGAGGCGTGGAGCGGTCGACGGCCGCGTTAGTCACCGCTCGAACCGATCCAGCCCCAGCGACAGCATGTCGGGACTGACCGGTCGAAACTCCTCGCGCTCCCACTCGGGGAAGTACTCCCGCACCCCGTTCCAGCGGTCGCGAGCGTAGCGCGCGTCGACGAGCACGCGAACCCCCCGCTCGTCGGGACCGCGGATCACGCGGCCGACCGCCTGTCTGGCCTTTCGAACCGCGGGCACCGTCAGTGCCGTCTCGAAGCCGCTCCGGCCGGCGCCCTCGCGGCCGTCGGTCCCGAACGCCCGGTCGTACGCCGTCACGACCGCCCGCGTCCGCGGGCGCGTCGTGTCGACCAGCGGCACGCCACACACCACCGCCGCGTGCAGGCGGTCCCCGCGGTAGTCCACCCCCTCGGTGAGCGTCCCCCGGAGGCTGGTGACGAGGGTCTTGCTCCCGCCGTCGAAGAACTCGGATTTCAGCGCCTCGGTCGCCCCGTCGTCGCTAGACTCGTCGAGCAGGACGGGTGCATCGAGGCGACGCTCTAGCGCCTCGGCCATCCACTCCGCCTCGGCGTAGTTCGGCATCCCCACGAGGACGTTCCCCTCGCGCCCGGCGACTTCGGCGACGGCGTCGACGTACACCCGCCGGGCGTCGCTCTCCGATCCCGGCGCGCCCCGGTTCTCGTGGGTGAACGCCGGCGCGTCGACGGCGAAACTCGCGCGGTTCTCGGCGGGGAAGGAGAGACCGTACGTCCGCTCGACGACCGGGCGGTCGTCGTCGGCCAGGTCGTCCAGCCCCGTGACGGTCCGGAAGACGTCCAGCGGTTCGAGCGTCGCCGACATCAACACACCGCCGCCGAAGTCGGCCAACCGATCCGCGATGGCGTCGCCCGGCACGCAGTTGTGGAGGGAGAGCCGCGCGGTGTACGCCCGCCGCCACGAGTCCGCGGGTTCGGTCTCGTTCCACGTCCGCGAGAGGGCTATCGAGCGGAAGTAGCGGGCGTGGTCCGCGCGGTACCACGCTCCCAGCACCCGGCCGACCGTCGGGGCTGCGCGCTCACGGTCCTCCTCCTCCAGTTCGTTCAGGACCCGAGCCACGACGGCGCCGACCGACTCGGCGCGCACCCACACGTCGTCGCCGTACTCCCCGTCGGCCCACTCCGTTATCCGGTCGGGTTCGGGCGTCTCGGGGTCGCGCAACGGAATCTCGTCGTCCGGGAGGTCGTCCATCCCCGTCCGCCACGCCGGACGTGTCCGGTCGAGGTAGGCGCGCACCCGGCGGTCGAGCTCCTCGCGCAGGTCGCGGACGAACGCCCGCGTCTCCGTCAGTTCGTCGAGGCTCACGTCCGTCTCCTCCAGTTCGGCGCGCACGAGGGCGGCGTCCCGGGATTCGGAGTCGAGTGTCAGCGGCTGAATCACCCGCGTGAGTTCGGACTCGGCGTCCCGGAGGGTGGCGTCCGCCACGCCGTCGCTCACCAGGTCGCGCACCCGCGGTTCGAGCATGTGCGCCTCGTCGCAGACGACGAACGTCGACTCGTCGAGCAGGGCGCCGGTGAAGGAGTCGACCGTCCGCGGATCGAACGCGTGGTAGTAGTTGCCGATAACGACCTCGACGTGCGGGAGGAGCGCCCCGAGCATCGAGTGCGGGCAGGTGCCGTGCCCCGCGGCGAGCGCGACGAGGTCCTCCGTGTCGAGCAAGCCCGCGTCCTCGAAGTCGAAGGGGACGGCCTCGACGGGGTCGCCGTCCTCGGGCAGGTCGTCCAGATACTGGGCGTAGAACGGGCAGTACTCCGTGTCGTCGTACTCCTCGGTATCGGGGAGGTACGGCGTCGGTTCGCCGGCGGTCTCCAGATACTCGACCGACGACGCGCCGCCGCCGGAGTCGAGCAGCCCCGTCTGTGCCCGCCGGGCCCGGTCCGCGAGCGCGGCCGCCGTCGTCGGTCCCTCCGCTCCCGTCAGATTGCGCGTCCGCTCGCGGAGTCCCTCACAGCGGTCGTAGACGGTCGACTCGTCGACGTTCGCGACTCGCTCCCGACTGTACGGACAGACGTCGGCCTTGCCGACGAGCGTCAGCGCCGAGACGGGCCGCCAGTCGTCGGGCAAGTTCGCGTTGATCGTGCGCACGTCCGCCTCGAACTGTCGGAGTTGCTGTTTGACGCTGGTGAGGACGACCACCCGCTCGAACGCGGAGTCGGGATCGCGTACGCGGTCGATACCCGCCGTCAGCGCGAGCATCGTCTTGCCGGTGCCGCAGGCACCTTCGATCACCGCGAAGCCGCCCCGCTCGGCCGTCTCGACGGCCGTCTCGATGCCGTCGGCCTGTTCGGGATACGGCTCCTCGTGGCCGAACACCGCCCGCCACGTCTCACCCATCATCCTCGGGGTGGCGTCGTCCCCGGATAAAAAGCTCGGCTCGTCGTGGGTACCGCGTCGCTCCCGATCACAGCAGACTCCCGCCCAGCACGATCACCGAGAGGTTGTTGGCGAAGACGCCGAGACCGACTGCGACGAGGAAGCCGAGCCACACCTCGATCAGGACGGCGAAGTAGCGGTTCTCCGGCGACGACGTCCGACGCAGGCGGTCGATCAGGAGCCGGAAGAAACCGGTGACGAGCACCACGACGGCCAGGTGCGCACCGATCACCACGAGGATGCTCCGGTTCAGCAACCACCGCATCAGCGGGTTGCTCTCGGCGCCGGTGCCGACGAGGCGGGCCGCCACGAGCGTCGTCAGCAGGTCGACCGCGAGCAGGAGAAACAGGGCGACGGTGATCCAGTCCCAGTACTCCTCGATCCGCGAGTCCGCGATCCGGCTCGTCACGACCTATCGCTCCCCGGTAGTCCGCCGACCGTCGCCGTCGGTCGAGCCGTCGTCGGGGACGCGACTATCGCTGTCGGTCGAGTTGTCGTCGCGGTCACGATCACGCTCTCCCGTTCGGTCCGCACCGTCATTCCGGTTTCGTTCGTCGGGCCGGGCCGTGCGTTCGTCGTCGTCCGTCTCCACGGCGGTCCCTCGCCCGTCGCTCTCGCTGACGTTGCGCGTGGCGGATCGGTCCACGGCGTTCGACGTCGCCGACGTGGCGTCGCCCGTGGTCAGCCGGTCGGGGTCGGTCCGCGACCGCCCGACGTCGCCCGACGATCCGGCCACCGGCGTCTCCGAGGTGACGACGTCGACGTCGCTTCCCGCCGCCTCACTCGCCGTCACGGCTTCGACGGCGGCCAGCGCGTCGACCGTCTCACCGTCGTCGTCGGCGGTTCGCCGGAGGACGGTCTCGACGCGGGCCGGCGAGGGGTCGCCGCCGGCCTCCTTCACGAGCGCCGCGGTGCCGGCGACGTACGGCGCGGCGGCCGACGTGCCCGCGAGGTCGGGCGTCCCGTGTGCCCCGGCGTCGGCGGGGGCGGTCAGATCGACCGTCCCCGTCGCCGAGCGCGAACTGTAGGCGAGGTGTTCGCCGTCCTCGGCCGCGCCGACGGCGACGACGCGCTCGCTCGTCGCGGGCGCGACCATGCTCCCGCTGGCCGTCGTGTGTTCGAGTTCGTGGCGAGCGGCGAACACCTGCACGCGGTCGGGGGTGTCGGGTGGATCGTCGGCGTAGGCGGCGACGTAGTACTGCCCCCGGGGAACGGCCACGTCGATCCCTTCGACGGTGAGACCGGGACCCGCCTCGTCGCCCGTCGATTTGGCGACGACGCGGTCGGGGGCGTTCGGGAGCCGGCGGTAGAGATAGAGGTCGTAGTCGGCGTCGGAGCGCCAGCGCAGCCGGACGGTGACCCGGCCCTGGAACGCGTCGCCGTCGGCGAGGGCGTTCGCCGCGTCGTCGGCGGCGAAGTCGATCCAGCCGTCGTCGGTCCCCGCGCCCGCCCAGTGGCGGTCGGCGTAGTTGCCGGCCGAGGTGACGAAGACGACGTCGCGCTCCGTCGCCCGCTCGGCGGCGGCGGTGATCCGACGCTCGTCGGCCGCGACGGCGGGGAAGTAGCTCCCCGAATCGACGACGACGTCGACGCCGCGGGCGGTCAGCCACTCGACGGCCGCCGCGTACTCCGCGGGCGTGGGCGTCCGGCCGACGCCCACGAGATAGAGGTCCGCGTCCGGTGCCGTCTCCGCCACCACTTCGGCGACGGCGGTGTCGTGGGCGGTCGAATCGGTCGGCTCGCCGACCTGCCGCCGGTCGACGACGCTGGAGTCGACGGCGCCGCTATCGAACCCCTGTCCGACGACGCCGACGGCGACGCCCGATCCCGTGAGACCGCGCTCGTGGACCCTGTCCGCCCGGACCGTCCGGAGCGCGTCGGCGGTCGCGCCGGCGCTCGACGGGTGACGCTCGACCGCCGGGCCGAACGTGGTGCCGACGTCGCCCGCGCCGGGGTCCGCGTCGGCCGTCCCCGCATCCGCCAGCGTCGGTTGAACGACCGCGAGCACGACGACGAGCGTGAGAAGGACGACGCGGGGGCGGGGGGACATGAGCAGTCAGTCGGCGTATCGGTTCCAGACCGCGAGGAGGGCGACGACGAGGAGACCGCCGGCGAGGAAGGCGACGCCGGGCGGGACGAGACCGAGGATCGGTCCGGCCGCGCTCCCGACGCCGTCACCGACGCGGGGCGCCGTCCCCGGACCGCCGAGGTCGACGACGCCGGTCCCGAACGCCCGCTGGACCGCGAACGCGCCGACCGCGAGGACGGCGAGGACGCCGACCAGCCGATCCAGCGAGTCCAGAAATCGCTCCTTGTCGGCGTCCGATCCGACCACGACCAGCGAGTCCTGACTCGGGGCGTACACCTTCATCTCGCGCCCCTTCACGGAGTAGCGCGTGCCGGCGACCTCGACGAGACCGGCCTCCTGCAGATTGCCGAGATGGTGTCGGACGTTCTGGAGGGAGGTCGAGACCGAGTCGGCGAGTTCCGACGCGGTCGCAGGACGCTCTTCCAGGGCGGTCAGAATGGAGCGGGCGGTCTCCGACGAGACCGATCCGATGAGACGCTCCGCGTCGTCGTCCGTCAGGGACAGGACGCGGAGTTCGCCGTCCCCCTCCGGCGTCACGTCTCGCTCCAAGTGGGAGGGAAGGAGCCCAGACATCGTGAGGGGGGTTGCGAATCCAGGTAGAAAATCCTTCGCCAGACTCAGCTTCAGTAAACTGACTGATATCTTCAATCGCCCCCGGTCGCGGGGAAGCCGCCGACCAGATACAGGCCGGCGAGGAGACCCACGAGGGCGAGGAGACCGGCCGCGAAGCCGAGGAAGACGGCGTCGAACGCGAACCGCTCGCCGAGGACGCCGACCGCGCCGCTCCCGGTGGCCTGGACGAGGAGAGCGAGGCCGCCGTAGACGGCGTAGGCACTCCCGCGGTTGTCCGGAATCGCGCCGAGGACGTACGCGTCGAGCGCGGGGAAGAGGCTGTGGGCGGCGAGACCGAGCGCGACGCTCACGGCCACGAGGGCGACGAACGACTCGGCGACGGTCAGCGCCGCGACGCCGACGGCGACGCCCGCGCCCAGCGTCAGGATGTAGGGGACGTGGGGCAGGCGGTCGGCGAGGCGGCCGCCGAGCCAGAAGGCCGGGAGACCGGCGGCGAAAGCCACCGTCAGGAGGTTGCCCGCGAGGTCGGCGGCCAGCCCCTTGCTCGCCACGAGATACGTGACGTAGAAGTTGAACACGCCCTGCCAGACGAAGCCAGCGCCGCCGATCATCACGACGGCGGCGAGGATGATCCGCCAGTGAGCGAGCGCGGCCCGGAAATCCCGGTCGGCACCGCTGGGGACGCCACCCTCCCGCTGCCGGGCGACGCCGACGAGTGCGACCGTCAGGGTCGCGCCCAGGGCCGCGAGCAGCCAGAAGACGGCGCGCCACGACGCGGTGGCGACCAGCGCGACCACGAGCGTCGGGGCGACGACGGCCGCCGCCTGCGCCGCCGTCCCGTGGACCCCGACCGCTCGTCCCACCGCGTCGGGGTAGAGGTCGCCGATGAGCGGGACCGCGGCGGCGTAGTACGCTCCCGAGGCGACGCCGAGGGCGAACGCGCCGAGTTGGAGGAGTGGGATCGACGTGGCCGACGCGGCCAGCACCGCCGCGGCGGTGAGGAGCGCCCCCGCCCCGAGGACGATCCGCCCCCGACGGACGCGCGTGACGAGGTAGCCGACCGGGATTCGTGGGACGGCCGTGCCGACCCAGACGAGCGTCGTCACCAGTCCCAGCCCGGCCGTACTCGCGCCGAACGCCGTCCGGAAGGTTTCGAGGAGGGGCGCGAAGGCCACGCGGCCGAAGTTGGCACAGAACACGAGACCACAGAGCGTGCCGAAGAGCCGACGGGTCACGGCGACGGCTTCAGCGGCGGGATGCACAAGGGTTGCGCTCCGCGTCGTGGCGAATAGTATAACGGCCGGCGGGGCAAAGCGCGGGTATGATCACTGCAGATCGGATGGCCGCGGTCGACGAGAACGCGGCCGCCCTCGGCGTCCCGCGCAAGCAGTTGATGGAGTCGAGCGGCAACGCCGTCGCCGCGGCGGTTCGGGCGGTAGCCGCCCCCGACGACGCGGTCGCCCTCGTCTGTGGCCGCGGCAACAACGGCGGCGACGCCTTCGTCGCCGCGCGCTTCCTCGACGACTACGACCCCGTCGTCCACCTGCTCGGCCGGCCGGAGACCATCTCGACCGACATCGCCCGCGAGAACTGGGCGGCGCTGGTGTCCGCCGAGTACGACACTCGCGTCGTCCGCGACGCCGCCGAACTGGCGCTCGGCGACCCCGACGTGATCGTCGACGCGATGCTCGGGACGGGCGTGTCGGGGGCGCTTCGCGAGCCGGAACGCTCGGCCGCGACGGCGATCAACGGGAGCGGGGCGACCGTAGTCGCGGTCGACGTGCCTTCGGGCGTCGACGCCGACACGGGCGAGACGGCGGGCGTCGCCGTCGACGCCGACCGCGTCGTCACGTTCCACGACGCCAAGCCCGGTCTCGACGCCTACGACGTGACCGTCGCCGACATCGGCATCCCCGAGACGGCCGAACGGTTCGCCGGCCCGGGCGACCGGCGCGTCCTCTCCCGGCCGAGCGACGCCCACAAGGGCGCGTTCGGCGAGGTGCTCGTCGTCGGCGGCGGGCCGTACACGGGAGCGCCCGCCCTCGCCGCGCAGGCGGCGATGCGCGGCGGCGCCGACCTCGTGCGTGTGGCCTGTCCCCGCGCCGTCGCCCGCGAGGTACAGAGCTTCGAGGAAGGGCTGATCCTCCGCCCGTTCGACGGCGACCACCTCACGCCCGCCACCCTCGATCACGTCCGAAGCCTCGCGGCCGACCACGACACCGTCGTCTTCGGTCCCGGACTCGGCGACGCCGCGGCGACGCTCGATGCCGTCCGCGAGTTCCTCGCCGACTACTCGGGGCGAGCGGTGATCGACGCCGACGCCCTGCAGGTCGTCCCCGAGGTGGACACCGACGCGACGCTGCTCTGTACGCCCCACCAGGGCGAACTCCGGGCGATGGGCGGGCCGAGCGCCGACGACTGGCGGGAGCGACTGGACGCCGTCGACGACTTCGCCGCCGACCTCGGACAGACCCTACTGGTGAAAGGCGCCTACGACGTGATCGCCGACGGGAGCGACGCGCGGGCGAACCGCACGGGCAACCCGGGGATGACCGTCGGCGGCACCGGCGACGTGCTCGCCGGGATGGCGGGCGCCCTCCTCGCTACGCTGTCCCCCCTCGACGCGGGGGTGTTGGCCGCCTACGCCAACGGTCTCGCGGGCGACCGGATCGTCGACAGGCAGGGCTACGGCCTGCTGGCGAGCGATCTGTTGCCCGAACTGCCGCGGGCCTTGTGGGGTGATGTCGATGAGTGACGACGAGCTGACCCACACCGACGAGTCCGGCAACGTCCAGATGGTCGACGTGGGCGACAAGCCCGACACGTCGCGGCGAGCGGTCGCACGCGGCGAGATCCACCTCCAGCCCTCGACGGTCGCGGCGATCCGCGACGACGAGATCGGGAAAGGAGACGTGCTGGCGACGGCGCGCGTCGGCGCGGTGCAGGCGGTGAAACACACCTGGGAGACGATCCCGATGTGTCACCAGATTCCGATCACGAACGTCGAGACGACGTTCGACGTGGACGACGAACTGATCGAACTGACCGTCGCCGTCGAGACGACCGGCAAGACCGGCTGCGAGATGGAGGCGCTCGAAGGAGTGACGACCGGACTCAACGTCGTCTGGGACATGGTGAAGGCGGCGGAGAAAGACGACGCGGGCGAGTATCCCGACACGGCGATCCGGGACGTGCGGGTGATCGAGAAGACGAAGCGGGAACGATAGGACCGATGCAAACAGGTTCAATCGCTACTGTACGCTGACTCGACGGTCGCGAGGTCGCTCGCCCTGGCGCGGGCGCGTTCGACGACCGAGGGCCGGGCCTCGAACTCTAGGACGACCTGGTCGCCCTCGTAGGTCTCGCGCTCGACGGTGCCGTGGTCGTGAATCCACGAGACGAGGCTCATGGTGTCGTCGGCGAGCGGGAGGACGAGGCGCTCGAACTGCCAGTCGGGGAGTTCGCGCTCGATCCGGTCCCGGAGCGCGTCGACGCGCTCGCCGGTCAGGCCGGAGACGGCGACGGGGTCGGGCGCCAGCGCCGCCAGCGCCTCCCGCTTCGCCGCGAGTTCGTCGTCGTCGACGCGGTCGACCTTGTTCAACACGGTGACTATCGGCGCCTCGTTGCGCTCGTACAGCGTGTCGTGACAGGTCACGAGTTTCTCCCGCATCTCCTCGACCGGTTCGCTCGCGTCGACGACGAGGAGGACGAGGTCGGCGCGGTACACCGAATCGAGGGTGGACTCGAAGGACTCGACCAGCCAGTGAGGGAGATCCGAGACGAAGCCGACGGTGTCGGTCAGCAGGACGTCCCGACGGCCGGTGTCGGCCCGGCGGGTCGTGGTGCCGAGCGTCGTGAACAGGCGGTCCTCGGACTCCGCCGTAGTTTCGAGGTCGGGGTGACGGTCCTCGTTCTCGTCCACGTCGAGTTCGGCGGCGAGACGGCGCATCAGCGTCGACTTGCCGGCGTTGGTGTAGCCCGCGAGTGCCACGAGGTCGAAGCCGGATTCGCGACGCTGTTCCCGCCGTGTCGCCTCCTTGTCGGCGATGGAGTCGAGCTCTCGCTTGATGTCCGCGATCTGGTTTTTGATGTCGCGTTCGCGGCTCTCGTCGTACTCGCCGAGACCCATGAAGCCGGGCCGCTCGTCGCGTTTGGCGAGGCTGGCCTTGGCCTCGACGCGCGGGAGTTCGTACCGGAGTTCCGCGAGTTCGACCTGTAGCTGGGCCTTGCGAGTCTGGGCCCGCTGGCCGAAGATGTCGAGGATGAGCGTGAAGCGGTCGACGACCTCGGTCCCCTCCGGCAGTTTGCCGCCGATGTTGTACGTCTGATAGGGACCGAGGCGGTTGTCGACGATCACGGCGTCGGCGCCGGTCTCGACCGCCAGCGCCGCCAGTTCCTCGACTTTCCCCTCGCCGAAGGCGTAGGCGGCGTCCTCCTCGCGGGTCTGGGTGAGTTCGCCCACCACCTCGTAGCCCGCGGAGCGCGCGAGGTCGGTGATCTCGCTCAGATCCGCGTCCCCGCGCTCGACGCGCTTGGCGACCACCGCCCTCATCGGTCCACCGTCGTCGGGGTCGTGTAGGTTCCCTGCACGATCTAGTGGAAAGATAGGCGCTCGAACCACTTAAACTCCGCTCGCCGGGTGGACGAGGGGGACCACCGACCTGGTCGAAAGTGATTTTAATAACCTACGGTTATTAGACAGCATGGAACTCCCCACGTCGCAGGATCTGCGGGAGCGGCGGACCTCGTTAGACCTGACGCAGAGTGCCCTCGCCGAGATGGCGGGCGTCTCGCAGCCGCTGATCGCGCGGATCGAAGGCGGTGACGTCGATCCTCGGCTGTCTACCTTGCGGCGGATCGTCGACGCGCTCGACGAAGCGGAGGGAAGCGTCGTCCGGGCCGAGGACCTGATGAACGAGGAGCTAGTGAGCGTCGCGCCCGACGACTCCGTCTCCGACGCCGAACGCCGGATGGAGCAGGCCGCGTTCTCGCAGCTACCGGTGTTGCAGAACGGGCTTCCCGTCGGGTCGATCAGCTTCAGCGACATCCGCCACGCCGGCGAGAACGTCGGCCAGAAGGCCGTCGCCGAGATCATGAGCGAGCAGTTTCCGACCGTCTCCCGCGAGGACTCCGTCGACAAGATCAGCAACCTCCTGGACTACTACAAGGCCGTCATCGTGACGGACGGCGGCGAAGCGGTCGGCATCATCACCGAGGCGGACATCGCGGCCGAACTCTCCTGAGAGTCATACGCCGAGACGCGGCCATCCCCCGCGTGACCCGACTGCACGTCGGGACCGGTCCGCGGTTGCGTGTCCAACCCGTCCCGGCGGGCCTGCTCGTTACAGCTCCAGTCCCCGGATTGCGACGCCCTGACCGGCTTCGACACGGCCGATCACGCGGCCGTCGACGGCGTCGGCCAGCGCCTCGGCGTCGGCGGGATCGAGCGCCGCGACGAAGCCCGTCCCCATGTTGAACGTGCGGTGCATCTCCTCGTCGGAGACGTTGCCGGTCTCCTGAACGAACTCGAACACCGGCTGGGGGTCGAACGCGTCGTCGACCACGTACCGGAAGTCGCCGAGGCGGTCGAGGTTGGTCCAGCCGCCGCCCGTGACGTGGGCCGCGGCGTGGACGCCGTGTTCGCGCATCGGATCGAGGAGGTCGGTGTAGATGCGAGTCGGTTCGAGCAGCGCCTCGCCGAGCGTGTCGTAGTCGCCGAACGGACAGGGATCGGAGTAGTCGCCCTCGCGCGTGACGGCCGTCCGCGCCAGCGTCAGCCCGTTCGAGTGGATGCCCGAGGACGGCACGCCGACGAGGGCATCGCCGGTCTCGGCGCGTCCGGGGAACAGGGCCTCTTTCGCCGCGAGACCCGCACAGGTGCCGGCCAGGTCGAGTCCCGTGACGACCTCGGGCATCACCGCCGTCTCGCCGCCGACGAGTTCGATTTCCGCGCGCGCGGCGCCTTCGGCCAGCCCCTCGCCGATCTGCTCGGCGAAGCGTTCGTCGGGTTCGTCGACCGCGAGGTAGTCGACGAACGCGACCGGGCGGACGCCCGCCGCCACGAGGTCGTTGGCGTTCATCGCGATGCAGTCGATGCCGACCGTCGAGTAGTCGGACAGCGCCTCGGCGACGAGGAGTTTCGTCCCGACGCCGTCGGTCGCCAGCCCCAGATAGCGGTCGCCGATGTCGAGAAGCCCGGCGTAGTCGCCCGTGTTCTCGCCGACGGCCCCGACGAGGGCGGCCGTCGCCGCCTCGCTCTCCGCGATGTCGACGCCGGTCGCCGCGTAGGTGAGTTCCTCGGTCTCGTCCTCGTCGTTCATGCGCGACACCCCGTCGGCCGGACGCAAAAGCACACCGCATCGACGGCCGTGAACGGAGCCGCCGCCTGCTCCGACGGCGTCGTACGCGGGGCACGGCCGACAGTATTTGGTGGTCGACGTAGGAGTAGTGGGCATGGATCGGACGTTCCTCGTCGGCGCGGGACTCTCCGTCGCCGGCGTCTGTGGCTACGTCGTCGGCGTCCTCGTCGCCTATCCGGGACGGGCGTTCTCGCTCACGGCGATCATGCTCGGCATCACGCTCGCGGCCATCGGCGACCACCGGGGGACGGGCGCGTGACGATTCGAACGCTCGTCTACGACGACGACCGCGTCGAACCACGCGAGAACGCCGACACCGAGTCGCTCCGTGCGGCTCGTACGGCGACCGGGACGACGTGGATTCGTGCCTCGGACGTGACCGACGACGAACTCGGCCGCCTGAGCGCGGCGTTCGATCTCCACCCGCTCGAAATCGAGGACGTGCGGGGCAACGTCAGCCCGAAGGTGGAACTGTTCCCGGAGCACACGTTCGTCCTCGTCAAGACCGCCCAACTGCGCGGCGGCGAGACGACGTTCGAAGAGGAGATTCGCGATCAGCCGGTCGGGCTGTTCTTCGGTCACGACTGGATCGTCACGGTCGCCATCGAGGAGACGGGAGCCGTCGAGACGGTGTGGGAACGGATTCGGCGCGAAGAGCCACGCCTCGTCCAGCGCGACGCCGACTTCACCGCCTACCGCGTGCTCGACGCCATCGTCGACGAGTACTTCACCGTCCTCGACGAGATCGGTCGCGACATCGAGACCGTCGAGGACGGCATCGTCGACGATCCCGACACCGAGACGTTGGAGATCCTCAACAGCCTCCGGCGCGAACTCCTGTCGATCCGGCGGATCGTCTGGCCGACGCGCGACGCCGTGAGCGTCCTCGCCCGCGGCGACGCCGACCACGTCCAGGCGTCGACGGAGAAGTACTTCCGCGACGTGTACGACCACCTCGTCCAGCACGTCGAACTCGTCGAGACGTACCGCGACCTCGCGAGCGGCGCTCGCGACATCTACCTCAACACGCTCTCGCAGTCGACCAACGAGGTGATGAAACGGCTGACGGTCGTCGCGACGATCATCCTGCCGCTCACGTTCGTCGTCGGCGTCTACGGGATGAACTTCGGAGACGGGGCGTACAACATGCCCGAACTCGGCTGGCGCTTCGGCTACCCGGCCGTCCTGCTCGGTATGGCGCTCACGGCGACGGTCATGCTCCGGTATTTCCGCACGGAGGGCTGGCTGTGAGCGGACGCACCCGATCTCACATGTACATTCGGTCTTCCGGCGCCTGTCGCTCGTCGACCGCTTCGAGCCGAGCGGCGAGGTCCTGATAGTACTGTTCGACGGTCCGGGCGAACGCTTCGAGGGGACCGGCGTCGACGCCGAGGTCGTAGACGTCGTCGAACGTCTCGATGAGGCGAATCGCGGCGGGCACGTCTGGCACCCGTTCGTGGACGGGCGTGATGAACACGCCAGTCCGGAGGTCGGACTCGATGCCCCGGTACATGAGCGCGCCGTTGATCCCGTCGAGAAAGCCCCGTCCCATGGGTCGGATATCGGTCTCGGCGAGTCGATGCTCGCGGTAGTCGTCGGAGGCGACGTAGAACGTCGCGTGTTCGTCCGGACCGTGGGCGTAGGGAATCCCCGAGAGCACCAGAATCTCTGCGACGTCGTGTTCGTCGGTCCACGACAGCAAGGCGTCGGCGAAGGAGTCGGCGACCGGCGTCGGCAGGAACAGTTCGTTGACGAAGACGGTCAGATCGAGATCCGAGCGGGAGAAAAATCGCGAGTGATGCCGGGGCGACCCGTCCTCGAACGGCGTGATCGACGGGAGCGAGTCGGCGGTGAGATGCCCCGTCTCCTCCAGGTCGAGCTGCTCGACGAGGAAATCGACGGCGGTGAGACCGGCGAGACCGAACGCCGAGAAGCCGGCGACGACGGTCGTCGACGGCGCGGCGTGATTCGAGATGTGAAACGTGGGATCGAGTCGTGGCTCGTTTGACATGAACGCTCGTACGGCGAACGCCCACTTAGGCCTTCTCGCGCTCGTGAGCGCGAGTCGTCGATCAGTCGGTCGCGGGGTCCTCGGCGACGTCGACCGACGGCTCACGCACGTCGCTCGACCGCCACGTCCCGCGCTGGAACCAGACGTACGCGATGACCGCGCCCGCGACGTTCGAGACGAAAAAGGAGAGCCAGATGCCGGGCGGTCCGATGAGACGGGAGGCGAACCAAGCGATAGGGAGACGGATCAGTCCGAGCATCGACACGGCGATGGCGGCGGCGGTGAGCGTCCTGCCGGCCCCGCGGAATCCGCCGTTGTACGAGCGCATGATGCCGATGAAGCCGAAGGAGGGCGCGACGTAGCGGAGGAAGGTCGCCCCGACCTCGACGACGGCGGCGTCGTTCGTGAACAGCGCGACGATGGGATCGGCAAACAGGAAGGTGACCACGCCGGCGGCCGCGAGGACGACGAACGTGGTGCGGGCGGCAACGCCGGCGGTCAGCGCCGCCCGGTCGGGTTTGTCGGCGCCGATGTTCTGGCCGGCCATCGTCTCGACGCCCCTGGAGACGGCGATGGCCGGGAGGAAGATCACCGAGAACACCCGGACGCCGACGCCGAACGCCGCCACCACGGGCGTCGAGAAGGTGCCGACGATGAACATGAGGATGTTGATCGCGACGGCCTGCCCGGTACCCTCGACGGAGGCCGGCACGCCGATGCGGACGAGTCGGCGACCGTACGTGAGGTCGGGGACGATGTCGCGGGGCCGGATGCGGACGCCGCGGCGCCCCGAGAGCATGATCCAGAGTCCGACGACGAGGGCCAGGCCCCGGGAGAAGACGGTGGCGATGGCCGCCCCCTCGATGCCCCACTGCGGGAAGAACCACCACCCGAAGATGAGGAGCGGATCGAGGACGACGTTGAGGGCGACGGAGCCGAGCATGACGAGCATCGGGGTGATGGTGTCGCCGTATCCCCGCATGAGCGAGATGAAGACGAAGAAGCCGAACATGAAGAAGATGCCGAGCGAGATGATCTCCATGTACGCCGTCGCGAGGGGCAACACGTCCGGCGCGGCGCCGAGGAGGGCGAGGACGTCGCCGACGAAGACGTAGGCGATGGCGCCGAGGACGAGGGAGGCGACGGCCGCGAACCCGACCGTCTGGGAGGCGGCGTACTCCGCCTCCTCGGCCTCGCCAGCGCCGGTGTACTGGGCGACGAGGATGCTCCCCGCCACCGCGAGCCCCATCCCCAAGGAGATGATGAGAAAGACCATCGGGAAGGCGAAACTGATCGCCGCGAGGGCGTTCGTGCTGTACTGGCCGATCCAGAAGGTGTCCGCGAGGTTGTACGCCGTCTGGAGCAGGTTCGTGACGACGATGGGAAGCGAGAGGTAGAACAGCGGCTTGCCCACGTCGCCGGTCGTCAGGTCGAACTCGTCGCGGGACTTGAAGAGGTCGGGGAGCGTCATCGACTGGCCGTCGCCCCCGCGGTCAGATCGTCGATGTACGACTCGATCACCTCGGGGACGCCCGCGTCGTCGCCGAGGACGATCCGTCGGGAGTGGGCGCCGTTGACGAGCGTCACGAGCATCGTCGCCGTCCCCTCGGGGTCCACGTCGGCCCGGAAGGCGCCGCGCTCGACGCCGTCCCCGACGACGGCCCGAATCTCCGCGTGGAGGTAGCGGTCGAACCGCTCCAGTCGCTCGCGGAAGGCGTCGTCGTGAGGTGCCTGTGCCTTGACCTCGAACAGCGCCGTGCGGAGTTCGCGGGTCGCGTCCGCCCGCGGCGGGTCGAGGGCGGCGGCCACGAGGGCGTGCAGACGCTCCCGGGGCGTTCCCTCGCCAGCGTCCCTGACGCGGTCGGTGTAGGACTCGAACAGGTGATCGAGGAAAGAAAGCAGGAGACCGCGCTTGGTGTCGTAGTGGTAGTGGAGCGCGGCCTTGCTCTTCTCCCACTCGTCGGCGATGTCCTGCATCGTCAGGTCGGCGTACCCGTGCCGACAGAGTGCGCGATACGTCGCGCACATGATGTCGTCGGTCGGGGTGGAGGGCGGATCGCCGGTCACACTCTAACTGACCGGTCAGTCAGCAAAAGCCTTCGGAACTCACGCGACCGAACCGAGCAGATTGCCGACGACGTACGCCACCGTCGCGGCGGTCATCCCCACGACGAACATCTCCCCGCCGTTGACGTGCCACCCCCGGTCGGTGACCAGCGACCGACTCGCCCCGACGACGAAAAAAGCGAGTCCGGTGACGACCACGGAGACGGGGAAAAGCGGACGCACCACGAAGAGGTACGGGAGGAGGGGGAAGCCGCCGGCGACCACGAACGCACCGAACGTGACCAGCGCCGTCGACGAGGGGGACTTGTCGCCGTCGTCGGCCGCCGTCCCCTGTGCCGTGCGGTAGTCCGCCTCGGAGCGTCGACTCAGGAAGTTGCTCATCCCCATCGAGAAGCCGTCGGCGAAGAGGTTCGCGGCGCCGAGAACGAGGACGATAGCGGGGTCGAGGGCGGCGCCCGCGACGCCCGCGACGACGGCGAACGTCGTCACGATGCCGTCGTTGGCGCCGTAGATCACCTCCGGGAGATAGCGTCCGTGGTCGGTCACGTCGTCGCCGAGTAGCCGTTCCAGCATACGTCGTCGTCCGTCTCGACCACCGTAGCGTTGACGCCGGGTTATATGAGGGCCCACACCGGACTGTTCGATATGCCGACACGAGTGCTGGTGCCGCTCGACGACTCGCCGCTCGCGATGCGGGCGCTCGGTCACGCCCTCGACGAGTGGCCGGACGCGGCGATGACGGTACTGCACGTCGTCGACCCCGTCGATGCGGTCTACGAGTCCGAAGTTGGCGGGCTGACGGGGGCCGAGACGTGGTACGAGGCCGAGATGGACGCGGCCGAGAAGCTGTTCGACCGGGCACGGGAGCGGGCCGACGAGACCGGCGTCGCACTGCGGACGGAGATAGCCGTCGGCAAGCCGGGGCGAGCAATCGTGCAGTACGTCGCGGACAACGATATCGACCACGTCGTCATCGGGAGTCACGGCCGGCAGGGCCTCCAGCGGGTCTTCCTCGGCAGCGTCGCGGAACGGGTGCTCCGCCGGGCCGACGCGACGGTGACGGTGGTCCCCTAGAATCCGATGCCGAGGACGAACACCACGTACACCGTGACGACGGCCGACGGGACGAACGTGAGGAGGAAGACGACCCTGCTCCAGTCGAGGACGGTCCGACCGTCGAGCGCCCCGAAGGGGACGAGGTTGAACGCCGCCAGAAAGAGGTTGATGGCGACGCCGCGTCCGCCGACGAGCGAGAGGAGCGGCGACCCGACGAGGAGACCGGCGACGTACACCGGGGCGAAGACGAGTGCGAGCAGGCCGTTCGTGACGGGACCGGCGAGCGCGATGAGACCGTGTTCCCGTTCGGTGAGGCGGCCACGGTGGTGGACGGCGCCCGGCGCGGCGAAGAGGAAGCCGACGAGCGCGCTCATCACGGCCAGAAAGAGCATCCCGTAGTCGGCGCGGAACTCCGCGATCTGATCGAATCGCACCGCGACGACCTTGTGTGCGAGTTCGTGGAGCAGGAAGCCGAGACCGGCGGTGACGAGGGAGACGACGAGCGGGCGGATCAGTCCCGCCCCGAGGAGCATAGAGAGGGCGCGACTCCCGCCACCGGCGAAGAAGATGGCGAAGGCGACGCCGAGGACGACCCACGCGACCGCCAGATCTCGGAGTTCGCGCCCGCTGAACGTGAGATTCACGCGACGATCCTCCAGAGGAGTTCGGCGCTGTTGCGCGCACCTTCGAGCATGAGTCGGGAGACGCCCTCGACGCCGCCGATCTCGGTCGCGAAGAGGGGGAGGACGTAGACGGCAAACAGCAGGCTGGCGATCATGCTCCCGACGTTCGTCATCGCGACGATCATGATGAGCCGAAAGAGCGGCACGTCGAACATCTGCCCGATCAGCGTACGGATCGGCGTCTCCTCGTCGCTCAGCAGTTCGTTGAGGGTGCCGATGTCGGACACGTTGACCGACGCGTGCCGAAGCTCGACGTAGCCGGTGAACCACCCCGGCGCGAGCAAGGGGTTGACGGAAGTCATCCACGCGACGAGACCGCCGACGAGCGTCGAATCCCACCGAGCGCCAGCGAGGCGGGCGAGGCCGGCGGCGAAGACGCCGTTGACGACGAACCACGCCGCGAACAGACGGAGGAGGAAGTCGTCGCGGACCCCAGCCATCGCCAGCAAAACGAAGAACGCGACGAAGCCGACGGAGACGAGGACGCCGACGACCTTGAGCCACGGCACGCCGCCACCGGAGTCGGTGCCGACCAGCGACTCCCACGGCGGGAGCGTCTCCGGCGCGTCGAGATACGACTCGATGCCCTCCTTGTGTCCCGCGCCGACGACGGCGACGACGTGGTTGCCCGCCTCGCGCAGGGCGAGGAGTTCGTGGGCGATGTACGCGTCGCGCTCGTCGATCAGCGCACGGGCGCCGGCGGGGCTGAAGGTTCGAAACTCCTCCATCATGACGCTCACCACGTCGGCGTCGGTGAGTTCGGAGACGTCGAACTCCTCGAACTCCTCGTCGGCGGCGCCGTAGCCGGCGCGGTCGGCGACGAAGCCGACGAGGAGACCGGCGGTCACGCCCCCGGCGAGACCGAGCGCGAGACTCCCGACGACGCGGGCGCTGAAGGGACCGAGCGCGGCGACGACGCCGTCGGCCAGGCCGAGACCGACGCCGCCGATCAGGCCGGCCGCGACGCCGACGCCCGCGGCCGCGAACAGGCGGTCGTCCGGACCGAGCGCGTCGGTCACGTCCGCCAGCGTGTGGACGACGAAGCCGACCCCGACCGCGAGCAGAACGCCGCCGGTGATCCGCGTCAGGATCGGAAGCGAGAGACCGAGCGCCGGACCGAACAGGCCCAACAGCGGCCCGGCGATCACGCCGACGAAGACGCCGAGCGCGAGACCGATACCCCGGGCGTCGGTGAGACCGAAGGCGAGACCGCCGACGAGCCTGAGCTTCTCCAAGACGCTCATCCGCGCCCAGAATCGCTGGATCGTCGTCTGGATGTCGCGGTCGACCAGCGCCACGTCGACGTCGAGGTCCTCGGCCGTCTCCACCGCGGCCAGCATGTCGGCGCCGGGCTGGATGTCGAACTTCTCGCCCAGCCGCGACTGCACGTACGAGAGCATCCAGTAGGCCAGGAACTGAAAGACCGTGTTGCCACGCAGGAGGTCGCCGGCTTCGATGTCGTCGGGGGTCTCGCCTTGCATCTGACGGTAGCGCCCCTCGTCGAGTTCGACCGCGACCACGTCGGGCCGGTCGGTCTCGATGGCGTCCTCGACCTCTCGGACGCTGTCGGCGGAGACGTGGGCGGTGCCCACGACTCGGACGCGTCCCTCCCGACCGGTCGACGCGGTGGGCTCACTCATCACCGCCCGCTACTGGGGCACGCTTTTTACCCTTGTCGGAGAGAGGCGGCGTATGGTCTCCATCGAGAACGCGGAACGGCTGGCATCGACCCGGGAGCGGGCGACGGCACTGGCGTGCGTCCGGGCGGGCATCGACGCCGCCAGACCGGACCGGGTCGTCGCCGAGTCGGTCCGCCTCGACGGCGACCGACTCCACGTCGCCGACGCCACCTACGACGTATCGGACGTGGATCGGATCGTCGCCGTCGGCGGCGGGAAGGCCGCGGACGGCGTCGCGACGGCGCTGGAACGAGTCCTCGGCGACCGTCTGGACGCCGGTGCCGTCGTCACACCCGACCCCAGCGATGGCGACCACCGCATCGAGCGCCTGCGTGGCGACCACCCCGTCCCGAGTCGGGCGGGCGTCGAGGGCACCGACCGCATCCGCGAACTCGTCGCCGAGTGCGACGAGCGAACGCTGGTGCTCGCCATCATCACCGGTGGCGGGAGCGCACTCCTCCCCGCGCCCGTCGAGGGCGTCTCGCTCGACGACCTGCAGACGACGACCGACGCGCTCCTCGACGCGGGCGCGGAGATCGGCGCCCTCAACGCCGTGCGCAAGCACCTCTCGACCCTCAAGGGAGGGGGGCTCGCCGAACTCGCCGCCCCCGCCACCGTGGTCGGTCTCGTCTTCAGCGACGTCGTCGGCAACGACCTGAGCGTGATCGCGAGCGGGCCGACCGCACCGGACGAGTCGACGTACGCGGACGCCGTCGACGCGCTGGAGCGGTACGGCGTCGACCCGCCGACCGCGGTCCGAGAGCGACTGGCGGCCGGCGCGGCGGGCGACCTCCCCGAGACGCCCCGCCCCGGCGACCCCGTCTTCGAGCGGGTGACCAACCACGTCCTCGCGGACGGCTTCACCGCTATCGACGCCGCTCGCGAGGTGGCCGACGAGCGGGGGTACGACGTCTGTATCCTCTCCTCGTCGGTCCGCGGCGAGGCGCGGGAGGCCGGGCTGACCCACGTCGCCGTCGCGGAGGAGGTGACGGCGACGGGCAATCCAATCGAGGCGCCGGCGGTCGTCCTCTCCGGCGGGGAGACGACCGTCACCGTCCGCGGCGACGGGGTCGGTGGTCCGAACGCCGAGTTCGCGCTGTCGGCCGCGGTCGAACTCGCGGACTCGGCGACGCTCGCCTGCGTCGACACCGACGGCCACGACGGCAGCAGCGAGTTCGCGGGCGCGCTCGTCGACGGCGACACCGTCGACGACGTGCGGGCCGCGAGGGAGGCGCTCGCGAACAGCGACGCGTACGGCTACCTCGGCGACCGGGACGCCGTCCTCAGCACCGGCGCGACGGGGACGAACGTCAACGACCTGCGGGTGCTGGTCGTCGAGTAGCGTCGCCGGCGAGCGAGAACGGAGGGGTGAGGAGCGGTCGTCCTCCAGCAGGAGGCGGTCTTACTGCGTCGCGGAGTCGAGGACGAGCGTGTCGTCTTCGAGGTAGTGTTCGAGGTGGTGGGCGTGCTCCTCCAGCGTCACGAGCTGCTCCCGGAGCATCTCCGCGGTGGCGTGGTCGCCGAGACCCTGCGCCAGTTCGACGTGGTCGCGGACCGTCTCGATGATGTCGCCGTACATCTCCATGTCGTTCCGGAGCGAGGACCGGATGTCGTAGACGTCGTCGCCCTCGGGGGTGACGGGAGCGTTCTCTTCGAGGCGCTTGCCGCCGGCGAGCGGGACGCCGCCGAGCGCCTGTGCGCGCTCGGCGAGTTCGTCGGCCGCCGCCTCGGCGTCCGCGGCCGCCTCGCCGAGGTACTCGTGGATGCCGAGGAACTCGGCGCCCTCGACGTTCCAGTGGTGCTTTTTCAGCTGGTGGTAGAGGACGTACGTCGCGGCGAGGTCGGTGTTGAGCGCCTCGACGAGCTGTTCGGTCTTCTCCTGATCGAGCCGGAGCGCTTCGGTGGCTTCGACCGAGTCGGCCTGCTGTCGGACTGATTTCTGTGTACTCATTACGATTACCTGTTGGGTCTCCACCCACTTATCCGTTTTCGCTGTGAGCCGTTGTCACGCTTTCAGACCCTCGAATTTCGGTGTTTCAGGCTTCGAGTCCGGTGTCTGGATCGCCGTACTGTTCGCACGAAGAGAGGAAGCTTTGTACCGGACGACCGTCTACAGGGCGCCATGGCAGACTTGCTGCCCTCGCGTCCCGACACCCCCGCGGGCGAGGAGGCCGACCCTCGCGTCATCGGTCTCGACAGCGAGGACGCCGACGACCTGTTGTCGGCGCTCTCCTCGGACACCGCCCGCGAAGTGCTCGCGACCCTCCACGAGGAACCGGACACGCCCGCGAACGTCGCCGAGCGGGTCGACACCTCCCTCCAGAACGCCCAGTACCACCTCGGCAACCTCGAAGACGCGGATCTGATCGAGGTGGCCGACACCGTCTACTCCGAGAAGGGCCGGGAGATGAAGCGATACGCGCCCGCGGACCGACCGCTCGTCGTCTTCGCCGGCCGCGAAGAGGAGAGCCGCGGCCTGAAGAGCGCGCTCGCGAACCTGCTCGGCGCCGTCGGCGTCCTCGGTCTCGCGAGCCTGCTCGTGCAGTGGTACGTCGACGACCTGCCGTTCGTGGGACGGACGGGCGGGGCCGACGCTGGCGGCGGCGACGGGGGCGGCGTCTCGACGATGGCCACCGAGTCGGCGCCGACCGCGGCCGACGCCGCCGGGGCGGGGCTTCCGCCCGGTCTCCTCTTTTTCCTCGGTGGACTCGTCGCCCTGACCGTCGTCGGCGTGGCGTGGTACGTTCGGACCCGACGCTGACGCCGTCCCGTAGCTATTCATACTTCCCGTACCAAACCACGGACATGGAGCACACCGCCGAGGTGACCGGTATCGGGGTGGGTACGAGCGAGGACGGCTCGAACGTCCCGGCGGTCCTGTTGGCCGCCCGCGAGGAGTACCTCCCCATCGTCATCACGGCCGATCAGGCGCGCACGATCCAGCTCGGCCTCTCCGGCGAGCCGTTCGAGCGGCCGCTCACACACGACCTGCTGGTCGAGATGCTCACGGAGTTCGGCGGCGCCGTCGACGGAATCCGTATCGACGACCTGGCGGACGGCACCTTCTACGCCAAGGTCGACGTGGAACAGTACGACGACGGGGAACCCCGGAAGTTCGTCTTCGACGCCCGCCCGAGCGACGCCATCGCGCTGGCGGTGCGGGTCGACTGTCCCATCACTGTCTCCGACGGCGTGCTCGACCGCGCCGGTCGCGACGAGGACGAGTTCGAACCCGAGCGGATCGACGACTTCGACGACGAGCGATAACCTCCGCCACGGTCCGGCGGCCGCCGGACCGTCGTGGCGAACGACCGAACCGACTCGTGCGAGAGACGGGACTTTTCACCCCCGGGGAGTACCCCTCCACCATGACAGACGAGACGGCGACGCTCGCGGAGTCTCACACCGAGATGACCGAGATCGTGTTGCCCAACGACACGAACACGCACGGACGGGCGCTCGGTGGGGCCGTCCTGCACTGGATGGATGTCTGTGGCGCCATCGCGGCGATGCGCTTCGCCAACGACGGGGTCGTCACGGCGTCGATGGAACACGTCGACTTCAAACGCCCCATCGACCTCGGCGAAGTGGTCGTGATCGAGGCCTACGTCTACGACACCGGCCGCACGAGTCTGGACGTGACCGTCGAAGTGTGCGCGGAGAACCCCCGGACGGGGACCGAGCACGCCACCACCTCCTCGTTTTTCACGTTCGTCGCCGTCGACGACGACGGCGATCCGACGCCGGTGCCCGACGTCGAGTGCCCGACCGAGGGTGAGCGTCGCCTCCGCGACGCCGCGCTCGACGACCGGGCGGCACAACTGGAGCGACTGGTCGAGCGGATGGAGTCCTGACGCGCCCGGGCCGGGGGCGCGGGCGTGACTGCTCTACCCGAAGTCGGGGAGGTCGTCCGGCGCTTCGTACTCGGTCTCCCAGTCGATGTACTCCTCTTTCAGCACCTCACAGACGATCTGCCCGAGTTCGGTCAGCCCCGCGTTGATCGCGGAGACGGTCCCCCACGAATCCAGTTCCGGGTGGTAGTTCCGTTCCTTCCAGTCCTCGGGGATGCCGGGTGCGTGGTAGCCGACCCGCTCGGCGAAGGCGTCCCAGAAGAAGTCGAACTCCCGGAGCATCTCCAGATCGGTGACGATCTCGAACTCGCGTTCGTCGACGTCGGTCCCGTCGGCCCACTCGGTGAACGCCGCCGCCCACGCGCCGTCCCGGAGCAGGGCCTCGATCTCGTCGCGCTTGTACTCCGTGTCGCCGACCACGTCGGCGTCCTCGTACTCGTTCGGGTCGATCCGCTCCAGTTCCGGGGGAGGGGGTATCTCGACGTCCAGCGTCATACACCGGGTTCGTCGCCCGCGGCGATAAAGCTGTTCTGCGCGTCAGTCGATCCGCCGGAGGCGGGCGCGTACCGCGCTGCCCCACCGCCAGTACCCCTCGCAGGCCAGCCACGCGGCCCCGACGCCGGCGGCGAGTAGTGCCGCGGGGAAGCCCCACGGCGACATCCACACCGGCCGGAACCAGGGCGCTCGGTGGCCCCACCACGTCGCGAGCCGTTCGGCAGTCTCGGCGACGGGCGTGCCGTCGGTGGCACCATCCAGCCACGCGTCGGGCGTGTTCCGTGCGGCCGCGGGCGAGTCGCCCGCGCCGCCGCGAACGGCGTACGTTCCCGTCGCGTTCAGTTCGGCCACGGTCGGGCCGTTCGACCCGTCGCCCGTCCCCAGGCGCTCGGCGTCGTACGGGGCCCACGTCGCGTAGAACCCCCAGACGACGCGCCCGGTCGGCGTCACTTCGATCACCCGATTGCCGAGGGTGTCGACGATCAGCGTGTTGCCGTTGGGGAGGCGGTCGGCGTCGCGCGGCCAGGTGAGGTTGCCCGAGAGCGTCCACGTCCGGTTCCACGAGCCGTCCTCGCGAGCGTACTCGACCACGCGGTCGTTCTCGCTGTCGGCCACGAGTATCGTCGGCGTGCCGTTCGGGAGCGGGTCGACGTCGTAGAATCACCCCCCGACGCCGTCGCCGTGATCGCCCTCGTACTGCCACCGTAGCGAGCCGTCGGGGTCGAGCGAGAGGAGACGCGGCGGCCGGGAGCGGTCGTACCGCCCGGCGAAGTGGACCCCCTGCGTGCTGACGACGGTCGCGTTCGCGGGTTCGCGCTCAATCGTGCCCGGACCGAGCGATCCGTCGGCGACCGGGTCGTAGGCGACGGACGTCCCTCCCGCCAGAGACAGGAGGAGGAGGAGACCGACGACGAAGACCAATCGGACGGACGACCGAGTGCGCACCGTCGACGTCGGCGGGCGGCACCTCCTCAATCCATCGGTCTCCGCTGGCCCCCGTGTTACCTCCCGCCCCGCCGCGCGACCACCGTTTTGATATACGCGCGGGAATTGGATCGGGTATGGACGATGCCGACGACGTCAGCGATCAGTACGCCCCCGAGGCCGTCGAGTCCTCGGTGAACGCGTACTGGGACGAACACGACGCCTACGAGACGGCGAAGGAGGCGCACGCGGACGATCCGCCCTTCTTCTTCGTCGACGGCCCGCCGTACACGAGCGGCCAGATGCACCTCGGCACGGCGTGGAACAAGACGCTGAAAGACGCGATCCTCCGCCAGAAGCGGATGTCGGGCCACGACGTGACCGACCGCCCCGGCTACGACATGCACGGTCTCCCCATCGAGGTGAAAGTCGAGGAGGAACTCGGCTTCGACTCCAAGAAGGACATCGAGGAGTACGGGATGGAGGCCTTCATCGAGGAGTGCAAGTCGTTCGCGGAGGAAAACCGGCAGAAGATGGACGAGGACTTCCAGTCCATCGGCGCGTGGATGGACTGGGACGATCCCTACCGGACGGTGTCGCCCGAGTACATGGAGGCGACGTGGTGGGCGTTCAAGCGCGTCCACGAGAACGGTCTCGTCGAACGCGGCAAGCGGGCGATCAATCAGTGTCCCCGGTGTGAGACCGCCATCGCCGACAACGAGGTGGAGTACCACGAGATCGAGTCGCCCTCCATCTACGTCAAGTTCCCACTGGAGGACCGGGAAGGGTCGCTCGTCATCTGGACGACGACGCCGTGGACCATCCCGGCCAACGAGTTCGTCGCAGTCGATCCCGAGACGACCTACCAGGCGGTCGAAGCGGAGCGAGACGGCGAACGGGAGGTGCTCTACGTCGCCGAACCCTGCGTCGAGGACGTCCTCCGCGAGGGGCGCTACGAGGACTACGCGGTCGTCGAGGAGTTCACCGGCGAGGAACTGGTGGGCTGGGCGTACGACCACCCGCTCGCCGCGGAGGTACCGAACCACGCCGACGGCGAGGGCGTCGGGCAGGTGTACGCCGCCGACTACGTCGAGGCCGACCGGACCGGTCTCGTCCACTCCGCGCCCGGCCACGGGCAGGAGGACTTCGAGCGCGGGCAGGAACTCGGTCTCCCGATCTTCTCGCCCGTCGCCGGCGACGGCACGTTCACCGACGACGCGGGCAAGTACGCCGGGCAGTTCGTCCGCGACGCCAACGACGACATCGTCGCGGACCTGGACGAACACGGGCGACTGCTCGCCTCGGGCACGCACGCCCACCGGTACGGCCAGTGCTGGCGCTGTGACACGGACATCGTCTACCTCGCCACCGACCAGTGGTTCATCACCGTCACCGACGTCAAGGAGGAACTCCTCTCGAACATCGACGACAGCGAGTGGCACCCCCAGTGGGCGCGGGACAACCGGTTCCGGAACTTCGTCGAAGACGCGCCGGACTGGAACGTCTCCCGCCAGCGCTACTGGGGCATCCCACTGCCGGTCTGGGTGCCCGAGGGCGACCCCGACCCGAGCGCAGAGGACATCCTCGTCGTCGGCACGCGCGAGGAACTGGCCGAGCGGGCCGACCAACCCGTCGATCCCGAGTCCGTCGACCTGCACCGCCCGAGCGTCGACCCGCTCACCATCACCGAGGACGGCACCACCTACGAGCGCGTGCCGGACGTGTTCGACGTCTGGATCGACTCCTCGGTGGCGACGTGGGGAACCCTCGACTACCCCGGCGAGGAGGAACGGTTCGAGGAGCTGTGGCCCGCGGACCTCATCGTGGAAGCGCACGACCAGACCCGCGGCTGGTTCTGGTCGCAGCTGGGCATGGGCACGGCCGCCCTCGGCGAGATCCCCTACGAGGAGGTCGTCATGCACGGCTTCGCCAACGACAGCGATGGGCGGAAGATGTCGAAGTCGCTGGGCAACATCGTCACGCCCGAGGAGGCCATCGACCGCTTCGGGCGCGACCCCTTGCGGGCGTACCTCATGAGCCACGACCAGCACGGGGTCGACCTCTCCTTCGAGTGGCAAGGATTGGAGGAGATGCAGTCGACGCTCAACATCTTCTGGAACGTCTTCCGGTTCCCCCTGCAGTACATGGCGCTCGACGACTACGACCCCGCCGACGCCGACCTGTCCGAGGGCGAGTTGACCGTCGTCGACGAGTGGGTGCTCTCGCGTCTCCAGACCGTCGAGGCGGAGGCGGCCGAGGCGTGGGACGACTACGCCGTCCACGACGCGCTGAACGCCGTCCTCGACTTCCTGACCGAGGACGTCTCCCGCTTCTACGTGAAGGCCATCCGCGAGCGGATGTGGGAGGAGGCCGACTCGGACTCGAAGCGCGGCGCCTACGCGACGCTCGCGACCGTCCTCGACGAGACGATCCGCCTGCTCGCGCCCGTCACGCCCTACCTCGCCGAGGAGATGTACCAGCTCCTCGACGGGAGCGCGACGACGGTCCACCAACTGTCCTACCCGACCGTCGACGAGGAGCGCCGCGACCCCGATCTGGAGGCGGACGTCGCCGTCCTCCGGTCGGTCGAGGAGGCGGCGGCGAACGCCCGCCAGCAGGGTGGCCGCAAGCTCCGCTGGCCCGTCCCGCGCGTGATCGTCGAGACGGGGGACGAGTCCGTGGCCGACGCGGTTCGCTCGCTCGCCGACCTGTTCGCCGACCGGGTGAACGCCCGGACGGTCGAGGTGGTCGAGACGTTCGACGAACTGGTCGAGCGCGCCGAGCCCGAGATGGGCGAGATCGGTCCCGCCTTCGGCGGCGACGCACAGGAAGTCATGACCGCCGTCGAGGGCACGCGCCGCGAGGAACTGGCGGCCGACGACTTCGTCGTCACCGTCGACGGCGAAGCGTACGAACTCGCCGACGAGATGGTCAGCTTCCGCGCGGAGCCGCCCGAGGGCGTCGCGAGCGCCGACTTCGATCTGATCGACGCGGACGGCGACCGCACGGGCGGCACGGTCTACGTCGACACGTCGCTGACCGACGACATCGAGGCCGAGGGCTACGCCCGGGACGTGGTGCGACGGATTCAGGAGATGCGCAAACGGCTCGACCTCGACGTCGACGAGCGCATCCGCACGCGAGTCGAGGTGGACGACGACCGGATCGCCGGCTTCGTCGACGACCACCGCGACCTGATCGCGGAGGAGACGCGGACGGCGGAGTTCGACGCCGACGCCGACGACCTGGTCGAGGAGTGGGACGTCGAAGACGTGGGCGTCACCATCGGTATCGAGCGGCTGGAAGCGGAACAGCCGGCGGCCTGAGTCCGGGACGATACCGCCAGTTCCCGATTGCAGCGACTCGCTGGCGGGTGCTGTCGGCCGTCGGCGGCGGTGACGACGACCGCTAGTCCCAGGTCAGCCCTTCGTAGGTGAGGCCCTCACGGCGCTCGATTACCCGCCGGCCGTCGATCACGACCCGGTTCGACATCAGGTCGAACTCCCGGTCGAGGTCGGCGAACTCCGGCCAGTCGGTGACGACGAGGGCGGCGTGGGCGCCCGACAGCGTCGGCGACGCGGAGGCGAGATACTCCACGTCGGGGAAGCGCTCGCGCATGTGGGCCGTCGCCCCGTCGTTGGGATCGTAGGCGATGACCTCCGCCCCGCGCTCCTGCAGTCCCTCGATGATCGGGATGGCCCGCGAGTTGCGCACGTCGTCGGTGCCGGGCTTGAACGCGAGGCCGAGGACGGCGACGCGCTCGCCCTCGACGTCGACGTGGCGGTCCATCAGGTCGAGCATCCGCTCGGGCTGGCGGTCGTTCACGTCGATGGCCGCCTGCAGGAGCTGTGGATCGTAGCCAGCCTCGCGGGCCGCGGCGACGATGGCGTCTACGTCTTTCGGGAAGCAGCTACCGCCCCAGCCGACGCCGCTGCGGAGGAACGCCTCGCCGATGCGGTCGTCGAGACCGATGGCGTCGGCCACCTCGTAGGCGTCGACGCCGTACGCCTTGCAGACGTTCCCGATCTCGTTGATCAGACTCACCTTCGCGGCGAGGAAGGCGTTGTTGGCGTACTTGATCATCTCCGCCTCGCGGCGGCCGGTGTGGACGACCGGAACGTCCGCGTCGTCGATCAAGGGCGCGTACACCGCTTCGAGCGCCTCCCGGGCGCGGTCGTCCGCCGTCCCGAAGACGAGCTTGTCCGGGTCGGTGAAGTCGGAGACGGCGCTCCCCTCGCGGAGGAACTCGGGGTTCATCGCGAGACCGAAGTCCGTGCCGGCCACCCCGCCCGACTCGCGTTCGAGGATCGGGCCGATCACGTCCTCGGTCGTCCCCGGGACGACCGTGCTCTTGACGACGACGGTCGGATACCCCTCGACGTCGGCGAGCAGTCGGCCGAGCGCTTCGGCGCCGGTCTCGACGACCGCGGTGTCGATGCTCCCGTCCTCGTTCGATGGCGTGGGGAGCGCGAGGAAGATCACCTCGGCACCGAAGTCGACGAGGTCGTCGTACTCCGTCGTCGCGAACAGGGTGTCGCCGGCGTACCGGCCGAGCAGGTCGTCGAGCCCGGGTTCGGAGATGGGCGCCTCGCCGTCGTTCAGCCGCCTGACGACCGACTCGTCGACGTCGACGCTCATCACGTCGTGGCCGAGGTCGGCGAAGCAGGCCGCGATTGTCGTTCCCACGTAGCCGCTACCGACGATGCCGATCTTCATCGTCTGTGGGTGCGGGGAGCCGGGGCAAAGAGGATTCGGATGCACGCTCGGGCACGTCACGACCGGATCGGTGTGGGAACGGTACCGAGGCTTATTAGAGATCGTTCCGAACACTGTGGTATGCGACTCGACTCCGCGGTGGTCCTCGCGGCCGGGGAAGGAACCCGCCTCCGACCGCTGACGAAACACCGGCCGAAACCGTTGCTTCCGGCCGCGAACCGACCGATCCTGGCGTACGTCCTCGACGCGCTGATCGACGCCGGCGTCGACGACCTCCACCTCGTCGTCGGCTACCAGCGCGACCGCGTCCAGGATCACGTCGGGCCGACCTACCGCGGCCGCACCGTCACCTACCACGTCCAGGAGAAGCAACTGGGCACCGGTCACGCGGTGTTGCAGGCCCGCGACGCCATCGACGCTGACTTCCTCGTCGTCAACGGCGACGAGGTGGTGACGGCGGCGATGGTCGAGGCGGTGATGGACGCTCACTCGACGACCGACGCGGCGACACTCGGCGTCGTCGAGAGCGACCGCGCGGCGGAGTACGGCGCGGTCAGACTCGACGGCGACCGGATCGTCGAACTCGTCGAACGCCCGGACGACGACACGTACCGCCTGCTGAACGCCGGCATTTACGCCTGCGGTCCCTCCCTGTTGGCCGACATCGAATCGACGACGCGGCGGGCGGGCGAACTCCACCTGACGGACGCCATCGCCGAGCAGCTCCGGGACGGAAACGCCGTCCGCGGCGTCCGGATCGAGGGGCTGTGGTCGACCGCGACCTACCCGTGGGACTTGCTGACCGTCGCCCGGGACTTGCTGGCGGCCGGACACGTCGACGAACCCGAACGCTCTCGGGGCGTCTACGTCGACGAGACGGCGAACGTCCACGGCGACGCCACCCTGCAGGCGCCGGTCGTCGTCGGCCCGGACGCGGTGGTCGGTCCCGGGGCAGTCGTCGGCCCGGATTCGGCGCTGGGGCGGAACGTGACCGTCGAGTCCGGCGCCGTCGTCGAGGGATCGGTGCTCGACATCGACACCCGCATCGGGGCGAACGCGACGGTCGTCGACGCCGTCACCGGGCAAGGCGTGACCGTCGGTCCCGGCGGAGCGATCCCCGGCGGCGAGGCGGACGTGCGCGTCGGGACGACGATTCACGAGAACCGACGGCTCGGCTGTATCGCCGCCGACCGAGCGACGATCGGTGGCGGTGCCACCGTCGCGCCGGGGTCGCTCGTCGGTCCCGACGCGAGCGTGGCGGCGGGCGCGTACGCGAGCGGCGTCCTCCCCGAGGGAGCGGAGGTGCGTCGGTGATGTGTGGCATCATCGGCTACGTCGGCGACGCCGACGAGACGCTCTCGATCCTGCTCGACGGCCTGTCGAATCTGGAGTACCGCGGCTACGACTCCGCCGGCGTCGCCGTCGGCGGCGAGGGGCTCCGCGTCGAGAAGCGCGCGGGACAGCTCGACACGCTGGAGTCGGCGCTCGCCGACGCCTCGTTCGCCGGTCCGGTCGGCATCGCCCACACCCGCTGGAGCACGCACGGCCCGCCGACGGACGCGAACGCCCACCCCCACACCGACGAGACGGGGCAGGTCGCCGTCGTGCACAACGGCATCGTCGAGAACTACCGCGAACTCCGGGACGAACTCGAAGCCGACGGCGTCACCTTCGCCTCCGAGACGGACACCGAAGTCGTGCCGCACCTGATCGCGCGGGAACTCCGAGCCGGCCGCGACCCCGAGGCGGCGGTCAGGGCGGCGACCGAGCGTCTGGCGGGGAGTTACGCGCTCGCCGTCGTCGTCGCCGGGACGGACGCGATCTTCGCGGTGCGTCACGACTCGCCGCTCGTCCTCGGCGTCGGCGAGGGCGAGTCCTTCGTCGCCAGCGACGTCCCCGCCTTCCTCGAACGCACCCGCGACGTGGTCTATCTCGACGACGACGAGTTCGTCCGCCTCGACGACAGCGGCTGGACCGTCACCGACGCGGACGGCGCAGTGGTGGAGAAGGACGTGCGAACCGTCGAGTGGGAGGCCGAACAGACCGGCAAGAGCGGATACGCCCACTACATGTTGAAGGAGATTCACGAACAGCCCGTCTCGCTCCGACAGTGTCTCAGCGGTCGGGTGGACGAACTCGACGGTCGGATCACGGTCGAGGAACTCGACGACCTCGGCGACCCCGAGACGGTGCAGTTCGTCGCGTGTGGCACGTCCTATCACGCGGCGCTCTACGGGGCGCAGTTACTCCGGGCGGCGGGCGTCTCGTCGAACGCCTACTACGCCCACGAGTACGCCACGGCGCCGGCGCCCGTCTCCGGGGACGACCTCGTCGTCGGCGTGACCCAGAGCGGCGAGACGGCCGACACGCTGAGCGCGCTTCGCGAGGCGAGCCGGCGGGGTGCCGAGACGCTCGCGCTCACGAACGTCGTGGGAAGTACCGCCGCCCGCGAGAGCGACCACGTCCTCTACATCCGCGCCGGGCCGGAGATCGGGGTCGCGGCGACCAAGACGTTCTCCTCGCAGCTCGTGGGGCTGAACCTCCTGACCGCCCGTCTCACCGACCGCGGCGTCGAGCGGCGGCGTGACCTCGTCGACGACCTTCGGGGCGTGCCGAACGCCGTGCAGGCGGTCCTCGACGAGTCCGAGGCGGCGGCCGTCGTCGACGAGTACGTCGACGCGGACGCCTTCTTCTTCCTCGGTCGGGGGCTGGACTACCCCGTCGCGCTCGAAGGGGCGCTGAAGTTCAAGGAGATCACCTACGAACACGCCGAGGGGTTCGCGGCGGGCGAGCTGAAACACGGCCCGCTCGCGCTCGTCACCCAGGACACGCCCGTCTTCGCCGTCGTCACCGGCGATGGCGACGCCGCGCGCAAGACCATCGGCAACGTCAAGGAGGTGGAGGCACGCGACGCGCCGGTCGTGGTCGTCACCGACGGCGTCGCGGAGGCGGGGCGGTACGCGGATCACGTCCTCGAAGTCCCGGAGGCGGGCCGACGGCTGGCGCCGCTCCTGGCGAACGTCCAGCTCCAGCTCGTCGCCTACCACATGGCCGCGCGACTCGACCGGGAAATCGACAAGCCCCGGAATCTGGCGAAGAGCGTGACGGTGGAGTAGGACACAACCCCTTTGTCGGCGGTCGCCCTCTCCTCCGCTATGCAGACAGTCGTGCTCGCGGCCGGAGCGGGGACGCGGATGCGCCCGCTCACCGACCGTCGCCCGAAGCCGACCCTCCCCGTCGCGGACCGCACGCTCGTCGAACACGTCGTCGACGGCGCCGTCGACGCGGGGGCGAGCCGCGTCGTCGTCGTTGTGGGCTACGCGGCCGACGCGGTCCGCGAGGCACTCGACGACCGAGACGTGACGTTCGTTCGACAGGAACGCCGGCGCGGCACCGCCGACGCCGTCCGCGCTGCCCGCGACGCGCTCGACGACGCCCCCTTCGCGGTCCTGAACGGCGACGTGCTCTACGACCGCGCGTCGCTCGCCGACCTCTACGACGCCGGTCCCGCGGTCGGCGCCTGTCGCGTCGACGACCCCGCGAGCTACGGCGTACTGGAGGTGGGCGACGACGACCGCGTTCGGGGCGTCGTCGAGAAGCCCGCGAACCCCACCTCGAACCTCGTCAACGCCGGCGCGTACGTCTTCCCCGCGTCGGCCCGCGACTGGCTCGACGTCGACGAGAGCGACCGCGGCGAGTACGAACTCACGGACGTCCTCGAACGCGCCTGCGACGCCGTCGACGTGCGCGCGGTCGCCGTGGACCGCTGGCTCGACGTCGGCCGGCCCTGGGAGCTGCTGGCGGCCAACGAGTGGAAACTGGGGGAACTGGACCGCCGTATCGACGGCGAGGTACATCCGAGCGCCGACCTCCGGGGGTCGGTCGTCGTCGAGGCGGGGGCGACCGTCGACGCCGGCGTCGTGATCGAGGGACCGGCGCTCGTTCGGGCGGGTGCGAACGTCGGTCCCAACGCCTACGTCCGCGGCGCGACGCTGGTGAGCGAGGGGACCAACGTCGGCCACGCGGTCGAGATCAAGAACAGCGTGTTGATGGCGGGAGCGACGGTCGGCCACCTCTCGTACGCCGGCGACAGTATCCTCGCCCGCGACGTGAACTTCGGCGCGGGGACGACCGTCGCCAACCTCCGCCACGACGACGCGGACGTGACGGTTCGGGTGAAAGGCGACCCGGTCTCGACCGGTCGGCGCAAGTTCGGCGTCGTCTGTGGCGACGGCGCGAAGACGGGGATCGACACGGCGCTGAACGCGGGGGTCGTCCTGGGGACCGAGGCGCGGACCGAACCGGGCGAGACGGTGCGGCGAGATCGCGGACGGTCGGCCTGAACGAGTGGTCCCACAGTTTCGGGACGTGTCGGGACGAGACCTACCGCCGACGGGGCGAGAGCGCTGTAGGGACACTGGCGAACCGGCCCCGGTCAGCGCGGGGTGTCGTCGCCGCCCGCGTCCGCGCACGGGCCGTCGGCCGGCGCGTCGACGCCGAACTCGGCGAGCAGGGCGTCGAGTTCGTCGGGGTCGTCCGCGCCGGGGAGCGGTCGGTCGGCGGTCCGACAGGCCGCCGAGACGCCGAGGCGGTCACAGACCCGGTCGGCCGTCGCCTCGGCCATCCGTCGGTAGGTGGTGAGTTTGCCGCCGACGACGGTGAACAGGCCGGCCGCGCCCTCGTCGGCGTGATCGAGGAGCGCGAACCCGCGCGAGATGCCGCGGGCGTCGCCCCGTTCGGTCTCGTCCGGCGCGTAGAGCGGGCGGACGCCCCAGTAGGTGCGCTGGACGGGGGCGTCGACCGCGGGGATCATCGCGGCCGACTCCGCGACCGTGCGCTCGACCTCTCGCTCCGACCGCTCGAACTCGTCGGGGTCGTCGACGGGGATACTCGTGGTGCCGAGCACCGCCTCGGCGCCGCGGGGGACGACGATGTCGCCGTCTGCGGGCGGGCGACACCGGTTCATCACCGCGTCGACGCCGGGGTTCGGCACGGCGACCATCACGCCGCGCGTGGGGCGCATGGGGACGGAGACGCCGGCGAGCGCCGCGCATCGTTCGGCCCAGGGACCGGTCGCGTTCACCACGGCGTCGGCGTGGATCGTCGCGTCGAGACGGCCGCCCACGTCGACGCGCTCGACGCGTCCCGCCGAGACGACGATGTCCTCGACGGGCGCGTGCTGGTGGATCGTCGCCCCGGCCTCGCGGGCGGCGGCGGCGTTCGCGACGACGAGTCGCGACGGCGAGACGACGGCGTCCGGGACGGCCAGGGCGCGCTCGACCGTGGGACTGGTCTCGGGCACGCGCGTCCGGATTTCGTCGCCCGAGAGCGTCTCGACGCCCATCCCGAGGTCGGCACAGGCCGCGCGCTTGCGCTCGAAGTAGTCGGGATCGTCGCCGTCGAGCTGGAGGAAGTAGCCCCCGGTCTCGTCGACGCAGGCGGGCGCAATCTCGCGCAGTACCCGGTTCTCGGCCAGGCAGGCGGCCGCGTCGTCGGGGTCGGTCTCGGCGTACCGGGCGCCGCTGTGGAGGACGCCGTGCGAGCGGCCGGTGGTGCCGGCGGCGAGGCGTCCGCGGTCGACGAGCGTCACCTCGACACCCCGGAGCGCCAGGTCGCGCGCGACGCCGACGCCGGTGGCGCCGCCGCCGATCACGAGGACGGTCGTACGCATGGTCGACGCTGTGCGGGCAGGTCACTTCACGGCGTCGACCGGCTGGTCCCGTGACGCGCCGTTTATCACTCCCGCGCCGCTGGATCGGGTATGGTGCCGCCGCTGGTACTCGACATCGACGGAACGCTGACGCGGTCGACGGGCGGGATCGACCCACGGGTCTTCGAGGCGCTGCCGGCGTGGGACGCGCCGGTCGTCCTCGCGACTGGCAAGGCCTTTCCGTACCCGGTCGCACTCTGTCATTTCCTCCACGTCCCCGAGCGGGTGATCGCCGAACACGGCGGCGTCGTCTACGCCGACGACGAGGTGACGGTGACGGTCGACTCGGAGCGCCCGCGGGCGGCGGCGGCCGCGTTCGTCGAGCGCGGGGGCGACCTGGGGTGGGGCGGAGCCGACACCGTCAACCGATGGCGGGAGACGGAAGTGGCGATCAGCCCCGACGCCGACGAGGCGCTCCTTCGAGAGGTGGCCGCGGAGTTCGACCTCGACGTGGTGGACACGGGCTACGCCTACCACCTCGTGACGCCGGGCGTCGAGAAAGGTGACGGCGTCCGGTCGGTGGCGGCGGCGCTCGGCATCGATCCCGGCGACTTCGTCGCCGTCGGCGACAGCGAGAACGACGTGTCGACGTTCGACGCGGTGGGCGAGTCGTTCGCGGTGGCGAACGCGGACGCCCGGGCACGGGCCGCCGCGGACCACGTCACCGACGGCGCGCACATGGACGGCACGCTGGAAGCGCTGGCGACGCTCCGGTGAGCTACTCCGAGACGGCGTCGTCACACCACGCCACGAACGGGTCGTGCGCGTCGGCGGCGTCGATCCGCTCGACGCACGGGACGTCGTGGGGATGCCACTCGACGACCCGGTCGACCAGGTCGGGGTAGCGGTCGGCGGTGGTCTTCGCCAGCAGGATCGACTCTTCGTCCTCGTGGACGGCGTCGTCCCAGCGGTACGTCGAGGTACAGGGGACGACGTTGACGCAGGCCGCCAGTCGTGCGTCGACGAGACGGTCGGCGAGGTCGGGCGCGGCCGCACGGGGGGCGGTGACGTAGGCCGTCACCGGCGCGCCGGTCGGCATCTACGCGTCGGCGTCCGCCGCGTCCGACTCGACGGGAACGAACGTCCCGTTGATGTCCCACTCGTGGATGCAGTACACTCTCCCGACGACGCGGTCGCCGTCGTCGTCACGCGCGACGCACCAGGTGCCCGTCGCGTCGTTCCAGACCTCCCGCCGCCCACAGTCCTCGCACTGTCGGGCGGTCGGCTTCCTGATCGTGACGCCCATACTCCGAGTAGTGCCGTGGAGGGATTTAATGCTACCCGTCGCGCGCCACTTATGCGTGCGTAGCGGCAGTGACGACCATGGGCTTTCACACGTTCGACAGCGACCGGGCGGACGCGCTCGAAGACGCGGCCGAGCGGTACCGCTACTGTTCGCGCGAGGAACTCCACGGTCTCGTCGCGCCGGACGCGGACATGCGCCTCGCGGACCTCGGGAGCGGCACCGGCTTCTACACCGACGACCTCGCGCCCCACGCGGGGACGGTGTACGCCGTCGACGTGCAGGCGGTGATGCACGATCACTACCGCGAGAAAGGCGTCCCCCCGAACGTCGAACTCGTCGAGGCCGCCGCCGCCGACCTGCCGTTCGCGACGGACGAACTCGACGCCGTCTACTCGACGATGACGTTCCACGAGTTCGGGGACGCCGAGGCGCTGGCGGAGGTGGCCCGCGTCCTCCGACCCGGCGGGCGACTCGTCACCGTCGACTGGGACCGCGACGGCGCCGGCGAGGCCGGCCCGCCGCGCGACGAGACGTACGGACTCGACGACGTCGTCGCTCTCCAGACGGACGCGGGCTTCGTCGTCGAACGCGCCGAGCGGCGGCCCGAGACGTTCGTCTCCGTCGCTCGTATCGTCGACTGAGCAGTAACTGCCTCCATTTCACGTCGTCGAAACAGTTATTTTGACGAACGGTATACGTTTGTCGTGTGTATGTGTAACAACCTCATCGACCCGTACAGTCCGAGTCGGGGTTACTACGAATGCCGTTCCTGCGGGCACCGCGAGACGAGCGAGGAGCGACTGACGACCTGTTCGGCGTGTGGGTCGGACGTCCGAAACCTCGCCGTGCCGCGGGAGTGAGCTACGCGGAGATGGCGATACTGTCGGTGTAGTACTCGAGGACGGCGACGAGAACGGCGCCGACGACGGCCGCGAGACCGAAGATCAGGACGGCGTCGGTCGTCCACCCAACGGCGAGGTTTTCGCCCGCCTTCACGACCGGGGCGCGGAGACCGCCCACGACCAGGCTCACGAGAAAGGAGAGCGTCGCGTATCGGTACCGGAGGAGCGCCCAGCGGACGGCGTGGGCGACGGTGAAGAGACCGACGACGGCGCCGACGAGGAAGGCGAGAACCGTCGTCGCGGGACCGACGAGCGCCTCCGTCGATCCGCCGACGACGAGGTCGAAGAGGCCGTCGACGAAGGCCGTCAACCGCCCGACGAGGAACTCGTACTGGCCGAGGATGACGAGGATGAGTGATCCCGAGATGCCCGGGAGGACCATCGCGCTGATCGCGACGGCGCCGACGGCGACGGTGACGGCCGGCGTCGAGGGGAGGGCGGCCGCGGCGCGGCCGGCCGAGAGGAAAGCGAGCAGGAAGCCGGCGACGGCGGCCGCGACGCGGCCGGGCGTGTCGAGGGACGCCTGCTCCGCGAGGACGACCGCGGAGGCGGCGATGAGACCGAAAAAGAAGCCGAACGTGGCGACGGGGTCGGATTCGAGCGCGACGTGGAGGACGCGCGTCGCGACGACGACGGCGGTGAGGATGCCGGCGCCGAGCGCGGCCAGAAACGCGCCGTCGACGGCGCGGAAGGCTGCCCGCGCGTCGGCGCGACGGCCCGGTAGCGGGGCGGCGAGTACCTCGACGATTCGCGCCGGCGTGACGGCGGTGATGGCGCCGATCAGCCGTTCGTAGATGCCCGTGATGAGAGCGATCGTCCCCCCGGAGACGCCCGGGACGGCGTCGGCGGCGCCCATGCAGATCCCCTTGAGATAGACGACGACCAGCGGCCGAAAGCGCCGTGCCATGCGGCGTCAGGTCCGGGCGACGGCGACCGGCGGTGTCATCGCCGACCGGCGGGTGTCGGTCGTGGGTTCGGGATCGGGCGTGGGTGACGTGTCGTCGGTCGCGTCCGAATCGACCGGCTGGATCGAGTCGGGATCGAGCGATTCGGACTCGTTTCCGCCACCGAGCGTCAGGTTCTGGAGCGGGTTTCTCGCCTCCAGGGCCACCCGTTTCTCACCCTCGATGTCGCCGTTGACCCGGCCCTCGCTCACGTTCACCTGCGAGCGGTACTGCACGAGGGACTCGTTTTGCACCGCCACCGTCGACTCGATGGTGTAGGGACCCGCCGCCCGCACGCTCACGTTCGTGTACCCATTCGACGGGCCGTACTCGTCGTAATCCGTCGTCGAGTAGGGCAGCGTCATCGACAGCTCGCCGTCGTCGCTCGTCCGCGTCTCCTGCGTGTACGTGAACGTCTGGTTGGTCGACGGGACCCGCATCGGAACCGTGGCTCGGACCGACGTGTTCGCCGGCAGCCCGCTGCTCGTGATGGTCGCGCCCGGCACCTTCTCGAAGGTCTTCACCGACGAGGGCTCGTAGAGGGTCTGTGTCTGCGGCGGCACGCCAGTCACGGCGAAGGTCCGCCGCGCCGAGAGCTGGTACTGCGAGGAACTGGTGGCGTTCGACTCGCTCGCCTTCACCAGCCGGTAGTGTTCGAGCGCCGGGACGCGCTCGGACGGATAGTGGCCGACGCCACCGATCTGCGCGGTACCGTCGTTCTCCACGTACGCCCGGGCCTCGGACATGTTGCCGAACTGTCGGAGTACCGACGCGTTACCTTCGGGACCGGCGCGGACGGTGAGCGTCTCGCCGGCCTGTGTCTGGACGCGGCGCTCCTCCCAGTCGACGACGATCGGCTCCGGCTGCATCGAGCTACCGTGGTAGGCGTAGAGCCGCACCATCATGCTGTCGTAGTAGCGCTGGGTTCGCAGGGGGAAGCTCCCGCGGAGGTTGCTGGCGTACACGCGGTTGTAGAAGTCCGTCTGCGAGACGTTCCCCTCGTCGTAGAAGACGATGGGCGCACCGAACTTCGAGTCGGGACTTGTCATCTGCCAGTCCACCATCACGTATCGGGTGCCCGCAGCCTCGGTGTCGCGCTCGCCGAGCGTCTCCTGTGCGGCCGACTCGTTGGGTGCGAGCAGGTAGTTCGCGGCGTCGGTCGCGCCCTGCTGGAACGGGTTGGCGTTCGGAATCCGCTCGCCGCGGACGGTGATCCAGTGGCCGTAGTCCCACCACGACTGGACGCCGTAGGCGCCGTCCGGGTAGTCGTAGTCGTCCGTCCGGTCGTAGGTGCCGTAGTACTCCATCTCGTCGCCGGCGCCGCCGAGCGTGCCGGGGGCGGGCGTGTTCGACTCCATCCACTGGAGCGAGCCGTCCCACTCGGTGACGGGCCCGGGAGTGCTCCCCTGTGCCGCCTCCCAGGCGGTGTTACTCTGGTCGAAGTCGGGGTTCCCGGTGTTGCTGACGTCCATCGGCACGAGCAACACCGGCGTGACGACCAGCATGGCCGCCGCGAGCACCGCCAGCACCTGATACCCCTGTAGATCGCGCAGGGCGCCGAAGCTGGCGCCGTCCAGATCGATGTAGGCGAGCACCTGCCCGATCAGATAGGCGTTCCCGACGGCGACGACCGGCGCGAGGTAGTAGTTGAACCGGACCTGCGTGAACGCCGCCGAGGTGATGAACGCCGCCCAGATCACGAACAGGAGTTTCTCGGCGTCGTAGTTCGTCTGCAGGACGGCGCCGAACAGGATGAGCGCGACGAGCGCGACGCCGACGAGTTCGGAGACGACGCCGAAGGCGTCGCCGATTGCCTCGAACGGACCCGGAATCAGGAAGAGGAGTCCGAGCACGGCGAGCGAGCCGACGGCGTAACCGAGTCGTTCGGTCTCGCCGTCGCGGACGAGCGGCTTCGCCATCAGCCAGATGACGGCCGCGACGCCGGTGAAGAGCGTGAAGCCGTAGTCGGCCATGATGCGGCCGGTCGCGGTCATCTGTCGCTGCTGGAGGGACGTCTGCGAGAGGTACGGCTGTGCCTCGGAGATGGTCCGGGTCGCCGCCCCGGCGCTGAACCCGATGAACCGGAGGGTGTTGGTCTGGATCGTGCGGAACAGCGACGGGAGCGCCACGGCGACGAGACCGACGACGACGACGAGCAGCCCGACGACCGCGACCGGATAGAGCGACCGGTCGAGGTCGCGGTCGTCGAACAGCCGTGCCAGACCGGCGAGGAAGGCGGCACCGGCCGCGACCCCCAGCGCGACGGCGGGCTGGAGGAAGCCGAAGTCGGTCGGGCTGAAGCTCGCCTCCTCGAACTTGAGGAGCATCAACACCGCCGTCACGGCCATCGACACGACGCCGACGAACGCGACCGGTTCGGGCGAGCCGCCGGTGACGTAGTCGCTCGTGAGCTGGTAGAGGAGGTAGGCGCCGAAGATACCGACCAGCAGGACGCCGGGCGGCCACACCCACATGTAGAGGGCGACGGCGACGCCCGCGAGCGCACTCCAGACGAGCGGATTACGGAGCGCGTCGACGTCGCGGTCGAGGACCAGCTCCCACACCGGTTTCTCTCGAACCGCGACGGCGATGGCGACCATGAGCGCGAGCACGGCGAGGGTCTGGAAGAGCGGTTCGACGACGTTGTGGTCGGCGAAGCCGACGAGCCCACGCTGGAGGAACTGTCCCGGCAACAGGAGGAGGACGACTGCACCGAACAGCCCGGCGAGACGACCGGCGAGGCGCTTGCCGATGGCGTAGACCGGCACCGCGATCAGGGCGCCGAACACCGCCGGGGCGACCAGCAGTGCCTTCGCGATCAGCTCCTGAGACGGGCTGCCGAGACCGACCACGAGTGCGGCGGTGGCGACGAGCTGGTCGTACAGCGTGCCGAACTGTCCCGCGTTCGTGCCGTACGGGAAGTTCGTCCACGGGTCGTACGGCATCGTGAAGGGCCAGTGACGCACCGTGTACTCGACCTGACGGAGGTGGTACCAGGCGTCGTTGCCGGAGAAGTACACCGACCCGTCCCGGACGAAGTTGTCGTAAGACTGCAGGCGAATGGCGAGCATGCCGACGACGACGAGGACGAGGGCGGGGATGTGATACCAGTCGAAAAAGAGGTCTGCGACCGACGAGGACCCCTGACGCTGATCGTCGCTCATTGGCCGAACGGACTTGGATTACGGGCATAAACCTTGTTATCTATCGATGTCCGAACGGTCCCGAACGCGCAACGAAAACGCTTATTCGCGCCTCGTCGGTATCTCGACGTCATGCAGGTGTCGGTCGTCGTCTGTACGTACGCGATGGAGCGATACGACGCGTTCACGGAGACCGTCGAGAGCGTCCTCGATCAGACGTACGAGCCGCTGGAGGTCGTCCTCGTCGTCGACGGGAATCCCGAAGTCTACGAGCGGGTCCAGGAGGACTTCTGTGGCCGGCAGAACGTCGTCTGCCACAACAACGACGAGAACCGCGGCATCTCCTACTCGCGGACCAAGGGCGCGGAGCTGGCCTCCGGCGACGTGGTGGCGATGATCGACGACGACGCCGTCGCCCGCGAGGACTGGATCGAATCGCTGGTCGAGGTGTACGAGGAGACCGACGCCGTCGCCGTCGGCGGCGACGTGCGCCCGGACTGGCAGACCGACCGACCCGCGTTCTTCCCCGAGGAGTTCTACTGGCTCGTCGGCTGCGTCGAACCCGGCTTCGCCGAGGACGGCGAGGAAGTGCGAAACACCTACGGCTCGAACATCTCCTTCCGACGGGACGTCTTCCTGGAGGCCGGCGGCTACGACACCCACACCGGACGCCGCGGCGACAAACACGTCCAGGCCCACGAGGCGCCCGTCTGCATCCGCATCCGGGAGCTGACCGGACAGGGGGTGATCTACACCGACGACGCGGTGGTGGAGCACAAACTGTTCGACTACCGCGGCGAGTTCACCTGGCTCGTCGCCCGCTCGTTCTGGCAGGGCTACTCGAAGCGAGTGATGGAGCTGCTGTATCCGGACGAGGACGGCGACGAGACGGCGTACCTCCGCTTCCTGTTTCTGGATCGGCTGCCGCGTCGGCTGAAGGGACTGGTGGCGAAGCCGTCGGTGGCCGCCGTGTTGCAGATCCTGGTGATTCTCGTCTTCACCGGTGCGGTGGGACTGGGCTACCTGTACGGGCTGGCGAAGCCGAACGTCCTGGAGGCGGGGAACGATCCCTGAAGCGGGACGCGGCGGCTATCGGTAGCCGAGGTCTCGCAACCGTTCTTTGACCGCGTCGTCGGTGACGGTCTCGTCGCTCCCCGTCGACTCTGGCTCGTACTCGCCCGTGTCGGCCGCGGTCGTCGTGATCCAGGGCACCTCCCGGAGCGTCCGTCGCGTCCGCAGGCGCGGGTGGCCGTAGATGCCGTGCTCGCCGAACCCGTTCCCGTGATCCGCGGTAACGACCGCGATTTCGGCGTCGACGTTCCGGAGCAGGGTTTCGACGCTGTCGAGCACGTGACGGAGGTTGTCTTCGTAGGCGGTCCACACCCGCTCGTGGCTCACCTCGCCGGCTTCGAGGCGGTCCCAGACCGAGTCGATCCAGACGTTCGTCTCGGGATCGACCGCCGATCCGAGGTCGGGGTCCGTGAGCGAGGGGAAGTGAGGCTGCATGTAGTGGGCGACGGTGCGGTCGTACTCCCCCTCGCGGCACGCACGGATGGTGGCGTCGGTGACGGCGTCGGGCGGGACCGTCCCCCGATTCGCGTCCCATCCGTATCGCCACACCTCGTCCAGCAGGGCGAACTCCGACGCGTCGAGGTAGTCGTTCGAGAAGGGGTTCCCGGTCACGTACGCGGTTCGCGCCATCTCCTCGGCGTGCCGGTCGCGGAAGTTGGTCGCGAGAAACTCCCGCGACGAACTCGACTTCGTGAAGGCCGTATCGAACGTCTCGAGGACGTCGTAGTCGTCGACGACCGACCGAGCCACGTCCGCACGACAGGCGTCGAGGATGACGAGGAGGTCCCACCGCTCTTCGTAGATCTCCGTGCCGATGGCGTCGAACACCGCGTCGACGAACCGCTCTCGAACGGTCGTGAGCGGTCGGCTCGCGAACACGCTCGCCTTCCACACCTCGTCTTTCAGGACCTCGATTGCGTCGCGACTCATCTGTCGTATCGGTCGCCGGGAGGCGCGAAAAGCTTTCGACTGTCGGTGAAAGGCGATAACTAAGTGGTCGGTCGCGTGAGTGTGTACCGATGATCGACCGTGTGCTGGTGACCGGCGGGGCGGGATTCGTGGGCAGCCACGTCGCCGAATTCTACGCCGAACGGGGCGCCGAGGTGACCGTCGTGGACAATCTCAGTCGGATCGACACGCTCGAAACGGCAGACGAATCCCGGGCCACCGGCGCGTACAACTGGCACTACCTCCGGGACACGTACCCCGAGATCGAACTCGTCGAGGGCGACGTCCGCGACGCCGACTTCGTCGAGGACGCCGTCGCCGGACACGACGCCGTCGTCCACACGGCGGGGCAGGTGGCCGTGACGGCCTCGCTCGACGACCCCCGGACCGACTTCGACGTGAACGCCGGGGGAACGTTCAACGTGATCGAGGCGGCACGCGAGGCCGACTCCGATCCGGCGGTCGTCTTCGCCTCGACCAACAAGGTGTACGGCGACAACGTCAACGCGATCCCGATCCGGGACGAGGGAGACCGGTACTGGTACGACGATCCCGAGTTCGAGGCCGGCGTTCCCGAATCGCTGTCTATCGACCAGTGTGAGCACACGCCGTACGGCACCTCGAAACTCGCCGCCGACCTCTACGTGCAGGACTACGCCGCTCGAAACGAGGTCGACGCCGCCGCGTTCCGGATGAGCTGTATCTATGGTCCCCGCCAGTTCGGCAACGAGGATCAAGGGTGGGTCGCACACTTCATCCTGAGCACGCTCCGGGACGAGCCGCTGACCATCTTCGGCGACGGGAAGCAGGTCCGTGACGTCCTCTACGTCAAAGACCTCGTCCGTGCCTACGACGCCTTCCTCTCGGACCCCGGGGGGAAGCCGTCCGTCTACAACGTCGGTGGCGGCGTCGACCACACGACGAGCCTCCTCGAACTCCTCGACCGTCTCGAAACACAGACCGGCAAGCGGACGGAGGTCACGTTCGACGAGTGGCGCGAGGGCGACCAGAAAGTCTACGTCTCCGACGTGCGCCGGGCGAAGCGCGAACTGGACTGGGTGCCCGAGGTGTCGCTCGACGAGGGGCTGTCGCGGTATCTCTCGTGGTACGAGACGTACGAGTCGGCCTGACTACAGGTTCGAGAGGAGCGTTCGGACCCGCTCGTCGTAGCTGTGTTCGGCTCGAACCCGTTCGGCGTACGACCGGAATCGGTCGAGGTGACGTTCCGGGTTCTCCAAGATGTCCGTCGTGAGGTCGACGGTCTCCTCGCGGGAGGAAGTCTGATAGGGGAACTCGAAGCCGAGCACGTCCTCGACCGTCGGGTGGGCTTCGAGGACGAACGGCGTGCCCGAGGCGAGCGTCTCGAAGACGCGGTTGTTCACCATGCCCCAGCGTCGCTGTCCCTCCTTCGTCAGGCCGAACGTGACGAGTTTAGTGTTGTACCAGAGGTTGAGCTGGGTCGGCGTGACGAAATGTGAGACCCACTCGAAGTCGTCGCGGTCGCCGTACGGGCCGAGTACCACCTCGGCTTTCGACCCGTCTTTGTGGTGGCGGCTCCCCGCGTAGCCAAGCCCCGACCGTTCGCCGCCGAGCGGCTCGAACGACTGCGTCCCGAGCGGCAGATAGATCGTGTCGAACCCCCGCTGTGTGGCCTCCGTCTCGCATCGCTCCGAGAGACAGAGGATGACGTCGGGTTCGACGGACACTTCGTCGAGGTAGAAGTCGAGATACGCGGCGGGATCGTCGTCTTTCGGACCGAACGACCACCACCAGTAGCAGTTGATGTCGCCCGGTTCGGGGTTGAACGTCGCCTTGTATCCGCCACAGGAGACCACGACCTTTCCGAGACCGGGATCACCCTCGTCGCGGAGATAGTTCGCGAAGGCGCGGCCGAACTGGCGGATGATCATCTCGTCACCCAGCCCCTGCCCGTGGAACTGGACGGTCGTCTCGGGACCGCGGAAGTCGAAGACGTTCGTTCCGGGCACCTGCTTGCCCCGCCAGGCGTCGATCCCCGTTCGGAGCTCCCGGAGCTTCCCGACCACGTCGGCTATCGAGGCGTCGGGACTACGCATCGAGTTCGTTCTCGCGGAAGTGAGCGATCGTTCGTTCGATGCCGGCTTCGAGCGTCACCGTGGGTTCCCAGTCGAGGAGCTCGCGGGTGCGAGAGAGGTCGGGCTGTCGACGCTGCGGGTCGTCCTCGGGGAGTGGCTCGTACACCACGCCCGAGTCGCCCGCGGACAGCTCGGCGATGGTGGTCGCCAGTTCGTTGATCGTGATCTCGTTGGTGTGTCCGAGGTTCACGACGTCACCGGCCAGTCCCGGCCGCTCCATCATCCGTCGGAACCCGCACACGAGGTCGTCGACGTACAGGAAACTCCGCGTCTGCGTGCCGTCGCCGTAGACGGTGAGGTCGGAGCCGTCCAGAACCTGGCGGACGAACGTGGGGACGACCCGGCCGTCGTCGGGGCGCATCCGGGGACCGTAGGTGTTGAAGATCCGGACCGTCCTGACGTCGACCCCGTGTCGATCCTCGTAGGTCACACACAGCGTCTCGCCGAACCGTTTGGCCTCGTCGTAGCAGGCGCGTTCGCCGCGACAGTCGACGTTGCCGTTGTACTCGAGCGTCTGTGGCGTCTCCTCCGGGTCACCGTACACCTCGCTCGTGCTCGCGTACAGGACGCTGGCGTCGACGTCGGCGGCGAGTTCGAGGACGTTTCGCGTGCCGATGGAGTTGGTTTCGAGGATCTCCTGTGGGTGCTCGCCGAAGTCGACCGGCGACGCACGGGACGCGAGGTGGTAGATGCGGTCGACGTCCGAAACCGGGACGCCGCCACGGTCGAGTTCGGTCGCCAGGTCGGCTCTCACGTCCCCCTCGACGAACGTGAACCGATCCAGATCCTCGAACGGGGCGACGTTCGTCCGGCGACCGCTCCCGAGGTTGTCGAAGCAGACGACGGTCTCGCCGTCGCCGAGCAACGACTCACAGAGGTGCGACCCGAGGAACCCGGCGCCCCCGGTGACCACCGTCGTCACAGTTGGACCTCGCTCGAATCCCCCACGTTCAGGTGGGTCGGCGTCCCCGACACCGACGAGTCGTTGCCGACGATGGTCTCGGAGAGGTTGACCGCGGACAGCTCCGAGCCACGGCCGAGGATGCCGTTCTCGATGCGGCTGTCTTCGACGCGTGCGTCGTCGTCGATACTGACGTACGGGCCGACGACGCTGCGGCGTATCTCGACGTTCTCACCCAGGTCCACCGGCGGGATGATGGCGCTCGTCTCCCCGACGGACGCGCCGGCCTCCCCCGTGCGTTCGAGGAGGACGCGATTGGCTTCGAGGAGCGTCGCCGGCCGGCCACAGTCGTACCAGTCGTCGACGTCGAAGGTCCCGAAGGTCGCACCCTGCTCGATCATCCGTTGGAGGGCGTCGGTCAGCTGGTACTCGTCGCCGGCGCCGCGGACGTCGTTCTCGACGAGATAGGTGAGCGCGTCGAACAGCGCCGTCGTGTCCTCGACGAAGTAGAGACCGCTGATGGCGAGGTTCGAACTCGGATCGGCCGGCTTCTCCACCAGTTCGGCGATCCGGTCGCCGTCGAGGGTGACGACGCCGTAGTTCGACGGCTCCTCGACCGCCTTGACGCCGATGCTCCCGTCGACGTCGCCGAGGGCTCGGTGAGCCGCGAGGAAGTCGTCGTAGTCGCCGTCGAAGAGCATGTCGCCGAGGACGATACAGACCGGGTCGTCGCCGACGACCTCCCGTGTCTGATAGATGCAGTGGCCGAGCCCGTCGGTCTGTGCCTGTTCCACGAAAGAGAGGGAGAGACGGTCGCCGTAGTTCTCCACGGCGTAGTCGACGACGTGCTCTTTCATCACGCCGACGACGACGACGGCCTCGTCGATTGGACCGCCGACCAGCCCGTCGAGAATGTGCCCGAGAATCGGCTTCCCCGCCACCCGAACCATCGGTTTGGGTTTGGTGTGGGTCTGCGGGTAGAGACGAGTTCCCTGACCCGCGGCCGGGATAACTGCCTTCATACCGAGGAGCAACGGCGCACTCTACAAAACGCTTGTCGTCTCTCTCACCGTCCGGTGACGCGGGGCGCGACGACCCAGAGGGATGGGTCCGACCTGCCTGGAGAGAGGGATATAAAGCTATTTCTTCGGCTGGCCGGAGTCTCGAACCATGATAACCGACAAGAACGTCCTCGTCACCGGCGGAGCCGGTTCGGTGGGGCGGATCTTGGTCCGTCGGCTGCTCAGACGGGACCCGAACGTGATCCGGATTTTCGACCAGAGCGAGCCCGGACTGGCTGCGTTCAAATCGGAGCTCGACGACGAACGCTGTCGGTTTCTAGCTGGAAACGTCCGCGACAAGGATCGGTTGGCGCGGGCCGTCGACGGCATCGACGTCGTCGTTCACACGGCGGCGATGAAACACGTCGACATCAGCGAGTACAACCCGTTCGAAGCGGTCAAGACGAACGTGATCGGGCTGCAGAACCTGCTCGACGTCTGTATCGACGCCGACGTCGACAGGTTCGTGTTCACGAGCAGCGACAAGGCGGCCCACCCGGCGAACACGATGGGGACGACGAAACTCCTCGGAGAGCGACTGGTCACGGCCGCGAACAAGTACAGCGGCGGCCACGACATCCGGCTGGCGTCGGTTCGGTTCGGGAACGTGATCAACTCCTCGCAGTCGGTGATCCCGATATTCAGAGAGCAGATCGAGAAGGGCGGTCCGGTCACGCTGACCGACCCCCAGATGAGTCGGTTCTTTCTCACCTACGACGACGTCGCCGAACTGGTGATCGGAGCAATAAAGCACACCGAGGGCGGAGAACTCTTCATCAAGAAGATGGACGCGATACGGATCGAGGACCTCGCGAAGGCGATGGTCGACGCGTTCGCACCCCTGTACGGACACGATCCGTCGGAGATCGAGATCACCGAGACCGGGCGGCGAATCGGCGAGACGTTCCACGAGAGCATCCTCACCGAGCGCGAGGAGGCGCGGACGATTCAAAACGAGTCGCTGTACGCCGTCGTCCCCGAACAGTCCGGCGAAAACGGCTATCTCCACCACGACGGGATCGACGGGTTCCACGCCGTCGACGAGGTCGTTCGTTCCTCGAAGGACGCGAACACGTTGGAACGCGATGAGATCCTCGAGCTGCTCCGAACGGAGTTCGAGGAGGGGATCGCAGAGTGACGGACGGAACCGTCGTGGTGACTGGTGCGGCGGGCTTCATCGGCCGGTGGGTCGTCGACGAACTGCTCGACCGGGGGTACGCCGTCCGCGGCGTCGACGACCTCTCGAACGGGTCGGAGCGAAACGTCGCCGCGTTCGACGACGAGGAGCGGTTCGGCTTCACGGTCGGAGACGTTGCCGACCCGGGCGTCGTCGAGGACGTCCTGGACGACGACGTCGACGCGTGTATCCACCTCGCCGCCGAGATAGACGTCCAGGAGAGCCTCGACGATCCGGCGTCGCACTTCGAGACGAACGTCGTCGGAACCAGACGGGTGCTCGACGCGTGCCGGGCGACGGATACGCGTCTCGGTCTCGTCGGCACGTGTATGGTGTACGACATGGTCGACTCCGAGGAGGGAATCGACGAATCACACCCGGTCAAACCGGCCTCGCCGTACGCCGGGACGAAGCTCGCGGCGGAAAACCTCGCCGAGAGCTACTACCACGGATACGATCTGCCCGTGACGATCCTCCGGCCGTTCAACACCTACGGTCCCTATCAGAAGACGGACATGGCCGGCGGCGTCGTATCGATCTTCACGAGCCGAGACATAGACGGGGAGCCGCTGAAGATCTTCGGCGACGGCACACAGACCCGCGATCTCGTCTACGTGACCGACTGTGCGCGATTCATCGTCGAGGGGACCTTCTCGGAGGCCGCGACCGGGGAAGTCGTCAACGCCGGAACGGGATCGGACATCTCGATCAACGACCTCGCTGAACTGATCGCCAGCGAGGGGACCGAGATCGAACACGTCGAGCACCACCACCCCCAGAGCGAGGTGCAGAAGCTGCTCTGTGACCCGACGAAAGCCGAGGAACTCCTGGGCTGGGAGCCGGAGGTCTCGCTCACGGAGGGCGTCGAGCGCCTCCGGCAGTGGTTGCGAGCAGAGAACGGCACGCCATGACCGACGGGCTGCCGGCACTGTACGGCGGGACGCCGGTTCGGGAGACGGAGATCGGATACGGGAGCCAGAGCATCACCGAGCGTGAGAAGGAAGCGGTGTCGGACGCGCTCGACGGCGACTACATCACGCGTGGCCCGACGGTCGAGGCGTTCGAGAAGCGGGTAGCCGACCTCGTCGGCGTCGACCACGCGGTCGCGACGACGTCGGGGACGACGGCGCTACACCTCGCCGGGCGGGCCGCGGGATTCGGCGCCGGCGACGAGGTGATCACCACGCCGCTGACCTTTGCCTCCACCGCGCACGCGGCCACCTACACGGGCGCAGAGCCGGTGTTCGCCGACGTCGACCCCCACCGTCGCACGCTCGATCCGGCGGCGGTTCGTGCGCGGGCGACGACCGAAACGGCGGGACTGCTCCCGATGCACTACGGCGGTCATCCGGCGCAGGTCGACGAACTGCTGTCGGTCGCCGACGACCACGATCTGACGGTGATCTGGGACGCGTGTCACGCCTTCGGCGGGACGTGGCGCGGGGAGCCGATCGGTGCCCAGCGCGACATGGCGGTGTTCAGTTTCCACCCGGTGAAGAACATCACGACCGGCGAAGGAGGGATGGTCGTCACGGACGACGACGGGCTGGCCGAACGGCTCCGCCGGCTCCGGTCGTTCGACATGAACTACGATCCCGACGGCCACGACGACGAACCGTGGTACCAGGTCGTCGAAGGGGTCGGCTACAACTACAACGTCACCGACCTACAGGCGGCGCTCGGGCTCGCACAGCTCGACCGGCTGGACGCGTTCAAGCAGCGTCGCGACGAGATCGTCGACCGGTACGACGAGGCGTTCGAGTCGGTCGACGGCGTTCGGACGCCGCCGACTCCGGTCGACTCTGATCCGATGTACCACCTCTATGCGGTCGAGATCACCGACGGGTTCGGCTGTGACCGAACCGAGTTCGTCAACGCCATGCACGCGGAGAACGTCGGCGTGCAGGTGCACTACGTGCCCCTCCATTACCACCCGTTCTTCCAGACGGAGTACGGCTACGAACGGGGAATGTTCCCGGAGACGGAGGCAGTCTACGACGGTCTCGCCAGTCTCCCGCTCTTCCCGGAGATGAGCGACGGCGACGTCGAGGACGTGATCGACGCCGTGTGTCGGATTCGCGCCCACCACGCGTGAGACCCGACCCCGGAAGTGGACTCAGTAGGACGACAACAGCCCCTCACCGTCTTCGTCGGTCGTCTCCGCCGCCGGCCTGATCTCGACGTCGACGTAGTAGCGTTCACCCGCGAGTTCGACGTAGGCGTTGTCGAACGGGGGAAACGTCAGCGCCCGAAGGCGGTCGAGCAGTGCTTTCACCCGAACGGTCTCGTCGGGGTCGAGTTCGCACCGCTCGACGAAGTCGGCCGTGGTGTGGGTAGTACCGGCGTCGGCGTCCTGTGGCGTAGCCTCGACCGTGCCGTCCGCTAGCTCCGGCCACACGTCCGTGAATAACTCGAACTGGGCGTCTTCGAGGCGCGCGTGGAGCGTCTTCCCCGTATCCGAAAAGTCGGTCTCCACCTCCCGCCGAGCGATGACGTCCCCGGTGTCGTACTCGGCGTCCATGTAGTGTATCGTCACGCCGGCCGGCGTCCCCTCGATGAGGGGCCAGACGTTCGGGCTCTTCCCGCGGTTGTACGGGAGAAAGGACGGATGGAGGTTGATCGCTCCACGCGGCGGAACCTCGATGATCTCCGGCGGGACGAGGTGGTCGAACCCGACCGAAAGCACGAGGTCCGGGTGTTCCCGGCGGATCAGATCGAGTTGTTCGGATCGCGTGAGCAGGGCCGTCACCTCGACGCCGTCGCGCCGACAGAGCCACTCGTAGATCCGGAAGCCGACATCGTTGATTCCGAGAAAAACGACGTCCATGCCGGAGGGAGCCTCCGAACCGTCATAATGATGACGAACCGGTACGTTCTATGCGACCCCCGGCGAACGCACGGGCATGTCCGTCCTCTGTATCGTCGCCCACCCCGACGACGAGGTGCTCGGCGTGGGTGGGACACTCGCACGGCACGCCGCTGCGGGCGACGACGTCCACGTCTGCATCCTCTCCGACGGCGTGACGTCGCGGTACGACGACGACGACGATGCGGCGAGTGCCGAGATCGAACGACGACGTGAGCGGGCCGAGCGGGCGGCCGAAATCCTCGGAGCGTCGGTGAGCCTCCACGGGTTCCCCGACAACAGCTTCGACACCGCCCCGCTGCTCGACGTCGTCCAGACCGTCGAAGACGAGATCGCGGAGCACGACCCCGAGACGGTCTACACGCACCACCACGGCGACCTCAACGTCGACCACGAACTCACGTGTCGGGCGGTCACGACGGCGACCCGCCCCCTGCAGGACTCCGGCGTCGAACGCGTACTGGCCTTCGAGACGCTCTCCGCGACCGAGTGGTCCGTCCCCTCGGCCGACAACGCGTTCCAGCCCCAACACTTCGTGACCGTGGTGGACCATCTGGACGCGAAACTCGACGCGCTCCGGTGTTACGAGGACGAACTCCGGGAGCCGCCACATCCACGGAACGTCGAGACCGTCAGACGAAACGCGCAAGTGTGGGGCGCGAAGGTGGGCGTCGGGGCCGCCGAACCGTTCGAAGTGATCAGGGAACTGCGGTAAGCCGGCGTCGCTCCGGCGGGACGAAGACCGAGTCTGCGCCCACGTTCGGAGTCGTGTGCGGCATGGGACAGATTAAAACAGCCGCTCGAAATACAGCCACCATGGCTACCGAAGAGGACTTCAGACGAATCGCCGAGGACGCGAGAGAGCGCTTCGAGGATCGCCTCGGCGAGGCGGAGCCGGACGCCACCTCGCTGGGATGGGACTCCAGGGAGAGCATGGAGACGCGGTTCGAGGCGGCCGCGGAGATGTACGACTTCTCCGGAGCGTCGGTTCTCGACGTGGGCTGTGGGTTCGGTGACTTCTATCAGTTCCTGAAAGACCGGGGGGAAGCACCCGAGACGTACTACGGGATCGATATCAGCGACGGTATCCTCGACGTCGCCCGCGAGCGCCAGCCGACAGCCACCTTCGAGAAGCGAAACATCTTCGTCGACTCGTTCGAGGAGCGGACCTTCGACGTCGCCGTCGAGTTCGGACTGCTCAACTACAACCTGGATCGTATCTCGAACGAGGAGTACGTCCGCGAGTACATGCGGCGGACGTACGAGGTGTGCGACGCGACGCTCGTCAACTGTCTGAGCGACTACCGCGAGGGCGACTGGGAGTGGGAGGCGTTCGTCTACTACTACTCGCCGGAGAAAGTCTTCGGGTACGCCCAGGAACTGACCCGCGACGTGACGCTCAAACACGACTTCGAGCCGATCCCGCAGAAGGAGTTCATCCTACTGTTGCAGTGATCGGTAGCCGTCGCGAATCTGCTCTATCGTACCGAGTTCGTTCTCGACGGCGAACAGCAGTAGATCCACGAACGATTCGTCCTGTTCCTCCGCGAACGCCCGCAGATCCGGCTCGTACGACGAGTGAAACTGCGTGAGACCGTAGAGGACGTCCTCGATTGCCACGCCCTCAGAAGACGGGTAGATCTCGTCGAGGAGCGCCTCCAGTTCGAACATCAGGTGCCAGTCCTCTCGGGGAAGCCCGTTGTCGTAGGACGCACAGAGCAGTTCCGTCTGAACGTTGCCCGCACTTCGTCCGATTCCCTGGAAGGAGGCGTCCAGATGCGTTGCGCCGCTCTCGACGGCCGCGAGCGCGTTCTGGAGACCCCAGCCCAGGTTGTTGTGACCGTGGAATCCGATCTCGGCGTCGATGTCCGCGAGCGCGGTCACGTACTCCGTCACGTCGCTCGGAACGAAACTACCCGCCGAATCGACGACGTACACCACCTCGGCGCCGAATTTCGTCGCCATCTCGGCCGCGTCGACGGCTTCGGCGGGCGAGACCAGGTACGTCTTCAGAAGGTTGAACGAGATGGGGACGCCGAGATCGTCACAGGCAGTCAGTAGCTCCGTGGCCCGGGAGGCGTCGTCGGCGTCGACGCCGACACGAATCAAGTCGAGGGCATCCGCATACGAGTCGATCAACTCGATCTCGGACTCCCCGGCGACGGAGGGCAACATGAGCGCGGTCAGTTTGGTGTCGGAGACCGTTTCGGCGGCGATGCGCAGATGTTCCTCGGAAGACGGCTCCGGAACGGGCCGTTCGGTTCCCAGTCCGGTTCCCGGACCGACGTCGATCTTGTCGACGAACGAGAGATCGTCCAGTATCCGAAGCAACTCCCGGAGGTTGTGGGGGTCGAATTTGAAGTCGGACGCGTAGCTACCGTCACGGATTATCTCCTCGGTGAACTCGAACGAATCAGGATCGATCATTGTTGTCGATCAAACTCCGGTCTTGTCGCATAGTGTGTCTGCGTACCACGAGGGCGTTCCGAAATCATTCTTCCCCGATGATGTCGAGCAACGCGTCGTCGCTCGTCTCGATTCGTTCGCGCCACGTCCGTTCCGCCTCCGCCTTCGCCTCCGCCCTCGCGAGGACGTCCTGCGCCTCGTTCCTCGGAACGAAAACGAGCCCGTCGCCGTCGGCGACGACGACGTCGCCGGCGGCGACCGTAGCCCCACCGCAGGTGATGGGTGCCCCCACCGAACCGCGCCGGAACTTCTCCGGCCCCTTCGGCGTGACCGTCCGACAGTACACGGGAAAGTCGATATCGTGGTGGGCGGAGCTGTCTCTGGCGGCACCGTCGATGACGACGCCCTCGATCCCCCGTTCCCGGCTATATCGACTCATGATCTCGCCCCAGACCGCACGCTCGCAGAAGCCATCCGCATCGACGACGACGACGTCCCCTGGCTGGGCGAGTTCCAGCGCCTTGTGGATCGCGTAGTTGCTCCCCGCGGGCGTGTTCACGGTGAGTGCCGTGCCGACGAGCGGGGACTGCCGACTCACTAGCGGAGAGAGCTCCGTACACACGCGGTCTGATCGCTCGATCACGTCGGCGACGACCGCCGTGGGAAGGCCATCGTACCCGTCCAGGACGGGACGTTCTGGTCGGGGGAAATCCCCGTGGAGTTCCATCGACACACCGTTTCGCATGGCACCAATTATCTCTTGCTGTTACTACATCGTCGGGCGGGCGGGCCCGTCACCGTGTCGGATCGGCCGCCACCAGTCGAGTCGCGGAGCGCGTTACGGTGGAGCGACGCACAACGAAAAGCCTTTCTTGACCCACAGGGATTCACATACATCTTCCATGGGGCATTCCGTGACCCACTCGCCCTTCCACACCACGTTCGAGATAGACGGCGTCCCGGTCGGTTCGGGGGAGCCGACCTACGTCATCGCTGAGATCGGCTCCAATCACGGCCAGGATCTCTCACAGGCGAAAGCCCACATCGACGAAGCCGTCTCGGCCGGTGCCGACGCCGTGAAGTTCCAGACGTTCCGGTACAGCGATCTGTTCCACGACGAGACCACCGACGAAGAGGTTCGAGCGTTCTTCGAAGACGTCTCCTTGCCGTTCGACTGGCACGACGAACTACAGCGGTACACGAACCGACAGGGGGCAACGTTTCTGTCGACACCGACACATCCCGAAGCAGTCACGCTACTCGAGGAGATCGACGTCCCGGCCTACAAGATCGGCTCGCCACAGGTCGCTACCGATCCCGACCTCATTTCGGAGGTCGCGTCCCTCGACAAGCCGATGCTCGTCTCGTCGGGACTGAGCGGCTACGGCCCGGTCGAAGAGGCACTTGAGACGTGTCGCTCCCGGGGCCAGTACGACGTCGCGGTCCTGCACTGTGTCTCCGAATATCCGGCCGATCCGTCGGACGCCCAACTGCGCCGGATCGACCGACTGAAACGAGCCTTCGGGACGATAGTCGGGTACTCCGATCACACGGAGAGTCGCACGATCCCGGTCGGTGCGGTCAGTCTCGGGGCCGACATCGTCGAGAAGCACTTCACGCTCGACCGGAGCCTCGACGGCCCGGATCACCCCTTCGCGCTCGAACCCGATGCGTTCGGAGAGATGGTCGACAACATCCGCGAGATCGACTCCGCGATAGGGAGCGGACTGAAGTTCGGCCCGTCGGACGCGGAGACCGAGATGCTCGAGGAGGTGCAGCTGAAACTCGTCGCCGACGAATCGCTTCCGGCCGGAACACCGATCACCGACGAGCACGTGCGCCTCCGTCGGTCCCCTCGTGGCATCCCTCGGGAGACCCTCTCTCGACTGATGACCGACGGCGTAGTGACGGGGACGGATCTCGAACCGGGCGATCTGATTCGATGGCGCGACCTCGCTGATCAAACATGAACGCACCAGACCTCTCCGAGACGACGCTGTACGTGCAACGCGCACTCTGGGAACAGAAGCCGCTGATAGAGGCGGCACAACGGTACGGAGCAACGGTCGTCGCGGTCGATTCCGACGAAGATGCGGCCGGCCGGGAGGTCGCCGATACGTTCGTGCAGGTCGACAGCTTGCGCGACGTCACGGAGTGTCTCGACGTCGCACGGACACACGACGTCGACGCCGTGACGACCGACCAGTGTGACTTCTCGCTGTTTACCACGTCCTACATCGGAGCGCGACTCGACGTGCCGGCGGCGTCGCTGACCGCGGCTCAGAACACGACGAACAAAAAGCGGATGCGACGGGCCGCGGCGGATGCGGTCGCCCACCCGGACTACCGAATCTGTTCGACCGAGGCGGAAGTGCGGACTGCGGTGACCGAGATCGGCCTGCCCGTCGTAGTCAAACCCGTCGACAGCAGGGGGGCCTTCGGCGTCCGCCGCGTTACCGACCCCGAGCAGGTCAGGGGCGCGTACCTCGACGGCATCGCGAATTCGAGCGCTCGCGAGCTGATCGTCGAGGAGTTCGTCGATGGAATCCCAATCACGGTAGACGGCTACTACGCCGACGAACATCGGTCGTTGGCCACCGCGTCCAAGGATACCCCGCTCGGAAACCTCGATCCGGATCGGGAGTTGACGTATCCGGCACAGATCTCCGAACGGAAACGTGACGAAGTGAAGAGACTCACGGATTCGCTGGCGGAGACGCTGGACATCTCGTTCGGCCCGACCCACGCGGAGTACATCCTGACGGACGACGGAACGTTCCACCTGCTCGAGTTCCACAACCGTGGCGGAGGGCTCCAGACCTCCACGTCGCTCGTCCCGGCACTGACGGGGTTCGACGTCGCGACGCAGTTGCTGTGTGACGCTATCGGAACTCGCTCGGGACAGGAGGGGGGTTCGTTCCCGGTCGAACGAGCGGGGATCATCCGCCCGATCCATTTCGAGTCGGGCACCATCGTGGAGATCGAGGGGCTCGATAACGCCCGCGCCGACGAGGACGTCCTCGTCTTACAGCTGTTCGTCGAACCCGGGGACGAGATCGAGGAGTTCGAACTCGCCACCGAAGCTCATGGTGCACTCGTAACGGTCGGAGACACTGTTGCTGACTCAAGACAACTGGCAGACACTACCGAAAGTGCCATCCAGATTCGGTACGAGTGAGTAACACGGCACAAGATTTATGATTTGAAAACGAGCAATTCCGGTATGGTCTCGCAGTCGGCAGAACCAACGCTCAGGAAGTTTTCGATCCACGATTCGGAGGAAGATATCCTGGAATTCTACCGCGAGAACGGATACGCCGTTCTCAGCGATGTGTATTCCGACGAGGATGTCTCCCGTATCAGATCCCAGATTAGAAACATTCTAGAAACCGAAGCGGCTCGCGAACTGGGGGAGGGTCCTGGCGCCGAGTTCGACACGTATCTACGGGACCTGTTCGGGATCAGCGACGACTACAGGTCGAACCTCTACGAGACGCTCCAAGATATCAGCGCGCTCCACCGACTCGCCATCCACGATAACGTCTTCCAAATGTTGGACCTTCTGGGGATCGAGGAGCCTGCACTCCGGGACAAAGGGGGACTCGGACTCCGAATCGACATCCCGAGCGAGGACGAATTCCTGTCGCCGACCCACCAGGACGTCTATCCGATGAAAACGGAGAACTGCGCCAACTTCTGGGTTCCGTTGCGATCCGTGACCCCGAACAGTGGGGCACTGAAAGTGTTCCCGGGAAGTCACGAGATCGGCGCCGTTCCGGCCGAGGAGAAGTTCGTCCGGAAGTACAAAGGGAACTCGAAACAGGGTATCCCCGAATCGTTCACCGCGGATTACGAGGAAACGTACGCGTCCCTGGACGCGGGTGAGGTGCTCGCGTTCCACCCCTATCTCCTGCATCAATCCACGACGAACCGGTCCGACGACATCCGGTGGACCGCCACGATCCGGTTCGACGACGCGACGTCAATCGAGTGGCTGCGGGAGGAGAAGAACCCGTACCTCGACTACCGGCGACCGGAGCTACTGTAGTCGATCACCGACGGACCCGGGCGCGGGGTCCCGAATCGGCGATTTTAGGCTTCGAAACATTCAATACTGGCTGGAAAAGTGACCTCGACCGTGACAGTAGAACGGATCGTCGACGTGCACACACATCTCTACGCCGAACCCGACTACTCGGTCGAGTCGAACCTCGCCGACTTCGACGTGGCCGAAATCGCCGCCGACTACGTAAACCGTCTCGAAACGTCCCCGGTCGACCACGCGATAGCCATAGTCATGGACGAATCGCTCGTTCTGGACGAGGACGCCCTCTCGGAGCTTGTCGCAGCGCGTGACGCCTCCGGGCTGTTTTCGCTCGTCTTCCTGGTCGATCCGTTCGCGGCGGACGCCGAAGCGCGCATCGAACGGGCGGCCGAAGCCGGTGCCGTCGGGATCAAACTCCACCCGTATCAGCAGAACATGGGGGACGCAGACGACTTCCCTCGAGTCGCCAAGGTCCTTCGAACCGCCGAGCGTCACGACCTCGTGACCATCATCGACGCCGCGTACGGGGAGACCCAGATGTACAACTACAACGGCGTCCGCCTGGGCCACGCCATGGCCAAAGTCGTCGACTCGCCGATCCTGCTCGCCCACGGTGGGGCAGTGAAGGTACTCGACGCCTTCTCGACCGCGGTGACGTTCGACAACGTCTATCTGGATACGTCGTTCTCGATTCCGTACTGGGAGGGGAGTTCGGTCGTTCAGGACTACGTCTTCGCCATGGAGAAGATGTCGATGGACAAGTGGATGTGGGGGACGGATATTCCGTACATGGGGCTCGAAGAGTCGTTAGAGGCCGCACAAAGCCTGCTGGTGGAAAACGAACTCACCGACCACGCGGACGCCCTCTTTCACGAGAACGCCACAGCGCTGTTCGATCTGTAAACCGCCTGGACGTTGGGGGCTGTAGCGAGTCGGTTCCCCGGTGTGCCTCTCCATTCCTGACAAAAACAAAACACAAAATAATTCAACTGGTTTTCTAATACATTCCAAGTGTGCCGGTCGATAATCCAATTACGAACTATAGCTACGATCTCGGAAGTGTTAAAAAAGGCATAAAAAATCCGAGGCTGTTTCTCAGGGAGCTTCGATACAACCTCGAAGCCCTCGCCAACCCGCTCTTCAGGCGAGTGAACAGCTACATGTTCCGACGGGAACACGGCCGCGGGGCGGATTTCGTCTCCGAGGACTGGGACACCATGATCATCCTCGACGCCTGCCGGTACGACGTCTTCGCGGACAGACACACGTTCGACGACGGCGAGCTGGACTCCCGCATCTCGCGAGGGAGTAACAGTTGGATGTTCGTAAAAGAGAACTTCGAAGGGAGACAGCTACACGACACCGTATACGTCTCCGCCAACCCGTGGTCGGCGAAGCTGGACGAAGGAACGTTCCACGCGTCGATCCTGTTGCACGACGAGTGGGACGCCGAAGAGCGGACGGTCATGCCAGCGGATGTGACGGAGGCAGCCAGGGATGCCCACGAACGGTTCCCCAACAAGCGGATCATCGTCCACTACATGCAGCCCCACACCCCGTACATCGGCTCGAAGGGTCACGAACTGCGGGACCGCATCCCCGGCGAACACCGGGGGTGGCACAAGTACAACGGTCTCCAGCGAGACGAGATCGGTCCATACACGGGCGACAAAGAGCAGCTCCTCGAGGGGACGTCGATCTGGGACGCGGTCAGGGACGGACACGTGAGCGACGACGAACTGTGGGAGGCGTACTGCGAAAACTTCGACGTGGTCGCCGACCACGTGTCCGATCTGTTGGAGACGATCAGCGGGAAGACGGTGATAACCGCCGACCACGGCGAGTTGCTCGGCGAAAGGATCTTCCCGTTTCTCAGCAAACAGTACTCCCACCCGTGGGACGTCAAATCCCCCGAACTGTGCCGTGTTCCGTGGTTCGTGATCGAGGACGGAGAGCGCCGATCCGTGGAGGCCGCCCCACCGGTCGGAAAAGAGGGCATCGACCGGGACATGCTCGGCGACCGGGATATCGTCAAACAGCGGCTGCGTGATTTCGGCTATCTACAGTAGTCGGGGGGACAGCCGGTCGGTGTGGCCCCGCACGTAACGAACCCGACGCTTTTAACGCGTGCCCGAGTACGATTGCATCGGGTAGTGGACGGTGGCACACGTGACACGAACGCGAGACAGTCGGCCGATTATCCTCTTCGACGGGGTCTGTAACCTCTGTAACTCCTTCGTCAACTTCGTCATGGATCACGACGGCGGGGCGTTCCGGTTCGCCTCGATACAGTCGGAAGTGGGGAGCGAACGGATGCGCGACGCCGGCCTGTCCCCCGACGACTTGGAGACGTTCGTCGTCGTCGACGGCGACGACGTCTACACGAAATCCGACGCCGGTCTGCTGGTGCTCCGACATCTCGGACTGCCGTACTCGCTTCTGTCCCCCGCCGTCGTCGTTCCCTCGGTTCTCCGTGATCCCGTCTACGAATTCGTCGCCGAACACCGATACGAGTGGTTCGGCAAGCGCGACACCTGCCGCGTTCCCACCGAGGAGACGAAAGACCGGTTCCTCTCGGAAGATTTCTGAACCGCCGTCGTCCAACAAGAGACGTGACCACGGACGTACTCATTCACGCGAACACGGGCGAAGACGTCGGTCTCGGGCACGTCGTTCGCTGCCTGACGCTGACTGCGGAACTGCAGTCACGAGACATTGCGACGGAGCTACGTCTCAGGGACGACGAGAAGGCGGCGGCGTTCGCTCGTGAGGCCGGCGTGGCGCCGACGACGTCGTCCGGGATCGACCTGTCGAACTCCCCTGCGGACGTCGTCGTCGTCGACTCGTACGACTTCACCGCCGAGAACTTCGAACGGTTGTCGGCGGACAAGACACTGGTCGTCATCGACGAACTCGGGGATCGGCACATCCCGGCTGATCTCGTCGTCAACAACAACATCTACGCCGATCAGATCGACTACCCAGCTGCCGAGGCGGTGCTCCGTGGCCCCGAATACTGTATGCTGCGCGAACCGTTCCGTGACGTTGAGGCGCCGACCCACCACCAGCCACCGGAATCCGTACTCGTCACCGTCGGCGGTGCCGATCTGGTAGATTCGTTCGTCGACGTACTCGGGGCGACGGCAGCTGTCGCGGGCGAAGCGACGATAGACGCCGTGGTCGGACCGTACTTCAATTCGCCCGGTGACGCGCCGGAAGCGGTCGTCTTTCACCGCGACCCCCCTGACATACAGGAACTCATGTGGGAGGCGGACGTGGCCGTGAGCGGGGGTGGGCAGACACTGTACGAACTGGCCGCCTGCGGAACACCCGCGGTCGCGCTCACCCTCGGCGCTGATCAGGTGCGCAACGTAGCGGGCTTCGAGACCGCGGAGTTCTGTCTCGCGGCCGGATCACCGGCCGAACAGGGGTTCGACGCCCAGTTCCGCACCCACCTCGAGAATCTCTGTGGAAACGTCGAACGACGGGGGCGGATGAGCGACCGGGGCAGGTCGCTCGTCGACGGGAACGGCGTCGTCCGGGTCGCTGACCGGCTCGAAGAGTACGTGTGAGCCGGCTTGCTCGGCCGCCAAGAGGGTTACAGGAGCTTTATCTGTCTGAGTGAGGGAGATCAGGGAGATGAGTTCGAGTTCGGTGCGCGAGATCTCCCGGGGGCTGTACGATGGCGTCTTCCGCCACGGTCTGTTCGTCCTCACGCTGGTCGTCTCGCTGTCGTATCTTCTCAGTGGCTTCCCGTTCGCACCCTTGTTCGACGACGTCGCCGGGCTTCGTGCCGGCTTCCGGGTCGCGTTCGGCGTCGTCTTGTTCGCCAGTCTCTACCGGACACGGTACGCGTTACCCATCCTGTACGGCCACGAGGCAGTGCGTCGAAACGGACAGCGGTGGCCGATTGTCGCCACCTACCACGCACAGTTCGTCCTCGTCGGACTACTCACGGTCGGTCTGTTCACGGAGCTCGTTGCACTGTTGCTTCTCGGCGTTCGGATGCTATTCGTCGAGCGCACCAAACGGTTCGGCCTCGAAAACACGCTCAACCAGATGGTGATCGTCCACCTGCCGTTCCTGGGGGTCGGTGACAGGTACTCCCTCGACGCTCTGCTCGGAATCCAGACGCTCGTCGCGAGTCCGGTCATGTTCAACTCGCTGTTCGTCCTCGTGGGTGTCATGACGGTGTCGGGGGCGTACCACAAGTTGGGCAGCGACATCTGGCGTCGCGGCGACGCCGTGCGAGCGTTCCTGAGCCTCCCGCACCTCCGGCTTTCGATGCTCAGTGGTCTTTCGATGCCGATTCCGTGGGCGCTTTCGGCCGCCCTCTCGTATACGATGATTCTCGGTCAGGGACTCCTGCTGTTCAGCCTCGTCAACAAGTGGCTCTTTTTGGCCGTCGCATTCCTGTTCGTCGGCTTTTCGATAACGATGTTCGCGGTCGTCGACCTCTCATACATCGGACAGACGTTCCTCGCCGTGTTCGCGCTGTACGGCGGCACGGTCGCACTGAATCTCGCGTCGTATCCGTCCCCGAGTACGATGCTCACGCCTATGGTGACCCCGTTCACCGTGATTGCCGTGGTTATCGTCGTCCTCGGACTGTCGACCGTCCTCGAGACGGACGCCACCGTCGGAACGCCGCTCAGGACGGCCTCGCGGCTCCTCAGCGGACAGAACGCGCCCGTGAAACCGTTCAACGAACAGCACCTCGAAGGGATCAACACGTTCCGGTTCGTGTACGAAGATCCGGAGACTGGAGAACGACGACCCGTCCTCGAGGTGTTCGACGAGGACGGGTGGCAAAAGCAGTGGTGCTATCCACGGTATTTCCAAGCGTCAGTGTACGTCGTGACGGACTACTGTCTGGCCGTACAGCACGACGGGATGCCGGTATCGGAGAAGCTCCCGGAACTGATCGACCTCTGCCGTGCGGGGTTGGAGGCCGCCGGCGAGGAGTACGGGAACATCTACCTCGACATCAAGACGTTCGACGGCAATCAGCAAGAGTATCTCGAAGCCGAGTGGCAGCGGATAGGCGTCTGTCGATTCGCCGAGGACGGCGTGGAGTGGGATCGGCTGAGCGATCCGCCGAAGGTAGAGACGCATCCGCGACTGGACTTCGAGTTCGACAACTCGTGAGTTGCGAGAAGCGGCGTCGAAAGTCCTAACCAACCCGGCGGTAAACGCCGCCTATGGTCGTTTTTAGCGTTCAGGCACGCATGGGATCGACCCGCCTCCCCGGGAAGGCGTTGTTGCCGCTGGGTGAGCGCCCGATCCTCAAGTACGTCGTCTCCCGCTGCCGGTCGGCGACCAGCGGTGGCGAGGTCGTCGTGACGACCGGGGACGCGCCACCGAACGACGCCATTCGCGAGTGGTGCCGACGGGCGTCGGTCACGTGCGTGACCGGGCCGGAAGAGAACCTGCTCGAACGCCATCGAGAGGTAGCGGCGGTCACCGACAGCGACGTACTCGTCCGGATCACCGGCGACTGTCCGTTCGTGCCTCCGGAAGAGATCGACCGGGTGCTGGACCACCACCGGGAAGCGCCAGCAGCGCTGACGACGAACAACTCGGAGCGGATGCCAATCGGTACCGCCGTCGACGTCCTCGACCGTAGCGTGCTGACGGAACTCGCCGAACGGGGTGCCACGCACCCGGTAGCACCACTCCGAGACCCCGACTCCTCGTGGATGGTTCGTCTCACGGACTCGGATCGGTGGGCCGCCTTCGGAGCGCCACACACCGCCGTCGACACCCCGGAAGACTACTGGAACCTGGTAGACGCCGTGGACGCGGTGGGCACGGACCCCTATTCCGTAACGGCGTGGCTCGCAGAGCGGGACGGTCGGTAAGACACAATCTATAAAATCGCCCGCGAACTCTACCTTCCCGAATGACAGAGAAACTGCTCTTCGACGACGGGTCCAAGTTCGTCTCACTTGGCGGAGCGTTCACGACACACACGTCGTCGGAACGGCCGAAAAAGTGGCCGGACGTCTGGACGGTCCCCAAAGAGGCAGTCGTGAGCGAGGGCGCTGCCATCGAACTCCCGCCGGAGGTCGAAGATGTCGCTATCGGTCCCGAGATTACAGCCGTCGTCGGCGAGTCGATGTACCGGGTCGACGAATCCGACGTGGCGGCTTCCATCGCCGGCTTCACCGTCTCGACCGACGTGAGCGCGAAAGGAGAGTGGCCGGGGTACGCGAACGAGAACCATCCCCACATCACGGGCACGGGGTACAAGATCTTCCCCACGTTCCGTCCGACCCTGTCGACGTACGAGCCACTGAGCATCGAGGACGCCGTCGACCTCCACGTCGAGGGGATCGTCGACGGTGAGACCGTCGTCGAGGGATCAACCGCGAGCATGGGCTTCTCGATCCCCGAGATCTTCGCTCACGTGAGCAAAATTATCAAACTCGAACCCGGCGATCTCGTCGCGCTCGGTGACCCAGGAAATCCGAGTCGGTTCATCGACGACGCCTCGACCGTGACCTCGCGCATCCAGGATATCGGCGAGTTGACCAATCCGGTGCGCCGGATCGACGACGGCTGAACCGGCGACACCGCTGCGGGTGTCGCTCGGCGGCGGGACGACCTTTCGCAAAGCCGAAGTAGTAACGGTGGCGTGAGTGGAGGCATATGAGTCTCGAGCGAACTGTTTTCGAACTGGCCGCCACGGTGGGACAAGCCCAACGGCTCCTGACGGCCTACGAAGCCGTGACGGGCGATCTGCCGGGCGATCAGAGTCTCTCCGTTTCGGACGAGATCCGGGCCCATCACCTCCCCGAGTCCGAGCGCGAGGGATACGTCCTGTTGCCGTTGATTCCGGGCTATCGAACGCTAGCGCTCCGATTTTGTGTGTTGGGCCACGCGTTCCGTGCGCGGGGGTACGAACCGCTCGTCCTGCGCGACGACGCGAACTTGCCGATACGACCGGAACTCACCGTCGACAACGAACGGAAGGTGCTGAGCGTCGAGGGATGTCGATACCGGGCCAGACGCTACCCGGAGTTGTTCGGTATCGAGACCGTGAGCATCGGCGAGGCGCTCGACGGGTCGTCCGAGCGTCCGACCGTCGGGGACCTCGACGAGACGGAACTGCGTTCGGTGACGTACCGCGGGGTCGACGTCTCGAGCTGTGCGATGGCATCGACGAGAAAGTACCTGAAGGAGTACAGCTTCGACCTGACCGATCCGGAGCCACGGCGGGTCTTCGAGGACTGCCTGCGTGGAGCGATGATGATCGCGGACTCGACGCGGGAACTGATCGACAGCTACGACATCGAGGTCGCACTCGTCAACGAAGCTCACTACATCCAGGGACGGGTGCCGCTCGACCTCTGTGAGAGCGCCGGTGTCAACGTGTACAGCCAGAAGAACGGCTACCACCGCGGGAAGATCATGTTCGGGACCCCGGCGAACCGGGATTACATGGGACAGTTCGCCGACGAGGATCTGACCGCCAGCGCCGTCGACACGACCCTCTCGAACCGACAGCGGGAGCGGATCGAGAGCCTGATGGAAAAGCGTCGATCCGGAACGGTGACGCCGTATAAATACACCACGGACAACGAGTCGTCGGTCGACACGGAGCGGGACAAACTGGTCGGGATCTTCTCGAACATCCTGTGGGACGGCGCCCTCGAACCGGAGCAGTCGCTCTACCGGGACGTCCGCGAGTGGTTCGACGACACCGTCGAGGCAGCGGCTCGAAACGCCGACACCCAGTTCGTGATCAAGGCGCATCCGGGCGAGGCCAAGCGAAACACCAACGAGGGTCTCGCCGACTGGGTCGAAGAAGATTACACCCCGCTCCCGGAGAACGTCGACTTCCTCCCCCCGGACACCGAGGTGAACACGTACGCACTCATCGACGACCTCGACGCGGGCATCGTCTACGCGTCCACCGTCGGACTGGAGATGGCCCTCGACGGCGTGCCCGTACTGGTGGGTGGGTATCCACCGTACCACGGCTTCGGGATCACGCACGATCCCGCCAGCAAGTCGGAGTACGTCGCGCAGATCCGGAACGTCGGTGCCCTGGAGCACAGTGCCGAGCGGAAGCGGCGGGCGTGGCGGTTCGCCTACTTCCTGTTCGTCTGCAAGCATCTGGAGTTTCCCCCACTGGCCGATCCGGAGGGGGACGTCCGGCTGACACACGAGGACATCGTGAGCGACGACGGCGTCTACACGTCCATGGTCGATCAGATCCTCGCCCGCGAGGAGGTGATCCAGCCGGGATGTCTGGGGTTGAAGTGAGCTGGCAGGGCCGGATCAGACGAACTTCGGGAGGTTGTCCGAGACGGTCGTTCTGAAGGAAGGGGAGAGACCGAACAGGGAGACGAAGTACAGCCCGGCCCCTGACGCGACGAGGAGCAACACCAACGCGAAGTTGTGCTGGAGGAGCGCGTAGGTTCGTTCGAGCTGGAGCAGTCCGAAGACGTAGCCGCCCATGATCGTCGCCGCGAGTAGCTGTTTGGAGATGTCGACGTACGGCACGTCGAAGGAGATCAGTCGCGTGAGGTAGTAGTACGCCAGAATCATCGCGAACCCGGTCGAGAGGGCCGTGGCGGCGGCGGCACCGAGCCAGCCGAACCAGTAGACCAGTCCGACGTTCAAGACGACGTTCGACGTGATGAACACGGCGTTGATCCGAAACGTGACGTCCACTCGATCGAGACCGTTGAACGCGGTGATCATCTGTCTGTAGTACGACCGCAAGAGCACGGCGAGCAACAGCGTCACCAGCACGGTCCCGCCGACCTGGAACTCCTGACCGTAGATGCGGAGGATTCGCCGGCTCAGGAGCAGTCCGCCGACCATCCCGGGCAGGAGGATCAATCCCGCGTATCGGAGCGCGTCGGTGAAGATCGGCGCCGCCGCCTGATCGCCCTCGGTGGCCGAGAGGTTGCTGATCTGTGGGAATATCGCGTTGCTGACTGCATCGGAGAAGGACAGAAAGAACGTGCTGATCGTCCAGCAGACGGAGTAGACGCCGATCAGGTCGGGGGAGACGAACAGTCCGAGGACGGCGATGTCGGCCCAGCCGAACACGCGGTTCTCCACGCCGCCGAGCCACGAGAACTTCGCGTACGAAAAGAGGCTCTCGAAGTGGTGTTTCGACGGACGTGCAATCGAGGGGGCGACGTACCAGAGCCCGATCACGCTGACCGACAGGAATCCGACCGCGTTACCGATGAGTAGTCCCACGAGTCCGAACGTCAGGAACACCAGGCCGACCTGTGAGAGGCTGCGGATCAGCATCCGAACCGGGATCAACATCCCCATGACGTGGACGAGATCGAACCCTTGGAGCGTGTTCGTGACCAGCGAGTCGAGCAACCGTACCAGCAACAGCAAAACGACGAAGTGAACGAGGGGTTCCCCGAGATACGCGTTCAGTTGTCCGCCGAAGGCGTACACGAGCGTCGTCACGACGAGGAAGGTGCCCGCGATGCTCAACAGCCCGGCGGTGAAGTACTCCGCTCGCTGTTCGCCCTCGCTCAGCCGTTTGCCCACCGCACCGGTGATCCCGCCGGTCCCCAGGATGCCGACCCACGCCACGACCGCGAGAACGAGGGAGTACCTTCCGAGGACCGAAGCCCCGAGATAGCGGGCGAAGTAGATCGTCGCGACGAATCCGACGATAGAACCGACGACCTTCGAGACGAAGAAGACGACCGAGGTCTGTCCGATCCGCATTGTAGTCGGTGATCACTCGGCGAACAATGGAAGTTCCGGTGTCGGGCGTCTCCGAAACGTGGGCGCCGAAGTGCGCCGCGGGCGGTCGGCGCGGCCGCGAACCGTGGTCCCGGCACCGAAGACGAACGTATTTGTCACGAGACCACTAGGTGTAGCGCATGAAAGCAGTCATCCTCGCCGCCGGCAAGGGCACGCGCCTCCGTCCGCTCACCGAGGACAAACCGAAGGTACTGGTCGAAGTCGACGAGACGCCGCTGATCGAGTACGCGTTCGACTCGCTGATCGACATCGGCGTCTCGGAGTTCGTCGTCGTCGTCGGCTACAAGAAAGAGCAGATCATGGAGCGCTACGACGACGCCTACGAGGGCGTCCCGATCACGTACACGCACCAGCGCGAGCAACTCGGTCTCGCTCACGCCCTGTTGACGGCCGAGCCGTACGTCGACGACGACTTCATGCTCATGCTCGGCGACAACGTCTTCGAGGCGAACCTCGGCGACGTGGTCAACCGGCAGGCCGAAGAGCGGGCCGACGCCGCGTTTCTCGTCGAGGAAGTCCCCTGGGAGGAGGCGTCCCGCTACGGCGTCTGTGACACGAACGAGTACGGCGAGATCACCCGCGTCGTGGAGAAACCGGACGATCCGCCGTCCAATCTGGTGATGACCGGGTTCTACACGTTCACGCCGGCCATCTTCCACGCCTGTCACCTGGTCCAGCCCTCGGATCGGGGCGAGTACGAACTTCCGGACGCCATCGACCTGTTGATCCAGAGCGGGCGGACCATCGACGCGATCCGGATGGACGGCTGGCGGATCGACGTCGGGTTCCCCGAGGACCGCGACGAGGCGGAGCGTCGGCTCGTGGAGGGCGAGGCGGCGGGCGTCGACGCCGAATCGGGGTAGCCCACGGCGGCGCCGACGGATGGGAACGACTTTCCCGCTTCCCCGAAGAGGAACCACTATGTCGGGGTCCGACGGCGTCTGCGTCCTCGTCCCTACGCTCGACGAGGCCGAAACGGTCGGCGACGTGATCCGAGACTTCCGCGCGGCAGGCTACGAGAACGTGCTCGTCATCGACGGCGGCTCGACGGACGACACCCAGTCCGTCGCCCGCGAGGCCGGTGCCCGCGTCGTCGAGCAGACAGGCGTGGGCAAGGGACAGGCGGTCCGGGAGGCGGTCGCGGAGCATATCGACGCCGACTACGTCCTGATGCTCGACGGCGACGGCACCTACGGCGCCGACGACGCCGAGGCGATGCTCGACCCGCTCCGGGCGGGCGAGGCGGAACACGTCATCGGGAACCGCTTCGCCGACATGCGCTCCGGAGCGATGACGGTTTTCAACCGGATCGGCAACCGCCTCATCAACGCGGCCTTCGGCGTCATCCACCGCGAGTCGTTCGACGACATCCTCTCGGGCTACCGGGCCTTCACCCGCGAGTCGTTCGAGCGGATGCACCTCACCGCCGACGGCTTCGGCATCGAGACGGAGATGGCCGTCGAGTGTGCGAAACGGGGGATTCCGACGACGGTGGTGCCGGTGACCTACTACCCGCGACCCGCGGGGTCGAACACGAACCTCCACCCGATACGGGACGGGGGGATCATCTTCCTCGAACTCTACCGACGGGCGAAGACCAACAACCCCCTCTTTTACTTCGGGAGCCTCGGCACGGTGTCGACGGTCTCGGGGGTTCTCGTCGCCGCCTACGTCGGCGTCGAGTGGTTCACCCAGCGCGTCTCCCACGAGGTGCTCGCGGTCGTCGCCGCCTTCGCCATCCTCGTCGGCGTCCAACTGCTCATGTTCGGGATGCTCGCGGATCTGATCCTCTCCCTGCACCGCGAGCAGTTGCGGGAACGGGAGTAGGTGGGGAAGCTACATCCCGCCGCCGCGTCTGTGATCGACCATGCGCGATCTGGACGAGACCGACCTCGAGATCCTGCAGGCGCTGATGGACGACGCTCGCCGTCCGTGGGCGGAGATCGCCGAGACGGTCGACCTGTCGCCGCCCGCGGTGTCCGACCGCGTCGACCGTCTGCAGGAACTTGGCGTCCTCCGCCGGTTCACGCTCGATCTCGACCGCTCGAAACTCCGAGACGGCGTTCCGGTCCTGGTGACGGTCGAGCCGGCCCGTGGCGCCGTCGACGACCTCCGAGCGTCGTTTCGCGCCGCCGACGCGGTCGAGCACCTCTTTACGACCGCCGAGCAGGACCTGATCTGTTACGCCCGCATCCACGAGGGCGACGTGCCGCGGTGGCTCTCGCGAACCGTCGACGACGAGAGCGTCGACGACTACGGGGTGACGCTGCTCACCGAGGGTGAGTGGACGCCGACGGTCGGCGGCACCGGCTTCGCGCTGACGTGTGCCGAGTGCGGCAACAGGGTGACGAGCGAGGGGACGACCGCCCGTATCGGCGGCGAGATCCGTCAGTTCTGCTGCCCCTCCTGCGAGGGGCGATTCGAGGCGCGGTACGAGCGTCTGGACGAGGCCGCGTCGGCGGAGAGAGGGACGGACGCCGGGGACGACCCACCGGACTGAGCGAAGGACGGACGCCAGGGACGACCCACCGGACTGAGCGACCGACACCCGGATTGATTACGCTCCCGTCTCTCCACCCGAGCGATGTCGGACTCCGACGGAGCGACGGGCGTCCCGTGGCGGTCGCGACGGCTGTACCTCCTCCTCGCGACGGCGGCCGTGGCGCCGCTCGACGTGACCATCGTCGGGCCGGCGCTGCCGGCCATCGCCGACGCGTTCGAGGTGTCGAGCGCCCGGAGCGGACTGGTCATCACCGCCTTCGCCGCGCCGGGGGCACTCCTCGCGCCCGTCGTGGGGATGTACGCCGACCGCCTCGGTCGCCGGCGGGTGATCGTGCCCTGTCTGCTGATCTACGGCGTCGCCGGCGTCGCCGTGACGCTCGCGACCGAACTCTGGATGGTGCTCGGTCTCCGGGCGATACAGGGGAGCGTCGGCGGCAGCATCCTGGCGTCGCTGACGCTGGCGCTCGTCGGCGACTACTACGACGGACCGCGACGCAACGCGGTGATGGGCGTCGTCAGCGCGGGGATCTCGTTCAGTGCCGCGGCCGGTCCCGTCCTCGGGGGCGCCCTCGCCACCCGGTCGTGGGACGCCCCCTTCTACCTCTACGGGACGAGCGTCGTCGTCGCGGCGCTGGCCTATCGCTACCTCGACGCGCCAGCGGCGGCAGGGAGCGGGACGGACCGGGAGGGTTCGTACCTCCGCGCCGCCCTGGCGTCGCTCCCCGCCCGCGAGGCGGTCGCCATCTACGGCGCGACGCTCGTCGGGTTCACCCTCTTTTTCGGGGGCGTCCTCACCGCCGTCCCGTTCCTGCTGGAGGGGACCTACGGGCTGGCGTCGGGCCGGGTCGGCGCGCTCGTGACGGGCGCGATGATGGTCGCCGCAGTCGTGGCCGTCTTCAACGGCCGCTTCGCTCGCCACCTGTCGAACGTGGGCCTGATCACCGTCGGGTTCGTGGGCTACGCCGCCGGTCTCGTGGGCGTGTGGGCCGCCGGCTCCGCGACGGCCGTCCTCCTCGCGCTCGGCGTCTTCGGAATCGGGCACGGTCTCCTCCTCCCCTCCGTCGCGTCGGCGCTGTCGGCGCTCGCCGGTCCCGAGTTCCGCGGCGGCGTCATGAGCCTGCGCACGAGCGTCATCCTCGGCGCACAGGCCGTCGGCCCGCCGCTCTTTACCCTCCCCGTGACGCGGCTCGGCGTGAGCTACGAACTCCCGCTGGCGCTCGGGGGCGTGGGGGCGGCGCTCACCGCCGTCGGCCTGTTCGCCGCCGCCGGTGGACGGGCCGGGATCGGCGTCGCGGCCGCGGGCGACGGCTAAATGGCAACGTTTAGGCCGATTCCGCGGGGCCTATCGACCATGTCAGAGACAGTGCTCCTCGTCGGCGGGGGCGGACGGGAACACGCCATCGCTCGCGCCGTCGCACCGGACGCCGACCTCTACGCCTGCGCGAGCAACCGGAACCCCGGCATCGTCGAACTGGCCGAGGAGACGTACTCGGTCGACGAGCGCGACGCGGACGGAATCGTCGACGTCGCGGAGGAGGTAGACGCCACGCTCGCGGTGATCGGTCCCGAATCGGCGCTCGCGGCGGGCGTCGCCGACGCCCTCGCCGACGCCGGCGTCTACACCTTCGGGCCGTCGGCCGAAGCCGCGCGCATCGAGACGGACAAGGCCTACCAGCGGCGGTTCATGCGGGATGAGGGCATCCCCGGCTGTCCCGACTTCGAGACGTTCGAGGACATGGACGCCGCCTGCGAGTACCTCGACGCCTACGACGGCGACCTGGCCGTGAAGCCCGCCGGTCTCACCGGCGGGAAGGGCGTCCGCGTCACCGGCGATCAGGTGACGAAAGCGGAGGCCAAAGCGTACCTCCGCGAGTCCGACCACGACCGTGTGGTGCTGGAAGAGCGACTGGTCGGCGAGGAGTTCACCGTCCAGGCGTTCGTCGCGAGCGAGGGGCGACGCTCCTCGGGGCGAATCCGGCCGACGCCCGCGGTGCAGGACCACAAGCGCGCCTACGAGGGCGACGAGGGACCGAACACGGGCGGGATGGGGAGTTACAGCGACGCCACGCCGACCCTGCCGTTCATGGACCGGGACGACTACGACGCGGCGGTCGAGATTCTGGAAGCGACCGTCGACGCCCTCCCGGAGTACACGGGCGTCCTCTACGGGCAGTTCATGCTCACCGCCGAGGGGGTGCGGGTGGTGGAGTTCAACGCCCGCTTCGGCGACCCCGAGGCGATGAACACCCTCCCCGTCCTCGACACGCCGTTCGTCGACGTGCTCACGGCGGCGCGGGACGGCGATCCCCTGCCCGAACTCGACTTCCAAGCCCGGGCGACCGTCTGCAAGTACGCGGTGCCGGCCGGCTACCCCACCGATCCCGAGTCCGGCGCGCGGATCGAGGTGGACGAGGCGAGCGTCGCGCGGGCGGCCGACGGCGACGGTGACGCCCTCCTCTTCTACGCCAGCGTCGACGCCCGCGAGGACGGCATCTACACCACCACCTCGCGGGCGTTCGCGGTCGTCGGCGTCGCGGCGACCATCACGGACGCCGAGACCATCGCCGAGGAGGCGCTGTCGGCCGCGGGCGACGGGCTTCGAATCCGTCACGACATCGGCACGCCGTCGCTGGTCCAGCGGCGGATCGACCACGTCGACCGCCTGCGCGAGTGACGCCGATCCGGCGAGCGCGGGGTGAGCGGCGTATGACGGACGAGTGACGGTCACTAAACCTTTATTTCGGCGCGCCTCCTCCGTCCGCTAATGGCGACGTTACGGGATTCTCTTGGCGACTTCGTGGACGACGTCGACGGACTGTTCCTGTTCGACCCGTCGGCGGCCTACTACGAGCGGTTCGCGGACGCGGACGTAACCCGGGTGGTGATCGCCGCCGAGAACGACGTGGACGCGGAGACGTTCGTCGAACTCCCGCTGGAGTTCGACAACGTCCGCGACCGCATCAAGTTCGGCGTCGAGGGGGCGATGGACCGCGATTTCGTCACCGCGGGCGACACCGTCGCCTGCGCCGTCTCGATGTTCGCCGACGACGCCGACGCCGACTCGCTGATCCGGGTGCGCGTCGACGAGTCGATGCACTCGGGCATCTACGATCTCTTCACCGACTCGCGGGCCGAACCGGGCGTCGTCCGCGACGTGTTCGAGGTGGCTATCGACCTCGGGAAGAAAGGGCAGAAAGGCAAGCCCGTCGGTGCGCTGTTCGTCGTCGGCGACGCGGGCAAGGTGATGAACAAGTCCCGGCCGCTCAGCTACAACCCCTTCGAGAAGTCACACGTCCACGTCGGCGACCCCATCGTGAACGTGATGCTCAAGGAGTTCTC
>Ga0207757_100029_pt1 | contig 137961 bp, 116 predicted proteins | sample A23P3SouthBayCA_2_FD_187752 | JGI IMG/M metagenome (GOLD analysis project Ga0207757, IMG submission 187752) | Aerobic enrichment media microbial communities from Eden Landing Ponds, California, USA - A23 P3 (2) (SPAdes) | ecosystem: Environmental > Aquatic > Marine > Unclassified | place... | reverse complement strand
CCAAATCCGACAGACTGCGGCGGGTCTGTTATAAAACAACACCTCTGCACGCGGATTTGATTTCGTTCGGTTACCGAACAATTCCGAAACGCGGCGGTGTTGTCCTGCGGTTCGCTACATCTAACAGTTGTTGAAAACACGATCGTGTTATGACTCTTTCATATTCGTTCGCGGCCCCTCTGATTATAGTCGATTCAGCGTCATCAATCAAATATTTTGTAAACTCAATCTTCCTCAGAGCTTCTACCAGGCGCTGGTTTAGTTCCCGAGTATGGTAATAGTCAAAAGTAATTGCCCACTTTTGGGATAGAGTGCTGATTGTAACTGTCTCCAGCACTCCTCGACAGGATTCAGCTCCGGCGAGTACGATGGAAGCGTCACGAAAGAGAGGTCGTCACCGGCCACTAGGTCCGTGACGGTCGACGCCTGAAAGTACGGCGCTCCATCGAGCACGACGATCAAGTGGTCTACGAATTCGTTTCATGACGTGAGAATGATCTGCTTTGCGTGTTCGGCAGTGCCGTACTCGGTAACACGAGAGAAGAAGTGATCACCACCCTCGGTAATCGCGCCGAGCAGATACATCCAGTCGCGTTGGCCAGAGAGTTCGACGGAGGGCCGCGTCCCGCGTGGAAACCATGCGGCACGCGGCTCGACTTGTACGGATTTCTTGATTTGATCGATGCAGACTACGGAGGCGTCCATCTCCCGTCGCCTTTTTTGCGTTCGTCGTGGAACTCTTTTTCGTCGTCTTCGTCTACTTCAGCGGGTTTGAGTCGGGTGTTCTGATAGCTCAATCCCGCTTCTTTGAGCAACCGCCGACAACTCGGGATCGAGTACTCCACACCGTACGTTTCTTCGAGAAATTCTTGAACAAGCGCCGGCGTCCACGCCGGCGCGTCGATGCCGGCCGATTCAGGTGGTTGGTGAACGGTTGCCTCGAATTCTTTTTGCTGTTGTTCTGAAAGTTTTCGTTTTCTTCCAGTCCGTTTATCATCAGAAACGGCGTTCCTAAGCGACTCGTCGGTGTTGAGTCGCTCGAGCCAGTTGTAAATCGTCCGCCGCTGAACGTCGTACCACTCTGCCAACTCGGTTTGTGTCACACCGTTTTTGTACGCGATTGCCGCCAAGAGCCGTTGTGTCGGCTTCTTTCCGTCCACATTGTCGAGGGCGTCTTGCAGTTCCTCGACGGTGATCTCGTCGAGATGATTCACTATCTATAGCAGTTCTTTTTGAGCAAATAATTCTAACGGTTACTGTAGGATTGTGGGGCAAGAGGCGACACCGTGCCAGCGACGAAGCTCGGCATTCGACTCTATTTGACTATCTTATCACTTTCAAATACTATCTTTATTATTTATAAATTGGGTGCCGTGAGCTATCGATTCACCGTTCAGAACTGGATGCAGAAGGCCGATTTACAGCCTGCAGACCGTACCGATCCGGATCATGCCGCTGTCGATGGACCGTGATCCAACTCGATGACGAACGATATTGGCTGTACGCCATCATCAGAACGCGTTGTGTTCTGATTGGCGAACAAGAGCTATCCTCTGGTGAACGCGGCCGACCCCGACACCAACCGCCTGCACCATGTCCGGCTCTATTCGACGAGAAAACAGGCGTTAATCGAGATTTCCTTTCCGAACTCCGTGAGAATCTCGTCGGCGGCGCCCGTGGTTGCAGGCGACCTGCAACCGCTTCGGACTCCGATTCCAGCATGTTTCACGTGAGAATTAGAGTCCTACCAAACGTGTCTTCCAAGAATAAAATCATCAAATATACCAGATATTGAATATTTTTAGCCACGTCGACCCGAGTACCGCTGAACATTGGTCACGACCGTTTACCTTCGCATGGAATCGACTAATCTGAACAACACCGGAAACGTTCAACGCATCTCCCGAGATCCCTGTGGGCTTGCGGAAACGGGGGGGCGCTGACGGGCATGGTCGAGACGATCGACCACCTTCCGAACAATCGACATCGACGCCCGGGACGCGGATCGCATCGCGACCCAGTCGGTCTGGATCTCGGCGGCGACGAACCGACGGTGATCGGCTTCAGTATCGTCGCCGAACTGCTCGCGGCCCACAACGACCGCAGCGGTGGCACTGTCCGACCGCAACGGTTCGATTCACGAACGGCTCAAGCCCTGAACGAGCGTCGTCGCGTCGTTCGGCGACCAAATTTTGTTCAGACGTTTACGATTTCGTACACTTCGATGTCGAGGTTGTCGATATCGAGTTCCCGACGAAGCACTTTCCCGACGTTGCTCTTGACGATTTCGTCGACAAATACGTACTTATGGGGTCGCTTGAACTTCGCGAGATTGTCGCTCTCCCGGCAGTACGTGTCTAACCTATCGGCGAGACTCGAAAAGTCGATGTCCTCCGGTCCCTCGGGAATCGTGACGAAGGCGGTCACGATCTGATTCCATCGCTCGTCATCGATGCCGACGACAGCGACTTGATCGACCGCTTCGTGTCCGTCAAGGACGTTCTCGACTTCGACGGGGTAGATGTTCTCGCCGCCGCTGATGATCATGTCGTCGACTCGTCCCACGACGAAGATATCACCGTCCTCGTCGCGGTAGCCTAGGTCGCCGGTGAAGTACCAGCCATCCTCGAAGGCCCGTTCGTTCGCTTCCGGTCGATCGAGATAGCCGTCGAACGCCTCCGGCGAGGTCGCGTCGACGATTATCTCGCCGAGTTCGCCCCGTTCGACCGTATCGCTCGGCGGAACCGTCCCGCCGCGTTTGGAGTCGACGATCCGAATTCGTGTGTTGATACCGGCGCGGCCCGCGGAACCGGGTTTCGAATCGATCCACGAACAGATGCTGTGCGTATACACCTCGGTGCTGCCGTAGTGGTTGACGAAGATTTCGGGATCGAACGTCTCCCTGACCTCCTCCTGGATCGGGGCAGTCATCGACGTCCCCGCGTAGCCCAAGCGCGTGACGCTCGAGACGTCGGCGTCGATCGCCGACGATTTGACGAGGTCGTGATAGACGGTTGGGACGAGATAGAGACTGGTTATCCCCTCGGATTCGATGAGTTCGACGGTCTGTTCGGGTGAGAACGACCGCTGTGCGACCCAGGTGCCGCTGACGACCGCCGAGGAGACGAGCGTCCGGACCCCCATCGTGTGATAGATCGGCATCAGTCCGAGCGTCGTCTCGTCGTCGACCCACTGCGACTGGATAACGTGGGCCTTCGCGGCGGTGTACGTGTTCATGTGACTTCGGGGGACACCCTTCGGTCGACCGGTCGTCCCGCTCGTGTGGAGGATGAGACTCGTCTCGTCGGGGGCGACCGTCGCCGGCTCGACCCGTCCCGCGTCGGCCGAGAGGAAGTCCTCGAACGATTCGGCGTACGACGGGGCGTCGTCGTCGACGTAGACGAGGTCGTCAGTCGCCGAGAACGCCTCGTGTGCGCCATCGACCGCCTCGCGAGCGACCGACGAGTACACCAACAGGTCCGGCTCCGTGTTGTTGACCAAGAACTGGAGTTCGTCGGCTGCGGCTCGAATGTTGTACGGGACGAACGCGGCACCGCGCTTCTGTGCCGCCCAGAAGACGGTGCCGGCCTGCACGCGGGGCTGCATCACCATGCCCACTCGATCGCCCGGTCCGATCCCCAGTTCCTCGAACGCCGCTGCGAGCCTATCGACCCGGTTCTCCCAGCCTTCGTAGCTGTATTCGACGCCCTCGTCCCTATCGACGACGGCGGTTCGATTCGGATACCGATCGACAGTCCGCTGAAAGACTCTGCCCATATTCATGATTAGGTTTCACACTACGCTATCATTCGATTGTGTAACGGCCATTAAAAACATTGCGTCGACCCGAGATTTATGTTACAGGCATATGCCAGTAACACAGTATCGATCGAGAACCGCGTGGCGGATCAATCGGCTCCTCCGTCGGCCGCGGACTCGTTGAGGAGCGTCCAGATCCGCTGGGGTTTCAGCGGGAGCGACGTGATCTCGACGCCGGCCGGATCGAGCGCATCGTCGACTGCGTTGGCGATAACCGCCGGTGCGCCTTCGGTCCCGGCTTCGCCCGTGCCTTTCGACCCCAGCGGCGTCTTCGGCGATGGGGTCTCGAGATGATCCGTCGTCACGTCGGGAGCTTCTTTCGCGGTCGGCACCGCGTAGTCCATGAACGTGTCCGCCTGGAGCGTTCCGCTCGAGTCGTACTCCAGTTCCTCGTAGAGCGCGCCCGCGAACCCGTGGAAGATGCCGCCTTCGATCTGGCCATCGACGATCTGCGGGTTGACGATCGTGCCACAGTCGTGGACCGCCACGTAGTCGAGGACGTCGATTTCGCCGGTCGTCGCGTCGACCTCGACGGCGATCAGCTGGACGCCGTAGCCGTACGTCCCCGAGGAGTTGATTCGGTCGTCCTCGTCGATCGGCGTCGAGTCCTCCATGCTGAACGTATACTGGGTCCGGAGCCCCGGTTGGACATCGTCCGGAAGTGCTGCCGGGTTCCAGTGGGCGGTTCCAGCGATCCGTCGGACGGATATCGACTCCCCATCGGGACCGTGTGCGCGACCGTCCGCGAGCTCTATCGCGTCGGCGGGCGCGTCGAGGAGCTCTCCGGCGATCCGTCGCATCTGGTCGCCGAGCCGCTCACCGGCCTTCTTGACGGCGCTGTGACCGACGCTCGCGAACCGCGAGGAGTAGCTCCCCGACGAGACGCTCCAGGCCTTCTCGTTGGTGTCCATCCCCGAGATGACGTTGATCGCCTCGGGTTCGACGCCCAGTTCGTCGGCGGCGATCTGAGTGGCGGTCGTCTCGTGGCCCTGTCCGCTCGGCGCGGAGTCGAGTTCGACGACGATGCTGGCATCCGGTTGGACCATCATCGTCACCGAACTGACCGCTCCGGACTTGGGGTGGCCCTTCTCGCGTTCCTCCGGCGGCATCGCCACCGAGACGTATCCCATGTTCGAGGCCGAGGGATCGATGATGGCCGAACAGCCGATCCCCAGGTACCGTCCCTCCTCGCGTGCCTGTTCGCGCCGCTCGAGGTACGACTCGTAGTCGAACAGTTCCTTGGCGCGCTTGAGGGCGTCAGCGTACCGACCGCTGTCGTACTCGCCGCCCGTCGGCGTCTCGTAGGGGAACTCGTCTGCGTCGATAAAGTTGCGCTTCCGGAACTCGGTCGGATCCATATCGACGGCGTCGGCCATCTGGTCGACGAGCCGTTCCAGCCCGAAGTAGTACTGGTGGCAGCCGTAGCCGCGGTTGAGGCCGGCCGGACACTTGTTCGTCTGGACGGCGTAGAACTCCCCGCCGAACGCGTCGAAGTCGTAGGTGTTGACGTAGTTCGCGAGCGGTCGGAACGTGTTGCCGGGTTCCGGCGCGCGGACGTACGCCCCGAAGTTGTCGTATAGTTCGACCCACACGCCCAAGATCTGGCCGTCGTCGGAGACTGCGCCGCGCATTCGCTGCGTGCGGTCAGTGTGACAGGCGCTCGCCTGCAGGTGTTCGCGCCGGCTCTCGATCCACTTCACCGGGACGCCGGCCTCCTCCGACGCGATGACGGTCGCCGCGATGTAGGGATAGATGTGGGCCTTGACACCGAAACTCCCACCGTTGTCCGACGGCACCTTGAACTGGAGGTCGTTCTGGGACATTCCGAGGGCGCCGGCGACGACGGGGTGCATCGTGAACGGGCCCTGGAAGTTCGACCAGACCGTCGCGGCGTCGGTGGGGTGATCGTACTCCGCGATGACGCCGTAGGTCTCCATCGGAGCGCTGGTGTATCGCGGGAACTCGAACTCCGATTCGATGACGTGATCTGCCTCCTCGAACGCCTCGTCGAGCGGGCCGTACTCAAGCGTTCGCTCGTTGGCGAGGTTCCCGCTCTCGTGGAGCTGCGGCGCGTCGTCCTCGAGAGCCTCGAGTTCGTCCGTCACGGCATCGAGGCGGTCGTACTCGACGTCGATGCTCTCGAGTGCGTCCTTCGCGGTGTACTTGCTTGTCGCTACGACGGCGGCGACGGGTTCACCGTCGTACCGGACCTTGTCGACAGCCAGCGGGTAGTACTCCGGCGGGTTCTGGACGCCGACGGCGAACGGATCCATCCGTTCGGCCAGATCCGTGCCCGTCAGCACGCACACGACATCGTCACGTTGTTCGGCCGCCGAGGTGTCGATCGATTCGATCTTCCCGTGGGCCAGCGGTGACCGCAGGAACGCGAGGTGGTGAAGGTTGCCGACGGGATCGAAGTCGTCCATGTACTTCCCCTCGCCCCTGACGAGTCGGTCGTCCTCCCGGCGGCCGAAGGCGTCGCCGACCACTCCGGCGTCGTCGGTCTCGGGCGCGTCTTCTCGGCCGACCGTTTCGCTCACGGTCGATCACCTCCCGTGGACTCGTCGTCGACACACGAACAGCCGCGGCCACAACCTGTTTCAGGACCGCCGTCCGGCATCGCCGTACGCTCTCCATCCTGCAGCACTTTCGACGCCCATTCGACGCTGTCGACGATCGAGTTATAGCCCGTACAGCGGCAGATATTCCCGGAAAGGGCCGACTTGATCTCCTCGCGGCTCGGATTCTCGTTTTTCTGGAGGAGCGCGTACGAGGTCATCAGGAAGCCCGGCGTGCAGAAGCCACACTGAAGACCGTGGTTCTGCTTGAATCCCATCTGCAGCGGGTGCAGCGTCGTCCCCTCTCGCGTCTCGAGGTCGACGCCTTCCGACTCGGCGATGTCGGGGAGCCCTTCGACGGTCGTGATCTCGTCGCCGTCGACCTGTGCGGCGTAGAGCATACAGGACTTCTTGGGGACTCCTTCGTGGAGGACCGTGCACGCGCCGCACTTCCCGACGACACAGCCCTGATGCGTGCCGGTCTGGCCCAGTTCCTCGCGGAGGAAGTGGACCAGCAGCGTCCGGTCTTCCGTTTCTTTCGTGTACTCTTCGCCGTTGACGGTCACGCTGACCGTCGTCGTCGCTTCGGTTTCGCTATCGGTATCAGTCATAGGTTCTCCGTTGCACGGTCGTATGCAGTCTGGAGCGCTCGTTCGGCGAACCCCCCGGCCATCGCTTCCTTGTACTCTCCCTCCGACCCCTCTTCGTCGGGGAGGACCGCCTCGCGGACGGCGGCCGCCGCCGCGTCGAGTGCGTCCCCATCGAGTGCGGTCCCTTCGACGGCCGCCTCCGCCTCTTCCGCCCGGGTTAGCGGGCCGACCGCTCCGACGCTGAGTTTCGCGTCGGTCACCGTCTCGTCGGCGTCGACGGCGATGATCGCGGCGACGCCGACGAGCGCGTAGTCTCCGGACCGTTCGGCGTGTTTCTTGTATGTGCTTCCGACGGCAGCCGCGTCGGGTGCGACGGTCTCGAGTTTCGGGATCCGCGCACCGGTCACGAGTTCCGCGTCGGCCATGTCGACGGTGAACATCCCGATGTAGAACTCGTCGAAGGGGACCGTGCGGTCTCCCTCCGGACCGGTGAGTTCGATCTCGGGATTGAGAACCTGCATAACCGGTAGATAATCCCCGGAAGGGTCCGCTTCCGCGATCGTTCCGCCGAACGTTCCCTGGTTGCGGACCGGCCAGTCGGCGATCTGGCCGATGCATTCGCTGAACAGGTACGCGTGGGTCTTGATCGGCGGTGCCTGCTGTATCTCCGTGTGCGTTGCCAGTGCTCCGACGCGGACCGCCTCGTCTGCCTCCTCGACGTACTGCAGTTCGTCGATGTCCCCGATGTCGATCAGGTGGTCCGGGGACGCGAACCGGGTCTTCTGGAGGGGAACGAGACTCTGTCCCCCGGCGATCAACTCCGCATCGTCGTACTCCTCGAGCGCTGTGATAGCGTCGTCGATACTCTGAACCGGTACGTGTTCGAACTTGCTTGGATACATATCTCTGTAACTATCGCTTGCGGGCTACACGTCGACTTCTCCGTATACGTCGATATTCAGGTCCCGCTTCTGTAACTCTTTCCGTAAGATCTTCCCGACGTTGCTCTTCGTGAATTCGTCGATGAAGTAGTACCGTCGCGGCCGCTTGAAATCCGCCAGCTCCTCGCTGTCACGACAGTGGTCGTCGAGCGTGGCCGCGGCGGTTTCGAAGTCGACGTCCGACGGATCTTCTGCCAGCGTCACGAACGCAGCGACGGTCTGGTTCCAGCGCTCGCTCGGCCGCCCCACGACCGCAGCCTCGGTGGCGAGATCGTGTCGCTCGAGGACCGATTCGACCTCGACGGGGTAGATGTTCTCACCACCACTGATGATCATGTCGTCGACGCGGCCGACGAAATAGAGATCACCGTCTTCGTCCCGATAGCCGAGATCGCCCGTGAAGAACCAGCCGTCGGTCAGCGACCGATCGTCGGTCGTCTCGGAGAGATAGCCCTCGAACGCTTCTGGCGACGACGCGTCGACGATGATCTCTCCCAGATCGTTCCGATCGACCGTCTCGGTCGGATCCAGCCGGCCGAAGTCGCTCGGTTCGACGACGCGAACGGCGGTGTTGATTCCGGCACGACCGACGCAGTTGGGCTTCTCCCTGACCCAACTGCAGACTGCGTAGGTGTAGATTTCGGTGCTGCCGTAGTGGTTGACGAACGCCTCGGGGTCGAACTGCGACTCGATCTTGCGAACGATGGACGGGTTCATGTTCGAGCCGGCGTAGGCGACGTGCTGGACGGACGAGAGATCGGCCCGGTCCGCGACCTCCGAACGCAGGAGGTCGTGGTACACTGTCGGGATGAGATAGAGGCTCGTGATCTCTTCCGAGTCGATGATATCGACCGCATCGGCGGCCGAGAACTCCCGTTGGGCGACCCATTTCCCACCCAGGAAGAGGCTCGACGCAAGTGCGTGAAGGCCCATCGTGTGCGACAACGACATGAGCCCGAGCGTCGACTCGCCCTGCGACCACGAGTGCTGGAGCGCGTGGGCCGTGGCCGCCGCGTACGTGTTTCGGTGGGTTCGCGGGACACCCTTCGGTTTGCCGGTCGTCCCGGCCGTGTGGAGGATGACGCTCGTCTCGTCGGCGTCGACGAACGTCGGCACGAACGAGTCCGGATCCCCGTCCTCGAGGCACGCGTCGAACGACTCCGCGTCCCCAAGGTCGCCGTCGACCGCCACGAGCGACGGATCGGCGTTCCACTCACTTCCCTCGACGGTGTCGGCTACCTCTTTCGAGAAGAAGAGGATCGTGGGGGCCGCGTTCTCGACGAGGTGGGTCAGTTCTTCTGGCGACGCCCGGAAGTTGTACGGAACGAAGACCGCGCCGAGCAACTGCGTCGCACAGTACAGAGTCGCAAGCTCGACCCGGTTTCGCATGGCCGTCGCAACGCGATCACCCGCCTCGATTCCGCGGGATTCGAGGGCCGCTGCGACCGTGACGCTCCGATCGTACAACGTTCGGTACGTGTACCGAACGTCGGCGACCGGATCGACGATCCCGACGGTATCCGGGGCCCGATCCACCGTCCGATTGAGAACCCGTCCCATATTCATCGGCAGTCGTAAAATGGTGAACTCGTAGTAAAAGTGTTCGGACTGTGCCGACTCGAGATCACCCTACTTCCACTTCTGGAAGTACGTTGCCTTCCCCGAGACGACGAGTTCGTCGTCGTTGTACACCTCGGCTTCGCCGACGGCGATAGTACCGCCGCGCTGAATCAGACTGGCGCGTGCGACAATCTCACCGTCCGTGACCGGCGCGTGGTAGTTGACGTCCATATCGATGGTGAGCGGTTCCAGTTCGTCGAGGGGCGCCTCGGCGTCGCTGTGGATGGCACCGGCGACGGCCGCGTCGACCAACGTCGCCATCACGCCGCCGTGAACGACGGTGTGGTTCGTGATGCTCTCGTCGTAGGGGACGTGAAATTCGGCGGTGCCGTCCTCGACGGTCGCGTTCTCGATCCCGATCAGTTCGAGAAACGGCATCGTCTCGAAGTACTCCTCCATCTCTCGGTCTACTTGCTCGGACATGCAGCAGGAGAGATACCTCCTCCCGGTAGTAAATAGGCATCGGTCCGTCGATTCTCGCCGTCCAAGGGCGGTCAGTCCAGGTCGAAGATCCGCTTCGGGTTCTCCTGTATCATCGTCTCGACCTCCGACTCGGAGACGCCAGCCTCCAACATCGCACGGATGAAGCGTTTGAACTGCTCCATCGCCGGCGGGTTCGCCGTCGCGCCGCCGTCGGTCGCCATCACCGCGTTCTCCGGGCCGACGGCGTCGACCGCGGCAACGTAGTCGTCGATCGTCGCGGCGTTGCCCATCATCTCGCTCGTACAGATGTAGTGAAACTCAAGGGTCGCCCCGAGATCGGTTATCGTCCGCATCTGATCGAGACTGTAGTTCAGGAAGTTCGCGTGGGGATGTTGCACCAGGAACTCCTCGACGCCGCGATCGGTCGCTTCGTCGACGAGCGCGATCGATTCCCGGGGACTGAGATGGGAGAGACCGATGACGAACTCGTGGTCGGCGATTCGATCGAGGACGTCTAGGGTCACGCCGGTCAACTCGCCGTCGTCGTCGAGGACCGTGATCCCGCCTTTCGCCTCCTCTTCGGCCTCAAACATCTGGACTGCGGCGTTTTCCAGGTGGTTCGCGGCGGTGATCGTCGGCATCCAGACGATATCGGCGTCGAAGTTCGCGACGCCGTCGACAGCGTGTGGGTTCAGCCCACCGACCCACTCGTTGAGCGTGATCCCGCCCAACAGATCGAACCCGAGTTCATCCCGAACGTTCTGGGCTCGAGAAGCGGTCTCGAAGTGGTGGTTCTTCGTGACGATGGCACGCATCCCCTGCTGTCGGGCCTTGCGAGCGGCCGAGAAGTCGGTGTCGTGTCGGGGGAACGCTCCCGGTGCGGTGTGCATGTGTGTGTCGACAGCATCCTCTACGAGGTGGGCGATAGACTCGAACTCACTCGACGTCATAAACGTGAGTGGGCCGCAGCCACTGTTATAATTACTGGTTGCCCGGATCAGTCGTCGACTGTCGGATTCGGATCGGCAGGTTCGGAATCGGAGCCGGAAAGGAACCCCCAGTCCTCCGGCTCGAGGATGATCGAGACGCCGACGCCGCCGATGAGTGACCAGAACGGCGCACCGATGTCCAGCAGCGAGATGCCCGAAATCCCAATGATGAGCGCGAAGAACGTCCCGTACCGGTACTTCTCCGATACCGCCCAGGACTCCTCGAAGGCGCTAATGAGCACGCTGATCATGGCGATGCCCGCGAGCAGCGAAATCAGCGTTCCCGGAACGGCGTTGACGATCGAAGTCGCCGCCGCAGCGATGAACCCGAAGCCACCGAAAAGGATGCCGCCGATAACCGATGCGACGTATCGTCCGTCCTTCTGGTCGCCCGCCTCGTCGCTGCTCGTGATCGCGGTCATCGGTCCTGCGACGTTCGCATTGTGGCCGCCCATGAGGCTCGCGAGCATCCCGCCGAGACCGCTGAATATCAGCATCGAGTTGATCGGCGGATCGTAGTCCTCGGCCTGCAGAACACCGATCGCCTGCATATTCTCGGCCCCGATGACCATCACCGTCAGCGGAATCGCGATAGTGATGATCGAGTCGGGAGTGACGACAGGCGTGACGAGTACCGGTTGTGCCATAGACACCGACACCTGTGAGAGCGCGGTCGCACCCTCCCAGACGGCGGCGCCAGTCCCGAGTCCGATCGCACCGACGATACCCGGGATCTGCGGAACGAATCGGTGAAACAGCAGGAAGCCGAGCACGCCGGCTCCCGCGACGATCGGTGCCTCCGAGACGGCGGTGACGATGCCGATCGTGAACTCGATGAGAACGCCGGCGATCATCCCCATGATGATCGGCTGTGGGAGGAATTCGACGATTTTCCGGAACGTTCCGGAGATTCCGATCAGAAACACGAGCACCCCGGACACGAAATAGGCGCCGGCCGCCTCCGCAAGGTTGAAATCGGCCAGTACGACGCCGATCATCACCGCACCCGGGATGGTCCACGCGCCCATGATCGGCTGTTTGTAGTACAGTGCCAGTCCGAGCGTCATCAACCCGCCCAGCACGTAAATGCTAAAGAGCCACGAGACGGCCTGGGAGTTCGATAGGCCGCCCTCGTTTGCGGCGTTGAGAATGATCAGTGCCGGGCCCGTACAACCGAAGACCGCTGCAGCCAACCCCGCTCCGGTCTTGCTCAGGTCGAAATACTTTCCGAGATCGGCGATGCCCTCTCGGAATCCTGGACCTCTCTCTATGGTATCCGCTAACGACCACCTTGACATGGTACACGGCGTAGTTCTGAATCATTTGGGATAAATTTTTCTTTTGATTTGATAACAGGATCTGCCGCGATTCCCAGTGGCGTTCGGTGTCTTGTCGTCGGACCTCGTCGGATCGACCGCTTGTCGGCGGTTAGGCGCTGACACACCCGTATATTCGAATATTGTCTCCGCTGATCGTGCGCGAGTAGTTTCGAATAGGAAGCAAAAAAGTTACAACCATATGTCTGTAACACAATATCGATGACCGAAAACGAGGCGTTCGAATCGGCCTGTACGTGCAAAATCGGCTCTCTCGCCAGCGAGTACGAATTCGACGAGATTCACGACGAGTTAGTCGCACGCTGGACCGGCACACGGGGTGAGGAAGAGAGCCTCCGGACGCTGGCCGACCGGTTCAATCGTCGGCTCCTTCGCGCCGAGATGCGCGCTGCGGACGTCGAGTTAGTGGACGGGCGGGTCGAGAACCTCTACGAGTTACTCACCGACGAGGACAGGTTAGACGCCGTTCGACTGCAAGCACGGTCGACGCTGGAAGGAAACGGGGTCGACATCGACCGCCTCGAGGACCGGTTCGTCTCCCACCAGACGATGTACCGACACTTCCGGAACTGCCTCGATGTCGAAAAGGGACGCAACGCCCTCTCCACAGAGAAGGAGCGGAATCGGATTCACTCGATTCAGCACCGCGCTGAGTCCGTAGTCGACGATTCGGTGACCCGGCTCCGCGATGGCGGCAAACTCGCTCTCGACGAGTTCGAAGTCCTGATCAACTTTCGCGTCACCTGCGAACACTGCGGGACGCTTCACGACATCACCGACCTCCTCGACGCCGGCGGATGCGACTGCCAGTCGTAGTTTCCGTCCCGAGTCGGCTGATAATAGGGTTAGAGTTTTAGATGTGTACTGGATAAGAGATATCATGAAATCAAAAACGTCGGCCGACGCCAGGGCCACTCTCTCCGCCGAGCGGGTCGGTGGTATCGACGAGACGTCGGTCGAGTTCGTTCCCGGCGTAAACGTCCTGAAGGGACGGAACGCAACGAACCGAACGTCGTTACTGCGCGCCATCATGGCCGCCCTCGGCAGCGACGACATCGCGCTCAAGGGCGATGCCGATCAGGGAGCCGTCGAACTCACGATTCAGGGGGAAACCTACACCCGAACCCTCGAACGCAGCGGCGAGACGACGACCCTGAGCGGCGACCCGTATCTCGAGGACTCGACGCTTGCTGATCTCTTCGCGTTTCTTCTCGAATCGAATGACGCCCGACTGAGCGTCGCTCGCGACGACGATCTCCACGACGTCATCATGCGTCCCATCGATACCGACGAGATCGAGCGTGAGATCGCCGACGCCGAACGGCGGAAGGACGAACTCGACGATCAACTCTCCGAACTCCGCTCCCGGAAGGACCGACTTCCGGAACTGCAGTCCAGACGGACTGCGGTAGCCGACGAACTGGCCGACAAACGGGCGGAACTGGACGCCGTCCGCGAGGAACTCGATGCCGTGGATTCGGGAGCGGAAGAGACGCAGGCCAAGCGGGAAGCGTACCGGGAGACGCTCGCGGAACTGAACAGTACGCAGACGGATCTCGAAGAGGTCGACAGACAACTCGACAACGAGAAAGACCAACGCGAGGCACTCCAGAACGAGCGGGGCGACCTTCGGACGGAACGATCGGAGCTCCCGATGTCGGTCGAGGAGATCAGCGAACTCGGGCAGCGCATCGGTGAACTCCAAGAGCGTCGCCGGACGCTCGGCTCCCTGCTCGATCGTCTCCAGAACATCATCCAGTTCAACGAAGAGGTCATCGACAACGCGGACTCCGAACTCCGCGAAGTGGTGGTTCCGCCGGACGACAGTACCGACGTGACGGATCATCTGATGGCCGAACAGAACCTCGTCTGTTGGACGTGCGGATCGACGGTAGACCGGACCGAGATCGAGGACACGCTCGATGAATTGCGGGAGTTTCGCCGACAGAAGATGTCCGAACGGAAGGAGATCTCGGACGAACTGGACGACCTCCGCGAGCGAAAGCGCGAGATGGAAAAGAATCAGCAGCGCCGCGAACGGATCGACCAACAGTTGCAGCAGATCGACGACCGGATCGAGCAGCAGGCACAGCGCATCGGGGAGTTGCGCGACCGCCGCGAGACACTGTGCGATCGGGTCGACGAACTCGAACGTGAGGTCGAGGAGCGCGAACCCGAACAGGATGACGATCGTGTCCTCGAACTCAACAAACGCGAGAGTGAACTGACGCGTACCGTCGAGGAACTCGAATCCGACCTCGAACGAATAGACGCGGAAATCGACGATATCGATGACGACGTCGCCGAGATCCCGCGGCTCGAAGACGAGCGCGAGTCGGTCAGCGACCATCTCACGACCCTTCGCAACCGTATCGACGACATCGAGGCGGACGCAGTCGAGGCGTTTAACGACCACATAGCGAGCCTCATCCGACGGCTCGACTACGAGAACCTCGAGCGCATCTGGATCGAACGCCGGGAGACGACCGTCCGCGACGGCCGACGGAGCGTTCCGAAGACCGAGTTCGACCTTCACGTGGTTCGAACGACGGAGGACGGCACCGCCTACGAGGATACCGTCGATCACCTCAGCGAGTCCGAACGCGAGGTGACCGGACTCGTCTTCGCCCTCGCCGGCTATCTCGTCCACGACGTGTACGAAACGGTGCCGTTCATGCTGCTCGACTCGTTGGAAGCTATCGATTCCGATCGTATCGCGGCACTCGTCGAATACTTCGAGGAGCACGCCGAGTTCCTCGTCGTCGCGCTCCTCCCCGAGGACGCGCAGGCGCTCGACGAGCAGTATCGCCGCGTGACCGAGATCTAACGGATGAGTAGTACTGATCCGGCGCCGTTCGACGCGCAGACGGATCGGCCGATCGTCGACGCACACGTGCATCTGTTACCGGATCGTGTCTTCGAGGCGATCCGGGAGTGGTTCAGTCGGGAGGTTTCCTGGACGCTCCCCACTGTTACGAAAGCCGACGTGCTCGAGTACATGAAGGCCCTCGATGGAGGGGTCTGTTTTCCGTACGCTCATGAACCCGGCGTCGCTCGCTCGATGAATCGGACGGTCGCGAACGCCGTCGATGGACTCGATCACGTCGTCGGCCTGGCCACCGTCCACGCAGGGGACGACGACCGTGCGGACGTGGTCCGAGAGGGGTTCGACGCCGGCCTCGCGGGCATCAAGCTTCACTGTCCGGTCCAAGAGTTCCCGCCCTCGGATCCCCGACTCGAGCCAGTGTACGAACTGGCCGTCGAGCGCGATTACCCCGTCATCGTTCACGCGTCCTCCCATCCCTTCTATCGGGACTCCGACCTCGTTGACCCGGCAGCGACGAAGCGCGTCCTCGAGTGCTTTCCGGAGCTTCGACTGTGCGTTCCCCATCTCGGGCTGTTCGAAACAGACGCCTTTCTCGACCTCGCGGACCGGTACGACGGGGTCGCGTTCGATACCGCAGTCGCGGTCGGCGAACAGGTACACGAGATAATCGGCACACGTGACGAGGAATACCCGATCGAGCGGATCCGCTTGTACGCGGACCGGGTCATGTTCGGCACCGACTACCCGACCTATCCGGACTCGATAGCGTACGGCGATCTGATCGACGCAACCGCGGCGGCGTTTCCTCGAGCACGCGACCGCGTGTTCCATCGAAACGCGATCGACTTCTACGGCATCGACGCCGATTTCGAGGAGTGACCCGTCGTGATCAAGCCGATCTGTCTCGAGATGGGCGGAGAATTGCAGAGAATAGCGAGTTCGGCGTGAATCAGGCCTGTCCCGCGATCCGTTCCGGACAGCAATCGATACTTTTCGTCGATCCGCCACTCTTTCGGCGGTACTGCCGGCCGCGAAGGGTGCTCGAAACTCGGTCGAGTCGACTTATGCGTGCGCTTCCTGCGACTCGACGTACTCCTCGACGTTGGAGAAGAAGGTGTTGAGGTCTTTGTTGACTTTCCGCTTGATGATTCGAGATCCGAGCGAGGCGAGTTTCCCGGAGAAATCGAACTCCGTCTCGTAGACGAGGTTCGTCGCTCCGTCGTCGGTCTCCTCGAAGTCGACGTGTGCCGTCCCGTTGACGCGACTGTTGATCGTGTTGTCGACGGCCTCGATCTCGCACTCGAGCCAGTTCGGTTCTTCCTTGTCGACAATGTCGACGTCCGCAGAGAGCGTCAGCGAAATCCCCGCGAGTCCCCGTTCTAGCGAGCCCTCGTAGTGGTCACCGTTTCGCTCCAAGTTCTTTGCGCCGGGAATCGTCTCCTCAAGCGTGTCGGCATCGAGCAGCGTTTCCCACAACTGGTCCGGTTCCTGTCCGATAGTCTGCTCACCATTGATTTCCATTGTTGCGACGTTCTGCCATACCGGGAAGCCACAGATATATCTTTGGGAGGAGTACGAAAAATGTTACACAAGTACGTGCGTAACATCATGGATAGTACGGATCGTCGCCGCGCTAATCGGCCCCATGACGCGGTGCGTGTCCGCAAACTGCGCAGGTGAGATCCCTCGTCGTTGTCGTTGACGCGTTTTCCACGTCGGATCCAGTGACAACAGTTCGAGTCTCGTCCGCTTGGTGTCCGGCAACCAAGGTGACACCGTCTACGCTGGACGAAACGAGCGCTCGTATCGCAGGCCGGACGGTCGACTCTCCGTTGATCGATTCGGGTAGCTTATTCTCCGTCCCGTCTCGGTTGCTGGCACCGGCTGCGAGGCGAATTCCCCAGATGATTGAGTCGCGCTCCCGTGCTCAGTCCGGATCAACAACTGAAACCACGGGAACGTGTCCGTACACGACAGTGGCCATTAGAAATATTTGCTCATAGTTTACTGCAGTGAGTGGTAGAGCACCTCAACGAGATTTCTGTCGACGAACCGCAAGAAGCCAACGAAACGGCTGTTAGCGACAGTCGCGTACAAGAACGGTGTGACACAAACCGAGTTGGCCGAGTGGTACGACGTTTACCGGCGGACGATCTACAGTTGGCTCAAACGACTTGACGCTGACGAGTCACTTGAGCGGGGCGTTTCTAATGATACAATAAATGGTAGGAAACAAAATATCGGAATCTAATAAAATTCGAAGAGACTGTTCACGAACCATCAGGAACGGTTGAGATATACGCACCGGCGTGGACGCCGGCGCTCGCCCAGGAACACCTCAAAGAAACGCACAACGTCGAGTACTCGATCCCAGGTTGTCGGCAGTTGCTGAAAGAGGCGGGATTAAGATATCGAAATACACGCCGTTCAGCCGCCGATATTGACGAGAACGAGCAAGAAGAATTCCACGATGAGCTCAAAAAGCGGCGGGAGATGGATGCCACCGTAGCCTGCATCGATCAAACCAAGAAATCCGCGCAAGTCGAGCCGTGCGCCGAGTGGTTTCCGCACGGGAGGCGGAGTACGTCACCGCTAGACACACAAAAACAATCAATATAGAAGTTATAAAGAAAATCAAATATGATTTGATCGTCGTGCTCGATGAAGCGCCGTATTTTCAGGCGGCAGCTGTCACGGATCTGGCAGCCCGTGACGGCTTCGCCTTCGTGGCGCTTCCATCGTACTCGCCGGAACTCAATCCGGTCGAGGAGTGATGGAGACAGTTACAATCGGCACTCAGCAACCGGTTCTTCGACTCACTCAACGAGTTAACAACAGCGGTCGATACTTCTCTCAGCCGACTCTCGATCCAAAAAGTGAGCAATTATATCTGATGACTGCTATCGTTCGATGAACTGGTTGCCGTTGTGCGTGTCCGCTGTGGCGGGTATGGCTGGCTACAGTAAATGTGAGAATCATAAGAAGAATCACAGCTCGCCAAATTCCAGTACCCGTCACGGTATTATTGTTATCTAATATTTATCGACTTAATCACGTGTGGATTACAGCACTAATTAGGGTCTTCCGTTCCACGACTCGTTGCTGATATTCTGATATCGACTGTCTCGAGTCGTTGAGAAGCGACTCGTTTTCAAACTCCTGCCGAAGGTCGTCTAGGAGCACGAAGATGAAAAATGCCGTTCCAATCAGTAAGTCGTGATCTCCTCATTGTCGCGCCACCGGATGAAATGACTCAATCGAGAACGATGCGAGCGGATCGTCGCTTCGGTGACGTTGTTCTCCCCATCAGTCGGGAACCGTTCGAGCACGGTCTGGGGTTCGATCGGGTCCAGACTCATAGCTCTCTGGGTGCGAGCTCGAGGTCGGAATCATCGAACTCATATCACCGATTTGCGCCGTGTCAGGGGCAGCAAGGGGCTTCGTTCACCACGTGACCGAGAGCCTGCAGTACCCACTTCTCCACGAGGAACGTGACGGGCGAGGAGACAGACTACTCCCCGTCGATATATCCTCTACAACAGAACTGCTGAAGCAGCACACACCATCGAATTCCCCCAAATTGCGGGACCAGTCTGGATCTGCGAAGTTCGCGTCAACAGACTCAGCGAAGCCCAGTCGTTCCCCGGCAGGACGCTCACCGACATCCTGATCGAGGACGTCGCCACGCTCGATCGTCGACTTGATTAGATGATGTGGCTACACTGGGAGAACGAAACACAGGTTTTCGACTTCGGGTGCGAGTGAGATAACCTGCGCCTTCCGCTTCAGTTCCGTCCGCCTGTCCGCAATACGCTGCTCGAGCTTGTCGAGCCGTTCCTGCTGGCCGCGGATGGCGATGTCCATGTTCGAGCCGGCCTCTGCTTTCCGCTCGTAGTCCTCGATGAAGTCCTCGATTCGTTGGCGTTCGGCTTCAGCGTACTCCGCAAGGTCATCCAACTCTTGCTGGGTCTCCTCTCGGCGCCGTTCGTGTAGTTCTTCTCTCAGTGATGCAACCCGCTGGCTAATATAGCGGTCAGCGGCTTCTCGCAACTGCTCCTGGCTTTGAATCAGCGACCGCACACGCTCGGCGTCGGGCGACCCTTTGATACTGTCGCCTCGAACGATACGCTGCCCCAGCCGCTGCCGGGGATCCCGGTGGTGGGAATCGACGTACACCGGAATCGTGTCTTCGCGAATGACCTCCCCTGTTCCGTCTTCGAACGTCACGCGGTAGTTGTATGCAATCCCTGGCTCGTCGACGAACGGGAGGAGCTTCAACCCAACAGCGCCGTGCTCACTATCCAGCACTTGCTGCATAAGCCGCTGGACCAGTTCATCGTCGGGTGAGACGTAGTCGATGCCATCGTGGTTCATGGCGAACTCTCGACTGAACGTGAACGGCCCGTACTCCTCGTCCGTTCCTTGCTGAAGGGAGCGAGGTAGCTGCGCCCTGTAGAGGTTGCTCCCGGCGTTCTCGACCGCGCCGCCGAGCGCCTCGACCCCGCTCTCGACGAACTCGTGGATGTCGGCCTCGGTTCCGTAGACGTCTTCCGACTCGTCCATGACCTCCTGAATCTTCTCGCGACTTTCCTGGTCGAACGTACTCGTATCGATGAGACTGCGTTCGTACCACTCTTGGAGCGTGCGTTGGCGCTCGTCGATGAGTTCCTCGAGTTCTTCCGTGGTTGCGCTCGCAGGCTCCTCGTTCTGGATGGACTCCATAATGAGCGAGTCGACGTCGATGTCGTCGAGCATCCCCAGCACGTCGGCCGTGTTGCCGAGTTTGCCGCGAATCTTCTCGACCTTGTTCTGGAGCATTTCGAAGATCTCGCCCTCGCGAGTCTCTTCGAACGTGAAGTTCCAGACCGTGACTTCCTTGTCCTGCCCGTAGCGGTGGAGGCGACCGATTCGCTGCTCGAGCCGGTTCGGGTTCCACGGTAGCTCGTAGTTCACCATGATGTGGCAGCTGTGCTGGAGGTCGATCCCCTCGCTCGCGGCGTCAGTCGTAAAGAGCAGACGGGACTGGCCGTGGTTGAACTCCGCCTCGATTCGGGCACGCTCCTCCTTGTCGACATCACCGTGGATGACGAGAATCTCGTCGGCCCAGGGTTCGTCCTTCACGAGGTCGAGGAGGTAGTCCAGCGTGTCGCGGTACTCGGTGAACAGCAGGAGCTTCTCGTCGGGTTGCTCCTCGAGTAGCTGCTTGATGTAGCGCCGCACCTTCTGAGCCTTGGAGTCGACGGAGATTCCCTCGGCGAGCGAAACGAGGTCGCGGAGCGTTTCGATCTCTTCTTCGAGTTGCGCGTCGCTCTCGGTGACGGTCAGCGCGGAGAGTTCCGCCTCTGCCTGTTGTTTATCGGCCTCGTCGAGGTCTTCACCGTCGAGATACGCGGACGCTTCGTCCGAGAGACTGGTCGCGGTCGACTGCTCGTCGACGAGGTCGCCCAAGCGACGACTCAGGGTCGCTTGGATGGCGCCGATGCTGCTGACCAGCCGTTTTTGCATGAGCGCCATCGCGAACCCGACCGCGGGCTCGTTCAACGTCTCGGAGCGGTTGTAGACGTTCTGGACGTAGTCAGTGACGGCACGGTAGAACTGCCGTTCCTCGTGGGTCATCTCCACGGGAACCGTGTCGACCTCGCGGTCGGGGAAGATGCGCTCGCCGTCGTCGTCGTACAGCGTCTGCTTCCCGCGGCGAATCATCACCCGGTCGACGGCTCCCGTCGAGAGATCCTGGTCCTCGGCGACGAGGAACGGATCGATGTACTCGACGAGCGAGCGGAACGCCTCGCCCTTGCCGTCGTGTGGCGTGGCGCTGAGGAGTAGCAGTGAGTCGGAATTACCGGCCACCCGTTCGACCATCTTCGACGTCTTGCTCGGCGACTCGCCGCGCTTGGCGGCCTTGTGCGCCTCGTCGACCACCACGACGTCCCAGAACGCCTCCTCGAGCGCGGGTTGGAACTCGTCCTGCCGGAGGAAAGCCTGACTCGTGACCATCTGCTGATGGTCTTGGTCCCAGATGTTGGCCGCCTCACCGAGTCGGCGGCGTTCGCCCTCGACCCACTGCCGGTCGGCCGGCGTGAGGTCGATGTGGAAAAAGCGGTCCATGTCCCGAAGCCACTTCTTCTGGAGATGGGCGGGGACGACGAACAGAACGCGATCGGCGCGGTTGCGGGCCGTGAGCTCTTTGAGGATGAGCCCTGCCTCGATGGTCTTCCCGAGACCGACGTCGTCGGCGACGAGCGCACGCTGGCGCAGTTTCTGCATCACCCAGTTGACCGCGGCGAGCTGATACGGTTCGAGCCGGACGAGCGAGTTGGAGATGCTCAGTAGTTGGCCCTGTTCGTGAGCGATCTGCAGCTTGAGCGCCTGGGAACGCAGATCGAACCACTCGGCCGAGACCGCTTCGTGATCGGGATGGAGTTGGTCGGCTGTCGCTGGTTCCAACTCCCCAAGTTGGTCGCCTTTCGGCTCGATTTCCACGTCGTCGAGACAGACGGTCTTCACGCCGGCGTCTTCGACGTACGCCCGGAGGTAGTCCAGATCGCCGACGGCGTAGGTCTTGATGACTTCGGCGGCGGTTCCGTTGAGGCGGATCGTGTCCCCAGGTTCGAACTCGGTCATGGTGTTAGCGGACGTGGTCGTCGACGGTCTTCGGCACGATCTCGGCGTCGGCGAGCGGCGTGATGTTGATCTCCACGCCGTGCTTGTGGTTGGGCCGATAGCCAGCGGTCGTGATCTCCGAGAGGGCGCGGTCGGCCCAGTCGGACGAGAGCTTCGACGAGACTTCCGTACAGTCCTCCGAAATGGACTCGCCGAGTTCGATATACTCGTCTAGGTCGCTCGCAAGCCGGGAGATCAGTCGCTGTCGCCGTGAGATGCCGCCGTCGTCGAGCCGGGCCTGATCAGCCTGTTCGAAGTCGTCGAAGTAGTAGGTCATGTAGAGGATGCCGTTACTCGCGAAGTGCGAACTCCCGAGGAGGTCGTCGGTGTAGTAGTCGAACAGGTCGTACCGGTGGGCTTCCACGGGCTGGTCCGGGTCCGCTGCGTAGGCGTCGAACGCCGCTTCGAGATCTTCCAGCGCGTCGATCCACTCCTCACGCTGGTTCTCGACCTTCTCGTAGAAGTTCCCGGTGAACAGCTCGCCCATCTCGACATCCGCCATGGCCGCGAGTTCGTCGACGATTTCGAGTCGCTCCTCGGTGCGGCGGCGGAACTCAGCGACGCGCTCGGCGGCCGCGTCGGCGGTCTCCTGCTCGTCGGCCGACAACTGGCGGGGTTCGGGCTGTGCCAACTCGACGAGCCGGTCCTCGAACACCGCGATCTGTTCGAGCCCGCTCTCACACCGGGCGTACTCCTCGGCGGCCTCGGCCTGCTCGCTCGCGGAGAGCGAGTCGTCGCTCCGGCGTCGATTTGCAGCGCTGCGGCGCTCTCGGAGGAGACTCTTCCGCGGTTCGAGATAGCGGTTCTGCAGGCGGTCGAAGACGCCGTCGCCCAGTTGGTGGTAGTCGACCAGACAGCCGAAGCCTTCGCCCTCGGGATCAGAGACGAGGCGCTCTGTCGTGAAGCGCCAGAGTATGGGCGTTCGGTCGAACTTGGAAACGTGGTAGTCGAAGAGGTCCTCTTCGAGCCACGTTCGGAGGTTGGGGTAGGCCTCTTCGGCGGCGCTCTTGCTTCCGAGCACGTCGTCGACTTCTGCGAGGCGATTGTCGGCGTACTCGCCCCAGACGCGTTCGAACTCCGACTCTACGTGGGCGAGGAGGTCCCCCTCACCGTCGATGGTGGAGACTGGAAGGATGCCGTCGTCGCTATCGTTGACAGCCCGGAGTGTGAAGTGGAGGAGAAGGTCTTTGACCTGCTCGGGGAAGTCCTCAGACGGTTCAGTGATGGCTTCGGGATCGTACTCCTCTCGCTCACGGGGGTCTTCAATCGTCCGTAGTGCGATCTCTTGCAGGATCGTTTCTCGTTGGTCGTCACTGATTTCGAAGCAGTCGAACACCGCCTCGTCGATCTCGTCGGCACAGGATTGGAGGTTCTGTTCGACGCGTTCGAGGTGCTTTGCGGCGGCGACGCCGGTTTCGTGAAGTGAGTCAGACGGCGAGACTGCCTCTGTGGGTTCGCCCAAGTTGAGGTCGTCCCGTAGTTCACGGTGCGGGTGATGGTACTGCGGAAGCGGGTCGTCGACGCCGAGGACGTCGAGGAGCACCGGGCCGTCGTAGTGGGGCGAGACGAAATCGTACTGGCGCTTTGAAATCAGATGACCGACCGCTTGCTGTGAGAGGCGTTCGAGTTTATTGATGTCTTCAAGCTCTTCACGCCACGGAACTTTCGAGACGAACCCGACCTCCCACATCCGCTCTGATGTTTGGGTAAGCATCAGGTAGGTGAAGAGATGGCTGTTCGTGTAAGAGAGTGCATTCCAGATAGCGCGGTCCGGTACCAATACTGAACCCTTGTGGCCGAATATGGAGGAATTGTGTAGGTACCCGAAACGCCGACCACTACGCTTCGCGACAGTATATGTCAAAGATTCGTTAAAATAAAAGTCGGTATTCTGTGGCCGTGAGCCGTAGTAACGCTTGAGTTCCGCTCCTTGGTCACCCCACCAAACTGTCCTTTTCACTCTGGGCAGTAACCACGCATCAGCCCCACCTTTAGCAAAGGGGAACCAACTGCTACCATTTGATTCCCAGAATTGTCTCGTGAATCTACCGTCATCTCCGGTTTGAAGACCAACTTTCACCGTTCCGTAGCTCTGTCGGTCAACGTTTCCATTATCTGCATCAAGAACTGTCTCTGATCCGTAGAGTTCCCGAAGATCGGTAGGAACCCAGTACGATAGGGGCGTACCCGGAACTTTATCGAACTCCTCTAGATCCCGATTGTAAATACGGTCTATCTCAGTCTCCTGAGATATGAAGGCCGCCTCAAGGAATTTTTTCTCCTTGTTACCCTTGTCTACGTCTGGGAGCCGGATGAATGTCCCAGACTGGCTGCTTTTGGCTTCGGATCGAACTACAGTTCCGACGGTACCGACCGTCGCGTTGTCGAGAATGTCGTAGCCAAACTCTGAGAAGAAGTCAAACGCACCACGGCCGCCGACGAAATCCTCGCGGAATTCTTGGAAGGACTTGTTGAACATAAATGACCACGGAACCAACATCCCCGTTCGACCGTCGGCTTTCGCCAGTCGGTCGCACGCCTCGAAGAAGTTGATGTAGTACTCCGTCGTGTAGTCATAATTCTCGTCGACGTAATCCTGTACAGCGTCGGGCATCCGCCCGCCCGAGCCGTACGGCGGATTCATCAGCGCCGTATCGTAGTCCTGCGTCAGCACCACCAGCAGATGCAGGAAGCTCTTCAGATTCTGCTCGCCAAACGAATCGCTCGTCCGGTCCTCCACGGCTCGGCGAAGCGCCTTCAGGAACGAATTGAGCGACTGATGCGCGCCCCCGTTGTAGTCGCTGAGTTCCGCTTGCGTCTTACTGGAGTCGAACGCCTCCTCCAGCGTCCCACTCACGTCCAGCAGGCTCCCGAGCGCCTCGGTGTGCTGGAAAGTTTCGATCACGTCGTCCAGGGCTTCCCGCAGATCGCTCCCTTCGCCGGTGATCTCGTCCAACACGTCGGTTGCCTCTTCGACCTCCGCGACGCGAGCGTCCGCGCAGACGATCCCGACGTTCGGCATCTCGAACTCGCCTCCTTCCTCCTCAGCCCGCGTTCGCGCCTTCAGATACAGGTTGAACGCCGAAAGCTGGCAGGAGCGCAGGTCGATGTCGACGCCGTAGAGGTTGTGCTCCAGCACCTTCGCGGGGATCTCAGCGCGGTCGAGAGTCGTCTCCGCCCACCAGATGCGCTCCAGAATGTCGAACGCATAGAGGAGGAAGTGCCCGCTCCCGCAGGCGGGATCGATGACGCGTAGTTCTCGTGGGTGGTCGAACTCCGGGGCGTCGCCAGGCTCCGCGTCCGGAATGAGGTACGTACAGAGCTCAGGCACGCTGGGGGCGTCCGCTGGCGTGACCAAGCGATCTTTTCGCTCCTCGGGAGCGATGGATTCCGGCTCCGGGATGGACTCCTCTCGATTGGTCGCTTCGAGATAGAGCTTCCCCAGGGAGTTGTCCGCGAGCATCCGAACGACCCAGTGGGGGGTGTAGAACTGGTTCGCCGGCCCGACATCCTCCGGTTCGAGGGTGTTCTTGGCGTCCAGCGCCTCGACGACGGGGCGGTTGTAGTACTCGTACACCCACCCGAGAACGTCGTCGGCCCGCCAGACCTCGTCCTCGACGGCGTCGAGCATCCCACAGAGTTCCTCGAACGTGTCGTCGTCGGGGTCGATCAGGCTGTACGGGGACGACCGGTCGAAGAGGATCTCGATCTCCGCGGCGAGGTCGTCACAAGCGTCGTGATACGCCTCCAGAATGGCTTCGTCCTCCAGCAGGAACGCCTCGTGGACCAGCGTCTCGGCGGCGGGCGTCAGCCCGTTCTCCTTGAAGACGGTGACCTCCTCGTCGACGAACTCCCGTACCTCCATGCACCGAAGTGCGGCGAGGCGATTGACGATGGTGTAGCCCACGCCCGTGACGTACTGCTCGAACGCCGCCGACCACGATTCGCCGTCGACGGCTTCGAGTTCGATGGCCTCGACGAGCTGCTGGATGTCCTCGTCCAGCGCATCGCTGTCTTCGGGCTCGTCGTCGAGTCCGTGCTGCGTGAGTTGGAACGCGACGTTGTCCTCGACGCGCTCCCGCATCTCGGTGACGACGGCTTCGAGGTGTTCGCGTTCTTCGGTATCCAACTGTGCTTTCCGTGCGGCGGTAGTGTCAGACATTAGTTACTCCTGTGTGATCGTGACGAAGTTCAGGACGAACTCCTGGGGGAGGACGCCGCCGTGGTAGAAGCGGGCGTCCGGGAGTCCTTGATTGCGGAAGCGCTGAATCGGGTCCGCGAGGGCGCGAATCGTCGTGTCGTCGTCGAGATAGCCGAGGTGGGCGTTCTCGTCGAGTAAGACGCCGGGGGCATCGTCGTCGAGTTCGGAGCCGGCGACCCACCGACGGGTCACTTTCTCGGCCCCGTCGGGCGGGTAGATGTCGTCGATGTCGACGCTCTGTGGGAGGGAGACGAAACCGTGGTCGGCGAGGATGTACGCCCGATCGAAGCCGTTGTTGCCGAGTTTCTCACTGATTATCCGGGTGATCTCGTCGATCCGATCGCTGAACAGCGCCTCGAAATCAGTTAGTTCCTCTTCACCGGCCGTATCCAGATCGTTCCAGTAGTAGGCGACACGAGTCGCCCCCCACCCCGATTCGTGCGCCTCGCTCTGCATGATGTAGCTCCAGCCGTCGTCCTTCAGCAGCTTCTCGCGCTGGTAGTTGGTGATCTCGCGGCCGTTGCGCTCCGGAACGAGTTCCCCGTCGTCGAGTTCGATGTTGAAGCTGAACTTGCTCCCGGGGGTGAGCGCTGCCTTCCCGAACTCCGTGTCCGAGGGGAGGGTCCCGACCCAGGCGGTCTCGTCGACTTCGAGGCGGGGGAGTTCACGACGGACGGCTTCAGCCAGTTCGTGCGCGAGGTCGAAACGCAGCGCGTCGACGATGAACAGCGCGACGCTCTGTCCACTCTGGAGATGTTCTTGCTCCTGGTCGAAGAACTGGTGGGCGTAGTTGTCGCCGACGAACGGCGAACCCGACTCGATCTGGTCGGCGACGAGGTCGCCGAGGTCGCTGAGATAGTCGAGATAGCGTGATTCCGTCAGCGACGTACGCAGGTCGTCGAGGGTCGCCGTCGCGGGATGCTCCTCGGGAAGGTCGTGCTCTGGCGCGCCCGAGATGATGAGGTTGAACACGGCGTTGTCGATCTGCCAGGTGCCGTCGTCGACGTCGCCGTAGAGGTCGACGACGTCGGTCGTATCGCCGCAATCTTCCCACGTCGCGAGTTCGTGCGCGAGGTTCGCAACCTCGACGGCTTGCTCCCAGACCTGCGTCCACGGGACGTCGCCGTAGGTCGTTTCGAGGCGCTGGTGGCGCTTCGACGCGCGGGCCGCGCACGTCCCGTACTCGCCGCCGTTGAAGCATCGGATCCACTCGTCCCAGAGCTCGTGTTCGAGCGAGGCGTCGACCGGGCAGTCGGCGAGTTCCCACGGATCGTCGTCGGTGCGCAGAACGTCGTGCCAGAAACGGGCGTCGGGATCGAGATAGACGTGCGCCAGCTCTTCGGCACGCTCGGTGTCGACCTTGCTCAGCAGCGACTGGAGTTCGGGCCGCGAGATCCCGAGCCCGGAACTGGGTTCGGGCCGGTACTCGGCGTCGAGGAGCGATGCGTCGAGGCCCACTTCGACGAGCCACTCGGCGACGGCCCAGCGGCGCGTGCGCGTCACGAGACTTTCCTCGTCGGTGACGCCCTCGACGGCCGTGACACCTTCGTCGACCAGCAGATCGCGGATCTTCAGTCGGTCGTCGGGATCGTCCGGGAGGTTCTCGGTCCCGTGTTCGAGAACGAACTGGACCGGATCGTCGTGGCCGTCGAGGACGATCTTCGTCTGGAGGCCCTGGAGCGTCGGGAGGCCACCCTCGCCGTTGAGTTCTTGAAAGAGCGTCTTGGCGACCTGCTCGCGGTCGCCCTCGTCAGCGTCCTCGTAGGCCGTTCGGATCGATGCCGCCTGGATGCGGTCGTTCTCGAAACAGCGTGCCGCGAGCTTGCCGATGTGGGCTTCGACGATCCCACCGGTGTTCTCGACGTCCTTGAACCAGTCGACGTCGTCGCGGTGGGGATGTGGCACGTACCAGACGGTTCGATCCCGTGGCGCGTCGCCGCGTAGCTCCAGTGGCGTCTGCTCGGCGGCGAGGAACTCACAGCCCAGCGAGTGGCTCACGCTCTCGACGATGTCGCGTAGATACCCACCGTCGTCCCACCAGAGCACGACCGGATCGTCGTCGGCCGCCTCGTCGATGGCCGTCTCGATGGCGTCTTCAGCACACTCTGAGAGCGTCTTCGTCGCGGGCATGGTTATCGGGCGGCCGTTTGTTTCACGGCTTCAAGTCGGTCTGCTCGCGTTTCGGCACCGATTCGAGCGACACCCACACGCTGGTCGGTGGGGACGGGACAGTTCTTTGCCCCCAACTCGTCACAGGCAAGCCCTTCGAGCGAACGTCGGGCGGCGCCGAGCCACCGGATCGACTCCGGCGTGGCTGCTGCAGCAAGTTCGTCCCACACCTCCGCGGCTCTTTGTTGGAAACCGTCGGTCGAGAGGAGGACGTCTGCTTTGGCTGTGGCATCGTCGAGTTCGGTTCTCGCCTGTTCGGCCATCCCGTCACTTCCATCAGGCTTCTGCTCGCCTGGGGATACCGATGACCGCTTCCCTTTGCCACTGGCGACGCCATACTCTGCCGACAGCAAGTGCGTCGCTGCCAACTCCGCAAGCGCCTCGTATGGGCCCGCTATCTGCTCGACGAGCCCTTCGTCGTACTGGTCGCGCTCCTCGGCCGTCGTTGTTGACGCCGCCGCGAAGATGTGCGCCTGCATTAGATCACCTTCCTATCGACCGATTCTGGAACGATTTCGGCGTCGACGAGCGGCGTGATGTTGATCTCGACCCCGTGTTTGTGGTTCGGCTGATACCCCCCATTCGTGATTTCCGAAAGCGCACGGTCGGACCAATCCGACGGGATCTTCGTTGCAAGAGTCTCACAGTTGGCTTCAATTTCGTCAGCTAACGACTCATACTGTTCGAACTCGGCGGCGATTCGAGCTAGAAGACGCGACGCTTCGGTAGTAATTGAGTCCTTTGGTTGATTTTGCTCGTCTAGGAGGTCGTCCGCGTTCTTTTTCGGATAGTAGCCCATGGACAGGATGCCGGTACTCGTCGGCCAAACGGAGCCTTTCAACCCATCGCCGAAATAGCTGAATAAGTCGTAGTAGTGCGCTTCGATCGGTTCATCACCTCGCTTTTGATAACTTTCAGCGGCAGATTCGAGCTCCGCTAAACTACTAATCCACTCCGCGTGATTCTGCTCGAAATTATCGATGAATGCTGAACTGAGCGTTTCTTCCAGTTCGGCTCTATCGTTTTCCGCTATCAGTTGTTCGTATAACTGAATCTTCTCTTCGGTCATAGTACGGAATCGTTCGACGTCGTGCTCGAGCTCCGCTGCGAGCTCACGATCGTCCGGTTCCCAGCTTCGGGAGTCCCCTTTGATGAGGCTCTGGATGGATTCTTGGAACCGCTCGATCTGCTGGAGCGCGCTTTGACACCGATCGAATACGTCTGCGGCTTCTGCTCGTTCGTTGGCAGACACCGACTCGTCGGAACGCCGCTGATCCGCCGACTGCCGCCGGTTTCGAAGTTCGGCCTTTCGCGGATCGAGGTACTGCGTCTCGAGCCGATCGAACATGCCAGGATCAATCCGTCTGTAGTCTATTAGACACTGGAACCCCTCGTCGACCGGGTCAGCGACGAGCCGACTCGTTTGGAGCTTCCAAACGATCGGCGTATTGTCGAACTGGGAGAGGTGCGTCTCGAAGAACGTGGTCCGAATCCACGACCCAATGTTCGGGTATGGTTCGGATTCAGCGGGTTTGCTGCCGAGAACGTCGTCTATCTCGGCAAGAACCTCGCTCGCCCGGATTCGGAATAGATCATCGATCCGATCGCTGAGATAATCGTGGAGTTCGGTACCGGGCTTGAATTCGGCATGCATTTGGATGATACCGTCGTCGCTCTCCTGAACGGCCTGTAAGACGAGGAATGAGAGGAGTCGCTCACAACAGTTCTGCTCGTTGGTTGCAACGTCGGCCGACGCATACGGGATCGGTTCGAATTCACCGTATCGTATGTCGGCTTCTCGCTCGATAGCGTCCAATACGTCTTCTCCAACACCGAGCTCCTGTGCCACGATCGAATCGATCTCTGACTTCTGCTCCTCCATGTCCGCGACTAGTTCTTCGACAGTCTCCCGACGCGCATCCGTAAAGTCGGTGAAGCTGTCGTACTCTTCGAGGGTGTCCTGATACTGCCCGGACTGTAGATTGAACGACTCGAACTGCTCGACCACGTCGGACAGACGGGCGGCTGCATCGATTAGCTGCTCTCGATTTGGTGAGCCAATATCGAAATACGGGAGAATGGAGATGTCGGAAAGATTCCACTGTCTCTCCGGCGTCTGTGCGAGCATCAATCCAGTGTATATCTTACTGTTGAGGAGGGACGTTAGATACGTGTGCGACTCACTATCGGGATAGAAGCAGGGCCCTCCATTGTCGGAAACGCCGCCACTCCCGAATCGCGCAAATCGGTGCCCGGAGTCCTTTATCAGCGGCCAGGTGACTGCCGCAGTGCCCTGATACTCCCTGTTTCGAATCGTCGAGCTTTCGTAACGGTCGATTTCGAGACCATCGTCACCCCAGAGGACACGAAGCCGATCTGGATAGTAGAACCAACTTCGCTCACCGCCTTTCGCATATGGGCGCCACTTTCCAGTTTCACCGATGCATTCCCAGGCGTTTCGTACGAATCGGCTATTGTTTCCCGTATCGATTCCCTTCTTCGCGGCACCAACGCCTTCCTTGTCCAACCCTGCCTGCTCGGCGTCGAACACCGTCTCACTCGTGTATAAATCCCGGAGTTCGGCAGGGGTCCAGTAGGTCAGCATTCCTCCCGGTATCTTCTGGAACTGGTCGATATTCACCGCGTGGTGGCGCCAGTCCTCCGATTCGTCGTCTCCGATCACGCTGACAAATGTCTCCTCCTTGCTGTCTGGAGCGACATCGGAGAGCTGCACAAATTCACCCACGTCCTGTGTGTCCTCACCTGCTGTTAGTACGGTTCCAACCGTCCGAACGGTGGCATTATCCAAGATCCCCTTTCCAAACTCCAAGAGAAAGTCGAAATCGAACTCACCCGACGACTCTATAAGCTCCGCACGGACGTCCTCGAAGGACTCTTTGTACATGAACGAGCGAGGAACCAGCATCCCGATCCGTCCGGTCGGCTTGAGAAGTTTTCCCGACTGTTCGAGGAAGTTCGCGTAGTATTCGGGTTTGAATTCGTACTGCTCGTCGACGTAGTTCTTCACCTGCTTCGGCATCCGTCGGTGCCCCCCGTACGGCGGGTTCATCAGGATCGCATCGTACTCTTTGGTCAAGAACAGGACGACGCGAAGGAAGCTTTGTAAGTTCTGATAGAAGAACCGGTCGTTCTCCGCCGCCGCCACCTCTGTGTGCAGTCGATCGAGCCAGTCGGATAGCGCTGGAATCTCCGCGGTCCAGTCCGAAAGAGACGTCTGATCCCTCACTACTTCGGATTCGAGCGTCCCCTTGACGTCGAGCAAACTGCCGAGCCCGTTCTTGCTGCGAAAATCGTCGAGGACGGTCTCGAGCGCATTCGCGAAATCGCTGTTCGCGTCAGCGAGCGTCTCGATGACGTCATATGCTCGTTCGGTTTCGGTGAGTTGATTGTCTGCACAGACGATCCCAACCGACGGCATTTCGAACGAAGTAGCGCCCTCCCTTTCAGCGCTTCCACGTGCTTTCAGATAGAGATTGAAGGCCGCGAGCTGACACGCTCTTAGATCGATGTCGATGCCGTAGAGATTATTTTCCAAGATCTTAGCTGGAATCTCGGCGGGTTGCACATCGGTTGCATCGCGCCAGATGCGTTCCAAGACGTCGAACGCATAGAGGAGGAAATGACCGCTGCCACAAGCCGGATCGAGCACGTCTATCTCGGAGGGATGTCGACATACATCGTCCGTACTATCCGCTGACGGAACGATGTAGGTGCAAAGCTCAGAGAGCGAGGGGCTCCGACCAAACTCTGCATCACGATTCATCCGTTTTGTCTTCCCGAGACTGCGCTGTTGCTCGATGCAGTTCGCTAACTCTGATTCGGATTGTAGATACGGCTTCCCGACGGCGTTGTCCGTCAAGACTCGCGCGACCCAATGTGGCGTGTAGAACTGATTAGCGACCGCCACGTCGCCTGCATCAAACTCACCTGTCCGCATCCGCTTACGTACATCGGACAGTTGACTCGTATTGTAGTACTCGTACACCCACCCGAGCACGTCGTCGGCCCGCCAGACCTCGTCGGGGACCGAGTCGAGCATCCCGCAGAGTTCCTCGAACGTGTCGTCGTCGGGGTCGATCAAACTGTAGGCCGACGACCGGTCGAAGAGGATCTCGATCTCCGCGGCGAGGTCGTCGCAGACGTTGTGGTAGGCTTCCAGGATCGCTTCGTCGTCCAGCAGGAACGCCTCGTGAACCAGCGTCTCGGCGGCGGGTGTCAGCCCGTTCTCCTTGAAGACGGTGACCTCCTCGTCGATGAAGCCCCGCACTTCCATGCACCGAAGTGCAGCGAGGCGGTTGACGATGGTGTAGCCCACGCCCGTGACGTACTGGTCGTAGGCCGCCGACCACGATTCGCCGTCGACGGCTTCGCGCTCGATCGCCTCGGCGAGTTCCTGCGTGTCCTCGTCCAGCGCGTCGACGTCCTCGGGTTCGTCGTCGAGTCCGTGCTGCGTAAGCTGGAACGCGACGTTGTCCTCGACGCGCTCCCGCATCTCGGTGACGACGGCTTCGAGGTGCTCGCGTTCTTCGGTATCGAGTTGTGCCTTCCGTCGAGAGAGAGAATCGCTTGCCATAGGGGACGCTGTATGCTGTGTCCGAATCACACGACCACCATTAACCTTGCCGATGGTAGAACTCCGACTCCGATCTGTCGACGGGACTTCGGCCCCTCGCTCGTGCAGAGAGCAACGGCGCCCGTCTGATCGATAGCCCATCTCCACACCTCGGAAAAGCAGCAGTGGACAGCCGTAGTGCCACTCCTGGGAGTGCCTTCACAGTCGCCGTCGTCGTCCTCGTCCCAGTATTCCGGAGGTGTGTAGTTCAGTTCTCGAGCAGTACGATACTTCCGCCGTCCATCCCGTCGAGTCGCTCTTTCGCGTCCCGGATCCGCGTTAACACTGTTTTCGATTCCGAAAGCAATTCGTTCACACGCTCTTCACTCGGCCGCTCGTCGGCATCAACGACCGACGTAACGTCGTCGGTCACATCGGCGTTCGGAAGCTCTTGGCGTAACGCTTCGGCGACCATCCGAAGTTCGGCCCACGCGTCGTCGGCTGCACCAGGGGGCTTCGGGCACTTGGCACGCTCGATGAGTTGGCGTACACGTCGCTTCGTTGGTGGCCAGGCAGAGGCGAGTGCAGTCCCGACAGCCTCGGTCGTCGGCGAGTCCGGATGCTCCTCACGCAGTGCTCGCCCTGCGTCCTGTAACTGTGACCAAAGGCTCGCACCACCAGTGTCGTCGAAGAGTTCGCGAACCGCCTCGTACGTCTCTGCCTGTTGGACGACGGTGGAATCGACGAGATCGCGTTCCGACAGGCACCCACCGCTCCAGGCCGTCTCGAACACCGCTTCCAAGTCGCCAAGCACGACGTCGTCGAACTCGTCAGTCGCTGCGTCGACGATTCCTCGAACGTCGCCCTCGTTCGACCGAAGCCAAGCGCTCAGCTCGTCACGGATGGCGTCGGGCTCGGAGTCGGTGGGAGTCGCCCCCGTGATTCGCCGGTACTGGGCCGACGTTTCGTCGACGCGGTGACCCGCAGCGTCTTCGAGGCGTGACTCGACCGTCGCAACACTGGGGACCGTACTGCTTTCCGACGTCGCCCGCATACTGGCAGTAACCGACGCGTTCGGATAGAGCGACATCATCGTACCCAACTCGTCGCTGAAACGCTCCCAGAGCGTCGTCCCGTCTTCCTCGACGCCGAAGAGCACGCGGGCGTCCGCGAAGGTCTTCGCCGCTTCGAGTACCGTCTCGAGATCGTCGTCACTTCCCAAGTCGGACGTGGACAGTTCGTCACCACCGAGCGCTGGCTCGATCGTCGCCTCGAACGCATCGAGCGTTACGTCGAACTCTCTGTTGACTCCTTTCAGCGTGCGTTTGACAGTCGCACTGTTCGCATCGACCCACTGACCGAGTTCACTCAGCCACCCGTCCGGCCCGTCACCGTCCGGTTCCGCCCCGAGTACCACAGTGACGAGTTCTTTCACCGTCTTCGGGTCGATACTCTCGACACCGAAGCGGATCTGGAGCGACGTCAATCCGCCTTTGGTACGGACCTGCCGGCCGATGGCAGCAGGATCAGTCACGTACTCGGTGTCCTGCTTCATCGCGACCGACTCGGGAGCGGTCGCGAGCGTGATGAGGAGCGCGGCGATCGACTCCTGGGGCGTCCCGCGGTAGTCACCGTTCGAGGTCCGGGTCTGCTGGAGGAGCGTCTCGACGTCGACCGACTTCTGTGACTCGTATGTGTCGATGAACTCGCGACACCAGCCGGTGTCGGCAATCTCGGCGCTGGTGGTGTCGACGCCGAGCATGGCGGCGTCGGCGTCGGAGAGCGGCCACTCGCCGCTCCCCCGGAAGAAGGTCGCCATCGCCTTCGCGTCGTCGACCTCGACGAGCGGCCGCGAGAGCGTCTTCCGAGACGACCCGAACACCGTGTCGACCTGATCCGCGACGACGTCGTCGAGCACGCTGGAGCGCGCGCCGCGACGTTCGTGGACCGTGTACACCGATGCATCCTCCAGCACCTCGGTCACCGACGATTCGAGACGGCGCTTGTCGGCGCGGTGTTCCCGTTCGAGTTCTTCGTGGGACTCGGTCTCCTCGTCCAGCACTTGCCCCATCCCGATGACGTTCCGAATCCGCTCGAGCATCGTCTCAGACACGTCGATGGAGAGCAGAACGTGTTCGCCGCCGTCGCGGCCGTCGTTGATGTCCTGCCACGTCTCGACCTGTTCCGAGACCGTCTCGTGATCATCGGCCAGCACGCGAACACGCAGTGCGTCGTACTCCGGAGACGGCGCTCGGTCGACCGGTTCGAGGATCGAGTAGTCGTAGCGAAGCGGAACAAGGCGTTCGTCGCCGACGTCGATCTCGTGGCGGCTGCCGTCACTTCTGAAGAACGCGTCGTTCTCACGCAGTCTCGTCTCCAGCCACGCAGACAGCTGATGCGGGGAAATCTTCGCGGCCTTGTCCTGTGCGCGACTGAGGACGCTCTCCTGGTCCTCGGAGACGAGCGTGTACACCTCGTCGCCCTCGTCGTTCGTCTCGGTGAGAACCTTCTGCTTGTCGACGAGCGTCTCCAGGCCGGATTCGGTTCGCTCGACGACGTCATCGACGGACGCCGTGACATCGTCGACCATCAGTCGGCCGAGATTTCCCGGCGTCGAGGGGACGGCGGGCGTTTGATTCAGGAGGTAGAGGCCTTTCGCGAGGCGCACCTCCCAGGCGTCCTCGTCACCATCGAACGTCGGCACCAGGGTGTTGTCGAGTATCTCCTGAACCCACAGCGGGAGGTACGTCGTCTCCTCGACCAACAGGTCGAACAGGACGTCCCACGTCACGAGCGCTCCCTCCGCCTTCGATGCCCACCCGAACTTGGTGAACAACGACCGGACCAGGACGAGCAGTGCTCGACCCTGGATGTAGTCTCGGTCGGTCGAGCGACCCTGCGTGATGAGTTCCTGCATCACCGCTCGCAAGAGCGACAGATCGGACTCGCGGAACGGATAGGACTCGACCGGATCCGGGTCCGCGCTCGTCACTGACGAGTACGTATCGAGCGAGAGGTCGGGCATCGATGCCACCAAGGATTCGACACGCTCCTTCCCGCCGGGATCTGACTTTTGGAGCCACCGCTTCCGGACGATGATCTCGGTGTCTGCTCCTTCGAGCGGGACCTGTTGATGTGTCCAATGATCTTCGGGAGGGGCGCCGATGAGGCTCTCGCGTGTATCCGGGAGTGAGTACTGTCCCGTGGTGACGACGACCGGGTTCGGACCACGCTGGAGCGCCTCCATCGTCTCCTCGAACTCACGGTAGCGATGACTACTATCGCCGACGAAAAGCGCTACCTCGTCCAGGCCAAGCAGCAACTCCGTTCGTTTGCTCCCGTCGTTGAGGGAGTCAACTGCAGCCGCTACGCGTGAGACGAGGTCCTCGGGATCGAACGCCGCGGGATCGACGTCCGCTTCCGCGGTTTCGATGGACGTTTTCACGCCCGAACGGCTGTCGAGTTCCGTCCCGGACGTCTCTGGCATCGCCGGCAACGCCTCGTAGAGCCAGCTACGGAGCGACGCTCGTTCGGCGAGTACGTCGTCGAAGGTCTTCCCGCCGTGCTCGAACGCTTGGAGCGCCTCCCAGATGCCCTCGTACTCCATGTCCAGCACCCAGGTCCACTCGAGCAGCCAGTTCGGATCAGTCCGATACCCGAGTTCGCGACCGATTGCCTCGAAGATGAGGAACGGCAGCGGGGGCTCTTTCGACGCGTCGCGGTCGAGAAGATTGAGGAAGACCGGCTTGAGACGGTCGACCTGCGAGTCAGTGATGGACCGCCGAAGTTCGTCGAAGCCCGGCCACTGCTCAGCCAACCGATCACCGAGGTAGGCGAACTCGGACTCGTCGTCGGCGAGGAGGCCGACCAGCTTCAGAAGGTGGGTTTTCCCGGACCCGAACGTCGCGTGGATGTAGAGGAATCGCGCAGCTTCACCGGGATGGGTCCGAATAGTCCCGCCAAGGTGCTCGAGTACCCGCTCGGCACTCTCCGTCTCGTAGAACTCCCGAACGTCGGTCTCGGCCCGTTCACGAGCGTTGACTTTCTGTACTTCTTCGAGTTGGCGCGTCGGATCGCTGTGGAAGAGTTCGTCGACAGTCACTGGAGATGCACTCCCTGAATCGGGTCGTCAATCTGATGCGCTGGATAGTAGTGCCGCGATTCGCCGCCAAAGAAGCTCAACTTCCCGCCGACGACGTCCCCAGGGAACGGGATACCGATCGTCGATTTCACGTTCCGTCGGTCGAGTTCGTCCAGCAGTTCCGACGCGCGTGTGAACGGATACAGGCTGCCGAGATTGAGCAGAAGCACCACGTGACTCTGCGTTTCTAACTGAGCCTCGCTGAGCTCGTGTTCGATCATCTCCTGAACGAGTTCTTCGGCGAGCCGGTCCTGCATCGTCTCCTCGATACGCTCACCGGGGGACGCATCGTCGCCGAGGCCGAACAAGGGCCCACCCAGATCGACGAGGAGTTTGAACACGTCGGTCTGTGGAAGTAGCTCGTCGAGCCATATCGGCTGGACGGTGATGTCGTCGGGTATCTCCGGGTGTTCCATTCGGCCCCCCGACCAGGTCGCCAGGCGATCCGCAACCTGGTGTTCGACTGCTGGATCAACGGCAGCAATAACGAACGGGTTCCGGATCCCGTGTTGGCCCTGGGCGAAGGTACATACTTTCTGCTTGAATTCGCGGTACGGCGACGAGCTTGTCTGACTCATCGAATAATCACTCCTTCGGCTGTCTCCTCGATCTCGAGGTCTCGCTGCTCGACGAGGCGCTCCAACCGCCGATCCAGTCGCTGCCGGTCATCGGGAATCATACCGATCTGGTCGATATCGCCGGGCGCTCGATCACCGACGATCGACGACAGTTTATCCAGTCGCACATCTAGCTCGTCCGGACTGTACTCGACGGCGCCGGCGAGCGGCTCTAACGGGGCGACGTCGTCCGTTAACTCGACAATCTCGTTTGCATCTGCATCACTCGACAGCGTCGCGATGGCGTTTTCAATCGTGTCGTACCACTGCTTGAGGTGGCGCAACGGCGTGATGTATTCGCCCTCGAAGGTGATGTGGACGCCTGCTGGGAGCTCCGTAGCTGGGAGCACCCACGGATGCTCCTCGATACGGGTGACCAGTTCACGCAGCCCCCACTCGTCGACGAATGCGTGCCACGACCGGTCAAGTTCGGGAGCGAGCCCGGGGACTAACTCGCCGGAGAGCGTACTCCACCCGTCGGTCGTCCACCACTCGCCGTCGAACGACGACACCGCAGCCGAGCGAGATTCGATAGCAGATTGAGCGTCCTCGTCAACCCAGTCGAACTGACCGTCCCCGATTGTTAGTACCGCGTCGAGCCGTTGGAGCGTCGAAAGACGACGGTTCCAGACGTCGGTTACCTCTTCGACCCACTCCCGTGTATCGTTCGTCTCGTCGATGACCGCTTCAATGCCGTCGTCCTGTGATTTGACGGTTGCAATACGGTCGTCGGTCGCATCGATTCGCTCGGTCAGTTCGTCGGCAAACGCATCGAGTAACCCCGCAACGTCGTCTGTTCGAACGTCCGTGTCGACGACCAACGTGACGTCTTCGCGAAGTCCGGAGAGCTTCGCCCGAATCTGCTGGGTAGCTTCTTCGAGGTGGATGAGGCCATCCGCGATCGTTTCAGTCGTCTGTTTGAACCCTCCCTCCTCCAGCAGTGTGCCTAAGTTGGTGCGTGGGAGGAGTTTCAGCCTCGTCGTCGAGAGACTGTCGATGTCGAGGACCGCGTCGTCTTCCAGCGTGTTTCCGTCTTCGTCGATGGGTAGTAGTCGTCCTTCCCGACAGAAGCCCCAGATGATTGCGCAGAGCGCAGGCTTGGCCTCGTCGTAGAACGGCTTCTGGTCGACGATGCCGTCGAGAATCGTATGCATGTTGAGTCCCTCGTCGCGGCCCTTCAGTTGTCGACCGGTGAGGGACATGACGTTTCGCTGGATAGTCTGTTTACTGTGGTCCCCATGCTGGTTCGACGACGGAACCTGAATCGTTCGTGCCCACGTCGGCAGTGGTGTATCGCTGTCGAGTTCGCAAAGCTCGCGCAGCCGACTCTCGTCGACCTGGAGCATCAGTGGGTGGAAATCGTCGGGGAAGCGGACGTCGACCGTGGCCTGTATCGCCTTCGAGAGGCCGCCGATGTCAGTTCGATCTTTCACGGTGTACGACCCGCTCATCATCGCGCTGGTCAGCTTGCTGCGGACGGCGCCCGCTCGCTGCTCTACGTCTCGCTCGACCGCTGGTGGTGCGTCTCGCGTTGCAATCGCGTCCCGGAGTGCCCACCACTCGACTACGCGATTGCGTAGGTCTTGGAGCCCATCCGTGTCTATCTCCCAGTAGAGCGTGTCCCCATCGGCTCGGTCGGGAGTCACCTCCGGCCGCACTCCCCGAATAGCGACGTTGATGTCCAGCCCTCCATCGGCTTCGATACTGGTTTCGAAGCTCGTCCCGTCGAGTTCGAAGTGGTACGAAACGGGGTACTCGTCGCCGGACTCACCATACGGAACTGACTCGGGGAGAGACAGGTCTTGGGTGATGCGGTCCCAGAGATGTTCGTCCAGTGTTTCGACGATGTCGCTCCAGTCCGGGTCTGCTTCGTTTTGCTCGCTTTCGTCGTAGATGCGGCGCTCTTCCTGTGTTGCGAAGCGATAGCGGGATCCCCCCTCGTCCTGCGTCGGTCGGATGAATTTCTGAAGCCGGTTTAGTGATTCCTCGACGCGGTTGGTCGTGCTGATCCAGGACTGGCCGTTCAGGTCGTCCATGACGGCAACCGCGATGTTCCCTTCGTTCAGCGGAGCAATCTCGTGGACGTGCTGGAGCAGGAGGACTGCCTTCGCGACGCCGAGGTCGAACGCTTGAATCTCACTCCTCTCGTCGTCTACCTCGTCCGCGATGCCGGTCGTCCCATCGGCCCCTTCGACGACACGCATGTCCTGCGGTAAGATCTCACGAAGCTCGGGTTCGATGAGGTCGAAGAAATCCACCAGCGAGATAATCCGGGCTTCGTCGTCCTCGTCGATCCAGTTGTCGAGCAACCCGTGCATGAGCGCAAGAATGGCCCGTGCAGTTCCCGAGAAGATGGACTTCGCGGGGTCGTTCGCTTCTCGACGGAGGTTGAACAGAATCTCCAAGAACAGTGGCGCATGATACGGAAGGAACGGGTAGAACGCAACGAGTTCCTCGTCATCAATCGCGTCCAGTGGGGGCTTCGTGTTCTGTTTGATCTCGTTGTAAACGAGCGATTCGGGTGGCTTCACGGCGGCGTCATCGAGGATTCGGCGAACCGCGTCGTCGCCCGTGTTCGATTTTTGCAAGAGCCGCCGTTTGGCGATGTCTCCGACGTGCTTGCTCGGGAGCTGATACCGGTGGGGGAATCGGTCTTTGACGATACTGAAGTCGGCCCCGTGCGCCGCGAATTTCGGTTGGACGTCTTCGATTTTCGCTTGCGCTGTCGCGACGAGCTGAATGTCACCATCACCGATGTCGTCGACGTTTTCGGCGAGCGTTTGCAGTTCAGTGAGACGCTCGAAGTCGGTGCCGATGAAGAGGCTCACCTCGTCGAGCAGGAGGACGAGCTTGACTGGCTCCCCAACCGCCGCTTCACGGGCTCGTCGGAGGGATTCCAGTCGGCTGACGACTTCTTCTGGGTCAATATCCGAGGGTTGGAGGTCAGTGTAGCCATCGGGTGTGCCTGTTACCTCTTCGAAGAGCGCTGGAAGTACGACATCGGAAAGCGCGCTGTACTGCTGGATGTCGGTCCAGAGGCCCTCCGTCTCCCACTCGTATTGCGGTGTCTCCGGAGTTACGCCGTCAACGACTGTTGCCGCTCGGTCTTGCCGTTCCGACCAGGCTTCGGTCGTTCGGTACCAGTCTTCGAAGTACGCGACGTCGAGTTGGGTGGACAGCCCGGACGAGATACTGTCGTCGACGCCGGTGAGAATCGGATTCCGATGCGCGTGCCGCAGAACGATCTCACTGAAACTGCGTTGTTTTTGGCCTTGATACTTCAGCAAGTTCACCGAGACGGGGACGACGTGGTACTCCGAGTGAACCCGTTCCCACTCGCGACACAATGCATCGAGATCGGCGTCGGTCGACGTGTCCGGTGCGAGGGCAGCCCAGACATCGTCGTCGCGACTCCGGAGCCACTGCGTATCCATCAGCCCATCCAGAACTGTTAGTAGATGACTCTTTCCGCTCCCGTAGTAGCCGTAGAGCCAGTAATTCGACCCCGTCCGCATATCCTCGGCTTCGTCGAGCAGCCGGGTGACGAAGTCCTCGAGAAAGCGCCGCGAGTCGGCCGTCACGTGGTACGAGTCGATCGCTTCCTCTCTATGCCTGTCCCCGTCCGCGGACTGGTCTTCGCGATCGATCCGTACGGATTCCTCGAAATCCTCGGGGAAGTCGTCAAACCAGCGTTCGTCGATCATTATTCAGTCCTCCTCTCGAGAGAGCCAGGCGTACGCCCCGTCAGCCGGCCGCAGTTCTAGCCGTCCATGGAGCTCGACAAATTCCCACACGCTGGTTTCAGCGGCTCTGTCGTAGAGTTCTTCCCATCGTTCGGCCGGTTGAAACAGGTACTGAAGCCCAACTGGTGACTCGACCCAGCCGTCTTCCCCTTCCTCGTACGAATAGCCCATCGCGACGAGGAGAGGGATGTCGCCCACCGATGGCGGGCTGCCGACGACGGTTTGCTGATCCTCCAGTACGCCGATGTCGCGCATGACCGAGCGGAATCCTTCGCACCATCGTTCCGTCGTCGAGTCAGCGTACTCGAACACTGATCCGTCGGCGTACTCGAACTGGTCCAGGACTGTCGTGAGAGTCTCGTTCGAGAAGTCGAGAGCGTCGGGATGGTCCGCCGAGAGCCGCTGGATGTATTCGTGGACGACGTAGCGAACGAGCGCGTCATCGGCGACGAGATACGGGTAGAGCACTTGGGAGTTGTCTCGCGATGTCGCGCCGGTACCCAAAATGGTTGGAAGATCGCGCGGGTTGGGAAGGCTGGCGGGCGCGTTTTTGAATCGTGACGTGAGGACGCGGTATATCTTCCGTGCGCTACCTCTCGTACTGCGGTTCGCACGGCGCTCCTCGAACCAGACCTCCTCGACCTCGTTCCAGTTCCCGTGCTCCCGATACAACCGAGCCAGCTCTGCTGCTCGCTCGGGCAGGAGGCCGCACATGGTCAAATCCATGGTGACCTCCTCGGGAGCGAATACATGGGAGAGAGACGGTGGGTTCTGCCCGCCGTCCGGGAGAGCGTTCATACGGTGGTGAAGTCAACCAACCTACTTTACTATTTGTCATCGCCGAAGTGCGATCCGTCGGACAGCTACCGGTCGGAAACGGTGACGCGACGTTTCGGGTTGGAGCGCCGTCTGCAAATTACGCGCACGCGTCGTCCACCGGGATGAATTGTTTGAGGCTGTAACAGCATCTACCCCAAAGACTCGCCAGACAGTTGCCGTTCAGCAGGTCATAAGGCAACAACTACGCGAAGAGGACTGTCCGATAGCAGTCGACAGTGACAACGTAATTTGAAGGGATCAGCCGCGAGATACACCGGCATATGACCGAGGAGGTCCCCGATCTTGATCCAGGAGGCCTGGAAGCGTTCATCGAGGAGTACCTGCAACTTGACCGGAAGGTTCAGCGGCCTGATGGCCTATATTCCGTCCTTTCGGGGCCGCGCGAAAAGCAGTATCAGGATAGTCTTCGGTATTTTCTGGATCCGCAGAAACCCCATGGATTCGACGAGACCCTGCTGGAGTCCGTTCTAGAGTGCCTCGGCGTTCACCACCACAATCTCCAGGGCCAGCACGTCGAACTCGAAACCGAGGTGCAAATCACCGACGCCAGCTCGGATGGTCGTATCGACCTAGTCGTCTGTGGGGGCAGCGCACTCAGCGACCACCCACGATGGGCAGTCTTTCTCGAACTGAAAGTCGACGCCACAGAAGGGGAAGGCCAGACACCTGCCTACGCCGAGGCCGACCGGTGGAACTTCAGCTGGTTCGACTCCGATGAGGTAGTCGTCGACCAACTGGCCGAAACCACCTATGCTTACCTCAAGCGCGACAGCGCCGACGACGCGACCGCCGATAGCTTCCAATCGGTAGCCTGGAAAGCCATGGTCAGAACGTTCGACCGCCAGCTCCAGGGCTCGTTGTTCGACTATCCCCACCGGAGCGTCGTGCAACTCACCGATTTCATCCAATCACTCAAGCAGACCGAACACATGGACACACCATTCGACGAATCCCAGCTTAGCGAGCGCCTCAACCTCTACTTCGAGTACAGCGATCTGATCGAGCAAGTTGAGAAGGCAAACAGCCAGTTCGAGAGCGATTTCGAGAATCTCAGCGAGTACCTCCAATCCAACTGGGAGGTCAGACTCCGTGAATCGTATGACCTCGAGGAATCTCGATGGCTCGCCTCGCCGTCCAGCAACGCGAAGTGGCAAGGCCTGCTCCCGGACTATTGGGATCAGGACCCACTCGGCAGTAACAGTACGATTCAGCTCTACTTCCGCCACTCGCCGACAACCGACAGCCTCCGAAATCGCACTCTCCGTTTCAGGCTGCGTCTCCCTCCACAGCGACACGTCCACACGACTCCTCAAGGTGATAGCCAATCATTCAACGACGTGTTCACTTCCTTGGCGACTGCGCACACAGACCGATTCGACGACACCATCAAGCCGGAAAATGTCAATGAGGTGCGGCTGGGAAGTGCGTCCACGCTCTTTTTGAAGGCGTACCCACTCGACCCTCAGAACCTCGCGGGGTCGTATTTTGAGCAACTTGAGTCCGCTGTCGAAGAATTTTGCGTCGACAATCCTGAGCTTCTGACCCTTCTGAACGAGGTGTTTGAGGAAACCTATCGGACGGTCTTCGAGGCGGAACCTGTGGGCGAGTTCTCAGGGCCACTCCATCCCAAAGAGAGCGAAGTATGAGTGAGACAGACTTCAAGAGACTGTGCAACGGTGAGTAGTTCCATTACGCGAACCTACCTCCCTCGAAATTCCGTTCTGCGTCGAGTAGTTGATGGGTTTCTTGATGTTGACCGGCGATACGTTCTCTCTGAGAACGTCGCTTCCGTGGTGTCGGTCGGGCCACCGGTCACATGGTCTGATTGACAACCGTAATCTGAATCGAGTGTCCGGCCGCCGCAACGTGCTGTCAGCACAGTCATCGTTTTGACTCTTGCGCTGCACCGTAACCGAGTGGGTGTACCCCTGGCCACTACCGCCACGGTAAGCGCGGGGATTCTCACCGGACGTACGACGCTGTCAACACCAGTTACGATCCGGCCGCGGATCGGACGCGTTCGACGAACCCGTCCGCATCGGTGACAGGGGCGGAGCGGGCATCAGCGCACCCGTCTGTCGACCGTCTCGGGGACGAGTTCGGCGTCGGCCAGCGGCGTGATGTTGATCGCGACGCCGTGCTTGTGGATCGGCCGGTAGCCGGCTGCCGTGATCTCCGTGAGGGCGCGGTCGGCCCAGTCGGCCGAAATGTCGGCCGCGATGTCGTCGCACGCGTCCGCGATATCGGCCGCAAGGCGCCGGTACTCGTCGAGGTCCCGCGCCAGTTCGGCGCAGTACCGTTGGCGGTCCGACGCGTCGTCGTCGTCGTCGATCCGTGACTGCCCGGCGAGGGCGTCGAAGTAGTAGGTCATGAACAGGATGCCGTTGCTCGCGTAGTGTGCCGACCCGACGAGGTCCTCGTAGTACTCGAACAGGTCGTACCGATGGGCCGCGACCGGTCCGTCGGTCGCGTAGGCCTCGAAGGCGGCCTCGAGAGCATCCAGAGCCGCCAGCCACTCCTCGCGATTCGCCCGCACCGTCGAGTAGAACGTGGGGCTGAACAGGTCGGCGGCGTCTACCTCGTCGAGGGCGACAAGCGCGTCGAGCGTCTCCAGCCGTGCGGCCGTCCGGTCACGGAACGCGGCCACCTGCTCTGCTGCCGCCGCGGCGCGGTCCCGGTCCACTTCGGATCGCTCCCGACCGACCGGTTGCGCGAGGTCGGCCAGTCGGTCCTCGAAGACCGCGATCTGTTCGAGGCCGCTCTCGTACCGGTCGTACGCCTCGGCGGCATCGGCCCGTTCGCCGGCCGCGAGCGCGTCGTCGCCGCGCCGACGGTTGGCCGCGCTCCGCCGCTCCCGCAGCATCGCCTTCCGCGGTTCGAGATAGCGGTTTTGCAGCCGGTCGAAGACGCTGGCGTCCAGCTGATGGTAGTCGAGGAGGCAGCCGAACCCTTCGCCCTCGGGGTCGGAGACGAGCCGCTCGGTCGTGAGACGCCAGACGATCGGCGTCCGGTCGAACGCCGCGACGTGGTAGTCGAAGAGGTCGTCTTCGAGCCAGTCGCGGAGGTTCGGATAGGCCTCGTCGTCGGCGGGCCGACTTCCGAGGAGCCGGTCGACCTCCGCGAGACGGGCGTCGGCGTGGCCGCCGAAGATGCGCTCGAACGCGCCCTCGATACGCGCGAGCAGGTCGTCCTCGCCTTCGACGGGAGAGAGGGGTACGATCCCGTCGTCGTCCTCGCGGACCGCACGGATCGCGAGGTGGAGCAGGAGGTCCTTCACCATCCCCGGGAACGCCTCGGGCGGATCGGTGATCGCCTCGGGATCGTACGCCTCCCGTTCGCGCGGGTCCGCGTTCGTCCGGAGCGCGATCTCCCGAAGCACCGTCTCGCGTTGCTCGTCGGTCACGTCGAAGCAGTCGAAGACGGCCTGGTCGATGGCGTCTGCACAGGACTGGAGGGTCGCCTCGATGCGTTCGAGGTGGCGCCCCGCGGCGACACCGAGTTCGTCGAGCGTCGCCGACGGGTCGAGCGTCGCCGACGGGTCGTCGAGCGTGAGGTCCGCGCGGAGATCGCGGTGCGGGTGGTCGTACCCTGGAAGCGGGTCGTCGACACCCAGAACGGCCAGCAACACCGGCCCGTCGTAGTGCGGCGAAACGAAGTCGTACTGGCGCTTGGAGACGAGGTGGCCGACTGCCTCGCGGGCGAGCGGTTCGAGTTCGCCGATGTCTTCGAGTTCCGACCGCCACGGCACCTTCGAAACCTGTCCGACCTCCCACATGCGTTCGGTCGTCTGGGCGAGCATCAGGTAGGTGAACAGGTGGCTGTTCGTGTACGAGAGCGCGTGCCAGATGCCGTCTTCGGGGAGCAGCACCGATCCCTTGTGGCCGAACACCGACGATTCGTGCAGATAGCCGAACCGACGACCGCTCTCCTTCGCGACGGTGTACGTGAGCGACTCGCTGAAGTAGTACGCCGTGTTCTGCGGCCGTGATCCCCAGTATCGCTCGATTTCGGCACCGTCGTTCTCCCAGAGCACCGTCTGCGTGACACGTGGGAGGAGCCACGCGTCCGCACCGCCCTTGGCGAACGGCGGCCACGCACTCGCGTCGACGGATTCCCAGAACTTGCGGACGAACCGCGAATCGTCCGCCGTCGCCAGCCCCTGTTTGATGACGCCGTACGTCTCCCGGTCGTCGAGGCCCGCGTTGTCGGCATCGAGGACGGTCCCCGACTCGTAGAGGCGTCGAAGTTCGGTCGGCACCCAGTACGTGAGCGGCGTCCCGGGAATCATCTCGAAGTCGGACAGGTCGCGACGATACCGTCGCCGAACCCCGTCTTCGGTCGGATCGACGAAGGCGGCGTGGAGGAACGACCGCTCCTTCCGACCCTTTTCGACGTCGTTGAGTCGGATGAACGCCCCCGACGCCTCGCTCTCGACGCCGGATCTCACGACGGTCCCCGCCGTCCTGACGGTGGCGTTGTCCAGAACGTCGATCCCGTACTCCGCGAGGAAGTCGAACGACCCGCTGCCGCCGATGAAGTCCTCGCGGAAGTCCCGGAACGACGTGAGGAACATGAACGACCGCGGGACGAGCATCCCGACGCGGCCGTTCGGTTTCACCAGCCGCTCGCACGCTTCGAAGAAGTTGATGTAGTATTCGGTCGTGTAGTCGTAGTGGTCCTCGACGTACGCTTGCACGTCGTCGGGCATCCGCCCGCCCGAGCCATAAGGCGGGTTCATCAGCGCCACGTCGTACTCCCGTGTCAGCACCACCAGCAGGCGGAGAAAGCTCCGGAGGTTCCGCTCGGCGAACGACCCCGAGGTGCGCTCCTCGACCGCGTCTTCGAGCGTGCGGAGGAACTCGTGCAGCGTGTGTGGTCCCGCCTCGCCCCACTCCATCACGTCGGTCTGGTCCTGCATGAACGCCCCGGCGAGGGCACCCTGCACGTCGAGCAGGCTACCGAGCGCCTCGGTCGTCTGGAACTCCTCGATCACCTCGTCGATGGCCTCGCGACCGTCGGTATCCTCGCCCGTGAGTCGATCGAGCACGTCGACGGCTTCTTCTACCTCGGCGACGCGGGCGTCGGCACAGACGATGCCGACGTTCGGCATCTCGAACGTTCCCCCCTCCGCAGCGGCGCGGGTTCGGGCTTTCAGGTAGAGGTTGAACGCGGCGAGTTGACACGATCGGAGGTCGATATCGACGCCATAGAGGTTGTGTTCGAGGATTTTGGCCGGCACGTCGCCGCGGTCGAGGTCCGTTTCGGCCCACCAGATGCGTTCGAGGATGTCGAAGGCGTACAGGAGGAAGTGGCCGCTGCCACAGGCGGGGTCGATGACGCGGAGGTCGGCGGGATGGTCGAAGTCGGGGGCGTCACCGTCCCCGTCGTCGGGGATGAGGTAGGTACAGAGGTCGGCGACGCTCGGGGCGTCGGTCGGAGTAACTGCCCGTTCCTTGCGTGCCGCGGGAGCGAGCGCGTCGGGCGCCGGGACCGTGTCCGCTTGCCCGGTCGCTTCGAGATAGAGCTTTCCGAGGCTGTTGTCCGTGAGCATCCGAACGACCCAGTGGGGGGTGTAGAACTGGTTAGCCGGTCCCACGTCCCCGGGATCGAGCGTGTTCTTCGCGTCGAGGGCCTCGACGACCGGTCGGTTGTAGTACTCGTACACCCAGCCGAGCACGTCGTCGGCCCGCCAGACGGCGTCGGGCACCTGATCGAGCATCCCACAGAGGTCTTCGAACGTGTCCGCGTCGGGGTCGAGCAGGCTGTACGCCGACGAGCGGTCGAAGAGGATCTCGATCTCGTCCGCGAGGGCGTCACAGGCGTCGTGGTAGGCGGCGAGGATCGCCTCGTCTTCTAGCAGAAAGTCGTCGTGGACGAGCGTCTCGGCGGCAGGGGACAAGCCGTCGTCGGTGAACACCGTCACTTCCTCGTCGAGGAAGTCACGCACCTCCAGACACCGGAGCGCAGCCAGTCGGTTGACCACCGTATACCCCACGCCGGTCACGTACTGTGCGACCGCGTCGTCCCACGGCTGGCCGTCGACACGTTCGAGGTCGATCGCCTCCGCGAGACGCTGGGTGTCGCCGTCCAGTGCGGCCGAGTCCTCGGGGTCCGCGTCGAGGCCCTGCTGGGCGAGCTGGTACTCGACGTTGTCCTCGACCCGGTCGCGCATCTCGGCGACGACGGTTTCGAGCCGGTCCCGTTCCGCCCTGTCGAGTTGTACCGTCTCGGGAGAATTACGTGCCATCGGGGATACCGTACACGCTATCTCGGACTGCCACGACCTCCTTTAATGTTCCTCTGGCTCGGGATCGATCGACACCGCGGACGACATACCCGTCGTCCCGGTTCGAAGCGCTGTGGGAGCCGTCCCGACGGGGTTTTAACCGAGATGGTCCCGAAAACGACGGTATGTGTACAGGTGATGGTCCGCAGTGCCTCCTCGTCGTCGACGACGACCCGTCGTACGTCGGCCCGGTCATGGACCGTCTCGACGAACGGATCGGTCCAGTCGACGTCGTGACCGCGGAGACCGTCGGCGAGGGTCTCGATCTGCTCGCCGATCACGACGTCGACTGCGTCGTCGCGGCCTACGCCTTGCCGGACCGAACCGGCGTGGAGTGTCTCGACGCCGTTCGGGACGACCATCCCGACCTGCCGTTCGTCCTCTTCGCGGCCGAGGGGAGCGAAGGTATCGCCAGCGAGGCCATCGCCGCGGGCGTGACCGACTACCTCCCGAACCGGCGGACCAGTCGCCAGTACGACGTGCTGGCGGACCGGATCGCGGACGCCGTGTCGGCGTCCCGATCACGGCGGGATCAGCCCGCGCGAAACGAGGAACTGTCCCTCTACAAGCGGGCGTTCGCCAAGATGCAGGAAGGAGCGTGTCTGTACGATTCGGACGGCCGGTTCCGGATCGTCAACGACTTTCTCGCCGACTTCTACGGGACGACGCGAGCGGCGCTCGAAGGGCAACGGAGCGGACTCGTCGACACGATCCGCGAGCAGGGGGACGACGATCCGTTTCGGGCGCTTCTCGACGGTGAGCGGGAGTCGGTCAGAGGGGAGGCGACGTTCGACATCCCGAATCGCGGCGAGGTGGTCGTAAACTACCGCCTCGCACCGCTGCGGATCGACGGCGATATCGACGGCGTGATCGGCGTCGCTCGGGACGTGACGGAACAGCGGGCACGAGAGCGCCAACTAGAGCGGGCCCGCGAGGAGTCACAGGAACTGATCAACGGGATGAACGACACCGCCTGGGTCATCGGCGCGGACGAGGGATTCCTCGCAGTGAACGACGCGGCGGTGGAGAAAATGGGGTACTCGCGGGCGGAACTCCTCTCGATGGGGCCCCAGGATATCGACGTGAGTCTCCCGGACGACCGGATCACGTCGCTCATCGAGACTATGCCCGAGGACGGGCGACAGGTGTTCGAGACCGCACACCGAACCAAGGACGGCGAGGTGATCCCCGTGGAGATCAGCTCCAGTCTGGTCACCTATCGGGGTGAGACGGCGATTCTGAGCGTCGCACGCGATATCACCGAGCGCAAGCAGTACGAGCAACGGCTCGAACGGCAGCGCGACGAACTCGACGTGCTGAACAAGGTGCTTCGCCACGACATTCGGAACGACCTACAGCTGGTGACCGCGTACGCGGACATCCTGCGCGATCACGTCGACGACGCGGGGATGGAGCATCTCGAGACGGTCCGTGAACGCGCCAACCACGCGGTCGAGTTGACCCAGACGGCGCGGGAAACGGCCGAGGTGACGCAGTCGCGCGACACCGACAACGAACCGGTCGAGGTGCGACCGGTACTCGAAGACGAAATCGAGGATCTGCGGAACCGATATCCGGACGCCGATGTCTCCGTGGCGTCGGACCTGCCGGCGGTCACTGTCCGGGCCGACGAGATGCTGCCGTCCGTCTTCCGGAATCTCCTCACCAACGCGGTCCAGCACAACGACAAGGCGGTGCCCGAAGTCACGGTCACGGCGACCGAGCACGCGGACCGCGTGACCGTCCGCGTCGCCGACAACGGCCCCGGCATCTCCGACGCACAGAAGGCGGTCGTCTTCGGGGAGGGAGAGAAGGGACTCGACAGTCCCGGCAGCGGCCTCGGTCTCTACCTCGTCGACACGCTCGTCGGGACGTACGGGGGCGAGGTCCACGTCGACGACAACGATCCGACCGGCGCCGTCTTCGTCGTCGACCTTCCGAAAGCCGCGTGAGCGGTGGGCGTCGTGCGCTCCGTGGGCGTTCGGGGGGATTTTAGGCACCGGACACCCCAATCCCACGGATATGTCCGACGACGCGTTCGAACTGGCAGAACCGACGCTGACCGCCGACGACCTCCTCGTCCTCGACGACCCCCGGTTCGGCCCGGCGACGACGAGCATCGTGACCGGCGCCGCGTCGGGGATCGGCCGGGCGACGGCGCTCGCCCTCGCGGCCAACGGCCTCACCGTCGTCGCGGCGGACATCGACGCCGAGGGGCTCGACGAGACGGTCGCCAAGGGGGCCGACGTCGGCGCCGACGGCGACATCGTCCCCGTCGAGGCAGATCTCACGGACGGCGCCGAGGTCGAGGCGGTCGTCGAGACGGCGGCCGATCGGGGTGACCTCCGCTACGTCGCCAACGTCGCCGGGATGCAACACATCGCCTCCATCCCCAAGTTCCCGATGGAGATGTACGACCGCCTGCTCGACATCATGCTCCGTGCCCCGTTCCTCCTCTCGAAGCTAGCGATGCCGCACATCCGTGAGGTGGAGGGCCGTGGCGCCATCGGCAACATGTCCTCCGCGCACGGCCACTACGCCACCAAGGACAAGGCGGCGTACATCACCGCGAAACACGGTCTGCACGGGTTGACCAAGAGCATCGCCGCCGAGGGCGAGGGATCGCTCCGGGGGTTCTCGGTCAGTGTCGGCTACGTGCTGACGCCGCTGATGGTGAACCAGATCGAGGACACGGCCGAGGAACGGGGCATCTCGGAGCAGGCGGTCGTCGAGGACGTGATGCTCGGCCAGGCGCGCACGAAGGAGATGATGACGCCCGCCGAAGTGGCGAATCTCTTCGTTTTCGGCTTCTCTCGGCACAGCAAACACCTCAACGGCGGCGACATGCTCCACGACGGCGGCTACACGACGACCTACGAGTGACTACTCGATGACGGTGTGCCCCGTCCGCCGCCGATCGACGAACTCCCAGTCGATGTCGACGCCGAGGCCGGAACCCTCAGGGACGGCGATCCGTCCGTCGTCGTCGATGGACTCGGGGTCACCGTCGAACCCCTGATTCAGGATCCAGTCGCTCTCGGGGTTGAGTAGACCGTGCTCGAAGTAACTGGTGTTGCGGAGCGCGCTCATCAGATGCATGTGCGCCGGGCCGCCGAGCAGGAGTTCGACGTCGGTGCCGAACGCCTCGGCGGCCTCGGCCGTCTTGAGCGCGCCCGTGATCCCGCCGTCCATGTGGGCGCTGGCGCGGACGAGGTCGGTCGACTCGCTCGCGAGGCTGTCGACGGCGCCGTACGGGCCGGTGCGGACGTGTTCGAGGCCGAGCATCGGTGTTTCGAGCGCCGCAACGAGTCTCTTCGTTGCCCGCTCGCTCACGCCGCCGTCGTGCATCGGGTCCTCGTACCAGAAGAAGTCGAGGTCGTCGAGTGCCTGTCCGACCGCCAGGGCGTCGGCGTAGGTGCGATAGAGGCTCGAACTGTCGATCATGAGGTTCATCTCGTCGCCGACGCGGTCGGCGAGCGCCTCGCAGATGGCGATATCGACCTCGGGACGAACGTCGGGATGACTGTGGAACTTGAAACCCTCGTAGCCGCGGTCGAGACACTCCTCGGCGTAGTCGGCGAACGCCTCGGGACCGTCCAGCCCCCCGGAATCGTCCACGAACATCGTCGACGCGTAGGTAGGCAGGGCGTCGCGGTAGCCGCCGAGGAGAGTCGAGACGCTCGCGTCGTGGTGCGTGCCGGCGAGATCCCAGAGCGCCACGTCGACGGCGCCGAGGCCGAAGTGATCGGTGTGTCTGAGCGCGCGCCAGCAGTCCTGCCAGATGCCGCGTCGTTCGAGCGGGTCGCGGCCGAGCAGGTGCTCCTCGGCGACCATCTTCACCTGCGCGATGCTCGGGGGCGTGAACGCGAAGCCGCGGTAGTGCCCTTCGGTGCCGTCGGCGGTGCGGAGGGTCAGAACGAACCCCGGCGGTTCGAGCGTCGAGTCGGGGTCGTACACCCAGTTGCCGCCGACAGTGCCCGTGTTCTCGACGCGGTAGTCGAACTCGTGAATCTCGACCTCGCTGATGCGCATTCGAAGGGCGTCGACGGCGAGGTAAAAAACGGTTGGGCCCGCGTCTACTCCGGCCGCGGCCGACTCAGGTTCTGCAGCGTGCCGTCACAGCCGGGACACGCCCGGAGTGACTCGGCGCTACAGAGGCGTTTGCCACACGCTCGACACTCGTAGAGCTGTTCGTCCTGGTTACAGGGCGCCGGATCGGGGACGGTTGGCATATCGTCACGTTGGTCGTGGATCGTGTTAACTCTTGGCAGTGATTCGCGAATCGGGTTCCGATATTACGACTTCGCGTCGGACGCATCAGCGATAACGCCGATACACCGGACAGCGCCGATATCGTCGAAGAAGTTTATACAGTCGACGTAAAACGGGGACGAACGGATGACCGACGAGATCATCTCGGATATCAAACGCCAGTTCGAGTCCGGCGGGAACTGGCCCTACGAGTTCGGCACGCACCGGCTCGATGAGAACCCGTTCGCCGAGCAGTGGCCCGACATCCGTCTGTTCGCGGGCTACGAAGACGAACTTCGTCGTCTCCAGGAGAACATCCAGCGAAACGTCAACACGTTCGTGACCGGTCCGTTCGGGACGGGAAAGACGATTCTCACGCGGACGATGTACGAAATCCTCGAGGATATCGACGGCTATCGCCCGGTGTTCGTCCGCGTCCAGAAGGGACGCTACAGCAAGACGATGGCCAAGCGAATCCTCCGCGAACTCGACGAACCCGTCGACTCACAGGCCGGACAGAACGAACTCTACGAGGACATCATGGACAGCCTCCAGGCGTTGTACGAGGAGGATATCCGGGCCGTCATCTTCTACGACGAAGTCATCAACGGAAGCGACGGGACGCTCCGGCAGATTCTCCACCTCCAGCGCGACATCGACGACTGGGAGCCGGTGTTGGTGTTCAACGGTACCGCACACATGCTCGATCAGATTCACTCGAAAATCGAGCCGCTCTCGGACCGGATCGGGGAGGAGATCACCCTCTCCGGGCTCGACGTGGACGGGGCGATGGAACTGATCAACAAACGGCTGCGGTACTACTGTGCCGCGTCCGAGTGGAACGACGACGGCTGTACCCACGACGACGGCGATGTCGCGCCGTTCTCCCGGGAGAGCGTCGAACTCATCCACCAGGACGTGACGCCGTATCCGAGACAGATCCGACGCGAGTGCAACACCGTCATCGAGGAGGCGGCCAAAGCCGGACGGGAAGGTGTCGACTTCGACTTCGTCGAGAGCGTGATGGCGGCGTCGGCGACGCGCAAGATCGAAGAGCTCACCGAAACGGGGATCGACGTGCTCGACGCCCTGAACGAACAGGGGCAGGCGAGCGCCAACGCCGTGACGAACGCCCTCGACATCAGTCCGTATCACGTCCAGGAGGCGCTCGGCGAACTCGAAAAGAAGGGGCTCATCCGGGCGACGGAGGCCGGTCGCGGACTCGAGTACAAACTGACCCATCTCGCGGAGCGAGAGCTTTCCAACCAGCGGCGGAGCTGACCGATGTCACAGCCCTCACGCGACGAACTTCGTCGGCTGTTCGGCGACGACGACGTCGCCGCAGACGTTCGCTTTCTCGATCAGACGTTCTCGTGGGTCAGCCTCAGAGTCCTGCGAACGCTCGCCGCGTCCGAACCCGCGACGACGGGTGAACTCGCCCGATCGATCAACATGGACATGCGGGAAATCCGGGCACGCCTCGAGACGCTCGACGAACTCGGCGTCGTCGAGTGGGACGACGCGTCGGAAACGTGGCGCCACGACGCGACGACGGTCGACGTCCACCTGACCTTCGACGGGGAACTGCGCCTCGAATACGCGCTCGACGCGGACGAGTCGGGGGACGAGACACAGCAGTCGGCCGAGCCACCGACCGAAGTCACATCGGCGGGGCTGGTGGGTCGGGTCCGGGACCGGTTGGCCGCGCTCGTCGGGCGCAATAGGAACAATTGACCATCGTCGTATCGCCGATCGAACGCTGGCCTGCGATCATCTGCAAACAGTTTCGATCGCTACTATCGCGCTCCCGCGTCGATCATAAAAAACACGCCGAGAGGCGTGTGACACTACTGGGGCGTCTGCGTCGGCGCGTCGTCCTCGGTGGCCGTCTCGAACGATCCGAACGACCGTCGACCGACACCGCGGAGGCCGTCCTCGCCGCAGGTCGGACAGCGCTCGCTCGGTTCGGTCGTGAGTTCGGTCATGTCGTTTTCGAGGTCCTCGTACCGGACGAAATCCGGCGGCTCCGCGTGTCCGGTGACGAGTTTCGAGACGACCGAGACGGCCTTGGACGCTACGACGCCGTTCAGATGCACGACCGCAGGCTCTGGGGCGAGTGCCTCGTCCGCGATGTATCCGCGCTCGCGCTCGGCCGCTTGCTCCTCGGGCGACAGCCGTTCGACGTGGGACGCCCCGGGGGCGTGGCGACCCAGACAGTCGAAACAGGCGGTGGCCCCAGGCGCGACGAGCTGCACGTACCCCGTCATCGCCGTCGTCGTCCGCGCGCCCTCGTCACCGTCGACGTCGATACGGACGCCGGCGTCGACGTAGTACGTCAGCTGCTTGACTGCGTACTCGTTTAGGAACGACCGCGTCGAAACCCGATCCACGCAGCCGACGACGAGGTCGTAGTCGTCCAACCGTTCGGCGACGTCTTCGACGGGAGCGTGTGCCGTCGCTATCGTGCCGTCGGCAGTCGGCGACGACTTCCAGAGGTGTTCACGGAGGGCGTCGACTTTCGGCTTGCCCACGTGGTGGTCGTACGCGCCGACCGTCCGGGGGAGGTTCGTCGCCTCGACCTCGTCGGGGTCGACGACGAGGAGATCGGTCACGCCGAGGCGGACCAACTGTTCGGCGACCATCGAGCCGACGCCGCCGGCGCCGACGACCGCGACGGCGGCACTCGACAGCCGCCGCTGTCCGTCTTCGGTCACCGCCCGCACGTTGCGGTCGTACGTGCCGTCGACCCCGTCGGCGTCTCCGTCCGGCGCGTCGGCGTGGTTGCGATCCGCCGGGTCGAACCGGGAGACAGCCGAGGGGAGTCCCGCATCCAGTTTCCAGGGCGCGAGAACCTCGACGCGGGCGTCGGCGAACTGGCCGTCGACGTCGACCACCGCCTCGGCGTCGGACTGACCGAGGACGGCGAACCCGTACGTGGGGTCGTCGTACAGCCCCGTGAGCCAGCCCCGGAAGTCGTCCATCCGCGCGACGTCGCGGCCACTGAACGCCGGCGACTCCGCGAACGGGTGACTATGAACGAGCAGCGGCGCCAACTGCGCGTCGACGCACGCGCCGATACACTCGCGCTCGAACGCCGGGTCCGGACGGCAGGCGGTTCGTTCCCTGACGGCCATCCGGTCGTCCTCGGGCGTGACGACACGCGAGGCGAGGAGCCGCTGACCGTGGTCGCCGCAGTAGACGAACGCGAACCGTTCGTCGCCGTCCGCCCGAAGGAGAGCGTCGCGAAGTCCGTCGAGGACGCCGGCGGGCACGACGAGTCGCGGCTGCTGGCTCGTCACGGCTCCATCACCTCGAACGGGTTGTCGGCGTTCGGATGCGACAGGGAGGCGTACATCAACTGCGTGAACTTCAGCAGCGAGTCCTGCTCGGGATTCCAGCTGGACGCGTGATTCTCGATACACCACTTGCTCCACTCGTCGCCGTCGGCGCCGGGCGGACTGGAGTAGTGCATGAGATGCTCGGGCGACCCGCTCTCGTAGGAGAGCGCAGCCGGAAGGTAGGCGGCCGGCATGTCGCGGGGATAGGTGTTCGGGAGTTCGTACCGGAGTTCGGCGAACCGCGGACTCCAGCCGTCCGGATATCGAAACCGCCGAATCACGATCCGCCGCTCGTCTTCGCTGTAGTAGACGGGGTACCGCTCCCCGAGCGCGTTCGCTTCCGTGTAAGCGCGGCCGCGGTGCATCGGTCAGCCGAAAACCTCGCCCTCCCCCGGCTGGAAACTGAGCGTGACGCCGTCGGGAACGGCCTCGGCGACGGTGTCCCTGTCACCGAGGACTTTGATCTCGCCGTTCTCCTCGTAGGTCGCGAGTTCGCCAGAATCGCGGTCGAGTCGCTCCTTGAGGTCGCTGACGGTCGTCCCGTCCTCGACGGGTATCTCGGTGCCTTCGACGGTTATCATATCTCCCATGTTCCGTGCCACCACACGGGACGTTACGCCACACTATTATAGTTGTTACTGCTAGTAAAGCTATCAAAGTTAACAAAGTCGATTAGACGGGTTCGGTTGTGCGCTCCGCCGAACCGTGTTCGGGAGCCACCCACAGCCGTTCGGATCGTCTCGACTCGCGTCGGCGTCCCGTTTTTTACGCTCCCGCCGCGATAGCTGTCGTATGTTCGACAAACTCCTCTTTCCGACCGACGGGAGCGACGGCGCGGCCGCCGTCTTCGATCACGTCCTCGACGTGGCCGAGGCTCACGACGCGACGGTCCACGTCGTCAACGTGGCGGACACGACACGCGAGAGCATCAGCCAAGTCCGGGGGCAGGTGATCGACGCCCTCGAACAGGCGGGCGCCCGGACCGTACAGGAGGTGGCAAGCCGCGCCAGCGACCGTGGGGTGCCCACCGTCACCGAGGTCCTGCAGGGCGAACCGTACCGCACGATCGTCGACTACGCCACCACCTACGACATCGATCTCGTGATCATGCCGACCCACGGGCGCCGGGGCCTCGAACGCTTCCTGCTCGGGAGTACGACCGAACGAGTCGTCAGGCGGTCCGACGTGCCCGTCCTGACGGTCCGTCCGGACGACGACGTGACCGTCCGCTACCCCTACCGGAGCGTGCTGGTACCGACGGACGGGAGCGACCCGTCGGACGCGGCGCTCTCGGTCGGCGTCGACGTGGCGCGGACCGCGTCGGCCGACCTCCATCTCCTCTCGGTCGTCGACGTGACGAGCCTCGGCGTCGACGTCCGTGCCGACATCCAGGCGACGGCGCTCGAAGAGAGCGCGGAGACGATCCTCGAAACGGCCACGAACCGCGCGAGCGAGGCGGGGGTCGATCCATCCGCCGCCGTCGAGTTCGGCGGTTCCATCTCGCGCACCATCCGGACGTACGTCGCGGATCACGACGTGGACCTCGTCGTGATGGGCACCCACGGCCGAACGGGGTTCGACCGGTACGTCCTCGGGAGTGTCACGGCACGACTCGTTCGGACGGCACCGGTGCCCGTGTTAACGGTGCGAGGCACGGCCGACGACACCTAGTCGGGCGTCCCGGTCCAATTATCACACGCTGGAGACGGAGGATACACTTATCTCGTCGAACGGTCGACGGGCGGTATGCAGGATTACGGGAACGTGTTCGGTCGGGGCGACCTGAACGACCGGTTGTCCGTCGACGACCTCATGCGGGAATGCGGGCTCGACGAAGAGGAGATCGAGTGGCGGAAGGACTTCGTCGGGTTCGACGGGACGGACGCCCGTCGACTCTCGGATCTGGAGGGCGTGTTCCGCGACCACGCGGATCAGATCGCCGAGGACTTCTACGACAACCTCACCGACTACGAACAGACGGCGGACGTCATCGACCGGTCGGAGAAGGGGATCGAGCAGTTGAAGCGGACTCAGTCGGCCTATCTGGTCACGCTCGCCGGCGGCGACTACGGCACGGACTACTTCCGCAACCGCGCTCGCGTCGGCAAGCTCCACGACATGCTGGAGATGCCGATGAAACAGTACATCGGCCAGTACGGCGTCTACTACGACCTGCTCGTGCCGCTGCTGTTCGACCGCCTCGAAGCGCGACTGGTCGATCGGGTGACCGACAGGACGGCGGCCACGGACGAGGCGGCCGTCGAGGACGCCGTCGGGTCGGCGCTCGACGTGGGTCGGGAGGAGCTGCTCGCCGTGCTGCGGATCATCAACCTCGACATGCAGGTGGTGGCGGACACGTACATTCACTCCTACAGCCAGAAACTGCAGGACAGCATCGACGAGCGTGAACGACTCATGGCGGAGGTAGAGCGTGATCTGGCCGAACCGATGAGCGAGTTGCGCGACTCCGCGGAGGAGGTGGCCGAGCGAACCACGTCGATCGACGAGCGGACGGACGAACAGGTGGACTCGATGACGGACGTGGCAGGCGAGGTGTCGAATATGAGCGCGACGGTCGAGGAGATCGCGTCGACGGCGAATCAGGTGGCGTCGACCAGCGAGCGGGCGGAGGATCTGGCTGCCGACGGACGAGAGGCGGCGACCGAATCCATCGAGGTGATGGAACGGGTGAGCGAGTCCTCGCGCGACGCCGCGGACGACGTCGACGATCTGGAGGATCGGATCGACGAGATCGACGAGGTCGTCGAGATCATCAACGACATCGCGGATCAGACGAACCTGCTCGCGCTGAACGCGTCGATCGAGGCGGCGCGGGCGGGCGAGGCGGGCGAGGGCTTCGCCGTCGTCGCCGACGAGGTGAAGAGCCTCGCCGAGGAGTCACAGCGCCACGCGGGCGACATCGAGACGATGGTCGGCGACATCAAGGCCGAGACGGCGGAAACGGTCGACAGTCTCGAACGGACGACCGACGAGATCGACCGAGGAATGGCACAGATCGAATCGGCGATGACGAAACTCGAGGAGATCGCCGAGGCGGTCCGCGACGCCGCACAGGGGATTCAGGAAGTCTCCGAGGCGACCGACGATCAGGCCGCCTCGACCGAGGAGGTCGCGAGCATGATCGACCAACTCGTCGACCAGACCGAGCGCGTGTCCGCCGAAGTCGAACAGGTGGCGGCGATCAACGAGGCACAGACCACGCAGGTTCGTGACATCGACGAGACGGTGCAGCGACTCGGCGACGACGACGACCGCGACGCCGAATCGGGGCGGCCCGTTCCGGAGAGCGTCAACCTTCAATAGCCACGGGTGTGAACCGCCGACCGATGCTATGATCGACGGGAGCGACGGGCCGTGGTAGTCGACGGGTTCACCCAGCTGTTCGGCGCCGATCCGGTGATCAACGGCCTCGTCGGCGGCGTCGTCATCGCCGCGCTCAACCTCCTCGGCGCATCGCTCGTCTTCGTCTGGCGCGATCCGTCCGAGCGAGCGCTCGACGGCACGCTCGGCTTCGCGGCCGGCGTCATGCTCGCGGCCAGTTTCACGAGCCTCATCATCCCCGGTATCGAGATGTACTCGAACGGGAACCCCCTTCCCGTGCTGTTCGGGGTGGCACTCGGCGCGCTCTTTCTCGACCGCTCGGACGTGTTGGTCCCGCACGCTCACTACCTCGTCTCGGGCCAACGCCGAACCGACGCCGCGGCGTCGGACACGGACCTTCCGATCGACGACGAACGACTCGCCGGCGTCGTCCTCTTCGTCCTCGCGATCACCCTGCACAACATGCCGGAGGGGCTGGCGGTTGGCGTCGGGTTCGGGAGCGGTGATCTCGGGACGGCTATCCCGCTGATGCTCGCCATCGGCATTCAGAACGTACCGGAGGGGCTGGCCGTCTCCGTGGCGGCGATCAACGCCGGGCTCGACCGCCGCGCGTACGCCGTGTTCGCCGGCCTCCGATCCGGCGTGGTCGAGATTCCGCTGGCGGTGTTCGGGGCGTACGCGGTCGGCACCGTCTCGGCGCTGCTCCCGTACGCGATGGGCTTCGCCGCGGGCGCTATGCTGTTCGTCATCAGCGACGAGATCCTGCCGGAGACGCACACGCGGGGGAACGAACGCGTCGCCACCCTCGGGACGATCCTCGGCGTGATCGTGATGCTCTATCTGGATATATCACTCGGCTAACCTGTTCGGTTGCTGTTCCCAACTGGCTGGAACAATAGGGGTTCATATATCGGCCGGTGTCCTATATCGACCAACGATGAGCGGGGGCGGAGACCTCACCTTCCACTGTCCGGACTGTGGAGAGGCCATGACGGTGAACGAGCCGATGCGGGACGCATTGCTCGATCATGGTTGTGTCGTCTGTGGCACGGCGGTCTCGACGAGTGCGTTCTCCGCCAGCGACGGCGAGTGAACCGCCAGTGTCGACCGGCGGCAGGTGAACAAATATAAACAGTCCCCCTTCCATTCTGCGGCAAGCAGCATGACCGTCGAGCAACAGACCGTGATGACGGGCGCCGAAACCGACGCCCTCCTCGAACGCCGCGAAACCGGGGTGCTGGCGCTCGCCAGGTCCGACGAACCGTACGCGATTCCGATTTCGTACGGCTACGACGCCGAGGCCCGGCGGTTCTGTATGCGACTGGTATCGGCATCTGAGAGCGAGAAACGCCGATTTCTCTCCGACGCCCCCGAAGTCCGGTTCGTCGTGTACGAGGAGGACGGGACGACCTACCGGAGCGCCATCGCGAACGGTCGGCTCGAACGCCTCCCACGGTCGGAGCTCACTCCGGAACACGTCGAGCAGTACGGCTCGGCGAAGCGACCGCTGTTCGAGATGTGGGAGGAGACGAAAGGCGACCTCGACATCCAGCTGTACGTGCTCGATCCCGACGAACTGAACGGACGACGGATCGACGTCTGACTACGTCTCCAGAACCGCATCCAGCAGTTTCGTCTGGGCGGCCGACAGATGCTCCGTGAACGTCGACCGCGAGATGTCGAGTTCCGTCGCCACCTCGCCCGCGTTCGCCCCCTTGGGCCGTTCGAAGTAGCCCATCTCGTGGGCCGTCCGAAGCACCTCACGCTGTCGCTCCGTGAGGCGCCCCCGGTCGACGAAGACGAGGTCGTGAGGCGACTGGTTCCCTCGCGTCCGGAGGAGGCGGCGGATGTCGACCTGCGAGAACTCCGTCCGGAGCGCCGTGATCACGTCCTGTAACTCCGTCATATCGGCAGCGTGGAAGACCAGATACAGCATGCCGTCGCGGGTGTGCACGTCGACCACGGGGCAGTCGAGCCCCTCGATACACTCGCACGGACAGCCCCGTCCGCGGGAGCGGCTGAACCGGTAGGCGGTCTTGGAGCCGTACGTGAACACGGCGTCTATCTCCTCGTCGATGGCGTCGGTGTCGGCGTCCGCGCTGTCGAGCATGAACTCCTCCGTCACCGTCTCCGAGCCGTCGGGCGCGATGCTCTTGGAGACGGAGAAGGTGGACGCGCCCGTCTCCGCCGCTGTCTCCGAGACCGGACACGTCCCGTCCGCGTCGACACGTAGCTCCGCGCGGATGCCGGAACTCATCACCAACCACGTTCGAGACACACACTGGTAAACGCACCGACGGCCGGATCGAATCGCGTTCGCGCTCCCCGGTGGCTTATAAAATACCCCCGATATTGTGGGTACATACTGGTTGGGCTACGCTCCATCCGTCGAAGTGACCGACGATGGCCATCGCCACTCCCCCCCGGCAGAACCACACGGACCGAGAGACGACCATCGACGACGCCGACAAGGTGGAGTCGATTCTGTACGCCCTCGACGACGACGACTGCCGTGCGGTGCTCGAAGCGACCGGCGAGGAGTCGCTCTCGGCGAGCGAACTGGCCGACGCCTGCGACCTCCCACTCTCGACGACCTACCGAAAACTCGACATTCTCACCGAAACCGGCCTGCTCGCCGAGCGGACGCGGCTCTGTCCGGACGGCAAACACGCCAGCGAGTACGTGCGCGTCGTCGACGAGGTCCTCGTCGACGCCGACGGCGGGTTCGAACTCACGATCACCCGCCGGGAACTCCCCGAGCGGACGGCACCGAATCCCGGCACGGCGTAACTCTAGCGAGGCACCCCGTTGGACCTACATAATTATATGTGTTAGTACGACAGCTAGTGGGCATGACATCCGAGGCAACGCTCCGGGCGCTGTACACCGACATGGTGACGGCGCGTTACTACGAGGAACGGCTACAGGAGGAGTATCTGGAGGGGAAACAGCCGGCGTTCGACATCTCGGCCGGGCCCATCCCCGGCGAACTGCATCTGGCGGCGGGACAGGAGGCCGCCGCTGTCGGCGTCTGTCACCACCTGCGCGACGACGACGTGGTAACGGCGCCACACCGCCCCCACCACGTCGCCATCGCGAAAGGGGTCGATCTGAAGCGGATGACCGCCGAGATTTTCGGCCGCGAGACGGGGCTCTGCTCGGGGAAAGGCGGGCATATGCACCTGTTCGACCCCGACGTGAACTTCGCGTGTAGCGGTATCATCGCGGAGGGCTGCCCGCCCGCCGTCGGCGCCGGGATGGCGGCGAAAAAGCGTAACACGGACAGCGTCGCCGTCGCGTACCTCGGCGAGGGCGCTATCGACCAGGGCGGCTTCCTCGAATCGTTGAATCTGGCCGCCGTTCACGACCTGCCCGTCGTCTTCGTCGTCGAGGACAACGACTGGGCGATCAGCATGCCCAAAGAGCGGGTGACTGACGTCGAGAGCGCCGCCACGCGCGCCGACGGGTTCGACATGTCGGGCGTGCGGGTCGACCGCGACGACGCCCTCGCCGTGTACGAGGCCGGTGCCGAGGCGGTCGGCCGCGCCCGCGACCGGAACGGCCCGACCGTCCTCTCCGTCCAGGTTCACCGCCGGATGGGGCATTTCATGGGCGACCCGCAGAGCTACCGATCAGACGAGGACCAGGCGGCCGCGACCCGGCGCGACTCCATCGAGCGCATGGAGGCGGACCTCCGCGCCCACGGCATCGGCGACGGCGCCATCGAGACGCTGCGCGAGGCGGCCCACGACCGCGTCGACGACGCCATCGCGTGGGCGAACGACCAGCCGACACCCGACCCCGGCCGCGCGTACGAGGACGCCTTCGTCAATCCGCCGTCGGGCGTGACCGACACCGAACCCGACTTCGACCTCGCGGAGACGGGAGGTGAGGAGCCATGATCGACCGCGAACTGACCATGAGTCGCGCCATCGTCGAGGCCATCGGGTCCGAGATGCGGGACAACGACGAGGTGTTCTACATGGGCGAGGACGTGGCCGACTACGGCGGTATCTTCGACAGCACCCAAGGCCTCTTGGAAGAGTTCGGTCACGACCGCATCATGGACGTGCCGATCAGCGAGACGGCCTACCTCGGCGCGGCCGTCGGCGCCGCCCAACAAGGGATGCGTCCCATCGCCGAACTGATGTTTGTCGACTTCTTCGGCGTCGCGATGGATCAGATCTACAACCAGATGGCGAAGAACACCTACATGAGCGGTGGGTCGGTGAGCGTTCCGATGGTCCTGACCACCGCTGTCGGCGGCACCTACAGCGACGCCGCCCAGCACTCCCAGGCCCTCTACGGCACCTTCGCCCACCTGCCGGGGATGAAGGTGGTCGTCCCGTCCACTGCCTACGACGCCAAGGGACTGATGCACAACGCCATCCGCGACGACGACCCGGTGGTCTACATGTACCACAAACGCCTGATGGGGCTCGGCTGGCTCCCGGCCCCGAAGGGTCCGAAGACGCCCGTGCCCGAGGAGGAGTACACGATACCCTTCGGCGCGGCCGACGTGAAACGCGAGGGTGCGGACGTGACGGTGGTGACGCTCGGCCTGCACGTCCACCGGGCGCTCGACGCCGCAGCGGAACTCGCCGCGGACGGTATCGACATCGAGGTGATCGACCTCCGGACGCTCGTCCCCCTCGACCAGGAGACGGTCGTCGAGAGCGTCGAGAAGACCGGCCGCCTCGTCGTCGTCGACGAGGACTATCGCTCCTTCGGCCTGACGGGCGAAATCGTCTCGACCGTCGCGGACGAGGCGTTGGACGCACTGGAGGCGGTCGAACGCGTGGCGATGCCCGACGTGCCCATCCCCTACGCCCGGGAACTGGAACAGGAGGTACAACCCGACGCGAGTGACATCGAGACGGCCGTCCGCAACGTCCGATGAGTGACGACCGTGTACCCGTCGTCGCCGACGGCGCGTGGACCGACGACGTGGACGAGGAGGAGGGCGTCGTCGTCAACTGGTTCGCGAAAGCGGGCCGGCACGTCACGGTCGGTGACAGCCTCTGTGAACTGCAGGTCGAAAAAGTGAGCGTCGACATCGACGCCCCGACCGACGGCGAACTCGTCGAAATCGTCCGCGATGAGAACGCGGAGTTCTCAATCGGCGATACGCTGGCGTGGATCGAACCGGAGGGGTGAGCGTGTCCGACCCGGCCCCGCGCACGGTCCGCGAGGAACGCACGCCGAGCCCGATGCGAAAGACCATCGCGAACCGCTTACAGGAGAGCTACCGGAACGCCGTCCACGTCACGGTGAGCCGCGAGATGGACGCCGAGGCGCTGCTCGATGCCGTCGACGCCGCGGGGACGGACGTCTCGCTGCTCGACGTGTTGCTCCGGGCGCTCTCGGACGCGCTCGACGCCCACCCTGCGTTCAACGCAACCTTCGAGGACGGCACCCACCGCCTCTACGACGAGCACAACGTGGGCGTGGCCATCGCCATCGACGACGGCCTGGTCGCGCCGGTCGTCGGCGACGTGGGCGACCGGACGCTGGACGGCATCGCGGCCGAGCGCCGTCGTCTGACAGAGGCAGTGCAGTCCGGCGACTACGCGATGGCCGACCTCCGGGGCGGGACGTTCACCGTCTCGAATCTGGGGCCACTCGGCGTCGACGGGTTCACGCCGATCATCAACCCGCCGCAGGTGGCCATCCTCGGCGTGAACCGGGTGCAGGAGCGGGCACGCCCCAACGGGGAGGGCGGCGTCACGTTCCGACGGACGCTTCCCCTCGATCTGAGCTTCGACCACCGGGTCGTCGACGGCGCGGACGCGGCTCGGTTCCTCGGGACGCTCGCGACGGACGTCGGGACAGCCGGGGCGTACGTCGATGGGGCGTAAATCGCCGTCCCCGAGCTGTCATCGGTGAACGTTTTGTCGGGGGGTGAGTAGCCACACCCGATGTCCCGCTGGTCCGGGGTGTGGTACGCCGCCGTCGCCGTCGCGTCGACCGCCGTCATCTGGAAGGGGAGCGGCTTCTTCGACGGGGCGAGCGAGCGACTGGCGCGCTACTACGGCGTGCCACCGATCATCCGGGGCGCGGTGATCGCCGCCATCGGATCGAGCATGCCGGAGCTGTCGAGTACCGTCCTCGCGACGGTGGTCCACGGGCAGTTCGACCTCGGCGTCGGCGCCATCGTCGGGTCGGCCGTGTTCAACATCCTCGTCATTCCGGCGGTTAGCGCGCTCTCGCGCCGACAGGAACTCGAAGCGAGCCGCGAACTCGTCTACAAGGAAGCGCAGTTCTACATGCTCGCGGTGTCGGTCCTCCTCCTGACGTTCGCCTTCGCGGTTATCTACGCCCCGGTCGGGAACGGGCGGCTCGTCGGGACGGTGACCCGACCGCTCGCACTCGTCCCCGTCGGCCTCTACGGCCTCTACGTCTTTATCCAGTATCAGGACTTCGCGGACTACGACGGCGAGCATCTGGAGACCGTCGCCGTGGGTCGGCGCTGGCTGGAACTGGGGCTCGGACTCGTCCTCATCGTCGTCGCCGTCGAGGGGCTCGTTCGGGCGGCCATCGGTTTCGGCGATCTACTCGGCACGCCGAGTTTCGTCTGGGGCCTCGTCATCGTCGCCGCAGGGACGAGTCTCCCCGACCTGTTCGTCAGCCTCCGAGCCGTCGACGACGGCAACGGTGGCGTCACGAGCGTTGCCAACGTCCTCGGGAGCAACACGTTCGACCTGCTGGTGGCGGTGCCCGCGGGGGTACTGGTCGTCGGCGCCGCTCCCGTCGACTTCGCCGCCGCTGTGCCGATGATGGCCTGCCTGACCGTGGCGACGCTCGTCCTGTTCACCCTGCTCCGCACCGATCTGTCACTCACCGACCGGGAAGCCTGCGCCCTGCTCGGGGCGTACGCCGCCTTCGTCGGCTGGATCGTCCTCGAAACCGCCGGCGTGAGCGGCGTGTTACCGGTCGTCTAGTCCGTCCGCGACCGGCGCAACGCCCAGAGGACGAGGAAGACGCCCTCGATGCGGGCGGCCGTGTACACCCACGGCCGGAGCGACACGTCGTCGCCTTCGGTCGCGAGGTTCATCCAGAAGTCGACGAGGCTGCGGGGTCGGAGCAGTTCGAGTAAGCCGAGGACGAGCGCGGCGATGCGGAGGAGCATACTGGAGAGACGCCGTCGACGCTAATAACTGTTGTTGGGTCGTCTACACGATTGGGTGCCGCGCTCGCCCCGTCCCGTTCCTGTCTCCTGGGAACCGGAAAGGGATTAAACCGCTCGGAGAGCCGAGATTCGGGGAGAGCCGGCACGAGCGCCCTCGCCGCTGGAGTCAACTCATGTCACACACAAAACGAATCATCGTCGCGGGCGGCGGACGCGTCGGTCTGCGGACGGCGCGCGAACTCGCCGACCGGGGCCACGAAATCGTGCTGATCGAAAAGGAGTCGGAGCGGTCGGATCGGGTCGCCGACGAACGCGTCGCCATGGTCATCGAGGGTGACGCCACGTCGCCCGCCATCCTCGAACAGGCGGACCCGGGGCGGGCCGACGCCATCGCGGCGCTGACCGACGAAGCCGGGACGAATCTGGCTATCTGCCTCGCGGCCAGACAGGTCGCCCCCAACATCCGGACGCTGGCTCGCACCGACGCTGGAACCGAGGACGCCTACGACGAAATCGCCGATGCAACGATCCTCCCCCAGGAGTTGAGCGCCGCGACGGCCGCCGACATCCTCTCCGGGGAGGAGGTACGAACCATCGTCGGCGACCACCACGACCTCGAAATCCTGGAGATCGAAGTCAGTGCCGGCGCACCGGTCGAGGGGCACACGCTCGACGAGATCAGCCTCCCGAGCGGGAGTCTCGTCATCTCGGACCGGGACCGCTGCTGTATCGCCGGGTCCGACACCGAACTCGAAGCCGGCGAACGATACGTCGTCGGTGTGGAGTCCGACGTGGTCGAGGAAGTGCTCTCGCTCCTTCGCGGATAGCTGACGACCCTCGATCACGGCCGACGTGTGCCGAACCGCCCGAAACGCATACTACGACAGCGCCCGGAACCGGATCCAGCTATTTGAGGCTCGTCGGCGTAGGTGTAACTATGTCAACGAACGACCGGTTTGTGGATCGAACCGACGCAGGCGAGCGGTTGGCGGCCGAACTCGTCGACCGCGGTGTCGACGCCGACCTCGTGCTGGCGATTCCGCGTGGGGGCCTCCCGCTGGGGCGGGCCGTGGCCGACGCCCTCGACACCCCCCTCGACGTCGTCGTCGCCTCGAAGATCGGGGCGCCCGGCAACCCGGAGTACGCCATCGGCGCCGTCGCGAGCGACGGGAGCGCGTGGTTGGACGACGACGCTATCGACCGACTGGGCGTGAGCGACGCGTACGTGTCGCGGGAGCGCGAACACGAGACGGAGGCGGCCCGAGAGAAGGCGTCCCGGTACCGGGGCGACCGGGACGCCCCCGACACGACGGGAAAAACGGTCGTCGTCGTCGACGACGGCGCCGCCACAGGGTCGACCGCTCTCGCCGCCATCCGACTCGTGCGGGCGGGCGGTGCCGACCGAATCGTGCTCGCGGTCCCCGTCGCACCGCCGGAGACGGCCACGGACCTCGAAGCCGTCGCCGACGCGGTGGTCGTCCTCCGGACGCCGTCGACGTTCGGGGCCGTCGGGGCGTTCTACGATCGGTTCGAGCAAGTGAGTGACGAGGAAGCGATGACGTATCTGGACGGCGGTTCGTAGCCCATGAAAGATCGGCATGTTTCTCGATCGTCAGGAACGGCGACGAGGATTTTCAGGGACGAACCGCGTACGGTCGCCCGCCATGCCCAGGCGAAACCCGTTCGACGAACTCGACGAACTGCTCGACCGGATGCAGGAGAACATGGAGCAGGCGGCCCGAATGTGGGAGCCGACGACGCCGGACAGCGACCCGTCGAGCACTTCGTCGCTGAATATCGACCTCGAGGATCGGGGTGACGAACTCGTGTTGACCGGTGATCTGCCCGGCTTCGAGACTGGGGACATCGACGTGCGTGTGAAAGAGCGAACGCTCCACGTCGCGGCCGAACACGACGAGTCGACCGAGACCGGGGACGGCGAGTACGTCCGCCGCGAGCGTCGGCGAACTGCAGTCTCGCGGTCAGTCCCGCTCCCGGCCGCCGTCGACACCGAGGGGATCACCGCCGCGTACAACAACGGCGTCCTGACGGTCCGGATGCCGAAGACCGAACCGAGCGACGAGGGCACGCGTATCGACGTGAACTAGCCGACATGACGGCCGTGCCTCGACCGTTCACGCCGGATCTCCCGCCGGACTACGCCATCAGGCGCGCCGGCGAGCGGGACGTGTCGGCCATCGCCCGAGTGTACGATGCGGCGTATCCGTTGGACACCGACTATCCGCTGGTCGAGGCGTCGGCCGTCCGTTCGATCCTTCTCGACGACGGGACGATGGCGGCGTTCGTCGCCGGGACGACGGATCGGATCGTCGGCGTCGCCGCCGTCGAGTACGACTCGTTCGACGAGGGCAACGCCCAGATCTGCAAGCTTGCGGTCGATCCCGACCACCAAGGACAAGGACTGGGGCGCGAACTCCTGAAACACCGGCTGAACGTCCTCCACGCCGACCCCACCTTCGACGGACTGGTCTACTCCGCCGCAGTCACCTCCCATCCCGCCTCCCAGCACAATCTGATCGCCCGCGGATTCGAACCGTACTCGATCCACAAACTGTTCCAGGGCGGCTACTTCGGACCGGACGCGGAGAGCGAGGCAATCATGCTGTACACGCCGAGTATCGAGTACGACGAGCGCGACGTGTACGTCCCCGAGCGGTATCGGCACGTCGTCGAGCGGACGCTGGCAGGGGCGTCGCTCGACCTCCTCGGACGGCGGATCCGCACGGTCAACACCGTCACGTATCCGACTGCCGACCAACTGCGGATGGCGCTGTCCCACGAGGCGGGGTTCCTCTGGGAGGTGACGCCCGACGGGAGCGAGTCGTGGGCGGAGACGAAGTCGGAGCTACTGGCGGCGGTGCAGGCCGACGACGAACACCTGATGGTGCCCATCGACGCGAACGCGCGCCAACTGCTCGCGCTGTACGAACCGCTCGAACGCGTCGGCTTCTACCCCGCCGGCTTCATCCCCGACTGGTTGACTCGCGACGGCGAGCAACGCGACGCGTTCGTCTTCCAGCATCCGCCCGAGGATCGTCCCACGACCATGCATGTCGTCGACGGCGTGAAGGCGCTGCTGGACGTGGTCGGACTGGAGTATCGCGTGGTGGCGGCTCACGATCGGTACTGGGAACTCGAAGTAACGTGATTACTGGTACGGCGCATCCGCGGCGAACGCCGCCAGCGTCCGGCAGTAGTCGGGGAGACTGTCGACGACGAGATACTCGTAGCTCTCGTGGGAGCCGTACGCCTCCGGGCCGAACGCGACGCCCGGAATCCCCTGTGTGGCGAAATGTCGCAGATCGCTCGTGTGTGGCTTGCGGACGAGGTTCACGTCCCGCCCGATCACTCGCTCGGCGTGGCGTTGCAGGCCGCGGACGTGCGGATCGTCGGGGTCGGTGTCGACCGGCGCGCCGTGGCCGACGCTCTCGACGCGCAGGCCGTCGATGGCCCGGAGCGCGGTCAACACCCGGTCGCGGGCGTCGGCGTCGGGGTAGCGCACGTCGAGACGGAGGCTCGCTCTGTCGGGCACCTGATTGACGGCCGTGCCGCCCTCGACGTGGCCGTAGTTGACGGTCGTCGGCCAGTCGCCGTCTTCGGCCGCGAACACCGCCCGTATCTCGGGATGGGCGTCCATGAGGGCCGCGATGGCGTTCTCGCCCTGTTCCGGCGTCGCGGCGTGGGCCGACGCGCCCGTCGCGGTCAGGTCGATGCGGATCACCCCCTTCTGCCGGTAGACGACGTCCATGTAGCCGTCGAGGTTGTTGGGTTCGCCCGTGATACAGAAGGCGGGGTCGTAGCCCGCCTCGGCCAACAGGTAGCGTGCGCCGTGGTGGCCGCCCCGTTCCTCGTCGGTGACGACCATCAGCGCGAGTGAGGGGGGCGACGCATCCCGGGACAGGTCGCGCACGACGTGCATCATCGCGGCGAGACCACCCTTCATGTCGGCCGTCCCGCGCCCCGAGAGTTCGCCCTCGTCGACGTAGCGCGGGGTGAACATGGAGTCCGCAGCCGGCACCACGTCGAGGTGGCCGTGCAAGAGCACGTCGGGCGAGCGCGAGCCATCGAGCGACACGACGAGCGACGGGACGCCGTCGTGACGGAAGCGGTCGATTTCGACCGCCTCGTCGGCGAAGAAGTCGACGACGTACGACAGCCCGGCCGCCATCGACTCCGGTCGATCTTCAGTCGTGCGGTACTCCACGAGGTCGGCCGTCGTGGACGCCACCCGCTCCCGGAGCGACGCCTCGGACTCCCCGGCGTCCACCACCATTCGTTCGCTCTACTCGACTACGCTATTTGTATCTGTTCCGCGTCACGGTTCGAACGCCCGCACCGCGTCGAGGGTCGGGACGCCTCGACGCGCTCCCGACTCGCGCGTCGTCATCGCCCCCGCGACGGCCGCCGTCTCGACGGCCGCTCGGAGCGACGCACCGGCGGCGAGTCGTGCCGCGAAGAAGCCGTTGAACGCGTCGCCGGCACCGGTCGTATCCACCGAGTCGACGGCCGGTGGCTCGACGGTGAATCGGCCGTCCGGCGTCTCCACGATCAGGGGGTCGCCGCCGCGCTTGCGAACCACGACGCCGCCGTAGTCGTCGAGGGCGGCTTCGGTCGCGGCGTACTCGTGTTCGTTCGGCGTGCAGTAGTCGACGGCGTCGCAGGCCAGAAGCGGATCGACGCCCTCCGGCGGGGCAGGGTCGAGGACGACCGTCGGTCGGTCGGGTTCGTCAGCGAGGGCGTCGAGCACCCACACCATCGGGGCGACGGGAATCTCGTTCTGCAGGAGGAGGCAGTCGGCGTCGCGGACGGCGTCGTACCGTGCCCGCACGTAGTCGCGGTCGACGGCCGCGTTCGCGCCCGGATGGACGACGATCCGGTTGTCGCCACCCTCGTCGACGAACACGTAGGCCGATCCGGTCGGGGCGTCCGCAACGGCCAGACGGTCGATGTCGACGCCCTCGGCCGTGAGTGCGGGAAGGGCACCGAACTGCTCGTGATCGGTGCCGACCGTGCCGAGCATCGCCACGTCCGCCCCGGCGCGGGCCGCCCCGACGGCCTGGTTGGCCCCCTTGCCGCCGTGTCGGATCTCGTCGGCGTCGACCACGAAGTCGTCCGGAAGCGTGTCGACCCTGACGGTGCGACCGCGTTCGGGGAACCAGTCGTACCGCTCCGCGAGGCGGGCGAGTTCGTCCGCATCCACGCCGACGACGTGGTCGACGTTGACGCTCCCGAGGTCGACGACGTGACGCATCGTACGTGGTGGCGGTCGGCACTCACCTATACGTTTGGGCGGATAGTCAGGAGTTCCGATGGTATCGAACCGGCAACGTCTTTCGGCAATGGTAGTGGAAATGACATTCGGGCGACTTCCGACAGCCCGTCGACGACGGGCGTCCGCCCGGAATCAGTGTGCTGGGTCGACGAACGTTATCTATGGCTGACAATCATCACCAACGTTTATCTAAAACCCGATACGACAGTACCATGCCATGTCAATCCTGGCTGCGGTCGACGACGAAGAGAGCACCGATGTCGTACAGCGCGGCTACGAACTCGCCCAGGCGTTCGGCGAAGAGCTGATCGTCCTCAGCGTCATGCCGGAGACGGAGAGCGTCGAGGCGGCCGAACAGGTGGCCAGCAACGCCATCCGACTGGCGCTCGACGATCCGGAGAACGTCACCGCGTCGGGGTCGCTCGGCGATCCGGCGCCGCGCATCCTCCACGAAGCCGACGAACGCAACGCTTCGTACATCGTTCTCGGCCCGCGCAAGCAGACACCGATCGGGAAGGCCCTGATGGGCAGCGTCTCCCAGCTCGTCCTGCTGAACGCGAACTGCACCGTCGCGTTCGTCGCGGAAGAGTAGCGCGCTGTACGACCGACGACCCGTTCTTTCGCGACTGCCGTCGAGCGGAGCCTTTCGACGCCGACACCACGATAGCTAAACGGGGCTGTCACCTACTTCGGCACATGAGTGGACACGCGCCGACCGGGCCGTCTCGACGACAGTTCGTGCTGGGTACGGCGACGGTGGCTGCCACCGGCCTCGCGGGCTGTCTGGGGTCGTCGGATCGACCGGAGCCGATCGCACTGACCGAGCGGATGAGCTGTGACCAGTGCGGGATGGTGATCAACCAGCAGCCGGGGCCGTCCGGCCAGACCTACTACCGGGACAATAGCCCCGAGGGGCACGACCCGCCGGCCCGGTTCTGTAGCACGGTGTGTACCTACCGCCACCGGTTCGCGACGGGCGACCGGGGCTGGACGCCGCAGGTGACGTATCTCACCGACTACGCCGCCGTCGACTACAGCGTTCGGGAGGAGGGTGGTGCCCAGGTCATCTCCGCCCATCTGGCGGCCGAGCACTTCGCCGCCACCGACGGGCTCGACGTGGTAACCGGCTCGGAGGTAGAAGGCGCGATGGGGCCGGCGATCGTTCCCTTCGGCGACGCCGACACAGCCGAAGCGTTCGCATCGACGTACGGCGGCGAGATCATCGCCGCCGAGGACGTCTCGCGGGAACTCGTCGCCCAGCAGTAGCCGTCGTTCCCAACGCGTGGGAATCGACGCAGCAGAATTGTTTTTTCAGTACAATACTGAATGCGTATGACCGACGTTCGCCGTCAGGTACACGAGCACGTCCGGACGAACCCCGGTGTCCACTTCAACGAACTCGCGCGGAATCTCGACATCGCGACGGGGCAGGCGCAGTACCACCTCCGGCGCCTCGGCCGGAGCGGCGAGGTCGTTGCCGAGCGAATCCGGGGGCGAACCCACTACTTCGACCCCGAGTACGACGACTGGGAACGTCGGGTGCTCTCGCTCTATCGTCGCGAGACGGCGCGTGATATCATCACGCTACTCCTCGACGAGGGTCGACTCCCGGCGGCGACGATCGCGGACCGACTCGATCTCGCCCGGAGCACCGTCTCGTGGCACGTGGAGACACTCGTCGACGCCGGTGTCGTCGACCGGTCGTACGGCGATCGCGGGCGGGTCGAAGTGGCGCTGGCCCGCCCGGCGGAGACGATACAGTTTTTGGGGACGGTGACGCCGTCGCTCGCCGACACGCTCATCGATCGTTTCGTCCGCCTCGTCGACGACGGTCTCCAGGGCGTCGCCGGAAGCGACGCGGCGGCGAGCCCCGGTGACGACTATAGTAGCGATTGAAACTGATCACACATCCGATCGCTCGCCGTCCTGTGATGGATGTGCGACGACGTTCAATTGGTACGATAGGTCCGACCGCCCCGGACCGCGAGCGCAGCGACCAGCAGGGACCCGGCAGTCCACACGACGAGGCCGAGGACCGCGACCGGCACCGCGACGAAACCGGAACGGCCGGCGAACGCGACGTACAGCACCGTCTCGAACACCAGCCCCCGGTAGGCGCTCGCGGGCGACAGGCCGAGCAGCGTCTCCAGCCCGACGTCGAGTCCCCCCGTCATCGCCCGGAAGACGGTCACGTCGGCGCCGACGACCACGACCAGCAGGCCGACGAGTGCGAGCAGGATCGCCCGCCGTCGGGAGTCCGCGAGCGCGGAGATGGCGACGGCGAGGGCGAGCGTCGTGAGCGCGAACGCCGCCGTGAGCGCCAGAAATCGGACGAACAGGAGCGGCGAGTCGACGCCGCGGTGCGTGGCGAACACCGTCGTCGCGGGACCGGCCGTCACCGCCACGACTCCACCGAGGACGGCGAGCGGACCCAAGACGACCACCAGCAGCGCGACCGCACGGCCGGCGTAGACGCCGAGGACGTACACCCACGACGGGAGCGGGTAGGTGGCGAGGACGTCGAGCGTCCCGCGGACGGCGTCGTCGGCGATGGCCCGGTAGCCGACGGCGAACGCCACCGCGGGAACCAGCACCTCCACGACCAGCAACACGTCGACCACCGTCGGGATGTAGCCCGCCGAGGGACCCTCGCCCGCTTGGGCGAGGCCGAAGACGACGAGCGTCATCGCCACGCCGAGGAGGAGATACGTCCGGCTCCGGATAGCGCCGCGAACCTCGCGCGCGAAGACTGCCCAGAACGCGTCGAATCGCCCCGTCATCGCGTCTCCTCCGTTCGGATGGCCACGTCGTCGCCGGCGTCGACGAGGCTCGTGAACGTCTCGTGGAGCGGACCACCCGTCCGTTCGCGGAGCGCTGCCGGCGTGTCGTTCGCGACGACTTCCCCGCGGTCGAGGACGACGATCCGATCCGCCGCCCCCTCGACCAGCGGGAGGTCGTGTGACGTGACGACGACGGCGTGGCCGTCCTCGGCCAGCGCCTCGACGATGTCGAACACCTGCTGGCTCATGCCGGGGTCCAGCCCGCTCGCCGGTTCGTCGAGCGCCAGCACCGGCGGATCGCCGGCGAGCGCCTGTGCGATGCCGAGTAGCCGCGTCATCCCGCCGGAGAGCGCTTCGACGCGGCGATCCGGGACGCGACCGAGACCGACGCGGTCGAGCAGTTCGTCCGGGTCGTCGTCGACCAGACGCGCGTAGAACGCCATCGTCTCCCGCGTGGTGAACCCGGGACGGAAGGTCGGCGCCTGTGGCAGGTAGCCGAGCGGCCGCGTCGCGTCCGGCCCCTCGTAGCTCACCTCGCCGTCGGTGGGTTCGAGGAGACCGACCAGAATTCGCAGGAGCGTGGTCTTGCCCGACCCGTTCGGTCCGATGAGGGCCACGACGTGTCCCCCGGACACGTCGATGGACACGTCCGAGAGCGCGGTCACGTCGCCGAACGTGCGGCTCACGTCCGTCCCGTCCAGGTAGGTGTCGGTCACGCCGGCCCCTCCACGCTCGTCTCGTTACGCGCCCGCGCGAGTCGGTCCGGATTCGCCGGCCGCGTCAACGGCGCGAGGTCGATGATGCTGGCCTTCCGGAATCCAGGCGTCGTCCCGCGGAACGCCCGCAGGCCGCGGACGGTCGGCGCGGCGCTCAACGTCACCGCCGCGTCGGTTCGGTGGAGTCTGCGATCGAGGTCGTCCGTCGGCGAGTAGGCACGATCCAGAACCCGTGCCCCCGAATCGCCCGACAGGTCGTAGGCTCCCTCCCAGTAGTTGCCGCGACCGTCCGCAGTGTAGATTCGGAGCGGGCCGGGACCGGCCGTGGCGTGGCGGTCGTTGCCGACGAAGTCGTTGGCGACGACCCGGTTCGACGGCACGACTGTCGAAGCGGCGAACCCGACCTCGTTCTGGTAAAGGACGTTGTGTTCGTAGGTCGTCCCCGTGGCGTAGGCCACCATCCCGCGGTCGGTCCCGACCACGACGTTGCGGGCGACGTAGCTCCGGGATCCGCCGACGAAGATGCCGCCGTTGGCGTGGCGGACGTCGTTGCCGACGATAGCGTTTGCCGTCGGGCGCGTCATGACGACGACGCCGCTCCCCTGCTGTCCGCGCGCGACGTTGTCCGCGACCAGCGCGTCGGACGTGTACATCAGGTGGACGCCGAACCGCTGGTCGATGAAGGTGTTGTTCCGAACGACGGTGCCGTGGGCGCGGTGGAGGTAGACGCCGTCACGGCCGCCCTCGACGTACGACGACTGGACGACGACGGCCTCGTTCATCGCGATGACGCCCATGAAGCCGTCGAGCCACTCCTCGGAGCCGTACACCCGGAGGTCGTCGACGACGGCGCCCGGCGTCCGCCGGAGCAACACCCCGTTGGCCGGGGTATGGATCGTCACGTCGTGGACGTACAGCGTGGAGACGTTGCGGGCGTCGATCCCCGCGTCGCCGCCACCGTACCCCTGCTGGATCGGGGCGTCCCAGTCGCCGCTTTCGGATTCGTTTTCGGCGCGGGTGGCGTTGCCGACGCCGCGGATCGTGAGGCCGGTCACCGCCACGTCGTCCGCCCGAACCTCGATCACCGTCCCGTTACCGCCGCCATCGAGCGTCGCGTTCTCGCCACGGAGGGTGAGCGGCTTGTCGATCGTGACGTGTTCGGCGTACGTCCCCGGTGGGACGACGACGGTCGTGTTCGGCGGGGCCGCGGTCACGGCCCGCTGGATCGTCGGTGCGTCGCGGCCGACGACCACCGACGCCTCGCGGTCGAGGTGGGTCGTCGCGTCGGCGGCGTGTCGGTCCGCCCGGCTCCGGCGGTCGTCGAGCCGCGATTTCACCCCGGCCGCGCTCGGGACGGGGGGTGGATCGCGGCGGAGCTCCGCCCAGTCGACGACCCGACCGCCACAGGCGTCGGCGAACGCCGCCGCGTCGTCCGCGACGGAGAAGGGAACGACGACCGATTCGCCGGCGACTCTCGCCCGACTCCCGACGACGAACTGTGCCTCCGTCACCGGCACCCAATCGGGGTTGGTGTCGGTGACGAGCGTGCCGTTCTCGCATCGCGGCGAGCGCCCGGCGTAGTCGGAGGCGTAGACGGCGAGCGGGTAGCCGAACTGCTGTTCGCGGCCCGATGCGTCGAGCGCCGACACTGCCCCCGCGACGCCCGCGTACCCCACGACGTAGCGATACTGCGAGTAGAATATTTCGACACGAGGGATGGAGGCCCCGCGGTGTTGGGCCGCCTGTTCGAGTTCCTCGGTGACCCCGAGTTTCACCGTGTCCGCGAACGGCACCGGATCGGGGCGTGCCGATCCCAGATCGACGGCGAAGGCGCCGACCGCCGTCGTGATCAACAGGAGGGAACACACTCCGGCGACGATCTGCCACCGCCGCATTGCCCCGTCACTCATCGCCTCGTCGTACGCCGGGGGCGTACTTACCTCGTCTGGTGTGGGCGTCTAACCCTGATACTCCGCGTAACTCACGCAGTAACCCTCGGGGTCGATATTGCCGGTGACGAGGGCACACGCCCCCATCCCGTCGCCGTTCTTGTCTTCGATGTAGAACTGACAGTTCGAACACTGCTGGCCGTCTTTCGGCTGTTCCTGGTAGTTCACCGCGGACTTCGACGAGAGACTGTCGGGGTTGCGCTGGGTGCCACCCAGACTGGTTGCGGTTTCGTACTCCGCAGGGACGGTGTCGCCGCCGTCGCCGGACGAGGTGGCCGTCGCCGTCGCTGTCGCCGTCGCGGTTGCCGTCGCTTCTTCGCCACCACCACCACCGCCACCACCGCCACCACCGCCACCACAGCCAGCCAGTCCCACAGTGACTCCACTTCCGATCAGTGCGAGCAGTCGGCGCCGGTCGGTGTTGGCCTGTCGTTCGTCCATGGATGACCATTATGTTTCGGCGGATGAATAAACTCTGGTGTACCCGTCGAAATCTGCGCCGCCTCGGATACCGACCTTTTTGGTGGCCTCCCGTCTACCCCCGTCGGGGCGTGTGGCCTAGCGGATAGGGCGAGAGGTTCCTAACCTCTCGATCGCGGGTTCGAATCCCGCCACGCCCGTTCTCCTCAACAGCGATTAGGATTTACCGGACAGCGTCGGGACGTGCCGTCTTTCTTTATGTACTCCCGCTTCACCAAGCAGCGAGAGTCGAACCCGCGTCGAGTCGGGGGTCGGCTCCGTCTGGCGTTCGTATTGAATCATACGTGCCAGATGGATATGTTTTGTCACCTCAGCGGTTCTCGATGCGTGTGCAGTGACGAGTCACCTACAGAGTGTCCTGTAGGTCTCGAAAGAAGGGTGTGAGTGGCCCTCTGCGAACCTTCGGAGGAATGCGAGAGGTTTCGGAGTGGCGCATCAAACCTGCTCGTAATGCTGTCAGAGACGGTGCTATCCGCCCTTGATCTCCTGCGAAATACGTGATGACGGTATCCCCATCTCAGTCAAGCCGTGAGAAGTCTCGATCCGCTTTCCGGATCATGTCGCATAGATCTCCCCCATCGACAAGTTTGACGTTCGAGTCGGCCGCGACCTCTGTCGCGTTCGAAGTAAACCGTCCCGTCGTAACGACGATCACTGCATCTACACCATCTTCCTGAGCATACAGACCGGCATACTGCTGAACCTCGCTGCTGCTTACAGGGTTGTCCGAACTGTACCGCTTGGCTTGGATGATCTGCTTCTCCGGGAAAGGGGAGTCCCGTTCAGCAATCACGTCGATACCTCGATCCACCGACGCACTGGTTACCGACGTTCGCCATCCAATCTCGTTCCACAACTCGGCGACGAGGTATTCGAACTCGTACTCGTCCATCGACTGGAGCGTGGCGAGTAGCTGCTGGTCGGAGAGTTCACCCAGCGTGGACGCTAATGAGTCTGTGCCCGAAGCGGCAGCGTCTGCTTGGCCCGGTACTCCCTCGGTGTCGGCGGTCTCTTCAGCTTCCGATTCCAGACGCTCGATTCTGGAGATGCGCTTATCAAGCGAGGGGTGGGTTGCGAGCAGGCTACTCGCTATCCCTCCCGAGAAGTCGACGAAGCTGATCGCGCTCCGGCTCGCACTCATGTCCGCATCATCGACTCGTCGTTTCTCGGAGCGCAGCTTCTCCAGCGCACTTCGCATCCCGTCGTAGCGTCCTGTAACTCGAACGGCATCCTCGTCGGCGACGTACTCGCGGTAACGAGACACCATTCCGACGAAAATGAGGAGGAAAAAGTGAACGCAGACGCTCACGGCTGCCCCCACGAGACGCATGAGCCAGGGACGTTCGGAATTGAGCGAGGCGAGGAGGAAGATGACAAACAGACCGGACGAAACGATAGTTACGATGGAAGTCCCGAGACCCATCAGGACCGAGTCTCGATTCCGAAGGTGGGCGAACTCGTGGGCGACAATTGGCTCTAATTCATCGAGCGACATCCGCTGAACGAGTCCCCGATTAAGGAACACCTTCCCGCTCCCTCGTCGCCCCAGTGCGAAGGCGTTCAGGCTGCCGTCCTCGATTAAATACATCTTGGGCTTCGGAATGCCGAACTCGTCGGCAATTCGACCCGCTCGGTCGTGTAACTCGGGATGATCTTCAGGTGTGATCTCTCGGCTCTCTTTTGTCCAGAGGGGAAACTGAACCGTTAGGAGGTATTGGAGCAGTACGAGTAGGGGAAGTCCCACGACGGCGACCCAGATGCCACCGATTGCGAACAAGAGCAGTCCGACGACTGCATACACACTCATCAGAACGGTACTGGCGATGATCATCCGAATCGACAAACTGAGATCTCTCATCGACAATCCCCCGTGGGACGGAAATATTATTCTCGTTACTTGTTAGTTTCCGCTGACCCCATCCGAGACGCTATTTTATTCGATTTTGTACTTTCTCACCAAGTTCGAGAGTTGCGCGGATTGTTAGTGAGGAAACCCAACGTTACTCGTCACCGTTTCGAACTTCGTCTTCCTCAACGGCATTCCCGATTCCCTCTGCCAGAGCCTCTCCAAAGTCTTCCTCCATCCACCGAGCAATCTCTTCTGGACTCGCATCTTCGCCGGGACGATCGACCATACGAGAAAACTAAGCATGATGTGACATGATTGTGTCGGAGGTTCTATACCACCGCCGCTTAGTTTGGCGATTATGGACGCCGACGATATTCGATACTGGAGCGATCGGTACGACGAAGTGTACGACGACGATCTCAAGCCAATCGAAGAGCGTCTCAACGAAACACTTCCCGATCAACAGTATCTCACTCAAGATGATCTGGAAGACGTAATTTGGTGGAAGTTGGACGGGCAAAAGGGTCGACGTGACCGGAACATCGAGAAGGTCAACACCGTCCCTGACGAGTTTATTCAGCGCGTGAGCGAGGCCGCATTCCTGATAGATGATCCGAAGGTGCAGTTGAAGACGCTACGATCTATTCCGGGGATCGGTGGTGCGACGGCCACAGTCGTACTTGCATTCTACGATCCCGAAACCTACGCAGTCGGTGACCGGTATATCGTCCACGAGCTACTTGAAGAGGATCGGCGGATGCGAGTCACCGACTATCCCAAGATCCTCGCAGAACTTCGTGACCGGAACCCCGGAGGTTTCGATCTCCGAGCTGTTGAGAAAGCGTACTACCAGCGATATCGTGATGAACACGATGTAGGAATGTGGTAAGACCAGCAAATTGGCGGAATGACAATACCGGCGGTTGAAGACTGAACTATATCCTTGCTGAGGAGACGTAGAGTGAGATAGATCTCGGTCTGAACGTTCAGTGAGCACTGTTCATATTCCAACCAACCCGATAGCGACTCACTTTCTGGAATAGTCGGGTGGGCATTTCGGATTACAGTGTTGTGATTCCCAATATCCCAATTCCCGAGATCAATTTGTAGGTTACTCAAGGCCCTGTAGACGCCCTTTGCAGATCCCGAAGTCTTGTAGGAGTGTATTCCCGGCCGTTCTGGTCGAATCTCGCTTAGCCGTCCAAGCGACGGTATTCACGACCCCAGCATAGACTGTGGCCATTGTTCCCCGCTCAGAAATCGTCCATGAGTCTGAAGAGAAGAATATCTACAGATCGGCGGAGGACGTTGAGTGCCTTCTGAGGGCATTCACCGAGTGAGGCTTGGGCACTATTTTTCCATTAGGTACCCACCCCTGGTGAATAGCTGAAAATTGCTCCCGCTCTCTGCGCGGATGTCTGTTGAATACCCTGTGCGAGAATCTCGGGATTCGGTTTGCAGTCGGATACGTTCGTCAGAGGGCTCAGACGGAGGAGGCTATCTCCCTGAGGGCTGACCGTCTGTGAAGCGAAGATCCGACACGACCTGACTTGGGTTTGATGTGGCTTTTGTGTCTGAACCTTCAGCGAGTCCTGGCTTAGACCGTAGCGGGGGTTACCCCGCCTTACCCTTCGGCCCAGTTTGACCGGACCCCAAGGGCATCGTTCTGTGATCCTCGCGTCTGAACCTTCAGTCAGACTGATACTGTGTCATGATCCGTGCCCACCGCTCCTTTCGATGGTGCCGCTGTGCTCAATCGTGGTCCACTAGTCTCCAGTAGTAAACCCTCTTTAAGTAAGGTTAGATGCCTGGAATGTCGGAAACACCCAATACAGGGCATCTTCCCTGGTTTCCTGCAATATACAACGTTCCGGTGGGTCCCTACTGTAGTATACAACAGGTAACTGTATCAATTGGTAGGGCTGGGTGGTACGGTCACATGGTCATACTCAGAGTAGGTCTCTACAATCGTGGACAGGTGGTCGTAAGTGTCGCACGGATCGAACGCCTCCCCGAGGACCTCTTTGAGCCACTCCCGTGTACCATCCCAACCCCTGAGATGGAGGAGCCGACAGGAAATCTTGAACAGCGCATCGTATACGTTGTCCACCGCACCGAGTCCCTTGCGCTCGATTTCTCGCTGGAGTTCCTCCGCGTCTGACCCTTCAGACGTAGTGCTCTGTGGCGGTCTGCAGGACCCATTCATACCTGTTGAGCCGGTGTCGTACTCCCAGTGATCAAGATGATTCAGCGCGGCCTGCCTTCCGTCCTCTTTAAGAATGACCCTGAGTAGTTCTGCATCGACCGAATCCACTTCGTGAATTCTGGATTGTCTACTTCTACCGCCCAGAATCACAACGTAATCCGTTTTCTCATAGTTCCACTTCTTGATATCTCGGCCAGAGAGCTTGAGAGGGCGAGCAACAGGTCTCTCTTCACCAAAGACGCGGTAGTCTCCGTCGCCGCCGATCGCTCCAAGGACATCACACGGGACGAAGTGAGAACCTGCTCGCTCAAACGGTTCTCCCATGACTTTGATCACACTCACGCTGTGGATATCGTCAGCATCAGCGTTCGCGTAGGGACTTAGCGGATGATCATTATGCCGCCAATAGTCCCTCCAAGCATCAAGTCGGGGAGGGATTTTTTCGGCTTCTTCGCTTTGATCATCCGTCGGGGGGTTACTTTGGAGAGCTTGTGGTCGACTCACATCAGTAACCAAGCCCGGGACTGTTTCGTTAAGCACATCGATGTATGTCTCAGGAGTAGTGCGATCAGCAGTCTGGCTCGCCTGGAATGCTCGGGTATGGGACCACTTCTCCTCAATTAGAACCTTTCGACCACCGGTGTCTCGATGTTTCACACCCGGAAGACGAAATTGCCGCTTGGAACTGTACAGCCCGGTATCCAATTCTACTACGGATTCTCCTGATTGATTGAATTCCTGCGCCAGCTCTTTGATTTGGTCTCGACCGTATTCACCCACGAAAGCAGCCGCATGAACGTGTACTGATCGATTGCCAGAATACCAGAGTGAAAAACTATCAGAGCTGAATTCCAACTCCTCTTGAGCGAACTGACTCACTTCTCGGGCCACCTTGTCAAGAGAAGCACCGTCCTCAGCAGAATCACTTTCAGCGATAACTGGGTACAATACACGCCCTGCCGCTTCCGCTTGGTCCTGTAGCACTTTGGCGATCGTACTGTTCCCCGAGACGCGATAGGGATTAGTGAGTCTATCCTGCTGATTGAGCTGTTCATCAGTAACGAAGTATACCGGGCTGACTGTCGTTGCTTCCTCTGGAATCGGTTCGTGGATGGTGTGTACCTCCGGGAGTTGTTTCTCACTCGTTCCGTAGCGAACGACCGGCGTCAACGGTTCTGAGTGATCGACTAGCGACAGAAGTCTCTTTTTCCACTCCTGAGCAGAATTTGGTCGGTTGTGGTCTGTTCCTTCGCTATCGTGTTGGGTATCGTGCATCGTCTGAGGGTTCAGACGAGGGTTGACTAACCACGCCACGTTTAAGCGGCGCAACACCGAAGGACAGGATGAGGCATCCCACCCTCAGCCTGTCCGTCGGGGGTCTTCCCTCGGCTTTTGTAGTTACTTGATCAGTCGCGGCTATGAGGATCGAGTTCCTCCGCTGCCTGTCGCAGAAACTCATTCCATGTCAGATTGAGCCGCGACTTCGTCCGGCGAACTTCGTTCCGTACCTCTCGGTGCGCCTTGATCGTGGTGTAGTCAGAATCTCTCATACACTCTCTGTTCGAGATGGATCAACTTGAACCTATCAGTCGGTGTACCTTTGCGCGGTGAATCACACGTCAAAGGCCTTCCTTGAAGCAAATATCCCCGTCTGAACGTTCAGGCAGATATATCAATATTAGATAGATTAGCGTGCTGGCTAGATAGTGGAGTCAGCTCCTTCGATGAGAGCATCGTTAGTCAGAGCCGCACAGTTCGATTCGTCGCCGCCTTACTTCTCTGGATCTCTAATTCATCGCAGGAACGGAATTCTCTCCCTGAATCAGAGAATCCTGATCGAATCCGTTCAAGACCCACGGCAGAAAGGACATCGCCCTGACCTTCACAACCAGTTGCGGGACTCATTTGAGGAGGATGCTTTTACCGAATCACTTCGAATCACAGGTAATGTCAACTGGGGTGGATTGGGAGCGTGAGGTGGCAGACTATCTCCGTTCGCAAGGTTACAAAACGCGGACACGATACGTCGTGGGAGGCCACGAAATCGATGTCTACGCAACCCGAGCAGGAGAGACGCTCATTGTCGAGTGTAAGGACTGGAACCAAGCAGTGAGCAAGGACCCAATCCGAACGGTCCACAACAACGCCGAGGAGATCGGCGGTACGCCCGGCTTGGCATACACCTCGGAATTGACCGCTGGGGCAGCGCAGTTAGCTGACAAATACAGCGTAGTCCTGTTTTCGGCGGCGGTTATCCGTAATGAGGTACTAACTCTTGATGAAGTCGAGGGCATTGCTCGGGCACACTCGATCAGTCTCCCAAGCGTGGGCGACCTTTCGGATCTCGACAACCCGGTTGGTCCATTCGTGACTGGACCGGGATTCTCCGAGAAGGTGGCCGAACAGGCACAGCGCGATGCCTTTGAGGTGACCAGACGGCAGGCAGATGCCTTAGAGCGGGATGTCGAACGGTTGATCGACAAGACTGACGCGCCCCAGTGCGTCCCGGTGCTCCGTAACGACAGAGGGCGTATCGACCTCTACTTTATCCGGAGCAAGGGTCCCGACGCACTTCCCCGGCCAATCGAGAAGAAGTCGCTGTCGTTCGGATAGTAGCCTGTTCAGAACGTCGCTGTAAGCCAGCCGTCCTTTCGCTCGGTGAGGTCAGCGCCGAAAACCTTGTCAAGACGGTACAGGTCGTCCTCGTAGAGGAGTTCAAACCCACCATGGACGGATTGAATGGATCCCTTGACCGCAAACTGGATGGTCGCCCCTGTTCGGTCGAGATCCGTTGCGCTATCCTGCATAGCTCGGGTGAGACGAATTTCCTCGCCGGCTTCGAACATCTCGCCGAGGTTGATGACACACACCTCGTCGAAGGTCTTACGATCCTCTAACTCCCGCACGAACTGGTCGACGGGAATCTGGTAGTCAAACGTCTCGTACTGATCGGCGAGCACGACATTGTATCGTCCCTCGACGGCGTCTACACTCATGAGAAGTCGTCTATGCTGTACTGGTTGTCGGGCCCCGATGGTAAATCCCTCTCACTGGCTTCATCCGACCGAATGGCGAGCATCTCCTCGTACACCGAGTCGCCGGTCGCGTCGACGAGCTTGCTCGCCAGTTCTCGGAGATCAGCATCGATCCACTGCTGGACGTACCTCCCGATGGGACTCTCACGGTCGTAGCGGTATCGGAGGTACTGGAGCTTCCCCAAGTCCGAGAGGTCGCCCTCGCGAAGCGAGTCCTCAAGGAAGGCGATGCGCTTTTCATTGTCCCACGTCCCCAGTTCGAACCCGTCATCGGTGTTGAACAGCCGCAACTTCTCTAACTCCTCCGGCCGTGTATTCGCACTTCTGCAGAGCTTGTTGACTGCGTCGGAGTCGTCGGCGTTCTCCCGCAGAAGGTCGAGGAACACTTCGGTCGTCCCGATGTCGCTGGCTTCCTGGATGATGCCGTAGATCTCGTCGACCACCTCCTTCGCGGTCATAATCTCTCCCTCACGGTGCACGTTCCCGTGGTGCTTCGAGTACTCGTGGAAACACTCGCCCATCTCGATGACGCCGATGTCTCCGCGGGAGAGATCACGGCTCTCCTCCAGCCGCTGTCTGGTCTCACGGGCAGTCTCGAAGATTCGCTGGCGGAGCTTCGGCCAAGAGGTTGCCTCGCGTTCATCACTCGGACGAGCGACGATGAGGATGTCGAACTCAACGGCGTCGCCGGAGATGAACTTGTTCACGTCGGCGCTGAGTGGATACGTCGCGGTCACCTCGAAGCCGACGTTACAGAGAGCGGCGAGTAGTTCGCCCCACGACTCGGAGTCGCTGTGGTGGTACGTGAACGAGAGAATACCATCCTGCTTCAGTGCCCGCCGGACGACAGTAAACGCCTCGTGCAGTTCCGACTCGAAGTCCTCCTCGGTCTTGTCGTGGAACGGATTGGTGACGATAGACTCGGCGCGTGGCGTCTTGTCGTACTGGAAGCACTCGTAGTCGTCTTCGAGAAGAATTTTCTGCCAGACGTAGAAGTAGTCCGCCACTTCCGAGTACATGATATTGTCGTAGTACGGCGGATCGGTGATGACCGCGTCGTACTCATTTTCAGCGTCGATAGTTCGCATATCGCCTTGGTAGACGGTTGAATCCTCTCCGATGGGTTGGGTGAAGGGTTCGGTTTCGAGGTTCTCGCCGTTCTGAACATGGCGTTCAGTGGGATTAGAAGCATATTTAACACCAGATTTGACCATATCCCAGATTGCTTGGAAGGTACCAGAACCGTATTTTGCTCCCCAGACGTTATTCTCAACGGGGGACATCGTAGGGACGAACGAATTTTGTTTGAATATGTGATCTGCCTTATTATATCCTCTATTGTATGTTACAAATAGAGTATTGTATCTGACAGAGTCAGACAAGGCCAATATTAGGAATTCTCGTAGGTTTTGATCATTTAATGATTGAATGGCCTGTTGTATCTTGCCAAGACTGAGGAGCTGACGGGGATTATAGAGGTCAGCCCAGTATTCATATCCATGTTTAAACACTGGATTCCGCTCTGAGGTCATGTGCCCCTCCGGAATTTCCTCGCCGGGCACGTACTCGTGCAACTCCTCGTGTTCCCGCCATTCTTGTTCTGCCGAGTCGTATAGTGTCTGATCGAACGCCTCCACTCGCTTGTATCCCTTCACTGCACTCCGTTCTAATCCACGATCATCACAGGTCGGGCAGTAATACTCCAACGCGTAGAGTCGAAGGTCGAACCCTCCTTGTTCACCTATGGCATCCGTGATGCCGTACTGTGCGCCACAGTCGGGGCAGGCATACTTCGATCCCGATGCAGTCCCGTCCTTTGGCATCCACTTGTGATGGCATTCGGAGCAGGTTGACTCTGACTGCCAGTCGTCAACGAGAACGACCGATTCACAGTCGGGGCACAGGACATTGTACTGGTCATCGTTCTCGTAGCGCCCCTTCGCGACACGGTAGTCCTTGAACAGCGGTACTGTCGCCCCACAGTCCACGCAATCGAGTTCCTTCACCCAAAAGTCGTACATTACGTCCGCGTAGTGGTCATGGACAGCGAGGTCTTCTCGTATGCCAGCGGGAACCTCGTAGTTGAAACCGAGATTTCCGTCGACAGCTAGCCCAAGTGGATCATCCTCGTCCAGTGGCTCCTCGTCATGGGTCTGCGCGTTCGGACACGGGGTCCGGTAGTACCGCGTGATCTCATCGGCAACGTCATCCTCAACTTCCTCGAAGGCCGCCTCCAACTCCTTGACATCGGTCTGACCCGCTTCGAGTTGCTTTTTGGTGACGAACCACGCAACTGGATTCAGGTCCCAGCCTTCGGACTCCACGCCAAACCGAGACGCCTCAACCAACGATGTACCGCCACCCATGAACGGATCGAGGATTTTCTTGTCTTCCACCCGCACGTCTTTCGGGTAGAGATCCCACAACGCCTCAGGATCTGATAGCGAGACGTTCGCCAGCATCTCTGCGAGGTCGTCCTCGTCGGACAACGTCTCCTGTTCATCCCCTGGTTCGTGGACATCGATCTTCTCGGGATCGTCCAGTAGGGCATACAGGCAGATAGTTCGGAAGACGCAGCCGAGCCGACGGGCCCACCACTTGTGCATCGTGTAGATGGGTCGGTAGTGCATCTTCGCACGGCTCTCCTTCTCCGCGATCTCGTTCACCCGCTCGATGGGGAACCCGCGCTCAATCGGCAGTTCGTCCTGGTTCATTTCTTGAACTCGAAGCGTGCGTCAATGTTCGTCGCGTCGTTCGGTAGCTCCTCGAACAACCGAGTGACGTGCATCATCGGTTGACCCGACTCGACGGTTAGGTCGACCGTCGTTGACGACACTTGTACATCAATCACCTGCTCGACACCATCGACGGGTCCGTGTCCGGGTAGTGTGAACCGGAGGTTGCCCTCGGTTACCTCACCTTCGTCCTCTTTCGCCTCCGTCCAAGCGCTCTGGAGGTCGGATGTTGTCTCGCTAAACTCTGTGAAATCCCAAGTTCCGCCTGGAATCTGGAATCCCGCCCCACGTGACCAGTCCGCCGGATTCGACGAGCCCGTTTCGAGCATGTACGCTGGCTCATCGTTCCCGAGATTCTGGAGGAGGAATGTCCGCGCCTCCCGCTCGTCCGGTTCTGGGGCGACATCATGGAGGCTGAACTCGTCTCCTTCGTTGTACTCGCTGATGCGGTTAAGAATCGCTTCACCAGTGGATTCGTCGACTCTCGGAACAAGCGTCACCTGCAGCGGGTTCCTGCCATCACGAAGGCTCTCCGAGTAGGTCTTTTCCACCACATACTGGCGGTCGAGGAGGGACTCCACCGCCTCGCGAACCGTACTCTGGATGTCCTCGAAGACGGCCGTGTCGGGGAGATCAGCGAGAACCTCTCGAACCGAGGCCCGCCCCTCGTTGGCGATGGTTTCCTCCAACTTTTCGCAGAGTTGTTCGGCTGTGACAAGTTCGACATCCGTTCGGAGCGTAGTCCGCTGTGGTGTCTCGCTGATTTCGTTTCCGTCGACGAAGTAGCAGACTCCCTCGTCGCGCAGCTGCTCGGCAGCCGTGGCGACATCACCGTTTAGCCTAATATCGGTCCTACTCCGGAGTTCCTTGAGAAATCCGTCGAAGTCGATACCTGAGGCATGGAGTCGCTGTCGGAGGTCACTCTTGATGTCCTCGGTCGCCCACGTCTCGACATGGTCTTTGTCTACGAGAGTGTCCGTCGTCTCGGTTACCTCGAACGTCGATTTGAATCCACGATTGCTGTCGTGTACGAGGATACCCTCGTCTTCGAGTTCGTCAATGACTCCGAGGATCGTGTCCGCACTCTCCGGGATTGGAAGTCCAGGCTTCCGGAGGAACTCCTCGTAGATGTCGATGACCGATCCCTCGTCGCGACGGCTAAGGAGGTTTTGTGCGACCTCGGCAACGTGGTGTCGGATGTCGAAAGGATCGGCGAGCGCAACTTGTGCAATCTCCTCGGCACTAGCCTCGACACCGAACACGCTGAAGTCAGTGGGTGTGGCCTTCTCGAAGTCTCGTAGCAAGTTCCCGTCGCTGATGATCTGTCCATACTTGATCTCGATGCGCTCTCGGAGGTCGGTCCGTTCGTTCTCCGCTCGCTCGCTGGCGTCCTCGCGTAGTTCTTGCGCGATGGTGTCGTCACGGTTGACCGACAGCGCCGCTTCGAGATCCTTTGCCTTCCGTATCGTCGTCTTGTCGAGGACGCTCTCTGCCGGCTGGACGAACACCAACGTATTTCGGTACTCACGACCCCCTCTGCCGTCCGTGATGACTGTTTCGGCCTCCTCTGCAGTCCACTCGTCCGCCTTGATCACGACCTTCGTCTGCTTGTTGTCCGGCACCTCGATGAGGTCGTCGTTATGGACCACTGGATAGCCGCCATCGAAGATTTCCTCAGTCGCATCGCGGATGTTACCCAACGCATCGTCGCGAGTCACCCTGGCCCGCTCGTCGGTGATGAGCGCCGAAACGGTCCGAGATTCCCGGATGACGTACTTCCCGCCTTTCTCGTGTACATACCAAGTGCTCCCGTTGCTGATTCGGCTGAGGTCCCGAATTAAGTCTGAAATATTGTCCCCGCGCTGGTACGTACCGAGAACAATATCGGAGCTTTCTGCCCCGATCAGCTCAGTCCGACCCGGCCGGAGCGAGTGGAGGAGAATCGTTGTGAGGATGCGTCTGCCATGTGGAATCTCGGCCTCCTCAACTCGTTCGATGTCCTCAACGCAAGCACCGTGTACGTCATCGTCGAGGTGTGATAGCTCGGTCCCGATGTCCTTCTCCACGGATTCTCGTGGTTCCAAATCCGCATGCGTGATCAGGTCCGTCTGATCGTGCTTGGCGAGAACCACCTTTGAGAGGAGGAAGAGCATCCCTCGGGCAGCCTGATTCTCGTCCTGCGCGTAGTAGTTCTCTTCGAGGGTGTCGAGCAACTCCGGGTGGAACGGGTACGTCTCGTACATCTCCTGCCGGAAGTCGTCGGAAACGTCGACATGATCGGAGTCGTGGTACGCCTCGAAGTACTCGTCAACGATTACCTTGGCTGCCTCCTTGTCTCTCGATCCGGGTTCGAACAGGCGGTGGTGGATCAACTCACGGGTGTTGACTTCCTCCCGCATGTTGATCGAGACGGAGTTTTCCCGGTTGAGAATACCGTAGATATCTGAGTCATCCTGCAGGATGGAGACGAAAACGTGGAGGTTCTCATGTTCGCTCGCGGCCTCCAGCAGCGACTGCAGAAACCCTTCGGTCGTCTCTTGGCGGTCATCGGAGAGAGTGTTGAACCAGCGTTCCAGTTCGTCAACGAACAGCGCTACCGTCTCGTCGCCGACAGCTTCCATAATGTCCTCGATAGCTGGGAATCCGCCGGTATCGAAGGAGCCAGGATCGTGATCAAGAGCGTCGAAGAACGGGTTCCAGAGTTCGTCCGGCTGGCTGTACTGTAGGGAGACCGGAACCGTGGTCGCCTCGTCAGGAAGTGCAGGGGAGAAGTCTTCGATCTCGTCGCCGAATCGTTCCCGAGCGCTCTCCGGGTCGTTGAAGCAGTGATACAAAACGAGCATTTGATGGGATTTCCCGGTCCCGAACGGTCCACGAAGAAGGTGCGTGCCGCGGGGGTCATCACCGGTCAGGGAATCCCGAAGAATTCGTAGCGACTTGCTCAACCCATCCGTGGTAAGAGTTCGTCGCAGAAATTCGTCTGGATCAGACTCAACGCGGTCTGGATTGTCGACGTTGTAGAGCCTGACCTGGCCTCTGATACGCTTCTCCTCCTCCAATTCCTGGCTCAGATTAATAAGGTCACCCACGGTGGTGGAAGACGAGACGGACATATCCTGCTAACCGTAGAAGGCGAACTTAATGTTTCGCGTTCGCTATAATGACGGTGAGAGTGCTCCTCCTCTTCGGACGCTGATGCCGTTGCGTCGGCACTGGTCGTCGGACGTGCGCTGCTCGCTGAAGGTTCAGACAAACGAAGGACACCCGGCTGGTTCTCGGAAAATATGATGGCGCTCTACCGGAGAGGCATCCGGGTCGCGGAGGCGGGACGTTTCGGGTTTCGGTTCGGTCGACCTGGCCGACTCGATTGCGTGTCTGAACCTTCAGCCGTCTCGGTACGGCTCTGCCCAGCCCGGAATATCGAGCACAGCAGAGTAACTCTGGTCTTCGACTGCTAAGACGGATAGACGCTTTTGCCCTTCGAAGGGATGCTCAGTGCGAATGCTGATGCCGTCATCGGAGGTGCTCGTCACAACGGCCAATTCCGGCTCTCGATCCTCCGTCTGAACCTCCAGCAGTTGGCCCTCGTCTAGATCATCAGGCTCTGGCGGACGCTTCCACCCCAGAAGCCAATCGTCGTGCCCGTCACCACCGTCGGGTGGTGAGCCGGGCCGCTCTTTCCGATAGCTGACGGCTCCCGAGTCCATATTCTGCCATCCCTCGTTTCCCTCGGGGCCAACGTAGTAGACCCAACTCCCGTCCGATTCGGATTCATCTTCCAGCGGAAAGTCACTCAGAGCGTACACAGTCTGCTCATACTCATCCTCACTCTTCGACTCGTCCGCTGCGTCACGGGCTTCGATCGTACTCTCCTGCTGCCACCCGAGTTCTTCGTCGTAGACCCAGCCGTCGACTTGGAAATCCCATCCCAGTTTCCAGATGGCGTAGGCCAATCCGTCTACACCCAGTTCACCGGCCTCCTCGTAAGCTGCGGCCTGCTCGGAATTGGAGTACAGCGAGTCATGCATCGCGTACTTCATCCCCGAATCGACGACCAATCCGGTGGCGTCCATCCAACGCTCGAACTGTGCCAGCCGCTTCTCCTGATCGTCCTCGAAGTCGATGGAATCGTCCTCGGTCATGGTTTGCTCTGTAGTGTCTGAGAGGCCGTGCTCAGGGCGGTTTGTGGGACGTACCCTGAGACACGAGGGGTAATCATCTAAGTCTACTCCGGGTCTCGCAGAAGGCCAGTGACGGGCCTCCCCGACTACATCCCGTCGAGGTACTCCCGACGCTGTTCGACCTTCACCTCCTCGCTCCGTCTGTCGTAGTGTTCGTCCAGTACCTCCTGACTGACGTTCATGCGGTCACTGACGACCTTCTCGGGCACGTCCTCGGTCAGGAAGTGCGTGATCGCCCCGCGACGGACGGCGTGCGAGGAGACGGACGAGGGGCACTTGCTCGCGTGTCCGTGCTTCCCGGCTTCGCACTCGTCGGGGTCGCGGTCGTGGGGACAGCCGTTCCCGTACTGACAGGGACGCGTCCAGCGATATACGATGTCCCGTACCGTCGAGATGTGGGGGCGGCCCTGCTTGGTCGCCAGCAGCGGCTCTCGACCCTCGTCGTCGACAACGTCTGGACGTTCATACGCGAGCCAATCCTCGACAACGGTGCAGGTCTCGGTGGTCAGCGCGATGTACCGCTCGCCGTCGTCCTTGTTCTTCAGCGGCGTGCCCTCTCTGTGCTGAATCTTCAGACGCTCCGCGTCTGGGTCGTAATCGTCGACATCGAGCGCCCGAACACCGCCCGCTCTGGCACCCGTGCGCCAGAGGAGACGGAGGAGAACGTGCACCAGCGAGGCGTACTCGAAGCGTCGAAGGTGGCCGAGGATCTCGTCAGCTCGCTCGCTGTCGAGCATCACGTCCCGCTGGTTGTCGCTCCCGGAGAGGGTCGGAGAGAGCACCTTCTCGTGTAGGTCGGTCACGACGGCGTCGATGGACTCACAGAAGCGAACGAACACCCGTACTGTGTCCATCTGGGTCTTTAGGCTCGCCTTGGTTAGGTCGCCGTCTTCCTGTCGCCAGAGCTTGTAGCGGTGTAGGTCTCGCCCGGACAGGTCGTTGAGGTTGTCGACAGCTTCCTGTTCGCACCATCGGAGAAGGTGCTTGAGGCGGTATTCGTGGGACTGGAGCGTCGATGAGGCGACTTCGGGTCGACGCTCTTGCAGGTACATCTGTACGGCTTCGTCGGGGTCGATGGGTTCGAGTTCGTCGGACATGGTCTGATCCCGTCGAACGCCCGAGGTGCCGAACCTCTCGACCGCGTCACCGCGAGCGAAGCGAGCGGTGATCAGTCGGGCCGGTAGGCCCGACGCGAGATTCGAATCCCGCCACGCCCGTCTCGTTCAATTCATTCACTCGACGCGCGTGGCTGAGTCCCCCTCGCTTCACTCGCGGGACTCCCGCCACGCCCGTTCCGAAATCGAACGGTGTAGAGTCACAGGACTGCGTCGGGGTTCTTATAAACTCGACGCGCAGACCGCGAGCGCGACCGTTCCAATTGTGAACGGGGGTCGTCGCTGTCATTCGATTCGCTAAGCGCTAATTGGCGGATTGGCACACTCTGAATCTGTTCTCCAGTTGCTCTTTACCCTCATCACTGGCTCGCTGGTACCAGAAGAGAGTATCCCACTTTGGTCTCACACAAACGTACTTCCCGGCAACTAGGTGTCTGCTCTTGGGGGAGACAGCTCCTCTGGGGTGAGTCGAACCACCGACTAGCGGAGCAGTCTCAGCCCTCCAACTCTGCGCCACACTCCGGACACTGGAGGTCGAATCCGTCGTCACCGGGAATCGCTTGCATATTGTCGTGTCCACACTCCGGACAGTCCTGTGGAACTCGTACGTCCTCACTGTCACGGGGTGCGCCCAATGCAAACGCGAAGACTTCTCCGTCGCTATCGTTCTTTCCTGACTGGAACTCGCCGGATGCAAACCGGATCGCCTCACCCTCACCGACGGTCACCTCTCCATCCATCGTTTCGAACGTCGCCTCACCCTCAACGATGACGAAGACTTCCTCCTGGTCCATATGCGCGTGCATCCCACCGGAGAACCGCTCGCCCGGGTCAAGCCGATAGCGGTTGAGAGCGAGGTCGGTCGTCCCGAGCGGCTCAGACAACCCACGTCGGTCAATATCGCTTCCGAATGCGCTCGGTTCGATTTCGTTGATGGAGATGTGCTCCATGTGCATGATTCGGTCTCTTCTCACTAATATCTCCAGCTTCGAAAACTGTGAGTAACGACTATGCAGAGGAGTTATTCGGGCTTACTTATTCTTTCGTTAGAGCTCGTGTTTGATCGCACAGTGGTAGAGGTGAGCGAACACGGGGAACGGCGATCCCGCTCTCTCCGTTGGCGGGGACTCAACACGAGGCGGAACCTCGCCGTAGGCGTCGCGATCGAGTAACTGTCCCCTCGTTGTCCTACGCCGCGCAGATGCAAGTGGTAGCCTATGGCTCTAGTTGGGGCGGAGTTCGACTTCTAAAAGAACGTAGCTCGGACGAAGTTAGCTCGAAGGCGGCGAGCCCTCGATTCCCTCGACGTACGAGGTCATCTCGGTCTCGACCTCCCCACCGACCTCGGTGCTCCAGCCCTCGAACTTGGTACCCGCCCAGACGTCCAGTTCTCCGGCCCTGATCTGGTCACGTGCCTCGAGTGCCTTCGTTTTGGCCTCCTCGGAGACGCGGGGACCGAACTCGTCGAGACTGACCAGTCCGTCGGAGAGCCCCTGCCAGACGGAGGATTCCGACCAGGTCCCCTCTTTGACTGCTTTCGCCCGCTTCCCGTAGTAGGCTTCCCACGTCTCGATGGGCGTCGCGAGGTAGCCTTCGCCGCCGGCTTCCCGCATGCTCGAGTGGGCACCGCTCCCCCACGCACCTGCGTCGTTCGCGGCCTGCACCGTCGCCGTCGAGTCGAGGTTGCAGGCGATGGCGTCGACATCCTGACTGACGAGGTTGTCGACAGCGGTTTTGGCACCCTGAGGGTCGTACCACTGGTTCATGTACTGTACCTTGAGTGTCGCGTCAGGATTGACCGATCGTGCACCGAGTATGAACGCGTTCATATCGCGGAACGACAGGGGAATCGGGAAGCCCGCAAGGAAACCGAGCGTGTCCGTCTCGGTCATCATACCTGCAGCGATGCCGATACAGTACCGCCCTTCGTACGGGGCCGCGCCGTACCGAGAGAGGTTCTCACGGGTATTGAAACCGTTCGCGTTCTCGAAGTAGGTGTCCGGATTGTTCTGTGCGGCGCTGAGCGTCGCGTCCGCGAAGGAGACAGACGTTGTGAAGATGAGGTCGTACCCCTGCTGTACATAACTGCTCATCACCCGCTCGCTCTCTTCAGGTGTTACCTCTTCTTGGAACGTGGTCTCGAGCCAATCGTGCTCTTCGTCGATGATCTTCCGGGAGCGGTCGTGCGAGTAGATCCAGCCTTGGTCGCCGACTTGCCCGTCGTATACGAACGCCGCCTTGACCGTCTCCTGTCCACCGCTCGTCGGAGATGTCGTGCTGGAGTCGTCTCCGCTCGACCCCGAACCGTCGCCGTCGGTGCTCGCACCACTCGTACAGCCGGCTAACCCGGCTGTGGCCAGGACTCCGGCGCTAGTAATGAATTGCCTTCTGTTCGATTTCATCTGTCTTCGCCAGTCGTTTGTCCGAGGTTTGTGTTAAAACTATCTCAATCACCAATATTGCCGCGGACATGCGTTAAACACACAAGTTAAGTGATTCGAGTTTGACTTCTGGGATAGTTCCGTCCGATATAGCGTCAAAAAGGGCAGACAAACAAAATATGGTGATCGAATGATCGAGAATAGACGGAATATACTGAAAATAGAAGGTATCGTTAAGCGATTCCCGGGGGTGGTTGCCAACGATCACGTCAGCTTCTCGCTACAAGAGGGAGAGATTCACGGCCTCCTCGGAGAGAACGGCGCCGGCAAGAGTACGCTGATGAAGATTCTCTACGGGCTGTACGCGGCCGACGAAGGAGAGATATGGATGAAGGGTCAGCGTCTGGCCCTCAATTCACCCAAGGATGCCATTCAGGCGGGGATTGGTATGGTTCACCAGCACTTCAAACTCATCCCGCGGCTCACTGTTCTTGAGAACATCATGTTGGGTGAGCGAAAAACCGAGGAGCCCAGGTCTAATAGCCGTCTTCCAGACTGGGTTCCGTTTTCGGGGAGTATGCGTGCCCTCATGACGAATCGAACGGAGTCTCGCGAGCGTGTAGACGAACTCATCGACAGATATGGGTTTGATATCGACCCGAGCGAAGCCGTCTGGGAGCTCGATGTCGGTGAGCGGCAACGTGTCGAGATTCTCAAGGCGCTGTACCGGGATGCGGAAGTGCTCATTCTCGACGAACCGACGGCCGTCCTCTCACCTGCCGAATCGAGGGAGCTCTTCGGGATGTTACAGAAGCTTACCGACGAGGGCCTGACGGTGATTCTCATCACGCACAAACTCGAGGAGATTCTCGAACACACCGACCGGACGACCGTACTCAGGAATGGGAAGGTGATCGATACGGTCCAGACTGGCACGGTGTCTAAGGCGGGGCTCGCGGAGATGATGGTCGGCCGAGACGTACTGTTCGAAACCGAAAACAGGACCTCGATGGTCTTCGAATCACCGGTCGCCGAGGTGCAGGACCTGCGTGCCCAGGACGAACGGGGTATTGAGGCCGTCTCGGGGCTCGATCTGACGGTCCACGAAGGGGAGATCGTCGGTGTCGCGGGCGTAAGCGGGAACGGTCAGCGCGAACTGGCGGAGTGTCTCGTCGGCGTGCGAAAATCGACCGCCGGCCGGATAACGATTGGCGACCGTGACCTCACGAATCGACCCCCCCGATCGTTTGTCGACGCCGACGTCTCGTACATCCCCGAGGACCGGCACAAACACGGCTGTACGCCGGATCGAAGCGTCCTTGAGAACGCGATACTCAAGGACAGCGACTCGTTCGGGCGAATCCTCATCGATTACGACAAGGCCCGTGAACACGCGGAACAGATCGTTGAGGAGTTCGACGTGCGGGTTCCCAATGTCGACACGCAAGCAAAGAACCTCTCTGGAGGGAATCTGCAGAAGCTCATCTGTGGTCGAGAGCTGAAACGCGACCCCAATTTCTTAGTCGCGAACCAGCCGACCAGGGGCATCGACGTGGGGGCGATAGAGTACATCCGAGAGGTGTTGCTAGAACAGCGTGAGGAGGGAACGGGAATCCTGTTGATATCCGAAGACCTCGACGAGATACTCCAGATGAGCGACCGAATCGTCGTGCTCTACGAGGGTAAAATCGTTCACGAAACGGACGCAGAAACCGCCGACAAGGAAACTATCGGTCAGTACATCACCGGCTCCAAGAACGACGATATCGAGAACCGAGATAGTGACGCCGAGCGCGAATCGGCCACGGACCGATCGGGGGTCGAAGCGTAGTGAAACTCCCGAACGGCCATCAGGTCGAGGTGTCGATCAGCCGCCGCCGCGACCCATCGCCACTGATTCGGTACGGTATTCCGGTGTTCACGATCGTCTCGTCGCTCCTCTTCGGGGCCGTGGCAATCAGCGCGGTCGGCGTCAACCCGGTCGTGGCCTACGTGACGATGTTCACGTCGGTCCTGTCTTGGTACGGGGCCAGCGAGGTAGTGGTCCGGATGATTCCGCTGCTGTTGGCCGGCCTCGCAGTGTACGTTCCGTTGCGCGCCGGGCTCTGGAATATCGGCGCAGGGGCGGGAATCTACGCCGGTGGCATCACCGCCACGGCGGTCGGCCTGTACGTCAGCCTCCCGGGTCCGTTATTAAATATCGCCATGCTCGTCAGCGCTGGTCTCGTCGGTGGGGCGCTGATGATCATCCCCGGGTATCTCCGGGCACGGTGGGACATCAACGAGATTCTCGTGACACTCTTGTTGACGTTCACGATGGTCCAGTTCAACGGGTACGCAATCCTGCTGATGGGGTCCTCGGAGGGCGTCCAGAGTAGCGAGACGCTATCAGCGCTCGCGGAGTTCCCACGGTTCTTCGGTACGAGGATTCACCTCGGCGCGGTCGTCGCCGTTCTCGCGCTAATCGCGGTCTACCTGCTGATGAATCGGACGAGGTTCGGCTTTGAGATTCTGAACTTCGGCTCGAACCCCGAGGCGGCCCGCCAATCGGGTATCAGCAAGTACAAGATTGTCATCGGGACGCTGTTCATTGGTGGTCTGCTCTCGGGGCTGGCCGGGGCCGGCGAAATCGCCGGCATCCAGAGTCGGCTGGTGCCGAACTTCTCGCCAGGCTTCGGCTTCACCGCCATCGCGATTGCGCTCATCGGCCGGAACGGGGCCTTCCAAGTCCTCTTTGCCAGCCTTTTCTTCGCCGTCGTCTACATCGGCGCAGCCAACGTCGAACTCGTCTACTCCGTCCCGTTCGCAATCGTAGAAATTATCGAAGCCGTGGTGATCCTCTTTTTCATCGCGGGCGAAGGGATTCGGCGGTTCGAACTCGACGTCAGATCCATCCCGCAGTCCGAGGATAGCTCGGAGGTGGTTAACGCGTGACTGGTGCCATCGAGAGTATCATTGGCCTAGCCATCCCAGCGGCGACACCACTACTGCTCGGGAGTGTCGGAGCGCTCATCAGCGAGCGTTCCGGCGTGTTGAACCTCGGGGTCGAGGGGATAATGGCGGTCGGGGCGTTGATGGCGTTTATTACCGCGGGGGTTACCGGGAGCCCGTGGCTCGGCTTTCTGGTCGCGTTGCTCTCGGGGATGGTGTTCGCCTCGATCTTGGCGATATTCAGTGTCTCACTGAAGTCCAACCAAGTCATCACCGGCGTGATGCTCTCGTTGCTGGGCGTATCGCTGACGACGTACTTCGGCCGACCCTGGACCGGGAAGTCCGTCGCGACGTTCGACAGCTACACCGTCCCCATCATCGGCCAGTATCTCGTCGAGCTTCCGTTCCTCGGACAGGGACTCATGCAGAGTACCCCGATCGACTATCTCGCCATCGTTGTCATCCCCGTCGTGTGGTACTTCCTCTTCCGGACGGATATCGGGATGGAGATAACCGCCGTCGGTGATGATCCCGAGACCGCCGACACGATGAGTATCAACGTCACTCGGACACGATATCTGTGTGTCCTGCTGAGCGGTCTCTTCGCCGGGGCTGCCGGCGCGGCAGTGTCGATCTCGTTCGCGGAGTTGTGGACGTCGAACCTCATCAACAACAGAGGCTGGATCGCCGTCGCCCTCGTGATCGTCTCGCAGTGGGACCCGGTTCGAGCAGTCGGCGGCGCGTACCTGTTCGGCCTTATTTACGCGATGCAGTTCAGAGCCCAGAGTGTCGACTTTGCGTCATTCCTGCCGATGGCCTCGGATATCGGCCCGGTCTACGACTTCGTCTTCCACCCAGTGATCATGTCAACGTATCCATTTGTCATCACGATCGCCGTACTAGTACTGACGACCCGAACAACCAGAAAGGAGCTAAGCGCGCCACAGGCGCTGGCGAAGCAATATATGCGCGAGGGTGAGTGAGCGTGGTCGACCTCCGTATTGCGGGCGGACGCGTGGTCACCCCCGAAGCTGTGCTCGAAGCGGACGTCCTCGTCGAGGGCGAGACCATCACCGGAGTCGTGACACACGGCGTCGGCCCCGAGGCCGACCGCACGGTCGACGTCAGCGGGAAAATGATTCTACCGGGTGTCGTCGACCCGCACGTCCACATCGACGGCCCGAACTCCATCGACACCTACGAGACCGGCACGGCTGCGGCCGCCCTCGGCGGTGTGACATCACTCATCAACTTCGCGTGGCAACCCTGGGTGGGCGACGATGGCATTTGGGACGCACCGGGCTCTATCCACGATGGGCTCGAACGCCAGCAGCGGCTGGGTGAGGATTCGCTCGTCGACTACGGACTCCACGGGACCTTCACCCGTGGGAACCCGGAGTCCCTCGACGAGGTGACGGACCTTGTCGAGGCGGGAGTCACCTCGTTCAAACTCTTCACGACCTACGAGTTCGGCCTCTCGAACGGGTTCGTTGAGGAGGCATTCGAGCGAATCGCCGACGCAGACGCAGTCGCGGTGGTCCACACCGAGGACGACTCGCTGTGTCGCCGGCGGACCGAGCGGGCCAAGGAGGCGGATGCGGGCGACCCCACGGACTATCCCGACTCGCGACCGCAGCGCGCCGAGGCGATGGCCGCCGACGATGCAGTCCGGATCGCCCGCGATGCCGACATGAAGTACTACGGCTTCCACACTTCGTGTCGGGAAGCCGCGGCGGTCCTAGAGGCGGCACGGGACGACGGCTCACGAGTCCGAGCGGAGACGTGTACCCACTACACTACGCTGGACGCGTCCGCATACGCCGAGCAGGGGAACCTGCCGACCATCGCCCCCCCGCTGCGAACCCCCGACGACAGGGAGGCGATGTTCGAGTACCTCCGAAACGGAACGTTCAGCGTCGTCTCGACCGACCACGTCGCGTTCACGAGAGAGCAAAAGAACGTCGAGGCCTGGTGGGACGGGGAGTTCGGCGCGAACAGTCTGCAACACACGCTGGCCGTCTTCCACGACGAGGCGGTCAACGAGCGGGGCTTCTCGTACCCGTTCCTCGCGCGGGTGATGGCGGCCGCACCGGCAGCGACCTTCGGGTTCGAACGGAAGGGTCGAATCGCCGCCGGCATGGACGCCGACCTCGTCGTCTTCGACCCGACGGAGACCTACACTGTCTCGGCGGCCGACAACGAGTCGAAAGCCGACTACAGTATCTACGAGGGACGCGAGGTGACCGGACGGGTCGTCAAGACCTACCGACGGGGAGAACTGATCGCCGACGACGGTGAGGTGGTCGGAACGCCGGGTTCCGGTGAGTTCGTCGCCCGGACGCTCCCCGACTGGACGGCATGATGTCCTCGACGGAACCATCACTCGTCGAATGTGTCGGTACACACGTCGACGTTGATCGGTTATCAAGGGACGTCGAACGGACGGGGACGTTCGGGGCAGTCGACGGCGAGGGGCACGGTCGCACGGCACTCACGGCCGACGACGCCAATGCGGCGGCGCGGGAGTACCTCGTCGACCGTCTGGAGGCGGCCGACTGCTCGGTCCGGATCGACGCGGTCGGGAACGTCGTGGGACGGTGGGTGCCGCCGAGTGCCGACCCGGAGGCCGCGGCCGTCGCAAGCGGAAGTCACCTCGATTCGGTGGTCCAGGGTGGGATCTTCGACGGCCCACTGGGCGTCTACGCAGCCCTCGAGGGAGTGCGCGCGATGCAGGACGCCGTGGACGAGGGTGTGAGCTTCGAGCGACCGCTGGAGGTCGTCTCGTTCACCGAGGAGGAGGGACACCGCTTCTCCGACGGACTACTCGGGTCGTCCGTCGCGGTCGGCCACACGTCTGTCGCCGAGGCACTCGCACTGACCGACGCCGATGGCGTCTCGCTGGAAGACGCGCTCGAGGAGGCCGGATTCCGCGGCGAGGGCCGATTCGACGCCGCGGAGTGGAACGACTGGCTCGAACTCCACGTCGAACAAGGTCGCACGCTCGAGCGGGCGGGGATGCCGGTCGGAATCGTCACGTCCATCGCCGGCACGGCGCGGTGTCGGGTCGATATCGAGGGCGAAGCGAACCACGCCGGGACGACCGCGATGGACGAGCGGGCGGACGCGCTCGTCGCGGCGGCCGACGTCGTCCGCGCCGTCGAACGGGTCGCCACCGACGTTGCTGGCCCGAACGGGCGGGCAGTCGGTACCGTCGGCTGTCTCGATATCGACCCTGGCGCGGTCAACGTCGTCCCCGGGCGATCGATGCTGAAACTCGACCTGCGGGACCCGGACGCCGACGGGGTCGAGCGCCTCGTCGACGGCGTCGAGACGGCGCTCGAACGCGTCGAATCCGAGCGGCCGGTCACGACGACCCTCGAGCGCACGCACGACGCGCCTCCCATCCCGATGCAAGACGGGTGTCGGTCGGTGATCGCGGACGCCGCGGACGTGCTTGACGTCGAGACGATGCCGGTCCACTCCGGCGCCGGTCACGACACCATGCGCGTCGGCACCTGCACCGACGTGGGGATGCTGTTCGTGCCATCACGAGACGGGGTCTCTCACAGCCCTCGGGAGTGGACTGATTGGGCGGACTGCGCCCGCGGGACTCGTGTCCTCGCCGGTGGTCTCGCGACACTCGCAGGGGGGATCGATCAATGAACGTGCTCTCGGGACGCCGGGTGACGGTCCGACCGGTGACAGACGGACGAACAGCGAGACGGAACGCACCGACGAAGATGCCCGCCCGACCGGTGCGAACCGATTCGCGGCGGCGGGCAGCGGACGGACACGATTCAACCAATGACTGATTTCGACACACTCGACCACGAACAGTACATCGAACGCGCCTGCGACCTCTCCCGGGAGGCCGGCGACCGGGGGGACGGCCCCTACGGCTCGCTCCTCGTCGTCAACGGGGAGGTGATCATGGAGGAAACGAACCGGGAGAGCACGGATGACGACCTCGCGTTGCATCCCGAGCTGACGCTCGCACGCCGGGCCGCCAGCGAACTCGACACCGAGACGGCTTCGGCCGCAGTGATGTACACGAGTACCGAACCGTGCCCGATGTGTTCGACGGGGATGGCCTACGCAGGGCTCGACGCCGTCGTCTACAGCGTCTCGGGCGCTCGCGCGTCGGAGCTACGCGGCGGCGGTACTGGTGGCATCCCGTCGGACGAAGTGTTCGAGCGCCTTGGTGCCGACATCGACGTTCTGGGGCCGGTCCTTGAGGACGAGGGGACCGCCGTCCACGAGGCGTACTGACGATGCTCAGCCTCGAGACCGAGCACAGCGAGTTCAGCGGGGAACTGCACACGGACACGGCTCCCGAGTCGGTCGCGGCGCTCCGCGACGTGACGACGCTGGCGTCCGAACTGCTCCACGTCCGCTGGCGCAGGAACGCAGTTTGGATCGAAATCGACGACGTCGACCTGCCGGAGCTACCACGGGAGAACCACACGGTGTACCCCTCAAGGGGGACGTCCTCCTGTACCCCGGCTACCGGAACGGCCAAGAGATACTGACCGCCTGTGGCCCGACATGCTTCAACAGTCAGGCAGGTGAACCTGCCGGCAACCACGTCGCCACGCTCGACGCAACGCCGGCGGAGCTGACAGCGCTCGAAGACCGCACGCTGTACGACGGTGCGCTCGCCTGTGAACTGAACGTGGATAAGCGAAGAACGAGACGGTGACCGGTCACGGCCGCGCCGATTGTCCGTCTCTTCGACCTGATTACCAGCCGAAGTCGACGGTCGACTCCTCGCCGTCGGGGTAGACGGTCGACGACCGCTGTGACTGCGCGATCGGTTCACCGTCATGGAGCACGAGCGGTCGCACGGGCTGGGTTCTGACCGCGTCGAACGGCGTCTCGGCGTCGTAGACGACGAGCGATCCCTCGTTGCCCTCCTGGAGTCCGTAGTCGTCGACGCCGAAGACGGCCGCGTTGCCTTCGAGGAGCATGTTCCAGATGGTGTCGACGTCGCGCTTGCTGTTCATATGCGCGTAGTGGACCAGCACGAACGCGGCCTTCAGCGGGTCGCCATCGCCGAAACTGTTGAAGTGATCGACGATGTCGTCTTGGCCGATTCCCACGTGGACCCCCTGCTCGCGTAGTGCCTCTATTCTGGTGTGCCCCCGGCGTTTGGGGAAGTCGTCGTACCGACCCTGGAGGACGGCGTTGGCCATCGGATTCGTCACCACGTTGAGCCCACTCTCGCCCATGAGACGCACGAGTTTGTCGGCGTACGCGTTCGAGTAGGAGTGCAGCGCCGTGGTGTGACTCGCAGTCACCCGCGACCCCAGCCCGCGCTTGAGCGTCTCACTCGCGAGCACGCCGGTGTACCTCGACTGCGGGTCGTCGGTCTCGTCGATGTGGAGGTCGGCCTGCACGTCGTAGCGCTCGGCCAGATCCAGGACGGTCCGGACGTGTTCGACCCCGTCCTCCCGGATGTGTTCCCGGTGTGGGATGCCGCCGACCACGTCGAGCCCCATGTCGAGGGCGCGTTCCGTCCGGTCGATCAACTCTTCGTCTCCAGTGTGCAGACAGCCCATCGGGAAGGCGACGATCTGCAGGTCGACGAATCCTGCGAGTTCCTCGCGAACCTCGATCATCGCCTCGACGGCCTCGAGAGTCTCTTCGCTGGAGTTGACGTCAATGTGGGTCCGGACGCGTGTGATACCGTTCGCCGCGAACCAACCCGCGACCTTCTTCGCCCGGCGTTTGTAGTCCTCCTTCCCGATGTCGGCCTTGGTCTCGTTCCAGAGCCGCCACCCCTCCTCGAGTGTCCCCGTCTCATTCCAGCGCGGAATCCCCGCCGTCAGCGCACAGTACAGGTGCGTGTGGGCCTCAATGAGGGGGGGACTGACCAGTCGCCCGGCTGCGTCGAATTGCCGCGACTCGTCGAACGCACTCGGGTCCCCCTCTCCTGCCGGCAGAATTCTATCGATCTGCCCGCCACGTATCTCGATGTCGACCGGTCCGGAGTCGGCGCCGGTGCCGACTGTCGTCGCATTCGTTACGATATACTTAGACACACTATCTGGTACTACGCCTTAGGTTCAAAATATTACCTGATTTGGCAATATATCTGCCCATTGAAAAGGTTGTTTCGGAAATTATGGAAACGGGCCGAAGAATATCTGTTCCGAACTCGTGGACGTTCGGTTTCCGTGAGCAGCCCTCGCAGAGCAATTTCCGGCGGTCAGCGGGTGTCGGCTCACGAACAGCCGCCGGTCGGCCCGCCCGTGCTCGGCGGACAGGACATCCACGAGCGGGGTGAATGGGTCCATCGAGTCGAAGGACCGCCCCTCGCTCGCGTCGACGGCGGCGGCCATCGTCGGGCCGAGTCCATCGACAAGTCGCTGAGCGTCGGTGTGACCGAGCGAGAGCAGCCGCTGTGCGGTTCCGACCAGTCCCGACGAACCCGTGACAGTACAGGAGGCAGGCCTGCCGCTCCTCGATTCCGGCCGCCCCCGTCTTCAGGCCCAGCACGGCGGCGTAGGTACCCGGTTTCCCTCCGGCGTGGGCCGCCCGAAGCGCCACCAGGTCGGCAGGGCCGACCTGCTGTCGGAGGTACGTCCGGAGCAGGGCCTCTAGGTCGGCCGCGTCCTCGACCCGATCGTCATGGACGAACTGCTCGAGCCCCGAGGAGACCGTGTAGGTGCCGACGGACAAGAAGGAGTCGCTCAGTCTGAACGCCTCCAGCGTGGCGTCGCCGCTCATCTGTCATCACCGTCGTCGCCACCCGATGGACCGAAAGAGAGTGGGTGGGAATGCGAGTGCGAGTCTGAGTGAGAGTGAGCGTGCGAGTGGCCGCTCCCGTGCCCGTGGTCGTCGGCGTGAGCGGTCCCTCGATCGTCACCGAACAGTGTCGGCGGAACCGCCTCGTACCGATAAGTCGCGTCAGGGAGCCACTCACGGACGAGGGATTCCATGCGCTTGCGGGACTCGGTCGCTGGGATCACGGCCTCCGACCCCCGGAGTGCGAGCTTCCAGTGTCGGTTTCCGATGGCGTGTCCGAGTTCGAGTGCTGCCGTCGTCGCGTCGGTCGTCGAGAGATCGATGACGAGCGCCTCCACGGTCGCCAGTTCGACGAGAATCAAGTCACCGGACTCGGTTTCGAGCACGTCGCCGTCCTCAAGTTCCCGCCCGACGACGATGCCGAGCTCTCGGCTGTCGACAGTCTCGGTCCGGACCCGCGAGGGCGGCGTTCCGTATCCGAGAGGACGGCGGTGAGATATCCCTCCTCGTCGAGTCGGTCGGCGACAGTCGGATCCGCTCGGCCACCGAGGTAGCGGTCCGCGACGTCCATCAGTACTTCCTCCGCTCGGGGGCCGGTGCCCCGACCAGGTCTCGCCGAGCGCAGTCCCACGCAGCGTGGAGCGCGTCGGTGACGACCTCGTGGAGTCGATCACTCAGTGTGCCGGCGTCGGCGTCGGGGGCGACGACGAACAGCGTTCCGTACCCGGAGAGGTCGCCTTCATTCCGACGCCAGATGCGGTACTCGTGAAGTCGCCGACCGGTAAGGTGGTTCAGGTTGTCGATATTGTTCTCCTCGCACCAGCGGACCAGATGGCCAAGCCGCGACCGATGCGAGCGGACCGTTGCGTCCGCGTACTGAGTTTCTCTCTCTCTGCGAGGTACAGTTCGACTGCTTTCTTGGACTCGATTGGTTCCAAGTTCATGGTTCGCTCGGTGGCGAACCGCACGACTATCGTCCACGCGCGTTGGCGTGAATGGCCAATTTTTCCAGCGTACGCCCAGTCTCCCGCCACGCCCGTCTCGTTCAATTCATTCACTCGACGCGCGTGGCTGAGTCCCCCTCGCTTCGCTCGCGGGACTCCCGCCACGCCCGCTCTGCGGCGAGCGAAGCGAATCTCGAAAACGAGTAGCAGTAATACTCCCGTCCCGGATTAGACGGGAACCGAGAGCGGACTCACTCCTCCTCTTCTTCCACCGGCTCGGTCGCCGGTGCGTGGCCCGGAGGGAGACGGTCGATGTCGCCGAGTCGGCGCAGGACCTCCTCGTCTTCTACCAGTTCGGGGTAGCCGAACGACCGCGTCACGTCTTCGTCGGTCAGCGTGCTGAGGTGCTGGTTGATATCGTTGTCCTCCTCGATGTAGTATCGGTACATTGTCCCGTACTCGCTGGTGTTTTCGAGCGCGACCGGCGCGAACCAGGTGATAAATCGGATCGACAACCCATCCCCCATCGGCGACGGATCGTCGATCGTACCGTCGGCGACGGCACTGAGCGTATCCTGGATGTCGAACTCGCCCTCGTCCGATTCGAGCTGCATCAGGTTCCCGGCGGGCCCTTCGGGGTCGGCGTTGTCGTCGCTCATCAGGAACCCGACGATGGCGTTCGGTGTCACGTCGCGCGGCGGATTCTCCCTGATGTCCTGTATCGGATCGCGCGTCAAGAATCCGGATTCGAGCAGGGCCTCCATGTCTCGTCCGATGTCCTCTCGCTGGAGAATCCCCTTGTCTATGAGGTGAGCGATGCTGGGGTGGGTCACCATCTCCTCGGTTATCTTCGCCTTGTGACTGTCGTCTATCAGGCCCCGTTCTTCCAACTCGTGAATGTTCACCTCCATGCCGTGAACGTCCACGTCCGTCGATTCGCTACTGTTCTCGTCCTCTTCGCTGGGTTCGTCGACGAGGACGTCTCTCGCCGCCTCTTCCGTGACGACGCTCTCGTCGATGAGGGCACCGATCGACACGACGCGGTGTAGGTCGTCGTAGTCCAGTCGGTCCAAGTTCTCCATCGGCGGCTGGTACTTCCCCTCCTTTCGCTGTCCCGCGCGCAACTTCTCGCGGTATTCGCGTAGCTTCTCCTGTGCATCGCCGAGATCCGAGTTCTTCTCACGACGGGCGTTGCGCTTGCGGGACCGGACATCCCGCAACGTCGCCAGGTCAGTACTGAGGTTGTCGTCGGCCCCTCGGTACGTCTCGTCTGCGAGCTTTTTCAGCGTCCGGAGTCGCTCGTAGTTGTCGAAGAGGGGCTTGGCGCGCTCGTAGGCTTCCTCCGCGTTCTTGGACCGCCGTTTGGCAAGCGCTTTCTTGACCGGACGGAGCGTACCGTCGGCAATCTCCTGTTGTTGGCGCTTGTACTCCGGGAGGAACTCGGCGAGTGCCATCGTCCAGCGGCCCCGAGCCGTCCCGTTTTCCATCGCGTCGAACTTGTTGGGGTACTCGTCTTTGATTTTCGCCTCGTATTCGCTCCAGATCTCGTCGACAACGTCCTTGAACTCGTGAGACGAGAGTTCGTCGTTCTCGATGGTCTGGTACAGGATCTTGCAGTAGAACTTGTTGATTACGTCGGTCGCGTCGTACTCCGTCTCGCCCGTATCGAGTTCGTCCGGCGTCCGGACGTACGCGTCGAGTTCGTCGTGAGCCCTCTCCAGTATCTCGTCGAGTTCGTCTTTCACCTCACCCCGATCCGCGTTGTAGTTGGAAATGGTGATCTCTTCGAGATCAGTGCTCGGGTCGAACGCGTCCGTCCGCGCGTCTTTCGCACCGGAGATGAGGTCCTCCGCGACCGGTCCATCGCGCTCCTGTGACCCGCCCTCTTCGCCGTCGATACTGAGCGTCAGTTCGAGGACTGCGTCGAGGTAGTCTTTCGCCGTGCCGAGGTCGTCGATATCCGACTCGATCTCCTCGATCTCCGTCTCGAGGCGGTCGATTTCGTCACGTTTCTCCAGAAATCTGTTCGCTCGCTCGGCCTGGATGCTGAGTTCGACCGACGAGATACCCATCAGCGTCTCGTCGGCGACCGAATCGTGATACGGGAAGTCCTCGGGCTGGTCTTTGTGTGCGAAGTAGAAGACGGCGTTCGTCGCGATGCGGTTCATCCGATTTCGATACGCCTCGAACGGCTCTTCCTCGTCGTAGCCGACGAGCCAGTACTTGTTGAACGTCGGATCCGATTGCCCGAACCTCGTTTTGGGTTTGAGTTCCATGCCCGTCGTGGTCCCGCCGCTCTCGATACGTACCGGGGGTGCTTCGTAGTCCTCCCTGTGGTCGTAGTTGACCATCGACTTGAGTTCCTCGAGCGCCGTGTACGAATTGACGTACAACTGGTTTTGCCCCTCCGGATCGAATCGCTCCCGTTCCAAATCGTCCACACGGGGAAGCGAGCCGATGCCGTTGACGACGTACCGATCGCTGTCGAGTACGTCCCGAAGCAGTGTCCCGACGAGGGGGAAAGCGCCGCTCCCGGTCCCCCCACCGAACGAGTTCAGCACCCAGACGTAGAAAATAGACGCATCCGCGTCCTCTTTCTTCTGGATATCACGCTCGAACCCGTCGATAGCGCTCTCGATGCGGTCGACGTACGACCGGAACTGCCCGCTGTCGAGGTGATACCGGGACACGGGCCGTTTCTGTCCGGTTCCCTCCTCCGTCTCGAGTTCGAGGCTCTCGTCGAGATAGAAGAACTCCTGTCGGTCACGCACCCAGTATCGTGCCGGCTTTTGGAGTTTTATCTTCGTTATATTCGCTTTCTCGGGGGATTCGTCATCGAGGTCGGCCCCGTTCGTATCCAGGGTGATGTACCTGAAGTACTCCTGTTTCCCCTCTTTTTCGACCAGTTTGTTCAGGTCGTTCACCATTCGACAACCCGCTTGTCCAATCCCCAAGACGATCGTGGGTGTCGTCATGTCTCGACAGGGTCAATTCAGCCTACCGTCTTAGCAATTTGGGATGAGGAACATGTCAGCCGAGACAGACGGCGTCATCGAACACCCCACTCGTTAGTGGCGAACCGAAGCGTGGGACCCGAGATTGGGTCGACGAGGGAGATTACATCACCCGTATGGAGCGTTCGAGAGGTCGCCGACCGGTCGGCACCGTCGTCAGCGACTCCCGGATGGGCGGGGCCGAGTGAGTGATACTGATCGTTCCGCCGGATGTACGTACCGTTCCGGCTGACATCTTCGACGCGCCAGCACCACTGCTTCCTGTGCATTCGGAGGTGGTGTCGAGAGACGGTTTGGGGCGGGTCCGAGAGGAGTGGCGGGTCGTCGGTCCCTCCAGTCGTGTCTCCGTCCCTGCCGATGGTCGTCCCGTCGGTGACCCGTGATCTGGCGCCAGTACGGACGTTCTCCAGAACTCCAGCAACGGGTCCCGGATCCGGGTCGCACTCCCAGAGGGCCTGTCCGAGGTGGGCCGCGGATGCGTATCGGTCGCGGGGTTCCCTCGCGGTCGCACGCTCGACGATCCGACCGAGATAGGCCGGACACGCCTCGTTGTCTTCGGTCGGGTCTATACCCTCCCCCCGGCGTGCGTACCCCTCGACGAGGTAGTACAACAGTTTCCCGACGGCGTAGACGTCCATCCACGGTCCGATCGGGAAGTTCACGTCGAACTGTTCCGGCGCTCGGTACGGACTGCTCTCGGTCGGGCTGAAACAGGACGTTTCGGGAAACAGCGACCCACAGTTCGGACAGGACTCCGCTCGTCCAGCCCCCGCCCGTGCGAGGGCACCACAATCTTGGCATCGTGTCACTTGTTCGACCATGTTGAAATCGATGAGCATCGGGTCGTGGGACGGCGTCAACAACAGGTTCCCACCACTCAGATCCCGATACACGAGCCCGTTTGCGTGGAGAAGCGAGAGCGCATCGCAGACTGTGAGGCCGATATTTCGGACGGTTTCGAGCGATTCAGTCTGGTCGCTGTCGGCCAGATCCGTCCCATCGACGAACTCTACCACGAGGATATCCGTCCCCCGCATGACGAAATGCTCGCGGAGCGTCATGATGTTCGGGTGACCGCCGACGGCTTCGATGCTCCGGAGTGTCCTCACCTCCCGTTCTACGTTTCGGTCTACGTTCTCGTTGACACTCGAGAAATTCGGGTATTTCACGGCGACGATGTCACCGTTCGTACGCTCCCGGCTCCTGAAGACCGTCGTAAACCCGCCGGTGTCGACGTATTCGAGCAGTTCGTACTCGTCCCGAGAGCCGTAGAGAACGTCTCCCTCGTCGGGTGTCCAAGGCATCGTTGCGCTCAGTGTTCTGATCTGCTTCCAATCCGTTCCGGCGACTAGGCGTAGATGAACAGCGCGCCGTAGAAGACGATACCGAGGACGATGAGCGCGAGCAGTCCCTTGCCGACCCACTCCCAGAGGCTACTCGTACCCTGTGCGTTCTCCAGCTCCTCGATTCGCTCCTGGCTCCGTTGGTACGCAAAGTACGAGGAGTTGGACATATCCGCCGTCGCCGTCGAACTCGTCGTCAGATTCTGCCCGTTCTGCGTGTACGCGACGTTCACGGTCGCTACCGACAGATTACCGGTCTTGATCGTCCGGGGGTAGGCGTTGAACGTGATCGTTATCTCTTCGTTCGGCTCGAGTTCGTTGATTTGATAGCGGCCGTCGCCGAGATACTCGACTTCGGCGTCGGACGTCCCGGGGTTGATCGACCGTTCGAACGAATTGTAGTCGACGAAGGAGTTCGCGGCCGGCTGGATCCGGACGTCGACGTTCACCATTCGGCTCCCGTCCGGCGACAATGTTACCGTGGTCGTGACCGCCTGTGAGTCGCTTTCGAGGCCGCCGTACTCCGTCTCGGTGGTCAACGTCGCCGCGGCTATGACTGGCTGGGCGACGGCTACGATCACCAGCAACAACAGTAGCCCAAGCGTCGCAATCCGACGGGTCCGTTGTTTCATATCGGATGACTAAGACAGCGGGGTTATTTAGTTCCCGGTCTTACATTCCGCCGAGAATACAGCGTCGCCGTCCAGTTCGTGTGCGACCGGCACGGCCGTTCGACACCCGCGAACACAGAGAAATATAAGACATACCGGAATAGTGGTAGCAAAGCGGATGGTGTCAAACGACGGCCCGTCTTCGAGAAGCGTCCTCCTGATACAGCTATCACTACTCGGTGTCGCTGTCGCCGCCGTCTGGCAAGTTACGGGCGTGAATCCGGTCTATCTCGTCGCACCGAGCCTCCTGTTCGAGTGGATTGCCGGCCGCTGGACGGAGTTCGACAGACTGCGTCGCCGACTCGTTCTCGTCGGCGCCGGTCTAGCGGTGGTCGCGTACCTCGCCGTGCTTCGGCTTCAGGCCGCTTATGGGATCGGCGTGGCCGTCGGCTACGCCATCCTCTCCGATCCACTCTTGGTGGAAGCGTTGCTCGGTGCCGTCGGGGGGCGGGAGGGTTCCACTAGCGGAGGTGACGCTGATGACGCGGCCACCCCGCCTGAATCGACGGCCGACGGCTCCGAGGCTGCGCACGACGGCGATTCACCGACGATAGAGCGCGATTCGAGCGGGGCCAGTAGCGCACCCCGAGACCGCGTGGCGAACGCCGGGATCGGCGATTCGACGTCGCGAGAGCCAGTCACCGGCGGCGACGGATCGCCCGAAACGGAGGTGTACACACCGAAACGCCCTCACCAGCAACCACGGCGGATCGTCAGAACGGGCACCGCGTGTCCGGACTGTGGCAGCGATCTGCAACGCGTCCTCTTCGAGACGGACTGCCCGTACTGTGGATATCGTGTCGCTGACGAGTGATCAGAAGAAATTCTGTGTGATGTACACGGTGTGGTGGTCGATCACGACGCCGATCCCCTCCCGTTGCCACCGATGACGGAGCAGGTTCTCGCGGTGGCCCGCGGAGTTCATCCACCCGTGGACGGCACCGTGCCCCAGGTCGAAGACAGTTTCGTACGTCACCGTTTTGCCGTCGATCCGCTTGCTCGGGATGCCGACGTGAAGCTTCGCGATGTTTTCGCCGGCGAGCAGTGCGTTCCTGCCGTCATCGGGCACACGATCGTCGTAATCGAAGCGTCGATACCGCTCGCCGAGGCCCGTTCCGGTCGGCGTACTGTGGCCGACGAAGTTCCGACTCGCCATGTCGCTACTGTGACTGCGGGCGATGCGCGCCAGTTTCTCGTCCCACTGTAGCGGCGGCAGTCCGTGGGCGTCACGGACGTTGTTGACGGCGTAATGGACTCGGTCCTCGACATCTGACGGACGCGGAGTGGTCACGCCTACGTCCTGCGGCCACGGCCACGGCCACGGTCCCGACCGCGGCCGTTACCGCCTCCGCGCCCACCGCCCCCACGCCCTCGGTCACCGGATTGGCGCTTTCTGACCGGCTTGTCCGGTAGGTCGTTCATTCGATTCGTCGGTCTATTCGAGGACTTGCTCACCCTGTCACGGCGCTCGTTCTCGTTGCCGGCGCGGCTGATACGGCGGTTGTCCGCCTGTCCTCTGTCGATGATGTCCTGCGCGTTGGGATCGTTCACGGTTCCTTGCGCACGCTGGAAGAGTTTCGACGCGCGCTGGGTGTCCCCCTGGATGCTCTCGTGAATGCCCTTCGCGTCGACGAACTTCGCCCGTACCGACTCGAACTCTTCGAATTCGCCCGGATACTTGGTGTATTCGACCGTCACGCTGTCGGTGTCCACGACGCGGCCCATCGAAGACAGCGTCGCGTCGAACAGGGTCCGCACCTCACCCTCGTTGCCGCCCGGAACGTGGACCTGAAACACGAGTTCCTGTAACTGCCTTTCCAGAAGATCCGGAAGTTGGATCCGTTTGACGTTCCCGTCGCCCTCGACGTCGACCTCTTTGACCTGCGGTCGTCGCCGATAGATGTCTCCGATTTCGACGCCGTTCAGATCCAGTTCGAGCTCCGGAGCCTGGACCAGGACCGACCCGGCGTCCCATACGGCGTCGTCGAACAACTGCTTGATGTTGCTCGGATCCGTGAGATGGTCCCAGCGCCCGTCCGACGCTTCGGCGACGGCGCGGACGACCTCTTCGTCGTACCCCGTCCCCAGCCCGGCCGAGATGATCGCGATACCGTCTTCGCTCCGCATCTCCCTCGCGATACCGGCCAACCCCTCAGCGGTGTCGACCCCCTCGTTCGCACCGCCGTCAGAGAGCAGGATGACCCGCTTCGCGACGGTTTCACGCTCACCGATGTCGGCGATACTCCGCCGAGCCGCGCGCATCCCGGCTTCGATGTTCGTCCGCGAATCGGTCGACAGCGACCGAATCGCGTCTTCGATGCGACCCTCGTCGACATCACCGTACCGAACGGTGTCTAGAACGACGTCAGCGTCGTCCGAGAACGAGATGATGCTGATGTAGTCCTCGGGATTGAGTCGTCGCACGACGGTCCGAGCCCCCTCCTTGGCGTGTGTGATGGGATTACCGGACATCGAACCACTGACGTCGATACAGAGCGAGATGTGTCGCGGCGTCTGCTCCGGGCCGGGGCGCCCCTCGGCCTGGATACCGATTTCGCAGTATCCGACACCACCCTCAACCGACATCGCGGGTCTGTTGATATTTGCCGTTAGTTCCATACCGCTCACATCAGATGGGAATAGTATAACCCTTGTGCCGCGTGGGGATGTTTCGGTCGACCAACACGAATCCGAACCCATCCTGATACGACGATGTCCCGGGATATGTCACACAGAAATGAAATCGTATAAGATGCTCTGGAGAGGAAGTCCCGACCGACGGTGACGGGAACAGATGTCTCACAATGCACCAGTGTCACGCGGCGATGTGATCGGGAACAGGTACGAGATAGTCGGCGAGATAGGGGAGGGTGGGTTCTCCGTCGTCTGGAAGGGGGAAGACCTCCAGACGGGTGACGAACTGGTGGTGAAACACCCGAACTTCGGGTCCGGGAAGTCGAGTACGGCCCTGATAAAGTACTTCGACCGCGAAATCGAGGCCCTCGACCAGATCGGCCGAAACGGCGGTCACAAAAACATCATGGCGCTATACGACGTGGTCGAGGAGCGACAGACGCCGTTCATGATAACCGAATTCATCGACGGCGAGGAACTCGAAGACCGGGGTGGGATGAGCGACTACGACCTGGTACGTCGCGTCACGAGCCAACTCTGTGATGTGTTTGGCTTTCTTCACGATATCGAACTCTACTACCGGGACCTGAAACCGGACAACGCGATGCTGACCACGACTGACGACGTCAAGTTGATCGACTTCAACACCGCCCGCAAAAAGATGAGATGCGGGAACCGGTCGTGTCAGTACACGATCCAACCGGACGACATCGAGCGGGAGAACTGTCCGGTGTGTGGCAACAAGTTCGATTCGGGCTCGGTCATCATGACCGATCGCCGAAGTCCGTACAAGCCCCACGAAGTAAAGAGCCCGCACGGACGACAGGGGCCGTGGTCCGACGTTTACTCGCTCGGCAAGATCCTCTACTACCTGATTACCGATTCGGTCAGTCCAAACGACAATCTCGACCCCCAATCTCGAGCACCGAACTGTCCGGACTACCTCGCGGAGATCTGCACGCGCGCCACGGAAGTCGAAGCCACTCGGCGATACCGTAACGCCGGGATCATGAAACTCGCGCTCGACCAACGAACCGCCTATCCGGACGTCCCGGAAGCCCTGATACGAAACCTGAATACGGGAACCGAATACACCATTCAGCCCGGAGACACCATCGGCTGTCAGAATGCCATGGGGCCGTACGCGAGTTTCGAGGTCGACGATCCGACCCAGGGGCACATGTCCAGAGTCCACGCGAAGTTCGAGTTGCGCGGTAGCACGTGGATACTCGTGGACATGAGCCTCAACGGAACGGAGATAGACACCGGGTTCGTCGACCCGAAGCTCATCATCGACCCGGAATCGTGGACCGGACGACCTGAGAACGCCCCGCCCCGTATGCACGAACTCTCCGACGGAGACGTCGTCGGCGTGCCACGAATCGGCCAGGGTGCCGAGTTCGAATTCTCGTTGCGCTGATAGCGGTTATCGTAGACGTTCATCGGGAGCGGTCCCCGGGAGTCAGCGAAGCGCACCGAAGCGGTTAGCGGCGAAAATCGCAACGGGTCGGACGCATCGAATCTCTCACCAGCGTAAGAATTTTGATCGTTTCCTCTGTACGGAGATTCATGCAGGTCTATTGTGATTTCTGTGACGAAGAAGTCGAAGTGACAGGGAACAAAGTCACGTGCGGGCAATGTGGCTTCGCTATCCCCGAACTACAGGAGAACGATCAACCGCAGGGCGGCGATGCTGGGGGCGGCGGAGACAGCGGCGATGGGGGTGTGCCCGGCCGGCAACCACGAGGCGGCCAAGCCGGTAACGGCGGACCTCGCGGCGGTGGAAGACGCGCCGACCCGCGAGGAAGCCCCGACAATCGGCAGCCGAGGGGCCGAGGCACCGACGACGACGGTGGTCGTCGTGGTGGCCGACAGCCCAGGGATCAACCGGGTCGGCGCGGCGACGGGCAGAACAGGGGCGGTCGTGGTCAACGCGGTGGCGATCGTGGTGGCGGGCAGAACAGGGGCGGTCGTGGTCAACGCGGTGGCGATCGTGGTGGCGGGCAGAACAGGGGCGGTCAGGGTCGGCGCGGCGACGGGCAGAACAGAGGCGGCCGGGGTCAACGCGGCGGTGATCGTGGCGGCAGACAGAACAGAGGCGGTCGACGCGGCGGCGATCCTGGAGGGAGACATCCCGCCGATGCCTCGGGCGACGATCCCGGCGGCCATCCGGCTGGCGGCGGCAACCAGCCAGCCGGCGGTCGTGGCAATGTCGGGGGCCAGCAACCGCGGGGTGGACAAGGACGACCTGGTGGACGCAACTCCCCGAATCAGCCGCAGGGCCCTCCGGGCGGGAACAGAGGGCAACGGCCGAACACCCCTGCTTCCGGGAGCGAGCCCGCTATTCTGGAACTGGACTTCCACGACGGCGGGCGCCTGACGGTCCACGACGACGAGACCGTCGGGCGAGAGATTCGGGAGTCGCTGGAAAGCCAGGGGTTGGATCCACAGCTAGTCCGCGGGATCAGCAGACAGCATCTCCTCTTCAGGGAACATGCCGGCGAGTGCTACGTCCAGGATCTCGACTCGCTGAACGGGACGTGGCTCAACGGCAACCCGCTCGATCCGAACACGGAGTATCCGATTCGGGACGGCGACGAGTTAGACATCGCGACGATCACCACCGCGACGGTTCACTTGCTGTAGGGGTCTCGGACCGTCAGTCTATGAACTGCGTTTCGGCATCGAGGATATCCGCGTCGTCCGTCTCTCCCACGAGCGCCTCGTAGGTTCGAGCCGGGGTCGGTGTGTCTACGGCCTGACGGCCGATCTGTTCCGGATCCGAAAAGAGGACGACGGAGATGTTGTCCGCACCACCTCGGTCGTTGGCGAGCGCGATGAGATCCTCTGCCGCCGTCGAGAGTCCGTCAGCACTGAGGACGTGGTCTCGAATCTCGTCGTTCGTAACGACCGTATCGAGAATGTCGTCGATTATCTCGTCGCGTTCGGCGTCGTCGGTCGCCCGAACGTAGTCACGGTACAGATCGGTGGCGTCGGTGTACGCGTCGAGTAGTCCGTCGCTCGCGAAGAGGACGATGTCGTCGCCGTATATCGGTGCCTGGACGATTTCGGGGTCGCGGCTACGGCCTCCCAGCGCCCGCGTGACGATGTGATTCTCGTTGTGAACGCGTGCGACTTCGGGCCTGATGTCCCCGTTGTCGACGTACCGCTGGACCTGTGAGTGTTCCCGCGTCATCTCGGCGATCGTTCCGTCGGTTTCGTTGATGACGTACGCCACGCTGTCGCCGACCCAGCCGAGGAATAGCTGACCGTGTGCGTAGAGGCCGACGACGACCGTCGTTCCCCCTTCGTCGGCGCTTCTGTGTGTCACTATCGCCTCGTTCGCGGCCTCGATAGCGTCGCGCATCTCCTGCCGTATCTGGTCCGGCGTCGGAATCGCCGGCAGGTGCGTCTCGTCGAGGTCGATATCCTCCATGATCCGATTGTGCCCACGGGTGAGCGAGAGAAGCGTGTCCGTGAGTTCGTCCTGGATGACCGTCGTCGCGAGATACGAAGCGACTTCGCCGCCTTTCTCGCCACCCATGCCGTCGGCCAGTACGAATATTCCGCCTCGCTGTCGCTCCCGGTCGAGGTGCGTCTCGTCGAACGTGACTGCGCTCACGCTGTCCTCGTTGAGTTCCTTTCGTCGCCCCACGTCGACACCTGTCGCGTATTCCATACTCCGATTACTGTAGGTCTCTCACTAATACCTTCGTCCCGATTTCGCGTCGGTTCCGGATCGCGCCCGCTCACGGTTCGACGACGGTTTCGACGTGTTCGCGCTCCGCCTTGTCCAGTTGTGCCCTCCATGTCGGCGAGAAGTCGTCCGTCGTAGAAACCTGAATACGCCCCCAGGACGGGCGGCCGATTTCAAAGTTACCGAAGGCGTCACGTCACCGTTGGGGTCACCCGCCGGCGACGAACGACGCGGGCGAGACGGTGCGGACGAACACCACGCCGTCGTAGACGGAGTCGGGCGATGCCGGCAGGGCGACCGCGCCTCTCGTTGCGGCGCGGGGCACCGAGAACTGCACCGACTGCGTCTCGTTGAGAAATCGCTCGACCGCTGCGTGCCGACGAGCGGTGTCGAAATCGAGGAAGAACGGCGGGTCGTCGACGACCGCAAGCGTGGCTTCGAGCGACCCCTCGACCGGGCCGTCGAGGGTGTAGGTCGTGAACGCCGTCCGGTCGTGGTTCGTCGGCGCGGCGAACTCGCCGGTTCCGAAGGTTAGCCCGAGCGAGTAGTAGTCCGAACCCAACTCGTCGGTCAGGTGTTGGCCCATACGCGGGGGCGTATCACCGCCCCCCTCGCCGGCGCTGTCGTTCCGCATCGTGTGATTGGCGTTGCCGATGACGATGGCACGGTCGGCGTCGGCCCAGTCGCGGAGCCACGCGACGTTCTCGGCCATCGCTCGCTCGCGGATGCGCTTGCCTTCCGTGTACGCCTCCGCGTGGAGTCGATCCAGAAACTGGAGGCCGCGTCTCGTGGTCCAGACGTGTCGGCGGGCGAGGCGCCATTCGGCCGTCGAACTCCGGTCGATGTACGCTTCCCGGTGCGTTCGCAGTCGGTCCCGGAGCGAGTCGAGGAGGGAGACGTGCGACGGCGTCATGTACTCCGGATCGGACTGCTCGTACAACGGGTGGGTGAGCGGGTCGAGGTCGGCCGCAACGTCGTCCAGATACGCCGGATCGACCCGCCGGAGGTACGACCGGATCGCCGTCGCGTTCACGTCGTGGAACTGCGCGTCGTACCCGTGGACGGTGACCTGCGCCGACTCGGGTCGGCCGCGGTTGAACTCGCGGAGCCACGCGAACAGCCGGCCTATCCCCTCGGTGCGCCAGAAGTAGAAGTCGAGCGACGAGAGAGCAGTATCGAGGTCGACGTCCCCGCCGGTGACGTACGCGTTGACGGACGCGAAGTCGCCGAGCGTCCCCTCCATCGCGAGCAGTCGGTAGCCGTGGTCGGTGACGAGACGCCGAACGAGGAGTCGCGGGACGGTCTTGAACTCCGCGACGCCGTGTGAAGTCTCGCCGATCCCGACGATCGATACCGTGGCGAGTCGGGACGCGACAGCGTCGAGGCGATCCGAATCGGGAACCAGCGCGACGGGAACCGCGTCCCGTTCGATGGCGTCGACGGGGCCGTCGGCATCGGCGGTCGTCGTCGGTGTCGTCGACGGCGCGGTCGACGAGAGCGACGAGCGGTCCGTACAACCGGCGAGGGCGGCGATACCGACACTCGTCAGTGCGAGAAACTCCCGGCGTGAACGGTCAGTGTTGGAGGGCATCGTGAGCACGTCACCCGCGCCGCGAATATATCCCGTGTGGGAGCTTCCGCGAACCGAGAGGCGGCGGGATGTATAAGTGGGTCGTCGCTCTACGGCACCGCCCACTGGCGATCAATAGGTATATACGTCGCTCCGGCCAAGCCGGGAACACGCGTCCCGATAGGGTAGTGGACTATCCTCTTGGCTTCCGGAGCCAGGGACCGGCGTTCAAATCGCCGTCGGGACGTTCTGTCGACACAACGACGCCGAGCGACAGCGAGGCGTCCGTGTCGACAGAACAGGAACACGGCGATTTGAGCAGCGAACGAGCGAAGCGAGTGAGTGGGTTCAAATCGCCGTTGGGACGCTCGCTGGCGCTCACGTGGGACGCCGTCGGAACGGCCACTCCGTCGCCGAGCGACGCGAGGGTCGGCGCTCGCCAACTCAATCTATTTTTGTATCGAGCGCCAAGGAGCGCCCATGCGAACGCTCCGCGAGGTGAACAGACAGCTCCTGAAGGCCATCGAAGAGCCACCGGACACGGGCGAAGAAGAGCGACTGGATCGGCTCGCGGCGAGCTTCTGGGAGCGCACACGCCACGAGCATCTTCCGCTGGACCCGGGCACCCTCTGTCGCCTGCGCTACAAGCTCCGGATCATCGCGGAGCGGACACACGAGACGCGGGCACGGCACCTGTGGCGCGCCCGGGAGCTCCTCAACGAGTACGCGGCCGAGAACCCGCCACGGCGGCACACGTGAGCAACTGCGAACGCGTCGGGGTGCCCCACCGCGCTCGCGTGTAGTGAGGTTTATGCGGGCGTAGGGGCGAGGACGGAGCAAGAATGCTCTCATCTACGAGACGCGGGCTCGTCGAGGGGCTCCGTGTCGCGGTCGCCGAGGCGGGCTACGACCACGCGGTCGACGCCTCGGCCGTCGAACTGGAGGACTTCGACGACGAGGAGAAGGGGGAGTTCTCGTCCGCGCTCTCCTTCGCCATCGGCGCCGACGCGGGGGAGAACCCGATGGCAGTCGCCGAAGCGATCGCCGACGCCCACCGCGCCCACGGCCTGCCCGCGGGCGTCGCGTCGGTCACGGTCGAGAACGGCCACATCAACTACCACGTCGACCCCGAGTCGATGGCCCGCCTGACGCTGTCGACGATCGGAACCGAGGCGGCGGACTACGGGGCGCGTGACCGCGCCGATCCCGACCGGATCGTCGCGGACGTCTCCTCGCCGAACATCGCCAAACCGCTCCACGTGGGACACCTTCGGAACACCATCCTCAGCGACGCGCTGATGAACGTCCTGGCGGAGCGCGGCCACGACGTGACCCGCGACAACCACCTCGGCGACTGGGGGACGCAGTTCGGCAACCTGCTCCACGAGTACGTGGAGTACGGGGACGAGGCGGCCTTCGCGGCCGATCCCATCGCCCACCTGCTCGACCTCTACCAGCAGTTCGAACAGCGGGACGGCATGCTGGAGGACGTCGAGGAGTTCGGCGCGTTGACCGACGAATTCACCGATGCCGTCGAGGCGGAGCGGGCCTACCACACTGACGACGGCAAGGCGTGGTTCGCGCGCCTCGAGGACGGCGACGACGAGGCGGTCGACCTCTGGGAGGGGTTCCGCGAGGCGAGCATCGAACGCTTCGAGGCCATCTACGCGGAGTTGGGCGTCGACTTCGACTACTGGCTGGGCGAGAGCTTCTACGCCCGCGAGGGGTGGACCGACGCGGTCGTCGAGAGGGCCCTGAAGAACGACGTGGCGATGCGGGGTCCCGACGACTCGGTGTTCGTCCCCATCTACGACGACGACTACGAGGGAGCGGGTGATCCGTCGCGGGCCGACGTGGACCCCTCGCTCGACCGCGCCCGCGCGATGCTCGACGATGCGGGATCGGTCGAGGATGCCGACTTCGACGCCTTCTACATCGTCAAATCGGACGGCTCCACGGTCTACGGCACGCGCGATCTGGCGACCATCGAATACCGGATTCGAGAGTTCGACGCCGACCAGTCGGTGTACGTCGTCGCGAGCGAGCAGAACCGATACTTCCAGCAGTTGTTCGTCGCCGCACGGAAGTTGGGCTACACCGACATCCGCCTCGAACATATCGACTACGGGATGATCAGCCTGCCCGAGGGGAGCATGTCGACCCGCGGTGGTCAGATCGTCACCGTCCGCGAGGTACTCGACGCCGCCGAGGAGCGGGCCCGCGACATCGTCCGCGAGAAGGGACGCAACGTCGCCGACGACGAAGTCGACGCCATCGCTCGAAAGATCGCGCTCGCGACGGTCAAGTACGGAATGGTCGGGGCGAACAGGGGGAAGGACATCACTTTCGACATCGACGAGGCGGTGTCGTTGGACGGGGATACGGGCCCGTACGTCCAGTACGCCACGACACGGGCCTACAGCATCCTCGATTCGGCGGCGACGGTTCCGACGATCGACGACGTCGATCCCGCCGCCTTCAACGACACGGACTACGACCTGATCTACCACCTCGGTCGCTATCCGCTCGTCCTCGCCCGGTGTGAGGAGCGCTACGACGCCGCACCGCTGGCTCACTACCTCCTCGAACTGGCACACGTGTTCAACTCCTTCTACCACAAGAACCGGGTGCTAGACTCGGAGACGGCCGCCGAGGAGCGACTCGTGTTGACCGAAGCCACCGCGCAGGTGTTCGAGAACGGCCTCGGCCTCCTCGGCATCGAGACCCTGGCGGAGATGTGAAACGCGGGGCTCCGTTGAAATCCTCAGCCGATGACGGTTTTTGAGGCCGTGCTGATACTGCCGGCTGTAACTGTTTCAAGATATCCGTCACCAGTTCGGCACACGATTTCACCGACTTGAATTCTCAGTACAGAGAGGAACAAACGGTCGTCCAAACTAGAATCAGCAGGTGTCTCCCACGGCATCTCACCGTAGAGGGACAACGTTATTCGGTGATTTCACTCAGCGACGACAATCGGGGTCGAACCGGCAACGATAGCGCCCGTAGCGAGTATCGCAGCGGAAAGCACGACGAAATCTCCGCCGGGTGAATAGCCGGCTAGCCCTGCACCCATCTGAACGATGAACACAGTGATGAAGTAACTAATGATGGCGAACACCAACAAAACGATTGATGCAATAACACTACTGACTAACACGCCGAATGAATCAAGCAAGCCCATTTCACTTGATAGACCCGCGGCTGCCATTTACCAATTGGGACAGATCCACAGGAAATCAGACCGGTTCGCAGTTCAGTCAGTAGTGACAGTTCGAGCGTCCGAACGGCCACGTGTACTGGAATAATACGCAGCCATACCAAGCCGGAGATTCAACAGCGTGTCGCCAAAAGAAACGGACTTGCCGTGCTGACTTCACGCTCTACATTCAGCAGAGAGTGATCTCTCAGAAAACTGGTCGGTCGGGGTATCGGTGGTGGACGCGGCGCAGTGCATCGGCGGTGGCGGTGCCGGAAATCATGTACTTCTGGGCGGTCGCTAGGTCGCTCCGGCCCATCAGCGCCTGCAGTGGGACGGGGGCGACGTCTTTGTCGGCGTGATTGCTTGCGGCGGTCGCTCGTAGACAGTGTGGATACACTCGCCCAGAGAGCTCGGCTTCGTCAGCCGCCGCCTGCACGCGGCGATTGATTGACGACCGCGACCGCGGGAACTCGTCGTGCCGGTCGGCGAACCGTTCGAGACACAACTCGAGACGCAACCACAAGTCGAACGGTAGCGATCGGGCGGAGGCAACAGTCTTGGGGTGCCAGCGGGCCGGAACTGCATCCGCTTCTGAGAGCTCGTCGTTGTGGCTTGCTTCCTGGCGGGCCTGTCGCTCGCAGTAGCCACACGCGCAGGGTTCGTGCTGTGGAATCTGAATGAGATTGCGGTTCCAATCGCTCCACGTGGTCTGCAGGTGCGCGATTTCGCTGGCCCGTAGCCCGAGTCGGCCCTCCAGTAAGCAGATGATCCGCGCCTGGAATCCCCGAGGTTCCGGGAGGCCCCCACAGGCTTCCGGCAGGAGTTCGAACTCGCGATCGTTGAGCACATCCTCATCGGAATGGCGAGTGGTCAACGTCTACTGGTGCCGGTCTGCCCATTCGTTGTTCGACAACTGATGATCGTCCAGACATTCCCGACCGGCAAGGGATTCCCCCTCACCACCCTGACACCAAATCGGCCGTGCTGAATACAGGGCGCGTATGCAGCAAATACCGTCCGCTCTCAAACCGTCATTTCCATGTTTCCGAATCGAGTTGTGACTGCAACTCGCCTTTTGCCTGCCGTTTACTTGGCCAGAACATGAGGACGACCACAGCGGCATAGTATATTCCAACACCCACGAGAACGACTTCTCCCGGCACTCGGCCGACGGTAGCGGTTCCGATGGGTCCGGGTGGTGTCGTAGCAAACACCGTTAGTCGGACGAGCCAGGAACAAATCAAGACGGAAATCAAGGCAAAATAGACTCGTCGAAGTCGACGAGAAACCGCTTCAACTACTGATATTTTCACCGTTGGCTCCCGGAGATCGTCGCTGAGAAGTGCACGCCAATCGGATTGCTCTACGCCTTCCGGCTCAAGCGCGTTTGCGAACACGTTCTCTTCGAGGATTCGCACCCGGGATCGCCAGATATCGTACACGCGGTACCGACGAACTTCGATTCCTAAAAACACGGTCACCATCACGATCCCCAGCAGAATGATGTAGTGGGGACGTGATTCCCCTGAAAAGGCCCATGTGAGTAATGTCGCTGTCAATACAACAGCCCAATTTGTTGTTCTGTCGATCCGTGTGCGCCACGAGGTTGCGCGACCCATCTCACCACGATAGGTGTGGCCCATGAGCGAGAGAAAATCGTCTCGTTCACGTGCTGCTTCACCTGCGATCTCGCGTTCCTCGGGCGATTCCGAATCAAAGTCCGCTGGAATATCCGACATACGGTCGTATACAGACAGCGGATAAGTAAACCCCCAAGCGGGAACAACACGGTGGTGACTACAGCCTCTCTATTCAGCACACTACTCCTGTCGTGTTCTGGGGGTTTCAACAGAGCCAAACCTGGGTAGGTTTTTCCCGGATCGCGTCGACGCACGGGTGTGTCCCGACGACTGCGCGACCGCTGGCTCCTCGTTGCCCTGTGTGCGCTCGCGATGAGTGCCGGCTGTCTCTCCGTGAGCATGGGGAGTGGCGACGCCGACGCGCCCACGACGGCGACCCCCCAGTCCGGTGTGACGGTCCGCGTGACCGACATCGTCGACGGCGACACCCTCGACGTCCGCTTCCCCGATGGCCGCGAGGACACGGTCCGACTGCTCGGTGTCGACACGCCAGAAATCCACGTCGAGACGGCCCCCGACGAGTTCGAGGGCGTCCCCGACACCGAGGCGGGGCGCTCGTGTCTGCGCCGACACGGCGAACGCGCGAGCGGGTTCGCCGTCGACCGCCTCGCGGATCGCCGGATTCGTCTCGAGTTCGACGACGCTGCCGGGCGACGCGGCGGCTACGACCGCCTCCTCGCGTACGTCGTCGTCGACGACCGGTCGTTCAACGCGGCGCTACTCGAACGCGGCTACGCCCGGCTCTACGACTCCGCCTTCCGGGAGCGTGACCGCTACGCGTCGCTCGAACGCGAGGCACGCGAGGCGGGACGAGGCGTCTGGGCCTGCGCCTCCTAGTCGCGATTGAAACTGTTTGCACAGCGACGACGTTCAACTGATACTATAGAAGGGGAATGGGGGGTGGTGGAGCGTGTGACCCCCGTCAGACGTACGGCTGCCAGTCATATGAGTTTCTTGTCGAGTATGATTACTACCAAGCATTCACAAAGACTTTAGTATAACCGGAGAATATTCTCTGTCGAGGATGACACCCACACGGTCCTGCGCCGATGCCGTCGACGGCCCGACTCCGACACGGGGGGACAGTCAACGGGACGAGGAGCCGAGCGGACGGACGACGTGGGTCGGGACGGGGAAACGATGACGGCGACCAAGGCCGGCCTCGCCGGACAGTTAGCGGTTGTCGCGGGGTTCGAGAACCCACAGGCGGCGCTGGAGCAGTATCCGACGCCGCCGGAACTGGCGGCCCACGTCGTCCACATCGCCGACCTGAACGACGACATCGAAGGGCGGACGGTCGTCGACCTGGGGGCGGGGACGGGCATGTTCACGCTCGGCGCCGCCCTCCGCGGGCCGAAGCGCGCGGTCGGCGTCGAAATCGACCGTGACGCGCTAGAAATCGCCCACGAGAATCGGCGTCGAGTCGGCACTCGGACGGAGATCCACTGGGTGCAGGCCGACGCCACGCGCGCACCGCTCCGTCCGGACGGTCCGACGACGGTCGTCATGAATCCGCCGTTCGGAGCACAGGCGGGCAACGAACACGCCGACCGCGCTTTTCTCGCCACCGCCGCCGACATCGCGGACGTCTCCTACTCCGTCCACAACGCCGGAAGCCGGGAGTTCGTGGAGGCCTTCGCCGCCGACAACGACGGCGAGGTGACCCACGCCTTCGCCGCACAGTTCGACCTAGACCGGCAGTTCGACCACCACGCCGCCGACCGGACGGAGATCGATACGGAGGTCTTCCGGATCGAGTGGGGTCGCTGACGGGGCGTGGCGTACCCGCCGACGATTCCCAGACGGCTCCTCCCCCTCAGTTGTACGTCTCCGCACGAGCGACACGGACCCGCGTCCCGCCGTTGACCGCGTAAACCCGCCCCTCCACGTTGACGAAGTCCAGTCCCCCGACCGACGCCGTCTCGTTGACTGCCGGGACGGGACCGGTAACGGAGCGATTCCCCACCGAGACGTTGAGCTGGAACCCCTCGGGCGCGGCTTCGACGGAGACGTTCCGTCCAGCGACGACGGGCTCCGCCCGGACGGACGGGGAGGTGTACGCCGTCACGTTGTGACCGCCGTAGACGAGGGCAACCCTATAGACGGTGCCGCCGCCGACGGCGTTCCAGCCCTGGCGTTCGACCCGGACCGTCTCCCGCCAGCCGATGCCGCCGAGGCGGACCCGGCTCGTCCCCGCGAAGTCGAGTCGACCCTTGGAGACGGCGGTCATCCAGATACCTCGCTCCCGACTCCTGACGATCACGCCGGAGGTGTTGACCCGGGTCGTCTCGCCGAACGCTTCCACGTCGATCACCGACACCATCCCGTTCGGGACGTCCTCGGCGTAGGTCACCTCGTAGTCGCGGACGGTGATCGGATCGCTCTGACCGGAGATGTCGCCGCTCGACGCGGTCGTCAGGTTGACCGGAACGGCGGGCCCGGCGAGGGCGGCCGTACAGAGGAGCAACACCGTCGCACCGATCTGCCACCGCGGAACCGCGCGGACGGTGTCGGGCCGGTCGGGCGACGGGAACAGGGGCCGGTCCGACGCCACCACCGTCGCCGCCACGAGCGTCGCGAGCGACACCACGAGGGCGACGCCGGCAGCCCGGTACAGCACGTACGTCTCGTCGCCGCGATACCAGTACACCGCCCACATCGACTGCGCGATACCGAACAGCGCGACGCCGACCACCACCCGCGCCGCGGATGGGCGGTCGTCACCGCGGGCACGGGCCAGCACCGTGCCGAGGAGCAGGCCGGCGAAGAGGCCGATTGCGTGCCCCTGAATCGCGATGTCGGCCCACCACGGCGAAGAGTAGGACGGCCCGGCGCTCGCGGACACCGTCGGGACCTGGAGCGCGCCGTAGAGCGTCCGGAGGGCATTGCCGGCGCTGACGGCGACGACCGTCGCGATGGGGTACCGAACCAGCGCGAACCCGGCGAAGGCGAAGACGACGCCGGAGAAGCCGATGACAGGACCGAGCGCGAAGGCCGCGGTGAAGAGGCCGACGCCGAAGACGGCGGCCGGGAACACCACGAACGCCCGCACGTACGGATTGGTCAGCGGCGACGTGAACGTCTGCACACCTCGCTCGCGAGGGAAATGTCCCCACACGTACTCGGCCAGCGGCGCCAGTACGAGCGTCCCGACGAGGTTGCCGATCAGGTGGCCCGGCCCCGAGTGGGCGAAGGCCGCCGTCCCCAGCCCCAGCGGGTAGAAGTACGACCACGCCCGGAACGGGATGGTGACCGGCGTGTTCCAGTAGGACCACCCGCCCTGGAGGAACAGATACACCGCGAGGACGCCGGCAGCGGAGACGAGCGTCCCCCACGGGACGCCGCCGACGAACCGGGAGCGGAGGCGCGCGCCCCACCGGCCGCGCGGCCGGTCGAGTGCGAGGACGGCCGCGAACGCAACGAGCAGGGAGAGAAGAACTGCCAGTCGGAAGAGTGTCGCCGAATCCGGGAGGCCGAGCATACCCGCCGTTCACGGGGCGCCGGTAATGAATCCGACGGGCGACGGCGTGCCCACGGAACGACCCGGCGGCCAGGACCGAGACGAACGAGTCGCCGTTCAGAGCTTGTTCTCGGCGTCGTCGGCGAGTTCGGCCATCCGCTTGCCGACGCGGCCGGCGTCGGAGAACTCGTCCTCACTCATCGCCGTCGCCAGCGCGTTGCCGAGGACGAACACCGCGTGTTTGTGCTCGCTTTTCGACTTGTGAACGTGCGACGGATCGACGCTCAGCGACTCGTAGGGGTCGAAGATGGTTTCGTCGACTGACTCCTGGCTCCGGAAGTAGTTCATGATCGTCACCATCTGTTCGTGCAGTTCGAGGAGTTCTTCCTTGTGCATACGGCCATGTACGAAGGTAACCCGGTTAAGGATTATTGCGTCGCTCTCTCACAGTCGTCGCGAGCGCAACTGTCGCTAGAAAACGTACTCGTCTTCGTGGCCCATCATCCCCTCTTCTTCGAAGCCCGGTTCCTCTTCCTCCATCGGCCCGCTCGTCTTGTAGGCCCGGAGCCCAGTCGAGAGCAGTTCCTGAATCGCCTCTTCCCGGTTGACGAACTCCCCCTGCTCGATCAACTGAGCGATCTGCATTTCGAGATGTTCCGGGACGGTTATTTCCACGTTCGGCATTTGAACGTCCGACGGTTTGGAAGGTGCGTATTTAAATTCTGCGGGGCCGGATTCGGATTTTGATAACTGTTCCTTTGATCTTGCGAGTAAATCCCGCCAGAGCGCAAAGCCGAATTTTGGAATCGTGTACTCCACCGATACGACCCGATTCCGGATCGACCGGCGTCCGAACGCGACGATATAGGAGGCTCCGGCGCCTACCGCACGTATGGTCCGAGACGTTACGGATGTCTATCGCGAGTTCGGCGACGAACGGCTCCCACCCGGGCAACACCGGACGGAGTCGTTTCCGGTGCTCTCGAAAGGCAACGTTCCCCGCGTCGAGCGAGACGAGTGGACGCTCTCGGTGCGTGGCGCCGTCGAGAACCCGGTCACGCTAACCTGGGACGAGTTCGTCGACCTCGGCGTCGAGACGCAACGCCAGGACTTCCACTGTGTCACGGGGTGGAGCAAGTTCGACTGCGAGTTCACCGGCGTCCCCTTCACCACGCTCGCGGACCACGTCGGCGTCGAGTCGGACGCGGTCCACGTCATGTTCTCCGCGGCGGACGACTACACGACCGACCTCCCCCTCGACGTCTGTCGTCGGCCCGAAACGCTCCTCGCCTCCGACTTCGACGGTGATCCCCTGCCGCGGGACCACGGCGGCCCCGTCCGCGTGGTGACGCCCCACAGATACGCCTACAAGGGTGCGAAGTGGGTGACTGGCGTCGAATTCCTGACCGAACCGGAGCGAGGGTTCTGGGAGCGCCGGGGCTACTCCGTCACCGCGAACCCGTGGGACGAGGAGCGATACAGCGGATAGTTAGGTAAAAGAGTGCGGCGTCCCGATGGAGTTTATAATGGGTATCTCGCGACGTGACGAGGCGAGCACGCGTCTCGTCAGTCGGTCGGTTCGAGCGTCCGTCCCCTCGCTCCGCGCCGCTCTCGATGCCATGCCCGCTCCGCGCACCTTCTGGACCGCGCCCGACGAGGCGACGGTCGTCGCCGGCGGGGCGGCCGCGACGCTCACCGCGAACGGCCAGGACCGGTTCACCGCGATCAAAGACGGGATCGACCGCGTGTTGCGATCCGGCGACGTTCACGCCGGCACGGAGGCCGCCTGTCCCCGCCTGTTCGGCGGCTTTGCCTTCCACGACGAGGGGACCGACGACGAGACGTGGGCCGACTTCCCCGGGGCGCGCTTCGTCCTCCCACGAGTACAGGTGACAGACACCGACCGGGGGACGTGGCTGACGGTCAACGCGGTCGGCCCCGACGCGACTGCCGAAGCGGTCGAAACCCGCCTCGACGCGGAGCGGGAGCGGTTCGAATCCCTCGACGTGTCCGATCCCGGGCCGCCGCCGAGCATCCTCTCGCGGACGCGCACGACGCCGCGGGACGCGTGGTGTGACTCCGTCGACGCCGCCGTCTCTCGCATCCGCGCCGGCGACCTGCGGAAAGTCGTCCTCGCGCAGGCGCTGGCCGTGACGCTCGACCGTCCGCTCTCGCTCCCCGACGTCCTCGCCCGCCTCGGCGACACCTACCCCGACTGCTACCGCTTCCTCGTCGAACCGGCGGTCGACGACGGCGACCGACCGGGGTTTTTCGGCGCGACGCCGGAGCGACTCGTCACGAAACGTGGTCGGACGGTCACGACGGGCGCGCTCGCGGGCACGACCGGCCGCGGCGACACGCCCGCCGAGGACGACTGGCTCGCAGAGGAACTGCTCGGCGACGAGAAGAACGTCCACGAACACGAACTCGTCGCGGAAACCATCCGCGAGCAGCTCGCCCCCTTTGCATCGTCGATTTCTGCCGGCCAGCGTCGCGTCCGCCGACTGGCGACCGTCCAGCACCTCTTCACTCCCATCACCGCCACGCTCGGGGGCGACACGCACGTCCTCGACCTGGTGGAGGCGCTCCACCCGACGCCCGCCGTGGGCGGCCTCCCCCCCGGGACGGCGCTCACGACCATCCGCGAGACGGAGCCGTTCGACCGGGGCTGGTACGCCGCGCCAGTCGGCTGGATCGACGCCGCCGGCAACGGCACCTTCGCCGTCGCCATCCGCTCCGCGCTCGCCCGCGGCACCGAGACGACGCTGTTCGCGGGCGTCGGCGTCGTCGCCGACTCCGATCCCGACCGCGAGTGGGACGAAGTGCAGCTCAAGTACCGACCGATCCTCGACGAACTGGAGCGATGAGCGCGCCGAACCGAAACGCCCTCTGGGGGCGCGTGTTGGCCGACGAACTCGCGAGGAGCGGCGTCGAGGGCGTCGTCGTCTCGCCTGGCAGTCGCTCCACGCCGCTCGTCACGGCGGTCGAGGGCCACGACGACCTGCGGATCTTCTCGGTGCTCGACGAGCGTTCGGCCGCCTACTTCGCGCTCGGCCGTGCTCGACGAACGGGAGCGGTGACGCCCCTGATCTGCACCTCCGGCACCGCCGCCGCGAACTACCACCCCGCCGTGATCGAGGCGGACCGCGGCCGGGTTCCGTTGCTCCTCCTTACCGCCGACCGGCCGCCGGAACTCCGGGACAGCGGCGCCAACCAGACCGTCGATCAGGAGAAGCTGTACGGCGACGCCGTCCGGTGGTACACGGACTTGCCCGAACCCGAAGCCGAGGAGCGCAAACTCCGGTCGCTCCGGACGACGGTCGCTCGCGCCCTCGCGGAAGCGACCGGGACGTCCTCGGGACCGGTCCACCTCAACTGTCCGTTCCGCAAACCCCTCGAACCGACGCCCGTCCACGGTGACGTGCCGGCCGACCTCGACCCCCTCGCGGTCGACGGCCGCGACGACGGTCGGCCGTTCGTGTCGACGACGGCAGGCACGCCACAACTCGACCGGCGGGACCTGCGCCGACTGGCGGAGGCGCTCTCCGTGGGCCGTGGCCTCATCGTCGCTGGCCCCGGGGATCCGCCGGGCGTCGACCCCGAAGCGATCACCGCCCTCGCCCACGCTACCGGCTTCCCGATCCTCGCGGACCCGCTCTCCGGCCTCCGCTTCGGCGGGCACACCCGCGTCACGACCACCGTCGGCGGCTACGACGGCTACCTCGATCCGCGCGTAACCGACGACTGGCCCGACCCCGAAGCAATCCTGCGGATCGGCGCCTCACCCACCTCCAAACGCCTCCGCCAGTATCTCGCCCGGACCGACGCCCGGGGGTTCGTCGTCGATCCGGCGGGCGGGTGGCGCGAGGCGGCGTTCACTGCGACGGATCTGATCGTCGCGGACCCCTCGCGGCTGGCCGGGCGACTGGCCGAACTCGTCGGCGGCCCCGACGCGCCCGACTGGCGCGAGCGGTGGGCCGACGCCGACCGAACACACGCCGAGGTGGTCGGTGACGTGACCGACGACGGCGCGGGCGGCTACTTCGAGGGCGCGGTCCTCGCCGATGTGGCCGATCTCGCCCCCGAACCCGCGACCCTCGTCGTCTCGAACTCCAACCCCGTCCGCGACGCCGACCGGTACGCGGCGCCGGCCGCCGCGGGCTACACCGTCCTCGGCAACCGCGGCGCGTCGGGCATCGACGGCGTCGTCTCCACCGCCCTCGGCGCCGGAAGCGCCACGGCCGACCACCTGACGCTCGTGATCGGTGATCTGGCGTACTACCACGACAGCAACGGCCTGCTGTCGGTGCTCAGGTGTGGCGTCTCGGCGACCATCGTCCTCGTCGACAACGACGGCGGCGGCATCTTCCACCGCCTCCCCATCGAGTCGTTCGAGCCACCGTTCACCGAGGCGTTCAAAACGCCGCACGGTCTCGACTTCGAGCCCACGGCCGACCTCTACTCCCTGGACTACACCGCTGTCGAGGACCGCGAGTCGTTCCGCGACGCCTACGCCGAGTCCGTCGCGAGCGAGGGGACGGACGTGATCGACGTGCGGACGGACGCCGAGGCGAGTCAGCGGACGCGCGAGCGACTGGTCGAGGAGACGGTGGCCGAACTGACGTAGCATGGCCGGATTTTAGGTGGGCGGCGTGGACAGTCTCGACCGATGCCCTCCACGATCCACAACTGGCGCGCCCCGATGGCCGTTCTCGGACTCCTCGTCTTGCTATACGCGTTCGAGGTGGCCGGCAACGTCCTGTTCGGCGTCTTCGTCGGGGCCGTCCTCTACCTGATCGCGTGGGTGATCGACCGCCTGTCGCCGGGCAACCCACTCGACGACATGACGCGAGCGAGACGGCTGACGACCGGCGTCGTCGTCCTCGGCGTCGTCGCGTACTCGGTACTCATCGCGGGGTCGATTCTGCTCGGCGTCCTCGCCGCGGCAGTCGTTGCCGCCGTCTCCTGGATCACCAGCCCCGTCGGCCCAGTCTCGAAGTGGCTCGAGGGCGTGTCGTGACGTGACGGACCTGCACCTTTTTGCGCGCCGCCGTCCCGACTCATCGTATGGTTTCCGACCTCTTCGACCCCGAGCGATGGACGGCCGTCACCGACGCCTTCGACGACGTGACCTACCACCGCGCGGCCGACGTACCCGCCGTGCGGGTCGCCATCGACCGCCCCGAGGTGCGCAACGCCTTCCGCCCCAAGACCGTCGACGAACTCTACGCGGCGCTGGATCACGCCCGCCAGCAGGCCGACGTTGGCTGTGTCCTGCTGACCGGCAACGGCCCGTCGCCGAAGGACGGCGGGTGGGCCTTTTCGGCGGGGGGCGATCAGGCCATTCGCGGTGAGTCGGGGTACGAGTACCGCGGGGACGACGGTGGGGCGTCCGGGACCGCGGGCGCCGACACCGGCGACGCCGAACTCGACACCGACACCCCGACGGTCGGCCGCCTCCACGTCCTCGAAGTCCAACGACTGATCCGCTTCATGCCCAAACCTGTCGTCGCCGTTGTCCCGGGGTGGGCGGTCGGCGGCGGCCACTCTCTCCACGTCATCTGTGACCTCACGCTCGCGAGCGAGGACCACGCGAAGTTCCTCCAGACCGATCCGGACGTGGCCTCCTTCGACGGCGGCTTCGGCTCCGCCTATCTCGCCAAACAGGTCGGACAGAAGAAGGCCCGAGAGATTTTCTTCCTCGGGAAGACGTACGACGCCGCGGAGGCGGCGGAGATGGGCATGGTGAACGAGGCGGTCCCACACGAGGAACTCGAGGACGTGGCACTGGAGTGGGCGGCGACGATGACGGACAAGAGTCCGACCGCGATGCGGATGCTGAAGTACGCGTTCAACCTCGCGGACGACGGCATGGTCGGCCAGCAGCTGTTCTCCGGCGAGGCGACCCGACTGGCGTACATGACCGACGAGGCGAGCGAGGGCCGGGACGCCTTCCTCGACGGCCGGGACCCGGACTTCTCGGACGTGCCGTGGCACTACTGACGTGGCGCAACTGCCGATCGGTCGGCGCGTGGCGACGGGCGCTCGGCGACCGAACAAGAGGTAGTATAAGTCCGGACGACAAATTTGGTAGCAATGGTGATCTATGAATCCAAATCGCGTTGACTTCTTCGTCGACTTGGCGTACGGCGTGGTCATTCTGCTTTCCGTGGCACTCATCCTCCTCGTCGGCACGGGCGTCGGCGTCGCGTTCGGAATCGGAACGCTCGTCTCGTACGCGATTCACGTCGTGTGGAAGATGGCCCGTTTCGATCCCGAGTGGATGACCCGCGAGGTGACCGAGAAGGTCGAAGAGACGATCACCGAAGGGGTGACCGAGGAAGTGACCGAGAGCGTCGAACAGACCGTCGCCGAGGAGGTGACCGAGGAGGTGACCGAGAAGGTCGAACAGACCGTCGCCGAGGAAGTGACCGAGGAGGTGACCGAGAAGGTCGAACAGACCGTCACCGAGGAGGTCACGGAGAACGTCGAGCGCACCATCACCCAGGAGATGAACGACATCATCCAACAGCTAGAGCAGGTGAACGAACGCGTCGACCGACGGCCACGAGCCGACGAACTCGACGAGATGCAACAGGAACTGACGACCGACGCCGACGCCGACGAGGACGAGGCGGAGCGATGAGCGGCGTATCGACGATCGACCGACGGACGACACCCGGCAGTCACGCATGATCGGAGGGCTCCTGCTCGTCGGCTTCGCCGTCGCGCTCTTTGTGGGATTCAACATCGGCGGCTCGAACACCGGGCCGGCCTTCGGCCCCGCGGTCGGTGCCGGCGTCGTCTCCAAACTGTTCGCCGGTGCGCTCATGTCCGTCTTCTTCTTCGTCGGCGCGTGGACCATCGGTCGGCGGGTCGTGAACACGCTGGGACGGGAGCTGGTGACCGACCCCGGCGTCTTCACTATCGAGACGAGTATCGTCGTCCTCTTTTTCATCGGCGGCGCGCTCTTCGTCGGAAACTACGCCGGCGTGCCGGCGTCCACGTCGATGACGGCCGTCGGCGCCATCGCCGGCCTCGGCGTCGCGGCCGGCGAACTCAACTGGGCTGTCATGGGCGAAATCGCCGTCTGGTGGATCGTCGCCCCGCTCGTCGGGTTCTGGGTTTCCGGCGTCGTCGGCCGCTACTTCTACCCGACGATCAACCGCTGGGTCGCCATCGAGCAGACCGACGGCTCGTTGCTGGCCCTCGACCGGTCGGGGGCGGTGCCGACGCCGGAACTCGGCCCGAACACGACCCGCCGCGAGGCCGTCGGGTCGGTCATCGTCATCAGCATCGGGTGTCTGATGGCTTTCTCCTCGGGTACCTCGAACATCGCCAACGCCATCGCACCGCTGTACGGCGCGGGCGTCGACCTGAATCTCCTGATCCTGCTGGGCTGTGGCGCCGTCACCATTGGCGCCCTCACCATCGCCCGCCGGACCCTCGACACCCTCGGCAACGACATCACCGACCTGCCACTCACCGCGGCCATCGTCGTCGCCGTCATCTCCTCGGGCATCGTCATCGGCCTCTCTGCCATCGGCATCCCCGCCTCCTTCGTCATCATCGCCACCATGTCCATCGTCGGACTGGGCTGGGGGCGGGCCACCCGCTCGATCACCGTCTCGGAGGGGGTGCGCGGCGAGAAGAAACCGAACGTCTCCGTCGGCGCGCTGACCGCCGACGAACCCGGCGAGGAGGCCCCCGACATCGGCGAGGAGGACCCCGAATCGGTGCCCAGCGCCGCCGACCTGTTCAACCCCGAGACGACCGGCCGCGTCGTCCTGATGCAGAACGTCGTGCCCCTGCTCTCGACGGTCGGCGCGTATCTCACTTTCCGGCTCCTGTTCGCGTTCGTGTGGTGACGCCGTCGCGTCCGTAACACGTCCGACGTGTGCCGGTGGATCGGACGCGCAAACGGGTCCGAACGCGACTGCCGAATCGCGAGGCTTTACGCCGTGGAACCCCGACCGGTAGGTAATGAGTACGGAGGCCAGTCGCTCGAAGGCGTGGCTGATGGCCGCGCGTCCGCAGACGCTCCCCGCCGCGGCCGCTCCTGTCGCCGTCGGCACCGGACTTGCCGTCGGCCGGGGTGTCGACCACGCACTCGCCGCGCTCGCGGCCTTCGTCGGCGCCGCCCTCATCCAGATCGGAACCAACTTCGCCAACGACTACTACGACGCGGTCAAGGGTGCCGACACCGAGGACCGGGAGGGGTTCACCCGGGTCACGCAGTCGGGGCTGATCGCCCCCGAATCCGTGAAGCGTGCTACCTACCTCACCTTCGGCGCGGCCGTCCTCGTCGGCGCGACGCTCGTCTACGTCGGTGGCCTCCCCATCCTGATCGTAGGGCTGCTCTCTGTTGCCGCCGGGTTCGCCTACACCGGTGGTCCCTACCCACTCGGCTACCACGGCCTCGGCGACCTGTTCGTGTTCGTCTTCTTCGGCCTCGTCGCCGTCACGGGCACCTACTACGTCCAGGCGGCGGCCGTCCTCGCCGGGCCGTTCCCGCTCGCGATTCCGCCGGGCACCCTCCCACCGATCGCCGTCGTCGCCAGCCTCCCCGTCGCCGCCATCTCGACGAACATCCTCGTGGTGAACAACGTCCGCGACATGGAGACGGACGCGGAAACGGGCAAGCGAACCCTCGCCGTCCGCATCGGCTACCGCTGGAGCCGGGTCCAGTACGTCGCGCTCCTCGCACTCGCGTATCTCGTCCCCCTCGCACTCTGGCTGGCCGGCCCCGCCTCGCTTGCTGTCCTGCTCCCCCTCCTGACGATACCCCTCGCCGTCGCCGTCTCCCGCACGATCTGTACCCACACCTCGGGCGAGGCGCTCAACCCCGCGCTCGAACGCACCGGGCAACTACTCGCGGCACACGCCGGCCTGTTTGCCGTGGGGCTCGCCGTAGGCGTATGAATCGCCGATCGTTCGCGCTGGATCTCGCCCGCCCGCTCGCGACGGCGACGGGGACCATCGACCGCCGCGAGGGCGACCTCGTCCGGATCGACGCTGGCGGCGTCGCGGGCGTCGGCGAGGCGACGCCGCTCCCGGGATGGACGGAGTCGCTCGCGGACTGTCGGGCGGCGCTAGACGCCGTGGCGGACGCGACAGACCCCGCGGCCGCCCTCCTCGACGCCGCAGCCGCGGCGCCCCGCAACCCGTTAGCCCCGGCCCCGTCGGCCGTCACCGCCCCCCTCGCCGACGCACCCGCGGCCCGTCACGCCGTCGAATCGGCCGTTCTCGATGCGATCGGACGGCGCGACGGTCGCTCCCTGGCCGCGTTGCTCGCGGACGATCCGACGGCGACGGTGCCCGTCAACGCGACCATCGGCGACGCGGACCCCGCGGAGACGGTCGCCGACGCGCTCGACGCCGTCCGGGCCGGATTCGACTGCCTGAAGGTAAAAGTCGGCGCCGGCGACCTGGGCCGCGACGTGACGCGACTCCGATCGGTCAGGGCTGCGGTCGGCCCCGAGGTGGCGCTTCGCGCCGACGCCAACGGCGCGTGGGGCCCCGAGACGGCGCGGGAAGCGGTCGATACCCTCGCGTCGCTCGACCTCGACTATCTCGAACAGCCACTCCCCGCGGGCGATCTGTCGGGACACGCCGACCTGCGGGGACGCAGCGTCGACATCGCACTCGACGAGTCGCTGGCAGCGGCGGGAGTGGACGGTGTCCTCGATGCGGACGCCGCGGACGTGCTGATCCTGAAGCCGATGGCACTCGGCGGTCCCGCGCGCGCTCACGCCGTCGCTCGCCGGGCGCGGCGGGCGGGCGTCGACCCCGTCGTCACGACCACCATCGACGCCGCGCCGGCGCGAGCCGCCGCGGTCCACGTCGCGAGCGCGATTCCGGACGTGCGCCCCTGTGGACTGGCGACGGGTGACGCGCTCGAAGCGGACGTCGCGCCCGATCCGACGCCCGTCGAAGCGGGCGCAGTGACCGTCCCCGACGGTCCGGGCGTCGCCGGCGACGCCTTCGACGGTCTGTTCTGACCGGCAGTATATAGGATTCGGCGCCGTAGTGTGACCATGACGACGGGGCGCATGCTCTACGTGCTCGCGCTGTTCGCCGTGCTCGTGTTTTCGGCCGGTTTCGTGGTGATCTGGGCGCTCTCGTACGGGCCGCTCTAGGTGTCCGTTTCGCCGTGGCTGACGCCCTCCTGCCGGTCGGCGCGGAGGCGCCGGATCGTCGCCGCCGCGTTGCTCGCGTCGTAGCCGAAGTAGACGGCGTCGCCGTACGTCTCCGCGACTTCGGTCGCGTGCGCGAGGGCGTCGACGTCCACCTCGACGGCGTAGAGTTCGATGCCGAGTCGGGCGTCCGCGTCCGCCAGCCGGCTCTCGAACCCCTTCGCGATGGTCTCCAGCCAGTAGGTCGTGCCGTACGCGGTGTCGTAGAGGGGGACGACGAACTCGTCGACGAGCGGGGCGAGCGCCTCGACGTCGACGCCGCTCCGCGCCCGGAGGTGCCCGGGGTAGGGATCGGGATACAGAGTGAGATACAGGTCACCGGGGACGCGCTCGCGCACCGTCGTGACGAACTCGGCGACGACCGACGCGCGCCAGTCTGCCCGGTCGTCGAACTCGCTCGCGGCGAAGCGACGGTCGCATCGGTCGCAGCGACAGTAGCCGTCCCGTGGAAAGCCGATGTCGTCGAGACGGAGGTCGGCCCGTTCGGCCACGCAGTCGTCGACGATCTCCAGCAACCCCTCGCGGTAGCGGTCGTGAGTCGGGCAGACGTACGACCAGTCGAAGTAGGGGCGGTCGCGGGTCGCCGGCCGGCCGTCCGCGTCGACGGCGGCGAGGGCGGGGTCGTCGCCGACGGCGGCGTTGTCGCCGAACAGGGAGACCATGTTGACGCCGGCCGCGAGCGGAGCCGCCGCGCGCCCGGTCACGTCTTTCACCTCGTAGAAGCCGGCGTCGAACGCCGACCACTCCAGTTCCTCGGCGTTGCGGGTGACGACGCCGTACATACCCGTCGGTAGG